>OIEQ01000005.1_pt1 | contig 504714 bp, 417 predicted proteins | sample 1581841 | NCBI WGS metagenome assembly OIEQ01 (sample SAMN03281020, study PRJEB24777) | human gut metagenome | isolation source: fecal sample PR170 from 1 month old male Malay infant, vaginal delivered... | place: Singapore | collected 2005-12-29
CCTGTTAGGGCGCGGCTGGTAAGAGAGCCTTATAGGCGCATTTGAAAAACCTCCGGCTATGCCGGAGGATATTTATTTGTCTATAGCTGGTAAGATAATTACGTACTGCAAATATTCATTTTATTAATATTTAAACTTAATCTATATGGAATAATATATGACATGGAATCCGTTGGCGCTGGCGACGGCGCTGCAAACTGTACCTGAACAAAATATTGATGTAACAAATAGCGAAAGCGCATTAATTATTAAAATGAATGATTATGGCGATTTGCAAATCAATATTCTTTTTACTTCCCGCCAAATGATCATCGAAACCTTTATTTGTCCGGTAAGTAGTATCAGCAATCCAGATGAATTTAATACCTTCTTATTAAGAAATCAGAAGATGATGCCGTTGTCATCGGTAGGGATCTCCAGCGTGCAACAGGAAGAGTATTACATTGTTTTCGGTGCGTTATCGCTTAAATCTTCTCTTGAAGATATCCTGCTTGAGATAACCTCGCTGGTAGATAACGCATTGGATCTGGCTGAAATTACAGAAGAATATTCACACTAATTACAAGGACGGGTATTTATGGGAATTTTAAAAAGTTTATTTACGCTGGGGAAATCGTTTATCTCCCAGGCGGAAGAGTCCATTGAAGAAACCCAGGGCGTGCGCATGCTGGAACAGCATATTCGTGACGCTAAAGCTGAACTCGATAAAGCCGGAAAATCTCGCGTTGATCTGCTGGCGCGGGTGAAATTAAGTCACGATAAGCTGAAAGATTTACGTGAGCGCAAAGCCAGTCTGGAAGCGCGTGCGCTGGAAGCGTTAAGCAAGAACGTTAATCCGTCGTTGATTAACGAAGTTGCTGAAGAAATCGCGCGCCTTGAGAATCTCATTACCGCTGAAGAGCAAGTGTTGTCGAATCTGGAAGTCTCTCGTGATGGCGTGGAAAAAGCAGTTACAGCGACAGCGCAGCGTATCGCTCAGTTTGAGCAGCAAATGGAAGTCGTTAAAGCCACTGAAGCCATGCAGCGTGCACAACAGGCTGTAACGACCTCTACTGTTGGCGCATCTTCCAGCGTTTCGACAGCGGCAGAATCCTTAAAACGCCTGCAAACGCGTCAGGCCGAACGTCAGGCTCGCCTGGATGCTGCCGCACAGTTGGAAAAAGTCGCAGACGGTCGCGATCTCGATGAAAAGCTGGCGGAAGCCGGAATTGGCGGTAGCAATAAAAGTAGCGCCCAGGATGTATTAGCAAGACTGCAACGCCAACAGGGCGAGTAATTTTTTGCCAGCCTCACTGCAAGGCTGGCAACTATTTTAAGGATAAAATATGTCTGGTTTTTTCCAGCGTCTGTTTGGCAAGGATAATAAGCCTGCTATCGCTCGCGGTCCGCTGGGTCTGCATCTCAATAGTGGTTTTACGCTCGATACGTTAGCGTTTCGTTTGCTGGAAGATGCATTGCTGATTGCGCTGCCGGGTGAGGAATTTACGGTAGCCGCTGTCAGCCACATCGATCTGGGCGGGGGTAGCCAGATTTTCCGTTACTACACTTCGGGCGATGAGTTCCTGCAAATCAATACCACTGGCGGCGAAGATATTGATGACATTGATGATATCAAGCTCTTTGTCTATGAAGAGAGCTACGGTATCAGTAAAGAGAGTCACTGGCGCGAGGCGATCAACGCCAAAGCGATGGGGGCAATGACCTTAAACTGGCAGGAAAAACGCTGGCAGCGATTTTTTAACAGCGAAGAACCGGGAAATATCGAACCCGTCTACATGCTGGAAAAAGTAGAAAATCAAAACCATGCCAAATGGGAAGTGCATAATTTTAGCATGGGCTACCAACGGCAGGTGACCGGAGATACTTACGAATATTTGCTGTTAAATGGTGAGGAATCTTTTAACGATCTCGGCGAGCCGGAGTGGTTATTTTCGCGCGCGCTGGGTATCGATATCCCGCTGACATCACTTCATATTATTGGTTAATTACAAGGACGTTTACAATGCATATACTGGATTCACTTCTTGCTTTTAGTGCCTATTTTTTTATTGGCGTGGCGATGGTGATTATTTTCCTGTTTATCTACTCCAAAATTACACCGCACAACGAATGGCAGTTAATCAAAAACAATAACACCGCGGCGGCACTGGCGTTCAGCGGAACATTGTTGGGGTACGTGATCCCCTTATCCAGTGCGGCAATCAATGCGGTGAGTATTCCAGACTATTTCGCATGGGGCGGGATTGCTCTGGTGATTCAATTACTCGTTTTTGCTGGCGTCAGGCTTTATATGCCCGCATTAAGCGAAAAAATTATTAATCACAATGCCGCAGCAGGAATGTTTATGGGAACCGCCGCGCTGGCTGGCGGTATTTTTAACGCAGCTTGTATGACATGGTAATGGACGATCATGGCCAGAAAACGCAAATCCAGAAATAACAAAAATATCGGACATGGGGCAATCAGTCGCATTGGTAGACCGCATAATCCTTTTGAGCCGCGCCGCAATCGCTACGCACAAAAATACTTAACGTTGGCGCTAATGGGCGGTGCCGCTTTTTTCGTATTGAAAGGTTGTGGCGATAGTGGCGATGTCGATAACGACGGCGACGGAACGTTTTACGCGACTGTGCAGGATTGTATTGATGATGGTAATAATTTAGATATCTGTGCTCATGGCTGGAACAACGCCAAAGCGGCATTTTATGCCGATGTTCCGAAGAATATGACTCAGCAGAATTGTCAGTCTAAGTATGAAAATTGTTACTACGACAATGTTGAACAGAGTTGGATCCCGGTCGTTTCTGGATTTTTGTTAAGCCGGGTTATTCGTAAAGATCGCGATGAGCCGTTCGTCTATAACAGCGGCGGATCCTCATTTGCTTCCCGCCCCGTCTGGCGCAACACTTCCGGTGATTACTCCTGGCGCTCCGGTTCTGGCAAAAAAGAGTCTTACTCTTCGGGCGGCTTTACCACCAAAAAAGCGTCAACCGTTTCTCGCGGCGGCTATGGTCGTTCTTCCAGCGCCCGTGGGCATTGGGGAGGCTAATCATGCTGAGACACAACGTTCCTGTGCGGCGGGATCTGGACCGGATTGCCGCCGATAACGGATTTGACTTTCATATCATCGACAATGAAATCTATTGGGATGAGAGTCGGGCTTACCGCTTTACTCTGCGCCAGATTGAAGAGCAGATCGAAAAACCGACTGCGGAACTGCATCAGATGTGCCTGGAGGTGGTGGATCGTGCGGTTAAAGATGAAGAGATCCTGACGCAACTGGCGATCCCGCCGTTGTACTGGGATGTGATCGCCGAAAGCTGGCGCGCACACGATCCTTCGTTGTATGGCCGTATGGATTTTGCCTGGTGTGGTAATGCACCGGTTAAGTTGCTGGAGTACAACGCCGATACGCCAACTTCATTGTACGAGTCGGCTTATTTCCAGTGGTTGTGGCTGGAAGATGCCCGGCGCAGCGGCGTTATTCCGCGCGATGCCGATCAGTACAATGCCATTCAGGAGCGCCTGATTTCACGCTTTAGCGAGCTTTATAGCCGGGAGCCGTTTTATTTTTGCTGCTGTCAGGATACCGATGAAGACAGGAGTACCGTGCTGTACTTGCAGGACTGCGCCGAGCAGGCAGGGCAGGAGTCTCGGTTTATCTACATTGAAGAGCTCGGTTTGGGCGTCGGCGGCGTACTGACCGATCTTGATGATAATGTCATCCAGCGTGCATTTAAGCTGTATCCGCTGGAGTGGATGATGCGTGACGATAACGGTCCGCTGCTGCGCAAGCGTCGTGAGCAATGGGTGGAGCCGTTATGGAAAAGTATCTTGAGTAATAAAGGGCTAATGCCGCTGCTTTGGCGCTTCTTCCCTGGTCATCCTAACCTTCTTGCATCCTGGTTCGATGGTGAAAAACCGCAGATTGCCGCTGGCGAAAGCTATGTGCGTAAACCGATTTACTCGCGCGAAGGCGGAAACGTCACCATTTTCGACGGTCAGAATAACGTTGTTGACCACGCTGATGGTGATTACGCCGATGAACCGATGATCTACCAGGCGTTTCAACCTCTGCCGCGATTTGGCGATAGCTACACACTCATCGGTAGCTGGATTGTCGATGATGAAGCGTGCGGAATGGGGATCCGTGAAGATAACACGCTGATCACCAAAGACACCTCACGTTTCGTTCCGCATTACATTGCTGGATAAGAATGTTTTAGCAATCTCTTTCTGTCATGAATCCATGGCAGTGACCATACTAATGGTGACTGCCATTGATGGAGGGAGACACAGTGCACTGGCAAACTCACACCGTTTTTAATCAACCTATACCATTAAATAACAGCAACTTATACCTGTCTGATGGCGCGCTTTGCGAAGCGGTAACGCGTGAAGGTGCTGGCTGGGATAGCGATTTTCTCGCCAGTATTGGTCAGCAGTTAGGAACGGCTGAATCCCTTGAACTGGGGCGGCTGGCGAATGTGAATCCGCCTGAATTATTGCGCTACGATGCGCAAGGACGCCGTCTGGACGATGTGCGTTTTCACCCCGCCTGGCACCTGCTGATGCAGGCGCTATGTACCAATCGGGTGCACAATCTTGCCTGGGAAGAAGACGCTCGCTCCGGCGCATTTGTGGCGCGCGCGGCGCGTTTTATGTTACATGCGCAGGTTGAGGCTGGGTCGTTATGTCCGATAACGATGACCTTTGCCGCCACGCCATTGTTGTTACAGATGTTACCCGCGCCGTTTCAGGACTGGACCACGCCGCTGTTGAGCGATCGCTACGATTCTCACTTATTGCCAGGTGGGCAAAAACGTGGCTTGTTGATCGGCATGGGAATGACGGAAAAGCAGGGCGGTTCCGATGTCATGAGCAACACCACCCGCGCAGAGCGTCTGGACGATGGTTCTTATCGGCTGGTGGGGCATAAATGGTTTTTCTCGGTGCCGCAAAGCGATGCGCATCTGGTGCTGGCACAGACCGCGGGCGGTTTGTCCTGCTTTTTTGTGCCGCGCTTTTTGCCTGACGGGCAACGCAACGCGATTCGCCTCGAGCGGCTGAAAGATAAGCTGGGTAATCGCTCTAACGCCAGCTGCGAAGTGGAATTTCAGGATGCCATTGGCTGGTTGTTGGGGCAGGAAGGGGAAGGAATTCGTCTGATCCTGAAAATGGGTGGGATGACGCGTTTTGATTGCGCCCTGGGTAGCCATGCCATGATGCGCCGTGCATTTTCGCTGGCGATTTATCATGCACATCAACGCCATGTTTTTGGTAATCCATTGATCCAACAGCCCCTTATGCGTCATGTCTTAAGTCGCATGGCACTTCAGCTTGAAGGGCAAACGGCGTTGCTGTTTCGTCTTGCGCGAGCGTGGGACCGGCGCGCCGATGCCAAAGAAGCTCTGTGGGCGCGTTTATTTACGCCTGCGGCGAAATTTGTGATCTGCAAACGTGGCATTCCGTTTGTGGCCGAAGCGATGGAGGTGCTGGGCGGCATTGGTTATTGCGAGGAGAGCGAGCTGCCGCGGCTTTACCGGGAGATGCCGGTAAACAGTATTTGGGAAGGTTCCGGCAATATTATGTGCCTGGATGTGCTGCGCGTTCTCAATAAGCAAGCGGGCGTATACGACTTATTGTCGGAAGCATTTGTGGAAGTGAAAGGGCAGGATCGCTATTTTGATCGCGCGGTTCGTCGTTTACAGCAGCAGCTGCGTAAGCCAGCTGAAGAATTGGGGCGAGAGATTACTCATCAGCTATTCCTGCTGGGCTGCGGTGCGCAAATGTTGAAATATGCCTCTCCGCCAATGGCGCAGACGTGGTGTAAGGTGATGTTAGATACGCGCGGCGGCGTACGGTTGTCAGAGCAGATCCAGAATGATTTATTGCTGCGGGCGACGGGAGGAGTGTGTTTGTAAGCGTATACGACTGATGCGACGCTGGTTTCGATGAACTAAATGAAATATTTTAAAATTGTAGGCCGGACAAGGCGCTCGCGCCGCATCCGGCATTGTTCATTTGCTGTAGATGACACTCACGCATACAGTATCGCCTGTACGCGCCAGTTATCAGGCTGCTGGTCTTCGTACATGGTAATAATGCGGTACCATGACGCACCTTGTTCATCGGCCTTTAACGCCACGATACGTTCCACGTCCTGCGGATCCCCTGAAATATTGCTAACTGAGATCTGACCTATTTCATTCAGGCCCGTCACGCAGTCAGCACTGGCGAATTCTGCAGACTGTGCCGTGGCGCTCGCAGGATAAGTCACTAATTGCAGCGAGGGTGAGGCAAGTAATTGTTTCATCGTCAGCTCCATTTTTCGTTTCCCCACATGTTGCAGGGCATTCCATCGCGGTAATAAACGCCCGAGCTTCCAGCCGGTAATTTATTGTGCACAGGTAAACGCATAGGGACGCAAAGCAATGTAAAGCTGACTATGTTAGTTGTCTGATTTATTTACGGTACAAAATGGCTTGTGAATACCACTGTCCTGTCACGATGGTTTCGTCCACCATGACGACAACGTAATAATCAGCTTTTGCAGCGACAGCTTTCGCTCTGATTTCTGCTAATGCGTCATCCGGAGAACCTCGAACCATCGTGCTTACGCTACCTATTCGCTGTAACCCTTGCGTCTGGTCACGGCGAATCTCTTGCGGATGGTCCGTTACTGGCGGTGCTGGCTGTGGCGTACCTTGCAGTGCGCTACAGGCACTTAACATCAACACCAATAATAAACTGGCAAACCGGTAAATAATGCTATTACGTTTCCTGCTAACCATAGTGTAGTGCCTTATTAATTTAACTTTGGGGGAATGTTCCCGAATTGTTACCTGGTACGCGATTTTCGAATGAAAACGTGACGAAAGCGTAACCCACATCTCAACATTATGAACTAATACCGCCAGCAGAAACTTGTGCTAAGGATTTCTTCATGTCATACCAGACAAAAAGGAGAGACAGATGATTGAAATAGAATCACGCGAGCTGGCAGATATTCCCGTTCTTCATGCTTATCCTGTCGGGCAAAAAGATACCCCGTTACCGTGTGTGATTTTTTATCACGGCTTTACTTCGTCCAGTCTGGTGTATAGCTATTTTGCCGTTGCGCTGGCGCAGGCTGGTTTGCGGGTGATCATGCCGGATGCGCCCGATCACGGTAGCCGTTTTAGTGGCGACGCAGCGCGGCGGTTAAATCAATTCTGGCAAATCTTGCTACAAAGTATGCAGGAATTCACTACCTTACGTGCGGCAATAGCCGAAGAAAACTGGCTGCTTGATGACCGTCTGGCAGTCGGTGGCGCGTCGATGGGCGCGATGACGGCACTGGGAATTACCGCTCGCCACCCCACGATAAAATGTACCGCCAGCATGATGGGATCGGGCTATTTTACATCGCTCGCCCGTTCACTGTTTCCACCGCTGATACCTGAAACGGCAGCACAGCAGAATGAATTCAATAACATTGTCGCGCCGCTGGCAGAGTGGGAAGCGACAAACCACCTGGAACAGCTTGGTGACAGACCTCTACTGCTGTGGCATGGCCTTGACGATGACGTCGTGCCTGCCGACGAATCACTACGTTTGCAGCAGGTCTTAAGCGAGACGGGACGGGATAAACTGCTAACCTGTTCATGGCAGCCAGGCGTGCGTCACCGCATTACGCCTGAGGCGTTAGATGCTGCCGTGACATTTTTCCGCCAGCATCTTTAAACACGCAGAATGCTGACCCCTTGCGCTTCCAGTTGTTGCAGGATTTCCGGGTTAGCATTTTTGCCGGTGATCAGCATATCGATTTGATCGGCACGGCTAAAAAGCATTCCCGCGCGTTCGCCAATCTTACTGCTATCAACCAGTACCACCAGTTTCCCTACCACGCTCAGCATCTTCTGCTCAGCCATTGCCGTCAGCATATCGGTTTTATACAACCCTTCTGCTGTCAGTCCTTTGCCGCTGGTAAACATCCAGTGCCCGGCATAGAGACTGTTTTCGCTGCCCTGCGGGCTTAAAGTGATGGACTGACTTTTGTTGTACTGTCCGCCCATAATGATCACGCTGTCATGCTCCTGATCGATCAGGTAATTTGCCAGTGGTAGATAATTAGTGATGATTTGCACTGGCTTGCCACACATTTCCCGCCCAAGCAGAAACGCGGTGGAGCCGCAGTTGATGACTACGCTTTCGCCCGGATTAACCAGCTGCGAGGCCGCTTTAGCAATACGTACTTTTTCATCGTGATTCTGCGCCTGATGCAGATTCATCGGCGTCCAGCGCGGGCGCTGTTGGGTAATAGCTTCTGCGCCATTGCGCACTTTTTTCAGTTTGCCGCTTTCGTCAAGTTTATTGATATCGCGTCGTGCAGTGGCAGGCGAAATTCCCAGACGCTCAACGACTTTCTCAACGGTCACAAAGCCCAATTGTGCGAGCATTTCCAGGAGGATTTGATGTCTTTGTGCTTCAGTCATGAGCTATTCCGATAAAATTTGATTTTTTTAGATGATATTTGAAATAGCCAGGAAATACTATGCCGGATAGCGCGAGCATCTCCACGCTATCCGGTACAAGCGAAAGATTACAGGAACGACTTGAACGGCAGATCTGGTTCAATAGTGAAGCAATCATCGAAACCACGCGGATAGTGGTACTCGAAGTTGTCTTTATCCAGCGGCCAGGTAAATTTGCCGCCGACCTGCCAGATAAACGGCTTGAAGCCATACTTCAGGCGATCTTTTTTCATCTCCCACAGCACGCGGATCTCTTGCGGATCGGCCTGGAAGTTTGACCAGATATCGTGGTGGAACGGGATCACTACTTTCGCATTCAGCGCTTCGCCCATACGCAGGATATCAGCACTGGTCATTTTGTCGGTGATACCACGTGGGTTCTCTCCGTACGATCCTAAAGCCACGTCGATCTGATGCTCGTTACCATGTTTTGCATAATAGTTGGAGTAGTGGGAATCGCCGCTGTGATACAGGGAACCGCCCGGCGTTTTGAACAGGTAGTTTACCGCGCGATCGTCCATGCCGTCCGGCAGTACGCCAGCCGCTTTTTGATCGGCTGGCAGCGTGATCAGTGCCGTGCGGTCGAAAGCATCAAGTGCATGAATTTCAATGTCTTTTACCTTCACTACGTCGCCCGGTTTAACGACGATGCAACGCTCTTTCGGTACGCCCCAGCCAATCCACAAATCAACGCAGGTTTTCGGTCCAATGAACGGTACGTCATCAGCACAGTTCTGCATCACGGCAGCAGCGACGTTAACGTCGATATGATCGTTGTGATCGTGAGTCGCCAGTACCGCGTCGATCTGGCGAATCGCAAACGGATCAAGAACAAACGGGGTGGTGCGCAGGTTTGGCTGCAGTTTTTTCACGCCAGCCATGCGCTGCATCTGGTGACCCTGTTTCATTAACGGGTTACCGTGGCTTTGTTTGCCAGTACCGCACCAAAAATCAACACAAACGTTGGCACCGCCTTCTGATTTCAACCAGATTCCGGTACAGCCGAGCCACCACATTGCGAAAGTGCCTGGTGCGACCTGCTCTTGCTCAATTTCTTCATTCAGCCAGCTACCCCACTCCGGGAAAGTGCTCAGGATCCAGGACTCACGGGTGATACTTTTCACTTTACTCATCGCCATTTACCTTCGTGATAGTTCAATTCGAATCAATATGTGATTGGTTTTGATTAATCCTGGCACTATTTTTTCAGGAAGGCAATGACCATTTTTTGACTTTTTAGCAGGAGAGTTATTGTGGATTTTGAGTGTAGAAAGATTAAATTGAATGTGTAATGCAATTAACTAAATGAATTTAAATGAATAAATATTTCATTCTGTGAATCCCATTCTGTTTATGTGGAATTATTTGCGTGCGACGTCACATTTAATCATAAATAATCTTGTTGTGATTACTTTTGAAAATTAGAGTGAGAGCACAACATTCCGGGTGTGCGAAATACCCGGTTACCTCTTCTTCAGGAGATCGTTATGGAGATCCTCTACAACATCTTTACCGTGTTTTTTAACCAGGTCATGACCAATGCCCCGTTGTTGCTGGGTATTGTGACCTGTCTGGGTTACATCCTACTGCGCAAAAGTGTCAGCGTTATTATTAAAGGTACGATTAAAACCATAATTGGTTTCATGTTGTTGCAGGCAGGGTCCGGCATCCTGACCAGCACCTTCAAACCGGTGGTGGCGAAAATGTCCGAAGTCTACGGCATTAACGGCGCAATTTCCGATACTTACGCGTCGATGATGGCAACCATTGAACGCATGGGCGATGCCTATAGCTGGGTGGGTTACGCGGTGTTGTTAGCGCTGGCGCTGAACATCTGTTACGTGCTGCTGCGTCGGATTACCGGTATTCGTACCATCATGCTGACTGGTCACATCATGTTCCAGCAGGCGGGGCTGATTGCCGTTACGCTGTTTATCTTCGGCTACTCCATGTGGACGACCATTATCTGCACCGCGATTCTGGTTTCGCTCTACTGGGGCATTACCTCCAACATGATGTACAAGCCGACACAGGAAGTCACCGACGGCTGTGGTTTCTCCATTGGTCACCAGCAGCAGTTCGCATCATGGATTGCTTATAAAGTCGCACCGTTCCTCGGCAAAAAAGAGGAGAGCGTTGAAGACCTCAAATTGCCGGGTTGGCTGAACATTTTCCACGACAACATCGTCTCCACGGCGATTGTCATGACCATCTTCTTTGGTGCCATTCTGCTCTCCTTTGGTATCGACACCGTGCAGGCGATGGCAGGCAAAGTGAACTGGACGGTGTACATCCTGCAAACCGGTTTCTCCTTTGCGGTGGCGATCTTCATCATCACTCAGGGCGTGCGCATGTTTGTGGCGGAACTCTCTGAAGCATTTAACGGTATCTCCCAGCGTCTGATCCCAGGTGCGGTTCTGGCGATTGACTGTGCGGCTATTTATAGCTTCGCGCCGAACGCCGTGGTCTGGGGTTTTATGTGGGGCACCATCGGGCAACTGATTGCGGTTGGCATCCTGGTCGCCTGTGGCTCTTCAATCCTGATTATTCCTGGCTTTATCCCGATGTTCTTCTCCAACGCCACTATCGGCGTGTTCGCTAACCACTTCGGCGGCTGGCGTGCGGCGCTGAAAATTTGTCTGGTGATGGGGATGATCGAAATCTTTGGTTGCGTCTGGGCAGTGAAACTCACCGGTATGAGTGCCTGGATGGGTATGGCGGACTGGTCGATTCTGGCACCGCCGATGATGCAGGGCTTCTTCTCCATCGGTATCGCCTTTATGGCCGTCATCATTGTAATTGCACTGGCTTATATGTTCTTCGCTGGCCGCGCGCTGCGCGCAGAAGAAGATGCAGAAAAACAACTGGCAGAACAATCTGCTTAATAAGGAGTTTTGATTATGACCGTACGTATTCTGGCTGTGTGTGGTAACGGACAAGGCAGTTCCATGATCATGAAAATGAAAGTGGACCAGTTTTTAACCCAGTCGAACATTGACCACACGGTAAACAGCTGCGCGGTTGGCGAATACAAAAGCGAGTTGAGCGGCGCGGATATCATCATCGCTTCTACGCACATTGCGGGCGAAATCACCGTGACCGGCAACAAATATGTGGTTGGCGTGCGCAACATGCTCTCTCCTGCTGATTTTGGCCCGAAACTGCTGGAAGTGATCAAAGAGCATTTCCCGCAGGACGTGAAGTAAGGACGCGCCATGAAATTACGTGATTCGCTGGCTGAAAATAAATCTATCCGCCTGCAAGCGGAAGCAGAGACATGGCAGGACGCAGTGAAAATCGGCGTTGATCTGCTGGTAGCGGCAGATGTGGTAGAGCCGCGTTACTACCAGGCGATTCTGGATGCGGTTGAACAGCACGGCCCGTACTTTGTGCTCGCCCCCGGCCTGGCAATGCCGCACGGACGCCCGGAAGAGGGCGTTAAGAAAACCGGTTTTGCGCTGGTGACGCTGAAAAAGCCGCTGGAGTTCAACCACGAAGATAACGATCCGGTGGATATCCTCATCACCATGGCGGCGGTTGATGCCAACACTCACCAGGAAGTGGGCATCATGCAGATCGTCAACCTGTTTGAAGATGAAGAGAATTTCGACCGTTTACGTGCCTGCCGTACCGAGCAGGAAGTACTGGATCTCATTGACCGCACCAACGCGGCAGCTTAAGAAGGAATTGAACATGTCATTACCGATGTTGCAAGTCGCGCTGGACAACCAGACTATGGATAGCGCCTACGAAACCACTCGCCTGATTGCCGAAGAAGTCGACATTATCGAAGTAGGCACCATTCTTTGCGTAGGCGAAGGCGTGCGTGCGGTTCGTGACCTGAAAGCGCTGTACCCGCACAAAATTGTGCTGGCAGACGCCAAAATTGCCGATGCGGGCAAAATCCTTTCTCGCATGTGCTTCGAAGCCAACGCTGACTGGGTGACCGTAATTTGTTGTGCGGATATCAACACCGCCAAAGGCGCGCTGGACGTGGCAAAAGAGTTTAATGGCGACGTGCAGATCGAACTGACCGGCTACTGGACCTGGGAACAGGCGCAGCAGTGGCGCGACGCAGGCATTGGGCAGGTGGTTTATCACCGCAGCCGTGACGCGCAGGCCGCAGGCGTGGCGTGGGGCGAAGCGGACATTACCGCGATCAAACGTCTTTCCGATATGGGCTTCAAAGTCACCGTCACCGGTGGTCTGGCGCTGGAAGATCTGCCGTTGTTTAAAGGCATTCCGATTCATGTGTTTATCGCTGGTCGCAGCATCCGTGATGCAGCCTCTCCGGTTGAAGCCGCGCGTCAGTTCAAACGTTCCATCGCCGAACTGTGGGGCTAAGGAGCGGATATGTTGTCCAAACAAATCCCGCTTGGCATCTACGAAAAAGCGCTCCCCGCTGGGGAGTGCTGGCTGGAACGACTGCAACTGGCAAAAACGTTAGGCTTCGATTTTGTCGAGATGTCAGTAGATGAAACGGACGATCGCCTTTCGCGCCTCGACTGGAGCCGCGAGCAGCGTCTGGCACTGGTGAACGCGATTGTTGAAACCGGCGTGCGCGTACCGTCCATGTGCCTTTCTGCTCATCGTCGTTTCCCGCTGGGAAGCGAAGATGACGCGGTGCGGGCGCAGGGGCTGGAGATTATGCGTAAAGCTATCCAGTTCGCCCAGGACGTCGGCATTCGCGTGATCCAACTGGCGGGCTATGACGTTTACTATCAGGAAGCCAATAACGAAACGCGTCGTCGTTTTCGTGACGGCCTGAAAGAGAGCGTTGAGATGGCAAGCCGCGCGCAGGTCACGCTGGCGATGGAGATCATGGATTACCCATTGATGAACTCCATCAGCAAGGCGCTGGGCTACGCACACTATCTCAACAATCCGTGGTTCCAGCTCTACCCGGATATCGGCAACCTGTCGGCGTGGGACAACGACGTGCAGATGGAGTTGCAGGCCGGAATCGGGCATATCGTCGCGGTACATGTGAAAGACACCAAACCAGGCGTCTTCAAAAACGTGCCTTTTGGCGAAGGTGTTGTGGATTTTGAACGTTGCTTCGAAACGCTCAAACAGAGTGGCTATTGCGGGCCGTACCTGATTGAGATGTGGAGCGAAACGGCGGAAGATCCGGCGGCAGAAGTGGCGAAAGCGCGCGATTGGGTGAAAGCGCGCATGACCAAAGCAGGCATGGTGGAGGCGGTATAATGCAAAAGCTGAAACAGCAGGTGTTTGAGGCCAACATGGATCTGCCGCGTTACGGGCTGGTGACCTTTACCTGGGGCAACGTCAGCGCCATTGACCGCGAACGCGGGCTGGTGGTGATCAAGCCCAGCGGCGTCGCCTACGAAACCATGAAAGCAGACGATATGGTGGTGGTCGATATGAGCGGTAAGGTGGTGGAAGGGGAGTATCGTCCGTCTTCCGACACTGCGACGCATCTCGAACTCTACCGTCGTTATCCGTCGCTTGGTGGTATTGTCCATACCCACTCCACTCATGCCACCGCATGGGCGCAGGCGGGGCTGGCGATCCCGGCGTTAGGCACCACGCACGCCGATTACTTCTTTGGCGACATCCCGTGCACGCGCGGATTAAGCGAAGAAGAGGTGCAGGGTGAGTACGAACTGAATACCGGCAAAGTGATTATCGAAACGCTGGGTGACGCCGAGCCGCTGCATACGCCGGGAATTGTGGTGTATCAGCACGGACCGTTCGTCTGGGGGAAAGATGCCCACGATGCGGTGCATAACGCGGTGGTGATGGAAGAAGTGGCGAAAATGGCGTGGATTGCGCGCAGTATTAACCCACAACTGAATCACATCGACAGCTTTCTGATGAATAAACACTTCATGCGTAAGCACGGTCCCAACGCCTATTACGGGCAGAAGTAAAACACGCGCTGCGGAAATTTCCTTCTTCGGGAGATAACTGGTCTAATTCCGCAGCCGTTTTTCAAAAAAAGCCCCCTGCGAAGGGGGCAAAGCAAACTATGGCAATGTTTCGTTGGTTATACCTGGTGCTAGCGATAAATATCCGCGCTGGCGTGCATATTGCCGTTACTCCCCGGTTCCCGCATCAGAATCACATGGTAGTACGTTGCGCCTTGCGCATCTGTCTCTTCATTTAATGCCCGACGTGCTTCACTCTCAGTGGCGAAGTTATGATTGATATAAATCACGCCTAAGCTTTGCACATCGTCCATATTTCTGGCCTGGTGGTTATTAATTTCAATGGCTGCCCATGTATTTGCACTTAGCAAAAGCACAGCCAGAAGGGCTAAAACACGACTGAACATAGATACCTCCTCGACGGCTGACTTTGTGTGCTCTCCTCTTGTGGTGATCTTCTGATTTAATTTTAATCAATGATAAAGAAGTTGATGGTGACCATTTCTGATGCAGTTGTTCAAAAAAACACCATGATGAAGTGTGATGAACTCCAAATCAGCGATTTAGAGGTTATTTGCGAAAGGGGCGATTTATTTCTGCTCAGCCCTTGAGTTTAGCGGGGTATGTCAGTACTATAACGCGTCATTTTTCAGCCGACCTTTAACACGTTCCTTGCCTCCCCGGGATTCGGCTGACCCAGACAGGAGGCTGAATAATCCGTAAGGAGCAATTCGATGCGTCATTACGAAATCGTTTTTATGGTCCATCCTGACCAGAGCGAACAGGTTCCGGGCATGATCGAGCGCTACACTGCTGCCATCACTGGTGCAGAAGGCAAGATCCACCGTCTGGAAGACTGGGGCCGCCGTCAGCTGGCTTACCCGATCAACAAACTGCACAAAGCACACTACGTTCTGATGAACGTTGAAGCTCCGCAGGAAGTGATCGATGAGCTGGAAACTACCTTCCGCTTCAACGATGCCGTTATCCGCAGCATGGTTATGCGTACCAAACACGCAGTTACCGAAGCATCTCCGATGGTTAAAGCGAAAGACGAGCGCCGTGAGCGTCGCGATGATTTCGCAAACGAAACCGCAGATGATTCTGATGCTGGGGATTCTGAAGAGTAATTTCTGATGACCAACCGTCTGGTGTTGTCCGGCACCGTGTGCAGGACTCCCCTTCGAAAGGTCAGTCCATCAGGAATTCCTCACTGCCAGTTCGTGCTTGAGCATCGTTCTGTGCAGGAGGAAGCCGGCTTTCACCGGCAGGCGTGGTGCCAAATGCCCGTTATTGTTAGCGGACACGAAAACCAGGCCATTACTCACAGTATAACGGTCGGCAGTCGCATAACCGTTCAGGGGTTCATTTCATGCCATAAGGCAAAGAACGGACTGAGCAAAATGGTTTTGCATGCCGAGCAGATTGAATTGATAGATTCTGGAGACTAGCCATATGGCACGTTATTTCCGTCGTCGCAAGTTCTGCCGTTTCACCGCGGAAGGCGTTCAAGAGATCGACTATAAAGATATCGCAACGCTGAAAAACTACATCACCGAAAGCGGTAAGATTGTCCCAAGCCGTATCACCGGTACTCGTGCAAAATATCAGCGTCAGCTGGCTCGCGCTATCAAACGCGCTCGCTACCTGTCCCTGCTGCCGTACACTGATCGTCATCAGTAATCGGTCACGGTCCATTAATACGACTTTGAGAGGATAAGGTAATGCAAGTTATTCTGCTTGATAAAGTAGCAAACCTGGGTAGCCTGGGTGATCAGGTAAACGTTAAAGCGGGCTATGCTCGTAACTTCCTGGTACCGCAGGGTAAAGCTGTTCCAGCTACCAAGAAAAACATTGAATTCTTCGAAGCACGTCGCGCTGAACTGGAAGCTAAACTGGCTGAAGTTCTGGCAGCAGCTAATGCTCGCGCTGAGAAAATCAATGCACTGGAAACTGTTACCATCGCGTCTAAAGCTGGCGACGAAGGTAAACTGTTCGGTTCCATCGGTACTCGCGACATCGCTGACGCTGTAACTGCAGCTGGCGTTGAAGTGGCTAAGAGCGAAGTTCGTCTGCCGAACGGCGTTCTGCGTACCACTGGTGAACACGAAGTGAGCTTCCAGGTTCACAGCGAAGTATTCGCGAAAGTGATCGTAAACGTAGTAGCTGAATAATTCGTTATTCAACGAGACGTAAAAACGCCGACCAGTGGTCGGCGTTTTGCTTTTAAGTGATAAAAACCGCAGAAACAGACGTTCCCTCCATAAATCTCTTGCTATTCCTTTTATAAAAAGTTCGCAGTACCCATACTTGGCCCCCAGCCTCGCCGCTGGTAGTTCGTGTCATGTTTTTTACGCGTAAAACACGACAAAAGCATCAATACAGCGATCGTCTCACTTGTATGATAATAAAAACAATATGTTATATATGAATATGCTGTTATTTTATTGTTTTTATATATAAAAAGATAAAATATCATCACTTTCGTAATCTTGAACGCTTTACAGGTGCGTTCAATCCAATAAATGCTAATATTATGGCTATCATAGCCATAAAAAGATAAAATATTATCACTATGGGTAAAAAAACAGCACCGTTACTCCCTTATACGAATCAGATGCTTAGTGAATTTGGTGAGCGGCTGAAACTTGCTCGTTTACGACGCAGGCTTACCGCAAAGCAAGTTGCTGAACGTGCTGGGATGTCGCCAATAACATTGCGCTCTCTGGAGTCAGGAAGTGCAGGGGTCACGATAGGGGCATATTTGTCTGTGATGCAGGTTTTGGGCCTGGAAACGGATTTAAATAAGCTTGCAGCTGAAGACGACTTAGGGCGTCAGCTCCAGGATTCCCGTTTGATTAAAAGAAGAGGGCTTTCTCGTTCATCAGGTAAAAATGAAGAAGGTATTCAGACAGACCCTTTTCAAACGAGGTATGAGAAAGAAGGTTTACTCACCACGGATTTAACAGCACTGGCAGAAGGCTCAACGCCATCTATTACAGGAGAAACGTCAACCTCTCTTGCTGCACTATTAAAACCGATAAAAAAACCGTTAAAAGGAAATTAATTATGGCATTAATCGGAGTGTATGCGGATTGGGAAGGCCTGGATGGTCCTGCGCGTATTGGTTATTTACACAGTCGTCGCACTCGGGCGCGTGAGATATTTGAGTTTGAGTACGATAAAAAGGCGCTTGCAGATCCTTCACTTAATTTCATTCAGTTAGATCCTGAAATAATGTTGTATGAGGGAGCACAGTACCCAATTCCTCCAAAGGATAAATTTGGTGCATTTAGTGATTCCTGCCCGGATCGTTGGGGGCGTATGCTAATGAAGCGTCGTTTTGAGAGGGATATTCGAGACGGGTTATGTGATAAAGACTCCCACCTTTATGAGTCTGATTATCTACTAGGTGTTCATGATCTTTATCGGGTTGGGGCTCTTCGATACAAACGTGAAGACGCTGGAGAGTTTCTTGATAATCGCATTGATGTTGCAGCCCCACCATTTACCGAAATAGCGAGTCTGGAAAGGGCTAGCCGGGCAATTGAAGAAGATCCTGATAATAAAGAGTAATGGGGCAAAAATGGTTAAGAATGCTAATCGCTCCGGGGGGATCATTAGGGGGGGCACGTCCGAAAGCCAGTGTTGTTGATGAAGCTGGGCATCTCTACATCGCTAAATTTCCCAGTGTAAAAGATGAGTATGATGTTGGTGGATGGGAAATGGTCGTTAATGCACTTGCTGTTGGCTGTGGACTGAATGTTGCACCTGCTCAGGCGCATAAATTTGCCAGCAATTACCATTGTTTTATGGTTCGTCGTTTTGACCGCACTAATGCGGGAAGGCGTCTGCATTTTGCTTCGGCTATGACACTAACCAGGCATCAGGATGGTGAAGATGCCTCTACAGGTGTGAGTTATCTGGAATTAGCAGATGTTCTTATCAGACATGGCGCGCAGACTAATACTGACCTTAAGGAACTCTGGTCCAGGATTGTTTTTAATATTCTTGTTACTAATACCGATGATCATTTACGCAATCATGGATTTATCTTGATACCAGGAAAAGGTTGGCGGCTTTCTGAGGCATATGATTTGAATCCTGTGGTCAGGTCTGATGGTCTAAAACTCAATATTACGGAAAATGACAATGCACTTGATTTGGAATTAGCTAGAGAAGTTGCAGAGTATTTTCGACTTAGTTTGACGGAAGCTGATGACATTATTGCTAATTTTAGAGGGATTGTCAGTCAGTGGCGAATCATTGCCGAGCGTCTTCGATTACCTGGTCGTGAGCAAGAGTTAATGGCAGAGGCGTTCAGGGGGGCAATTTAGAATAGTTATTTCGATATATTCGCTAAATCATAAATTTGCGAAGCAATGCCAGTAGATACTGAACGTTTTGGAAGAGACGTTTAATTTATGAGAAAAATAGAAACGCTACAAAGCTAAATTATAGCGTTTCTATGTAAAATAATTAGCTTGTCGCTAACTGTACTTGTGGTTCTTCGTCTTTAACTTTGATAAGCGTCCACAGCGCAATGGCGCCAATAATGTCAAAGAAAGCCAGGGCAATAAAGAACGGCGCGAAGCCGATAATGTGAACGAATGCCCCGATAAACAGGTTGAAAATCAACTGACCGCTCCATGCACAGGCTCCTGCCATACCCACAGCGGTAGCTACTTCGTCTTTTTTGAATAGGTCACCGCCCAGAGTTGCTGCAACAGTAGAAAGACATTGATGCGAGAATGCGCCAATGCTAATCAGTAATACGGCGATGTAGGGATTTTCGACAATACTCACCAGACCAATCGTCATCATAATGACGGCTGCAATAGTGAAGGTAATTCTTCGTGAGTTAATTAAACTCACGCCGCGATCGTGGAAGAACTTCGCGACAAAACCACTGGCTAAACAGCCGAGATCGCCCAGCAGGAAAGGTAGCCAGACGAACATGGCAATTTCTTTCAGGCTAAAATGCAGCGTTTCGACGAAGAAAATCGGTACCCAGAAGTTAATGGTTCCCCATGCCGGGTCAGCGAGAAAACGCGCGATGCCAATCCCCCAGAAATTACGTTGGCTGAGGATATGCTTGATTGACGTTTTTTCTTTCTTATCTGTTTTAAGATGCTGTTCTTGCCCAGACTCAATATAGTGGCGCTCTTCATCAGAAAGGCGTTTAGCATCTTTTGGATCTTTATAACAAAAGAACCAAAATAAAGCCGCGAGTAAAGCAAGGCTACCTGAGACAATAAACGCAAATTGCCAGCTATGAAACATAATGCATCAGGCAATCAACGGTGGAGCAAGCATCGCGCCGAGTGAGGTGCCCATATTGAAAACACCTGTCGCCACGCCACGCTCTTTTGCCGGGAACCATGTTGATGCGGTTTTTACACCCGCAGGAATTGCCGATGCTTCGCTGAAACCCATCAGGGCGCGCATAAATGCCAGACCTGACCATGTTCCTGTCAAGGCATGCCCCATTGTCGCCAGGCCCCAGATTGCGGCACATATCGCAAAACTTAACTTCAGACCCACGGTATCAATAAAGAAGCCCATTATCGGTTGCCCCAATGTATAGGCCAACTGGAATGCACTGACAATCCATGAATATTGTTCTTTGGTTATTCCGGTTGTCTCCATAATCGTTGGAGCCGCAATACCTAACGCCGTTCTGTCCAGATAATTGATTACAGTGATAAAGCATACGAGGGCAATCATATGCCATCGATAATTCTTTATTTTATTCATTTTTAAACCTTTTAATTATATTAATAAACCCTGGTTGTTGGTATTTCCATGTAATAGGCAATAAAAATCAGGTACAGAGGAAATATTGGAAATTATTGTGTGTAAATGTCTCCCTTTAAAAAGTCTGGCCAGTTTTTTTCAAAGTAAATACCGTTAATACACGGTTGCATACGTAAAGACTTTACTTCGGTAATAAAAGAACCTTGCGAATATTGAATTGTTAATTTGTGATTTTTGTCTTCAGCGAGTTCAGAGCGAAAACGCCATTCTTCTTTTGCGCCGCGACGAGTTTGTGGTAGGCATTTGCCTTGTGGATCAATAACCATACGCGCCCCACGGCTACCACCACCAGCATCAATATAATGCGTTAATTGTGTTAATACCGCGGCAGAAGTCAGCGTCATATGCCGCCACATAAACAGCTCGGCAACTTCACCCACATGTTTGATTGCCAATCCATGTCGTTGGACAAATTCGTTCAATAGCAGGGCATCACGAGTGGCACGTCGGACTTTATCGGCATGGCAAATAAATCCCGCATAGTCAGACATTCGTGCCTGAATTTTTTCTCTCACAACCGATAACGGCATCCCGGTTCCGTTATCGTGCGCCTGAGTAATGATCTCTCTTATAGAAGCCAGTGCCGGAGCTGCCAGCTGTGCTATATCTCCATCAATATTCCGCTTTTGCGTGCAACCAATAAAACGTGCCAGACGAACAGCAAAAACCTGCCCGGCATTCAATGCCGCGCCGCCAGGTCGGGTGACGCCGTGTGTGCCAGCAACTTCCCCCACCGCAAAACAACCGGGCAGAGATGTTTGTCCCCAGATATCGACTTCAATGCCGCCATTCATGTGCTGATTATTCATGGCAAACTGCAATGGCTGCGTGGTGAGATCGTAACCGTGCATCTTATACAGCGAGATAGACAGCGGATTCATTCGTTGCAGTCGTTCGATGGGCGATGGTGCCAGAGCGTCGTTATTTTCCAGATACGCGCGAACGTCGTTGTCCAGTCGATCTAATGAGAAGGGCAGGTCACCCGGCACCGCTTCAGGATTGCGATTGAAATCCATAAATACCTGACGCCCTGATTGCTGCTCTTGCGCTACTGCCATATCTAACAAGCTGGAGCCAAAATCCATTACCCGCGTGGCGTGGAACGGCCACTGATAGCCTTTACGGAAGATGTTTGAAGCCAGCTCCTGGGTGGTGCGATAGTAATCCGCGAGGAAGTTATACTCGTTACCCCCGGCATCCACGGAATAAATATACGGGATCACCTGCACATAGGTGCCGGACAAATTCCACGGAAACGTGCTGCGCGGTGTGCCGATACCAAACTGGCTTTCAGTCAGATTGGTTAGCGTCAGACCTTCCTCCAGCGCCAGCCCCAGCGAGCCGAAACATTTGTGTGGATAAACACTGTCGCGATAAAGCTCGCCAGGCCCGCCTGTTGCCAGTACCACATTGGGCGCAGTCACAATTGCTAGCCCCCATGGGTTATGGGCGCGATGACCGGTCGCGAGGATTGCCCCCGCCACACGGTCTTCACCGTTTTCGTCACGCTGATGCAGCAGTTTAATCACTGTTGCACTGGTCAACATTGGGATAGCAAGACGCTGTACTTCTTCCAGCAGCACTTTCACCATTAGCCTTGAGGTACGCGGCCCACATGAGGTTGCACGCCCGGCTTCGTCATGGTCGGTTTGATAACGAAGAATCGCGCCATAGCGATCTTCCGGTAATTCCAGACCAAGATATTGCAACCCGCCAAGAGTGTGCAGAGAACCTACCGCTTCAACATAAGCGGTGTCGTGATCCATCGCCCCACCGCTCGCCAGTGCCTCTGCCAATTTGGTGAAGTTGTCGCCGTTGCCCGCAGTAGCGGCGGTAAACAGTGTTTGTTTATCAGAGCCAGAACATGCCGACGTCCCCATATATAACCCGGCGGTGGCGATTAACACATTTTGCTGGCGGCGTTTAAGTTCCACAGCTGCACGTAGCCCGGCTGCACCACTGCCGACTACCAGGGCATCTGTTTTCCAGAGTGGGTAATCAACACCGTCAACCGTGACAACCCATGCGGGTTCTGCCTGTGCAAAACCCTTTGGGAAAGTAACGTGCGTCAGTGCATCAAGGATGGTGTCATCAAGCTGACTCATGCATCCTCCATTGGCATAAACAGGCTACTTTCCATCAGGCGTGGGTGCCTGATGATCGGACGGAAGGCCATATACGGCAGAATGTCGCGCTCAATCTCCACACCCGGCGCGATTTCAATTAATTCAACGCCTTCTGCCGTTAACTGGAATACTGCGCGTTCAGTGATATACAACACTTCCTGACCACTTTGCTGTGCGTAGGCGGCGCTAAAAGTAATTTTTTCCACCTGGGTAACCAGTTTGGGGATTTGACCTGACTGGGCGATATGCAAGCCATCTGGCGTTACATCAATCTTGCTGCCTTTGGCGTCGAACGTACCGCAAAACACCACTTTACGGGCGTTTTGTGCAATTTCGAGAAATCCGCCGGGGCCAATCAGATTGCCATTGAGATGGGATACGTTGACGTTACCGTATTGATCCATCTCTCCCATGCCGAGGAAGGTGATATCGATGCCGCCGCCACTGTAGAATTCAAATTGATCGAGTGATGGAATAATGGCATCGGCGTTACGGGCGCAGCCGAACAGAGCATCATCAAGCATCATGCCGTTATGCACACCCTGTTCTACACTCAGCCACAAACTTTGATAAGGCACGCCTTCGCGCAGCGCAACCCCAGGAATACCGCCGGGAATACCAAAGCCAAAGTTGGTTGAAGCGCCTGCCACCAGTTCCCGCGCTGCCCGACGGGCAATCAGGCGACGCACCGGATGACTAACCAGTTCAATAGCGTCGTTAGAACTTAGACGGCGATGTTGACCGCTGATGGTCAGGTCGTAACCACCAAGATAGGTTTGCGGTTGTTCGCGGTGCTCAACGATGCCATCAACCAGAATTCCTGGTAGCTTGACCCGACGTGGTTCAATGGTACCTACTTCCAGCACATCGCGTACCTGTACGAACACTTTGCCGCCGCTGTTGTGTGCTGCCAGCGCCATCGAATAGCTATCCATATCAATCGCTTCTTCTTCGAGGCTAACGTTGCCTCGTGGATCGGCATAAGTGCCACGCAAAATCGCGTAATCCACTTTGAAAGGGCGATAACGAAGTTTGGTCTCACCGTCGATTTCAATCAGTTCTACCAGGTCGTCGGTAGTGCATTCATTCGACTTACCGCCACCATTGCGTGGATCAACAAACGATCCCAGCCCAACGTGGGTAAAAAGCCCCGGACGTCCGGCACCGATCTCCCGCAGCAGTGCCTGAATTACGCCACCAGGGAAACAGTAGGCTTCAATAGCATTGCTTTTCACCAGTTCCTGCATCTTGGGCGACCAGGTAAAATGTCCGGCAATAATGCGTTTGAGCATTTCGGCGTGAGCAAAACGGTTAGTGCCTTTGCTGTCGCGATCGCCAATACCCAGCGAGTGGATTAATGTCAGATCGCGTGGGTGTCCGGTTTGCAGAAAGCGCGCTTCAATGGCGGCCAGAATATGGTCAGCTTCCACCATGCCGCCGCCGTTGCCGCTAATGGCAATGGTTGCGCCGTCCTGAATTTGCGCCGCCAGTGTCTCGGCGGTTGATAACTTACGCATACAATTTCCTTATTGATTGTGGAAGCTCACGCCGGCTTTTTCGGCAAATGCGTGCGTCGCCTGTTGGCAATCCTGAGTGGCGGACATTAATCCAGCCAGCAACTGGTGCGAGTAATCGGCGTGTTTATTTTCCAGCGTCAGAATCAGTTGTTTAATGTGTGCCAGTGCCACCGGACCACATTTTTCCAGCTGCGCTAACTGGTTCGCCATCCAGCTTTCCACCTGTTCTTTTTCTACCACTTCATCAATTAAATTCGCCGCCTGAGCTTCCTGCGCCGTTAGGCGTTTACCCAGCATCAGCATCTGGCGACCGACCACCGGGCCAACCTGATTAAGCACGCGTTCAATGCCCATCCAGCCAGGCACCATGCCGAGCATCACTTCCGGGTTAGAGAATTTCGCGCCGGGGCGGGCAATACGAATATCGCAGCACAAGGCAAGTTCAATACCGCCACCGATGGTATGACCGTTGAGATTCGCAACGGTTAATTGGGGTAAGTTGCGCAGGCGATTAAAAACGTCATTACCGCGTTTAATCCATTTTCTGCCCATATCTAATGGCGAATAGGCCGACCACGATTTAATATCGCCGCCCGCACAAAAGAATTTATCGCCGGTTGCCGTTAATTCGACTAATCGTAATGTGGTGTCGTTTTCAATTTCATTTAAATAATGGTCGAGAGATTCGATCATTTCTTCATTAATAGCATGACATTTATCTTCACGGTTCAATGTCAGACGGCAAGAAGCCGCCGCTCTGCTGAACAGAACGGGTTGGTCATTCATGATCATTCCTTAACAATAATGTGCGATGCGATCGACGCTAATATCCAGCGTGCTGTTAATATCTTTCTGCCACCAGTACGGTGAGAATATTTCCAGTTCAATAGCGCCATTAAATCCGGCGTTTTCAACCAGCCGACGAATTGACGGAATATTGATGACACCATCTCCCGGCATTCCACGGTCATTGACCAGATCGGTGGTCGGCACTAACCAGTCGGAAACATGAAACGCGAGGATGCGTTTTCCGGCACGCAGGATCTGACTGGCGAGATCCGGATCCCACCAGACATGGTAGACATCTACCGCCACGCCGAGACCAAACTCACCATCGGGATCGAGTTCATCACACCAGTCCAGCGCCTGACGTAACGTGCACAGACAAGAACGATCGGCAGCAGTCATCGGGTGCAGTGGCTCCAGTGCAATTGGCACACCGACCTCTTTCGAATGTGGCAGCAACTGGCGAATCCCTTGTTTCACCTGTTCCCGCGCTTCGTACAGATCTTTTGTTCCCATTGGCAGACCGCCAACCACCTGCATATAACAGGCGGCGTTCAGTACAGCGGCGTCGTCCAGCGCCCGGCGGTTATCGTCAATCGCCAGTTTGCGCTCCGCCAGCGTCGGTGCGGTGTAGTAGGTGCTACGGCACAAACCGGAAATGTTCATGTTACTGGCAGCAAGCTGGCGGGCGATTTGCTGGAGATCTTCACCCTGCAACTCCCTGCGCCAGGGGGCAATCGCGCCAATACCGCGTGCGGCGCAGGCATCAATAATGGCGGGTAGCGGCGTTTTATAGCCCAGTGTCGCGGTATTGATACTGAATAAATCCGGGCGTTGTAACAGATCTCTCATGATTCAGCCTCAGAAGCGCGGCATACTTAAGCCGCCGTCGATGGCGACCGCCTGACCACAGGTGTAAATCAGTTTACCTTCCGCCATCGCGCGGACAGTGGAAGCAATATCAGCCGGATAACCCCAACGTCCCCACGGCACCAGACCTTTGGCAATCAGTTCGTCGTAATAGGCCGTTGCCGGAATAGTCATATCGGTTTTGATGAGACCAGGACGCACTTCATAAACGCCAATTTGTTCATTACAAAGGCGAGCAGCAAACAGACGAGCAGCGGCAGAAACGGCGGTTTTGGCAATGGTATATTCGCCGCGATTCATCGCCAGCATGATGGCGTTGATGGAACTGACGAAAATAATCGAGCGGTGCGGCAGTTCAGCTTCCGGTTTCGGCTGTGCCAGTAAGCGCTTACTGAATGCCTGAGCAAGGAAGAACGGTGCGCGGGTGTTAATGGCAATATTTTGGTCGAAGCTGTCTGGTTCGAGGTCGAGAAGGTCACCGCGTTTTTTCACTGAAATGCCTGCGTTGTTGAGCAGGCAGTCCAGACGTCCCCACTGGTTTTGCGCTGCGTCGAGCATCTCTTCATGCAGGGAGAGATCGCCCACATCAGCAGGGAAGCAAATCACTTCCACGCCTTCCGCCAGACATTCTTGTTGTGTGGCATGTAATTTTTCTACGCTATCCGCATCCGGACGATCATTAATCAGCAGATTAAATCCGCCACGCGCAAGCTCCAGCGCACAGCCCTTTCCAATACCACGAGCGGCTCCGGTAATCACGGCAACAGGACGAGTGGATTTCATACAATAGCTCTCTTTTTTTGAATTTTGTTTCCTTAGTGATGATTAGCTTGCGACTGGATGATAAAAAGATCAACCATCTAGTTGGTTGATATGCGATGGCGATCACAGGACATTTGATAACCTGATGAAAGTACAAGTTTTTGCCCTTTTTTCTGAAGCTGAAATCAAATCAGGTTATGATAGTCACCACGAAGAGGTCGTGGGGAAGCGTTATGTATCTTGATACCAGCAACGTACAGAGCCTGAAAGAAAAGCTGCTGTTATGCGCGGTTAATGAATTTGCCGAATATGGTTACGAAGGGGCCAGAGTCGATAATATTGTCAAGGCAGCAGGGTGCAGTAAACAGACGGTTTATCACCACTTTGGTAATAAAGAAAATTTATTTATCGAAGTACTGGAATATACCTGGAACGATATTCGACAAAAAGAAAAGGCCCTTGATTTCTCAGATCTTCCGCCACAGAAAGCCATTGAGAAAATAATCGATTTTACATGGGATTATTATATTTATAATCCCTGGTTTTTAAAAATTGTGCATAGTGAAAATCAAAGTAAGGGTGTGCATTATGCAAAATCACAGCGTCTTTTAGAAATTAACCATGCGCACTTGCAGTTAATGGAATCCTTATTGGATGAAGGGAAGAAACAAAATATTTTTAAGCCAGATATCGACCCATTGCAGGTGAATATTAATATTGCTGCGCTTGGGGGATATTATTTGATCAACCAGCATACGCTTGGCCTGGTTTATCACATCAGTATGGTTTCACCCCAGGCACTGGAAGCCAGACGTAAGGTCATCAAAGAAACAATCCTTAGCTGGCTTTTGGTTGACCCTTCATCTACCGCGCGCGAATAAAACTGCCATCCGGCTGGCGGGTAAACAGGACCTGTTGATTATTCCCCGTATCAATGGTTAAGCCCGTCACCACGCCGCTGGCGTTCTGACGGATTTTCACCATCTGCCCGTTTTGCAAATTACTCAGTGGCTTATCCGCGCCTTCTACCTGCGCCATGGCATAGACATCGGTAGCGGGCAGTCCGTGGTCGCGGAACAGCTGCGCCATCGTTTTACCGGGTTCGACACGATAGGAGCGCCATTGATTATCAATTCCGCTATCTGGCTGGAATGGTTGCGTATGGGTGGTTTGCGGCTGCTCTTCTGGTTGGCCTTCCTGTATTGGTTCTGGAGCGACCGGAGCCACCTGATCAGGATCATTTTGTGGCGTGACTAATTGCGCCCGCAGCTGTTCTTCTGTCGGTGGTTGTGATTGCGACTGAATATCTAACTGCGCTTCACGCGTCACCACCGGCGCGTTGGGCGTATCATCAGATGGAAGCAGAAATCCGACTACCAATACAATGGCGGCAATAATGATCCCCCGACGATGCATCGGCGGCAGCGGGTCCATGAAGCGAAAATTGTCCGGCGCGTGCCAGACTTTCTCCAGGGTTGGTTTTAGTTCAAAGCGCCCGGGCATGGTTTCCTCCTGCTCCGCGTCTTGTTCCTCAATCATAGCCTATGAATAAGCTAACGCTATGATGTCCGTGGTAAACCCGCCTTTATTATATTCATACGGGATATTGCTATTGTTTCTTTTTCCCCGGGATTTGTCATCATTCCCGCGACAAAGTTTTACCCAAAGAAGTGTGGCTGATATGCTGCCCGCTACTTTATACCCTAAGAAAGGAAATACGATGACCACCCCAACTTTTGACACCATCGAAGCGCAAGCAAGCTACGGCATTGGTTTGCAGGTAGGGCAACAGCTGAGTGAATCTGGCCTGGAAGGGCTGCTGCCAGAAGCACTGGTTGCAGGCATTGCCGATGCGCTGGAAGGCAAACATCCGGCTGTTCCGGTTGATGTGGTGCACCGCGCGCTGCGTGAAATCCACGAACGCGCCGATGCCGTTCGTCGTCAGCGTTTCCAGGCGATGGCTGCTGAAGGTGTGAAATACCTGGAAGAAAACGCCAAAAAAGAAGGTGTAAATAGCACCGAATCTGGCCTGCAATTCCGCGTGATCAACCAGGGCGAAGGCGCAATTCCGGCACGTACCGACCGCGTTCGTGTTCATTACACCGGAAAACTGATCGACGGCACCGTGTTTGACAGCTCCGTTGCTCGCGGCGAGCCAGCTGAATTCCCGGTTAACGGCGTGATCCCTGGCTGGATTGAAGCACTGACTCTGATGCCGGTAGGTTCTAAATGGGAACTGACTATCCCGCAGGAACTGGCATATGGCGAGCGTGGCGCAGGCGCGTCCATCCCTCCGTTCAGCACCCTGGTGTTTGAAGTCGAACTGCTGGAAATCCTCTAAGCAGCGCATTCTGTTCCCCTCGAACCAGAGGGGAGCAGGCATTCAGCAATAAACCCTTCAGCTTGCCAAACGGCGCTATTTTATGTTGCAAAGACCCTGTAAGCGTGTATTTTTGTGAGCTGTTTCGCGTTATCACCGTGATATGACACTCACTTTAAACATAAAATTAACATTAGATCTAAATCTTAGTATTCATCCCGCGTATTGTTACCTAATATCGATGAGTCCCGATACAGATTCGTCGTATCATAGACTGACTAAAGGCCGTAGAGCCTGAACAACACAGACAGGTACAGGAAGAAAAAAACATGGTAGATCAGGTAAAAGTCGTTGCCGATGATCAGGCTCCGGCTGAACAGTCGCTACGGCGCAATCTCACAAACCGACATATTCAGCTTATTGCCATTGGCGGTGCCATTGGTACAGGGTTGTTTATGGGGTCCGGCAAAACGATTAGCCTTGCCGGGCCGTCGATCATTTTCGTTTATATGATCATCGGTTTTATGCTCTTTTTCGTGATGCGGGCAATGGGGGAATTGCTGCTTTCGAATCTGGAATACAAATCTTTTAGTGACTTCGCTTCCGATTTACTCGGGCCGTGGGCAGGATATTTCACCGGCTGGACTTACTGGTTCTGCTGGGTTGTAACCGGTATGGCAGATGTGGTTGCCATTACCGCCTATGCGCAATTCTGGTTCCCTGGGCTTTCTGACTGGGTTGCTTCGTTATCCGTGATCATTCTGTTACTGGTTCTAAACCTCGCCACGGTAAAAATGTTCGGTGAGATGGAGTTCTGGTTTGCGATGATCAAAATCGTCGCCATCGTGTCGCTGATTGTTGTCGGCCTGGTCATGGTGGCGATGCACTTTCAGTCACCGACCGGTGTGGAAGCATCATTTGCACATTTGTGGAATGACGGCGGCTGGTTCCCGAAAGGCTTAAGCGGCTTCTTTGCCGGATTCCAGATAGCGGTTTTCGCTTTCGTGGGGATTGAGCTGGTAGGTACAACAGCTGCGGAAACCAAAGATCCGGAGAAATCACTGCCACGCGCGATTAACTCCATTCCGATCCGTATCATTATGTTCTACGTCTTCTCGCTGATTGTGATTATGTCCGTGACGCCGTGGAGTTCGGTAGTCCCGGAGAAAAGCCCGTTCGTTGAACTGTTTGTGTTGGTAGGTTTGCCTGCGGCTGCCAGCGTGATCAACTTTGTGGTGCTGACCTCTGCGGCGTCTTCCGCTAACAGCGGTGTCTTCTCTACCAGCCGTATGCTGTTTGGTCTGGCCCAGGAAGGTGTGGCACCGAAAGCGTTCGCTAAACTCTCTAAGCGCGCAGTACCCGCGAAAGGGCTGACCTTCTCTTGTATCTGTCTGCTCGGCGGCGTGGTGATGTTGTATGTGAATCCCAGCGTGATTGGCGCGTTCACGATGATTACAACCGTTTCCGCGATTCTGTTTATGTTTGTCTGGACGATTATCCTTTGCTCGTACCTGGTGTATCGCAAACAGCGTCCTCATCTGCATGAGAAGTCGATCTACAAGATGCCACTCGGCAAGCTGATGTGCTGGGTATGTATGGCGTTCTTTGTGTTTGTTCTGGTGTTGTTGACACTGGAAGATGACACCCGCCAGGCGCTGCTGGTTACCCCGCTGTGGTTTATCGCGCTGGGGCTGGGCTGGCTGTTTATTGGTAAAAAACGCATGGCGAAGTAATGCCGCGTTTATAACTCTGAAAGGCACCTGCGGGTGCCTTTGTCTTTATATATTCCTAAAAAAATCTACCATCATAGACAGCCCTCAGGCGCGAGCTTACCGTGGATCTTTGCCACTCGTTGCAGAGTTCATTATGGTTAAGCGCAGTTGGTTATTAATCGCCGCATTACCTCTCTCTATTTCACCTTCCTGGGGCGCGGATTTTTATTACCGCCAGCAGGAGAAAGGCACGGTTTATGTTGCCGAACAGAAGGGGGAAAAAGATGAGATCCTCTCCGAATTACCAGATATTAATTTTTCCCGCCTTTGGCGCATTGCCAATTTAGCCAATAAACAAGATTCCCGGTTATTGTCCGATTTTAATCCCGATAAGTTCGATTGCGATGATGAGGGGGATTGCGAACATGCCTGGCTCACCGATGGACGCTCTGTCCTTTGGTCTGGCAAAGTCCTGAAAAATCTCCCCGGTAAACCTAAAGTCGACGCTGCCAGTTTTCAGGCATTCGGCGCTTTCGCTGCTGATAAACGCAGTATCTATTTTGATGGTCAGCGTACCGATGATAATAGCGGTGATAAGCAGGTGGATATGTCAACGCTTGAAGAGACGGACATCTGGAATTTACTGCGTGATAAAAATAGTCTTTGGCATAAGGGGCACTGGTTGGGAAGCGCTGACGGATTTCAAATCCTGCGGCATGATTCCTCCCTGCAATTTGTTGTGCAGACAAATTCGCAGGTGATTGTTAATGGCAAGCCACTGCCCGCCGATCGCAAAACTTTTCAGATTAAACGTTGGATGCCTGGCGAACGCTTAGTTTATCGCGATAAAAGCGGCGAGCGTGACTATGAGCTGGAGGATACCAGCTATCGCTGTGCACCTTTTAATATTGGTCTGAATAACGTGTCCTGGCTCAAATATGAAGCCACTCCAGCGGGCAGTGAGTGTATTTATGAAACGCTGGCGGGAGTTGATCCAGAATATTTTTATCTGTTTGTTCAGAATACCGGTTTATATAAGAACCAAATATATAAAGTCACAATTAACGCCCTGGGCGAAGGTGAGTTGGTTAATCTCAAGCCAGAGGATCTCTCCGACTCACTTGAAGCAGGAGGTAGTTGGGGATTAACTAACACGTTTATATCAACAGACGGGCAGCTTTACACTCAACAAGCGACTGGAATTGGGAAAGAACACGCTCAACAAGGTGAATGGCTGCGTTATAACTTAGGCAAGGGTGGTTGGTTATCGGTGAAGCAACCCCCGAGCGGGCTTAAACCCTTATTTAAATAACCTATTCACGCTAACAGCATCAGGATGACGCTATGTTACCAATTAAACCCGTTTGTCTCGCACTGGCTTTATTTTCACTCAATTCAATAGCCTGCTCCGGCGTACCATCTGCCTCTTTTTATTACCAACCGTGGGGGCAAGGAACAAAATATATTGTTGAAGATAGCGATGGTTACGGACTCTATTTTCCGGATATTCATTTACCGCAGGTGAGGTTCAAACAACTGCGCCGTGTATCTGACGGCACTGATGATGAATATGATTCTCCTGATGATATCAATAATGATTTTGTGCGGGTGGATGGTGGCGCTTATATCAGAACCAACGGTGGTTGGCGTTTCGACTGGTTGACTGATGGCCGCCATATTTTATGGGCAGGGAAAATAGTTCAGAACCCGCCGGGAACACCGAAAGTCGATGCCGCAACATTCCGCGCATGGGGGCGTTTTGCTGCCGATAAAGACAGCCTCTATTTTGATGGCGAACGCACGGATGATAATCACGGCGAAAAGCAGGTCGATATGGATTCGCTGCAACAGGTAGGGGGAAGGATGAATTCACTTGATTCCGCGGATGTGCTGAAAGATCGTCGCAATCTTTACTTTCAGGGGCACTGGTTAGGTAGTGCGCAAGGGTATTCTATTCTTGACATTAAACCCTGGACACGTCGTCCCATTATTTATTCACCTAATAGCTGCGAAAGCAAAAGTAATCCGGGACCCTGGGATACAATCTGGCGGACTAAATCGCATGTCTTTGTGAATGGAGATGCCATCAACGCCGATCCGGATTCCTTTCATATTGTGCGCTGGATAGCCGGTTCACTGCTGATTTATCGCGATAAAGACGGGGAGAAAAGTTATGCGTTCGGTAAAAATTGCCGGAGTACGTTTGACCTACAGCGGGATAAAGTAACATGGCTGACGCGTGATGCTTCCCGGCACGCTAATGATTGCCGGGTTGCGACTATTCCTGATGTTAATCCGGAATATTTTCGCCCGCTGACGGAGAATGTGGCGCAATATAAAGATTCGCTCTATCTGGTGAAATATGTGTCTGCGGTTGAAAAAACGCTGTCGGTCATTCATTTACCGGACCCACAACAAGAATTACAGGAAGGTGCTAATGTTGTAGGGAATAAAGTTTATTTCATTGCGAGCGATGATGTGACTATTTTTGATATCAATGGGCAATGGCAGTGGTATAAAGGCCCCGATGGCACAACATTAAATTATTTAGCACATGATGGCCGCTATACGTATTTTATTAATGAAGACACGGTTGAGCATTTTGAACTGAAAGGCCAATGGACGTGGTTTAAAGACGCCAATGGTCAATTATCAGATACCTTTGCTCATGATGACCACTATATTTATTACGTAGGCGATGGGCTGGTTCGTGATGCGAAGCGGCGTAATGAGACTCGACAACTCAATGCGGCGCATCTTGATAAAAATGGCAGTCTTCTTACCGTTGAAGGCAGGTACACCAGTTACAACAATGAATTACTTCCATTGAATGACTGAATCACTTAATAATCAACGATCCTGCTCATGTCAGGATCGTTGGTCGAACAAATCACTCACCCGCCAGCGCGCGCGGGAATAGTACATTGTTTTCCAGACTGATGTGCTCCATCAGGTCATCAATCAGTTCATTAATGCCGTTATACATCGCTTTCCAGGTGGTGCAGGCTTCCGGCGGCGGTGTGACGTTATTGGTGGTGTGTTTGATCACTTCCAGCAGTTCGCCCGCTTCATCATGCTCGCTTTCCATTACGCTGATTGGCCCCATTGCCTGGCTGCCCATGCCTTGTTTGATCATCGGGAAGAGGATTTGCTCTTCTTTCATCATATGGCTGGAAAGCTCTTCATGCAGCATAGTCAGGTATTTTGTCAGCCCTTTTGGCACACTTGGTTTGTCGGCGTGAACGCGCTCGACTTTAGTCGCTTGCAGGATCAGCTCCGGCAGCTGCTCGCGATGGCGATCGTGATAGCGCACAATAATGTGGTCGATGATTTCCGCCAGCGGGGCGCTACGCCAGTTTTTCTCAATCGGTTGTTCAGCAAGCTTTGCCAGTTCGGCTTCAATGACGTCAACATCCAGTTCTTTACGTGCCGCCGCGCGCGCCAGCGTCTGCTTACCGCCACAGCAGTAATCCATATCATATTTACGAAACAGAGCCGAAGCGCGAGGAATAGAGAGCGCCAGTTCACCTAAAGGTTGGTCGCGATAAGCCATAGCTGATACCTCATTCTTAATAAGATAAGATGCATTTTAAATGCATCTTTAAGGCAAAAGCTATAACCCTTACGTAGCAGAGGCTTATTTAACTCACTGCCAGCGTGTCAACTTTCTGAGACAGATTCAGTTAAAGGTTTTTCTGGTTTTGCTCTGACCGCAATGACCACGCCAATCACTAACAGCGCGATACCGCTCAGCGTCATTAGCGGCGGCATTTGCTGGCGGAGTAAAAAGGTGTACAGCAAACCTGCCAGCGTTTCGAAAACAATCAGCGGCCCGAGAATCACTGTCGGTAATCGCTGGCTGGCGACGTTCCAGCAGAGTGCGCCAACCCATGAGCAAAGCACGGCTATCGCAACCATCAGACTAATAAACACCAGCGGACGGGGGCCAAAGGGTAAGGAGAAGTCCGGCGTTTGCATATTCAGCCAGTAACAGGCGACGAGATAGCCGATGAGAGAAACCGGCAGCGTGACCAGCGCCTGCGCCGTCGCCCACATCATCGGATGTTTGTCGGGATTTTCCCGCAGCCAGCGGGCGTTGCGCAGGGCATACCATGCCCAGCAGACCACGGAAACTAACGCCAGCACGATGCCTGAGGTATAACGTGCCCAGTCAAAATCGGGGAGTCCGTGGTTTAACTCAGCAATATTCACACACGCCAGGCCGATGCCAATACAAACCAGTGCCGGGGCGAGTTTTCCCCATGCGAGTTTGCCGTCGCGCTGGCTATAAAGCAGATTGGCAAAAACGGGAATCACCACCGGCAGGGTGCCGATAATCATCGTGGAAACAGGCGCGCCAGTACGTTGAATGGCACTGGCAAGGCAGAAGTAATAGATAAGGTTGCCCATCATGGTGAGCATCAAGGCGGTAAGCCAGTCGCGACGCGCCAACTGACGCAGACGCACGCGTCCCAGCCAGGCAATGGGCAGCGCAATTAACCCTAGCGCCAGGTAACGCCCCATCGACTGTAACATCGCCGGGTATTCCGGCACGATCAACGGCCCGACAAAAATAAGCCCCCACATCAACCCTGCTAACAGGGCGTACAGCACGCCGCTAATCATCACTGGCATCCACTGGTCTGTCAGAAGAAATATTCAGGAAGCAGACATGATTGCTCCCGGCATCCCGTCATTATCAGAGAGGATGCGGGAGGATGCCACTTTAATTAACTAGTTATTAACATTAAAAAGATGGCTTACGCTTTCGGCTAACGTTGTCGTTGGGCGGCCAATCAATTTGCTAAGCGTTTTGCTGTCATCAAACAGACCGCCTTTCGATGCGCCAACGTCAGAATCCGCCAGCATATCCGCCAGTCCATCAGGCAGTCCGACGCTTTTCAGCGCCGCAGCGAAATCGGCTTCGCTCAGATTTTGATAGGTAACCGATTTTCCGCTCTGTTTGGTGAGTTCTGCCGCTAACTGTGTCAGCGTCCAGGCTCTATCGCCCGCCAGTTCGTAAACCTTGCCTTCGTGACCGGCTTCGCTAATCACGCGTGCCGCAGCTACCGCATAATCAGCCCGCGTTGCTGAGGCAATTTTGCCATCGCCCGCGGCACCGATAAATACGCCGTGTTCCAGTGCTGCCGGGGCGCTGGCGAGGTAGTTTTCACTGTACCAGCCGTTGCGCAGCAGGGTGTAAACGATGCCAGAATCAGCCAGCATTTTCTCCGTCTCGATGTGCTCATCGGCGAGGCCGAGCGGGGAGGAATTGGCATGTAGCAGGCTGGTATAAGCGATAAATTTCACGTCGGCCGCCTTTGCGGCATTAATAACATTACGATGCTGCGGGGCACGTTGACCCACTTCGCTGGAAGAGATCAGCAGTAGTTTTTCCACTCCCTGAAGCGCAGATGTCAGTGCTGCTTCATCGCCGTAGTCAGCCTGACGCACGGTAATGCCTTGTGCTGTCAGTGCCTGTGCTTTTGCCGGATTACGAACGATAGCCACTATTTGGCTGGCAGGAACCGTTTTCATCAAGGATTCAATAACATAGTGACCAAGTTGGCCAGTGGCACCAGTAATAGCGATCATGGGAAGTCTCCATCGTTTTGTCTTGTGTTTAAATACGCTAACACTTAAACTTACTTTTAGTAAGTACATACAAAAAGGTAAGTATGAAATGAGTCAGGTTAGCATGTCGCAACAACTGAAAGAGGGAAATCTCTTTGCGGAACAGTGCCCGTCGCGCGAGGTGTTGAAACACGTCACCAGCCGTTGGGGGGTGTTGATTCTGGTGGCGCTACGCGAAGGTACTCATCGCTTTAGCGACCTGCGCCGTAAAATGGGCGGGGTGAGTGAAAAGATGCTTGCGCAGTCGTTACAGGCGTTAGAGCAGGATGGTTTTCTTAACCGTATCGCGTATCCGGTGGTGCCGCCGCATGTGGAATATAGCCTCACGCCGCTGGGCGAGCAGGTGAGCGAAAAGGTTGCTGCACTGGCGGACTGGATTGAGTTGAATTTGCCCGAGGTGTTAGCGGTGCGGGATGAACGTGCGGCATAACTGCCGGATGCGCTGCGCTTATCCGGACTACGGTTCATGGCTTGTAGGGCGGATAAGATGCGTCAGCATCGCATCCGCCAATAAATGCCGGATGCGGTTGATGATTTGTAGGCCGAAAAAGAAGTGTTTTACTTACTCAGATCCACCTGATAAATCGCAAACCCGATATCATCGGTCGCGACTTTATTCATCGGATACTGCCCTTTCTCTTTAATAAACGTTGCGGCTTTATCTGACGGAGAGGTTTCGAAACGGATATCCAGTTTCTTATCGCCAGCTATCGGTGCTAAACGCCAGTTGTTATCTGCCGCCGGGTGAATTTCCCCCGCACGTTTCGACTCATCAGCAATCCACGCTGCCAGCACCGAGCGGTTCTCATCCGGTGAAGCAAAAGCGATATGGCTGTCGCCCGTACCGGCAAATTTGCCGCCGTAAGCGCGATAGTTATTGGTGGCAACGAGGAACATGGCGTTCGGATCAATCGGCTTGCCGTTAAAGGTCAGGTTCTTAATCCTTTCCGCATTGGCATTAATCATCTGGCACTCGCCGTCATAACGGGCGGGTTGGGTAACATCAATCTGATAATTCACACCATCAATAACATCAAAGTTATAGGTGCGGAAACCATCCCAGTTGATGAGTGACTGTGGTTTCGTGCTGTTAGGATCAATCTGGTTAAACTGTCCGGCGGAGCACTCCAGCCACTCTTTCACCTCTTTACCGCTGGCTTTCACCACAATCAGCGTATTGGGGTAGAGATAAAGATCGGCGGCATTACGGAAGGTCAACTGGCCTTTTTCCACCTCCACATAGCTTGCCGGGTCATTTTTGCGACCACCAACTTTAAACGGTGCGGCAGCTGAAAGCACAGGCAGTTTTGCCAGATCCGGATCGCCCTGAATGTAATGCTCGACATACGCTTTTTGCGCGTTGTTCACCACCTGCACGGTCGGATCGTCCTGCACAAGCGCCAGATAGCTATACATATTTTCGGCAGATTTACCGATTGGCTTGCTGACGAACTGGCGTGTGGCATCGTGATCGGCTTTGAGTGTTTCTACCAGCTTGCTGTCTTCCGCCGCGAGGGATTTTTTATTCGCGATGTCGCAAATCGGTCGTGCTTCCGCTTTCGCCTGCGTCACCTGCCATTTACCGCTGTCATTACTGAGTTGTAAGTCGACCACACCAAGATGATCGCCCCACATGCCTGGCATTACCGCCGGAACACCATTCAGCGTGCCTTTCACGATATCAGCCCCTTCGATATCAGCAAAATCTTTACCTGGGAAAACGGCGTGAGCATGGCCAAACATAATGGCGTTAACGCCCGGAATTTCACTGAGGTAATAAACTGAGTTTTCCGCCATCACTTTATACGGATCGGCAGACAGCCCGGAATGCGCCAGAATGACAACGACATCGGCACCTTTCTCGCGCATTTCAGGCACGTATTTGCGCACGGTTTCGGTAATATCATTCACCGTCACTTTCCCGGATAAATTAGCTTTATCCCAGCCCATGATTTGCGGCGGCACGACGCCAATATAGCCAATCTTCAGCGTCTGTTTTTTTCCGTCTTTATCGACCACTTCGGTGTCTTTAATTAAATACGGTGTAAACATTGGCTGTTTGGTTCTGGCGTCAATGACGTTGGCATTTACATAAGGGAATTTCGCTCCCGCCAGCGCATTTTTCAGATAATCCAGACCGTAGTTAAACTCGTGGTTGCCAAGCGTGCCGACGGTATAGTCCAGCGTATTTAATGCCTTATAGACCGGGTGAATATCACCTGCTTTTAAACCTTTCGCCGACATGTAATCTGCAAGCGGACTCCCCTGAATCAAATCGCCGTTATCCACCAGTACGCTGTTTTTCACTTCATTGCGGGCATCGTTAATCAGGCTTGCCGTACGTACCAGTCCGAATTTTTCCGTGGCGGTGTCTTTGTAATAATCGAAATCCATCATGTTGCTATGCAGATCAGTGGTTTCCATGATACGCAGATCGACCGTCGCTGCATTCACACTGGCGGCAATCAGCGTGGCCAGGAGCGTTGCGCTAAACTTAATCATCAGGGACATCCTTTTATCATCGGGAATACGAAAGAAAAGGGAGAATAAACGTCTTACTTATAGAACAGTGAAGAATGCCACAATTTTACGCTTTGAAAATGATGACACTATCACAGTTGGCGCATTCATTAACGATAGGGTATAAGTAAAACAATAAGTTAACACCGCTCACAGAGACGAGGTGGAGAAATGTTAGATCAAGTATGCCAGCTTGCACGGAATGCAGGCGATGCCATTATGCAGGTCTACGACGGGACAAAACCGATGGACGTCGTCAGCAAAGCGGACAATTCTCCGGTAACGGCAGCGGATATTGCCGCTCACACCGTTATCATGGACGGTTTACGTACGCTGACACCGGATATTCCGGTGCTTTCTGAAGAAGATCCTCCCGGTTGGGAAGTCCGTCAGCACTGGCAGCGTTACTGGCTGGTAGACCCGCTGGATGGTACTAAAGAGTTTATTAAACGTAATGGCGAATTCACCGTTAACATTGCGCTCATCGACCACGGTAAACCGATTTTAGGTGTGGTGTATGCGCCGGTAATGAACGTAATGTACAGCGCGGCAGAAGGCAAAGCCTGGAAAGAAGAGTGCGGTGTGCGCAAGCAGATTCAGGTCCGCGATGCGCGCCCGCCGCTGGTGGTGATCAGCCGTTCCCATGCAGATGCGGAGCTGAAAGAGTATCTGCAACAGCTTGGCGAACATCAGACCACGTCCATCGGCTCTTCGCTGAAATTCTGCCTGGTGGCGGAAGGACAGGCGCAGCTGTACCCGCGTTTCGGGCCAACGAATATTTGGGATACCGCCGCTGGTCATGCTGTGGCTGCAGCTGCCGGAGCGCACGTTCACGACTGGCAGGGTAAACCGCTGGATTACACTCCGCGCGAGTCGTTCCTGAATCCGGGGTTCAGAGTGTCTATTTATTAATTAATTTATGCAGCAGGTCCATCACTTGCTGCACCTCTTCTTGAGTGAGCGCCCCGTCTTTGGCCCATTGCACGCGACCGTCTTTATCCAGCACCACTACAGCGGAACTTTCTTCATCCAGCTGCCAGGCACCGCGTGCGACGCCATTGCTATCAACAATAAACTGCGACCAGGGATAAAGCTTTTTATTACTCTCCAGACTGCTGCGCACAAACATCCCTGAACCCGGAATCGCGTCGTCGGTGTTAACAATGGTGGTGGTCTGGTAACGATCGTGCGGTAACTTCGCTGATTTAATCGCTTCAATCAGCGTCGCGTTTTTCTCTTTTGCAGAGGTGCGACCAGCAATATGTTGCAGTACTCGCACTTTTCCCACTAACTGCGCGCTGTTCCAGGTTTTGTAGCTAAACTGATCTTTATCAAGCACCAACTCGCCACGATCGGTGATGCCAATCGGCGGCACTCGCTGACCGGTTTCGAACTGATGTGCGGAAGCCATCATCGGCAACAGCAGGCAGGTGAGTGCCAGAATCTTGCGTAGGGTCATGGTGTTTCCTTCTTATGATATGCAGGTGATCCGACCACTTGGGTCTGAGTTTTAATCATATGTGCTATTTATCGAATTTCCCGCAAGTGTGATGCCAGTTTGCGGTCAAGCGCACAAATCATATTAAAAATGAATGCTTATACTGAAGACCGCGCTTCGGTAAAAAGATAATTCTGAATAATTGTAACCTTTAGGTAAAAAAAGTTATACGCGGTGGAAACATTGCCCGGATAGTCTATAGTCACTAGGCATTAAAATTTGCGCCTCATAATAGTTGGGCCGATTGTGGCACCGCAAAGGCGTAATACTCAGCAGGAGATAACAATGAAAATTTTCCAACGGTACAACCCACTTCAGGTGGCGAAGTACGTAAAGATCCTGTTCCGTGGACGGTTATACATCAAGGACGTTGGCGCTTTTGAATTTGATAAGGGTAAGATTCTTATCCCAAAAGTGAAGGATAAGCTGCATTTGTCAGTGATGTCCGAAGTTAACCGTCAGGTTATGCGTCTGCAAACAGAGATGGCTTAACCAAAGTGCTATGCAGTAAAAAGTGCTATGCAGTAATAAGACGGCTCCTGATTCAGGAGCCGTTGATGTTTCTGGGGTTACGCGACGCTTTCTTCTTTATCTTTAGCGTCAGGCAGTTTTGGCGAAAGGGCGGTGGCTTTGCTGTCGATTCGGGTCACCAGCAGCTGGTCGATGCGGTAGTTATCGATATCCACCACTTCAAATTTGTAGCCGGCGAATTTCACCGAATCGGTGCGTTTCGGGATCTTACGCAGCATAAACATCATAAAGCCGCCGATGGTTTCGTAGTTGCCCGACTGCGGGAACTCGTCAATATCCAGCACGCGCATGACGTCGTCAATCGGAGTGCCGCCATCTATCAGCCATGAGTTCTCATCACGGGCGACAATCTGCTCTTCCAGCCCCTGACCGACCAGATCGCCCATCAGCGTGGTCATCACGTCGTTGAGGGTGATGATCCCCACTACCAGTGCGTACTCATTCATGATCACCGCGAAGTCTTCACCTGCGGTTTTAAAACTTTCCAACGCCTCTGAAAGGGTTAACGTATCCGGCACAATCAGCGTATTGCGAATTTGTACGCCGCTGTTCAGTGCCAGGCTTTGGTTAGCCAGCACGCGGTTCAGCAGGTCTTTAGAATCGACATAGCCGATGATGTGGTCAATATCTTCATTACAGACGAGGAACTTAGAGTGCGGATGTTCCGCCACCTTATTCTTCAGACTTTGCTCATCTTCGTGGAGATCAAACCAAATCACGTTTTCACGCGGTGTCATTGAAGACGGAACGGTACGGGATTCCAGTTCAAAGACGTTTTCAATCAGCTCGTGTTCCTGTTTACGTAACACGCCCGCCAGCGCACCGGCTTCCACTACCGCGTAGATGTCATCAGAAGTGATGTCATCTTTACGTACCATTGGCAGTTTGAAAATACGGAAGATTATGTTCGCCAGTCCGTTGAAGAACCACACCAGCGGGGTGCAAACGTACAGGCAGAAGCGCATCGGGTTGATGATACGCAAAGCCACAGCTTCTGGCGCAATCATACCGATGCGTTTCGGGGTTAAATCCGCAAACAGGATAAACATGCCAGTCACTAACGAGAAAGAGAGAATAAAGCTCAGTTGCTCAGAGAGTTCTGCCGACATATAGCGGGAGAACAGGCTGTGAAAAGCTGGAGAAAATGCCGCATCACCGACGATACCGCCGAGAATCGCCACTGCGTTCAGACCGATTTGGACCACGGTAAAGAACATGCCGGGATTTTCCTGCATATTCAGAACGCGTTGGGCATTTATATTGCCTTCATCAGCCAGCAGTTTAAGTTTGATTTTGCGTGAGGCGGCAAGCGAGATCTCGGACATCGAGAAGAACGCACTTACAGCGATCAAACAGAGTATGACTAAAATACTGTTTAACATATCTTATCCGACCTTTCAGGCCAGATCCTCGGAAGGGGAAGTTGATTAATTTGTGTGAAATACACATTGAAAGCCGATTCGAAGAAAGTGAACCGGCATTTTCAGTGGCTAGTATAGCGTAAGGTACTGTAAAGCCGCCAGAGGGTTAAAATTCAGACAGCTGAAAAATGAAAAACTGCCTGATGCGCTATGCCGAACAGGCCTACGCAGTCCCCGCAATATATTGAATTTGGACGATTTTGTAGGCCTGGCAAGGCGTTTCCGCCGTATCCGGCATAAACAAAATGCACTTTATCAACAATCTACATTTGTACCCGTAACGCTATGCTTCCGGCGGCAGACAGACGCCAATTCCACCAATTCCACAGTAACCATACGGGTTTTTATGCAGATATTGCTGGTGGTCATCTTCGGCATAATAAAACGGTGTGGCGTTAGCGATTTCCGTGGTGATGCGACGATCGTCATCGGCGGCAAGCATCGCCGCCTGAAAACGTTCCAGACTGGCGCGAGCGGCGGCATCCTGTTCTGGGGTCAGCGGATAAATCGCTGAACGATACTGCGTGCCGTGGTCATTGCCCTGACGCATTCCCTGGGCGGGATCGTGATTCTCCCAAAATACTTGTAGCAACTGCTCATAGCTGATGACGGATGGATCGTAAACAATGCGCACCGCTTCGGCATGGCCAGTATCGCCGGAGCACACTTCCCGATAAGTCGGATTTGGCGTATAGCCGCCGGTATAGCCTGCGGCGGTGCTGTAAACGCCGGGTAACTGCCAGAACAGACGCTCCACCCCCCAGAAACAACCCATCGCAAAAATGGCAATCTCCATTCCGTCAGGTACATTGGTCATTGAGTGACCGTTGACCGCATGCAGCGTGGCTACGGGCATCGGGGTGTTACGTCCAGGCAGGGCATCGGCGGGGGAAACCAGATGCTTTTTATCAAATAAACTCATGGTGTCGCTCTCCCGAAAATCGGTCATTGGGGTTAAGGTTGTAACAAGAGGCGTATTTGCACACAATAACCACCGTGAATAGGTCTAAAGTAAAACATAAGAAATATTTTGGGTTTAGTCTGCTTTTTAATCCATATTACTGGATTTTTGTTAAGCCGTTTAACGGCGTTCCAGGGGCAGGAAAAAAAGGATATTCAGGAGAAAATGTGCGCTATATCCGACAGTTATGCTGTGTAAGCTTACTCTGCTTAAGCGGATCTGCCGTCGCCGCGAACGTCCGTCTACAGGTCGAGGGGTTATCGGGACAGCTGGAAAAGAACGTTCGCGCGCAGCTTTCTACGATTGAAAGTGATGAAGTGACGCCAGACCGTCGCTTTCGCGCACGCGTCGATGATGCCATCCGCGAAGGTCTGAAAGCGCTGGGTTATTACCAGCCGACCATTGAATTTGATCTCCGTCCACCGCCAAAGAAAGGGCGGCAGGTATTGATCGCCAAAGTCACGCCAGGCGTGCCGGTGTTAATTGGCGGCACCGATGTGGTATTGCGCGGCGGCGCGCGGACCGATAAAGACTATTTGAAATTGCTCGATACTCGCCCGGCTATTGGTACGGTACTGAACCAGGGCGATTATGAAAATTTCAAAAAGTCCTTAACCAGCATTGCGTTGCGTAAAGGTTATTTCGATAGCGAATTTACCAAAGCACAGCTGGGCATTGCGCTCGGCCTGCATAAAGCCTTCTGGGATATTGATTATAACAGTGGCGAACGTTACCGCTTTGGGCATGTGACCTTTGAAGGATCACAAATCCGCGATGAATACCTGCAAAATCTGGTGCCGTTTAAAGAGGGCGATGAGTACGAATCGAAAGATCTGGCAGAACTGAACCGTCGACTTTCTGCTACCGGCTGGTTTAACTCGGTGGTGGTGGCTCCACAATTTGATAAAGCGCGCGAAACGAAAGTATTACCATTGACGGGCGTGGTTTCGCCGCGAACAGAAAACACCATCGAAACCGGCGTCGGTTACTCTACGGACGTGGGACCGCGCGTGAAAGCGACGTGGAAAAAGCCGTGGATGAACTCTTACGGTCACAGTTTGACCACCAGTACCAGTATTTCCGCGCCGGAACAGATCCTCGACTTCAGCTATAAAATGCCGCTGCTGAAGAATCCGCTGGAACAATATTATTTGGTGCAGGGCGGTTTTAAGCGCACTGACCTGAACGATACCGAGTCTGACTCCACTACGCTGGTGGCTTCTCGCTACTGGGATCTCTCCAGCGGCTGGCAGCGTGCCATTAACCTGCGCTGGAGTTTCGACCACTTTACCCAGGGTGAAATTACCAACACCACGATGCTGTTTTATCCTGGGGTGATGATTAGCCGCACGCGTTCTCGTGGTGGCCTGATGCCAACCTGGGGCGACTCGCAACGCTACTCTATCGACTACTCCAACACGGCCTGGGGCTCGGATGTTGATTTCTCCGTTTTCCAGGCGCAGAACGTCTGGATCCGCACACTGTACGATCGCCATCGTTTTGTGACACGCGGCACGCTGGGCTGGATTGAAACGGGTGATTTCGACAAAGTACCGCCGGATCTGCGTTTCTTCGCCGGGGGCGATCGCAGTATTCGCGGCTACAAATACAAATCTATCGCCCCGAAATACGCCAACGGTGACCTGAAAGGGGCCTCGAAGCTGATAACCGGATCGCTGGAATACCAGTACAACGTGACCGGAAAATGGTGGGGCGCGGTGTTTGTCGATAGCGGCGAAGCGGTAAGCGATATTCGCCGCAGCGACTTTAAAACCGGTACCGGGGTCGGCGTGCGCTGGGAATCGCCGGTCGGGCCAATCAAACTCGATTTTGCCGTACCGGTCGCGGATAAAGACGAACACGGGTTACAGTTTTACATCGGTCTGGGGCCAGAATTATGAGTTTATGGAAAAAAATCAGCCTCGGCGTGGTTATCGTTATCTTACTGTTGCTGGGATCGGTGGCGTTTCTGGTGGGCACCACCAGCGGCCTGCATCTGGTATTTAAAGCGGCGGATCGCTGGGTGCCAGGACTGGATATTGGCAAGGTCACCGGCGGCTGGCGTGATCTCACCTTGTCTGACGTTCGTTATGAGCAGCCAGGCGTGGCGGTAAAAGCGGGCAATCTGCATCTGGCGGTCGGGCTTGAGTGCCTGTGGAACAGTAGCGTTTGTATTAATGATCTGGCGCTGAAAGACATTCAGGTCAACATCGACAGTAAAAAAATGCCTCCTTCTGAACAGGTTGAAGAAGAGGAAGATAGCGGTCCGTTGGATCTCTCCACGCCGTATCCCATTACCCTGACACGGGTGGCGCTGGACAACGTCAACATCAAGATTGATGACACTACGGTATCGGTGATGGACTTCACCTCCGGCCTGAACTGGCAGGAGAAAACCCTGACCCTGAAACCGACATCGCTGAAAGGCCTGTTGATTGCTTTGCCGAAAGTGGCGGAAGCGGCACAGGAAGAAGTGGTCGAACCGAAGATTGAAAATCCGCAGCCGGAGGAAAAGCCGCTCGGTGAAACGCTGAAAGATCTCTTTTCTCGCCCGGTATTGCCGGAAATGACCGACGTGCATTTGCCGCTTAACCTGAACATTGAAGAGTTTAAGGGCGAGCAGCTGCGCGTGACGGGCGACACGGACATCACCGTGAGCACCATGCTGCTGAAAGTGAGCAGCATTGACGGCAATACTAAACTGGACGCCCTGGATATCGACTCCAGTCAAGGGATCGTCAACGCCAGCGGCACGGCGCAGCTGTCAGACAACTGGCCGGTGGATATCACCCTCAACAGCACACTGAACGTGGAGCCGTTGAAAGGTGAAAAGGTGAAGCTGAAAGTGGGCGGTGCGCTGCGCGAACAGCTGGAGATAGGCGTTAACCTTTCCGGTCCGGTGGATATGGATTTACGCGCCCAGACGCGACTGGCGGAAGCTGGATTGCCGCTCAACGTGGAAGTGAACAGCAAACAGCTTTACTGGCCGTTCACTGGTGAGAAGCAGTATCAGGCAGACGATCTGAAACTGAAACTTACCGGCAAAATGACCGATTACACGCTCTCTATGCGTACGGCTGTTAAGGGCCAGGAGATCCCGCCAGCCACCATTACCCTTGATGCCAAAGGTAATGAACAGCAGGTCAATCTCGACAAACTTACCGTCGCGGCGCTGGAAGGGAAAACGGAACTTAAGGCGTTGCTCGACTGGCAGCAGGCCATTAGTTGGCGCGGTGAGCTAACGCTTAACGGCATTAACACCGCCAAAGAGATCCCGGAGTGGCCGTCGAAACTCAATGGCTTGATTAAAACCCGCGGTAGCCTGTACGGCGGCACCTGGCAGATGGAGGTGCCAGAACTGAAGCTGACCGGTAACGTCAAACAGAACAAAGTGAACGTTGACGGCACGCTGAAAGGCAACAGTTATATGCAGTGGATGATCCCAGGGCTGCATCTGGAACTGGGGCCAAACAGTGCCGAAGTGAAAGGCGAGCTGGGGGTAAAAGATCTCAATCTTGATGCCACCATCAACGCGCCGGGGCTGGATAACGCGCTGCCGGGGCTTGGCGGTACAGCGAAAGGGCTGGTGAAAGTACGCGGCACGGTTGAAGCGCCACAACTACTGGCAGATATCACCGCGCGCGGCCTGCGATGGCAGGAACTTTCCGTGGCGCAGGTTCGCGTGGAAGGCGACATTAAATCCACCGATCAGATCGCCGGGAAACTCGACGTACGCGTTGAGCAAATCTCGCAGCCCGATGTGAATATCAACCTCGTCACTCTGAATGCCAAAGGCAGCGAAAAGCAGCACGAGCTACAGTTGCGGATTCAGGGCGAGCCTGTCTCCGGGCAGCTTAATCTGGCAGGAAGTTTTGATCGCAAAGAAGAACGCTGGAAGGGAACACTTAGCAATACGCGCTTCCAGACGCCGGTCGGTCCGTGGTCGCTGACCCGCGATATTGCGCTGGATTACCGCAATAAGGAACAAAAAATCAGCATCGGGCCACACTGCTGGCTTAACCCGAATGCGGAACTGTGCGTGCCGCAAACTATCGATGCGGGTGCCGAAGGGCGTGCGGTGGTGAATCTCAACCGCTTCGACCTGGCCATGCTGAAACCATTTATGCCAGAAACCACTCAGGCCAGCGGTATCTTCACGGGTAAAGCGGACGTTGCCTGGGACACCACGAAAGAGGGGCTGCCGCAGGGTAGTATCACCCTTTCGGGGCGTAATGTGCAGGTGACGCAAACCGTCAACGATGCGGCGCTGCCCGTGGCGTTTCAGACGCTGAATCTGACGGCGGAGTTGCGTAACAACCGTGCCGAATTGGGCTGGACCATCCGCCTGACCAATAACGGCCAGTTTGATGGTCAGGTGCAGGTGACCGATCCGCAAGGCCGCCGTAATCTTGGTGGCAACGTCAATATCCGTAACTTCAACCTTGCGATGATAAACCCCATTTTTACCCGTGGGGAAAAAGCAGCGGGGATGGTGAGTGCCAACTTGCGTCTGGGTGGTGATGTACAAAGTCCGCAGTTGTTTGGTCAGCTCCAGGTTACGGGTGTGGATATCGACGGCAACTTTATGCCGTTTGATATGCAACCGAGCCAGCTTGCGGTTAACTTTAACGGGATGCGCTCGACGCTTGCTGGTACTGTGCGGACCCAACAGGGAGAAATCTACCTGAGCGGTGACGCCGACTGGAGCCAGATTGAAAACTGGCGGGCGCGGGTAACAGCGAAGGGCAGTAAAGTGCGTATCACCGTGCCGCCGATGGTACGAATGGATGTATCGCCAGATGTTGTATTCGAGGCTACACCAAACCTGTTTACCCTCGATGGTCGCGTGGATGTTCCGTGGGCGCGCATCGTGGTGCACGAGCTGCCGGAAAGCGCAGTAGGCGTTTCCAGCGATGTGGTGATGCTTAACGATAACCTGCAACCGGAAGAGCCGAAAACGGCGTCGATTCCGATTAACAGTAACCTGACTGTCCACGTTGGCAACAATGTGCGCATTGACGCCTTTGGCCTGAAAGCGCGGCTGACGGGCGATCTCAACGTCGTTCAGGACAAACAAGGGCTGGGCCTGAACGGGCAGATCAACATCCCTGAAGGGCGCTTCCATGCCTATGGTCAGGATCTGATTGTGCGTAAGGGTGAGTTACTGTTCTCTGGTCCGCCAGATCAACCGTATCTTAATATCGAAGCTATTCGTAACCCGGATGCTACAGAAGACGACGTCATCGCCGGAGTTCGCGTCACTGGTCTGGCGGACGAACCGAAAGCGGAGATCTTCTCTGACCCGGCGATGTCGCAACAAGCTGCATTGTCTTATTTGCTACGTGGACAAGGGCTGGAGAGCGATCAGAGTGACAGTGCGGCGATGACCTCGATGCTGATTGGCCTGGGGGTTGCGCAAAGTGGCCAGATTGTGGGTAAAATCGGCGAGACGTTTGGCGTAAGCAATTTAGCGCTCGACACAGAGGGAGTAGGCGACTCCTCCCAGGTGGTGGTCAGCGGCTATGTATTGCCAGGTCTGCAAGTGAAATACGGCGTGGGTATATTTGACTCTATAGCAACACTCACGTTACGTTATCGCCTGATGCCTAAGCTATATCTGGAAGCCGTGTCTGGTGTAGACCAGGCACTGGATTTGCTCTATCAGTTCGAGTTTTAGCAATGCGAATATTTGTCTACGGCAGTTTACGCCACAAACAAGGCAACAGTCACTGGATGACCAATGCCCAGTTACTGGGCGATTTCAGTATCGATAACTACCAGTTGTATAGCCTGGGCCACTATCCAGGCGCAGTTCCGGGGAACGGAACAGTACACGGTGAAGTTTATCGTATTGACAACGCCACGCTGGCCGAACTTGATGCCTTGCGCACCAGGGGCGGTGAATACGCGCGCCAGTTGATTCAGACGCCGTACGGGAGTGCATGGATGTACGTTTATCAACGACCCGTCGATGGATTAAAGCTAATTGAAAGCGGCGACTGGTTAGACAGGGATAAGTAATAATAAAAGCACGCCACCTTCGGGTGGCGTTGTTTTATGCGATGTATCTCGCGATTTTTTTTGTCACTTTCCCATCTTTTGCTTTTCTCTCCGGGCCGCTTTCCATATCTGCAATCGCATAAAAAACTCTGCTGGCGTTAACAAATGTACAGGGGTAAAACGGGGACACGCTTTGAACGGTGAGTATGAGTGAGGCCGGCTAACTTCCAGCAAGTGGCTATGAACAGCAAAATGGTGGTCGAGCTTAGCTTGTTCTTACCGTTCAAGCCTTTCAACTGCTGAAAATAATAATAGGAGTAGAGAGTTTATAAATTGCGGGCATAAAAAAACCCTTACTAACCGAAGCCCGGTGTTCAGGGTTATTGCGCCAGAAGAACTTATTTATTCTTGGCGCGCTCGAAGGAAGCAACGATTTCAGCTTTAGCGGCTTCTGCGTTTTCCCAACCTTCAACTTTAACCCACTTGCCTTTTTCGAGGTCTTTGTAGTGCTCGAAGAAGTGAGCGATTTGCGCTTTCAGCAACTCTGGCAGATCGTTAACGTCTTTAATGTGATCGTATTCTTTGCTCAGCTTGCTGTGCGGAACAGCAATCAGCTTCGCATCTTCACCGGCTTCGTCGGTCATTTTCAGTACGCCAACCGGACGGCAGCGGATCACAGAACCCGGCTGAAGCGGGTACGGAGTCGGGACCAGTACGTCAACCGGGTCACCGTCCAGAGACAGAGTGTGGTTGATGTAACCGTAGTTGCACGGATAGAACATCGCGGTGGACATGAAGCGGTCAACGAACAGTGCGCCGCTCTCTTTGTCGATTTCGTATTTGATCGGATCTGCGTTAGCCGGGATCTCAATAACAACGTAGATGTCTTCCGGCAGATCTTTACCCGCAGGGACGTTGAGTAAGCTCATGTCTGTTTCCTTTAAAAATATGTGGCAAACAAGTGCCGAGTATTATAGCCAACTCGCGCCGAATGTCTTCGCTTGTTTTCGTCTTCATTTTCCTTTTTCGCCAGTTTTAAGACGGTATACAGAGCAGGAAAATCCATAACCGTAGCCGCATTTTTCATAGTGAGATGAAAGCGATTACAAACTTGTGATTAACGTTTTATTTACTTTTTTGAAGTGTGATGTAACGCAATCCGTTACATAACGAATTGTCTATAGTTTTTTCGCGAACATCTTTTCACCAATAATAATTACCCCGACGAGGACAACCCTATGTGGAAACGCTTACTTGTAGTCTCTGCAGTCTCGGCAGCCATGTCGTCTATGGCGTTGGCCGCTCCATTAACCGTAGGATTTTCGCAGGTCGGATCGGAATCCGGCTGGCGCGCCGCAGAAACCAATGTGGCGAAAAGTGAAGCCGAAAAGCGCGGTATCACACTGAAAATTGCCGATGGTCAGCAAAAGCAGGAAAACCAGATTAAAGCGGTACGTTCCTTCGTCGCACAAGGGGTGGATGCGATCTTTATCGCTCCGGTGGTTGCGACGGGTTGGGAACCGGTATTAAAAGAGGCGAAAGATGCCGAAATCCCGGTCTTCTTGCTTGACCGTTCCATCGATGTGAAAGACAAATCTCTCTATATGACCACCGTTACTGCCGACAACATCCTCGAAGGTAAGTTGATCGGTGACTGGCTGGTGAAAGAGGTTAACGGCAAACCATGTAACGTGGTGGAGCTGCAGGGCACCGTTGGGGCCAGCGTCGCCATTGACCGTAAGAAAGGCTTTGCCGAAGCCATAAAGAATGCGCCAAATATCAAAATTATCCGCTCGCAGTCAGGTGACTTCACCCGCAGTAAAGGCAAAGAAGTCATGGAGAGCTTTATCAAAGCGGAAAACAACGGCAAAAACATCTGCATGGTTTACGCCCATAACGACGACATGGTGATTGGTGCAATTCAGGCAATTAAAGAAGCGGGCCTGAAGCCGGGTAAAGATATCCTCACGGGTTCCATTGATGGCGTACCAGATATCTATAAAGCGATGATTGATGGCGAAGCAAACGCCAGCGTTGAACTGACGCCGAACATGGCTGGCCCCGCTTTTGACGCGCTGGAGAAATACAAAAAAGACGGCACCATGCCTGAAAAGCTGACGTTAACCAAGTCCACCCTTTACCTGCCTGATACCGCAAAAGAAGAGTTAGAGAAGAAGAAAAACATGGGGTATTGAGGGGCATCAATATCTGATGCCGACTTGTGGGCCGCCGGATAAGGTGTTTACGCCGCATCCGGCAGTTGTGCAGTACCGGACTTAACACCATGCACAATCTGTCCCCTCGCCCCTTTGGGGAGAGGGTTAGGGTGAGGGGGACAAACGGCGCAGCTCTTAACATCAGGCACGATCTATTCCCGGACTTTTAGAGCGTGGCTAAGGGGGAAACCATGACGACCGACCAACACCAGGAAATCCTCCGCACCGAAGGATTAAGTAAATTTTTCCCCGGTGTCAAAGCGTTAGACAACGTTAATTTCAGCCTGCGCCGTGGCGAAATCATGGCGCTGCTCGGTGAAAACGGGGCGGGAAAATCGACGCTAATCAAAGCATTAACCGGTGTATACCACGCCGATCGCGGCACTATCTGGCTGGAAGGCCAGGCTATCTCACCGAAAAACACCGCCCACGCACAACAACTCGGCATCGGCACCGTCTATCAGGAAGTCAACCTGCTACCCAATATGTCGGTCGCTGATAATCTATTCATAGGTCGCGAACCCAAACGTTTCGGCCTTCTACGCCGTAAAGAGATGGAAAAGCGCGCCACCGAACTGATGGCATCTTACGGTTTCTCCCTCGACGTGCGCGAACCGCTCAACCGCTTTTCAGTCGCGATGCAGCAAATCGTCGCCATTTGCCGGGCTATCGATCTCTCCGCCAAAGTGCTGATCCTCGATGAACCCACCGCCAGTCTCGACACTCAGGAAGTAGAGTTACTGTTTGGCCTGATGCGTCAGCTTCGCGATCGCGGCGTCAGCCTGATCTTCGTCACTCATTTTCTCGATCAGGTTTATCAGGTTAGCGATCGGATCACCGTCTTACGTAACGGCAGTTTTGTGGGCTGTCGGGAAACGCGCGAGCTACCGCAGATCGAACTGGTAAAAATGATGCTGGGGCGCGAGCTGGACACCCACGCGCTTCAGCGTGCCGGGAGAACATTGCTGAGCGACAAACCTGTTGCCGCGTTCAAAAATTACGGCAAAAAAGGAACGATCGCACCGTTTGATCTCGAAGTGCGCCCCGGCGAGATCGTCGGTCTGGCAGGCTTGCTGGGATCAGGGCGGACAGAAACCGCCGAAGTGATCTTCGGTATCAAACCTGCTGACAGCGGCACTGCGTTGATCAAAGGCAAACCACAAACGCCACGCTCGCCACATCAGGCTTCGGTACTGGGCATCGGCTTCTGCCCGGAAGACAGGAAAACCGATGGCATCATCGCCGCCGCCTCGGTGCGGGAAAATATCATTCTTGCTCTCCAGGCCCAGCGCGGCTGGCTACGACCTATTTCCCGCAAAGAGCAGCAAGAGATTGCCGAACGCTTTATCCGCCAGCTTGGCATTCGCACACCTTCCACCGAACAACCGATTGAATTTCTCTCCGGCGGCAATCAGCAAAAAGTGTTGCTTTCACGTTGGCTACTGACCCGACCGCAATTTCTGATTCTCGACGAGCCAACGCGCGGAATTGATGTTGGTGCGCATGCCGAGATCATCCGGCTGATTGAAACGCTGTGCGCTGACGGTTTGGCGCTGCTGGTGATCTCCTCCGAGCTGGAAGAGCTGGTGGGCTATGCCGACCGGGTGATTATCATGCGCGATCGCAAACAGGTAGCGGAGATCCCGCTGGCAGAGCTTTCCGTTCCGGCGATCATGAACGCCATTGCGGCGTAAGGAGAACAGTGTGATGCCTCAATCTCTCCCGGACACTACGCCGCCGAAAAGGCGTTTTCGCTGGCCAACAGGAATGCCGCAGCTGGCGGCACTGTTGCTGGTGCTGCTGGTCGATAGCCTGGTGGCCCCGCATTTCTGGCAGGTGGTGCTTCAGGATGGGCGTTTGTTCGGTAGCCCTATCGACATTCTTAACCGTGCGGCCCCCGTTGCGCTACTGGCGATTGGCATGACGCTGGTTATCGCCACCGGTGGGATTGATCTCTCCGTAGGGGCGGTGATGGCTATCGCCGGAGCCACAACGGCTGCGATGACGGTCGCGGGACTCAGCCTTCCAATTGTTTTGTTAAGCGCCCTCGGCACTGGCATCCTAGCGGGATTGTGGAACGGCATACTGGTAGCGATCCTCAAAATTCAGCCGTTTGTCGCCACCCTGATCCTGATGGTCGCCGGGCGCGGCGTGGCGCAACTGATCACCTCCGGGCAGATCGTCACATTTAACTCACCGGATCTCTCCTGGTTCGGCAGTGGATCGCTGTTGTTCCTGCCAACACCAGTCATTATTGCGGTGCTGACACTTCTCCTGTTCTGGCTGTTGACCCGCAAAACGGCGCTGGGGATGTTTATCGAAGCCGTTGGTATCAACATTCGGGCGGCAAAAAATGCCGGGGTAAACACGCGGATCATCGTCATGCTCACCTACGTGTTGAGCGGGCTATGTGCGGCGATTGCGGGCATTATCGTGGCGGCGGATATTCGCGGTGCCGATGCCAATAACGCCGGGTTATGGCTGGAGCTGGACGCCATTCTTGCAGTGGTGATTGGCGGCGGATCGCTGATGGGCGGGCGCTTTAACCTGCTGCTTTCGGTGGTGGGGGCGCTGATTATTCAGGGAATGAACACCGGAATTTTGCTTTCTGGCTTTCCGCCGGAGATGAACCAGGTGGTGAAAGCGGTGGTGGTGCTTTGCGTGCTGATTGTTCAGTCGCAACGCTTTATCAGTCTGATTAAAGGGGTACGTAACCGTGATAAAACGTAATTTGCCACTGATGATCACCATCGGCGTCTTTGTGTTGGGTTATATCTACTGTCTGACCCAGTTTCCCGGTTTTGCTTCCACAAGAGTGATCTGCAATATCCTGACCGATAACGCCTTTCTTGGGATAATCGCCGTTGGCATGACCTTTGTGATCCTCTCCGGTGGGATCGATCTCTCCGTCGGTTCGGTGATCGCCTTTACCGGCGTGTTTCTGGCAAAAGTGATTGGCGATTTCGGCCTCTCGCCGCTGCTGGCGTTTCCGCTGGTGTTGGTGATGGGCTGTGCCTTCGGCGCATTTATGGGGCTTCTGATTGACGCCCTGAAGATCCCGGCGTTTATCATTACCCTTGCGGGAATGTTCTTTTTGCGTGGCGTCAGCTATCTCGTTTCGGAAGAGTCGATCCCGATAAACCATCCTGTTTATGACACGCTCTCAAGCCTTGCGTGGAAAATCCCTGGCGGCGGTCGCTTAAGTGCGATGGGACTGCTGATGCTGGCGGTGGTGGTTATCGGCATATTCCTCGCGCATCGTACCCGTTTTGGTAATCAGGTATACGCCATTGGCGGCAACGCAACGTCGGCAAACCTGATGGGGATTTCCACTCGCAGCACCACTATCCGCATTTATATGCTTTCTACCGGGCTGGCCACGTTGGCGGGGATTGTCTTCTCGATTTATACCCAGGCCGGATACGCGCTGGCGGGCGTAGGTGTGGAACTGGATGCTATCGCCTCAGTGGTAATTGGCGGTACGCTTTTGAGTGGTGGCGTTGGAACGGTATTAGGGACGCTTTTTGGCGTGGCGATTCAGGGACTGATTCAGACTTACATAAACTTTGATGGTACGCTGAGTTCCTGGTGGACGAAAATCGCCATCGGTATTTTGTTGTTTATTTTTATAGCATTACAGCGTGGATTAACGGTGCTGTGGGAGAATCGTCAGAGTTCGCCAGTGACAAGAGTCAACATTGCGCAGCTATAAAAACGCCTCTCCATGTGGAGAGGCGCAGGAGCTTACGCGTCCGGGAACTCACGGATAAAGCGTTCGACATCTTCAACCATATGGTCGTTGCCGACAAAGAACGAACGGCGCTGGTGCAGGGTTTCCGGGATAATATCCAGAATACGCTCTTTGCCATCGCTCGCTTTACCGCCCGCTTGTTCCGCCAGGAATGCCATCGGGTTGCACTCATACAGTAAACGTAGTTTACCGTCCGGGTGGCTGGCGGTGCTTGGGTAGAGATAAATACCGCCTTTCAGCAGGTTACGGTGGAAATCCGCGACCAGTGAACCGATATAACGTGAGGTATACGGGCGGTTGGTGGATTTATCTTCTTCCTGGCAGAATTTAATGTACTTCTTCACCCCGTTCGGAAACTTAATGTAGTTTCCTTCGTTGATGGAGTAGGTTTTGCCTTTCTCCGGGAAGCGCATCCGTTCCTGGCACAGGCAGAAAACACCCAGCGAAGGATCATAAGTAAAGGCGTGAACACCGCATCCGGTGGTGTAAACCAGCATAGTAGAGGAGCCGTATACCACGTAACCTGCCGCAACCTGTTTGTTACCAGGCTGGAGGAAATCTTCTTCCGTTACCGGCGTGCCAACAGGCGTAACGCGGCGGTAGATGGAGAAAATGGTACCGACAGAGACGTTAACATCGATGTTGGACGAGCCATCCAGGGGGTCCATCAGCACCACGTATTTTGCGTGTTCACAGCCTTCAAAGACGACAATCTCATCTTCTTCTTCAGAGGCAATGCCCGCAACGATATCGCGTGCTTTCAGTGCGGCTTTCAGTTTCTCATTAGCGAACAGGTCGAGTTTCTGCTGAACCTCGCCCTGCACGTTCTCAGCACCGCTGGCACCCAGGATATCAACCAGTCCTGCTTTGTTGATATCGCGATGGATAATCTTGGCGCCCAGTTTTATTGCCGACAGCAAAGCAGTGAGCTCACCGGTAGCATGAGAAAACTCGTGCTGCTTTTCGACAATAAATTCACCTAACGTTTTCATAAAACTTTCCCTGCAATGTTTATGGAGTAAAGCGACCGCAACAATCTTAACAAATAATCCCAATGTTGCGCTCAGGTGAATCGCGCCAGCAAATTACGGATTATCCTGAAATGCATTTCTCACTTACCCGACATATGCGTAAAATGAGCGCCAGATTAAAAAAGGATAGTGACGTATGCGCATTCATATTTTAGGAATTTGTGGCACGTTTATGGGCGGTCTGGCGATGCTGGCGCGCCAGTTAGGCCATGAAGTAACGGGTTCGGACGCCAATGTGTATCCGCCGATGAGCACCTTACTTGAGAAGCAAGGCATTGAACTGATTCAGGGTTACGATGCCAGCCAGCTCGATCCACAGCCGGATCTGGTGATTATTGGTAACGCCATGACCCGTGGAAATCCGTGTGTGGAAGCGGTACTGGAAAAAAACATCCCTTATATGTCAGGTCCGCAGTGGCTGCACGATTTTGTGCTGCGCGACCGCTGGGTGCTGGCCGTTGCCGGTACACACGGCAAAACCACCACGGCGGGAATGGCGACCTGGATTCTGGAACAATGCGGTTACAAACCGGGATTTGTGATTGGCGGTGTGCCGGGGAACTTTGAGGTTTCGGCGCGTCTGGGCGAAAGCGACTTCTTTGTTATCGAAGCGGATGAGTACGACTGTGCCTTCTTCGACAAACGCTCTAAATTTGTCCATTACTGCCCGCGTACGCTGATCCTCAACAACCTTGAGTTCGATCACGCCGATATCTTTGACGACCTGAAAGCGATCCAGAAACAGTTCCACCATCTGGTGCGTATCGTTCCGGGGCAGGGCCGTATTATCTGGCCGGAAAACGACATCAACCTGAAACAGACCATGGCGATGGGCTGCTGGAGCGAGCAGGAGCTGGTGGGCGAGCAGGGGCACTGGCAGGCGAAAAAGCTGACCACTGACGCTTCCGAATGGGAAGTCTTGCTGGATGGCGAAAAAGTGGGCGAAGTGAAATGGTCGCTGGTGGGCGAACATAATATGCACAACGGCCTGATGGCGATTGCGGCGGCCCGTCATGTTGGCGTAGCGCCGGCAGATGCTGCTAACGCGCTGGGTTCGTTTATTAACGCTCGTCGCCGTCTGGAGTTGCGTGGTGAAGCGAATGGCGTCACGGTATATGATGATTTTGCCCATCACCCGACGGCGATTCTGGCAACGCTGGCGGCGCTGCGTGGCAAAGTTGGTGGTACGGCGCGCATTATTGCCGTACTGGAACCGCGCTCTAATACCATGAAAATGGGGATCTGCAAAGACGATCTGGCACCTTCATTAGGTCGTGCCGATGAAGTCTTCCTGCTGCAACCGGCGCATATTCCGTGGCAGGTGGCAGAAGTGGCAGAAGCCTGCGTTCAGCCTGCACACTGGAGCGGCGATGTGGATACGCTGGCAGATATGGTGGTGAAAACCGCTCAGCCTGGCGACCATATTCTGGTGATGAGCAACGGCGGTTTTGGTGGAATTCATCAGAAACTGCTGGATGGGTTAGCGAAGAAAGCGGAAGCCGCGCAGTAATTCACAGCCTCAGCCTGATAGAGTGTGTGTAGGCCGGATAAGGCGTTCACGCCGCATCCGGCATTTGAGCATAGTGCCTGATGCGACGCTTGATGCGTCTTATCAGGCCTACAGGTGCACCGTATCCGGCAAACCATACTCACATCAACAACGAAAATTACCCTTCGTTCTCCGCTAACTCGCGCAGATACTGGAAAATCTGGCGTGCGGATTTCGGCGGCTTATTCCCTTCTTTCTCTTTCTTCGCGTTACGGATCAGAGTACGCAGTTGCTGACGATCGGCATCGGGCCACAGATTCAATACTTCAGCGATGGCTTCATCACCCTGGTCGATCAGACGATCGCGCAGGTTTTCCAGTTTATGGAACAACACCACTTGCTGGTTGTGGCGGTTTTTCAGCTTATCCAGCGCCTGACGGATCGGTTCTACGTCGCGCTGGCGCAGCATCTTACCGATGAGCTGCAACTGGCGGCGGCGACCTTCCATCTTAATACGCTGGGCGAGCTCAATAGCCGCGCGCAGATCCGCATCTAACGGGATCTTATCCAGCGCGTTTTTCCCCAGATCAACAATTTCCGCGCCAAGGCGTTTTAGCTCCTCGGCATCACGTTTAATTTCACTTTTACTGACCCAGATAATTTCATCGTCTTCGTCTTCGATGTCATCACCGGGAACGTCGTCGAGCCAGTCTTCGGGCTGCTTAGTCATCTCAGGCTCCTTAAAAAAAGAGGCTAATGTTACCAGTTAAGATGCGCACTGAAAAACGGTTCTCTGTTAGACTTCAGAGAAACTCTCTACATTATGGCACTTGCAATGAAAGTAATCTCTCAAGTTGAAGCGCAGCGCAAGATTCTGGAAGAAGCAGTTTCGACTGCGCTGGAGTTGGCCTCAGGCAAATCGGACGGTGCGGAAGTTGCCGTCAGCAAGACCACCGGCATTAGCGTAAGCACGCGTTATGGTGAAGTGGAGAATGTTGAATTCAATAGCGATGGCGCGCTGGGGATCACCGTTTATCACCAGAACCGTAAAGGTAGCGCATCGTCTACCGATTTAAGCCCGCAGGCCATTGCCCGCACCGTACAGGCGGCGCTGGATATTGCCCGTTACACTTCGCCAGATCCGTATGCAGGCGTGGCAGACAAAGAACTGCTGGCCTTTGACGCACCGGATCTCGACTTGTTCCACCCTGCGGACGTTTCTCCGGATGAAGCCATTGAACTGGCGGCCCGTGCGGAACAGGCGGCATTGCAGGCGGACAAACGCATCACCAATACCGAAGGCGGTAGCTTTAACAGCCACTACGGTGTCAAAGTTTTTGGCAACAGCCACGGCATGTTGCAGGGGTACTGCTCTACGCGTCATTCGCTCTCCAGCTGTGTAATCGCCGAAGAAAATGGCGATATGGAGCGCGATTATGCCTACACCATTGGGCGTGCGATGAGCGATCTGCAAACGCCAGAGTGGGTTGGGGCCGACTGTGCGCGCCGTACTTTATCGCGCCTGTCACCGCGTAAACTTTCTACCATGAAAGCGCCGGTGATTTTTGCCAATGAAGTGGCAACAGGGTTGTTTGGTCATTTGGTGGGGGCGATAGCGGGTGGTGCGGTCTACCGTAAATCGACCTTCTTGCTCGACTCGCTGGGTAAACAAATTCTGCCGGATTGGCTGACCATTGAAGAGCATCCGCATCTGCTGAAAGGGCTGGCATCTACACCATTCGACAGCGAAGGTGTGCGCACCGAGCGCCGCGATATCGTCAAAGATGGCATCCTGACTCAGTGGCTGCTGACCAGCTATTCGGCGCGGAAACTGGGGCTGAAAAGCACCGGACATGCGGGCGGTATTCACAACTGGCGGATTGCCGGACAAGGGCTAAGCTTCGAACAAATGCTCAAAGAGATGGGCACCGGGCTGGTGGTGACGGAGCTGATGGGCCAGGGCGTGAGTGCCATTACCGGTGATTATTCCCGTGGTGCAGCGGGCTTCTGGGTAGAGAACGGCGAAATTCAGTATCCGGTAAGTGAAATCACCATCGCAGGTAATTTAAAAGATATGTGGCGTAATATCGTTGCTGTTGGTAATGATATTGAAACACGCAGTAACATACAGTGTGGTTCAGTGCTGTTGCCGGAGATGAAAATCGCCGGGCAGTAAAAAAACTGGCGCGTCCTGCCGCGCTATAAACTAAAAAATTACACAAAATCATTCGCACTGCATCGAGACGGAAAGTGAATGAGAGCCGGGGAGCGTACTCGTAGTACGTGACTCGGGCGAATGAGCGTAGCCGTCGATGAGGCAGTGTGAAGGATGAAGTGTAAATAAAAAAGGAAGTGAGCAATGCGTAAAAGCCTGTTAGCTATTCTTGCAGTCTCCTCATTGGTATTCAGTTCGGCGTCGTTTGCCGCTGATCTGGAAGACAATATGGAAACCCTCAACGACAATTTAAAAGTGGTTGAAAAAGCCGATAACGCGGCGCAAGTCAAAGACGCGTTAACGAAGATGCGCGCTGCGGCGCTGGATGCGCAAAAAGCGACGCCGCCGAAGCTTGAAGGCAAATCACCGGACAGCCCGGAAATGAAAGACTTCCGCCACGGTTTCGACATTCTGGTCGGTCAGATTGACGACGCGCTGAAGCTGGCAAATGAAGGTAAAGTAAAAGAAGCGCAGGCTGCCGCAGAGCAACTGAAAACGACCCGCAACGTCTATCACCAGAAGTATCGTTAATTCCTTATTTCCCTGTTGCCTGCACTCAGGTAACAGGGAACTTATCATCGCAAATGATGCACCACCTGATTGCTGCTGCCGCGCCAGATCAGGGAAGGGTCTTTTAAATCCTGCACAAATTTGCCGTCGACCAGCACGTTAATCAAATCAACAACCTGCATTTGCGCAGCGTTGAGTTCGTCGAGTTTATAGCCTGTCCACATCCAGATGTCTTTACCCGGACACTCGGCGCGGATGCGTTGTACCAGCTTCAGAATATCCGGCACGTTTTGCGGATGTAGCGGATCGCCGCCGGAGAGGGAAATACCCTGGCGTTTGATACGAGTGTCATTCAGATCGTTAATGATCTGGTCTTCCATTGCTTTGGTAAATGGCTGACCGGAATTTACCCGCCAGGTGCTTTTGTTATAGCAACCGGGGCATTCATGAACACACCCAGAGACAAACAGGGTGCAGCGAGTGCCGGGGCCGTTGACGATGTCGACAGGATAGTACTGATGATAGTTCATTATTTCACCTGGCTTATCAGTCCGCGTGTAGGCTGTATCCGGTAATCAAGGCCTGATGCGACGCTGTCGCGTCTTATCAGGCCTACAGCCGTAGCCAAATGTAGGCCGGATAAGGCGTTTACGCCGCATCCGGCATTTGCTTAACACAGAGTGAAGATTAACCTATCTGCCCATTTCCCAGATGTTTAACGCGGCGCTTAACTTCTTCCTGCTTACCAGCGTTAAACGGACGTGCATCCGGGCTACCTAAATATCCGCACACGCGGCGAGTCACCGACACACGGGAGGTGTCATGGTTACCACATTTCGGACAAGTGAAGCCTTTGCTGGTGCACTCAAACTCGCCGGTAAAGCCACACTCGTAGCATTCATCGATCGGTGTGTTGGTGCCGTAATACGGTACATGCTGATAGCTGTAATCCCAGACATCTTCCAGCGCCTTCAGGTTGTGCTGAATGTTTGGATACTCGCCATAGCAAATGAAGCCACCGTTCGCCAGTGGCGGGTAAGGCGCTTCAAAGTCGATCTTGTCGTACGGGTTCACCTTCTTCTCCACATCGAGGTGGAAACTGTTGGTGTAGTAACCTTTATCGGTCACGCCCGGCACCACGCCAAACTCAGCGGTATCGAGACGGCAGAAGCGGTCGCACAGGTTCTCACTCGGCGTACTGTAGAGGCTGAAACCGTAGCCAGTTTCTTCTTTCCACTGATCCACCGCCTGACGCAGACGCTCAACAATCGCAATACCTTTCGCGCGCAGCTGCTCGTTGTCGTAAACATGCTCGCCGCCGAACAGCGCGTTAATGGTTTCGTGGATGCCGATGTAACCCAGCGAAATAGACGCACGACCGTTTTTGAAGATTTCAGAAACGTCGTCGTCAGCATTCAGACGCACGCCACAAGCGCCTTCCATATAGAGGATCGGGGCTACGCGCGCTTTCACGCCTTCGAGACGAGCGATACGGGTCATCAGCGCCTTACGTGCCAACACCAGACGTTCATCCAGCAGCTTCCAGAAGGTGGCTTCATCGCCTTTTGCTTCCAGAGCAATACGCGGCAGGTTCAGGCTGATCACGCCGAGGTTGTTACGACCATCGTGGATCTGCTCGCCGTTTTCATTTTCCCACACGCCGAGGAAGCTGCGGCAGCCCATCGGGGTTTTAAACGAACCGGTGACTTTCACTACCTGATCGTAGTTCAGGATATCCGGATACATGCGCTTGCTTGCGCACTCCAGCGCCAGCTGTTTGATGTCGTAGTTCGGATCGCCTTTTTTATGGTTCAGGCCATCGCGAATCGCAAACACCAGTTTCGGGAACACCGCCGTTTTACGGTTTTTACCGAGGCCGGCGATACGGTTACGCAGGATAGATTCCTGAATCAGGCGCGACTCCCAGCTGGTGCCCAGACCAAAACCAAAGGTCACAAACGGTGTTTGACCGTTGGCGGTGTGCAGGGTGTTTACTTCGTACTCCAGCGACTGGAAGGCATCGTAGCACTCTTTGATGGTACGAGAGTTAGCGTAGCCTTCGGCGTCCGGGATGTTCCACTCTTCTGCGGTCTTGCGATGTTTGTTGTAGCTGGCGGTGACAAACGGTGCCAGCACTTCATCGATACGGTTAATGGTGGTGCCGCCATAAATATGGCTGGCGACCTGAGCAATAATCTGCGCAGTTACCGCGGTTGCCGTAGAGATCGATTTCGGCGGTTCAATCTCGGCGTTCCCCATTTTAAAGCCCTGGGTCAGCATGCCTTTCAGGTCGATCAACATGCAGTTGAACATCGGGAAGAACGGTGAGTAATCGAGATCGTGATAGTGAATATCACCACGTTCATGTGCCTGCACCACGTCACGCGGCAGCAGGTGCTGGCGTGCATAGTGTTTAGCCACGATCCCGGCCAGCAGGTCGCGCTGGGTTGGAATCACCTTGCTGTCTTTGTTGGCGTTTTCGTTGAGTAACGAGGAGTTGGTCTGCTCGACCAGACCACGGATCTCCTGGTTCAGGCGACCGCGTTTTTCACGTTCAATGTCGCGATCGTGACGGTACTCGATGTAAGCACGAGCCAGTTGTTTGTATGGCCCCGACATCAGCTGGTTTTCAACTGCGGTCTGGATCTCATTGATATCCACCTGGTTGCGGCCCTGCATCTGCTCGCTGACAACCGCAGCAACAGTGGCGCAATAATCGGCATCATCGACTTCCGCTGCTTTAGCTGCACGCAGAATCGCTTCTTTGATGCGCTCTGATTTAAACGGCACTTTGCAGCCGTCTCGTTTCATCACATGCGGTGTCATGATCGCTCCATATTTTTAAGAACAGGTTATCCACAGAAATTGGGAAAGGCGTTTTCCGGTTTTTTCGTTTCGTTTTCCGGTGCTTTCCGCAATCGCCATCCGCTTATCCACAACGTCGCACCTTTTTCGTGGGGAGCTGTAGTAGCAATTATAGTCGATTAATACAACATATTGGGTTGGGACGCATTTTAAAGTCTATATATAGTGCTTTGCATCAAGGATGTTTGAACTTTTTTTGATGTAGCTCAAAGTAAAAAGCAGAGCGTACGGATGACGGGCGCTACAGCGATATGTAAATTTTTTAATGAATTTTTTGATTATAAAATCAACAAAAACAACATACTGACAAGCAAAACCCCGGAATGACAGGCATTACCGGGGCTTAGCGAAGATTTACTTCTGTAACCACCAGACAGCCTCAAAAGGCCGTAAAGTCATGGCACAGGGTTGTGGTGAGGCTTCTTCGTAGTTATGCATCACAAGCTGCCAGTTGCCGAGCATTTTCCCTGGCTGCCAGGGTTTGGTCTCACGGCTAAGGTTGGCAATGACCAGCAAGGTTTGCCCCTTCCACTCACGGCGATAGCACCACAATACAGGGCTGTTTGGCAGCAGATCCTGGTAATCGCCCCATGTCAGGACGGCTTCTTGCTTACGCAGTGCGATTAACTTTTGGTAGGTGTAAAACACCGAGGACTCATCGGCCAGCGCTGCTTCTACGTTGATTTCCTGATAGTTATCGCCCAGGCCAATCCACGGTTCGCCAGCCGTAAACCCGGCATTATCGCCGTTGGTCCATTGCATGGGTGTGCGACTGTTGTCACGGGATTTACTGGCGAGGATTGTCAATAACTCGTCGGCATCACGCCCATCGTTGCGCAGCTCGGCAAACATATTGAGGCTCTCCACGTCGCGATAGTCAGTAATGCGCGTGAAATGTGGGTTGGTCATGCCAATCTCTTCGCCCTGGTAGATATACGGCGTTCCCTGCATGCCATGCAGCACCATCGCCAGCATTTTTGCCGCAGGCACGCGGTATTCACCTTCATCACCAAAGCGAGAAACAATGCGCGGCTGATCGTGGTTACACCAGAACAAGGCATTCCATGCCACGTTGTGCATTCCTTGTTGCCAGTGGCGGAACAATGTTTTCAACGCCACAAAGTCAGGTTTAGCCAGCGTCCATTTTTCACCACCGGGATAATCGACCTTCAGGTGATGAAAATTAAAGGTCATCGACAATTCACTGCCTGTCAGTGCCGCGTATCGCTGGCAATGCTCAAGGCTGGTGGAGGACATTTCACCTACGGTCATTAACCCGCGTGGCGTAAACACATCGCGGTTCATCTCGTGCAAAAACTCGTGTGCTCGTGGCCCGTCGGTATAGAAGCGACGCCCATCGCCATCCAGGTCTTCAGGGTAACGCGGGTCTTTGGAGATCAGATTCACCACATCCAGGCGCAACCCGTCGACCCCACGATCGGCCCAGAACTCACAGACTTTTTTCAGCTCTGCGCGTACCGCTGGATTCTCCCAGTTGAGATCCGCCTGTTCTGGTGCAAAGAGATGCAAATAGTACTGTTCGCTTTCTGCATGCCAGCGCCACGCACTACCACCGAATTTTGAACGCCAGTTGTTCGGTGGCGTTTCTGGTTCTCCATCGCGCCAGATATAAAACTGGCGGTAAGGGCTTTCTTTGTTCAGCGCCTCGCGAAACCAGGCATGTTGGGTAGAGGTATGGTTAAACACCATATCGAGAATGATACGAATCCCACGCGATTTTGCCTGTGTCACCAGTTCGTCAAAATCGTCCAGCGTGCCATAGGTGGGATCAATCGCCGTATAATTCGCTACGTCGTAACCGTTATCGACCTGGGGAGAGACATAAAAGGGGGTTAGCCAGACGGCATCAACGCCCAGTTTATGCAGATAGTCCAGGCGTTGGATAACGCCACGTAAATCGCCGGTGCCGCTACCCGTGGTGTCCTGAAAACTCTTTGGATAAATCTGGTAGATAACGCCGTTTTGCCACCAGTGGGGAAGATGAGTCATTACGTTATTCCTGCAAATGCGAGGGGGCGCAATTGCGCCCCGAAGAAAATTAAACAATGTCCAGCGTGCCCAGGCGGTATTTCCGCTGATAGATAAACGAGGTGAGTACAATCGGGATGATGATGGCGATAGCCATTGCCAGCGCAAACACCTGCCAGTAGCTCGGTTGAATCGAGAGAATTCCCGGCAGGCCGCCTACGCCGATGCCATTCGCCATAACGCCGTTCAAGCCGCATAGCAATCCTGCCAGACCAGAACCAATCATCGCGCACAGCATCGGGAAGCGATATTTCAGGTTGATGCCGTACATAGCAGGCTCAGTGACCCCAAGCCAGGCGGAGATAGCGGCAGGCACGGAGATCTCGCGTTCATTGTGCTTGCGGCTGGAAATGATAATACCTATCACGGCGGAGCCCTGAGCGATATTCGACAGTGCAATCAGCGGCCACACTGGCGTGCCACCCATGCTTTGAATCATCTGCAAATCAATAGCAAGCGTGGTCTGGTGTACGCCGGTGATCACCAGCGGGGCGTACAGGAAGCCAAACAATGCCGCGCCAATCGGAGCAAAGCTGCCGGTCATCAGGTGACGTACCGCAAAGGCAACGCCATCGCCAATCATGCGACCAAACGGACCAATCAGCGCATGGGCGAGGAACACTGCGAGGATCAGCGAACAGACGGGCACCACCACCAGATAGAGGTAATCCGGCACGATGCGCTTAAGACGAGTTTCAATAACGCCCAGCGCCAGTCCGGCTAACAGTGCCGGGATGACCTGCGCCTGATAGCCCACTTTGGCGATGCTGAACATGCCAAAGTCCCATACTTCCGGCAGCTGCTGCCCGAGCAGATAAGCGTTCATCAGCTGTGGAGAAACCAGCGTTACGCCAAGCACGATACCGAGGATCGGTGTACCGCCCATTTTTTTCACCGCTGACCAGCAAATCCCGACCGGCAGGTAGAAGAAGATCGCTTCACCGATCAACCACAGAAAATCGTAGATCGTTTGCAGGGAAGGGTACATTTGCGCCAGCGTCTGACCGTTGCTCATGGGCAAATCGCCGATCACATTGCGAAAACCGAGGATCAAACCACCACTAATCAACGCGGGCAGCAATGGGAAGAAGATCTCCGCGAAATGAGAGATCAACTGCTCATGCCATTTCATATTCTGCCGGGCGGCTTTTTTTACCTGCTCTTTATCAACCTGCGCCTGTCCGGTTGACGCAATCAGTGCTTGATAGTAATCACCCACGTTGGTGCCAATCACCACCTGAAATTGCCCGGCATTGGTGAAACAGCCTTTCACCATGGGGAGTTGCTCAATTTCTTTCGGTCTGGCATTGGCCGGTTGGTTGAGGACAAAGCGCAGGCGAGTAATACAGTGGCTCACCGTCGCAATATTGCCGCGCCCGCCGACCAGTTCAATCAACCGATCGATATCCGTTTGGTTTATTTTGCTCATCATAAAGCCCCATGGCAGATGACATTTTTGGTTGGCTGCAGAATATATTGCGCGGAAAAATTTAAAAACGGGAACGTTCCCGAAACGCAGCGAAGATCACAATTTATCGTTCAGGAAACGATCAGGACAGGGTGGCGGGGATGATGATTTGTTGCGGTTCGCTGCGCCCGGTTACCTGCGCGATCAACTGGCAGGCCGCCTGGCGTCCAGCTTCGGCATAACCGGGATCTACGGTGACGATCTCCGGATGGAGGAATTTCATTAACGGTGTATTACCGACGCTCGCCAGTTGCAAGGTGTCGATGCGTTGCTCTTGCAGGTATTTACTTGCGCCAAGTGCCAGCGTGTCGGTTGCGCACAGTAACGCGGTAGTTTCAGGCGTAATCACTTTTGCTACGTTCTCATAGCCTTGCTTCATAGCAAGCCCTGGCAGAGCGGCAACGGGATGCAATTTATGCGTTTTGCAGAACGCCAGGTAGGCTTCGTGACGTCGCTTACCGGTTGTCACGTCACTGTGCGGCACGCCGAGATAGCTGATATTACGATGTCCCTGGTCATACAGCCGTTGCATCAGGATCTTGATTGTCCCTTCGTCGTCATAACAGACCGAAGCAAAGCCTTTTGCGTCACGCGCCAGCAGAACCAGCGATGACTGCCAGTGGGCTAACATTTCTTCTGTTATGCCGGTAAAACCGAACAGCACTACGCCGTCGATATTACGCCGTTTCAGCACCCCCAAATGTTCGGCAACTAATTGTGGGGAAAACTGACTTTCCATCATGATTGGATCGTAATCTTGTTCATAGAACGCTGGCAGCATGGTTTGAACGGCGAGATTTTCTGACAACGAATCCAGACGGGTAACAATGATGGCGACCACTTTATCGCTTTGCCCACGCATAGCGCGCGCAGAGCGGGAAGGGGAAAATCCATGCTGATTCATCACTGCTTCAACACGCTCGCGCGTGCGCTGGCTCACGCCGCTTTCGTTATTCAGCACCCGGGAAACCGTAGATTTCCCCACGCCGCTTAAGCGCGCGATGTCTTTGATGGTCAGCCGATTTTGCATCCTGTTGTCCCATAACGTGTTGTTTAATTATTTGAGCCTAACTTTACCTGTGCATTCAGCAATGGGTAAAGTCTGGTTTATCGTTGGTTTAGTTGCCAGCAGGTATTATATCGCCATAGATGCTACGAATATTATTGGATTCTCCTTATTATTTGCGGCGCTTTTTTCACTTACCGGAGGTTATATGGAACCTGATCCCACGCCTCTCCCTCGACGGAGATTAAAACTTTTCCGGTAAGCCCGTCTTTTCACGGCGTTACCGGATGCGTAAGGCCGTGACGTTTTAACGTCCCTGCTCAGCTTTATTACCTTCAGGTAAGGCTTCGCCACGCCTGAAGACATTTCTGTACTGTTTCAGACAGTGCGGAGGGACTCCTTATGTTTAAAGAAATTTTTACCCGGCTCATTCGCCATTTACCTTCCCGTCTGGTTCATCGTGATCCATTGCCTGGCGCGCAGCAGACAGTGAATGCGGCGGTCCCGCCTTCTTTAAGTGCGCATTGCCTGAAAATGGCGGTGATGCCCGAAGAAGAATTGTGGAAAACGTTCGACACCCATCCGGAAGGGTTAAATCTGGCGGAAGTGGAATCTGCCCGCGAACAACATGGTGAAAATAAATTACCCGCACAACAACCGTCGCCGTGGTGGGTACATTTATGGGTCTGCTATCGCAACCCCTTTAATATTTTGCTTACCATTCTTGGTGCTATTTCTTACGCCACGGAAGATTTATTTGCCGCAGGTGTTATCGCGCTAATGGTCGCTATTTCTACGTTGCTGAACTTTATTCAGGAAGCTCGTTCCACCAAAGCGGCAGATGCCCTGAAAGCGATGGTCAGTAATACCGCGACGGTACTGCGAGTAATTAACGACAAAGGCGAAAATGGCTGGCTGGAGATCCCGATAGACCAGCTGGTGCCCGGCGATATTATAAAACTGGCGGCGGGGGATATGATCCCGGCAGATTTACGTATCTTGCAGGCGCGGGATCTGTTTGTCGCTCAGGCGTCGTTAACCGGTGAGTCTCTGCCCGTGGAAAAAGCCGCTACCACTCGCCAGCCGGAGCACAGCAATCCGCTGGAGTGCGACACCCTGTGTTTTATGGGCACCACCGTGGTGAGCGGCACGGCACAAGCAATGGTGATTGCCACAGGTGCCAATACCTGGTTTGGTCAACTGGCGGGTCGTGTTAGTGAGCAGGAAAGCGAGCCGAATGCCTTTCAGCAAGGGATTAGCCGCGTCAGTATGCTGCTGATTCGCTTTATGCTGGTGATGGCTCCGGTGGTGTTGCTTATCAATGGTTACACTAAAGGCGACTGGTGGGAAGCTGCACTGTTTGCGCTTTCGGTCGCGGTAGGCTTAACGCCAGAAATGTTGCCGATGATTGTTACCTCGACGCTGGCGCGTGGCGCAGTCAAGTTGTCGAAACAGAAAGTGATCGTCAAACATCTGGATGCCATTCAGAACTTTGGCGCAATGGATATTCTGTGCACTGATAAAACCGGCACCCTGACACAGGATAAAATTGTGCTGGAGAATCATACCGATATCTCCGGTAAAACTAGCGAACGCGTGCTGCATAGCGCGTGGTTGAACAGTCATTACCAGACCGGGCTTAAAAACCTGCTTGATACAGCGGTGCTCGAAGGTACGGATGAAGAGTCAGCGCGCTCGCTGGCCAGCCGTTGGCAAAAAATTGATGAGATTCCATTTGATTTCGAGCGTCGTCGGATGTCGGTGGTTGTGGCAGAAAATACCGAACACCATCAGTTGGTTTGCAAAGGCGCATTGCAGGAAATCCTCAATGTGTGTTCGCAAGTGCGTCACAATGGCGAGATTGTACCGCTCGATGACACCATGCTGCGTAAGATTAAGCGGGTTACTGATACGCTGAATCGTCAGGGGCTGCGCGTGGTTGCGGTGGCGACGAAATACCTGCCAGCGCGTGAAGGAGATTACCAGCGGGCGGATGAATCCGATCTGATCCTCGAAGGATATATTGCTTTCCTTGATCCGCCAAAAGAGACAACAGCTCCGGCACTGAAGGCATTAAAAGCGAGTGGAATTACCGTAAAAATCCTTACTGGCGACAGTGAGTTAGTTGCAGCGAAAGTGTGCCATGAAGTGGGGCTGGACGCGGGAGAGGTGGTCATTGGTAGTGATATTGAAACGCTATCTGACGACGAACTGGCAAATCTCGCACAGCGCACCACGCTGTTTGCTCGTCTGACGCCGATGCATAAAGAACGCATCGTAACGTTGCTGAAGCGCGAAGGGCATGTGGTTGGCTTTATGGGCGATGGTATTAATGATGCGCCCGCCTTACGCGCTGCGGATATCGGCATTTCTGTGGACGGCGCGGTAGATATTGCCCGTGAAGCGGCTGATATCATCCTACTGGAAAAAAGCCTGATGGTGCTGGAAGAGGGGGTTATTGAGGGACGTCGCACTTTCGCCAACATGCTGAAATACATCAAAATGACGGCGAGCTCTAACTTCGGTAATGTGTTCAGCGTGCTGGTGGCGAGTGCTTTCTTGCCCTTCCTGCCGATGTTGCCGCTACACTTGCTTATTCAAAATCTGCTGTACGATGTGTCACAGGTGGCGATCCCATTTGATAACGTCGACGACGAGCAAATTCAAAAGCCGCAGCGTTGGAATCCGGCGGATCTGGGGCGCTTTATGGTCTTCTTCGGACCGATCAGCTCGATTTTCGATATTCTGACGTTTTGCCTGATGTGGTGGGTATTCCATGCCAACACGCCGGAAACGCAAACGCTGTTCCAGTCGGGCTGGTTTGTGGTGGGCTTACTGTCGCAAACGCTGATTGTGCATATGATCCGCACCCGTCGTGTACCGTTTATTCAGAGCTGTGCATCGTGGCCGTTAATGATCATGACCGTGATCGTGATGATTGTCGGGATCGCATTGCCTTTTTCACCGCTGGCCAGTTATCTGCAACTGCAGGCGCTGCCGTTAAGCTATTTCCCGTGGCTGGTTGCGATTCTGGCAGGGTATATGACGTTAACCCAGTTGGTGAAAGGGTTCTATAGCCGTCGTTACGGCTGGCAATAAAGAATAAACTGGGCATGGTGGCCCGGAATCAGATTGCAGACAAAGTGAGCTTTGTTCATGCCGGATGCGGCGTAAATGCCTTATCAGGCCTACAAATTCAATAAATTGCAGGAATCACGTAGGCCTGATAAGCGTAGCGCATCAGGCAATTTTGCGTTTGTCATTAGACTTAATCCGGGCATGATAGCCCGGATTTCCATCAAGATTAGCGACGAACAGCGATCGCTTCGATCTCAATCTTCACGTCTTTCGGCAGACGGGCAACTTCAACGCAAGAACGTGCCGGGAAGGTGGCGTTGTGTTCGGTGAAGAAGGCTTCGTAGGTAGCATTAACGGTTGCGAAGTCGTTCAGATCTTTCACAAACACGGTGGTTTTAACGATATCGCCCACTTTCAGGCCAGCGGCTTCGACGATCGCTTTTACGTTATCCAGCGACTGACGCGCCTGTGCAGCGACGTCTGCCGGTACTTCGCCCGTTTTCGGATTTACCGGGATCTGACCGGAGGTGATGATCATATTGCCCAGATCAACGCCCTGAACGTAAGGGCCGATAGCTGCCGGTGCATTTTCCGTCGCGATAGTTTTGCTCATGATTTCTCCTTTATTACAGCGGTAAAAAGTCTGGCTCATTATAGGGAGCCAGACTTTTATTACCAACCGCAATTAATTGGCCAGCACCACATTATGAGAAAACTCTTTTTCACAGTATTTGCATTTGAGCGCGATATCATTGGCGCGTTTTCGCACGGCAAAGCTGGATGAAACCGGTTCGGCATGGCTGATACAGTTGCTGTTAGGGCAGACCAGCACATTGTCGATGCGCTCTGGCAAACTGGGGCGCGATTTGCCAACCACTTCATAGTTGTCGATACGGTTAACCGTGGCTTGCGGTGCATATAACGCCAGCTGATCAACCTGATCCTCACTTAAAAAGGTATTTTCGATTTTGATCAGATCCTTGCGCCCCATCTCGCCAGAAGGCAAATTCAGACCAATGGTGATGCGCTGATCTGTTTCGGTCAACTTGAACAGACTCAACAGTTTAAAACCGATCTGGGCGGGGATATGGTCAATTACCGTGCCGCGTTTAATAGCTTCAACCTGCAATTTATTATCGTGTGTCATCTCTATTTCCCCTTACAGTACCAGATCGCGATTCAGAACCAGTGCCAGTAACGCCTGGCGAGCGAAAATCCCGTTGCCTGCTTGCTGGAAGTACCAGGCGTGAGGCGTTTTATCCACATCCGTCGCAATCTCATCAACACGCGGCAGCGGATGCAGCACTTTCATATTGGCTTTGGCGTTGTGGAGATCGCTGGCGCGAAGAACAAACTGCGCTTTCACGTTGGCGTACTCGGACGGGTCCAGACGCTCTTTTTGCACGCGGGTCATGTACAGGATGTCTACTTCCGCCATCACTTCTTCAATAGAGCTGTGCAGACTCCAGGCGATCCCTTTTTCATCGAGCATATCCAGAATGTATTGCGGCATTGCCAGCGCATCCGGCGCGATAAAGTAAAAACGGTTGCCGTCGAACTTCGCTAGCGCCTGGGTCAGGGAGTGAACGGTGCGGCCATATTTCAGGTCACCAACCATTGCGACGTGGAGATTGTCCAGACGCCCCTGGGTTTCCTGAATGGTGAATAAGTCCAGCAAGGTTTGCGTCGGATGTTGGTTGGAGCCATCTCCGGCATTCAGTACCGGTACATTGCCGGAAAACTCGGTGGCCAGGCGCGCTGCACCTTCCTGCGGATGACGCATCACTATCGCATCGACGTAAGTGCTGATAACCGAAATGGTATCGGCCAGCGTTTCGCCCTTTTTACCCAGTGATGTATTGGCGCTGTCGGAGAAGCCCACCACGCTGGCACCCAGGCGGTGCATGGAAGTTTCGAAAGAGAGGCGGGTGCGGGTAGAGGCTTCGAAGAAACAGCTGGCAATAACTTTGTGCTTCAACAGCTCTGGTTGCGGGTTCGCTTTCAGTTTCGCCGCTGTCGCCAGCACCAGATTAAGGTCATCGCGACTAAGGTCGTTTATGGAAATGATATGTTTCTGATATAGCGGATTAGCCATCTTTTATCTCCTGACGCCTGGGCAAAAAAAAGCCCCTCGATTGAGGGGCTGGGAATGGGTGATCAACGGGAAGAAAAACGGCAGGCCAGCGTCTTTTTTCAGACGCGGTAAGACAAAATGTCGAACACACTGAACCATACATCCTCCCGGCAAATTGTCCGGCATTATACTCAGCTCTGAGAGAGGATCAAGAAGATGATGCAGTTATAAAGCAAGGCAAACGGTTATCATGAATATATATTCAATTTTAATAAGTAATTAATTTGCTTGTGCACCAGGGCTGTACGCTTTACCACACGTGGTGCGACCCAAACGATATTGCTGCCAGCAATCACGCCAAGAATTTCTGGCAAAGCATGGAAATCAAGGATTCGCGCTACTGCCCGACCATATCCGGCGACGGTATGGATAAGGATAAATTCACCATTATGCTCGACACTCAGGACCATTTCAGCGACGGATCGACCTGCGTCAGGTGTGGGAAGTAATTGAGGATTCACCGAATAAATTTTTTGTCCTTTTGTATTTCTAATTTTTATGACTCCCAGCAATTTCAGTAGTCGTGAAACGGTTGACTGACTGATACTGTCAAAGCCATGGTTTTGCAAATCGCGGCGGATTTCCTCCTGTGAAAGATAACTTTTTTCGGTAATCAGGCGCTGACAGACCGCCAGTTGCTTCTTTTCTTTGGCGGAGTAATCATCGTATTCCTTCATAATGCACCTTTTATTTATTATTACCTGATGATATTTTTCACATTTTATAATGTGAGAGTGGTTCATTTATCACTACACCAGATTTGAAGGCCGCTTTGATAAGCGGCCTGTCGCGTTAAATCATCGCGGCGATACTCAGCACAATCATATTCAACATCGTGAGAATCAGCAGTAGCGGTGCTACCCATCTCAGATAACGGACCCAGGGTACACGGGCAATCGCCAGACCGCCCATCACTACCGCAGAGGTTGGCGTAATCAAATTAACCACTCCGGAAGCAGACTGATAAGCGGTCACCACCAGATCGCGTTGTACATGAGCAAAATCAGCGAGTGGAGCCATTATTGGCATCGTTAACACTGCAAGGCCGGAAGATGAGGGAACCAGAAAAGAGAGCAATACTTCCAGCCAATAGGTCACGTTGATGAAAACAGTGGTGGAAAGCCCTGAAACCAGATTCTCAGCACTGTGCAGAATTGTGTGCGTAATCATGCCGTTATCCATCACGACCACAATACCGCGGGCGATGCCGATAATCAGTGCCACACCAAGGAGATCCCGCGCGCCGTCAATAAAAGTACTGGTGAAGGTTTCTTCGCCCATGCGGGCAATGACACCCACGATGACCGCAGCTGCCAGAAAGACAGCAGAGATTTCCGCCATCCACCAACCCAGTACCGCTACGCCGTAAATCATAAAGGCAAAGGATGCAGCAAAAAGTATCAGGATCGCTTTGCGCGTGGGGGTAAATTCCAGCATCGTTTCTGAACGATTTCCCAGAAAATGCGCCTGGTTTTCAGCCATCTTATCCGCTACGATAGAGCTTTCCGGACTGTTGCGAACTTTGCGGGCATAACGCATAACCCAGTAAACACAAATCACGTAGCCTACTAACAGCAAAATAACACGCAGCAAAATGCCCTGAGTAAAGGGGATCCCTGCGGCGTTGGCAGCAATGACGGTAGCAAATGGGTTAATGGTTGAGCCCAGCGTGCCAATGCCCGATCCCAATAACACTGTGGCGGCAGCGACCAGAGGATCAAAGCGGGCAGCCATCATGACGGGCACCAGCAACGTGTAGAAGGGGAGTGATTCTTCCGCCATCCCATAAATAGTACCGCCAGCAGCGAAGAGCGCCATCAGGATCGGAATCATCCACTCTTCCCGACCATTAAGGCGAGTTGTCACTCGTTCGATACCGGCATCTATTGCCCCGGTTTTATTTACTACTCCCAAAAATCCACCGATGATCAGGACAAACAGCGCGACATCAATCGCTCCCGCAGTGTAGGTTTGATGGTTGTACAAGCCGTCGATGGGCGCTAACAGGACAGCCGTAATACCCTGTGGTTGTGCCTCAACAGGTGCGTAAGTGCCTGCAACAGGAACTTCCTTTCCCAGTGCGGCATTTGTCACCATCTGATATTTTCCCGCAGGTACAATCCAGGTCATTGCCGCAACTAACGCAATCAGCACGAACAAGATGGTATAAGCGGTGGGAAATTTGAATTTACCCATAATGTGATCTCCATAATCACGGGCATACGCTACTCGTCGACGCATGCCCGTCAGGGTTAGTCGCCGAGAGTTGCTACCATCACCGCTTTAATGGTGTGCATCCGGTTTTCTGCTTCATCGAAAACAATAGAGTGGGCCGATTCAAAAACCTCTTCAGTAACTTCCAGTCCTTTGAGGCCGTAGGCCATCTCGATCTCGCGTCCTACTGTGGTGTGCTCATTATGGAAGGCGGGCAGGCAGTGCATAAATTTAACTTCAGGGTTACGCGTGGCAGTAATCACCTGTTGATTGATCTGATAAGATGCCATCAGACTCACTCGTTCTGCCCAGGCTTCTTTTGGCTCTCCCATCGAAACCCAAACATCCGTATAGAGAAAATCAACGTCGTATACGCCTTCTTCCACATCCTCTGTCAGGGTGATTCTCGCCCCAGTCACGCTGGCGATCTCACGGCATTGTGTTACCAGCGCTTCATCTGGCCAGAAAGATTTAGGTGCCACCAGACGGATATCCATCCCCATTTTTGCAGCACCAACCATCAGCGAGTTCCCCATGTTATTTCGGGCATCACCAAGATACGCAAAGCTCAGCTCTGGCAGCGTTTTGCCTGGCGCATGTTCCAGCATGGTCATTAAATCCGCGAGGATCTGTGTCGGGTGAAATTCATTGGTCAGTCCGTTCCATACCGGAACACCAGCGAACTCACCTAATTCTTCAACGATATTCTGACCATAACCGCGATACTCAATACCGTCATACATGCGTCCGAGTACGCGAGCGGTATCTTTCATTGATTCTTTATGGCCGATTTGTGAGCCGCTGGGGCCGATGTAAGTCACCTGCGCACCTTGATCAAAGGCCGCGACTTCAAAGGCACAGCGGGTACGGGTAGAGGATTTTTCAAAAATCAACGCAATGTTTTTACCGACCAGCGTTTGTTTTTCGTTTCCAGATTTCTTGGCGGCTTTAAGATTGATAGCCAAATCAATCAGGTATTGAATCTCTGCTGGGGTGTAATCAAGCAGCTTAAGAAAATTACGGTTTTTCAGTGAAGTAGCCATGGGGATGTCCTTATAAAAATGGATCAAGCGTGGTTATGGGGGGTATCAAGGCGAATAAGAGTGCCTTTGTCTCCGGCGAGAATTTCCGGACCATCTGCAAGAGAGCCGATCCCTGCAATGCCCCGGCACTGACTAACAAACTTTGCGCAGGCGGTGACTTTCGGCCCCATAGACCCGGCATCAAACTGCATTTCGTTGAGTAATTCCGGCGTGACCTGGGCCAGCGGGCGTTGGGTTGGCTTGCCCCAGTCGAGATATACTGCGTTCGCATCAGTGAGGATCAACAAGGCGTCAGCATGGATCTGACTTGCCAGTAGCGCGGCTGAAAGATCTTTGTCGATAACCGCTTCAATCCCATGGTATCCATCGGCTTTTTCAACCACCGGAACACCACCGCCACCATTACATATCACCAGATGATCGTGGGCGATCAGTGTCTGGATGGCATCCCGCTCGACGATGCGTTTAGGTTGTGGAGAAGGTACGACCCGGCGGAAAGAGTGACCATCTGCTTTGAAAACCCAGCCTTTTTCTGCCTGTAGTACCTGAGTCTGAGCGTGGTCATAAATTGGGCCGATGTACTTAGTTGGGTTACTGAAGGCGGGATCGTTGGCATCCACTTCAACCTGCGTCAGCAGCACGCTGATTTCACGTTGTGGTAGTTGATTTTTCAGCGCCTGTTGTAGCATGTAGCCGATCATCCCCTGGCTTTCGGCCCCCAGAATGTCGAGTGGATAGGGAGCGACATGGGCATAGGCGCTATTTTGAAGTGCCAGAAGTCCAACTTGTGGGCCATTCCCGTGAACCAGTACAACCCGCCAGTGTTGAGTCAGTTGGGCGATAGTTTTAGCCGCAAGATCGATATTTTTACGTTGGATTTCTGCTTCGAGTGGTTCGCCTCGTTTAAGCAGGGCATTACCGCCGAGAGCGATAACCAGTGTTGGTTTGTTTTCCATGATCTCTTCCTTAGATACCGTCACGATGCAAAGGGCAACTCATGCAACGTGCGCCGCCACGTCCGCGGCCTAATTCATCACCGGGGATGGGTAAAACAGTGATGCCTGCTTTGTCATATTTTTCGTTAGTCCAGATGTTGCGCTCGTAGCCCACTACCACTCCCGGCCGAAGCGTGAGCACATTGTTAGCGTCATTCCACTGTTCGCGTTCTGCCTCAAAGGCATCACCCCCCGTGGTGATTAAACGTACCTGGTCAATACCGAGGGCTTTTTCGATAGCATGGAGGAGTGTGCTTTCTTGAGTACGTTTCAGGCCGCCGTGACCGTCAGGTGTTAGCGTCCAGCAATTAACATCCGGGCGCACAACTTCGGGATAAACCGAGAAGGTGTCGATATCGATATGAGTCATAACGGTGTCAAGATGCATACAGGAGCGGTGTTTAGGCAGCTCAACAGCGATTACCCGTTCAGCCTGACGATGTTTAAACAATGCCTGAGCAAGAAACTCGATTCCTTGTGGCGTGGTGCGTTCAGACATGCCGATCAACACGGCCCCCCGACCAATCACCAGCACATCACCACCTTCTAACGTGGCGTGGTCATAATTAATATTCTCGTCGCCGAAATATTTAATAAATTCGCCGCCAGCAAATTGTGGATGCCAGCGATAAATAGCGCGTAGATTATTGGTTTCACGTTGGCGAGCAGGTTTTGCCATTGGATTAATCGATACACCGTTATAAATCCAGCATGAGGTATCACGCGTAAATAAATGATTCGGTAACGGCTTCATAATGAAATCATTAATATCGTGGGTATCAACCACCATATTTTTAATTGAGGCGGGAATTTCACTATAAGTCAGCCCACCACTTAAATGACGAGCAAGGTCCCGGTGTGACATCTCTGCAAGCCAGGTGCGAACGTCAGTAGCAAACGTAGGGCCGAGTCGGTAATCTGATATTTGTGTTTCCAGTAACCAGCTTTTGGCTTCCGGGATATCCAATGTTTGTGTTAGTAAATCAGTGAGTAACAGAACTTCTATCCCTTGCTGGCGCAGCGTATTGGCGAAAATATCATGCTCTTCACCTGCCCGCTCAACGGACAATACATCGTCAAATAACAACTCCTGGCAATTGGATGGTGTTAGACGTTTCAGACTGAGATTTGGGCGATGCAACATAACGCTGCGTAGTTGTCCAATTTCAGAACCAACATAATGCTTTTCCATCATTATTCCTTTAACACTTTTTCAAAAATAAAGAGGAGATGGCTGCAAACAAATTAAATGCTTGTAGTCAGGTCTGTTCAGTAATTTTCAGATGCAATGATTCAGTTTATTTCTTCCAGAAAATGTGACGACTTTCACACCGGCGGTGATATTAATAATCGAAGTTGATAATATTTGATGCGGTTCTGATAAATGATAAAGAAACAAAATACGATAATGCATTAATACGCAAATATACGCAGAGTTATTCTTCGTTGTTAATTGATTGTTTTATTTTTCAGGAAATGCCTTTAAGTATAATGCATTGATATTTATGTATATTTTAATATTCATTGCATATCTATGCGAAAGGATAAGGTGATTATTTTTCACAGCACTATTTTCACGGGATAACTATGACAGCACGGGCATTAAAAGCTAAGAAAATGAACTGTGATCTGACTGAGAGTTTTCTTTTAACATATGCAATAACAAGATATTAGGACCAAAATACATAGCTAAGTTATAAGATTTATGCAGCAAAACTGCATACAAAATTACTCCTGCTTAACATCAGTACAACATCTCCAGCAATAAACATGCGCAAGGGCAAAACCTGATGATTTTTCTATGGTGAGAGGTGGCTTTTTTTCGTATAAGGAAAGAAGTGAAACATTGTTTTAATAAAGGAAGATATTATGATTGTTGGCAACATCCATCACTTACAATCCTGGCTGCCGGAAGAACTTCGCGAAGCAATTGAGTACATCAAATCACATGTCAGCGATGAGACAGCAAAAGGTAAGCACGCTATTGACGGCGACCGCCTGTTTTATCTGATTTCTGAGGATACGACTGAACCAGGTGAACTGCGTCGTGCTGAGTATCATGCTCGTTATCTCGATATCCAGATTGTATTAAAAGGGCAGGAAGGGATGACATTTAGCACGCAACCAGCAGGCGTACCAGAGACTGACTGGCTGGCAGATAAAGATATTGCTTTTATCGGGCAGGGGATCGATGAAAAAACAGTGATTCTTAATGAAGGGGATTTTGTCGTTTTCTATCCTGGCGAAGTTCACAAACCGCTTTGTGCGGTGGGAGCCCCCGCTCAGGTACGGAAAGCAGTAGTTAAGCTATTAAAAGCGTAAGTGATCACTGCCGGGGGCGACCGGTGCCGCCGCCCGGCAAAACGTTATTTTGCTAATGTAGCGACCATAACAGCTTTTATGGTGTGCATCCGGTTTTCTGCCTGGTCAAAGACAATACTTGCCGGAGATTCAAAGACTTCATCGGTGACTTCCATTCCACCATACAGACCAAATTCTGCGGCCATTTTTTTACCCAGCGTGGTTTGCTCATCATGAAATGCAGGCAGACAGTGGAGGAACTTAACCTGCGAATTACCGGTCAGGGCCATCATTTTGCTATTCACCTGATAGTCACGCAGCAGGGCAATACGCTCCGCCCATTTCTCTTTGGGCTCACCCATCGATACCCAGACATCGGTATAGATAAAGTCTGCGCCTTTAACCCCAGAGGCGATATCTTCCGTTAAGGTGATTTTACCCCCGTGTTTTTGTGCCAGAGCACTGCATTCGGCGACCAGCGCAGCTTCCGGCCAGCATGCCTGTGGCGCGACCAGACGCAAATCCAGACCGGTAAGCGCCGCAGCTTCGAGCATCGAATTGCCCATGTTGTTACGCGCGTCACCTGCATAGACCAGCGTCATTTCGTTGAATGCTTTGCCGGGCAAATGCTCCTGCATGGTGAGGAGATCCGCCAGCAGCTGCGTGGGGTGGAACTCATTGGTCAGGCCGTTCCATACTGGCACGCCAGCGTATTCCGCCAGTGTTTCGACAATCTCCTGACCATAGCCGCGATACTGAATACCGTCATACATGCGACCAAGCACGCGGGCAGTGTCTTTAATCGACTCTTTGTGACCAATCTGGCTGCCGCTTGGGCCGAGATAAGTAACGCGAGCACCCTGGTCATATGCGGCAACTTCGAAAGAGCATCGGGTACGGGTCGAGTCTTTTTCGAAGATGAGCGCGATGTTTTTGCCAGTGAGTCTGGCTTCTTCTTTACCGCTTTTCTTATCGGCTTTCAGCTTCGCGGCTAACTGCAACAAGCTGTTGAGTTCAGCTGGCGTGAAATCGAGTAATTTCAGGAAATGCTTATGATAAAACCCGGACATAGATCCCTCCTGTGGCTAATGCCTCAATGAATTAAAATTCAATTTATATGGATGATTATTCATTTGCAAGTCTAAAGCATAAATCTTTGTCACAAAGGTGGAGGCAATGTCAGTGGTGTGTGACAATAAGAGTATCGGCAGGACATTAAGAGGAATGAGCCATGGCAAACCCGGAACAACTGGAAGAACAGCGTGAAGAAACACGTTTGATTATTGAAGAATTACTGGAAGATGGCAGCGATCCGGACGCGCTGTACACCATCGAACACCATCTTTCCGCAGACGATCTGGAAACCCTGGAAAAAGCAGCAGTTGAAGCGTTTAAACTCGGTTACGAAGTGACCGATCCAGAAGAGCTGGAAGTTGAAGATGGTGACATCGTGATTTGCTGCGACATCCTCAGCGAGTGTGCGTTGAATGCCGATCTGATCGATGCCCAGGTTGAACAACTGATGACGCTGGCGGAGAAATTTGACGTTGAGTACGACGGTTGGGGCACTTACTTTGAAGATCCTAATGGCGAAGATGGCGACGATGAAGATTACGTCGATGAAGACGATGACGGGGTTCGCCACTAATTAATTGATTAAAATGCCCGATAGCACACACTAACGGGCATTTTTTCAGAGTTCGCGCAACATCCGCACTTCACAATCAACATGGCCCGTGCAGCCAAGTGCATAGTCGATATGTTGAAAACCTAAATGTTCATACAAACCAATCGCTTCTTTCAAAAAAGCGGTCGTTTCCAGATAGCAGCGTTTGAAGCCCATTTCTCGTGCCTGCTCCATCGCCATTAAGGCCAGTTTTTTTGCCAGCCCTTTACCGCGAATGGCGGGAAGAAAGTACATTTTCTGCAGTTCGCAAATGTCCGCTTCACTACCTGTTAATGGCGCAATCCCGCCGCCGCCGACCACTTCGCCATTGTATTCAACCACCCAATAAGCATGGCCACGCTGGCTGTACACTTGATACAGTTCGTCGAGATTCGGATCGGCAACGGTGTAGCCTTTATCGGCGGTAAGACCGTATTCGGCGGATACCTGACGAATGACGCGGGCGATAGCAGGATTATCCTGCAGCGTCAGGCGACGCATTACAGGTGATTGCGGCGCAATGTTATTCATAGTTTAACCCAATAAAAATAAAGTAATTATACATTTGTTTAATACCACTCTCTTCTTACGTGCGCAAGCGACTTATAAGTAATAAAGTTTTTGCCAGCCTATTACTGATAAGAGTATTGTAACGTGGCAGAACATTTTACTGTCTGTATATATAAGTTATATCAATGGATTTTTTAATTCAGGGGATTTTTATGGCTCAAGTTATTAATGAAATGGATGTTCCGTCCCATTCGTTTGTTTTTCATGGTACAGGTGAGAGATATTTTCTTATTTGTGTGGTGAATGTGTTGTTAACGATTATAACGCTAGGTATCTATTTACCATGGGCATTAATGAAATGTAAGCGTTATCTCTATGCTAATATGGAAGTTAACGGACAACGATTTTCTTATGGGATTACCGGTGGGAATGTTTTTGTTAGTTGTCTTGTTTTTGTTTTTTTCTATTTCGCAATCTTAATGATAATGTCAGCAGATATGCCGCTTGTTGGTTGTGTTTTGACTTTGTTACTGTTGGTTTTGCTTATATTTATGGCAGCAAAAGGACTGCGTTATCAGGCCTTAATGACCAGTCTCAACGGCGTAAGATTTAGTTTTAATTGCTCTATGAAAGGGTTCTGGTGGGTAACCTTTTTCTTGCCGATTTTAATGGCCATTGGGATGGGGATTGTTTTCTTTATCTCGACAAAGATGCTACATGCCAATAGTTCAAGTAGCGTTATTATATCTGTGGTTCTGATGACAATAGTTGGTATTGTTTCCATTGGTGTTTTTAATGGTGCTTTATATAGTCTGGTAATGAGTTTTCTCTGGAGCAATACCAGTTTCGGTATACATCGTTTCAAGGTGAAATTAGATACTACGTATTGTATAAAATATGCCATTCTCGCATTTTTAGCTTTATTACCTTTTCTCGCTGTTGCTGGTTATATTATCTTCGATCAAATATTAAATGAGTATGATAGTTCTGTGTATGCAAATGATGATATTGAGAATTTACAGCAATTTATGGAAATGCAGCGTAAAATGATAATCGCGCAGTTAATCTATTATTTTGGGATTGCTGTTAGCACCAGTTATTTAACGGTGTCGTTGCGAAATCATTTTATGAGCAACCTGTCACTGAATGATGGGCGTATTCGTTTTCGCTCAACTTTAACGTACCACGGTATGCTTTATCGCATGTGTGCGTTGGTGGTGATATCCGGGATTACGGGTGGTCTGGCTTACCCACTGCTGAAAATATGGATGATTGACTGGCAGGCAAAAAATACGTATTTGCTGGGCGATTTGGATGACCTTCCTTTAATCAATAAAGAAGAACAACCAGATAAAGGCTTCTTAGCCAGTATTTCACGGGGAGTTATGCCTTCTTTACCATTTCTGTAAGAGATAAAAAAGCCGGAGCATGCTCCGGCCTTCGTTTTCACTATGAGTATTACAGCGCGGCGATAACAGCCTGCTGTTCAATCAGCTTCGCTTTCGCTTCTGCGTAGCCTTCCAGCTTCTCACGCTCTTTCGCGATGACCGCTTCCGGTGCGCGGGCGACAAAGCCTTCGTTCGCCAGCTTGTTCTCAATACGGCTGATTTCGCCTTCGATCTTCGCCACTTCTTTAGCCAGACGAGCCAGCTCATCTTCTTTGTTGATGAGGCCTGCCATCGGGATCAGCAGTTCTGCGCCGTCGACGATCTTTGTAACGGAAACCGGACCTTTATCATCAGCAGGCAGCACGGTGATGCTTTCCAGACGCGCCAGCGTTTGCAGGAAGCCACGGTTTTCATTTACGCGACGTTCTGCATCCGCGCTGCAACCACGCAGCAGCAGCTCCAGCGGTTTACCCGGTGCGATGTTCATTTCTGCACGGATGTTACGTACAGCAACGATCGCCTGTTTCAGCCACTCGGTGTCGGCCAGTGCGGCTTCATCAACCTGAGACGCATCGTACTGCGGGAACGGCTGCAGCATGATGGTGTCGGCAGTGATACCGCAAAGTACTTTCACACGCTGCCAGATGGTTTCGGTGATGAACGGAATGATCGGATGCGCGAGGCGCAGCAGACCTTCCAGTACAGTCACCAGCGTATGGCGAGTACCGCGCAGTTCGGCTTCTGTTCCACCGTTCATTACCGGCTTGGTCAGCTCCAGATACCAGTCGCAGAACTGGTTCCAGGTGAACTCATACAGAATGCCTGCGGCGATATCGAAGCGGAAGCTGTCCAGCGCTTCGCGGTACGCTTTGATGGTCTGGTTGAACTCTGCCAGAATCCAGCGATCCGCCAGCGACAGCGTCATTTCACCGCCGTTAAAGCCGCAATCCTGACCTTCCGTATTCATCAGCACAAAGCGGCTGGCGTTCCACAGCTTGTTACAGAAGTTACGGTAACCTTCCAGACGCTTCATATCCCAGTTGATGTCACGACCGGTAGAAGCCAGCGCCGCCAGGGTGAAGCGCAGCGCGTCAGTACCGTGCGGCTCAATGCCGTTCGGGAACTGCTTCTCGGTGCGCTTACGGATTTTGTCCGCCAGCTGCGGCTGCATCATATTGCCGGTACGTTTTTCCAGCAGTTCCGGCAGCGAAATACCGTCAACCATATCCAGTGGGTCAATCACGTTACCTTTGGATTTGGACATCTTCTGGCCTTCGTCATCACGAATCAGGCCGGTCATGTAAACGGTGTGGAACGGCACCTGCGGTTTGCCATTTTCATCTTTGATGAAGTGCATGGTCATCATGATCATGCGGGCAATCCAGAAGAAGATGATGTCAAAACCAGATACCATCACGCTGGTTGGGTGGAACTGGCGCAGTGCGTCGGTGTTTTCCGGCCAGCCGAGCGTGGAGAAGGTCCACAGCGCGGAGGAGAACCAGGTGTCGAGAACGTCTTCATCCTGACGCAGCGCAACATCAGCACCGAGGTTATTTTCTTTACGCACTTCGTCTTCGTTGCGGCCAACATAAACGTTACCCGCTTCGTCATACCATGCCGGGATACGGTGACCCCACCATAGCTGACGAGAGATACACCAGTCCTGAATATCGCGCATCCAGGAGAAATACATGTTTTCGTACTGCTTCGGTACGAACTGAATGTCGCCATTCTCAACCGCTTCAACTGCCGGTTTCGCCAGTACATCGGCACGCACGTACCACTGGTCGGTCAGCATCGGTTCGATAACCACGCCACCACGGTCGCCATAAGGAACGGTCAGGTCGTGCGGTTTAATTTCTTCCAGCAGGCCGAGCGCGTCAACCGCAGCAACGACGGCTTTACGTGCAGCAAAACGCTCCAGTTTCTGGAACTCTGCCGGGATTTCGCTGGAATAAAGGTCAGATTCGTTACCTTTGGTATCGAACACCTGGGCGCTTTCACGGATATCGCCGTCAAAGGTCAGGATGTTGATCATCGGCAGGGCGTGACGTTTACCGACTTCATAGTCGTTAAAGTCGTGCGCTGGGGTGATCTTCACGCAGCCGGTGCCTTTTTCCATGTCGGCGTGTTCGTCGCCAACGATCGGAATACGACGGTTAACCAGCGGCAGAATGACATATTTGCCAATCAGATCTTTATAACGCGGATCTTCCGGGTTAACGGCCACGCCGGTATCGCCCAGCAGGGTTTCCGGACGGGTAGTCGCAACCACCAGATAATCTTTACCATCTGCGGTTTTCGCGCCGTCAGCCAGCGGATAGCGGATGTGCCACATCGAACCTTTCGATTCGCGGTTTTCCACTTCCAGGTCAGAGATAGCGGTGCGCAGTTTCGGGTCCCAGTTTACCAGGCGTTTGCCACGGTAAATCAGGTCTTCTTTATACAGACGAACGAAAACTTCTTTCACCGCATTGGACAGGCCTTCGTCCATGGTGAAGCGTTCACGCTCCCAGTCGACGGAGTTGCCGAGACGGCGCATCTGACGGGTAATGGTGCCGCCGGATTCCGCTTTCCATTCCCAGATTTTGTCGATGAAAGCTTCGCGGCCGTAGTCGTGACGGGTTTTACCTTCTTCTGCGGCAATCTTGCGCTCAACGACCATCTGGGTAGCGATCCCGGCGTGGTCAGTACCGACCTGCCACAGGGTGTTTTTGCCCTGCATGCGCTGATAGCGGATCATGGTATCCATGATGGTTTGCTGGAAGGCGTGACCCATATGCAAACTGCCGGTGACGTTCGGCGGCGGGATCATGATGCAGAAACTTTCCTGGCTTTCATCGCCATTAGGCTTAAAGTAGCCCTGCTTTTCCCAGTGCTCGTAAAGCGGCTGTTCGATATCTTGTGGGTTATATGTCTTTTCCATTATTTCCAGGTTGCCGTATTCAGGTTGAAACCAGCCACGCGGTAGGCTTTATAGCGTTCGCGCGCCAGTTGTTTCAGAGAATCTTCATAAGGAACGAAGTCTACCACTTCTGTGAAAGCGGTGGCAAAATCTGCAAAGCTTGTTCGCAGACTAATCAATATATCGCGCGGGCTGCTGCTGCGCTTTTGCGGCCAGGCGATCTCCACCGGCGCACCGCCGCGCGGTCCTTCTCCCGCTAAATTATGCGGAACAAAGCTTTCTGCCGGACGCGCCCACAGGGCTTCATCCAGTCGGTAAGCCTGCTTTTCATCTTCACAGGCGATGAGTACTCGCTTACCACTGCGCCAACGTTCTGCGGCAATTTCACACACCAACTGCTCAACGGCGCTTAAGCCATCGACGGTGGTGTCATTGTCCAGAAGGTAGAACGTTGCGTTTTTCATATATGGGGCTTCTTGTGGTGGATTTAAATACGCATCAGGTATACACCGCAGCGCCTGATGCGACGCTGCCGCGTCTTATCAGGCCTACAAGTTAAGTGCTATGTGTAGGTCGGATAAGGCGTTCACGTCGCATCCGACAATAACAGCCTTGCCTGATGCGACGCTGCCGCGTCTTATCAGGCCTACGAGTTCAGTGCTGTGTAGGTCGGATAAGGCGTTCACGCCGCATCCGACAAAGACAACTTTACCTGATGCAATTACTCTTCGCCGTTAAACCCGGCGCGATTCAGCAGGAACTGTGCCAGCAACGCCACCGGACGCCCGGTGGCGCCTTTCGCTTTACCAGAACGCCAGGCGGTTCCTGCAATATCCAGGTGCGCCCAGTTGTACTTACGGGTAAAGCGTGACAGGAAGCAACCTGCGGTAATCGCCCCACCAGGACGACCGCCAATGTTCGCCATATCGGCAAAATTGGACTCCAGTTGTTCCTGATACTCGTCACCCAGCGGTAAGCGCCATGCGCGGTCACCGGATTGTTCAGACGCGGCAATCAGTTCATGGGCCAGCGGATTATGGTTCGCCATCAGACCAGTAATATGATGACCCAGCGCGATCACGCAGGCACCGGTCAGCGTCGCCACATCAATCACCGCTTCCGGCTCAAAACGTTCAACGTAAGTTAACACGTCGCACAGTACCAGGCGGCCTTCGGCATCGGTGTTCAGCACTTCAACGGTTTGACCGGACATGGTGGTTAACACATCGCCCGGACGATAGGCACGCCCGCCAGGCATGTTTTCACAGCCCGCCAGCACGCCAATAACGTTAATAGGCAGTTGTAGCTCTGCGACCATCCGCATCACGCCGTAAACCGCTGCCGCACCGCACATATCGTATTTCATCTCATCCATGCCTTCTGAAGGCTTGATGGAGATACCGCCGGAGTCGAAGGTTAAACCTTTACCCACCAGCACGATTGGGCGTGCATCTTCCGACGCGTTGCCTTTGTACTCAATCACCGACATCAGCGATTCGTTTTGCGAACCCTGACCGACCGCCAGATAAGAGTGCATCCCCAGCTCTTTCATCTGCTGTTCGCCGATAACGCGGGTGATAACATTCTTGCTGTAGCTGTCAGCCAGCTGGCGCGCTTGTGAAGCGAGGTAAGCGGCGTTACAGATATTCGGCGGCATATTGCCGAGATCTTTTGCTGCTTTAATCCCGGCGGCAATCGCCAGACCGTGCTGGATCGCGCGCTCACCGCTGGTCAGTTCACGGCGGGTCGGCACGTTGAACACCATTTTACGCAGCGGACGACGCGGTTCGCTCTTGTTCGTTTTCAGCTGATCGAAACTGTAGAGCGTCTCTTTTGCAGTCTCGACAGCCTGACGCACTTTCCAGTAGTTGTTACGGCCTTTAACGTGCAGTTCAGTCAGAAAGCAGACCGCTTCCATTGAGCCAGTATCATTCAGCGTATTAATGGTTTTCTGAATAACCTGCTTGTACTGACGTTCATCCAGCTCACGTTCTTTGCCGCAACCAATAAGGAGAATTCGCTCGGAAAGTACATTCGGAACATGGTGCAGCAACAGTGTCTGCCCCGGTTTTCCTTCCAGTTCGCCCCGACGTAGCAGGGCGCTGATGTACCCATCGCTGATTTTATCGAGCTGTTCTGCAATCGGAGAAAGGCGACGTGGTTCGAAGACGCCCACGACGATGCAGGCACTCCGCTGTTTCTCCGGGCTACCGCTTTTTACACTAAACTCCATGCACTACGCTCCTGAATCTTAAAGACAACGGCGGTGGCTACAGATAGAATTGCAAGCTTTCGTAACTCATGTCCGCTGTTGCGATGACTTCGTGTTAATCTTAACGTTATTACGGCATTGGCACGTCAGAACAAAATCTGAGAGGTGAATCCGTTGAGTATAATTATCTTAGCGACGATTTCGACGACTCAAGAGAATAAATGACGTTTAAGCCATGAAACAAGCTAAAATCCTGCAAAAGACGAGTTTTTACGGGCGTATTTAAAGTGATAATCATAAGATATCTGGTGCGGGAGACGCTCAAAAGCCAGCTGGCGATACTCTTCATCTTGCTTTTGATCTTCTTCTGTCAAAAGTTAGTGAGGATCCTCGGCGCAGCGGTTGACGGCGATATTCCGGCGAATCTGGTGCTCTCCCTTCTCGGGTTGGGCGTGCCGGAAATGGCGCAGCTTATCCTGCCATTAAGCCTGTTCCTCGGGCTGCTGATGACGCTGGGCAAACTGTATACCGAAAGTGAAATTACGGTAATGCATGCCTGCGGTCTGAGCAAAGCGGTTCTGGTGAAAGCGGCAATGATCCTTGCGGTGTTCACGGCAATCGTCGCGGCGGTTAACGTGATGTGGGCGGGACCATGGTCATCGCGTCATCAGGATGAAGTGTTAGCAGAAGCGAAAGCGAACCCTGGCATGGCGGCGCTGGCGCAAGGGCAATTCCAGCAAGCGACTAATGGCAGCTCGGTGCTGTTCATCGAAAGCGTTGACGGCAGCGATTTCAAAGATGTGTTCCTCGCGCAAATTCGACCAAAAGGTAATGCACGACCTTCTGTGGTGGTGGCCGATTCCGGACATTTAACCCAGCTGCGCGACGGCTCCCAGGTCGTCACTCTCAACCAGGGAACGCGCTTCGAAGGCACTGCACTGTTACGTGATTTCCGCATTACGGATTTCCAGGATTATCAGGCGATCATTGGTCACCAGGCGGTGGCGCTCGACCCGAACGATACCGACCAGATGGACATGCGCACATTGTGGAACACTGACACCGATCGTGCTCGCGCAGAACTGAACTGGCGTATCACGTTGGTGTTCACCGTGTTTATGATGGCACTTATGGTCGTACCGCTGAGCGTGGTTAACCCGCGTCAGGGACGCGTACTATCGATGCTGCCAGCCATGCTGCTGTATCTGTTGTTCTTCCTGATCCAGACCTCCCTGAAATCGAACGGCGGTAAAGGTAAGCTGGACCCGACGCTGTGGATGTGGACCGTTAACCTGATTTATCTGGCTTTGGCGATTGTTCTCAACCTTTGGGACGCCGTGCCGGTCCGCCGCCTGCGCGCCAGTTTTTCGCGTAAAGGAGCGGTGTGATGCAACCTTTTGGCGTACTTGACCGCTATATCGGTAAAACTATTTTCACCACCATCATGATGACACTGTTCATGCTGGTGTCGCTGTCGGGCATTATCAAGTTTGTCGATCAGCTGAAAAAAGCCGGGCAGGGGAGTTACGACGCGTTAGGCGCAGGAATGTATACCTTGCTGAGCGTGCCGAAAGATGTGCAAATCTTCTTCCCGATGGCGGCTCTGCTTGGGGCGTTGCTTGGTCTTGGGATGCTGGCGCAGCGCAGCGAACTGGTAGTCATGCAGGCTTCTGGTTTTACTCGTATGCAGGTGGCGCTGTCGGTGATGAAAACCGCCATTCCGCTGGTCTTGCTGACGATGGCGATTGGTGAATGGGTCGCGCCGCAGGGCGAGCAGATGGCGCGTAACTACCGTGCGCAGGCGATGTACGGCGGCTCGTTGCTCTCTACCCAGCAAGGTTTATGGGCGAAAGATGGCAACAACTTCGTCTACATTGAGCGGGTTAAAGGTGACGAAGAGTTAGGTGGCATCAGTATCTATGCCTTTAACGAGAATCGTCGTCTGCAATCCGTACGCTATGCCGCTACCGCGAAGTTTGACCCTGAACATAAAGTCTGGCGTCTGTCGCAGGTTGATGAATCTGATTTGACCAATCCGAAACAGATCACCGGTTCGCAGACGGTGAGCGGCACCTGGAAAACCAACCTCACGCCAGACAAACTGGGCGTGGTGGCGCTGGACCCGGATGCACTCTCTATCAGCGGTTTGCACAACTATGTGAAGTATCTGAAGTCGAGCGGTCAGGATGCCGGACGTTATCAGCTCAACATGTGGAGCAAAATCTTCCAGCCGCTATCCGTGGCGGTGATGATGCTGATGGCGCTGTCGTTCATCTTTGGCCCACTGCGTAGCGTACCGATGGGCGTGCGTGTGGTCACTGGTATTAGCTTCGGTTTTGTCTTCTACGTACTGGACCAGATCTTCGGCCCGCTGACGTTGGTTTACGGCATCCCGCCGATCATCGGCGCACTTTTGCCAAGTGCCAGCTTCTTCTTAATCAGCCTGTGGCTGTTAATGAGAAAATCGTAACCTGATGAACGAATAAAGGGAGCGAAAGCTCCCTTTATTATTGTTAGCAAAGTGTGCTTCGTTCATGCCTGAAAAATCATGAAAATTCAATATATTGCAGTGGTGTGGGCATGATAAGGCGCGCCAGCGTCGCATCAGGCAAAGACAAATCGCACCTGGCTTACCTTCTTCTCCCCCCCAGCAAACTCCCCAACATCCCGCGCACAATCTGATTCGTCACCTGGCGGGCGGCGCTTTTTGCCATTGTTTGCACCACACCATCTTTCTTCCCGCCGCGTGGTCCAGTAGTGCCAAACAAAATATCCTTCAATCCACCGAGAATACCGTCATCCACCGCCACCTCTTTCCCTTTCACGGGAGGATTATTTTGCTGCTCGATACTGGCCTGAAAGCCTTTTTGCAACATCTCATAGGCGGATTCCCGGTCCACGTCATCCTCGTACTTACCATACACCGGGGAGTGGTTAATCAAGCCATTGCGCTCATCTTCCGTCACCGGCCCCATTCGTGAACAGGGGGCAATCACCATCGCCCGTTCCACCACTGAAGGGCTTCCTTTCGCATCGAGAAACGAGATTAACGCTTCGCCGGTTCCTAGTTCCTGAATCGCCTTTTCCGTATCAAATGCAGGGTTGGGGCGCATGGTTTGCGCCGCAGCTTTTACTGCTTTCTGATCTTTAGGCGTAAAAGCACGCAAAGCGTGTTGAACGCGATTACCGAGCTGCCCGAGCACGTTATCCGGGATATCTGACGGGTTTTGCGAAACGAACCAGACGCCCACGCCTTTTGAGCGAATAAGCCTTATCACCTGCTCAATCTTATCCAGCAGTACCTGCGGTGCATCGTTAAACAGCAGATGCGCTTCGTCGAAGAAAAACACCAGTTTTGGTTTCTCCAGATCGCCCGCTTCCGGCAATTGTTCATACAACTCTGAAAGCATCCACAACAGGCTGGCGGCGTACAGTTTCGGCATCTGGTAGAGTTTTTCGGCGCTAAGGATATTGATAACGCCTTTACCGTTGGCATCGGTGCGCATCCAGTCTTTGATATCCAGCATCGGCTCACCAAAGAAGTGTGCTGCGCCTTGCTGTTCCAGCGACAACAGCCCGCGCTGGATGGCACCAACCGATGCACTACTGATATTACCGTACTGATTCTGGAAGGATTTGGCGTTATCGCCGATGTACTGGGTAATTGCCCGCAGATCTTTAAAGTCGAGCAGCAACAATCCCTGATCGTCAGCAATGCGGAAAATGATATTCAGCACGCCAGATTGCACATCATTGAGATTCAACAGTCGTGCCAGCAACAGCGGTCCCAGATCCGAAACCGTCGCCCGCACCGGATGGCCTTTCTCGCCAAAGATATCCCACACCACCACCGGATTGGCATGCGGTTGCCAGTCGTTGACGCCGATATTTTTCAGTCTTGCGAGCAGTTTTTCCGACGCCGTTCCTGCCTGCGCGATGCCGGTCAGATCGCCTTTCACATCGGCCATAAACACCGGAACACCGATTTCCGACAATGACTCTGCCAGTTTTTGCAGCGTGACAGTTTTACCCGTCCCCGTTGCGCCAGTAATCAGCCCGTGACGGTTAGCCATTCCCGGCAGTAAAAACAGTTCTGTATCCGGCGTGCGGGCAATTAACAGGGGTTCGCTCATGAGATTTCCTCCAGTTTCCTGCCTGGAGTATAGGCAACGTCCGGCAAAGAGAATATGTGTAATGAAGAGAAAATAACCTAAAGCGTGTTACCGTGATAAATCTGATACCCGAGGTCAACAGTGTTGTGGTTGTGATCGTTATTCTTAATTTTGCTCAGCAACATTTGGGCGGCCATCCGACCAATATCAAAACGGGGAGTAATTACGCTGGCGAGGCTTGGGATCATTTGCCTGCCAATCTCCAGCCCATGAAAACCCGCAATGGAAATTTGTTCTGGCACGGCGAGGTTTCGCTCGCGGCACAGCAGAAGCGCACCCATCGCAATATCGTCATTGGTGCAAAATACACCGTCTAAATCCGGGTTTGCGCTAAGGGCATCACGCATTAACTGCATTCCTAAATGAATGGATGAGATGGCGCGTGGATTCATGCGTAATGGGGAAAGATTATGCAGCATCATCGCATCGCAATACCCCTGATAACGCTGTTCATCGCGGGTGTCATCTTTGGAACCGAGATACAGAATTTTGCGCCTGACTCGCTTATCCAGCATGGTACACACCATGTCAAAAGCAGCCTGCCGATTATCAAAACCGACCTCCATATCCAGTCGTTCTCCCTGTACATCCATCAATTCCACGACCGGAATGGTGGCTGAACGCAGAAATTTCACCGTCCTGATGGTGTGATATTTTTCCGAAAGAATAATCCCGTCAATGTTATAAGAGAGCAGGTTAATCACCGACTCTTCTTCGGAATCGCGATCGTAATTGTAATTAGCAATAAGGGTCTGATAATTATGCACAGAGGTGACGGATTCTATTCCCGCGAGAATGTCAGCGAAGAGTTGATTTTGAAATGACGGAATCAAGATACCGAGGGTATAACTTTGTGCATTCAACAACATGCCGGGAGCGCGATTAGGGATATAATTGATCTCTTCCATAATTTTGGCGATGCGCTCGCCTGTTTCCTTTGCCACCTTTTTCGGCGAGCGGATATAACGACTCACGGTCATTTTTGTTACGCCAGCCAGCGTAGCGATATCCTGTAAAGAAATTCTGTGATTGCGCATAACTTCTCCCAACGTCGGGGGAATCTTCAATCTTCCCCCGAAACTACATCACAATATTTTATTCTTTCAGTGCAATACGGCGTTAATGGCTAACACGCCCAGCAAACCCATAATAGAAATAAGGGTTTCCATCACCGTCCAGGTACGCAACGTTTCACCAACCGTCAGATTAAAATACCCTTTAAATAGCCAGAAGCCAGGGTCGTTTACGTGTGACGCGATCACGCTGCCCGCACCAGTTGCCAGTACCATTAAAGCGGGATCGGCATGGGTAACGTTGATAATCGGCAACACCACACCCGCGGTGGTAATGGCCGCGACGGTGGCAGAGCCCAGAGCGATACGCAACAGCGCCGCAACAGTCCAGCACATCAATAACGGCGAAAGCGTAGTTCCGGTCATTAAGTGTGAAATATACTGCCCGACACCGCTATCTACTAATACCTGCTTAAACGCGCCGCCGCCAGCGATAATAAACACAATCATCGCGATAGCGCCTATAGAATCCCCAATGATATCCATGATTTGCTCGATGGTGCGTCCATTACGTCGGCCCAGTGTGGAAATCGCAATAATAATGGCAATAAACAGCGCAACGGCAGGGTTACCGACAAATTCAAAGAAGAGGCGCACGGTGTTAGTTTTCGGTAACGTAATTTCACAAACGGCGGCGATAGCCATCAGGATGACCGGGATCACTGCAGCAAAAATACTGTTCCAGAAGGAGGGCATCTCCTCTTCGCTAAACAGATGAGGATTAAATAAGCCTTCCGGTGGTGCTTTCTCAAAGCGAGTTAGCAGTTTAGAAAACAGCGGTCCTGCGACAATAACTGTCGGAATGGTAATGATAAATCCATACAGTAAAGTCGTTCCGAGATTAGCCTCAAAGATAGTCGCGATGGCAGTAGGCCCTGGATGTGGCGGCAGAAAACAGTGGGTTACAGAGAGCGCTGCTACCATCGGTACACCAACATACAACAGGGGTAATCCAGATGATGCCACGATGGTAAATACCAACGGCAACAGCAGGACAAAACCCACTTCAAAAAACATGGCGAGGCCCACAACCAGACCGGTGATCACTAGCGCCCATTGCACGCGTTTTTTACCAAAAGTAGCAATCAGCGTAGTGGCGATACGTTGTGCCGCGCCCGTATCAGAAATCAGCTTGCCTAACATGGCCCCGAAACCGAGGATCATTGCCAGCCCGCCGAGCGTGCTGCCGATACCATTTTGTATAGAGTGCAGGACGGCCTGTGCATCCATCCCTTCGGCAAATCCGACGACGGCAGCGACCAGAACGAGGGCAATAAAGCCGTTAACTTTAAAGCCGATCATCAGGATAAGAAGCAGCGCGACGCCTGCCGCAATAATGATTAATGGCATAGTCTTTATCTCTTATTAGTGCCAGAAAAGCAGCGCTTTCGCGCTGCACGTAGGGTAGTAGCTGTTAAACAGCCACTAACATGCCGCCATCAACAAACAACAGGTGGCCGTTTACGAAATCAGAGGCTTTTGAAGAAAGGAACACCGCAGCACCAATCAGTTCCTGCGGATCTCCCCAGCGTGCGGCGGGGGTCCGTTTGCACAACCAGGCGGTGAAGGCTTCGTCCTCAACCAGTGCTTTAGTCATTTCTGTTTTGAAATAGCCAGGCGCAATACCGTTGACCTGAATATTGTGGCGCGCCAGCTCGACGCACATGCCGCGGGTGAGCATTTTTACCGCCCCTTTCGATGCGGCATAAGGGGTGATGGTGTCACGTCCCAGTTCGCTTTGCATCGAGCAAATATTAATAACTTTACCTGCCTTGCGTTCAACCATGTGACGAGTTACCGCTTGCGACACCAGGAACACGGCGGTCTGGTTTACTGCGATCACATCATTCCACTCTTGTTCAGGGAACTCAGTAAAAGGATGACGGCGCTGGATACCGGCGTTATTCACCAGCACATCAATGGGGCCGATGTCCTTTTCGATATGTTCAACGGCGGCATCAATTTCATGTTTATGAGTAACATTAAAAGGTGCGGCAACGGCCTGAATACCCTCCTGGTGGAGTTTTTTTACAGCAAGTTCTACGCGTTCGGCAGTAATATCATTAATAATTATTTGTGCGCCATATTTACCCAGGCCGGTTGCCAGTAAAAAGCCAATGCCCTGTGCTGAACCGGTAATCAAGATATTTTTTCCTGCCAGTGAAAATAGATCGTTCATTGTATTATTCCTTTATTTATCTCTTAGAAAACAAGCTGGACTTTTGCTGCCTGGGTTTTATCACCGGCGAAACGTAGCGCCTCTTCCAGGTCAGTGAAGGGATATTCAGCACTCAGTAAAGGCAGTGGATTGATAACGCCATTCGCCAGCCATGACACTGCGGTATTAAATTCGCTGGTAAAACGGAAAGAGCCTTTGAGTGAAATCTCCTTACCAATCAATGTCATCATTGGGAATTCTGCCATCGCGCCTCCCATACCTACCTGCACCATTACGCCGCGTGCACGAGTGACCTCCAGACAGGTATTCACTGATGAAGGATGACCGGACACTTCAAAGCTGACATCGAAATAGCCTTTTTCCGCTTTCCAGTGATCCATGTCATCGTTTTGTGGGTTTACGAGCACATCCGCCCCCATCTCTTTGCCCAGCGAAAGGGAACGGGGACTCACATCGGCACAGACAATTTCTGCGGCCCCCAGTGTTTTCACAGCACTGACAATCAGGCAACCAATGGGCCCAACACCAGAAATAAATACTCGCTTGCCCTGTAACTCGCCGGCCTGATGTGCGGCATGAATCGCGACGGCTAAAGGTTCGGCAAAAGCCATAACCTTTTCGTCAGCTTTGTCCGGATAAGGGACACATTGCGACGTTTCGACCATTTTATAACGGGTAAAGCCACCATCAACATGAGGGAAATACATGGCACTGCCAAAAAAACGCATCTCTGTACACTGATTCTCGTTATGTTCAATGCAGTATTTGCAGTGACCGCACGGTTTAGACGGATTAATGGCTACCGTTTGCCCTTCATGTAATTTTGATGAGTCGCTATGAATAACTTTACCGATAACTTCATGACCTAACACCATCGGTGCCTTTATCATGAAATTACCTACTTTTCCTTCCTGATAATAATGTAAATCGGAACCGCAAATTCCACCTCGGGTTATTTGTACTAATGTTCCATTATTATTCCAATCTATCGTCTGCTCGGTAACGGCAACAGTTTTCTTGCCTGCAACAACGCAGGACTGTGTTTTCACTTGCATAAATTCCTCACTGGTCAGGTAGACACCTCGGAAGCATTTAAGCGGTTTTAATTGTCATTATTTGTGATGAAGATCACGTTAGAAAATTGTTACATTACTATGTTACGCATAACGTGATGTGCCTTGTAATTCTTATCAGCAGAAATAAAAAAACGTGAAATTATTATGCCACCAGGCGTAGTATCGCAGCAGGTAAGATGATTCAGGAGATTTTAAATGGCGGGTGAAAGCTTTATTTTGATGGGCGTTTCAGGGAGTGGTAAAACATTAATTGGTAGCAAGGTTGCCGCGTTATTATCTGCTAAATTTATTGATGGTGACGATCTTCATCCAGCCAAAAATATAGATAAAATGTCGCAGGGTATTCCATTATCTGATGAAGATCGACTTCCCTGGCTGGAACGCTTAAATGATGCTTCATACAGTCTTTATAAAAAGAATGAAACAGGATTTATTGTCTGTTCATCATTAAAAAAACAGTATCGTGATATTTTACGCAAGGGTAGCCCCCATGTTCATTTCCTCTGGTTAGATGGCGACTATGAAACTATTCTCGCGCGAATGCAGCGTCGGGCTGGGCATTTTATGCCGGTAGCGTTACTAAAAAGTCAGTTTGAGGCACTGGAGCGTCCACAAGAAGATGAACAGGGTATTGTGCGCATTGATATCAACCATGATATTGCCAATGTCACCGAACAATGTCGGCAGGCTGTGCTGGCGATACGACAAAACAGAATATGTGCGAAAGAGGGCAGCGCCTCAGATCAGCGCTGCGAATGATTTTCAAAAATCGGCTTTCAACACCACGCGGTAACGCGCCTTACCGTCGCGCACATGCTGGATGGCGTCGTTAATTTTCGACATCGGGAACAGTTCGGTAGTCGGCGCAACCTTGCTGCGGGCGGCAAAGCGCATCAGCTTACGCAACTCATAAGGTGTACCGGTAGCAGAGCCAGAGACACTGCGATCGCCCGCAATCAGCGTAAAGGCCGGAACCGGCAACGGCGTGAGAACCGCACCGACGGTGTGGAAATTACCGCCATACGTCAGCGCCTCAAAATAAGGCTGCCAGTCGAGGCTGACGTTGACGGTGTTGATAATGAGATCAAACTGCCCCGCCAGTGCTTTCAGTGCCTGTGGATCGCGGCTATTCACCACTTTATCGGCACCCATCGCCAGCACTTCCTGCTCTTTCGCCGGATTAGAACTAAAGGCTGTCACCTCGCATCCCATTGCGTGCAGAAGTTTTATAGCTATATGCCCCAGCCCGCCAATACCAATTACCCCAACGCGGCTGGTGGCAGTGATATGGTGCATCAACAGCGGTTTAAAGACCGTGATACCGCCGCACAACAGCGGTCCGGCAGATTCATTGTCGATATTTTCTGGCAGTGGAATCACCCATTGCCAGTCCGCACGCAACTTCTCGGCAAAGCCACCGCGATTCATAATCGTCGGCACCGCACCTTGCTCGCAGTTGATCTGATTACCGCTAATACAGGCATCGCAATGCCCGCAGCTGCGTGCCGTCCAGCCAATCCCGACACGCTGACCGACCTGCAAACCTTTATCCTGCGCGGCGCTCCCGAGTGCCACCACGCGCCCAATCACCTCATGCCCGGCAACCAGCGGATACTGTGAAAATCCCCATTCGTTATCGATCATCGACAGATCGGAATGGCAGATCCCGCAGTAATCCACCTGCACTTCAACATCTTGTGGCTTCAGCTCACCGGGATCGTACTCATAAACTTCCAGTTCGCCGCCCGCTTCTTTTGCGGCATAGCTTTTTATCATCGACATTTTTTGGTCCTTCTCTGGTGTGGTCTGGGAAGTGTAGAGCATGGCAGGGCGGGGTGCCTGGAGTGTGACAAAGGTTACACATCGCGGTATGCAATGCTGAAAATTTCAGCAATTAGCGAGATGCGAGCAAGCTGGCGCTTGCATGGTGGCGCGTGACAGGTATAATTCACAACGTTTTCCGCATACCTCTTCAGTGCCGAAGTGGCGAAATCGGTAGACGCAGTTGATTCAAAATCAACCGTAGAAATACGTGCCGGTTCGAGTCCGGCCTTCGGCACCATCGGAACATCAATAGACGTCAACGGACGTCTTTTTTTGTGCCTGAAATCCAGTATCCGCAAGGCTTTCCTCGCTTTTTCACTCAACCTAAGTCAACCTGATTCAATCTACATCAACTTACAGATGCGGGTACAACTGCGGGTATATTCCGGTTCGATAATGTTTGTACCCACACAGAACCCTTGAAAGGATACTCATCATGGCTCTGAGTGATGTGAAGGTTCGTTCGGCTAAGCCTGAAGAAAAAGCCTATAAGCTTACTGATGGCGACGGCATGGTATTGCTGGTTCACCCCAACGGTTCCAAATATTGGCGACTGCGTTATCGCTTCGGTGGTAAAGAAAAGATGCTGGCGTTGGGGAAATACCCCGAAGTCTCGCTGGCGGATGCCCGGGCACGCCGGGATGAAGCCCGTAAGCTGTTAGCGAATGGTGTCGATCCGAGTGAGAACAAGAAAGCTGTTAAGGTAGAGCAGGAGCAAGAGGCGATAACGTTTGAAGTGGTCGCCAGAGACTGGCATGCCAGCAATCAAAAGTGGTCGGCATCGCATAGCGCTCGTGTATTGAAAAGCCTCGAAGACAATTTATTTGCTTCAGTTGGGAAGCGAAATATCAAAGATATTGGTACTCGTGACTTACTGGTTCCAATTAAAGCAGTGGAAAAGTCAGGACGCCTTGAAGTGGCTGCGCGTCTTCAACAGCGAACAACGGCAATAATGCGCTTTGCAGTACAGAACGGCTTAATTGATTACAATCCTGCACAAGAGATCGCTGGTGCGATCGCAACAGCTAAACGAAAGCATCGCGCTGCGCTAGATCTCAACCGAATTCCTGAGTTACTCCATCGTATTGATAACTACACCGGCAGACTATTAACGCGGTTAGCTGTGGATTTGACGTTACTGGTTTTCATCCGTTCGAGCGAGTTACGTTTTGCTCGCTGGACAGAAGTGGATTTTGAAACGGCTATGTGGACGATTCCAGGTGAGCGTGAACCACTGGAAGGTGTTAAACATTCTCAGCGTGGTTCGAAGATGCGAACACCTCATCTCGTTCCCTTGTCGCGCCAGGCGCTGGTCATTCTGGAAAAGATCAGAAGTATGAGTGGGAATCGAGAGCTGATTTTTGTGGGCGATCACGATCCGCGTAAGCCTATGAGTGAGAACACGGTGAACAAGGCGCTACGCGTAATGGGGTATGACACGAAAACGGAAGTTTGTGGACATGGTTTCAGGACAATGGCTTGTAGTTCTTTGATTGAATCAGGATTGTGGTCAAGGGATGCGGTAGAACGGCAGATGAGTCACCAGGAGCGTAACTCTGTACGAGCAGCTTATATCCACAAGGCGGAGCATCTGGGAGAGAGGAGGCTTATGTTGCAGTGGTGGGCTGATTATCTGGATGCGAATCGGGAGAAAGGGATTAGTCCTTTTAGCTTTGGAAAAATTAATTATTAACTAGTTAGTTGATTTATTGCAAATTCCGAGAGCTTATACATTTGCAAAGTGTCAGTTTAAAATAAAAGCACTCCGAAGTTTTCTCGAGGTGCTTTTTACTAGTGATGTAGTATATAACTTAATTAATTTATTATTAATTTATCAAGTTCGGTCATATAATGTTCTTTATGAGGATGCATTCCTGAATCGATAGCACCTCTAAATGCCATTGAAAGCATTGTCATCAAGGAGTCATTAGATACATTAACTGACTTTTTATTCAGCAGTGTGATCATCATTTCTTTAACAAATTTTAGTGCTAAACTGAAAAGAAAATGGCCCCTAATATAGCAATAAATATCATTGCATCTCTCCTCTACAACACTTGTAGCTACTTGTATATCATGGGGTGAAATTATTTTGTCTATTTCTTCTATTTTTTTTAATATTCTTTCTGCAGGAAACTTATCACTATTCCATGTTTTGCCAAATAAACTATCTCCATGATCACCTAATATATTCAGGCCTGAACCAATAGCCTCATTTGCAAACTCACGAATAACTAATGGTTGTAGTTGATTTATAATATACTCATGCCAATGATGGACTGATAATGAACAGTATTCTTCTTCGCCACCAATTGATTTTCCTATACTTACGATGGCATCGTTGTAAACTAAGGTGTTCTCAATGCTATGACCAAAGGTAAACAGTACCCTTTCATGTTGAGGTATTTTATTCAATGTATATTTATAATCCTTATCTCTAGCTACGAAAATTTCAAGATCTTCATTCAATATTTTATCGATGTAATCATCAATAATTGTACAGCTTCCCGCAATTTCAATAGATATACCATTCACTCCTTTGGAGTCTAAAAGAGTTTTCCAAAAAACGCGATCAGTTGGTCCTTCGACATACAGGATAGCGTTAACTCTTTTGAACCTATTCAGCACCGCTAGGGCTTTTGAACCGCGAGGAATTCCTTTACTCATAGCAGATATCTTCCATATCTAGAATATTTTCTGGGTATTCACCTGCGACTTCTGGGGAGTGCGTTGCTACAATAATTTGAGCGCTTCTGTTTAACATTCTTATTGATGGTAATATTTTACTTTGCCAATCGATATGTAAAGAAAGCTCAGGTTCGTCGGCAATGAATAATTTAGATTCACCATCCTGAAGAAGTGATTCGGTTAATAATATTAGGATCTGTTTTTCACCAGATGAAAGTTTTTTGAAATCATATTCACTACTATTTCTATTTGTGTCTTTGAAATATAAACCACCATCTGATAATAAATTTATTGTTTTTCCATTAAAGTATTTTTGAAGTTCTTTTTTATAAATGTCAAGGGGTCTAAATAGCCTTTTTCTTCTCCTTTCAGCAGACTTACCTGCCTGTAATATTTTTTTTGTTCTTTTTAAGAGTGGAAAGGCGAAAATTTTGTCAACGTCAAAAACTCCTTTATTTTCTGCCATGGCTTCCTGTAAATATGTTACGCTTTCCTGAATTGCATTGAAATGTTTACTGATCAGTTCTTTAGCTTTACCTTTTCTTAGAGTACTTTGGATGCCCAGCTGGTTATAAGAGTTGGTGAAATTTTTCATTTCTTCTTGAAAATCAGTTTGAGCTAGTTCATTCAAACCAATTGATGAGTCAATATCCTCATCGTAAAGCACTGAAATTAAAACCTCTTCTTGAAACTCTCGAGCAATTTCTTTTGATTCTTGAGCTTTCTTTAGCTGATAAACTTTTAGCTTGTTTAATAATTCTGTAAGAATACTATCGATGGAGTTCACTTGATTTAGATCCTTTCTTGAATCTAAATACTCTAGATCATCAATATCGCTAATGCCTGCACGACTAACAGATAAACTTGAAAAAGATATAATTTCTTGTAGTTTACCTTTAATTAGTTCCACTACAGGTAGTATTCGTCTTTGAACGTGAATTGAACGAACATTTCTGCCATTTAAAAATGGAAGGTCATATACAACTCTACTGATTTTATAAGAAACAGATTCGTCACTGTGTTTATTCTCTGATTGTCTTGTGATAGTTAATGTTCTTCTCTTCTTTTTACCGTCAAAATAACCTTCAAAAATCAATGTGGCACTATCGAACCATAATTCCTCTAGTGCAGCCACATCAACTCTTAAAATTGCAACAAGAATATTTATGAATGTTGTTTTCCCTGTGCCGTTTGCCCCAATGAAAATGCTTACATCTTCATAGAAGTTAGTTTCAATATTGTTCCATCCCCAGACTCCGGTTATTTTTGCATTTACTAATGTATACATTATCAAATCTCCCTCATTATTTGGGTGTTATATAAATCGATTTGTGTTAAATGTCCAATCTGTTTACCTTAGTAAGCCCAGTGATTATAAGCTAATGGCATCTTATTCAGCTTAGCTCTGTGTTCGCGCCAGTTTGGTAAGTGCATGTTCATCAGAGCGGTAAAACGCTCGTTGTGCTTGCGTTCGTGTAGATGAACTAGCTCGTGAACCACAATGAATTCAAGGCATTCAGGAGGTTTTTTCACCAGTTCGAGATTGATCCAGATACGTGCGGTTTGGGGATTACAGCTACCCCATTTAGTCTTCATTCGCTTGATGCCAACAAAACTGGCTTCAGCCTTTACCTCTTGCTGCCATTTTGCCATTAACTTAGGCAGTCTTTGTTTTAAAATACCGCGATACCACTGGTTGAGAACCGCTTCCCGCTGGGTCGTATCATAATGTGGAGGTACTTTCATGCGTATCCAACCACCCTGAAGTTTCACTTCAGCGGGCTTATCTACTAAAACTACATCCAGCCGATATCCTCTTCCCCAAAGGTAGTGTGTTTCGCCACTACACATTTCTCGTTCACTCTGGCGCGGCTGAGCCTGAAATTGTGCTTGCTGCTGTCGGATCCATACTAGCCTTCTGACAACAGCCATCCTGATAGCTGTGTCTGACAGAGAGACAGGAGCTGATACTCTTACTCGGCCATCCGGAGGCAGTACACTGATATGCAAGTTTTTGATTGTCTTACGCTGCAAATCGAGAGTGAGTTCACCAAAGGTAACCAACGGCATCAGCGGTACTCCTTCTGTGCCTTCACCAGAGCCATAACATCCGCGACCGTCACTGAATAACCTTTAATTTCTTCCGCGATAGCAAAGCTGATCTCGCGCTCTTTAAAACGATCCCCATACCAGTCGGCCTTTTTAGTGTGACGTACTGCAGTATCTATCTTTATAACTAACACTTCATCCTGCCCGAGGTTGTCATACAACGCTTTCTTGGCAAGGGTATCAATGCTTGCTGGATAAGTACTTTTACTTCCGGATTGCGGATGTTTAACCTGCTTCGCTAGTTCACGTACGCGCTCCAGATAATCTTGATAGGAGATAGCCTGTTGACGACGAAGTGCTATCAGTTCATCAAGCAACACCGACATTTTTTCGTAGTATTTCGGGTTGACTGGGTTTTCATCAACAATGGTTCTGCGAACGTTATTTTCAATCGCTTCAGCCATCGCCTCCTGGTTGCCACGCATGTCGGCTGGAAGTCCATCCAGTGCTTCTTCTCCGCGTTCAATAATCAACTCAAGCAGCCCTAGTTCCTCAAAATCCATAAGGGTTTCACTAGGATCGGCATCCACCCAAAGATCCAGCATCTGCCGCATACCTGGCTCGAACTGCTTCATGTCCACAAAATCGCCACTGGCTATTTTGATTTCATCGCGGACTTTTGTATAAAACTCAACATCAATGCGGATTTGATTTGCCTGCTGCTCGCTATAACCAGCATCTGTTAGCTCACCTGCCAGATTGGTAAAAGCACGGATAAGCTTCGCCACGGATTGATACAATGTCAGACGTAAAGCTTCTTTCTCAGATAACTGCTCTATCGACGCCCCTGATTCTCCACAAAAATAATGCTGATAATCAAGTTGATTGCGAGGCATTTTTACTGGTTCGCAAAGGGTACGAACGGCATCCAGAGCACCATCCAGATCGATTTTTGCCTGCTGCAATCGATCCTTCAGTAAACCGGCTACATCTTCTTTGTCGTAGCCATCAAAGGCTTCTGCGGTGTAGTCCTGAACTGTTTTTTCCAATGACCGGAAAAGGTCTTTATAGTCGACAATATAGCCATATTCTTTATCTTCACCATCCAACCGGTTAACGCGACATATCGCCTGGAAAAGGTTGTGATCGGCCATTTTCTTATCGATATAAAGGTAAGTGGCTGACGGAGCATCAAAGCCAGTCAATAACTTATCAACAACTATCAGAAGGCGCATTTGACCGGGTTCTTTGATGAATCGTTGTTTGACCTCTTTTTCGAAATCACTCACACGTTTGGCTGCTTCAGCCTCAGGTTGTTCAAAATACTCCGCAAGCATTTTGCGATAGATGTTGTACTTGGCCAGTTTCTCTGTCAGTCCTTCGCCGCTCTCCTCGCCTTTAATCTCACTGGTATTTGGCTGATAGCTCGTCACAATCGCACATTTACCGGCAAAACCAGCTTCACTAAACATCTCATAGCATTTGCAGGCCTGATAGACGCTGGAACAAACCAGCATGGCGTTACCACGGCCGTCGGCGAGTCGTGGTTTTTGTTCAAAATCTAGAAGGATGTCAGCTACAATCTGTTCCAGCCGCGAGCGGCTCGACAACAACTTCTGCATCGAAGCCCATTTCTGCTTGAGTTGCTGTTGGCCAAGGCGAGAAAGTTTAGATGTCTTAGCATCAAACCACTGGTCGACTTTTTTCTGAGATTTGACCCGCTGATCGATGTCACGAGCTTCGTAGCGCAAGTCCAGAACAACCCCATCATTTACTGCTTCATCGAATTTATAAGTGTGGATATAAGGCCCGAAGACCTCCACTGATTTCTTCTTATCCTTCTTCATCAGTGGGGTACCGGTGAAACCAATTAATTGTGCATCTGGCAAAATGCTTGTCATTGCCGCATGCAATTTGCCGGATTGGGTTCGGTGGCACTCATCCACAAAGACGAATAATTTTCCCTTCGGACTAAAATCGGCAGGGATATTTCGTTTCATTTGTTCGATAAAATCGTCCGTGTCAGCGTCTTTGTCATCCTCCTCCTGACGACCAAATTTATGTACGAGTGAGCATATAAGCCAGGGTTTGGTTTGATTCAGACGAGTCACCAGATCCGCGCCACTTCTGGTACGAAGGATCTGTTCTTCCACACCGTTAAACACTTTCTCGATCTGTTCATCAAGTTCTGTACGGTCGGTAATGATTAAAACTCGGCTATCGGTAATATTTTCTCTGATCCACTTTGCCAGCCAAACCATTGTCAGGCTTTTACCGCTGCCCTGGGTATGCCAGATAATCCCGCCTTCATTGCGTTGAATAAACGGTTTCGTTGCAGTGACGCCAAAATATTGGTTATGACGGCAGGTTTTCTTCACTCCAGCATCGAAAACGATAAAGTCGTGGATTAATTCCAGCAGGCGCTGTTTATTGCATATCTGAGCCAGGTGACGATCAAGCATGTTGGCGTGAGGTGATTCAGCGGCTTCTTTCCATTGAAGATAATATTTCTCCGGCGTTTCGATTACACCATAGCGAAGCCCTTCTAAATCATTACCGGCCATCACCAATTGGATGGTAGTGAAGAAGTTGCGGATGAAGGCTTTTTGCTGATTATCGAGGTTTTGGCGGATGCCCTCTGAGACTGACACTGTAGAACGTTTAAGCTCAATGACACCAAGCGCAATACCGTTAACATACAGTACCAAATCCGGGCGTTTTTTATTTTCGCCGTTGTAGGTCACTTCTTCAGCTATAGCAAAATCATTGGCTTCTGGATTTTTCCAGTCGACCAACCACACTGTTTGATTCTGCTCACCAGTACCTTCTTTATCCTTCACGCCGTAGCGTAGCAGGCGATACACCTCTTTGTTTGCATCATAGAGGATACGGCCTTCACCGAGGCTTGCGGCTCGATCCAGTTGCCGTAATGCTCTGGCTATTAGTACTTCTGAAACGCCGCGTTTTGTTAACCAGGCAGAAACTAAGCTTGGTTCGATGTTCCGGTTGTCTTCTCTTTTGTGCCAGTTACCAAGATAGTGATAACCGAGATGATCGGTGAATAACTGGATAACACGTTTTTGTGTCATGCGTTCACGTTGACCTACACAGTTCATAACACCTCCCTAAATACGCTATCACTACCACCTGCACTGGTTAACACTGCCAGCATTTCTGCTTCGTGAGTGGCGATTTCTTCTTCCCCCCACTGATTGTTCTTCTTCATCAGCTCCATCATGGCGAGCAGTTTCAGACTATCAATTTCATTACGTTCAAGGCTCGCTTCGAAGTACTCTTGCTTTTGTTTTGGCTGGAAATTACTAAGTCGCGAATTCTTGCTGTGGCTAATCAGGCTGAGGTTGCCGAAGGAATGCAACGATGTATCTGGTAATGTCCTAAAACCATCCATGGGGTGCTGAGGGTAGAAATGCTCTACTGAACTTCGGAACGTAAATTCAAAACGTTTCACTACCTCAGCTTTATTTCTGTCACGACACCAAAGTAAGTAGTCCAGGTAATTGAACACCAAGTTGTTTGCTATCATACCAAAGCGCATCTTCTTCTGAGTCTTGTCCGACAGTACCACAGGTTGGAGAGGTGCCCCTTTACCGTAGATGATCTCAAAATATGATTTTGGTTCTTGTTCTGCCAGGAAGTTTTGAAAGACAAACGCGGAGGCGAGATGCTCCAAATAACCGAGGTACTTCCTTGCATCTATCTGGTTTTCAGCGGAATGGGCATTAAACAGATAGTACAAAGCTCCATTCAACCAGTGTTTATAAACCAGAGTAGGGGTTGAAACATGGAATGCGGAAAGTAGCATCAGAATCTGTCGGTTGATGTCTACATAGCTACCATCATCTTCATTAAACGTATTGGTATAGCTGGTGCTCTTTTCCGAATACCAACGCAGGCGCTTCAAACTCCAGCTATCGCTACCTTTCGCGAACTCTCGTTTTATCACGAACTGATCAAAAAGGTATTTGCATTTGAGAAGTGCAAAGACGAAATCCTGTACCGTTTTAACCGGGTCATTCTGCTTTAATAACTGAAGTTCGAACTGGTCGATTAATTGTTTGTCATCAAGCGGAACATCCACTCTGTCCTTTCCAGTTTGGCTACAGACACGCAACACATGGAGTAGGAAGTTAGAGAAGTTGATAACACTATTAAAACGCTCTGAGCTACCTTCATCTTCTTCACTTCTATCACTACTTACGATTGAAGATGACTTGATGATGTCAGCCAGTGTGCGGGTTGTTTGGTTCTCTGTTGTGCTAAGCTCCGAAACCGATGAGATAAGCATGTCAGCTAGCGAATTAAAATCAGCAGGCACAAACTGCCCCCAATTTTCCTGACCAAATAAGCGATGACGCTCGGCTGGTGTGAAACCGTACTGGACATAACGTTCCATGTTGGAGCAAGCATCCCAAACTCGTGAGAGGGTGTTCAGGCTGCTCTGCCGAGCTTTCTGGTCCGTTATCTCGTTGAGCACAGCCATCAGTCGCGCTTTCACCACTTCATGTTTTTCAAGTTGCTCACCTCGGTTGTTCATCACCTCAAAAAAATGATTGAGGTCGGTATCAGCAGGCACTTCTATTCGGGCAATTTGTACATGATCGAACAGATAGGTACAAAAATGAGTTAATGACTCACCAACTAATTTCAAGTCGCGTAGAACCTTGCCAATAAGTTCGTAGCCTTTGATCAGCCCTTCATTAAATTCCTTGCTCCGCAGTTTATGTGGTTCGACGCCTTGCCAGAGCCGAGCAAAGGTTTCGCCAGACTTAGGTCTGCTCTCAAACCCTAAGTTAATCCCTTGGTACCAGCTCATATCCAGCGTGGATCCCGCATGTTTTTTTAACCAGTTAGCAAGAAGGGATAGGGTAGTGAAACGTTGCTGCCCGTCGATTATCTCTGCGTCCCCATCAGGACGAGTGAACACGACTAACGTACCGATGTAGTAAGTTTGAGGGTATAGGCTATGCAGGCTTTTTTGTTGGTAGTCGAGTATGTCCTGCACAAGTTGAGTGATCTCCCCCTCTCCCCAGGCATAATTACGCTGGTACATGGGGATAAGGTAACGAGATGCATCACCCAGTAATGATCTGACCGTAAAGGATGTTACCTTTGCATCACTCATAGTAGTTCATCTCCTTGAACAGCCTCACCAGCTCGTCTTGCTCATGGTTACCGGTACGGCGGTTATTATTATTTTCTGAAGCCCGAATTGTGAGTAATGGTATAGATAGCACATCACCAGGTACTCTGGCTTCTTTGATTACCCGGAACAGATTATTTTCCAGCACGTACTTATCCATAGTTGCTAGCTGTACCACCTGCTGTCGGATTCGGCATCTGTAGGCCCAGATAAAGCTTTTTTCAATCGCTGCAGATAACGACTGCCCACCAAATTTGTCGATATAAAAGATCAGAGCACAATCAAACATAGTGCGTATATATTGATCCCCTGTTCGATAGCGATTTCGATAGCTATTTAACGTTCTTAGTATCTGAGTTGCCATTTCACCAAGGACTACGCCCTGGATCACTAGCGGCTTTTGAGTATGAGTGCTGGAATGCTCACTGGCGATAATTGCCGATACCTGTTGCTGGTAGTGTTCCGCCATTTCGAAAAAGCGTCTTCCATTGATAATTATCTGATCGAGATGGAAAGGGAAACGCATTTTCTGGCCATCAATCTTGCGCTGGTACTGATTGTTATAGTCATCCACAAAATGATGAGCCATGCGCAAAGATTCCACATAAGGGAATTGACCAATCTCGTCAAGATTGATCCCTTTAAATAGGCCGACTTCATCCTTACCAAAGAAACGAGCGGAATTTCCCTGGGACCATTGACGTACCCTGTAGAGATAAGATGCGAAAAGATTAGCCAGGTCATCACTGGGCAATCCTTCCCAATGAGCAACGGATGTAGCTTTCAGTTCTACCTCATGGCTGGCGAATTCACGTAGATGGAAGGCTTTAAGCAGATCGTGTGGATCCAGATCCCGCCCTCGGGCATTTTGTGAGTCGAAGAACTGAAAGGCTTCAGACAGGTCAGTCAGCACAAAGACCACCAACTGGCAGCGGTTGAGGAGAAAATCAATATGTTGTTCGCTGAATTCTCGATGGCTAACCCTACGTTTTAGCTCCTGATAATTCTGGTAGAGATTGTATTCCGATACCTGACTGGCAAAACGTTGCCGTCCCATAAAACCTTCAACGGAGGGCTTTAGCTGGGTTAGCGCTTCCTGCAAATCCTGACGTTCCAATTCAGCAAGTCGGGTTTCGATAATGGCCCATACTGCCAGTATTAATGTTAAAGTTCGTTGCTGACCATCGACGATATCCAGTCTATGTTCTTCATTGCTCTCAGGCTGATGAAACACTACTGAGCCCAAGCGGTAGGCCGATTTATCGAGATGACTGTTTATGTCCGCAAACAGTTCACTGATATTTTTTACCGTCCATTTATAAGGACGCTGATAGGCCGGAATGGTTACATCAGTCAGGCTCAGTAGACCCTTGACCGACAGAACTGTCTTATCAAGGGCATGTTTCATGGCTGCTGTTCCAACGGTAAACGGATACGGCCGGTCAGCAGCTGCTGCATCATTCCTTGTTTTATATCTCGGATCTTGGAAAGTTTTTGCTCCAGTACTGTGAGTTCAGCATCCATATCGGAGAGGATTGTGGTGATAGCCATCTGTTCATCAATGCTCATAAGCAAAAAATCGAGTCCTTTCAAATCGTTTAATGCAAGACCTTTAACAGTACTTCCACTCCCAAGTTCTTCAAATTTCCGTGTGTTATGTTCAAACCAATAAAATAGAAATAAGGCTGTTGTATATTCGTTAGTAAATATTGCCTTTAAGTCCTGATTTATTGCAACATCAACATCGTATATAACCGCTTTTCCCAATGCCATGCGCGTTGATATAATCAACGTCCCGCGAGGTATCAAATTACTCGAGCTGTTTGCTAAGCCATTTCTTGTTATGAACTCTTGAGCTGAAGTGCTTATAAACGTCGCGAAATCTTTTACTGTCACCCAAGGAATATCGTTTCCCCAATAATTTGGGTTAGCTCTGCTTGGAGTTCCGCCACCAACTATTTTTTGCGTAACATAACCGAGTGTAACTGCTTGCCAATCTTCGGGAATCAGACCCAATTTGCTAGATTTATAATCTTTGAGAGTGCCATCAGAATGTTTGGCGAATTGTGGCAAGCGGTTGCGACCAGTTAGCAGTTGCTGCATTGTGGCGATTTTGATGTCCTTTTTTTTGGTGATTAATTGTTCAAGTACAGTAATGGATGTATCGATATCCGAAAGAAAACTGGCAATGGCGGTTTGTTCATTTTTATTGCGAGGAAGAGCAAGTAAAAATTCTCTGACACCGTCTGTAGTTAGATTGGTAAATATCCCACCATGTGTAGCTGAATTGTTGAATTTATCTTGTTGAGTAGTAAAAAAATGATATAGATAATCTATTGATATTGACTTGTTGACCTTAGAAAGGGCTAAAAAGCCATCGTGGATACACGCATCGATAGCCAGTATTGAAGGGACGCCAACTGTTCCTGAGCAAACAAGAGTTAAAGTTCCTTTGTCGCATGGCCGACTCAGCTTGGCACCAGCTTCAGTTAACGAGTCGATTGAGGGGGTTACATATTTACCGTCTCGTGTAACATCCTCAACCATTAATCTGGGTATATTTCCACCGTAGAAACGCTTATCTCCTTTGGGTCTAGGGCTTGCTCCACGAATAACTTCGGCTATATCTCCAATTTTACGGATCTCCCAATCCTCTGGTATCATCCCAGCTTCCGTCAGTTTGTAACCATCAGGAATTTTTTTTTCAACCTGCATTTTTACTGTGCAATTCATCGCGACCACTCCAGTCCCATTGCCTTAAGGTGAGCCGCAACTTTGGTTTCTAACTCATCCACGCTTTGAGTAAGATCAGGCAGAGTAGCACTATAGCGTTCTTCCAGTTCTTTAACTCGATTAGCCAGTCGCTGTGTAACACGCTCAATCTCCACTTTTAAAGCACTAGCCAGGCTGGCCTTCCATTTATCCTGTACCAGCAAAATTTTAATGTCGTTATCATTGAGCTTTGGATATTGAGCAAATACCGCAAGATCCAGTCGTTCCTGTGCTTCTTTATGAGCTTTTTTAGCTTTGATTTCAGCATCGAACAACGTCTGAGTGGTTTTCAGCATCGCCTTTTCTTCTTTATCCGTGGCGATCTTAAGTCGTGCTTTAATGCTGGCAGCGGTTACTTTTTCTTTGTCGTTCATTGCGTCAGCAAGTAATCCATCTTCGCCGCTGTTCTCTTCAATGAAGCTTTCCAGCGCTTGAACAGCTTCGTCATAAGCGACTTGTAGTTGATCGAGCTCCTGCTGCTCGGTAGTAAAATAGCGAGCCACTATCAGGGCTGGTGGCAACAGTTCAGCCTTATACTTTTTCTTACCTATCACTAGGTCCGGCGTTTCTTTGAGTTTTTCGCCTTTTTCGACAATAAGTTCACGAAGTACTTTGCCCGCCTGCCAGCCATCCTGGCTGAGGACATAAACGTCGTCCTGCATCACATCCATCCAGTAATCCATTAGCAACTGATAGATAGCGTAGTTCTCTAGCAGCGGTACATCAGTGGTGGTTTCAGAAGCATAGGCAGCGAGGAGACGCTCGCCAATTTCTTCAATCAGTTGTTTCGGTGAGTCGCCGCGAGCAATTTCGTCAAGCTGACAACTTGTAAACCACTTTTCAAAGGGTATCAGTGCTCCAGCTCTGAAAGCGGCAAATTCTTGGTGTGCCAGGATAGTGGCCTTAACTTCGCTTGCTTCGACTCGAGCATTGCTGTAACCAGGTCGGGCAGGTTCGAATAGATCCTTACGTAAAGTCGGGAAAATTTTCCAGTAAGCGCTGAGGGCATCAATATCGCGATTGGGAATGCCACCAGCCAAATGGCCTGAAAGGTCGTGCAGATCTTCCGGATCGCTGCTGTCAATATAGCGAGGGATATTGAGGTTGAAGTCGTTGGCCGCAATTTCTGACAGCGGTACTTTGCGGCTGAAACGTGTGATTTCCTGCTCGCGATTAAACGCATCGACAATTTTATGGATGTCCTGGGCGCGTAGGCGGTTTTTATTGCCGTCTTTAATAAAGCCCTTACTGGCATCGATCATAAAGATGCCTTGCTGGCTCTCGCCATTAGCATTGAATGCTCTGAGTCGAGCATCTTCTTTATCGATGACAATGATGCATGCTGGGATACCCGTGCCGTAGAACAAGTTAGTGGGCAGGCCAATGATGCCTTTGATATAACCCTGTTTGAGCAGATTCTCACGAATACGTGCTTCAGCATTGCCACGGAACAGAACGCCGTGAGGTAAGATCACAGCACCTTTGCCGGTACTTTTCAGGCTTTTGATGATGTGCAACAGGAAAGCATAGTCGCCGTTCTTTTCTGGTGGTGTACCCCAGACAAAACGGTCAAAAGTATCGTTCGCAGCATCCAGTCCGCTGGTCCAGTTTTTGTTGGAGAAAGGGGGGTTAGCTACAGCAAAGTCGAAGGTTTTCAGATTATCGTTGCCATCTTTCCAATGTGGATCCGCCAGAGTGTTCCCTTTCCAGATTTTAGCGGTGGCGTTGTCATGAAGGATCATATTCATGCGTGCCAGTGCGCTGGTCGCATAATCCATCTCTTGGCCATAAATGGTCAGCCCCTTCGGACCTGCTTCGTCACTAGCTTTCAACAATAGTGATCCTGAGCCACAGGTAGGGTCATAAACGGTAGCATCTTGTGGTGTCTGTTTGCTGATGCCAATCACTTTCGCGAGAATGCGTGACACCTCTGCAGGGGTGTAAAACTGCCCCTTGGATTTACCTGACTCTGTAGCAAAGTGACGCATTAAATATTCATAGGCATCACCCAGCAGATCGTCTCCGTCAACGCGGTTGGCAGAGAGATCCAACCCTTCGAAGATTGCCACCAGCTTGGAAAGGCGGTCGATCATTTCCTTGCCTTTACCCAGCTTGTCTTCATCATTGAAGTCGGCGATGTCAATAACACCTTTCAGGTCATTAGCCTCAGCCAGTAATCTGATGGTTTTGTTAATTTTTTCGCCAATTTCTTTGTTGCCTTTGAGAGCAACCATATCGTCGAAACTTGCACCTTCCGGCACTTCAATCATCGCGTAAGGGTTGCCCTTAGCTTTGTCAGAGACGTACTTCATAAACAGTAGGGTCAACACATAGTCTTTGTACTGTGAAGCATCCATTCCGCCACGCAACTCGTCGCAGCTCGCCCAAAGGGAGGAGTAAAGTTCGTTCTTCTTGATAGCCATATGGTGTCCGGTGAAAACAATGCATGTAACGCGGCAAAGAGGTGACGACACAATCGTCCAAATAGTTTCTGCCCCGTAAGAATTTACGAGAGAGTTTATCAAGTTGGTGGGGCTTCGACCATGTCAGTGGGGATAAAAATACCCAGTGCGTTGGTGGCGAGAAACACTTCAACATTCTCATGATGTCACCCATTTTGACTGGCTGAAGTCTCTGGTACGACAGGTTAGGCAGTAACGTTCACCATAGTAACTGCTCTCGCATTGTGTGCATTGCCAGTCGGCTTTACTGACCCTGGGAGTGGCATTGGGGAGGAGGCGCTGCAACCGTCTGACCAGTTGCTGTTCACTGGCATCCGGATGGGTATAGGGACAATGTTGTCGACCATTGCTGGTGAGACCCGTTTCGGTGTGCCACTACAGTTCGAACCACGGGCATTCGGTGTTGTACTCAGGATGGCATTGCAGCGCACTACCGCAGAGGGGGCAGGTATCGCGATCATAAGGCGCAGCTTGCACAACTTTAAGATCAAGACGTCAGATAGATAGCATACGGATTTCAATCAAAGCAAGTTTAACTTTATTCTGTGTAGTGTTGTGCCGTAAAAAATACCGTTTCCATTTTATTCTTTTAACATCAGGTACAACTAACCACAGATGTACTCTATTCGTAGGCATATTACGGCTTATATAATTTCCTGCTTTATACAGGATATTCTCAATGGAGTTGCGAGATAGTGAAGATTTAAAAGCATGTTTGCACTGAACAAAAATAGTGTCATCCCCTTTTCGCAGAATAAGGTCGATACCGCCATCATTAAACCCTGCTGTGAGCCCTCTGTATTCCACTTCATAGCCCTCAGCCTCAAATGCCTGACCAGTAAATTTTTCGTAAAGAGAACCCCAGCCATGAGGATCAAGATCGGCAAAATGACCGGTAAACAAAAGAGTATTCTCTGTGAGAACTGAGTAGGTTTTCATACTGTGATCCAGTTTGAGGTATCCAGCCTGAAGTACAGTTCCAATACCCTTCATAATCAGCCTCCTGCAGTAAGTAATTAGGTAATATCAAACGTATAGTGATTGTGAGAAAAGCGCACTTCAAACGGTTCTCTCCCGTTAATAAATCATGTTAACTCGCGAGAGAATCTTCTTGGGGGCCTTAGGATGATGCTTGCTCCTCAGTTGGCGTTGCTGCAGAAGTATCAGGGTTCACATCGTTACACGGTGGATGGTTCCTGAGCCAAGTCTCGAATAAATGCCCAAATTTAGATCCCAGGTAGATATCTTCAATCTGGGAAATTATATAACCTATAACAGTAATAATAGCGGAAGCATAAATCAATAAAAACAAGATAAACAACCCTGTCTCTTTGCTTCTCCAGAAAGAAGAGATGGAATCCCATCCTGCATAAATAAACATAGCAACTGCAAATATCCCGAAGAAGGTAGTTATCACGTAGGATCTGCGGACAACCTTGGTGTTAACGCTGAACCCTTTCTCAGGATAGTGACCGATAATTGTGTTTTTCAGAAAACCTCGCAGACGTACATCCAGCGAGCTAATATTTTCAGCCGCCATACAGGAAACCAGTTGGTGACAATGCCATACCGGCAAATACATTCCCAGTTGTTCATATAAAAGTTTCATTTGAACAAGAACATGCGGCGTTGTTGTTTTTTCCTTTAACGCATCAATTTTCGAAAAAATCTCTACTTTCTTATCCGCAGGAATTTTATCAAACTGGTATTTTCGTTTAGGTCGTGGGTTACCAACGATTTTTCCTGTCCAGTCAATAACTTTCTTTATCAAATACAGAACTACGGGGATGAGTAACCCTGTAACAATATCAACCCCAGAAATCGATGACATTCTTATACTCCTTAAACACGTAATATCAACACTCAGGCCAACCAGGATAGCATAGCGAATTATACCGTTTCAGTACAGATGAATTGTTTTAGATATCACTTGCTGATACAAATACAGCTATATCATTAATTGTATCCACTTTTTTGTTCTAAAAAGGCAGATCTGTCTTTTCATCGTGATGTTCCGGAAATAATTAGAATAAATCGATGGCCTGTATGAGATTTAATGCTGATTCATCTGTTGTTCTAAAACAAGGTGTGTTTGTCGTGATAATAAAATTTATTTGTTTGAGTTTAGGATTGTTATTTCTTGCTTATCGATTTAGCACCATTGTGATGTATGTATATCAGCGATATTGCAGGGGCTTAAAGCGAGTGGTTTACTGAATGTTGAAAGTTAATCTTAATCAGTGACTGGGTTAACCCTAGTTTTCTGAAGATTAAAGGACACTTGATAAAGATAATGGCCATCTAGTCAGAGTGTGAAGTAATGGGTAGTGATTATTCTAAAAATACGAAAACATATGATGATACCAATGAGTTAAAAATCATTGGTATCAGAGGATAGTACTGACAGTGTTATTGGGGGGGATATGTACCAACGAATAAGAAAGACACATACTGGGATTGTGGTTGTGCAGACGGCTCTAGGGAAAGTTCGTAAAACTGTGAAGTTGTATCGAACAGATAAAGCGTGGGTGGTATCCGCTGGAGAGTCATATAGCCTGGACTGCGGGAGCAGGATAATCGGGAGTCCACGGGCAGGTATTTTTTTGTTGGACAGCATCAAACCCCTGTAAGTAAATTGGGGAAATACATAGTTAAGGAATCATGTTTTCTGTCCTGAACTATTCTGAATTAAATTATTTGGTTTTGACTCTCACCTGTTCACAAGTAACCGCCGCCATCAGCGAGAAAATAGCATCATCTTGAGGGCGGATAATTGTCACGGGGATATGCCCACGCAGCCTCTTACGTAATAGTGGTTTCTGACTGAGAAGATAACGCTGATAGCCATCCATCACGTGATAATGAAGTTCTTCTGCCCGTCCCACAGTGACAACGATAGGTTGAGTAAAACCGTCCTGTAGCAATGACAGTTCCAGTATTTTTCGTTCAACCGGACTTATGGTATCCGGATTATAGTCGTTTGCTATCACGCACTCAGCTGGTATCCACTGGACGCAACCGACGGGTTCATTGCGAAACGGGCCATGATAGTGTATGAATCGTTGCAGGCTATTCAATGCAGCAATTTTCTCTAACTCATTCATTTTTGAAAGCCAGTCTGCAAGTGAGTGTACGATATCTTCGGGTAACATAATTTTTATTCCAGCATCAGATAACTGGCTTCAGTCGTAAGAGTTGCCATTATGATGGTTATTTTTGAGTACATTATATTAAAAGTGATCAGGTGACAGTGGGTTATACGTCAGTACTGGACAGCAATCCTGAGGGAATATCCGCAATGATCACCTGTATGTGTTAACTCATTTATCGCTCCTGATTCTGTCTGTTCTTTTACGAGTCCAGCAGCAACTTTTTATCATTTTTCAGTATATTCAGGACGTTGTTTCGTTAGAGAGAGTTGTTATGCAATTCTTTTCAATCCTGGCTATCCGTCGTTCTCTGACCTCAGAGCGTATATTTTCCACCTCAGCAGGTGATATAAATTCGGTTCTTTGCAGGCAAGAACAAAATCGGGTGCCGTAAAGAATGTCACGCAGACGTGCTGGCATCTCCAGTTGCATCAGTAAACGGTGTTTTTCATTCCATATTTTGCTTTTTGGGGCATCTAATTCAGTAATAAGCTCATCCCTTGTCTGAAAACCAGACCAGATCGCCTGGAGCATTCGCATACGAAAAGGTGTGATTTTTCTGTCGAGCATTTCCCGATATATCAGTAACGACATATAGTCCATCAGTGGTGCTTCGAGGTGGAATATCTGAGGCACTTCAGAAAATCCGACAGGAAGCGTCGGAGATTGCAGAAAATCCGCAAGAAGGCTTTTTTCCGGACAATAACCGGAAGGAACTGTCAGGAATTCACAGAGTTGCTGGCTGGTTACCATCATGGATAACTCGTCATGCATCATGCAGGGAAGATCGCCCCATACCCTGAGCATGAGTCTGTCGTTGAAGAATATCTCGTCGCTGATGACCAGGGCAGGATGGTCAAACAGCTCCTGTCTGAGGGCGTAAAAAAGGAAAACATGCTCTCGTGGACGAAGACATAAAATCAGTGCCGCCCGTGGCTCAACCGTGAGCTGCTCAATCAGTGATGGCAGGTCGAATATCGCCCGGCACTCACTGTCCGGCAGCATGGTCGTGGTCAGGCTCTGTACGGCACTGACCACAGGCCAGCAGTCACCATAAAGAATGACGTTCCTGCTTGCGGGCATTTTTAGTGATGGTTCAGTCATTGTTCGTCCCCCCTTTTACCGGGGATGGATTACATTTTCTCAGGTTATTCCAGATAAGAGTGGCCTGTGTCGTGTCTGCATTACCAATACTTCTGCGGGTCAGGCGTCTTTTCTCCCCGGGGAGACGTTTTTTACGGGAACCGGGAGGCATCACGCGGGTGACCTGAATTTCGTAGCGATAAACGTTATTGGCCAGTAACATTTCACGACTTTCAACGATTACTCGTCGGGTTTTGTTACGCAAATAGGCCATCAGGTAACTGGCCCGCTGGACAGGTACACGGAACGCCTCCGAAATCTGATTGCGGTTGACCCAGTCGTGCTGTTGCAGGCACCACCACGCCACCAGGATATACAGAGGTTCTCCACGATACTGACGGACGGACGCCGGTATATAACAGGCATCATATCCGGCCTGACCCGGGTGATGTGTGTGGTCTGCTTCGTTAATATTTTTCTCTGAATACATAATGACAACTCCTTAACCGGATAACAGGGTGCCCGGTAAACCCGCTGACAGCATCCCTGTTTCCGTTGTTTCCTTTTTCAGTCTGAGATTATTTGTCTGTTATTTTTTATGTCATGCCCCATGCTGCAGAGCGCCCGATATCCACGTGTGACGTCTTCAGTTGTACGTCACAGTCACCACCACATTCGCTGAGAAGGGCCCTGTTCTCAGCGGCGTACCGGCATCCTGTTCCAGCAGTGCCGTATAGTCTTTACTGACCGGCGTGGCGAGGATGCCTGTTCCGCCGGATTTCAGTTTGCCCAGGTCGGAGGGCTGCCCAAAGGTCAGCTTGTCGCCGGAAGACGTGTCCAGAATGCTCAGCTTCAGTCCGTTCGCCTGACCATCCTCGGTTGTCATGCGGGCCGCCTGACCGTTATCGGTCAGCGTCTTACCGGTGGCGGTAAACGTGGTCTGCAGGGGGATGGTAAAATCGCCCTCGGGTCCCCCGACGCCCATCCGCTGACCCGCCGTAACCTCAAATCTGGCCCGTTTGGCCGGATTCTGATAATTCGTGTAGATGTGACCGAGATTGACCGTGGTGGTGCTGAGGCTGACATAGCCAAAGTTGTCCGGCATATAGCGGATGGAAAACGGAGTGGATGTCAGGAGTACTCCCCGGGAATAATTGAATAGGGAGGGTATGATGCTGAAGGCGCTCAGGGCAGAGAACTGAACAATCTTCGCGCTGGTGATAGGCTTTCTTACAAACAGTCTCAGCCTGAAAGTGGCCGAACGGAAAATATCAGTGGCGTTGGATGGCATGGTGGCGCCGAAGATTTTATAGCGATTTTTCGTCATGTCGTACCAGGACCAGGTCACTTCGGGCTGCCCCGCTTCCTGCAGAATGATATCCAGACCCAGCCCAGCACTCTCAAGTGCCTCAACGACTTTATCAAAATCCCCCAGTCTCTGCAGCATAGGAGCGAAGGTGGCCTGGCTGTCCAGTTCGGTCGTACACTTATACGACACGGGATACGCCGGGGAGGTATACAAAACCGCTCCGACCGCAGGCAACTGGTTCGTGTTAAAGGTGAGGTTCGGTAACGAAAAAGTCGTGTTGCCCGTTCCTGTGCAGGAGGAGGATGTATTGTATGCCGCTGCCGTGAGGCTGTACCCGGCGAGCAGGCACAACACCGCCGGCAGAAGGCGTCTCCGTACTGTCATGGTGTTGTCTCCCGCAGTGACATGGCACAACGCTGCGCGTTACAGGTGTACTGGTTCATCTGCAGCCCGCCGTAGTCGTCCACGTACCCCACCCACAGCCGGGTGGACCCGGCCGGCAGGGTGGCCTTCACCGGCAACGTGCTCAGCGGGGAGACCATCACCCCCTCGCTGAAGCCCTCAAGGCGCTCACGACGGGTGGTCCCCAGCCAGGCGAGGGTGATGTGGTAAGGCGTCGGATTTTTCAGGACCAGCTTCCCTCCCTCCCGCTCCACCGTCAGTTTTTTCTCTGAGGTGTCATTGCTGCCTTTTTTAATGGCAACCGGACGGTAAAACAGCTTCAGCCTGCTCTGCAGGGCCAGCTGCAGGACATTCGTTGTCTCCGGCTCTGGCGGGATTTCGCGGACGTTGAACCAGAACAGCGTTTCCCGGTCCGCCGGCAGTTTATCCAGCCCGGTCCCCTGTACCTGCATGATGCGGACCTGTGTTTTCTGACCGCCATCAATTCGCTGCAGCGGCGGCAGCACCATCAGCATGCTGCTTCGTCTGCCGTTGCTGTCATCCACCCAGGACTGGGCCAGAAAGGGCATCGTTTTGTTCTCATTGGTCAGGGTGACGGAGACCGTTTTTTCGTTCCCGTTCATGATGACCCGCGTACGGTCCGCGTTGACGGCGGCCTGCGCGTTCAGGCTCCACGCCGCCAGGGCAATCACCACGCCCCGGGTAATACTGCTGTGTTTCACTCTGTGTTCTCCCTGTTGTTCGTCCGGGGAAAACCCCGGAAAAGGCTTACCGGCAGGGCAGCAGAAGCGGCCCCTGGCTGAGCGTCAGGTCTGCCGGCAGGGTCAGCCGGCACTGCACGCGCCCGTTCCAGGAAACCGCCAGCGCGCTGCGGTCTTCGTCACCGATGCCGGTCAGATATGCCAGCCCGTCATCGCCCACCATCCCCGGTGTTTTACCCGTTTTCTCTGAAATCACCTGCGCACCAAACGGCGGTGCTTTGCCGTCTGCCAGGCGGATATGTCCCATGACCTGCGCCCCCCGACTGGCGCTGATACGCCGGTAACCAATCGCCCCTTCCGTCAGGACCTGGCTGATAACCGAATCACTGACCTCCACATCCTCCGGCAGACGGGTGACGTCGACCGCGATGTCGCTGCGCTGATAGCTGCCGCCGCCGCTGACCACCGCAATTCCGAAGCGGTTGGTCACGCCGCTGTCGCCGGAGACCGGGACGCCGGCCACGCCGCCGGTATCCACCATCATCCGCGGCTCATTACCGGACAGGGACTGGCTGAGGGCCGCGCCATGCGCCGTGGCGGTAGCCGAGCCATACCAGCTCAGGCCCAGACTGCGGTACTGACCGGGCTGCAGGGTGGCATCCGCGCTGACCTGTCCCCAGGGCATCCGGCTCTGGAGACTGCCGCTGAAGTTACTGTTGCTGCCGGTACTGTCATCACGACGCAGCCCGGCACTGATATTCCACGTGGTGTCGGGATGGCTGAAATCGCTGTAGCTGACGTTCTGCTGCAGGCTTCCCCGGTTATCCCGCTGCGCGTTATAGCTGACCTGACGTCCTTCCCCCCAGGGAACGGTCACGGAGGCATAAACCTGGTTCTGCGTTCCGCCGCCGGCGTACTGGTTACGGGCCAGTGACAGGGAGGCAGAAATTCCGCGAATGGCCCCGATGCTGAAGCTTTTGTTCAGACTGAGCATCCAGTTATTGTTTGATTCCGCATTCCAGTAAGCCAGCCGGCTGACGGACAGGGAGGCGCTCATGGCGGGAGCGGAAAAATACTGGTTGTACGTGAGGGTATAACTCTGCTTTTCGTGCCAGACGTCACCGCCGTTCACCGCCCGGCGCGCCAGATATTCCGGGAGGGACAGGTAATGTCGGTCTGAAAACCGGTAACCGACAAACGCCAGGGTGCTACCGGTTTTATCGAAGGTTTTGGCATAGTTTATCCGGTAACTGTATCCGGTCTGACGCAGTCCCTGCGGAAGGCGGGTATCCGAGCGGGTGATATCCGCGGACACCGCTCCCAGTATCCCCATGTTCTGGCCGACACCCAGCGCAAGGGACTGATAATCCCCGGTGGAGGCGATGATCCCGCCGTAAAGCGAGGTGCTGTTAAAGGCCCCCCAGGTGGCCTCCCCCAGTAGAAAGTCCGGGCTGACCGCCCGGTTATTGTGTGACCCGCCGTACAGCGGACGACCAGCCGCCACCTTATAACGTAACTGTCCCCGGCGGGCCATGAACGGGACGCTGGCGGTGTTGACCTGCCATGTGCGTGTGGTTCCGTTACTTTCCCGGAGCGTGACATCCAGATTACCGCTGATGTTCTGACTCAGGTCAGGCAGGACAAAAGGGCCGGGAGACACTCGGGTCTGGTACAGGATGCGACCGTTCTGGCTGACGGTGACCTCAGCATTACTGTTCGCAATGCCGCTGATTTGCGGGGCATACCCCTGCAGGGACGGTGGCAGCATACGCTCATCACTGGCCAGCGTGACGCCGGCGAAACGGAAGGAGTCAAAAATGGCAGAATTGAGGTAAGTCTGCCCCAGCGTCAGCCTGGAGTGCACCGACGGCAGAGGACGGAACAGGTAGGTCTGGGGCAGATAAAAATCGGACTGTGTGCGTCCCTGACCAGCGTCATACCGGCTGTACTGCCAGTCACTCCGCAGTCGCCAGGCCCCCAGATTCAGTCCACCGGTGCCGTACAGACTGTAGCTGGTACTGGAGGTACCCTGCTGCGGCATATAACGACTGACCATCAGGTTATAGTCCAGCAGCGCGCCACTGATGCCCTGACTCCAGCGGGCAGGGGGAACCCAGTTCGGGTCCTGATACTGCATCCAGGCCTGCGGTATCACAAAGGTCAGCCGCTGCTGCGCCGCGCTGTAACGCACCTGACTGTCCGGTGTCCGCAGGTCCAGACAGCGTTTGCTCTGTGTACCAGAAACGGGTTTCAGACGACTGAGAGTCTCCGCGTTCAGGCCCAGCATATCCACCAGCTCAGGCGTCACGCAGATGACGGAGTCTTCCTCGTTGCCGGCCCCATTAACCGGGACCACACTGACAGGGTATTGCTCCCGGACAGACTGCTCGTTCAGCCAGATATCCAGCAGGTAGTTGCCCGGTGCAATATACCCTTCCCGGCTGAAGGCCGAGAGGTCAGCGTTTTTTCTGTCCTCTGTGTTCAGCATATTGACGTTAAATTCCGTGGCCAGTACCGGGCGTGCGGAAAGCGTCAGGGTGATGAGTATGGCGAGCCGGGTCAGTTTCATGTCTTTGGGTTCTGTCTGCGGTTATCACCGGGAATGCGGGGGCGGAAAACATTTTCAGAGGCAAAACCGTCCCGGCGCCCCTTCCGGGACGGTATGCACAGCCACTGCTTTTATTTTTCTGGGATCAGAGGTAGGTCAGGGTGTAGGTGACCTGAGATTTAACCTCACCCGGCGTGGCGGCACCAAGAGCCAGCAGTCGGGCAAAGAAACGCAGTTCATTATTACCGGGCTGCAGCTGCTGGGCATCAGCATCGGTCGGAACGTAACCCGGTGGGATCGGTGTGCTGTTATCGTTTTTGAGCAACTGGACAGCAACGTTGGTGGCACTGCCCATATTCACATACCCTTTATTATTGCTGGTTGCGTCCCCGGTAAAGGTTACCTTCACTTTAGACATCAGACCCTCCGGGCGGGTTACAGGCGATGCGGTATCCGGGTCAAATGAACAATCTGTCAGATGAATAACAATCGGCTGGGATGCCGTGGTGGCATCTGCTGTTTTCAGGGCGCGGTAAGACACCTGGCCAAACTCCACTTTCAGGGCGTCATCACCCGGTGCGATGTTGCAGGGGGAGTTAGTCACTGTACCGTGGAAGAAAATGGTGCCCTGTCCAAAGGGGCCCGAGGTGGGAGGGTCGGCAAAGGCGTTTGTACCACTCAGCATGGCTGCGGTGGCTAACACGGTCAGGCAGGTTTTTCTGAACATATCAATTCCTTGGTTACAAATAAAATAATCCAGACAGGCAGGTGTTGATACATGAACTGAATAATATTCAGACGAGTTTTCTCTCATCCCGGAGAGAACTGATAAATATTCCCGGTTCAGGAAAGTCAGACGTAAATATTAATAAATGACATAGCCACAGTTCATGTATGGTTATTTATAGGAAAAATCTTAGCGAATTAAAATTGAACAAAATCGATCGTATCGATCGAGTATATCGATCGTAATTTAAGAATAATTTTCATGATTACGGTTTCCGTGGGGAATATAAGGCAGGAAACATGATGTTATGACTGGGTAAAAAAATTCAGGTTCTCTTTTCATTACAAATTAATCTTATTATGTCATACCTTTTCAAAGGCCGTAAGTGAAAGTTCTGTTGTTGTACCGAAAATTACTCATAAATGGATGGTTACGTTGTTTTGCTGTTATTTGGTGGTATAAATAACCACAGGGTGTGGATTTTATGGTCAACCATGTTGGAGGGGCATTTGCAGAGGCATGAGATATTTACATTCACTGATTTGTGATGGTTGTCACAAATTGTTTATTGTTTCTCACTTAGCGTATAGCGATTTGGTTGGTGCATTTTTGTGCAGCTGAAGACAGTCATCATTCAGCTGACAGATTCGATTGTTATCCTCCGGTTTCATTAAACAGCGTTGTACTGAATATTTATTAAGAAATGGATGTAAATAATGGTTACTGATTTACTACTCAGAATTGCACTGGCTGGATTATTAGGTGGATTTATTGGGATTGAACGTCAGCTGCGTGCGAAGGAAGCGGGGTTACGAACGCATATTCTGGTTGGTATTGGTAGCGCCATGTTTATGATTGTTTCCAAATATGGTTTTGAAGATATTCTGCTGGAAAGCCATGTCGCTTTAGATCCAAGCCGTATCGCTGCACAGGTGGTCAGCGGTATGGGATTTCTGGGGGCCGGAACCATAATCATTCAGAAACAGGTTGTTAAGGGACTGACTACAGCCGCAGGTATGTGGGTTACTGCGGCTATTGGCCTGGTTATCGGGAGTGGTTTGTATGAAATTGGTATCTACGGGGCCGTATTAACGCTTGTTGTACTGGAAGTGTTTCGTCAGTTGAGTAATCGCTTGTTAAGCAGACACTGTGGTTTGCTGGTTAAACTGGGTCCGGATAGCGTTCCTTGGGTATTTACTGTGCTTCAGACGAGGTCAATACGTTTTGCTTTTCGCTCTCTGAAAAAAAGTTCCTCAGGAGAGAATGTATGGGAATTGATTTTGGTCCTGACATTGCGCCCCGGGAGTTCCATCAGCGATCTGTGCCCGGAAATTTTGAAAATAGAAGGGGTTAAATCAGTCGCTATCAGATAAGTTGTCAGAGAAATATGGTGTTGTTGACCAACACCCGAAGTGTGAAAAAAAGACACAGGCATCTATCTCTGAATGAAGATGTCCGTGTGCCTGAAGACAGCGGGTTATCTCTGAATCCAGAACATTATCATCGCATGTGCTCTGATTACTGTATATCCAATAATTTTCCCCTGACATCAAAAGATACCAGTTAGCCAAAACTAGCTTTTCTTTTAGCCAGTTCTGTTTTATTAACTCTAACGTGTTTTTTAACCCTTCATACCTTTTCATCATACCCAGTCGCTGAAGCTCGTTCAGTAAAATATGACAAAGAGATGGGATGTCAGTTGTGAATGGTTCCGGTAATTCGCACGATGGCGGGAGGACATATGCTGGCCTGGTTACAGGATTCAGACACCGCACCAGAAAAACTGGTGCGATGAATGCAATTTTTTTCCCATTTGAAGAGGCTGCGTTTACCCAGGTCAGAGTATGATAACGCAACGTTTCCTCATGTGAGTCTTCCTGATTAACATTATTATTAGTCATTTCATCCAGTCGAAATTGTATTGTCGCCAAATAATTATCTGGTGATGTAATTGATATTTCTTTACGCATTATTTAACTCCTGAAAGGAAGGTGCAGCAGGAATGATTTTCGTACGGAGATGTTATTCAGCGTGGAATAAAAAAGAGGGACTCCAGGGTCCCTCGAATACATCACATTTTAAAGCATTTTGAAATCGTACCAAATCTTCATGAGGAGAACTGGTAGGAGCTTTCTTTATGATGTAGGTATGTTTAACAATACTGTGATTTAGATCTGATATTTGAACATACGCAGCGTATAGCTGGGGAGCGTCTTTAGTTTCGTCACTCAGTCAGGGAAAGATACTGGGGCTCTGTGTAATCGCTGCAGGTCGAAACGACAGGGCATTTTCCTGTAATAATATATGCTCAGCGTCAGAGTGTCCTGCCTGGGTTCTGTCCACTCTTAAGACGGTTATTTTTGTTTCATTACTCTGATACAGTTCATTCGTTATTCGGATTGTATTGTATGCCTGACGGAGCAAAGTTTTCATTGTCTGGAAACACTTCTCCGGAAGTAGGTCGTGTCGGGAAAGGTAAAAAGTGTCCTGGTTGAGCATCAGTAGTGTCTGATATGAGTGGGGATAAGTTTTGCTTCCAATCCATCTGAGAATTGTTGGTGGCGATGGTCTGCCGCTCAATTGTCGGGTTGCTGCCAGTTCACTTACTTTTCGGTAGACGGTATCCTGAAAACACCCTATTGACTCAGGGCTGGGGCAGTCCAACGTCAACCGAAATACAGCCAGACGTGGGTATTGGTCGATGGCCTGCTGAACCACCCGCTTTACTTGCTGTATTTCTGTCAGCTCATCGTTTAAAAACTCCATAAGATTTCCTGAAATAACATGAGTGTTAAAGCGATCTTCATCATATTAAGGAAATAACCCATGCCCAATCAGTTCGCATCTGATTGTTTGTCAGTTTCTTCAATACTGTAGATGCCTGTTCCGCATGAAGTGCAATGCTTTTTCCCACTGTAATGATTTCCGCACCACACGCAATGCCAGAACAGCACCATTACAGGTGCATCCAGATTGCCGATGATACTGCGTAGTTTTTGGCATCGGGCTTCGGCTTTCACTTCAGGATCGAGATGGGTACATTGCATCAGAACGTTCGTCGTCACTGTTCGCTGGTCATGTTCAAACCAAGGGGCCTCACCAGATGAACCCGCATGAAGTATCAACTGGCAGCCACAGGAAGAGCAGGTCCATACCCTGCCTGGTGACTGCATCGCGTCTTTAGCAGTCACAATGTGCCCGTCACGATTATTGGCAATGTAACATTTCAGCATGCGCATGCCAGTACCTCGATCTGGATGTTATGTACTGTAATGTATCTATCGGTATGGCAGGTCACACAGCACCGTTTACCGTTGTGTGCGAGGAAGAATTTGGCAAACATCTTCAGACTCCTGAGGGCAGGCGCAAGTCGTCCCGAAAAGGGAAGCCTGTGCCTTGCGATTAGATGATTAAAGGGGGGGGGGTGTGGCTGTCACATAATGGAATGCTGACGTAAAAAACTGTCAGACTCAGAAATCGATACTTCGTCGGCGCACGGTTAACTGATGGTCAGCTACTCCGTTACAGCCATACAGTAAGCGCGTATTTTTCTGCTCAATCCAGGTCATATGCTCCGGTACATTGCGCATACCGCTCGGTACCGGATCGCTGTTACGGACAGGTATCCGACCTTCACAGTGGCCGGGTGGCACGAATGTAATCCTCAGTCAGTGCCGATAAACCATTGAACTCTTTTTGTCGTGTATTGATCCATTTCTTCAGCGTGGCCGGAAGCAGCAGATGCAGTGCGTACCATGCTTCCGGCTCAATCCCTTTCACCAGCTCACACCAGCACAGCAACATCAGTGATTCACGTATACCGGGCTGTGGATACTGGCGGAAGAGCAGCAATAACTGCTCAGCAAGGGCACTGAGTCCCAGTCGGTAACATTCACTGCGCAACATCCCCGCCAGCGCTGGCCCCTCAGCACGTTTAATGATACGTCCCGCTACTGATTCTTCTTCCACACAAGCAGCCTGCGTTACCGTCAGCAAAAACTGCGGAATAATGAGCAGTCCGGTAAGCCCGTTCGGTAACGAGCAGGACGTCACGGTCAGCCTGTGCCACTTTTTAATTTCAGGCTGGCAGAGCCCATGAGTGACCTGCAGCCGGGTGAGGTCATCAAGCCAGGCCTGACAGTGCGCGGTAAAAATGGTTGAGTTCATCTGTAAATCCTTATCGTTGAATCGCAGACAGCGCCGTTCCGCTAGTGTGAAGCGGTGCGGGAAACGGCATCTGTGGAAAGTAATGCGGGATTGGGGGAGGAGGATGTACTTTCGTCTCTGGCATCAGTTGCCGGTAAACAGCAGGTATTCATCCATCATCAGGGTTAAAACGGGATCACTATCCTGGCGGTCACCCAGCCAGTGATACAGCGCGTCGTCTGGCTGTCCGACCAGACGCTCCAGCCAGTCGCAAGGGTCATTTCCGCACATCAAATCGCGCCAGCACAGCCAGACGATTTTGTGTCGGATTTCCCGGCTGGTCAGTCGCTGTAACATCACCAGCAGTGCCCGTTGTACCGGGAACTGCTTCAGTCGGGCACATTCACTCAGCAATATGCCTTCCAGCATGGGATGGTGAAGCAGCAGCGTGGTGTCTGAATCCAGCCGGGTGGACATGTCCTCTGTCACCGTGATGACCGGAGGCTGATTACCGCAGAACAACCGGTACAAAGCATGGGGTACCACGGCAGTGACCTGCCCCGTACCCGTGAAGCGGAGCGAGCCTATGGTGAGTTGATGGCTGGCCTGGATGTTCGGGTGACACAACCCATGTCGTACAGCCAGACGCGTGAAATCGTCCAGCCAGCGCTGGTAATGCTGCAACAGGAAGTCATGACGGGAATTCGGTGTTTTCATGACAACGTCTCCACGGGAGTTACGGTAAGTTTGTGGGTCGTTGGCAGGGAGGAATTCTCCCCACGGGATGCATCAATACGGGCCTGCAGCCAGGCTTCGACTTCACTCTGTCGCCAGCGGGAACTGCGACCAAACTTGATGGGTGCCGGAAACTCACCGTCTTTGATTAGCTTGTAGAACCATTTATCGGTTAACCCTGTGAGCCGGGTGATAAAAGCCATATCGACAAACTGGTCTTCAAGCAGGGAAGGTTTAATTGTCATGATGAGATTCTCCGGTAGCTAAGTAAGTACCGGAGTCGTGTGATGAATCACTGTAGCCTTCTCCGGCATAACAACCGGAACTGACGTAAAAAATTGCGTCGTTTTATCGAAGCCCTCGCGGTCTGCCCAGTCCACTTGCGGGTGGTACCTCGCTGGCCCCGTAGTAAGTCTGCCCGTGTTTTGATTTCTCCTTGGCGAGATAGCTGATGATGTAGCGCAGGTTGTTGATGGCTGTAGCATCATCGTAATTGACGGGGTGGGTGATATCGGCTTCGTAGCATTTCTTAGGATCACAGCGATTGTGGTACCCCTCACCCTGTGTAATCTTCTGCCAGACAGCCCCTGCCTGTTCAGCCACCGGAAAGGTGGCCTGGTTATGGTGACCATCAAGATACATCACAATATGGGCATGGCATTTGTGTCGGGAAGTGCACTCCAGCACCCAGAAGTGACCCACGATGTTGCTCTCTAACATCAGATGTTCTGTTAACTGGCGTACCTCCCTTTCTGTCTCGTACCATCCGTGATGGTTATAACGCCATGTGTCATTCTGATAGAACACATCGAGTCTGAGGGGCTGAAGGCGGGAGTAACGTCCCAGTAGCTGATCAAGATGGTGGTTCAGTAACGACAACAGGAACCAGTTCATTGTGTATTTGCGGTTCCAGGGCCAGGGAAAGTCCATGATTTAATCCTCTGTAGTGTGTGTACAAAGGAAGGTGGTGATATGTAATTTTTTATGCAGGAAAGTCACAGTATTTCTGTTTACTGAGCAGTACTGTGGGGATTGGAGATATACAGACGGGTTAAGCGGATCACTGCGGGAGGGGATATGAAGAGGAAGTTCTTAAAACATGAAGACCTTAATTATACTAAAAACCCAAATGTTCGTTCCTGGTATACAGGCTGTCCTGACAGCATCATATTCAGTATTTTTACGTGAGAGCATATTACTATGAATTGATAACGAAATAGAAATATCAATAAAATAAACTTGTTGATAATAAAGGTGTTTAAGGTTGATTGTTATGCACTTTTTATAAAATGCTTAATAGGTGATTGGCATGTCAGAACGAATCACTTTCAATGTAACCAATTCTGAGACTCTTCGTGTTGTTGATGAATACAGCAAAAAACAGAAGATCTCACGGTCGCAGGTTATTTCCACATTGCTGGATGCTACCGTTCCGGTACTGAAAGATATTAATCGCTATTATCAGCTAGCGGACGAACTTAAGGCTCGGCTACTGTCTGGTGTCTACCAGCAGGATTTGCCTCGCCGAAGAAATGTTGTAGCTGCTGAAAAGTATTGTATGGAGATCTGGGAGAGTAAGCTTCAGGTTGGAAAAGGGTATGACTTTGACAGCGTCAATGGCAAGGTGCATGTTCGCGAACATAAACGACACTACCGTCGGGATAATGCAGTTGGCAGGGTCGAAAATCGACATATCAAAGAGCTCTGTCAGTTTATCCTGGATAGGTCAGAACAGGATGCCCGTTACGCCTGTTTTATCTATACCGAAAGGATTATATTTGCTGATGCCGAGACCTCAGAACTCCCCTCATCGCCAGTCAAATTTGCGGCAGGTGACGCTGTGATTTTGCTGGCAAAAGATGTGGTTTTTAACGAGTTTTTCTTTGATATAGGTAAGGCGCTTTTTATCAATGTGGTTGATCTTATGTCATACGGTACAAGTGGTATCCCGGAGACGACAGGAGACCCACGAGTTCACTGCTGGGTGCCAATCCTGTTTAGTGGGAAAAATGCCGTGATAGTACCTGTGTACCTGATTAACCCTGCTACGGCCCCGACGTTAAGAAAACCAGACAACATAACAGTGGTCTACCAGGGCAAAAAGTAACGTTGATTCTTGTTCCTGCCATGCCACGCGTTTTCATTTATCCCGTGGCAACCTTATCCTCATTTAGGGTTATTTACCAAGTGCGGATGAAAGTCAGCAAAGTCACAAAGAATATATTATGCGGCACTGTCAACGCTCTGTCTGACATGAACCGGGGTTCCAGGGCATAAGTCTTGATATCTGATACGCACCAGCGCATAAAGGCAGTTGGTGCGATCTAGATGTGGCGTAAAAAGATAGGTTTTCGTTGTACTCACCATCGTGTCGCTCCCGAAGAAGATATAATTTCTCTTGCCAAGACAGATGGCTTGTAGCATTCATTCTGTCAAGTTGTTGTCTGGCTCTGTCAGACCTGTATTGGCTTAATGGTTACATACGGCACTGGGGTTAAATAATCCATTTTTCACACCTGTAGGTGCGTAGCGCCACGGGCCCTAAAGATACGATCTGATGTCAGATAATGCCGTAAGCTCTTAGGCAGTTGCTCCTGATTGCATAGGTGTTCAGGGTATTGATAAATTCGCATAATTCATCCGTATAAGAAAACCACTCTCTACCAAGTCCCTTCTGATCCAACCTGTATTTTTTAAAGAAAAGATGTAATGCAGATTCTGTCTCAATACCCCCTGCGGGTATTATGGAGATAAGACTCAGGCTGGTATTATGTTGTTGCTTCAAGGTATCCACGCGTTGCCTGAGATTACCTGATATTCCAATCTTGACTCTTTCCTGAGGTTCATCCAGTAAAAAGTAGACATCCGTTTCACCATTGAGATAGGGCTCGTAATCCAGCCATGGAGCGGTGAATTCATTGCCATTGCTGATGTCAGGTGACAGAAGCAGGGGAAGCGCTGCCTGCCAGGCCTGCTCCAGACATTTTTCCTGCTGCTTTTGCAAAAAGGGTTGCATCAGAGCAGTACAAGCAAAGTGGGTTCCCAGTGGTATGTAAGATCCATGACGCGAAGGAGCAAACTGTCCTGTTGGCATCCAGGTATGCCGAATTTCCAGCTTATCGCCAACCGTCTTCGGCACACTTCTTAGGCCGATCTCCTTGCCGTGAAAGGAGGCCACTAGTTTCTGAGGCAAATACCATTTCAAAAAACTTAAAGGTAGATTGTGGGTATGCTGCTTTTCAGGCTGATGTTTTTTTATAAACGCCTGATATTCGACACTCCCCAGCGCTTGTGCAATAAATCGAATTTTTTCGCTATCGCTCTGTGCCTTTAGCCATGAATACGCTATTTTTCCGGCTTTGTTCATCTCATTTTCTTCCTTTCTTCAATGAGGTCAATGTGGCAAACGGGAGCTCGATACCAAAATCATGTTTATGACCATTTTGACTAAACGACCACTTTTCCTCTCCCCCGCGATTAAGTAACTCTCTGTATAAGTGATTGAGCCCCACACGACCGTTGGGGGCTGCTTTTTTCTGATGGTAATCCAGCGCGCTATAATTATTAATGCAACAAATCTTAACGGTACCGTCGTAACCCAATCCGATAAATTGCTTCACGAGGTAGGCCAGATAGCCGATCATATAGTCCTGAAACCATGGGCGTGAAAATACTCTGTCACAGGCATGTGGCAGGTAGGCATCATGAATATCTAAATCCCATTCCCGGCTTAAGATGGTGACCTGCTTGCCATTAAAGTGGTAATAGGCATAAAAGCGCACACCAAATACCCAAGGTTCCAGCCAAGGATTATTGGTCGGGATCTGTTTGTGATGTCCTGCTAATACCCGGCTGACCGTTTCATCATAAAATTCAATAAGTTCAATGATGTCTTTAACTGTCGTGGGAGGAAAATCCTCGCATTCACGTATTACAGCCGACATGACTTTACCGGATACCCGGGAAATATGGCCTTCAGCGATCTTACGTATCAAGCTTTCCGGCACATGGCGGTCAGGATGAATGGCATTTTGCAATTCTGCGATATACGGTGCCAGAAGCTGGCTAAAAACACGCTTTTCTTCATGGCTGGCAAGGCCATAGAACGACATGTACTTATCGCTAAGCTGACCAAATACTGTGCTGAGTTCCGACCAGTTATGGCAGTTATAGCGTAATGCCACTGCATCCCGGGCGTAGCTTAGATTGATATTGAGCGACCGTGAAAGGTATTTAGCGTGGGCTTTTGCTTCAGCGCATGTAGGGAGTTGTTTCATGGTTTAAGTCTCTAATCTGTCTTATGTGCTCACGAACCATAAGAATCAAAGACACTTAACCAAAAAAGATTTGATAAGTCTGCGCTGCATTCCGCTTTGGCCGTGAGCTGCCGGGTCGCGCTAACCTTGTGCTTAACGTATTGGAAAGTGGCACCATTGTCAACAGAGCCACTGAACATGCCAGGCTAACAGAGAGGTTAGACATGAAGCGAGGTGCGATGCTGGCAGGCATCAGGTGAGGTGCTAAAGGTCCGCTGTGAGCGCAGGCTGTGTGAAAACGTTAGCGATCGTAGAAAGGGTGTAGAACAGAGTCGAAAAATGCGCTCCTACGTAAAATTTGACGCAGGTTGACCAGTCGATCGACTCCAAATTTTGCATAACCTCACGCACTTCGGTTTTCAGGTAGGGTTTTCACACAGTCTGAGCGAGAAGTGGACATTTACATATTTGTTCCAGTGGCCAAATTTAGTGCACTACTACAGTATCGATTGACACCTATCCTTTAAATCTGGTCGGCCTATGCATAAACATCGATTTTTGAAGTCAAGGTTAGGGCAGCTCTTCCCGCTTAACCAATGGAACGCTGTAATCAGGTCGAATACTCTTTGAACCCGGCATAGCTCGCATCTCTTGCGGGAAATGCCAGATATTAAAATCCTTATTCGGGAATGTATCGTAATGGAAAAAATCCCAGCCAAGCAGAGCAGCCATACGTTCAAAGGCAAGCTCCTTAGCCACTGATAGTTCTAGCCGAGGATTAAGGTACTTCAAGTACCCAGAGTTCACAGATCCGGTCAGAATGTCGACAACCTGTAATCCAAGATGATGCTTAGAGTCGTGCATCGTCACAGACTTAACCAGCTTCTTCATCCCTGCCCTAGCCAGCATGTTGTTAGCAACAATACCTGTCACTTCATCGTTCTTTTTGTATTTATCAATCTTCTGGTCGATGATCACCTCAACGTCACTCTTAATCTGCTTAGCAACGTTCTTAACGAGCATTGTGTACGTCTGGTAAAAAGCCAACTCCCTGTCCGTCTGCCAGTTGTTGTAAATGTTCTTAACTACAACAATTGAGTGGAAGCAGCACGAGTTCTTGAGCACCATAGCCAGCAGCTCAATGCAAATGTTTGCCTGCCCTGCACTGTTCTTAATCTTGGACCACTTCAACTCACCGACAATCCCGTACTTATCTTTTAATTTCTGGACGCGCTCATTGAAGATGTGCAACGTGTCTTTACGCACACACAGCAAACCAATGCCATAACAGCGGTCACTCCCTGTCGTACCACTCTCATCACCAAAAGCCACGTATTCCATACAAATACCCGCATAAAATTGAATGGGTATTTTATGCTCAACCCAAGCGACAGACAATGTTTGTAGGTCTACTCAAGAGCCTTTAGGTATCTAATGTATCCATACGCTCGCACAATCTACTCACGGCACTTGACGGGCAGGACGAAGGTCTTATATGAGCGAGGAGCGGAAGTTCGCAATTTTGATCACCGCACAAGGCGCATTACTAGTATTACTATGTTTTGTTAAAAGGAAATTTTTTCTATGCCTAAACACGAAAGTTACAATGGCATTTTTATTTCAAATAACGGTCAATTCTCCGGATTTCTTAAAGTTTCGGCTCCCCAGTGCCCCGGGGCGTCAGCCCAATTGCGCTAACCGGCAGAGGCGGCATTTCGGGCCTGGCGGCTTGGCCTTTGTAAGAAAAAAACGACCTAAATCAAATTTTTGCAGTTAAATACTGCGCGAGTCAATAATTAATATTGTTTTAGATAATTACTTTTAATATATTACGTGTTAATGTAATTTTCTGAATCTAAACTATTCCATTTCCCATTTGATTTTCTCTGAAGTGCTGTCTAGTTGTTCTTGAATAATCAAATGTTAATTATAAGGACATCAAAGTGACTAAATATATTTTCAGTATCAATGATTTAATTTTATCAAAAAATGCACAATTTTTTAAGATAAAAAAACCTTTATCTAGAAATAAAATAAAAAATCTATTTAGAAGCATATCCTCGATAAAAGATGGTGTCTTTCTTATAAATAAAATTAAATCTGAAGTTGTTGTAGATAATGGGAATTTAACTTACTCTTTGGTGTCTTTTAAAGTTCTAGAAGAGCCTTCATTTCTACAAGGCACTAGCATTTCAGAAAGCAAGTATGCGTATCTAATGATCTTGGAGGTTCAGGATTTTTTAATAATTTCGAAGAAAAATGTTGATGCAATTGAAAGCGAGTTGGAAAGGTTCATAGAATACTTTGAGTTTGATAAATTTTCAAATTTTAATGGAAGGCTGAATCCTGAGTATGAAAAGATTAGCATGAGGAATATGTCACTGTCAGATTCAGTGATAAGAAATAGAACAGTGGAAGCAAAAAATCTAAGTGGCATTCTTTCTCCTAACACGACTGGACGTTCAATTCCAGGGACATTTAGAGTCAAGACAGGAAATGACATATTTACTTTAACACCAAATACTTCACGAATAGGCTACAAAGATAAAAAAGTGGATTTTTTTAATTTCTGCTCATGGGCAATAGCTACAGTAAATGAATTATCTAACACAGCCTCTTTGTCAAGTAAGCTAATGGCAGGTTTCTCTTCCCCTATTACTTTGAGTGAATTATTAGCAAAAAAAGTCAAGCCAAAAGCTATTTTTATAGATCTTAGCGAGTTGGATGATATGGTGCGTGGCACGTCCCATACTTTTACACTAACAAAAAATGTGCCTCATGGAACGGTGACGTTAAGTTCTGTTGAACTTGATAAATTTTTCAATGGATTTAAATCATCATATTTCTTAGATGGTGAAACGCTAACCAATTTAAGATTCAAATTCAAATGTCGTCTGAGATTCAATACTAAGGTTGTGACTATAGTATCCAAATATCTCGATGGTATAATGATTAGTGAAAATGGTTCTCAGTTAATGTCGCTTAGTAAATATATTAACAAGTTTAAGCCATTCACTATAACCTTCGATTCCCCCCAATATTGCTATCATGGTCGTTCGTGTTTTGAAGATAAAACGATGTTAAATAATTTGAATATTTTCCTGTCCGTTTTTGATGATAGCTTTGATTTTTCAACAATCAGATCGGAAAAAGAGAAAGATGACAAACAATCTTATCCAGAAAATATTAAAAGATTTCCAGTGAGATCGCTATTTAGACGAGTGGAGAATATCTATTCAAATAAAGATGCTATTGTAATTTGTGATGATATGAATGATGAGTGGGCCGATCATATTGTGCTGGATATCACGACAGGAAATCCATCCATAAAGTTTATTCATTCTAAATATATTAAAAAAGAGAGCTATGGCGCCAGTAAATTTCATGAAGTTATAAGTCAAGCTTTAAAAAATATTGGCAGATTACATTCACCAAAAGAACTTTACCTTGATAAATACGATAATGAATGGTCTTCAAAATATTTACAAACGCAGATTAGTAGAGTTAGACCAATTGACACTTCCAGGAATGACATTGAGTTAGCTCTTGACAAAATTAATGAGAGTCCGAAAACTAGTAGGGAGTTAATATTAGCTGCTCCATTTTTAAGAAAAGAAATGTTAATCGATGAGGTGGAAATCATCAAGAGAAATCAGTCAGCCAAACCTTATACTGTTCAGCTAATCTGGCTTATAAATACATTTTTGAGTGCATGTGTTGAGTACGGAGTAAAACCCAGTATTCTATGTAAGAAGTGAATTGAATTATCCAAGGCTGGCTGTTTATGTAGGCCAGCTTGCTTTCTTTAATATTTAGGAATTTGATTTAAAGTGAAATTAGGCCCATTTATTAACATTGCTAACTCTAACCAAATTCCTAAATCCCATCTTCCGCCTCACAATTCCTTAATTCAAACTAGACGTTTCCCGCGCAATACATAGCAATCTCTTGATAACAATGGTATGGAACTGAACGTTGAGTGCCTAGTAGGTGAAGAAGATGGAGTATATGGCCTGATATTTGAGCCCTGAGGACCGGCGCATAGAAACAAAGATTATAATGTTGCCCTCGATTATATCATTGGACGACTTATTGATTCCGGGGTAAACAAAGGCGTTGTGTATTTGGCCTCATCATCAACCGGAAGACATATACCATCTATAGCGGAAAGAAAAATACATCCTGATGATGTGATTTTCTTTAGTGGGAAACTACCCTTCCGATATTTCCCAAAAAATGTGTATGTATCAGACTCATTTGAACAGTACTGCTAAAAAAGATGCACCATCAGGGAACAGAACTGAGCGAGTAATGATAAATGTTCCTAGTGTTAATAGTGCTGAATTTTGGAAACCTATCATCTACGGAGATACATCAGTGCTTTTCGAGCCACTAATGATGAGAGTGTTCTAAGTAAAATGGTCAGTAAGCTAATATAAATTCCTTTGAACGAGCCCGAGGGACATAAAAAACTGGAACATTAGAAAGAGTTCAGAAGGTTTATATTCGGGATCCTGCTGTTAAATCTTGTGTATTGCAAGGGAGTAAGGGCGTTTGTGAAAGATGTAGTGAAAATACACCGTTCTTAATAAATGGCGATATCCCATATCTCGAAGTGTATCATGTGATACCTCTTTCTTTATCTGGTGCTGACACCATAAGCAATTGTGTTGCACTATGCCCGAATTGCCATCGGGCATTGCATTACAGTCAAAATTCGGAAGAGCTGATTGAGGAACTTTATATAAACATAAAAAGATTGCAAAGATGAGTGTTCCGTTTTGCTGGGATATTTATAGGTGAGCAACGTCCCCCCCTGGCACTCTGAGGACGTTCGGCCCCTCCGACTTTATAGGGACGGACCGCCAGTTACGATCAGTGCTGACGATAAGTATTTCGCAGTTTTGGCTTATTCATCGACGTATCAACGACCACCGATTACTTGACGCTTTTATATGGAGTAAATTTTCCTGGACGAGATTGTGAACCTTTATTTTTAAGTTTCAGCTTTCGACATAATCGTCCATAAACATCTGGAGGAAAACCTCCATCGAACGACCATTTATCGCTATGTTTCGTCATCTGTATAATCCCAGATATATTTTTATACTTATTGCCGAGATTATTCTTAACAATATATTCAGAAACCTCCGAGCTATGCGTAAAGCCCAGTTCGGATAACTCTGTTATCAGCTCATTGAATTCCTGAGCATCTAAAGATTCAGTATTTTGTACTGAATGGATTGTTTGTGGCTTATGTATAAATGTCATAATAATCATCCATATGATTTACGTCTCTGCGTCGTAAATGTGAACTAAGTGTAAGTATCCCGCATGAATCACTGAACAATATGACACCGGAGGAATACCGGCAGCACCATTATTTGGCGGGGATCTCAAAAAATGCATGGAACCAAAACGGGTCTAGTTACATAAGTACTACATTAAAAAGCTAGCCTGACAGAGTCATGCTTTGGGAAATAACCATGAGGTACCGTCGTATTGCAGGTTCACTATGAGTGAAACGCTGCCAGCAAAACTGATATCATTGCCCCATATTATTTCGCGACGCTAACGGGGTGTATTTGACGAAATCCCGGATTGAGTGGCAAGTTTTACGTGTAATCACCCATATATTAAGCGGTGCGGGTTGCAGTAATGCTTGGTAATCATCGGCGATGCGTTTAAACAGCTGTTGCCGATAGCTAGGCAATGGGCCTGCCAGCACGGCAAGCTCTTCATTGTAGCTTTTTGATTGCTCTGGCTTCCAGTAAAGGCGGCTGAGTTCTTTCGTACAGTCATCGTTGGCCAGCGATGGGGAGGCAAGTACCTTGTTAATATGTAGTAGCAGTGGAAGGATGAGTATTTTCCATTCTTCAAAATCGGCCTGACGGTGAAGTTCCAGCGTATTCTGAAATTGTTGTCCAGCTTTAGTATCGATTACTGTTCCTGCTTCAGCTGATTTTTCCAGGCATTGAGTAACCTCCGCCAAGGTGATTCTCTTGGTATATTCCCCGGATAAATCTTCAATAATTTTATAGATTCTCATGCAGTTCATGTGCAGATTGTTCACACAGCTGTCGCACTCAAATGCCAACCGCTCCAACTTGGTAGTTTCGAGCTCTAGCACTTTCTTACGCATATCATTACTTAACGCGAGTTTGGCCCCGAGCCAGACCGCAGTGACGGTCACAATGGGTGTGATAAGATCTTTCCAGTTAAACAGCATGATCTGTATTTCCTGATAGATGACTTCTGCAGTCGCAGAACAGTAATGGCAGACACTGAGCTAGCACACTATAGCGAGCACCGTGGGTGTGGTTGAGGCTGTAAATGCTGTTTTTACGGCGGGTACGGTCAGTCCGAACCTCCGGAGAGGATTGTGTGCCAAGTAAGGGCATGCAAAACATATAACGAACTACCCGAGGAGCCAGGAAGAAGTCTACTGACCGATTCCCTGCTAACGAACATAAACTATGTCTCGTCGATGTCCGCTTCTGGCACTAAGCGGAAATCGTTCAGTTCTGGGCTACACAAGGTCCTATATGTATTAATCTAAAATTCCAAATAATTTCAGATAGATATTATCTCCGTGAATCCCCGCTTTCCTGACTGGAACTCGGTTTTTTTTATTTTTCACGCTGAGACTACTGTATGAATAAACCTGATGGCTTTCAAGCCCTTGAACAACCGCTCGCGTCGCTTCCGCACACGCTTCGCCAGCTTATTCTTGAACGTATCCAGAACCTGACCCATTACGAGCCGGTTATTGGCATTATGGGCAAAAGTGGGGCAGGCAAATCGTCTCTCTGCAATGCCCTGTTCCAGGGAGAAGTCACGTCGGTCAGCGATGTGGAGGCCTGCACCCGCGATGTGCTGCGCTTCAGGCTCCGCAATGGCAATCACAGCCTGATGATTGTTGATTTACCGGGTGTGGGTGAAAGCGAGCAACGCGATGAAGAATATACTGCACTGTATCGCCGCATCCTACCCGAACTGGATTTAGTTTTATGGGTCATCAAGGCTGATGATCGGGCACTGTCAGTGGATGAACACTTCTATCGCAAGGTGATGCTGGCGTATCAGTACCGGGTTTTGTTCGTGGTTAATCAGGTCGACAAGGCCGAACCCTGTCATGAATGGTGTACCACCGATAGCACGCCTTCACCTGCTCAGCAGTTAACGATTGAGACTAAGAGAATCGCGATGCAGCAGTTGTTCCTGCCGCACCATCCTGTCTGTGTGGTGTCAGCCCGCACAGGGTGGGGCGTGGAAACCCTTGTCGATACTATGATGCATAGCCTGCCTGACCGGGCCACCAGTCCACTGACAACACAACTGCATGGAAGGCTCTGCACCGAGCCGGTAAAAAAGCAGGCACGTGAGCGCTTTGGTCATGCAGTTGATGAAATGATTGGCAATGTGGAGTCATCATCTTTTCTGCCAGCGCCTGTAAGGGCTGTGATTCGAACCGTGCGGGAAGCCGTGGTGACCGTTGCCCGTGCCGTCTGGGACTGGATTTTCTTCTGAAAAACCGCGTATAGCGGACACTTCCCGTCCTTTCCGTGCTCAATTAATGAGCGATTAATGCACCTTCAACGCGTAAAGGCGCATTACAACTGTAATCCTCGCACTGAAAAAATACGCCTTCCCATGTCCATACCCTGTCCGACCCCTTCGTTACACTAATCACTTAATTTTCAGCCTGTTAACGGGATGGAGAAAATCTAATGTCCCAGACTGAGCGTCGCCATGAGCGGCTGGCGGTTCGGCTGTCCCTCATTATCAGCCGCCTTGTTGCTGGCGAAACACTGGATATGGGCCTTCTTGCCGCAGAGTTTGGTGTATCGCTCCGTACCCTCCGCCGGGATTTTCGTGAGCGACTGATGTACCTGGACCTGGAATATCGCGACGGCACCTGTCGTCTGCTTTCAGGTAGCCATCAGCGCGAACTGGCGGTGCTGACTTTTGCTCGTCAGTCAGGTGTGGAGGCCTTGTTTCCTGACATGGATAACCACATGGTCAGCTCACTGCTGAGTGGGCCCGGTGAGTCTCCGTGCCTCATATGGGCAGAATCGGAGTCATTGTCGCCACCCAGGCCAGGCATATTTACACGCCTTGTCAGGGCTATATCAGAGCATCGTCGCGTGACGCTGCTGGCTGAAGGTTGTCGTTGCTCAGGGCTTGCACCATACCGCCTCGTACTCTGCGGCGGGCATTGGTATCTGACTGGCGAGCATCATCATCGCGTGGCAGTGTTTCCGCTGAACGATATCCATGCGGTTACCTTGCACCCGGAACTGTTCGTGCCCGACCTTCAGATTCGTAACGTTCTCGCCGAACCGGAATTACTCAGAGCCCTTCCTCATTTTCACGTTTTTCACTCACTGCTCGCCAGAACTGGCGACGGTCTTTTACCTCATAAGGAATCATGATGAAGAAATTACTGATTACAACGACACTGGCCGTCAGTCTCTGCGCTGGCGCTACCTTTCCGACGTCTGCCGAAACTGTCGTGGGTACCGTCAAATTCTGGCAGTACATGCAGGCGGATGGCTGGAAGTCGGCCGATGGCATGGATAACGACACGCTAAACAATACGCTCTATCAGGCCAGTGTGATTGGCAATTATCCCTGGACCAGGCAATTCCTGCTGCGTCAGCGGGGTGGTGGTGCTTATTTTCTCGCCGATAAGAAAACGCATACTGTGCGCAAGCTGAATCTGAAACCTGCCAGCGGTTATTACTCCGACCTGACATCGGTCTATCAGGGCGAAGACCAGGGGAAAGGGTGTTACTTCACTATCATCGATACCCAGTATCAGCTGGAGCTGGCTGACGAACCTCACAGCAACCAGATACTTGCTGCATTCCCGGAAAACTGTGTCAACAAACAGCAGCAGGCTGCCCTGGCGGCGAAGCGTTCTGCCTCAGAGCAGAAACTGCAGCAGTGGGTAGCCCAGCAGAGTCTGGCTGAGTTGTGCCGACGAACTGGCAACTGCTGAAGCAACGGAACGGACGAATAATAAGGAATCTGCACCATGAAGAAATTGTATCGACCTGTTCTCACTGTTTTGATGGTTATCGGTGCCATGGGGGTTTCTGGCTGCGACCGCAAGGAAGATGCGGGTGTGAAAACGATAGCCAGTTTTAAGGACCTGACTCCGCCACTGTTCAGCAAGGTTGTCTCGCATAAATCCGATATTGCCCAGGAATGGGTAAAGAAGGATGCTTTCGGCACACCGCAATATACGGTGATGAAAACCAACCAGTCGCCGGAAGGCTGTGAGTCAGGCAATTATTACTACATTGCGGATATGCAGCAGAAAACGGTGCAGCCTCTGATTGCTGCCCTGTGTCTTGCGGACAATATCACCCTGAGCTTCCGGATTGAAACCGACAGCTACACGGGTGAAAAATCGGTGGTGTATTCGCACGATGGCAAGGAAATGGGGAAACTCTATCTGCCGGAGAATCAGGAGAAAAATCCATGAAGAAGCTGAAAGGCGTTATCTCAGTTTTCGCTCTGAGCCTTTGTCTGCTTTCATCGGCTCAGGCCGAAGAACAGCGTTACATCAGCATCCGCAACACAGACATGATCTGGGTGCCGGGCAATGTCTGCGTGTGGCAGTTTCGCCTGGACAACGGCGGAAGTGGTGAAGGATTCGGGCCTCTGACACTTTCCCTGCGTCTGAAAGATAAAGGGGGAAACACGCTGGCCATGGGGAATATGGCAGTGGCTGCATTTGGCGACAGCGATGCCACTCGCTCTCAGGAAGCCTCGCTGGAGAACGAATGCGTGGAAAACGTTAGCTCCGTCGAAATCATGAAGGCAACGGAAGAGCGCAATGGTTACCAGATTGACCTGCCACTGTCTGTTTTCGACCCGCAGTACTACCGACCTGTACAAGTCACGGTTGTCGGTGGTAAGGCATCTTAGCCGATTCGCCATCTGTTTGATTCAGCCCCTGTCGCTAATGCCACAGGGGCTTTTTATTTTAGGGGGCCTGTATGACTGAACTCACTGAATTGCCTGATGGACCGTTTACTCGCCAGCAGGCAGAGGCGGTTGCGTCTCAATATTCCAACGTTGCTATAGAGGACGACCTGGGGACACATTTCCGTCTGGTTGTCCGTCATGAGCGTTGCATGGTCTGGCGAGCCTGGAACTTTGAGCCGGATGCCGGTTACTGGCTGAACTGGTATATCACTCGTTATGGCATCCGCAAATTTCCTGCATAACCACCACCAGCACATCACCGATACAAACAAAGTCAGGCCACACCTCTTTCGGGAAGTGTGGCCTTTTGTCTTTTTACCCACTGCATAAGGAGTTACCCATGCGATTAGCCAGCCGCTTTGGCCGTATAAACCAGATACGCCGTGACCGGCCTCTGACCCACGAAGAGCTGATGAGTCATGTGCCCAGCGTGTTCGGGACTGACAAGCATGAATCTCGTTCAGACAGGTACACCTACATCCCGACCATCACCATCCTCGAAAGCCTGCAGCGTGAAGGCTTTGAGCCGTTCTTTGCCTGCCAGACAAAGGTTCGCGACCAGAGCAAGCGGGAACACACCAAACATATGCTTCGCCTGCGTCGTGCCGGTCAACTGACCGGACATCAGGTGCCGGAAATCATTTTGCTCAACAGTCATGACGGCTCCTCAAGCTATCAGATGCTGCCGGGGCTATTTCGAGGTGTCTGTACCAACGGTCTGGTCTGCGGCCAGTCATTCGGAGAAGTGCGGGTACCGCATAAAGGCAATGTCGTCGAGAAGGTGATTGAAGGGGCTTACGAAGTGCTCGGTGTGTTTGACCGGGTGGAGGATAAGCGCGATGCAATGCAGTCACTGGCACTGCCAGAACCAGCCCGTAACGCCCTGGCGAATGCCGCGCTGAAGTATCGCTTTGGTGAAGACCACCAGCCGGTCACGGTATCGCAGTTGCTGACTCCGCGTCGTCGGGAGGACTACAGCGATGACCTGTGGACCGTTTACCAGCGCGTGCAGGAGAACCTGATGAAAGGTGGTCTGTCAGGGCGAACCGCTCAGGGGAAAAGCAGCCGCACCCGTGCCGTTACTGGCATCGCTGGCGATGTGAAACTCAATCGCGCCCTGTGGGTTATGGCAGAAAACATGCTCGATTTTTTCGGGCGTTAAACAACCGTTCCGGCATAAGGAGATAGTTTAATGAATACACAAAATCATCAGTTCGCGGAGCATACCGCAATTACTGCCTCAGTGGTCCCGGACGAGTTACGCATCGGCTTCTGGCCGCAGCACTTTGGCTCCATCCCACAATGGATAACCCTTGAACCTCGCATTTTCGCCTGGATGGATCGGCTGTGTGCCGATTACCACGGTGGTATCTGGAACTTTTCGACGCTCAGCAACGGCGGTGCTTTTATGGCTCCCGAGTCAGAGCACGATGAGAAGTGGACATTGTTCAACAGCATGAACGGCAATGGCGCAGAGCTTACCAGTGAAGCTGCAGGGATGGTCGCCTGTCTGATGGCTTACAGCCACCACGCCTGCCGCACCGAGTGTGACGCTATGACTGGACACTATTATCGCTTACGCGACTACGCGCTAAACCATCCGGAATGCAGCGCCATTATGCATCTTATAGACTAAGGAATGCCTGACATGAATACTGTATTATCCCCGGAGTCATCGCAGTCTGAACTCTTTCCACTGGCGATTATGGCCCAGCATGGTTGTTTGCTCTCCGCGACCTCCGGATTAACCCCCTATGCCCAACGCACCATTCGTCGTGCCATCAACCTGCTGGATAAATATCTGCGCCAGCCCGGTATATCCTTTACCTCTAGTACTGCTGCCCGTGACTGGCTTCGGTTACATCTGGCAGGACAAGAACGGGAAGTGTTTATGGTGCTCTATCTCGATAACCAGCACCGTTTACTGGAGAGTGAATCGCTATTTGCCGGTTCGATTAACCATGTCCAGGTCCATCCTCGAGAGGTAGTGAAGTCAGCGCTTCGCTTCAATGCTGCAGCTGTCGTGCTGGCGCATAACCATCCATCCGGTGATCCGGAGCCCAGCCAATGCGATCGCAACATTACGGGTAGGCTTAAAGAAGCCCTGGCACTAGTTGATGTGAACATACTCGATCATCTGGTTGTCGGTTCAGATGGCATTGTGTCGTTTGCAGAGCGAGGCTGGATATGAGGGTACTTCAATGAAATCTACTGGCTCAGAGAACGATTCATTTCTCCAGTGGGGGCTGAATCGTGATGTGACGCCTTGCTTTGGCGCTCGTCTGGTACAGGAGGGAAACCAACTGCACTATCTGGCTGACCGGGTCAGCATTACCGGTGAATTCAGTAACGCAGAATCTTTGAAGTTGGATGAAGTATTCCCACGTTTTATCAGCCAGATGGAATCGATGTTGACCACTAGTGAAATGAATCCTCGCTATGCCCACTGCGTCACCCTGTACCACAACGGTTTCACCTGCGAAGCCGATACACTTGGCAGTTGCGGCTATGTATACATCGCCGTTTACCCCACTCAACGTTAACTAACTCCACAAGAGCAAATATGAAAACTCTACCTGCAACAACTCCGCAGGCGGCGACGCTATGTCTTTCGCCCGTGGCAGTGTGGCAAATGCTGCTTGCACGCCTGCTGGAACAACATTATGGCCTGACACTCAACGACACACCATTCAGTGATGAAACGGTAATTCAGGAACATATCGATGCCGGTATAACTTTGGCCGATGCCGTTAACTTTTTGGTAGAAAAGTACGAACTGGTTCGTATCGATCGCAGGGGATTCAACTGGCAGGAACAGTCCCCATATCTGCGGGCAGTCGATATTCTGCGGGCGCGGCAGGCAACTGGTTTATTGAAAAGAAATCGTATTAGCGCGGCACAGTGAACATTGGGAATAACCTTTCTGATTCACACTGCAGCTTTCCTTACTTATTTACTCATTCCAGAAAGCACCTGCCGATACTGGCCGGTGCTTTTGCTTATATGGACGAAATATCATGCAAATTGAAGCTGTAATTTTAACTGGGCACATTATCGCAAGCACAATCCGGGAATGCTGGGCCGTCGTTATTGATGGTTTTGACGCATACTGCGAACAAGCTTATGATCCAGCTTAATTTCTTTTCCTCATGAAGGGACGGCTATGGGCAACAGAATGTGGATGATCCGTGGTGACGGCGGCAAGCTCTATGACGATTTTCGCGATAAGCAAATTGTAGGCATCGGTTGGTCTCAGCTGGCTCCATTAGTCAAACCCGGCCTGTCCCGAGCTCAGTTACTCGCCTTATACCAGGAGGCAGATCCATTAACAAAGCTGGGAACTGCGCGTTCTGGTGCATCGCAGGTCTGGCGTTTTGTGAACGAAATCCAAAAGGGTGATTGGGTTATTACCTATTCGCCAGCCAACCGTACTTATCTGCTAGGTAAAGTTACATCTGATTTCCAGTACCACCCTGAATGGGTGGAAGAGGGGATGGGAATCGCTCGACAGGTAAAATGGAATACTGAAGAAATCGATCGCGATCGATTGTCTGTTGCTACCAAAAACACATTGGGCTCTACGCTGACGGTTTTCCAGCTTCCAGAATATGCTCTAGAAGAGCTTTTGCAGGATAAGAAACCCACTGTAGATGTGATTACACAGAATCCAATTGCGATGGATGAAGAGGAGGTCGTTTCTGATCCGCTCCGCGATATGGAAATGCTCGCGTTTGAAGGTATCAAAGATCGCATCAACTCTCTTGACTGGGACGAGATGCAAAATCTGGTTGCCGGAGTTTTACGCAGTATGGGTTATAAAACTCAGGTGTCACCTGCGGGAGCCGATCGGGGTAAAGATATCATTGCTTCACCTGATGGATTCGGTTTTGAAAATCCACGTATTATCGTTGAGGTAAAACATCGCAGGGAGCAAATGGGAAGCCAACAGATCCGCAGCTTTATCGGAGGTCGCCATAAAGATGATCGCGGGCTTTATGTCAGTACCGGTGGTTTTACAAAAGATGCTCGATATGAAGCCGACCGTTCGACGATACCACTAACGCTCTGGACGCTTGATGATCTCGTCCGTGCGCTTATTGAGAACTACGAACAAGTTGATATCGAGACTAAACTTTTGGTGCCTCTGAAGAAAACGTTCCTGCCTGCCTGAGTCTTGCTTCGACAGCCATAACAGTGTTCTACTGCTATGGCTTTATACCCACTCAAAATGTCTATTTTTTATACGGATTACAACGTGTGGGTACAAGTGCGGGTATAACTATTTAACCCTGTTTCTAAAAAACATTGATATCAGTCTATTAGGTGTGAAATTCGAGTCCGGCCTTCGCACCACACCGTATGCAAATCGAGTCGCTCAAGAGCGGCTTTTTTTGTGTCTGAAATCACCCATATCCGTGCAGTATATAGGCCTGCCAGAAAAGCAGTTCAGTATTCTTCATTTTGTAGTCGATGGTCCCAAGTTTGCTCTGGCTGGAAGCTGCATCGTCCACATTACGTGGGCAGGGTGGTTTCGCTATGCTACTTGAACGTTTTGACCATGTGGCTCAGGTAGCTAATATCAAAAGACGTCATTTTGTCTCCACGCCCACCTTGGTGAACATTCAATAAATAGTTTCGGTCGAGAGCAGTTATGTAGGGCTAGCAGACGAGATGCGCAGACATCTTGTTGAAGACAATTTTACTGACCACCTGAGAACGCTATTCTACCGAATAATATTTATTATCTTGGTGAATAATGATGATTACCTGTGTAACTATGGTTTTATGCTGATGGGACCGGCAGTACAATTTCTGTAGTGTACTCGCAATTTCAGGTCTCTGGCGTTTATTCTGGTGCAAAGGAGGTATGTGATGAAAACTTTGCTACCATGCCATTAAATGCGACCAATATCGGATTATCCATCAGTTGATTGTTGTAGATTTCATTGGTTATAAAAATGCAAGGTGTAAAAGATGAAATTTATAATTATTAGTTAAGTGGCTAGTTTTATAGTAATTTAGACAATAGGATGTATGGAAAAAGTTTATGATACCACTAGAATTAGTAATCTTGCTAACGACCCGAAACAGTTTTGTTCTTTTTTTTGTGAGTACATAAAAAGAGATGATATTAGTATAGATATCGCCTTGGATGTGCTGAGAATATCTTCCATCTATTATAATAGATTTTCAGTTCAGACTGAAGTTGAGTATAACAATACATTCAAAAAATGTATTAATGAGCTAGTAAACTCATTTCCTGATAACATTGAACTAATCTCTGAGTTCGAGAGTCAATGTAAAATTATGCATGATATAAATAATTCTTTCTTTGCGGCTACAAAATGTGCTGGTATTTGGCGTAAAAATACAAAAAAATCACATGCATTAATACTTAATCTCATCATGTTTTGTGAGATGTTTTTATCATCATTATCATCCTTGGTTGTGGTCAATGATCCTAAAAAAATGAAGAGGATTTTTCCATTATTTATCGTTTCTGAAAATATTAATATTCATGCTGAACCTGATATCGAATATTTTCGAGTTATCGATAGGGCATTTGATGAGGTAGCCAATTACACCGGAAGAATATTTTCTTATTTACGGACTCATGGGCCATTGAAACTAACTTCTTGTGTGAATAAACAAACCTTGCTTTCAATGGGAGGGTACCTTAATGAGTGGAATGTTTTTGACTCATTAAGCAGAGTAAGAGACTTTTTCAGACTAAGTAGTGCAGTATTTACAAAATTGGATAATAACATTTACTCTCTTGAGGTTGATAGTTTTTGTTTATACCGAGATTATGAGATTGCAAGAAATAGACTAATGATGAGAGCGTCACATCTATATAGCGAAGTTCATGAATTTAGTAACAAACATTTTCATCTAAATAGTTGGGTAAAGGATCATATGCCATCTTACTTAAATTCTGATGGCGTTTTTAGCTCATTTCATCTAAGCGAGTTGGAAAATATGTCTCCTGATGACCTTCATGAAGAATATGGGAATATATCATTATTTAATTGGGTGCACGCTTATCAATGTTTAGTCGAGTTATCTAAAGAAGAAATGAGCAAAAGATTTTCATCGACAAAACCTATACCCCTACAGTTGGATCGCTGGCTGATCATAAAAAGCCGTGAGAGTTGGTTATCATTCTTTCAACGTAAGGGGATTGCAGCAGATGCAGCAAAAAAACTGATAGATTATTTTACCTTCAATTCAAAATCACATGATCTTAATGATTGCCCATTTATTCCCTGTATGGACGGTTTATGCTTAATGCCTGCATTAATAGCAAATAGCTCAGTGACTCGCTCTCTAATGTCATTATTTGGTTCCAAAAAAATTTCTCAAGCAAGTAAAGGGCGATTTCATGAGCAACAATTTATAAAACAAGTTCGTGATGCGGGGATTAAAGCTTCTCCAATTGATGCTCATGCTAATTATCAGTGCGATTGCGTGATTCTCCTGGATGATTGTTTGATTTTTACAGAACTAAAATCAAATGGTCAACCAATATATTATGGTAAGTACTATCAGCAAGTGTGTAACATCGTTGGAGATAGCTCATTAATACATGATCATAATAATAAATTTATGCGTTCTTATTTTCAACAAATAAATCGAATTTCTGAACATTATATTAATCATCTTGATGTGATCATTAAAGAATTCGAACTACCATCAACATGGCAACCCAAAGGTGTGTATAAGCTTATTGTTACTACAACTATGCTCGGTGGGAAATATCATGTGGATGATACATATGTAGCGGACAAATATGCATTATCTAGTTTTTTTCAACGAATACCTGGAGTGATATATCAAACAAATGAAAATGGAAAAATGGCGAAAAATATCATTGATGGGTTTGAGTGTTGCGAAGGGGAAATCACTATCGATAAGTTTATAGATTATCTTTCCTCTTTGCCCAGTATTAATGCTGTACGTAAAAATATAAAAAAATTAACTTATAGTGTTCGATTTAATGAAAAATTAGTCCATCACCCTTATTATGATTCTTGGGCTTTTGGCCCATATATTCGTAAGGGAAATGATTAGAGCAATTTATTATATAGTCCATGTTATTCACTGATTATATTATTGATAATATAATCAGTGAATAACTCTAATTTTTTTAATGTTGGGGTTTAGCCTGAAGTTGAAATTGGTACTACGGAACGGTATGATCATATCGCATCAAAATATCAAGGTAGTGATGATTTTCTACGCACCGTTCCAGAAACGTGGATTTTATCATCACCATAAGCAATGGCAGCGACAACACCATCAATTTCTATATCAAAGGTGGTGAAATAAATTAGAAAATTGTTTATTTAATCCATTAGCGATAAGTTTTATTGTTATTTAGCCGAGATATATTCCATTGAAAAAAGTAAATTGGCACTGATATTATATCAAATGGGAATAATCCTTTTGTAAATAAGCTGAGGAATGTGTTAATTCACATCCAGCGCCTTATAAACCGCATCAACCGGTTCTGAGTAAAAACTTACCTGAAACTTGGTAAACAACTCTGCCGGAACTGTTGGAATATCCATAGCCGAGGATATCGGCAACAGAACTCGTTTTGCGCCGCTATCGAAGGCGAGTTGTAAACTAGCGGCAAGATCCTGCACTGATTATGTCAGCAATATTGAACATACTGCGATAGTTATCAACCTCACCCCCTAAAAACCTCTTTTCGATGCCACTCCACAAACCCCTCAAAAGGGTAATTTTTACGCACCTGTGGCAACGCAATAGTTTTCCCGTCAAAATCCCAGAATAATCTCTCAACGATCCCTCCGCCGTTTACCGCATCCGAGACCAGTACCCGCATATTTTCATCCAGGCCAATCGATCCTTTATCAAAGGCTTTATGGTGAATTGCGCAAAGCGCCAGGCCATTAGGAATTTCACAAGGACCGCCGTGCTGTTTCCATTTTATATGCGCCGCTTCAAGCGCGACGGTGGTGTCGTCGTGGCGCATATTAAAGCCACATATCGCGCACTGGTATTTATAAGCGCGTAATACATTTTTGCGAAATAACGGGTCGCGCTGTTTACGGATTTGCTGGAGATCAAAACCCAGCTCGTCAGCAATTTCTTCCTGAATACTCTCGGTGAAGTGCGCTTCGAGTATCTGTTGCGCCAGAGTATTGATGAGTTTTTTATTGCCAGTTACCAGGGCGTAGTGCTGTTCATCGAAACCGCCTGCAACGTGGTATTCAGTCAGTTCCTTCACTGGTGGTTGTCGGCTGCTCCCTGCTGTTGAGCAAAGCTCGGCATTGTGTAATTGCCAGAATCCGTCGCCTTGTAATCGCCAGAACGGCATATCAGGTCGGTACTGTGAACGCTGTGGCCCAAAACGTTCCAGTAAACTGTGCAGAGGTTCGTAGATTTCCGAGCCATAATCGAAAAGGCGCGGATGTCCATTCAGGTATCCCGCTAATATATATAGCAATAACAATGGATTATGCGGCGCGCGCTGTTCACCCTTGTGCCAAATTTTTATGTTGGCAATTGCCTGCTGTAGCGATTTACTGGAAGCCATTGATATCCCTGGCAGTGAAATAATTGCGATCATGCTCGCAAATTTTCTGCTGTTCAAGCCTACAAGCGAAGATATATTACCTTGATCTCATTTGTTTTTTGCTGCCTGTGTGCCCTAATTGCCATGCGATGTTGCACCGACGCAAACCACCGTTTACGCCGGAGGAGTTAAAAGCGCTGATGGATGCGAATAAATCAAATTAATGAACGCTCATCTTTCGCGCCAAAACTGCAAAATTGCTTCTACAAACCTGTCAGAAATAATCCCTCGACGGGCTGCCGCGCTGAAATGACTGCTTCGCAGTGCCGTCGTCCAGTTCTCCGGTGAGCGGTACGCTGAACCGTAATATCCCGTGCTTAAATCGTCCGGATCTTCATCAGGCGCGTTCGTCAGTCCTCTTTCACCTTGTTGCTGGAAGTCGACGAAAATAATATTGGCTAAAACATTATTTTGATAATTGCCATAAATAGCTTCATACGCATGAGGGAAATTTTCTTTCCAGTACCAGGTGGTATCGCCGCAAAACCACGGCGCGTCAGTAATTTTATTAAGCTGAGAATGGTATTGTTTTAGATCCCTACGAAAGGCTTCAACCATATGATTAAAGTGTTGAGGGTGTGACGCGTAGTCGCTGGTCATTAAGTCAAATTCGCCTTGCATCCAGCATACGCCGAGGAATTTGTTCTGCGGTTTTTTTGCCAGTGCGGCTCGCGTTCTGCTGACTAAATCCTGGTATAGCGGAGTATCCGATCCCCAACGACAAGCATCATGGCTGGCTCCGTGCCGTTCTGAATATGTCCCTTCGCTGCCCGCGGTAAAAGCCGATCCGCCACGGCAACACGGAACGATGAGAACCCCTGCATTATCAGGAATAAAGGGCAGTAATTTCCGTGCTATATGCAGTGCCTGGCCAACGGTGCCGTACTGTGTTTGATGATTCGTTGCCAGAGGATGGTGATAACCTAGCATATCCTGAACATCGTGTGGGCAGTGAGTCAGTGGAATAATGTCGTTAAAGTGACATGACGGGCCTCCGGGATGCGTATGCGCAAATCTCGCTAATTGTTTAATTCTGGGATGAGGCGCATCTTCCCCGTCCGGTAATGGCAGTCCTTCGCCATACGCCATGGCATTAGACTGACCAGCAACGGTAAGAACATAGTAATAATCGGGCGATATTATTGCGTCCATATAATTTTCGCGTAATTGAAATGACAAATTGGTAGCAGGGCCCCTTTACCGGGGCCCTGAAGCGTTAGTTTTGTACTGCGACTTTATTATCCTTCACAGAAATCAAAACTGAATCAGTCACTGCTTTGCCGCCTGCAGTTTCACCGCCAATAATTAATAAACTATTATTCCAGGGCAATGATACTCCGTAGGCCCGACCTTGCGATAATTCGCCAGATTTATCCCATTTCCCGTTATGCCAAAGATGAATATCAGCGCTATATGATTTTTTCAGGCCTTCATGCGCATAGTTCTTACCGTTCTGGTAATTTTCTCGTGAACCTTTGAATCCGGCCCCTCCGGCAAATATAAGTGAGTCATTGCTCATGCCTGCAAAACCGCCAGCGACGCCATCTGGTGATGCGACGGGAGCAAGCTTATTCCATTTTAAATTATTACCGGTGAAATCAAGTTCAAATACGGCATCCGTTCGCAATCCTGGTTTGGCTTCGCCATTAATAAGCCAGGTTTTATCACCTTTATTCACAACCGCCGCACCAGCCGTTCCGTACCAGGGAGATTCGCCAGCGTAACTCCATTGCTGTGTAGAGGGATCAAAAGACAACAGAAACTTATTGAAGAAATAATCTTCTGCTTTTTTGTCAAAATAGTGGGCGTTGATTTTATCTATAGTGGTTGAATCTTTTCCAGCTTCGTTGAGATCTTCAAAATAGCCATTGAAGATATTCTGGTTAACACCGCCAGTAACATAAGCCTTGCCGTTGTGTACAAAAGTCACATGGCCCGCCATGCCCATCGGCGCGTGCGACATCAATTTAACCCAGCTATTGGTTTTGGGGTTGTATTTGTGTACGTCATTAAATACCTGAGTCAAGCCCTCGCTGTTTTTGCCAATGCCGCCAAACACATACAGATTGCCATCAATAAATGCAGAGGTTGCTTGATCTCTCGGTCCGCCAGGGAATGCAGCTAACGCTGTCCATTTTTTATCTTTGGCCTGTGTATCCAGCTTGTACCATGCCGTACCTGCGCTACCTAAACCAATGTAGACAGTGTCGTTATCAATTGCTCCGGTACCACTTTTAAATGGCACAGGAGTTTCCGGTAATACAGACGCGTTTGCGGCAAATGAAGCCATTATGATAGTAAGCGCCGTTATTGTTTTATTCATTGTGACTGTCTCCTGTCTACTACAGTTTAAATGACACACCAATGCGATAACTGTTTTCCGATAAATTATCTCTGCCGTTGTAAACACCCTGACGGTCAAGGTAGTCATATTCTATGTATGGCGTAATATCGGGCGTCATATGGTATTGTAGAACAAATGCATTTTCCGTCGCCCATTTCTTATGGTTTGCATAGCGATAATCGTTCTGTTTGCTGTATAGCGTCGTTTGCCATGCGAAGGTGAAATCACTATTAATATGGTAAGTGACATATCCATCCCAACGATGAACGTTATCACGAGACATATCACCGGATAAGTCTTGTTGTCGGTAAGCTTTCCAGTCGTAACGATAGCGAATGCCAAAATTAAGATCTTTTGTCGCGTCCCAGGACAGTTTTACGTAGGGTCCGTATCGTGTGCCGTTGCTGCTAAAATGCGTTAACATTCCCGGGCGCACCGTCCATTGATCATCAAGTTTAATCGCGTAATTAACTTCCACCTGAACATCATTGAGTGCGGCATTTTCCTTTTTATTATCATGAATGGTATTCCAGGTATTACTTTCCATACTTGCCCACCATCCATTTTGCCATCCCTCACTGACTTTGAGTCGAGTCTCATAGGCGTGGCTTCCACTACGATATCCACCACGTACGTCCAGTGTCGCAGCCTGGGAAATTAGTGGTGACGAGAAGCACAGTAATAATACGCCAGAAAGTATTTTAGCCTTTTTCATATATTTCACTCATTTGTAGGATACAGAAAGCAATACAAAGCCCGCATAAACAATTAGCATTTATGTTGTGTAATATTTTTTGCCAGGCTTATAGTGTCTTTGGCAACGAGTATCTGTATTTTATATTTTTTGTATAAGGTCTCCTGTGAAAATTCTCTTTCCACATTATTCAAATAAACAGAGAACCAGATTAAATACCTGAGTATAAAATCTCTTCTGATGTTTAATTGATTTGAATGTTCGTAAGCTATATCACTTACTCAATCCATTTTACCCAGAGTCATAAAATAGAGTGTCTGTTGATCTCATTTTCATATTCCTTTCAGACTGAAGTGCGTTTTCATCACCCGATGAGAAAGAACTGAAGTGATGTTTGCCATAGATTGCGAGATGCCCTGTCTCATTGACTATCGCGGTGCACCTTTATACCTGTTATACCAGATCAAAAATCACGCAATCCATACAACAAAACGAGATTTGCAATTCGTGTCACAAAATATGTCGATCTTTTTCTAAGAGGAAGATGCCATGTGAAGCCAGACGAACACTTGAGGTGGTCTTCAAAAACTAAAGGATTTCTTTTAACTGTTTGTTTTATAAACAATTTATTTATGGTCTAAACAAGGGATGCTTTGCAAGCTAACTCAGTGAGCGTGGTGAAAATAAGTGTTTACCCGCCATCAGGATGATCATAATTCTCATCATGAAATATGTTTCCTGGTTTTTGGCTTGTAAGTGGTCACCCCTGAAGTCGATCTGGAAAGGCTTGTGGATGTTGGTGTTTTCAGGATGATGTTTCAGATAGGTTGTTTGCCGTATCGCCCGGCGAATAGCTGTGATTGAGGAAGGTTTAAGTCGCAGTGACCAAAGCCATATTTACCAACGAATGTAGATGAAAAAGCGTCTCCTGCGTTCCCCCATATCTCCAGGAAATACACAGTCTGAAAACAATCTCATGGCGTAAGCTGACGAACCAGGCAGGAATAATCGCTAGGGACCTAAGCATTAGCATGATAATAGCCACTAAGAAATTACTGCGTTCCATGAAATAGCCATTTTGTGGCAAATGCAGTTGACTAATAATGTCATATGTGAGACGGCTAGTTGAACAAATATTAAATTTTGCTGAATTTTTTATGTTGATTTTACTTGTTACAGAACATGTCACATGATATATAGATAAGATTAGTTGCATTAATGATGAGGGTTATTATTCGATTCGTATCAGATTGATAAATATATAAAGGTACATAGCATGCAAGAGCATGGCGTTTGTATGGCAAAGTTATTATAAGTAACTATCGCTACTCCATTTAAGTTCACTCAGAAGAACTGGTCCACTTACGTTAGTTATTAAGCAAACGTTCGCTTTTATAAACATAATCAGGATTAAAATGTTGGATTATTGCTAACCCAGCACAGCTAGTGCGCGTCTGTAATTATAAGGGAAAACGATGAAGAATAAGGCTGATAACAAAAAAAGGAACTTCCTGACCCATAGTGAAATCGAATCACTCCTTAAAGCAGCAAATACCGGGCCTCATGCTGCACGTAATTATTGTCTGACATTACTTTGTTTTATTCATGGTTTCCGGGCGAGTGAAATTTGCCGATTGAGGATTTCGGATATTGATCTTAAGGCAAAGTGTATATATATCCATCGATTAAAAAAAGGCTTTTCAACAACGCACCCGCTATTGAACAAAGAAATTCAGGCTTTAAAAAACTGGTTGAGTATCCGTACTTCTTATCCGCATGCTGAGAGCGAGTGGGTATTTTTATCACGTAAGGGGAATCCACTTTCTCGGCAACAGTTTTACCATATTGTCTCGACTTCCGGTGGTAATGCCGGGTTGTCACTGGAGATTCATCCGCACATGTTACGCCATTCGTGTGGTTTTGCTTTGGCGAATATGGGAATAGATACGCGACTTATCCAGGATTATCTTGGACATCGCAATATTCGTCATACTGTCTGGTATACCGCCAGCAATGCAGGGCGTTTTTATGGCATCTGGGATAGAGCCAGAGGACGACAGCGTCACGCTGTTTTATAGAGATAGTTGAGATACCAGGGATGGTGTTAAAAACTACATTATTCTTACGATATATCAAAAATGATTAACCATTTATTAATTGATGTTATTGTAAGTATGATTCTTAATTATCATAATAAACATTAAGTTAACCATATCCATACAAAATACAATGGTTTATGTTCTTCAAAATAAATAAACAAAATCATTCATAAATTTACACATCACTTAAATTCGCCTGTTTTCATACTTTTTTCTTTATTTTTTAAGCAACTGGAAGTTAATCCACTGCAATCTATTGTTATATTGAATCAAATCAATGAAAATAGATGTTGTCACATCAGTGATATTTTATTTTTGTATGATATTTAATGTAATTGACTGATAGCCACATCACTTCGTGTGTGGTTATCTTTTTATCTATTGGGCTAATTTTGACCGATTGAGGTTTCCTATAGGTATTCATTCAAATATATCTCAGTCAGGAGTACTACTATTGTGAGTAAACGTCGTTATCTTACCGGTAAAGAAGTTCAGGCCATGATGCAGGCGGTGTGTTACGGGGCAACGGGAGCAAGAGATTATTGTCTTATTCTGTTGGCATATCGGCATGGGATGCGTATTAGTGAACTGCTTGATCTGCATTATCAGGATCTTGACCTTAATGAAGGTCGAATAAATATTCGCCGACTGAAGAACGGATTTTCTACCGTTCACCCGTTACGTTTTGATGAGCGTGAAGCTGTGGAACGCTGGACCCAGGAACGTGCTAACTGGAAAGGCGCTGACCGGACCGACGCTATATTTATTTCTCGCCGCGGGAGTCGGCTTTCTCGCCAGCAGGCCTATCGCATTATTCGCGATGCCGGTATTGAAGCTGGAACCGTAACGCAGACTCATCCTCATATGTTAAGGCATGCTTGTGGTTATGAACTGGCGGAGCGTGGTGCAGATACCCGTTTAATTCAGGATTATCTCGGGCATCGAAATATTCGCCATACTGTGCGTTATACCGCCAGTAATGCTGCTCGTTTTGCCGGATTATGGGAAAGAAATAATCTCATAAACGAAAAATTAAAAAGAGAAGAAGTTTGATTTAACTTATTGATAATAAAGTTAAAAAACAAATAAATACAAGACAATTGGGGCCAAACTGTCTATATCATAAATAAGTTACGTATTTTTTCTCAAGCATAAAAATATTAAAAAACGACAAAAATCATCTAACTGTTTGATATGTAAATTATTTCTCTTGTAAATTAATTTCACATCACCTCCGCTATATGTAAAGCTAACGTTTCTGTAGCTCGACGCAACTTCCTCATTCTTCTCTCCAAAAACCACCTCATGCAATATAAAAAACTGCAAATAAAGATAACTATAGAACATTAAGCCAACAAATAAACTGAAAAAGTTTGTGCGCGATGCTTTCCTCTATGAGTCAAAATGGCCCCAAATGTTTCATCTTTTGGGGGAAAACTGTGCAGTGTTGGCAGTCAAACTCGTTGACAAAACAAAGTGTACAGAACGACTGCCCATGTCGATTTAGAAATAGTTTTTTTAAAGGAAAGCAGTATGAAAATTAAAACTCTGGCAATTGTTGTTCTGTCGGCTCTGTCCCTCAGTTCCACAGCGGCTCTGGCCGCTGCCACGACGGTTAATGGTGGGACCGTTCACTTTAAAGGGGAAGTTGTTAACGCCGCTTGCGCAGTTGATGCAGGCTCTGTTGATCAAACCGTTCAGTTAGGTCAGGTTCGTACCGCATCGCTGGCGCAGGAAGGAGCAACCAGTTCTGCTGTCGGTTTTAACATTCAACTGAACGATTGTGACACTACTGTTGCAGACAAAGCAGCTATTGCCTTCCTTGGTACCGCAATTGATGGAACTCATCCTAACGTATTAGCTTTGCAGAGTTCAGCTGCGGGTAGTGCAACAAAAGTTGGTGTGCAGATCCTGGACAGAACGGGTGCTGCGCTGGCGCTGGACGGTGCGACATTTAGTGCACAAACAACCCTGAATAACGGTACCAACACCATTCCGTTCCAGGCGCGTTATTATGCAATCGGCGAGGCAACCCCGGGTGCTGCTAATGCGGATGCGACCTTCAAGGTTCAGTATCAATAACCTACCCAGGTTCAGGGACGTCATTACGGGCAGGGATGCCCACCCTTGTGCGATAAAAATAACGATGAAAAGGAAGAGATTATTTCTGTTAGCGTCGTTGCTGCCAATGTTTGCTCTGGCCGGAAATAAATGGAATACCACGCTGCCTGGCGGAAATATGCAATTTCAGGGCGTCATTATTGCGGAAACTTGCCGGATTGAAGCCGGCGATAAACAAATGACGGTCAATATGGGGCAAATCAGCAGTAACCGGTTTCATGCGGTAGGGGAAGATAGCGCACCAGTGCCTTTTGTTATTCATTTACGGGAATGTAGCACGGTGGTGAGTGAACGTGTGGGGGTGGCGTTTCACGGTGTCGCGGATGGTAAAAATCCGGATGTGCTTTCCGTGGGAGAGGGGCCAGGGATAGCCACCAATATTGGCGTAGCGTTGTTTGATGATGAAGGAAACCTCGTACCGATTAATCGTCCTCCAGTAAACTGGAAACGGCTTTACTCAGGCTCTACGTCGCTACATTTCATCGCCAAATATCGTGCTACCGGGCGTCGGGTTACTGGCGGCATCGCCAATGCCCAGGCCTGGTTCTCTTTAACCTATCAGTAATTATTCAGCAGATAATGTGATAACAGGAACAGGACAGTGAGTAATAAAAACGTCAATGTAAGGAAATCGCAGGAAATAACATTCTGCTTGCTGGCAGGTATCCTGATGTTCATGGCAATGGTGGTTGCCGGACGCGCTGAAGCGGGAGTGGCCTTAGGTGCGACTCGCGTAATTTATCCGGCAGGGCAAAAACAAGTGCAACTTGCCGTGACAAATAATGATGAAAATAGCACCTATTTAATTCAATCATGGGTAGAAAATGCCGATGGTGTAAAGGATGGCCGTTTTATCGTGACGCCACCTCTGTTTGCGATGAAAGGAAAAAAAGAGAATACCTTGCGTATTCTTGATGCAACAAATAACCAATTACCACAGGATCGGGAAAGTTTATTCTGGATGAATGTTAAAGCGATTCCGTCAATGGATAAATCAAAATTGACTGAGAATACGCTACAGCTCGCAATTATCAGCCGCATTAAACTGTACTATCGTCCGGCTAAATTAGCGTTGCCACCCGATCAGGCCGCAGAAAAATTAAGATTTCGTCGTAGCGCGAATTCTCTGACGCTGATTAACCCGACACCCTATTACCTGACGGTAACAGAGTTGAATGCCGGAACTCGGGTTCTTGAAAATGCATTGGTGCCTCCAATGGGCGAAAGCACGGTTAAATTGCCTTCTGATGCAGGAAGCAATATTACTTACCGAACAATAAATGATTATGGCGCACTTACCCCCAAAATGACGGGCGTAATGGAATAACGCAGGGGGATTTTTTCGCCTGAATAAAAAGAATTGACTGCCGGGTGATTTAAACCGGAGGAATAATGTCATATCTGAATTTAAGACTTTACCAGCGAAACACACAATGCTTGCATATTCGTAGGCATCGTTTGGCTGGTTTTTTTGTCCGACTCTTTGTTGCCTGTGCTTTTACCGCACAGGCACCTTTGTCATCTGCCGAACTCTATTTTAACCCGCGTTTTTTAGCGGATGATCCCCAGGCTGTGGCTGATTTATCGCGTTTTGAAAATGGGCAAGAATTACCGCCAGGGACGTATCGTGTTGATATCTATTTGAATAATGGTTATATGGCAACGCGTGATGTCACATTTAATACGGGCGACAGCGAACAAGGGATTGTTCCCTGCCTGACACGCGCGCAACTTGCCAGTATGGGGCTGAATACGGCTTCTGTCTCCGGTATGAATCTGCTGGCGGATGATGCCTGCGTGCCATTAACCTCAATGATCCATGACGCTACTGCGCAACTGGATGTGGGTCAGCAGCGACTCAACCTGACGATCCCTCAGGCATTTATGAGTAATCGCGCGCGTGGTTATATTCCTCCTGAGTTATGGGATCCCGGTATTAATGCCGGATTGCTCAATTATAATTTCAGCGGAAATAGTGTACAGAATCGAATTGGGGGTAACAGCCATTATGCATATTTAAACCTACAGAGTGGGTTAAATATTGGTGCGTGGCGTTTACGCGACAATACCACCTGGAGTTATAACAGTAGCGACAGTTCATCAGGTAGCAAAAATAAATGGCAGCATATCAATACCTGGCTTGAGCGAGACATAATACCGTTACGTTCCCGGCTGACGCTGGGTGATGGTTATACTCAGGGCGATATTTTCGATGGTATTAACTTTCGCGGCGCACAATTGGCCTCAGATGACAATATGTTACCCGATAGCCAAAGAGGATTTGCCCCGGTGATCCACGGTATTGCTCGTGGTACTGCACAGGTCACTATTAAACAAAATGGGTATGACATTTATAATAGTACGGTGCCACCGGGGCCTTTTACCATCAACGATATCTATGCCGCAGGTAATAGTGGTGACTTGCAGGTAACGATTAAAGAGGCTGACGGCAGTACGCAGATTTTTACCGTACCCTATTCGTCAGTCCCGCTCTTGCAACGTGAAGGGCATACACGTTATTCCATTACGGCAGGAGAATACCGTAGTGGAAATGCGCAACAGGAAAAACCCCGCTTTTTCCAGAGTACATTACTCCACGGCCTTCCGGCTGGCTGGACAATATATGGTGGAACGCAACTTGCGGATCGTTATCGTGCGTTTAATTTCGGTATCGGGAAAAACATGGGGGCACTGGGCGCTCTGTCTGTGGATATGACGCAGGCTAATTCCACACTTCCCGATGACAGTCAGCATGACGGACAATCGGTGCGTTTTCTTTATAACAAATCGCTCAATGAGTCAGGCACGAATATTCAGTTAGTGGGTTACCGTTATTCGACCAGTGGATATTTTAATTTCGCTGATACAACATACAGTCGAATGAATGGCTACAACATCGAAACACAGGATGGAGTTATTCAGGTTAAGCCGAAATTCACCGACTATTACAATCTCGCTTATAACAAACGCGGGAAATTACAACTCACCGTTACTCAGCAACTCGGGCGCACATCAACACTGTATTTGAGTGGTAGCCATCAAACTTATTGGGGAACGAGTAATGTCGATGAGCAATTCCAGGCTGGATTAAATACTGCGTTCGAAGATATTAACTGGACGCTCAGCTATAGCCTGACGAAAAACGCCTGGCAAAAAGGACGGGATCAGATGTTAGCGCTTAACGTCAATATTCCTTTCAGCCACTGGCTGCGTTCTGACAGTAAATCTCAGTGGCGACATGCCAGTGCCAGCTACAGCATGTCACACGATCTCAACGGTCGGATGACCAATCTGGCCGGTGTATACGGTACGTTGCTGGAAGACAACAACCTCAGCTATAGCGTGCAAACCGGTTATGCCGGGGGAGGCGATGGAAATAGCGGAAGTACAGGCTACGCCACGCTGAATTATCGCGGTGGTTACGGCAATGCCAATATCGGTTACAGCCATAGCGATGATATTAAGCAGCTCTATTACGGAGTCAGCGGTGGGGTACTGGCTCATGCCAATGGCGTAACGCTGGGGCAGCCGTTAAACGATACGGTGGTGCTTGTTAAAGCGCCTGGCGCAAAAGATGCAAAAGTCGAAAACCAGACAGGAGTGCGTACCGACTGGCGGGGTTATGCCGTGCTGCCATATGCCACTGAATATCGGGAAAACAGAGTGGCGCTGGATACCAATACCCTGGCTGATAACGTCGATTTAGATAATGCGGTCGCTAACGTTGTTCCCACCCGTGGGGCGATCGTGCGAGCAGAGTTTAAAGCGCGCGTTGGGATAAAACTGCTCATGACGCTAACCCACAATAATAAGCCGCTGCCGTTTGGGGCGATGGTGACATCAGAGAGTAGCCAGAGTAGCGGCATTGTTGCGGATAATGGTCAGGTTTACCTCAGCGGAATGCCTTTAGCGGGAAAAGTTCAGGTGAAATGGGGAGAAGAGGAAAATGCTCACTGTGTCGCCAATTATCAACTGCCACCAGAGAGTCAGCAGCAGTTATTAACCCAGCTATCAGCTGAATGTCGTTAAGGGGGCGTGATGAGAAACAAACCTTTTTATCTTCTGTGCGCTTTTTTGTGGCTGGCGGTGAGTCGCGCTTTGGCTGCGGATAGCACGATTACTATCCGCGGCTATGTCAGAGATAACGGCTGTAGTGTGGCCGCTGAATCAACCAATTTTACTGTTGATCTGATGGAAAACGCGGCGAAGCAATTTAACAACATTGGCGCGACGACTCCTGTCGTTCCATTTCGTATTTTGCTGTCACCCTGTGGTAACGCCGTTTCTGCCGTAAAGGTTGGGTTTACTGGCGTTGCAGATAGCCACAATGCCAACCTGCTTGCACTTGAAAATACGGTGTCAGCGGCTGCGGGACTGGGAATACAGCTTCTGAATGAGCAGCAAAATCAAATACCCCTTAATGCTCCATCGTCCGCGATTTCGTGGACGACCCTGACGCCGGGTAAACCAAATACGCTGAATTTTTACGCCCGGCTAATGGCGACACAGGTGCCTGTCACTGCGGGGCATATCAATGCCACGGCTACCTTCACTCTTGAATATCAGTAACTGGAGATGCTCATGAAATGGTGCAAACGTGGGTATTTATTGGCGGCAATGTTGGCGCTCGCAAGTGCGACGATACAGGCAGCCGATGTCACCATCACGGTGAACGGTAAGGTCGTCGCCAAACCGTGCACGGTTTCCACCACCAATGCCACGGTAGATCTCGGCGATCTTTATTCTTTCAGTCTTATGTCTGCCGGGGCGGCATCGGCCTGGCATGATGTTGCGCTTGAGTTGACTAATTGTCCGGTGGGAACGTCGAGGGTCACTGCCAGCTTCAGCGGGGCAGTCGACAGTACCGGATATTATAAAAACCAGGGGACCGCGCAAAACATCCAGTTAGAGCTACAGGATGACAGTGGCAACACATTGAATACTGGCGCAACCAAAACAGTTCAGGTGGATGATTCCTCACAATCAGCGCACTTCCCGTTACAGGTCAGAGCATTGACGGTAAATGGCGGAGCCACTCAGGGAACCATTCAGGCAGTGATTAGCATCACCTATACCTACAGCTGAACCCAAAGAGATGATTGTAATGAAACGAGTTATTACCCTGTTTGCTGTACTGCTGATGGGCTGGTCGGTAAATGCCTGGTCATTCGCCTGTAAAACCGCCAATGGTACCGCAATCCCTATTGGCGGTGGCAGCGCCAATGTTTATGTAAACCTTGCGCCTGCCGTGAATGTGGGGCAAAACCTGGTCGTGGATCTTTCGACGCAAATCTTTTGCCATAACGATTACCCGGAAACCATTACAGATTATGTCACACTGCAACGAGGCTCGGCTTATGGCGGCGTGTTATCTAATTTTTCCGGGACCGTAAAATATAATGGCAGTAGCTATCCTTTCCCTACTACCAGCGAAACGCCGCGGGTTGTTTATAATTCGAGAACGGATAAGCCGTGGCCGGTGGCGCTTTATTTGACGCCTGTGAGCAGTGCGGGGGGAGTGGCGATTAAAGCTGGCTCATTAATTGCCGTGCTTATTTTGCGACAGACCAACAACTATAACAGCGATGATTTCCAGTTTGTGTGGAATATTTACGCCAATAATGATGTGGTGGTGCCCACTGGCGGCTGCGATGTTTCTGCTCGTGATGTCACCGTTACTCTGCCGGACTACCCTGGTTCAGTGCCGATTCCTCTTACCGTTTATTGTGCGAAAAGCCAAAACCTGGGGTATTACCTCTCCGGCACAACCGCAGATGCGGGCAACTCAATTTTCACCAATACCGCGTCGTTTTCACCAGCGCAGGGCGTCGGCGTACAGTTGACGCGCAACGGTACGATTATTCCAGCGAATAACACGGTATCGTTAGGAGTAGTAGGGACTTCGGCGGTAAGTCTGGGATTAACGGCAAATTACGCACGTACCGGAGGGCAGGTGACTGCAGGGAATGTGCAATCGATTATTGGCGTAACTTTTGTTTATCAATAAAGAAATCACAGGGCATTGCTAATGCAGGTACGCAATATTGCCTGAAGCTAAAAACCTGCACGTTAGCCCTTTGTAGGCCAGATAAGACGCGTCAGCGTCGCATCTGGCATAAACAAAGCGCACTTTGCTGGTCTGTTCCCCTCACCCTAACCCTCTCCCCGGAGGGGCGAGGGGACTGGCCGGGCACATTTTTAGACTTTGTCATCAGTCAGAGCCTGCCAATGGCAGGCTCTGGTGCTCTTTTACGCTACCATGCTAATAATCAACACAATAATCAGCCCAACCACGGAGTTGACCAGCTCCAGCAGTCCTCAGGTTTTCAACGTGTCTTTTACTGACAGGTCAAAGTAATCTAAGAGGCATTGCTAATGTAGGGAATGTGTCTGAACCTGCGGTCATTGTCAGTACCAGCATCAGGCCAATGCCGAATACCACCCAGAGAATGTTAAGCACATGCATAACGTTTTACCTTACCTGGTTGAACCGTTGTTATTTTGGGCGACATGTTATGTAAATTGGTCAACCATTGTTGCGGTGAATGTCACATCCTCTGATCAATAACCATCGATTACCCTTTGCTGCAATTTGCAGCAACAACCAGGAGAGTTAAATTCTTGTGATGTGGTTAACCAATTTTAGAATTCGGGTTGACATGTCTTACCAAAAGGTAGAACTTATACGCCATCTCATCCGATGCGACGCTACGGCTGTGGCCGGGTTGTTCATCCGGATACCTAAACAACTCCGGGGTTCCGCGTCTCTTCGCTGTTGAACCCACTATGTGAAAGAGGAAAAATCATGGAACAGACCTGGCGCTGGTACGGCCCAAACGATCCGGTTTCTTTAGCTGATGTCCGTCAGGCGGGCGCAACTGGCGTGGTTACCGCGCTGCACCATATCCCGAATGGCGAAGTATGGTCCGTTGAAGAGATCCTCAAACGCAAGGCGATCGTTGAAGACGCAGGCCTGGTATGGTCTGTCGTAGAAAGCGTGCCAATTCACGAAGATATCAAAACCCACACTGGCAACTATGAGCAGTGGATTGCTAACTATCAGCAGACCCTGCGCAACCTGGCGCAGTGCGGCATTCGCACCGTGTGCTACAACTTCATGCCGGTGCTCGACTGGACCCGTACTGACCTCGAATACGTGCTGCCAGACGGCTCCAAAGCTCTGCGCTTCGACCAGATCGAATTCGCTGCATTCGAAATGCATATCCTGAAGCGTCCAGGCGCGGAAGCGGATTACACCGAAGAAGACATTGCTCAGGCCGCTGAACGCTTCGCCACTATGAGCGACGAAGACAAAGCGCGTCTGACCCGTAACATCATTGCCGGTCTGCCAGGTGCGGAAGAAGGGTATACCCTCGACCAGTTCCGTAAGCATCTGGAGCTGTACAAAGATATCGACAAAGCCAAACTGCGCGAAAACTTTGCTGTCTTCCTGAAAGCGATTATTCCAGTTGCTGAAGAAGTTGGTGTGCGTATGGCGGTTCACCCGGACGATCCGCCGCGCCCGATCCTCGGCCTGCCGCGCATTGTTTCCACCATTGAAGATATGCAGTGGATGGTTGATACCGTAAACAGCATGGCGAACGGTTTCACCATGTGCACCGGTTCCTACGGCGTGCGTGCTGACAACGATCTGGTTGATATGATCAAGCAGTTCGGTCCGCGTATTTACTTCACCCATCTGCGCTCCACCATGCGTGAAGATAACCCGAAAACCTTCCACGAAGCGGCGCACCTGAACGGTGACGTTGATATGTACGAAGTGGTGAAAGCGATTGTTGAAGAAGAACACCGTCGTAAAGCGGAAGGCAAAGAAGACCTGATCCCGATGCGTCCGGACCACGGTCATCAGATGCTGGACGACCTGAAGAAGAAAACCAATCCTGGTTACTCCGCAATTGGTCGTCTGAAAGGCCTGGCCGAAGTTCGCGGTGTCGAACTGGCGATCCAGCGCGCTTTCTTTAGCCGTTAATACCCACCGGCATGGCTGCGCGCCGTGCCGGTTCCTTCTTCCTTGCCGTCACTCTCTGAAGACGGATTCTGGAGTTTACGATGACTACTATTGTTGACAGCAATCTGCCGGTTGCCCGCCCGTCATGGGATCATTCTCGTCTGGAATCACGCATTGTGCATCTCGGTTGCGGGGCGTTTCACCGCGCGCACCAGGCGCTGTATACCCATCATCTGCTGGAAAGTACCGACAGCGACTGGGGTATCTGCGAAGTTAACCTGATGCCAGGCAACGACCGCGTGCTGATCGAAAACCTGAAAAAACAGCAACTGCTGTACACCGTGGCGGAAAAAGGCGCGGAAAGCACCGAGCTGAAAATTATCGGTTCGATGAAAGAAGCGCTGCATCCGGAAATCGACGGTTGCGAAGGTATTCTCAACGCGATGGCGCGTCCGCAGACGGCGATTGTCTCTCTGACGGTCACGGAAAAAGGCTACTGCGCTGATGCGGCAAGCGGTCAGCTGGATCTCAATAACCCGCTGATCAAGCACGATCTCGAAAACCCGACTGCGCCGAAGTCTGCGATTGGTTACATCGTAGAAGCCCTGCGTCTGCGTCGTGAAAAAGGGCTGAAAGCGTTTACGGTGATGTCCTGCGACAACGTGCGTGAAAACGGTCATGTGGCGAAGGTTGCCGTTCTTGGGCTGGCTCAGGCGCGTGACCCGCAACTGGCGGCATGGATTGAAGAAAACGTCACCTTCCCGTGCACCATGGTTGACCGCATCGTTCCGGCGGCGACGCCAGAAACCTTACAGGAAATTGCTGACCAGCTGGGTGTTTACGACCCGTGCGCCATTGCCTGCGAACCGTTCCGTCAGTGGGTAATTGAAGATAACTTCGTTAATGGTCGTCCGGACTGGGATAAAGTCGGCGCGCAGTTTGTTGCGGATGTTGTACCGTTCGAAATGATGAAGCTGCGTATGCTGAACGGTAGCCACTCTTTCCTGGCGTACCTCGGTTACCTCGGCGGCTATGAAACTATTGCCGACACCATGACTAACCCGGCTTATCGCAAAGCGGCCTTTGCCCTGATGATGCAGGAACAAGCGCCAACGCTGTCGATGCCGGAAGGTACGGACCTGAACGCCTATGCGACGCTGCTGATCGAGCGTTTCAGCAACCCGTCTCTGCGTCACCGTACCTGGCAGATTGCAATGGACGGCAGCCAGAAGTTACCGCAGCGTCTGCTGGACCCGGTGCGTCTGCACCTGCAAAACGGCGGTAGCTGGCGTCACCTGGCGCTGGGCGTGGCGGGCTGGATGCGCTACACCCAGGGCGTGGATGAGCAGGGTAATGCCATTGACGTGGTTGACCCGATGCTGGCGGAGTTCCAGAAGATCAACGCGCAGTATCAGGGTGCAGACCGCGTGAAAGCACTGCTGGGCCTGAGCGGTATCTTTGCCGATGATCTGCCGCAGAACGCCGACTTTGTCGGCGCGGTGACGGCGGCATATCAGCAGCTGTGTGAGCGCGGTGCGCGCGAGTGTGTGGCTGCGCTGTAACTAACTGATTACCCTACAGACTTACTGGTCAATCAAACTAATATTTGGTTGACCAGTTTTCGTTTTTTTGCCCACCTGTACGTGCCAACATCCAGTGCTAATGGTATAGTTTGAGCTTAACGGGTGCCGTAAAATTGCCCGTTGTAGGTCGGATAAGGCGTTCACGCCGCATCCGGAAAAAATTTGATTAACCGCACCTAACGGACACAACACCATGAAATCTGCCACCTCTGCGCAAAGACCTTACCAGGAAGTCGGGGCGATGATCCGCGATCTGATCATAAAGACGCCGTACAATCCTGGCGAACGGCTGCCACCGGAGCGTGAAATTGCAGAAATGCTTGATGTCACGCGGACGGTGGTACGTGAAGCGCTGATCATGCTGGAGATCAAAGGGCTGGTGGAAGTGCGTCGGGGTGCTGGTATCTATGTTCTTGATAGCTCAGGCAGCCACAACGCAGACAGTCCGGATGCCAACGTCTGCAACGATGCCGGTCCTTTTGAGCTGTTACAGGCGCGGCAGTTACTGGAAAGTAACATCGCCGAGTTTGCCGCCCTGCAGGCTACCCGCGAAGATATCGTCAAAATGCGCCAGGCATTGCAACTGGAAGAGCGTGAACTGGCTTCCAGCGCGCCGGGCAGCAGCGAAAGCGGTGACATGCAGTTCCATCTCGCTATTGCCGAAGCAACGCATAACAGCATGCTGGTGGAGTTATTCCGTCAGTCCTGGCAGTGGCGGGAAAACAATCCAATGTGGATCCAGTTGCACAGCCATCTGGATGACAGCCTGTATCGCAAAGAGTGGTTGGGCGATCACAAACAGATCCTCGCCGCGTTAATCAAAAAAGATGCCCGAGCGGCGAAGCTGGCAATGTGGCAGCATCTGGAGAATGTGAAGCAGCGCTTGCTGGAGTTCTCTAATGTTGATGACATCTATTTCGATGGCTATCTGTTTGATTCATGGCCGCTGGATAAAGTCGACGCCTGATCCCTCATTTCTGGTGCAAAGTTTAACCGCTTTGCACTATGTATGTTCCCTGAATAGTTAATTATGTTCTGCAGAATATATTATGCGTAAATTAATCATTACGTACGATATATTGTTTTGGAATAATTATATATCAGTTTAACGCTGAGAAATTATTCGGAATAATCAGAATATGTTAACGTATTTCCGTTATGTTTAATGACTTTTGTCAAATGATACCTTTTTAAATTAAAAGTCAGTGGATATTCTTTTCTGTACAGTGTTTTATCTTTGGCGGATCTTATAAATCCCTTATGAAAGTGCCAGGGACGCAATGAGCATAAAGGAATGATTATGGAATATGAGCATCAACCCAGTGGTGTCCGGCAGCCAGGGCAGGATACAGATGCCACTAAACGTCAGGAGTGCGCAAAATGATGCGCCAATCAGTTCAGACGGTATTACCTGAAAGTACAGGAAACAATACGTTATCGCTGCGTGATTCCGTATGCCGGGATCTCTTTCAACTTTTTAGTTCTCCCCATTCACCGCTACCAATATTACTTGTTTCAGGCATGCCTGAGTGGCAAGGGCATAATCAGAGCGACAAGCTTCTCCAGAGTTGGTATTGCCGCCAGTTACGTTCCGCGCTTTTATTTCATGAGCCACGTATTGCGGCATTGCAGGTCAATCTGAAAGAAGCCTATTGCCACGAGTTGGCCATTAGTCTGGAGATGATGCTGTACCACGATGATGAGCCGCTAACGTTTGACCTGGTCTGGCAGAAGGGGAGCTGGCATCGCACGATGCCGCAGTAAATGACGGGAAACGCGATACGCGCAAGACGTATCGCGTTAGGTCACAATTAGTGGGAGGTTCTGATTGCTGCTTTCAAGGCCGGAAGCCGGGATGGACTGGCACTGAGCTTATCAATCCCCATGGTGAGCAGTCGTGCTGTTTGCTGGATATCTCCAGCCATTTCGCCGCACATACTGACCGGAATTTCATTATTACGTCCGGCCTGACACACCATAGCAATAGCGTTAATCACCGCGTCATTACGATAATCGACCAGTTCCGCGACGGTGCTATTTCCTCTGTCTGCCGCCATAATATATTGCGTCAGATCGTTGGTGCCGATGGAAAAGAAATCGACTTCACTGGCTAATTTTTCTGCAATCATGACTGCAGCAGGAACCTCAATCATAATTCCCAGCGCCGGAAGATTTTCTGCAGTAAGTCCCAGCAGTTTTGCCTGAGCATGTATCAATGTTTTGACGGCCCTGACCTCCTCGAGCGTTGAAACCATCGGCAGCATAATTTGCAACGTTGGGTATTCTTTCCCGGCCCTGATAAGTGCGCGCAATTGAGGAATAAATATTTGTGGATGCGCCAGACACAACCGGATACCTCGAAGTCCCAGGAAGGGGTTGTCCTCTGTGGGTAAAGGGTATGAAGGTAGCGGTTTATCACCACCAATGTCCAGAGTCCGGATCGTGACTGGTTTGTCGCCAAAAACTCGGGCGACAGAACAATACACACGGAACTGCTCTTCCTCATCAGGTAATGTCGCAGAATCGTGGAATAAAAACTCGGTACGCAGCAAGCCAACGCCCTCAGCGCCGTGAGACAGTGCGGCATCAATGTCTTGCAGATCACCAATATTCGCCAGCACGCTGATTTTACGCCCACCTTGCGTGACAGCGGGCAGCATGGCATCAGCTAACTGACGATCCCTTTGTTGCCGCCATGCTTCGGCGCGTTGCAGTAAATCCAGGCGGGTGACCTCATCCGGCTGTAGCCACAAACGGCCTGTTTCACCATCAAGAATGACCGTGTCGTTATCGCGGACGTTTTGCGGGGTAATAGCTGCCTTCACAATGGCAGGAATACCCATTGCTCTGGCAAGGATCGCTGTATGTGAAGTTGTTCCGCCATTATGAAGACAAATGCCAAGAATGTGTGCTTTATTCAGGCTGGTTATCTGTGATGGCAACAGATCGTTGGCTAACAAAATGCAGGGCGCGGTAGTGATAAAGTGTTGTTCACTTACCCCGCAAAGCTGGTTCAGTACCTGACGTGTAAGGTCACGGATATCTGCCTCGCGTTCACGTAAATACAGTGTTTCCGCCTGACAATATTGCTCTGCTAATGCCTGCATGACTTCTAACCATGCGAATTCCGCCTGTTTGCCCTTTGCCAGACGTTGCTGTAATTGCCGGTTAATTTCTGGATCTTCAAGCATCATCTTATGGGCGGCAAAGATATCGCCTTCAGGCCCTGCCGCTTTATCGGCAAGTTCACAAACAACAATGTCGATAGCAGACTCGATTCGCGACAGCTCTTCTTGCGGAGAATCGACGGTGCGCTGCGTAATTTCTGGTCGTTCACAGGTAAACCATTTAACAGGACCAATAGCGATACCATTTTGTACTGACAAGCCTGATATTGCGCCATCGACAGGGGCGCTGACCACGGGTGTGGCGGTTAGCGGAATCTCTGAAGAAGCGAGCAGGTGAGCTTCACCAAAATGATTTTTCGCCAACGTTTCAATTGCCTTGAGAGCGTCACTGGCATCGGTGCCTTCGGCCTGGAAGATGATTTCATCGCCACAGCGGACGCCCAACATTGCCAGTTCGTTGAGACTGCGGGTGCTGGCGCGTTTATCGCCTTTGATGACGATAATGTTTGCCGAATATTTCGCTGATACTTTCAGGATGCTGGCTGCCGGACGAGCATGAATGCCGTGGGGATTACGTATCGTCCAGCAAAAAGTTTGCCATTCATCGCAATGATTGATTGGTGATATTGCTGGAATAACCTCGTCTGCAGTTGAGGATGGCGTGAGTTGCTGCTGTTTAGCACACAGCGCAAGATCCACTTCAGCGATAATCTCCGTCACCGAAAGCCCCGCTGCGGCAGACGTTACCGCTGACATGGCACCTTCCACTACAGGGGCGGCGAGCAGATAAATTGCACTTCTTTGCTCTTCAGAAAGCAGCTCCAGCGCCATCTCGGTACTAAGCAGCGCACTGCCCATATCCATGAGTACCAGAACGCCATCCGGTGACCAGACCGATTCAATCGCAGACATAATGGCAATAGCATCAGTGCCAATCGGATTTTGCGGATCATCAATACCTGCAGTAATGGCCAGAGGAACGTCCCCTCCAGACATCTGTAGTGCTAATTCCTCAATCCCCTGGGCGAGACGTAGACTATGAGAAACAATAACAATGGCAACCATAATTTATCCCGCGAATCCTTCCTGCATAGCCTTAATCATCAGCCAGGAGGAGGTCGCGCCTGGATCCTGATGGCCCACACTGCGAGCGCCGAGATAACTGGCACGTCCTTTTTTCGCCTGCATATTGATGGTGTTATCGACGGCTGTTGCCGCATCTTGCACCATCGTATTCAGCAGAAGGGAAGGCGACATTCCGGCTTGCAGGTTCTTTTTGGCTTCGTGGAGGACTGGAACCCAGACATCACACAGTGTTTTATCCCCTTGTTCTGCTTTTCCTCGTGCGATAACGCCTGCAATCCCTTCTTCCAGACACGCCAGCCACTCTTCCAGAGTTAATTCTGTTCTGGCTCCCACTGCCGCAGAAGAGCGAATAAATAATGTGCCGTAAAGAGGACCACTGGCACCGCCAACGCTGGAAAGTAGTTTCATGCCAGTATTTTTAAGGATATTGCCAATATGCTGACGTTCAATGTCGGGCAACGTCGCTTTCACGGCACTGAAACCACGATTCATATTGAGGCCGTGGTCGGCATCACCAATATCTCTGTCAAGTGCGGTTAGAAAATCTTGTTGTTCAGTGAGATGTGCAGCACAACTCTCCAGCCAGGCAATAACATGTTTGTTTTGAATTTTCATATAATGTCCTTATTAACATCCCCAACGAAGCGCTGGCGTATTGACCGGGGCATCCCAAAGTTGCAAAAACTCCGGGGTGCATTTCAGCAGGCTGATGGAAAATCCGGCCATATCTAATGATGTACAATAATTACCGACCAACTGGCGGCTAATTTTAATTCCCTGGCGCAGTGCGGCGCACATAAATACCCTGGCTACACCATATAACTCTGATTCAGGCGTGCTGCCAAGTCCGTTAATTAACACAATATATTCGGCATTTTGATCGAATGACTCATTCATTGATGATGCGTCAATCCATCCCCCCGCATGGCGATCCCAATGGCGTAATGTGCGTCGCCAGGGGGTATTATCCAGTAATTGCGCTATCACGCTGTCGATTAAAGTGTTCAGATCTTGCAAAGTGCGGCGTTCAATGCCGGGTTCACCGTGGATCCCGACACCAAATTCGATTTCATTATCAGCCAGTTCAAATGAGGGTTTTCCCGCGGCGGGAACCGTACAGGCTGACAGTGCGATGCCAAAAGAACGTGTGGCATTGTTAACATCTTTGCCAAGTTGCTCGCACTGCCCCAGGTTATATCCCTGAAGTGCAGCCGCACCGACAATCTTTTCAACAAAAACTGTACCCGCAACACCGCGACGTCCGGCTGTATACAGGCTATCTTTTACCGCTACATCATCATCAATAATGACGGTCCCAACGGCGATGCCTTCTTCGTGTAACATCTCGACTGCCGTTTCGAAATTCAGAATATCGCCAGTGTAATTTTTGATGAAAAACAGAACGCCAGAACCATTATCAACCGCTTTGGCACATTCGATCATTTGATCTGGCGTGGGCGATGTGAAGATTTCACCAGGACATGCACCGGTTAACATTCCCATACCGACAAAACCTGCATGCAGTGGTTCATGGCCTGAGCCGCCGCCTGAAATCAGCGCCACTGCATTATCGGTTTGTTTGCACCACACATATCGGGGCGCGTAATTTGCCTGCAGGTGTGGCCAGGTGGCGATGAGTCCTTCCATTTGTTCTGTGACAACAGAATCAATCTGGTTAATTAATTTCTTCATAGTCATTCCTGTTCTGATAAATTACGTAAATCGCGCTAAATATGCTTTCGAGATTAATTCTCCAGCCGCAATAAAACAAATCGCACGATAATAAGATTCATAATGAAACAGTTAATTCATTGTGTTGTTCCAAAATGAAATGGGACCAGCGTGGATATTGATATATTGTGATTAAGGCATGAAAAGTGTTTTTTATTATCATCTGCAGATGATGTTTTTTACAGCGCGATCATAAAACATAATTTTTCGCGAATGAAATGTTTGCCGCCACTGGATGCAACGAGTAGGTTAACAGTGAAGCAAAACAAGTTACGCGAGGAATGATATGGATAAGATTATTATAAGTCCGGCTAAATATATCCAGGGAAATGGTTCTCTGGATAATATTGCTACGTATGCGGCGAGTTTGGGAACAGAACCATTAATTATTGCAGATGAATTTGTGACCGGTCTGGTTGGTGACAGAGTAAGCCAGAGCTTTGCAAGAGAAAACATTATTGCGGATTTTGATGTTTTTTGCGGTGAATGCTCGCAAAATGAAATTTCTCGAATTCGTGAGAAATTTAATCAGCGTAAATATAATGTCGTTATTGGTGTTGGCGGCGGTAAAACGTTGGATACGGCAAAAGCCGTAGCGTATTACCAAAAAATTCCGGTGGTGGTGGTGCCGACAATTGCTTCCACAGATGCGCCAACCAGTTCTCTGGCAGTAATTTACACCCCGGAAGGCCAGTTTAGCGAATATCTGTTTTTCCCGAAAAACCCGGATATGGTGATTATGGATACTGGCGTCATTTCAGCCGCGCCAGTGCGTCTGCTGGTGGCCGGTATGGGAGATGCATTGTCAACCTGGTTTGAGGCGAGAGCCAATCAGGCGTCAGGAAAAGCCACAATGGCAGGTGGGGCGTCGACACTGGCGGCACTGGCTATTGCCCGACTCTGTTATACCACGCTACTGGAAGATGGCTATAAGGCAAAAGTCGCGGTTGAACAAGGTGTTAGTACCAAAGCGGTAGAGAATATTATCGAAGCTAATACCTATCTTAGCGGCATTGGATTTGAAAGTAGCGGCCTGGCGGCAGCTCATGCCATTCATAACGGCATGACGCAACTGGAGGAATGCCATCATTGCTACCACGGTGAAAAAGTGGCATTTGGCGTCCTGGTACAGCTCGTACTGGAAAACGCACCACAGGAGGAAATTGAAACCGTACTCAATTTCTGCCATAGCGTTGGCTTGCCGACAAATCTTCATATGTTAGGCGTGAAGGAAATTAATAAAGATAAATTACGGGCAGTGGCTGAAGCCGCGACTGCTGAAGGGGAAACTATCCATAATATGCCATTCGTAGTAACAGCGCAGGACGTTCTTTGCGCAATTTTAACTGCACATCATTTGGGACTTTAAAAAATAATACGGCCTGTGCAAAGCAGGCCGTTGGTGTCATTTTAAATACTTCATTCGGGAATAAATATGACCAGTAACTGGAAACGTTGGATCACGCTGGCGTTATGTGGTATTGCCGGAAGTGCAATATATAAATTGCCTTATTTACGGGAAACCTATTACGACGCGATGCAGCAGGCTACAGGAGCGACTAATGCTGAACTTGGTTTTCTAATGACAGCCTATGGTCTGGTGAACTTTTTATTATATCTACCAGGCGGTTGGGCTGCCGATAGATTTTCTGCACGTAAATTAATGACCTTTTCATTAATTTCCACCGGGATAAGCGGTTTTTATTATGCGACCTTCCCCTCGTATACTATGATCTGTTTGTTACATGCACTTTGGGCTGTTACAACCGTATTTACGTTTTGGGCCGTGTGTGTGCGAATTATTCGTACTCTGGGAACCAGCGAAGAACAAGGTCGCTTATACGGTTACTGGTTTCTGGGTAAGGGATTAACCTCCATTGTACTGGGATTTCTTTCCGTGCCGGTATTTGCCAAATTTGGCGAAGGTGTTGATGGTTTACGGGCGACAATTATTTTTTATTCCGTAGTGACTATTCTGGCCGGTGTTTTAGCCTGGTTTGTTTGTCAGGATGAAACGCACAGCGAAGATAAAGCGAATTTCCGTCTGGCAGATATGGCATTCGTGCTGAAAATGCCGACGGTTTGGCTGGCAGGTGTTGTGACCTTTTGTATGTGGTCAATTTATATCGGCTTTGGCATGGTCACGCCGTATCTGACGCAGATCCTGCATATGGGCGAATCGGAAGTGGCAGTTGCCAGTATTCTTCGCGCCTATGTGTTATTTGCGATGGGGGGATTAATTGGCGGACAACTGGCTGACCGCTGTGCGTCACGCACGCGTTTTATGATTTACGCCTTTATCGGCATGATTGTCTTTACTACCGTTTATTTCTTCCTGCCCGGTGAGTCGCGCTACGTCACGATTGCGCTGGCGAATATGGTTGCGTTGGGCGTGTTTATTTACTCTGCGAATGCCGTGTTCTTCTCAATTATTGATGAGGTTCGGATCCCGGCAAAAGTCACAGGGACTGCTGCGGGTCTGATCTCTTTACTGACCTATTTCCCGGAAATCTACTGCTACACGATGGTGGGCAATATGGTCGACCGCAAACCGGGTATTGCCGGTTATCAGGATGTTTTCCTGTTCATGTTGGTTTGCGCATTCATCGGCCTTATCGCCGCACTGGTCCTCCAGCGTGTGAATCGTAAAAGTAAAAATCAAGTCAATGAAATCACTGAAAACAATGCGGATTGCGCATCCTGAATCTGACGGGGGAACCAATGGTGGACATGATTAATGAAAGTGCACGGCAAACGCCAGTCATTGCACAAACGGACGTTCTGGTTATCGGGGGCGGTCCGGCAGGATTATCCGCTGCCATTGCGGCAGGGCGGTTAGGTGCCAGAACCATGATTGTTGAGCGCTACGGGTCGCTAGGCGGCGTATTGACGCAGGTCGGGGTAGAAAGTTTTGCCTGGTATCGTCATCCGGAGACGGAAGATTGTGAAGGGATCTGTCGTGAGTATGAAGGCCGCGCACGAGCGCTGGGTTTCACACGACCAGAACCTCAGTCAATTAGCGAAGTTATAGATACTGAAGGATTTAAAGTTGTCGCCGATCAGATGATTACGGAATCTGGCGTTGAGCCGTTATATCACTCCTGGGTTGTGGACGTGATCAAGGACGGGGATACGTTATGCGGTGTTATCGTCGAGAATAAATCAGGTCGAGGGGCAATTCTGGCGAAAAGAATCGTCGATTGCACGGGGGATGCTGATATTGCCGCTCGTGCAGGCGCGCCCTGGACGAAACGGAGCAAGGACCAACTGATGGGCGTCACCGTGATGTTCAGTTGCGCAGGTGTTGATGTGGCACGCTTTAACCGTTTTGTTGCGGAAGAACTTAAGCCGACCTACGCGGATTGGGGCAAAAACTGGACGATTCAAACCACGGGTAAAGAAGACCCGATGTTTAGCCCGTATATGGAGGATATTTTTACCCGCGCGCAACAGGATGGTGTGATTCCAGGTGACGCCCAGGCGATTGCCGGAACCTGGTCGACCTTTTCTGAAAGCGGTGAGGCTTTCCAGATGAATATGGTGTACGCCTTTGGTTTTGACTGTACCGATGTCTTCGATTTAACCAAAGCTGAGATTGCCGGAAGGCAGCAAGCATTATGGGCAATTGACGCACTACGCCACTATGTTCCGGGCTTTGAAAATGTACGGTTACGCAATTTTGGTGCCACGCTGGGGACGCGTGAATCACGGCTTATTGAGGGGGAAATACGTATTGCTGATGATTACGTCCTTAATCAGGGGCGTTGTTCGGACAGTGTAGGGATTTTCCCGGAATTTATTGATGGTTCCGGTTATCTCATTTTGCCAACGACCGGGCGTTTCTTTCAGATCCCTTATGGTTGTCTGGTGCCGCAAAAAGTGGAGAACCTTTTGGTCGCCGGTCGCTGTATTTCCGCAGGCGTAGTTGCACATACTTCTATGCGTAACATGATGTGTTGTGCCGTTACCGGTGAGGCCGCAGGTACTGCCGCCGTGGTTTCGCTACAGCAAAATTGCACCGTGCGTCAGGTTGCTATCCCTGATTTGCAAAACACGCTGCAACAGCAGGGCGTACGTCTGGCATAACAACAAGGCGCAGAGAGCTGAAAGCATGTCTGCGCCTTGCAGGAGAAAGACCATGAGGGATGATGACCTTGAGCACTTAAGTGCCAATTACTGGATAACCACAGTTCTCTGCGGCCTCTTTTTGGGGATATTCCTGTTCATGCTGCAACAGCATCAGAGTGGTTTAGCTCTGTATTGTATTGCGGCTCTTTCACTTATTTGCGCCTTTTTTTCTTTACGCCTTTCCCGACAATTGCAACACCTGAAAAAGGAACGGCGAAATATTCGTCATCATTGAATGAAAACATTCAGGAGACTGAAATGCAATATTTAAAAAAACGCTTTTCTTTGATTGAACTGAATGTGTTTATCCCAGCAATGTTATTTATTGCGGTAATCATTCTGTGCTTGACGATATATCAGCAAGATACCAGTCAGTATATAAATAAAATACATCATTTTTTAACCTGGGAAATGGGTGGAATTTTTCTGGTCATGACTTTTCTGGTTGTACTTTGTTGTCTGTGGCTGGCCTTCTCACGTTATGGCGATATCTTGTTAGGTCAGTCGGGAGAAAAACCTGACTTCAGCTTGTTAACCTGGCTTGGACTTATTTTTACTTCTGGAACGGGGGGCAGCTTGTTATATCTGGCCTCTGTAGAGTGGATTTGGATCATTCAGCAACCGCCTTTTGGCGCAACAGCAGGAAGCGCTCAGGCTGCTCGTTGGGCCTCTGCTTATGGCATGTTCCATTGGGGGCCGTCCGCATGGGCATGGTATTTGATTTGCGCCGTTCCTATTGGTTGGTTTATGCATGTTAAGAAAACAAACTCATTAAAGGTCAGTGATTTATGTCGTGGATGCCTGGGGACGCATGCTGATGGTTTTTGCGGACATTGTGTAAACTTTTTCTATATGTTTGGTTTGCTCGGCGGCGCGGTAACGTCTCTGGCGCTGGGAACGCCGATGATTTCTGCCGTATTTTGCCATGTGTTCCATCTGGATCCTGCCGGGCAGTTTATCAATGTCATGGTTATTTTTATCTGGACGCTAGTGCCATTATTCATTCTCTTTTTTGGACTTAAAAAAGGTGTGGCATGGGCCAGTAACTGGAATATTCGTGCTGACATTTTGATGCTACTGGCAATACTGATTTGTGGACCAACGGCATTTATACTTAATCAATCAATTGATGGTCTCGGCCTGATGCTGCAAAATTTTGTAGCGATGAGTTTAAGTACCGATGCTATTGGTCGTAGCGGATTTCCACAGATGTGGACCGTATTTTATTTTTCATGGTGGGTCGTGTATGCCATCCCATTCGGTTTATTTATCGCCCGTATTTCAAAAGGAAGGACGATCCGGCAATTGATTGTATGTGGAACTCTGGCAGGTTCATTGGGATGCATGGTTTTTTACATGGTACTGGCTAATTTCGGCTTATCGTTGCAGACAACTCATGTCATCGATTTTGTTCCCATACTTAACGAACAAGGGCGAGGCGTTGTCGTTTCTCGTTTACTGGAGCAGCTACCCGCAAGTCAGGTGTTTTTGGTTGCTTTTGGGGCTATAGCATTAATTTCATATATTACCGGACACTGTACTGTGGGTTATGCCCTCGGTTTTGCGACGCAAAAACGGGCAGATAGTGAGAGTGAACCGGCATTCTGGAACGTGGCATTTTGGTTGATTATGACTGGAATCGTCGCCATCACACTCTATCTTCTTGATGCGCAGAGTTTGCAGCCGCTACAAACGGTCTCTATCCTGGCCGGACTACCGCTTTGCGGCGTAGTGTTTATTTTATTGACGAGTTTTTTGACACAGCTTGCGGCTGAAGAGAAAAACGCGAGAGATGAATAATGATGTTCAGGAATGCCCGGTAATTTGCATTATCGGGCATTTTACCGAACGGGAATTAACTCAGGATCGCACGAAAATATCCCGCCAGATTTTCTCCAAGACGAATTAAATTATTTTCTCCCTGACTCAGCGCGGTCGGTAAATTGCAAGGGCCGTTGACGACAGAAAAACAGGCTTCTATTCCACACTGGCGTAACTCATTCAGATCAAGTTGATCATCGATATACCCGGCAATTGCGATAACCGGAACGCCCATCATCTGGGCAACTTTGGCTGCGCCTACGGGCGCTTTGCCATTCAGGCTCTGACTATCTAATTTCCCTTCACCGACAATGGCCAATGCTGCGTATTTTAAATGTTGGGTATATTGAATCGCTTCCAGCACGAGCGAAATACCCGGTTGTAAGCGAGCATCGAGAAAAGCCATCAAGGCCGCGCCAACGCCGCCAGCCGCCCCGGAACCGGGTATCGTATCGACTTCTTTACCACAACAACGGTAGATGCAACGGGCATAGTTTTTCATTCCCTGTTCCAGTTGCTCAAGGTCGTCAGCACTGGCCCCTTTTTGTTGAGCAAAAACCCGGGTCGCGCCGTTATCGCCGGTTAGTGGGTTGGTGACATCACAGGCTGCAATAAATTTCACATTTTTCAATCGTGGATCGAGGTGCTGTAAGTCAATGTGGTGAATTGCCGCCAGCCCCATCCCATTAACAGAGACTGATAGCCCTTCGGCGTCTGTAAACGATGCGCCAAGTGCCGACATCAACCCAATACCGCCATCATTTGTAGCACTGCCACCCAGGCATAGAATAACGGTATCAATATTGTGTTCCAGGGCGGCGAGAATAAGTTCGCCAGTGCCAAACGACGTCGTATAAAGGGGAGAACGCTGGACAGGAGAAACCAGTTCCAGCCCTGAAGCTTGTGCCAGTTCTATCACTGCGGTGGTTTGGTTGCCTAAAATACCGTATTGCGCATGTATTGATTCGCCAAGCGGTCCGGTGACTGTTTTAGTGTAAAACGTACCGTCAGTCGCATGAATGAGTGTTTCGAGCGTGCCTTCGCCGCCGTCAGCCACGGGCAAACACACCAGTTGGCTGCCAGGCAGGACCTTGCGCCAGCCGGTTGCCAGCGCTTCGGCGACTTTCCATGCGGGAAGGCATTCTTTAAAGGAGTCGGGGGAGATAACTATCTTCATAGCAGGTCTCTCAAAATAGGGGAATGGGGCAGGGCAACGAGTGAACGAAGGGAACCGGTGGTTCCCTTAATTCATTATTTACGGATAGTGAAATTGGCTTGTGTTTCAAGCGCCCGAATTAACGCAGAATGATCCCACTCTTTACCACCGAGCGCGGCGCAGGCACTAAATAATTGTTGCGTCATAGCCGTGTTAGGAAGAGGGGTATTCAACAGGCGAGCATTCTCCAGTGCCAGATTCAGATCTTTTTGATGCAGACTAATACGAAAACCGGGTTCGAATGTTCCTTTAATCATCCGTTCGCCATGAACTTCCAGCACGCGAGAGGAGGCAAACCCTCCCATCAGCGCTTCACGTACGCGGGCGGGATCGGCACCTGATTTACTGGCAAAGAGCAGGGCTTCAGCCACTGCTTCAATATTCAGTGCAACAATAATTTGGTTAGCGACTTTGCACGTTTGACCATCACCGACGTTACCGACCAGAGTGATATTTTTACCCATCAATTCCAGAATCGGTTTGATCTGTAAATAAACCTCTTCACATCCGCCAACCATAATGGAAAGCGTCCCGGCTTTCGCGCCAACTTCACCGCCAGAGACGGGCGCATCGATATATTCCGCGCCTCCCGCGATAATACGTTGTGCAAATGCTTTGGTGGCAACCGGGGAAATTGAACTCATATCAATCACAATTTTCCCGTGGCTTAAACCGTGTATTACGCCATAGTTGGGATGGAAAAGAACATCCTCAACATGTGGGGTATCAGGGAGCATGGTGATGATGACCTCACACTCCTGCGCGACTTCACGCGGTGTAGAGCAAACAATGCCACGTTCACCAATAAGCTCTTGCGGTGCAGGTTCAAAATGCGCTGAAAAATAAAGAGTATGTCCGGCTTGTTGTAAATTATAAGCCATCGGCTTACCCATTATGCCGGTGCCGATAAATCCAATATTCATGATAAATACCTCAGGGATTAAAATTGAGTCTCGTTTTTTAGCCAGCGTAGACTTTCAGTCGTTGTCGTAGATGGAATATATTCGCAACCAATCCATCCCTGATAACCAATCTGGTCTATATAATTTAACAACCACGGGTAATTGATTTCTCCCGTCCCTGGTTCATGACGCCCAGGGTTATCGGCTAATTGAATATGTCCAATGTTATTCAGGTTGTTTTTGATTGTTGTAGCAATATTCCCTTCCATGATTTGCATATGATAAATATCGTATTGATAGCGAAAATCAGGATGATTTACATCATGAATAATATTGAGAGCTTGTCTGGTGTTGTTAACAAAAAAACCGGGAATATCTTTTGTATTAATGGCTTCCAGAACTAACTTTATGCCATGAGAAGCCAATTTATCTACTGCATAGCGCAAATTTTCGACCAGTGTTTCATGACATTGTTCATGCGAATAACCACCTGGATGTTTTCCTGCAAGGCAATTAACTTGTGAACAATTAAGGGCCAATGCATACTCTATTGCCCTGGAAACGCCCTTCTGAAATTCTTTTGCCCGACCAGGATGACATGCAATACCCCGTTCACCCTCTTGCCAGTTACCCGCAGGAAGATTAAACAGAACCTGCGTCAGATTATGTTGATGTAGTTGCGAAACCAACTCATCTGCGGAAAAGTCATAGGGGAAAAGATACTCAACGCCGTGGAATCCTGCGTGACTTGCCTGTGCAAAACGTTCAATAAATGGATACTCGGTAAAGAGCATAGATAAATTTGCTGCAAACTTTGCCATAATCCTGTTTCCTTATAAATCGAGAATTTCTTCAAATTCTGTGACTTTATTAATGTCAGGTCCCATAGCGATATTAGTCACGCGTTCAGTAATAATTTCCACAACAACAGGTACGTGAAATTCGTCACGCAAACGCTGGGCTTCTTGCAGTGCAGGCGCAATATCCTGTGATGCGAATACGCGAATCGCTTTACATCCTAATCCTTCAACCACAGCTTTATGATCAACGCCATAACCATTAATTTCTGGAGCATTAATATTTTCAAATGACAGTTGAACGCAATAATCAATATCAAATGCACGTTGTGATTGACGAATCAAACCAAGATAAGCGTTGTTAAGTAAAATATGGATATACGGAAGATTAAATTGTGCGCCGACGGCTAATTCTTCAATCAAGAATTGAAAATCGTAATCACCGGATATTGCCACAACGGGAACAGATGGATCAGCTTTTACCGCGCCCAGTGCTGCGGGCATTGTCCAGCCTAGCGGCCCAGCCTGACAGGCATTAATCCAGTGGCGTGGGCGGTAAACATGTAAAAATTGGTTTGCGGCGATTTGCGCCAGACCAATTGTCGAAATATAGCGTGTCTCCGGTCCGAAAACCTTATTCATTTCGTGATACACGCGCTGCGGTTTAATTGGATTGCAGTCAAAGTCTGAACGACGAAGCATTGTGCGTTTACGCTCGGCACATTCGGCAATCCAGCGACTGCGGTCTTTCAGTTCTCCACGTGACTTCATATCACGGGCGACCTGAATAAATAGTGTTAAGGCGCTTTCAGCATCAGAAACAATGCCCAGATCCGGCGCAAATATCCGGCCAATTTGTGCAGGTTCGATATCAACATGAATGAATTTGCGGCCTTCGGTGTAGGTCTCAATGGCTCCGGTATGGCGGTTTGCCCAACGGTTACCGATACCAAAAACAAAATCTGAGGCCAGATAACTGGCGTTACCATAGCGATGACCCGCCTGACATCCCATGCGACCAATCATTAGGGGGTGATCGTCTGATAAAGCGCCCCAACCGCGTAAGGTTTGAATGACGGGAACGCCAGTTAACTCGACAAACTCACGCAACAATTCACTCGCTTCGGCGTTAATAATGCCACCGCCAGCGATGATGACGGGCTTTTCGGCGTCATTTAGCATTTCTAATGCGCGTACTGCCTGGGCCCGTGTTGCCTGAGGTTGCCAGGGGGTTAGTGGCTGATAGAGATCGATATCAAACTCAATTTCGGTCATCTGAACATCAAAAGGGAGATCTAAAAGAACCGGGCCAGGGCGGCCTGAACGCATTTCCCAGAAGGCTTTCTGGAATATCCCCGGCAACTGACCCGCTTCGAGAATTGTGCGAGCCATTTTGGTTACTGGCGTGGCGATAGCCTCAATATCAACGGCCTGGAAATCTTCTTTATGAAGTTTTCCTACGGGAGCTTGACCAGTAATGCAGAGAATAGGAATGGAATCCGCAGAGGCAGAATACAGCCCGGTAATCATATCAGTGCCCGCAGGGCCTGATGTGCCAATACACACGCCAATATTGCCATTCTGACTGCGGGTGTAACCTTCAGCCATATGCGAGGCGCCCTCAACATGACGGGCCAGAATATGATCAATACCGCCTGATTTTTTCATCGCGGCATAGAGTGGGTTTATTGCTGCGCCGGGTACACCAAAAGCAACGCTAATGCCTTCTTTTTTCAGTATTTCTACTGCAGCTTCGATTGCACGCATCCTCGCCATACATTATTTCTCCTGATATTTACGCTGAGTTGAATAGTCAGTCAATTTTGGAATTTAACGATAAAATATCTTTGAGGAAATAAAAGGGCAGAACAAATTTCGCTGCACTGTTTCACAGTGAAACAACTCGTATGCCTGTGTTGTTTCAGTTTGAATAATTATAAATATCAAACGCAAAGATTTCAGATGTTGTTGGCAGTTTTAAAATTTATCTAATGTATCATTCGTTTTTTATTGCTTTAACGGTTATTATTTCTAATGTATGTGTGATTACATTGTTGATAAGGTCTGTTTTTGTAATGATCCAGGCTAGATATTATTGCGTTTGATCAAGCTTACTGGCATAGCATTCTGATACAAGTTCTGAAAATGACTTGAATGGATATTATTATAATGAATAAAGAGTCGTATCATAATGATCTAAAAAATAAATGGAAAATGTTTGTTAAGCATGGTTGGGTCGCGACAAATTCGACTAATCATGTGATGCTGAGGTCATGGCAAAAATGTCTCAAGCATTGTGACCCTCGCCACTGGAACACGCCTGTCAAAGCTTCCGGGCAAACATTGCAGACGATTTTTTCTCGTAACGAAGAGTTTATTAGAATTTCACAAAGAGTTGTTGAAGACCATTTCACCCTGGCTGGTGACGACCGGTTGGCATTTTTGATCATTGATCCACACGGCTGGGTTCTATCGTTGAATGCAGCAGGCGATTATTCCAGTCAATTGCGAGAGTTAGGAATTGAATCTGGTATGTCATGGGCCGAAGATGGCATTGGAACCAATGTATATAGTCTTTGTCGGGAAACAAATTTATATACACAACTGGAAGGAGCAGAACATTTTAGTGAACAACTGCATTGTTATGCGATGAGCGCTGCTCCGGTCATTGATTATTATGGTAATATCCATGGATACATTGTATGTATAATTGAAACTACCGCCGAGCTTGTTAAATTAAAAACATCATATTCATGTGCAACAGAAATCGCTAATTATATCTATATTGAGAATGAACAAAAGTTAATAAACAAAGTACTTTGCCAGCATAATGCTGTGATTGAATGTATGGATGACGGTTTTATTTGTTGGAATAGTCATTCTTTAATTACGATGGTTAATTCTCAAGCACAAACACTACTGAATATTGATAAAGAAAGTTTAATTGGTCAGAACATCCGAAAAGGATTCGTATTTCCGCCGATTTTGAATGAGGCAATTACACAACGAAACAAACTATCGCAAAAGCAAATTGTCCTCGAATGCCGTGGCGAATTTATTGAACTTATGGTTACCCTTCGCCCGTTAAGCGATGGTTCATTTTTGCTTTTTCTTCATCCATTAGACAAAATCAGGAAAATAGCCCAACAGCAAATAAGCACTAATGCAAATTTTACCTTTGACAGTTTACATGCGGCTTCAGGTGGTATGAAGCAGGTATTACTTATCGCTCGCCGGGCAATTAAATCCATCTCTCCAATTTTGATCAATGGCGAAGAAGGTGTGGGAAAATTGAGTTTGGCGATGGCAATACATAATGAGAGCGAGCAACGTGATGGGCCATTTATTTCTGTAGATTGTCAGATGCTATCACCAGAAAATATCTTACACGAACTTCTTGGCTCTGATGTTGGCCCTTCGCCATCGAAATTTGAACTGGCTCATAATGGCACCTTATATCTGGATAAAGTCGAATATCTATCAGGGGAAGTTCAGAGTGTTTTATTGAAAGTATTGAAAACGGGGCTTGTTACTCGCTCAGACAGCCATCGTTTGATCCCCGTACGCTTTCGCCTGATTACATGTACCAGTAGTTCTTTACGTGAGTACGTGCAACAAGGGGCTTTTAGCCGACAGCTATATTATGAGATCTCCATGAATGAAATTGAAATTCCGCCATTGCGCAAACGTCGTGAAGATCTCAAGCAAATGATTGACGATATTATTGATAAGTATCAGGAGCGCACTCGAAAAAAAATGACAATCACGCCTGACGCAAATTCAGTTCTGCTTGAGTACCGTTGGCCTGGGAACATCTCCGAGTTCAAAAATCGAATGGAGAAGGTATTTATTAACTGCAATCGGCTTGTCCTCGGGTTAGAGAATATTCCTCTGGATATCCGACAAAATAACAGTAGTGGCGACGATGATATCCCTCATCTTACTTCACTGGCAGAATTGGAGATGCAAGCTATTGAGCATACATGTCGTGTCTGCGAATGGAATCTAACTAAAGCAGCTGAAGTATTAAAAATTGGTCGTACAACATTATGGCGCAAGCTTAAAATCTATAATCTCTATCCAAATGTTGAGCATGCAGATTGATGCTTTTCAAATTGAAATAATTTTAATGTCGCAGTGTTTCATTTTGGTGCAGTGCTTTAATGGTATTGAAATATTGTGATGTGCTCCATAAATGCCAATGTGGTGATTAGCCAGGGAGACGGAAAATGTGTTTACACTCCTGAAATAATAAAAAACAGGCAAAGAGAGATGATCTCCTTGTATGTCTGTATTAGCATGATGTTGCTTGTTAATAATTAAAAATATCAACGCGCTTATATAAGCGCGGGGGATTGTTTTACTCAATTATTGAATACGGAGATAAAGTATGGAATTTTATCTGGAACCCGCTCGTAATATACCTGTACTGGCAACCACGGAAGTGTTAGTTGTTGGTGGTGGTCCATCGGGTATTGCCGCAGCAATGAGTGCCGCTCGTGAAGGCGCAGCTACTATGCTGATTGAACGTTTCGGTTGTTTTGGCGGAATGATGACAACGGCTGGCGTCGAGTCAATTGCCTGGTGGCGTCATGAAAATACGGTAGAGTCAGGTGGACTGGCACGCGAAATAGAAGAAACGGCAAAATCAATGGGGGCGTCCAGCCCTGAGCCGCAATCGAATAGTCAGGCTATTAACGCCGAGCGTTTCAAACTGGTTGCGGATGCAATGCTTGAACAGGCAGGTGTGCGCCGCGTACTACACATTACCGCCGTTGATGTTATCAAGCAGGGCAATAATTTACTCGGCGTAGTAACAGAGAGTAAATCTGGTCGTCAGGCTATTTTGGCAAATGTCATTATTGACTGTACTGGCGATGCTGATATTGCATGGTTTGCCGGAGCACCATTTATTAAGCGTGAACGCGAAGAGCTAATGTGTATGACAACCGTTTTTAGTTGCGCAAATATAAATAAAAACGCGTTCATGCAAAATATTAAGAGCACGCAACCTAAATATGGAGACTGGGGGGCGGATGAAGAAAATAAAAATTGGTCTTATGATGTTCATGAATCTTGTCGCGATATGTTTAGCCCTTATCTGGGCAAAGTCTTTGCGAAAGGAAAATCGGCAGGAATTATTCCAAAAGATGTGACGTTAGGTGGTTCCTGGAGTACGGTCACCGAGTATGGTGATGCGAATTACTTGAACGTTGTCAGCATCCCTGCCGTTGATTGTACAGATGTTTTTGACCTGACGCGTGCCGAAATAGAGGGCCGCAAACAAGCCATGCAGGCGATAGAAGCGTTGCGTCAATTCCAGCCAGGATTTGAACAGGCACAATTAAAAAATTTCGGTATGACGGTGGGAACAAGAGAATCAAGACATATTATTGGGAGAGCTCAGCTTACGGAAAATGATATTTGTAATGAGGGACGTCATGCGGATTCAATAGGGGTATTCCCTGAGTTTATAGATGGAAATGGTCATCTTAAATTACCTCTTGAAGCGAACTATTTTCAAATCCCTTATGGCGTAATGATTCCGCAGCAAGTTGAAAACCTGTTGGTTTGCGGACGGGCAATCGATGCAGATAATTTCGCCTATGCGACAATCCGTAATATGGGGTGTTGTATTGTCACTGGAGAAGGTGCAGGGACTGCCGCTGCTATTGCCATTAAAAATAACACTACCGTTTCACAGGTAGATATTCAGACGGTACAGGAACGCTTACAGCAAAATGGCGTAAAAGTCTTTTAACAGGGAATAAAGTTATGAGAGAAAAACCCAGTTTTTATGTCGCGCTTACACCGATCATTTTTATGATGATCGTGTTGGTTGTTGGCATCGGTGTTATGGGCTGGCCTGCCAGCGTCTGTTTATTAATTTCAGCGGCGTTTTCCTGCATTATTGCAATGGCTAAGCTGAAATATACCTGGGATGAAATCCAGGGGTTTATTATCGATAAGATTTCGGCGGTGATGGCACCGGTACTTATCGTTATTTTCGTTGGCTTTATGGTCGCGACATGGAGCTATGCAGGTACACTGCCGATGCTGGTTTATTACGGTATGTTACTGGTTGCGCCCGCATGGCTTTATGCCATAGCGTTTTTTCTGAACGCAGTATTGTCCTATGTTTCCGGGGCATCATGGGGATCTGTCGCTTCTATTGGTGTTGCATTAATGGGCATCGGTTCCGGCTTACATGCCGATCTTCCAATTCTGGCGGCAGCCATTGTTACCGGGGCTTATTTTGGCGACAAACTTTCACCGTTAAGTGATACCACCAACCTGACTTCAGCGGTAACCAAAACTAAACTTTATGATCTGATTAAATATTTACTCTGGACGACCATCCCATCAACGATTATTAGCCTGCTGTTTTTTACCTGGCTGGGAATGATTCATACTTCTACGGGCTTTATTTCACCAGAAAGCATGCAGATGCTGGTACAGCTCAAAGAGTTATATAAGTTTGGTCTGTTACCGCTACTGCCTATGCTTATTGTTCTGTGCTTTACCTTTTTGCGTTTGCCTACAGTACCGGCATTATTAAGCAGTGCGTTCGTGGCCGTATTGGTTGGATGGCTGTATCAAGGTTTCCCGCTGGCCGAAGGTATTAAGGCCACAATGAGTGGTTTCCGTCTGACGATGATCACTGATTCAACGATGCTGTTACCTTCTGTGAAAGAACTGCTTGAACAAGGTGGTCTTAATAACCAGGGCGGATTCCTGTCATTTATTATCTGCGCCATGATGTTTGCTGGCATCCTGACGGGAACAGGAATGATGGATGTCACATTACAAAGTGCGGCAAACAAAATAAAAAGTGCCTTTGGCGCTATTCTGGCAAGCGGTGTTTTAGCGATCATCATTAACTTACTTACCGGTTCTGATGGTTTGAATAAGATTGTTATATCTGAATTGATGATGAAGAAATTCGAAGATCTTAATTTATCACCGTTAGTCTTAGCCCGAACGCTGGAAGATTTTGGCACCATGAGCGCGCCAATTATTCCGTGGTCAGCTGCCGGATTGTATATGGCGACAACACTAGGCGTGCCGACGTTTAGTTACTTGCCGTACTGTGTATTCTGTTTCTGCTCGATGATATTTGCGTTGATCTATGCTTCTACAGGTTTCCGTTTACTGCGCTTCAACGAAGCAAAGGCCTGAGTTATTCAAGATAATAAATGCGTTTGCCGGATGGATTAATCTCCATCCGGCGTTAATGTCAAAATTCCATGTTTTGCAGAATAATGTCAGCTAAGCACAATCTCCAGCTCGCGCAGTTCACGCCAGAAGCGTTCGGCAACGGGATTCATGCGGGTATTCATCCGGTATGCATAGGCCTGAATCGGGATCACCAGTTCGTCCCGATTCAGTACAACGAGCTGCCCGCTGCGAATTTCTTGTTGTATGGCGTACTCCGGTAGCCAGGCAATCCCACAGCCGTCGAGGGCAACCTGCTTTAATAACTCGCTCATTGAAGACACGAAAAAGGTGCTGAAACTTAACTCACCGTGGCGCGTCAGGGTGCGGTTAATCAATCGCCCCATGTAGGAGTTGCGGCTGTAATTCAGTAACGGAAAGTGTGGCTGAGCGAGGTTAAAAAGTGCTTCTCCATGTTCGTCACTGGCGCAGACGGGGAACAATTGAGATTCAAATAAGCGGATGTGGTCAAACGGCGCTTCCAGCAAATCTTCGTCGTGAAAGGAAAAAATACAATCACTTTGCCCCTCGCGCAGTTTATCGACCGCTTCATCGACATCAATGGCTTCAATTGCCCAGGTAAAGAGCGGCGGCATCTGGCTGATAATGGACGGTAACAGACCGAGGGAAAGAGAGTGTGCAGCGGCTATCTTGATTTTACGTTGCGCGTAATCGCTGCCGCCACGCAGCTCTGCCAGATTGCTCTCTAACTGTTGCAACAGATGGCGGATCTGCGAATGGAAGATTTTCCCTTGTTCTGAGAGTTGCAGCGGCGTTACCTGGCGGTTAAACAATTCAACACCAATCGCCTGTTCCAGTGCACGGATGCGGCGGCTGAATGCTGGTTGCGAGACGTTGCGACTGACTGCCGCCTGGGAAAAATTGCGACATTTTTCCAGGGTCAGAAAATCATAAAGCCATTTGGTTTCAATGTTATGCAAAACCGCACCACAGTCATCCATTACGTTATACTCTGTCAGCCGCCCTTGCGGGCATTCTACGTCCATTCGGGCGGCTGACAACCGTTTATGCCGTTTCAAACGTTCCTTTCACGCAGGCTTTGCCGTCTTTGACCATCAGTTTGCCGCGAGCGTATACCTGCTCAATGCGCAATTCAGGCGTCATGACCAGTAAGTCTGCGTCATTGCCTGGCAGAATTTCGCCTTTCCCGGTCAGGTTAAGGAAACCGGCTACGCTACTGGTGAGCGGGCGCAGGGCATCGCTGATACTGAAATCATAGTCTTTGACCAGCACCTGCACGGTTTCCAGCAATGTTTCAAAACCTGCAACACCGATATGGGTTAAATTTCCTTCGTCATCGAAGAACGGCTGGCTACCGTTGCCGTCGGAGCTGAGGGTGACGCGTGCCAGCGGAATACCCGCCTGAACGGCGCGGGCAATACCTTCGGCAGGGGCGACCGGTTCGTCAATGCTGCTGGTGATGTCGATGGTGCCGCCTTTGCGCGCGAACTCCAGCGCCTGCTCAAACAACGGAACGTTGCGGTTAACGTGGGTCGGCAGCAGCTTGCTGATCGGCACATCGCAGTTTTCCAGCAGGTCATAGACAGGCTGTAACGCCTTTTTGCTGTCACCCATGTGGAACACGGTGACGCCAGGTTTACCGCCGAGCAAACCGCCAACGCGGGATTCCGCCGCCATATTAGCCAAGTGATAAACGTCCGGTGCGGCAGAACGGTGATCAGAGATGGCGCATTTCACGCCAATCACGCGATCGATAATCGCCACGTCTTTTTCCACGGAACCCGTAATAGTGCGGGAAGGGACATGATAAGCGCCGGTCAGCATCCAGGCACTGATGCCTTCTTCATTGAGCGCACGGGTCTTGGCGAGCAGGGATTCCGGGTGGCGAGAGATAGAGTCGGTGCCCAGCAGACCAACCACTGACGTGACGCCCGCTTCCGTCAGACGACTTAACGCCACTTCCGGCGTGCGTGTCGTGGGACCTGCTTCGCCGCCGCCACCAATCAAATGGACGTGTTGATCAATAAAACCTGGGCAGAGGATCTGCCCGCTGAGATCGACAACCGTGCAGTCCGGTACGATGTCAGAAGGGATGTTGCTGGCAACGGCAATAATTTTGCCGTTAGCGACGAGGACATCGCAAATTCCCCGATCTTCCGGCGCATACAAATGCGCTCCCTGCAGCAGGGTAAAACCGGCTGCGGTATAATCAATCATGGTAACTCCTTGTTAAACAATAAGCTGCATAACCCAGATCGACAGCAATGCGTTAATCACGCAGACCGTAATGATATGCGGATAATATTTGGCATTCACTTCGGCTGTCCCCAGGCAGCGACCGACATTTTGCACCGGGTTGCCCATTAAATACATCGCGGGCAGTAAAACGGTGACATCGTGGCCGGTTAATGCGCCAGCGGTTGCCAGACTGGCGGCAACACCGACTGCGCCGCCCATGCTCATCAATGCGGCTAAAAGGACGGTTGCCGCTTCACCGGGCAATCCCCACAGCGCCATTACGGGTTCACAGATATGTCCCACCCAGTCGAGCAGGCCAGTAATTTTCAGCGCCTGGATGATGACAAAGGCCATCACCACGTTTGGCAGCAGGTTGGTGGTAGCGATAGTAAAGCCACGGCGCGCGCCATCAATAAACATATCCATGACGTTTTTGCGGACCTGAGTTGTCATGCTTGCGCTCCTTGCGTTGGGTTGCGACGTTCTTCGAAGTTAAGCCAGACGCGCAAAATGTTGGCTCCGACAAATTTAAACACCAGGATGACGGCTAAAGGTACGATTACGGACGTGCCCAGAAAGGCAAACACCGCGACGCCGGAAGAGAAGTAGTTGGTGATGATGGCGCTACCGCTGGTTTGATAGGCGGCGAATATCACTTTATCACGTTCGGTAATTTCCCCTTCCTGCGCCAGTTCTTTGGTCATACCTGCGGCGGCATCGGTGTTTTGCAGGTTAGCAATCAGCGCCAGTGAACAGATCCCTGGAATGCCCAACAACGGTTTTAGCACGGGCGTCATTAACTGCTGCGCGGCGCGCAATCCGCCAAGACCATCGGTAATCGAGATAATTCCCAGAGAGAGAATCACTGACGGAGCCAGTTCCAGCGCGAAGAGAAAGCCATCTTTAGCTCCTGTGCCACCTGCGCCGCGAAACGAGGTGGTAGCGCCATTCGCACCAGGCAGTTGCCCAAACGATCCGTTCAGAACGGAAAAGTCAAAAACGCGCCACCAACTGTCTGTCCCGGAAAAAACTCCGGAAAAAAAGATAATCGTGAGAAAAAAGGCCAGATACCCTTTAACACCCACTTTTTCTGTCGCCAGCTCCCCAGCTACAGCATCCCCTTGTTGTGTCATAACAATCCCCATTGTTTTTTTGTGTATGTGTGTTGCTTGAGCCAGGAAAATTCCTGGAGCTGAAAAACCTTATCAGCCATGTGGGTATGGGGAAAATGCAAGTATGTTTCTTGCTATGCGTTTTTTGCATAGCGGAAAAATGACTCTGTGTGGCAAAGGTTCTGCGCAGGATTGAGTTGCAGAAAATTCATAAACCCAGTGACAATGACATCAGTAAATAAAAACAGAAAATCCAGGGACGAAAACGCGATGGCAAAATACAACGACAAAGAGCTGGCAAAGACGAGCAAGTTTTTAAGTTTTGTCCTCCGACATAAACCAGAGGCAATTGGCATCGTGCTGGACGGTGAAGGATGGGCGGATATCGATAAGCTCATACTCTGTGCCCAAAAAGCGGGCAAGCGGTTAACCCGCGCATTACTGGATACCGTTGTCGCCACCAGCGATAAAAAGCGCTTTAGTTATTCCAGTGATGGTACGTGTATTCGCGCCGTTCAGGGGCATTCGACTTCGCAGGTCGCCATTGGCTTCATCGAAAAAATACCGCCACAATTTCTCTACCACGGTACGGCAAGCCGTTTTCTTGACGAGATAAAAAAACAAGGGCTGATTGCAGGGGAGCGCCATTACGTGCATCTCTCTGCTGATGAAGCAACGGCACGCAAAGTGGGAGCAAGACACGGTTCGCCGGTTATCTTAACCGTCAAAGCACAGGAAATGGCGAAACGAGGGATCCCTTTTTGGCAAGCGGAAAACGGGGTCTGGCTGACATCAACGGTTGCGGTTGAGTTTCTTGAGTGATAAGGGAAACTTCCCTCATGAAGTGACCACTTGTAGCTTAAATAATTGCACTGTGCTGATAAGCGCAGCAATAAACAACGCCGCCGCGCCGCAGAGAGTGGCGCTGGCAAGCGCCGATGTTCCATTGCCGAGCATACTGGTCAGCGCCGGGCCGAGGATTTGCCCAATGCCGTAAATGAGCGTCACAAAGCCTAAAAGATTGAGATTTCCCGGTACGCTCAGTTGGCGGGCGATAGTCATCACCAGAGATGTCGTACCCATAAAGGTACCGCCAAAACCAAGACTGCTGATGATAAGCAAGAGAGGCGAGTCGCTGGCGAGAGTAAGCAACACACTAATAGCCTGCACCAGCAAATTCGCCGTCAGGCAGGGCAAAGCCCCCCAACGTTTTGCTGCCCATAGCCAGCCAAAGCAACCAGGCACAATTGATAAGCCGACTAACGTCCAGAGATGGGCGGTTAACAATGGTGAGCCAGCATCTTTCGCCATGAGCGGCAGGTAAGTCGCGACGATGATATAACCAAATCCCGCCAGGCCGTACAGAATAGCCAGTAACCACCAGCTCATTATCTGTTGCTCTGTTTTTACCAATGGCATTGGTGCGATGGCGTGTTTTTTCGAGGGCATTAAAAGCATAAGTGCAATCAGCATCATGCCAGAAAGCGCCCCGGCGCCTTGCCATAACGTTTGCGAGGAGAGGTCAAAATGCAGGCCTGCCAGAACATATTCATTGCCCAGTGCGATACCAATGCCAACGCCAGAAAACAAAGCTGCCAGCACAAAAGGATGGCGCGTGTGCTGCATAATCAGCGTCGAACCAAAAATCAGCATTCCGGCGCTGGCGACACCCGCCAGGACGCGAATCAATAACACCAGAATAAATGGCAGCAACCATGCCATTGCGAGGATCAACAACCCGCTCGCCAGGGCAGAAGCCAACAGAAATGGGCGCAGGCGCGAAGGCTGGTGAAATGCGCCAAACGAAAATAGCAGACTGCCAGCCAGATACCCCGCATAGTTGCCGCTGGCAATCCACGAGAGCTGGCTAAATGAAAACGATCCTTCCGCCATCATGACGGGCAACATAGGCGTATAAAGGAAGCGGCCTAAACCCATACCTAAGGTCAGAACCAGCATCCCGAAAAGCGCGGTGCTGAAAGAAAAGCGTTCTACGGGATGCGAGGGCGAAGGCATGTTTAACCTTGTTTGTCATTTTTGTTGTTAACAAGTTAATAACAAAAAGGTGAAACATGCCAGCCTGTTAATGCGATGATTGAGGGGTAAAGCGATAAAAACGATTTGGTTCGCTAACGATATAAATATTACCTGAGGCATCCATCGCAACCCCTTCGGCCTGTTTGATGTTATGCGACAAACCTCGACTGCCTTTGGTTAGTGACATTTCACCGATAACCTCGCCAGCCAGCGTTACTTCCTGGAGTGCGCGAGATTCATGAGACAGCACCAGAAGCGTATTTTTTTGTTGGTTAAATTCTGCGCCGGACACATCATCTAAAGTAAATTGCCGTTGTAGTGCCTTGTCTTTGCTGATGTGCAATTCATTGCTACTTAACAGCCCTTTAACTTTGTAGACCTCAATCGGGTTTTTCTCTTTAAAAAACCAGAAAGTGTGATCCTGGCGAGAATAGGCCAATCCTTCAAAACCGCAATTGGTTGGGGATTCCTGCAGCGGGATTTTTATTTTTTTGAGGATTTTTACTTCCGAGTTTGGGGTCAGTGAAATCACATAAATGGCATAATCGCGCTCATCGCTAATGACAAACTGATTATCGCCAATGTATTCGATCGTCTCGAGATCCTTAACAAAATCCAGAGGAATTGTGCGGATCAAATCGCCATTGATGGTCATTTCAACAATGGCGGCAGGTTTGTTGATAGTGCTAAAAAGAGTATTGCTTTGTGCCGACCAGGTCAGCGAAGAGATATTATTCGTTATGCCTGCAATTTCTTTGCCGTCAATGGTGGCGTGGTAATTCTGAAATGATGCTGCATGATTGCTTTTACGGGCGCAAGATTGCACGAAGAAAGTACACACTGCCACAATGACAAAAAGAATCACAATAACGAAGATGCGTTTACTTAACGAAATACTTTTTGTCACGGTAATCCCTTTAAGGCAAATCAATAAGATATCGAGAAGTATACGTAGCGATCTTAATGAATCCTTAACGCGGAGAAATCCCGTAATGTGCAATGCAGCGCCAGCCACCATCCTGCTGACAATAAACTGATTCCGTATGCCCAGGGATCACCCATTGAATTTCCTCGCCGGGGGGACAGGTCAGCCAAATGCATAACCCGCAGCCGCCACGTAAATCACGGGGAATATCGCTGACGCGAAAAGTCATGCCCGCTGCCTGCAACGCCTTGCGGGTTTGTATGACGCCGACCGTGGAGTGAAATAAAAACAGATACTCTTTCATGCGCGTTTTCTCTGCCGCTGACCGATCACCGCCGCGCCAATTGCACCAGCGAATTGCGCATCAGGGTGAGTTTGTACCGGCATTCCCAGATGGCTTTCCAGCATGTGGGTAAACCTTTGACAGTGACTAACGCCACCAGTAAACAGAATCGGCGCTTCACAGGAGAGACGAGCAATGAAATTGGCACTCCGCCGCGCCATCGCGTTAATCACTCCGGCGAGAATCGCTTCTGGCGCGACGCCCGCTGAGCGCAGGCTGATCACTTCTGATTCGGCAAACACTGTGCACATACTCGTGATGGCGTGCGGTATGACATTTTCGGTAATGCTGTCGAGTTGCTCGACGCTGGTGCCAAGCGTGCGCGAGATTACCTCCAGGAAACGCCCTGTTCCTGCCGCGCATTTGTCATTCATCAGGAAATCGCACAGGTTACCGTCATCATCAAGCTGAATCACTTTGCTGTCCTGACCACCGATGTCGATTACCGCGCGCGTTGCTGGCTCAAGAAACCGTGCGCCCAGCCCGTGACAGGAGATTTCCGTCACTTGTTTATCGGCAAAATCCACCAGTTGCCGTCCGTAGCCGGTGAGCGTCAGAAACGGCGTTGTCTCTAACCCTTCGCGCAGAGTTTCCCAGGCTTCAGTAATTGCTGTTGCCGGGCGAAAGGGTGTTGGAACGAGGAAACGGCGCGTAATCACGCCGTCTGCCAGTAAGATCCCTTTGGTGGCGGTTGAGCCGGAATCAATGCCAATCGAATATGTCACTGCCACTCCTTACAGCATCTCAATAAAGGCCGCGACACGGGTGCTGAGCTGCCCGACATCCGAGGTGGAGTAGTCTGTTTCAATAGCGATATAAGGAATGTTGTGCTGCTGGCGCACATGACATTTAATCGCCAGCGATTCCACCGCGTAGGTATGGCACGCCTGCAAAATCACATCAACTACGCCATCGACCTGATATTCTTCAACCATCTGGCTGAGCATTTGCAGGCGCTGATCGTTCGGCGAAACACAGGAGCAGCCAATCGCCAGATATTTATCCGCCAGCGCGTCGTACACATCACCCGTTTCCGCCACGCATTGCTCGGTGGCTTTCGCCCCGGTGCAGTTTTCATAACCGACAACCCAGCCGCCATTCTCTTCAATCGCGCGCACCACTTTCTCTGCTGCGCCGCCAATTGGGCAGCCGGTGATTAAAATACGTGGGCGTGGGTCCAGTCGCTGGCCTTCTTCCCACTGCTGACGAACGCGGGCGGTCATTGCATCCAGTTCATTGATCAACGCCTCTTTATCGAACCGGAAGGTTGCGCCGTAGACTACCTTCAGAATGTCGCTGCCGCTAAGCGCCGGAGGATTTAACTGCCCCAAATGATAAAAGTTGGCCAGTGCGCGACGTTCGCGGTTTTTCAGCACAATGGCATCGCGCAGAGCATCTTCGCTAATCTCGTGCCCAAAACGTTCTTCTACCGTTTTTTGCAAGCGCAGCATCTCGGCTTTCCATAACGCGCGTGAGGCATCGTCCTTAACGCTGTTTGGCAGTTGCATCACATGAACGGGCTTAAACTCCGCCATGTATTCATACATTTTCTTTTTGCCGTCGCAGGTGGTTTCACCGACCACCAGATCAGAAAAGTAGAAGTAGGGGCATTTATCGGTTTTGCCGAAGCCGTAGCTGCTTTTAATCAGCGGGCAGAGGTTGCGCGGCAGATCTTTCTCGGCTTCTTCAATGGTTTCATCAGAGGTGGAACAGAGCGAAACTACAACCGCACCGGCTGCCATCGGGATCTCTTGCGGCATAAAGGTGCAGTAGGTGCCAACCAGCGGAATGCCGCGCTCCTTGAGATCCATGACGGTGAGAAAGCCTTTCTGGCGAGCTTCAGAGAACTGATCGAAAATGGCGGGTAGATCGGTGACAAGTGACATGATTTTCCTTCCCCGTACCACGGGAGATAATGAAAAGAGGCCACATTATTACCATTCTTTTAGTGTGGTTTATTTGATCTCTCTCGCGGTTAGCCATTTAGCTTTTATCATCGATTTCTAAAAATTGCCGAGGGGGAACAAGGCCGGGAGCTGGGACAGCAAATACAAAATAAGTCCAATACAACCGCCAACCAGCGTACCGTTGACACGGATAAACTGCAGATCTTTGCCGATATTTAACTCGATTTGCCGCGACATATCCCGCGCATCCCAGCTTTTTACCGTGTCGCTGATATGGCGCGTCAGGAATGCGGAAAACTCAGGCGCAACGCGGTGTGCGGCTTGTTCCAGATGACCATTTAACGACGCCCGCAAGGCATCATCGGCAATTAATGTTTCGCCAAACCATTGACCCGCCCGCGCGATACGTTCTTTCACTCGAGAATCTTCACTGTTGATATCCGCTTTCAGCCATTCCCGTAAATCCCCCCACAATTCACTGAGATAGCGGTTAAAAGCTTCATCTTCTTTCAGATAGCTTTTGACGGCATCGGCTCGCGCTGCCATTTCCGGATCGTTTTTCAGCTTGTCGATCAGGGCAAAAGTGGCGCGATCAAACGCATGGCGGATCTGATGCGCATGATCGCGGCTGATATCATCAAGCAAAGAATTCACCGCGTCAGAAACCAACTCCGCGCTATGTTCGCCCAGCCATTCAGTGGGCAAAATTTTGGCTTTCAGTGGATGCTCGCTCTCCAGCCAGCGAACAATTTGCTGGGCGATAAACTTGCGCGATTTATCGCGCTGGAGAAGGGCGATCAACTGTGCGATCAGCGTATCCAGCAGCACCTGATGACGATCGTTTTTGGTCATACTCTCCAGCATCAACGCACTGGTGCCAGAAAGATCGACCTTATCAATCGCCCGATGGACCGCGCGCTTAAGCAGGCGCTGAATACGCGCATCATCGGTCAGTTCGAGAAAACCGCTCATGATCTGCAACAGATGCTGACCAACGCGGCGGGCGTTCTCCGGCTGACTAAACCAGTTGCCAATCAACAACGCCGGTTCGTGACGTCGAATCAATGCCACCAGCGACTGGGTATCGAGAAATTTTTCCTGCACGAACTGACCGAGATTTTCGCCAATTCGGTCTTTATTACGCGGGATAATCGCCGTATGACGAGAAATGATCGGAATCGGCACGCGGCGAAACAGCGCCACCACCGCAAACCAGTCCGCCAGTGCGCCGACCATCGCCGCTTCAGCAATCGCCTTCACGCCGCTCACCCAAAAATTGGGCGGCAAAAACAGCGTAACGACAAAGGTAGCAGCGGCGATAAGCAGTAAAGAGAGCGCCAACATTTTGGCGCGTCTGAGTCCAATGAGTTTATTCATATCATAAGAATAGAGCCTGACGGTAAGAAAGCGCAAAACTCGAGATTTCTTCCAGAAAAATGTATTGCTTGCAGAAGAATAAAAATAGCCTGGAAACCTCCTCGGGGAATAGGAAATAGCCAGGTGTGAATGGCTTTGTTAGTCGCTAAAGTTGGGCCATCTTATCTACAGGTGACGGATCGCCATGACAAACTTTACGACCAGCACGCCGCATGACGCATTATTTAAATCCTTTCTCACACACTCTGACACCGCGCGGGATTTTATGGAGATCCACTTACCCAAAGATTTACGTGAACTGTGCGATCTCGATAGCTTAAAACTGGAATCCGCCAGCTTTGTCGATGAAAAATTGCGGGCGCTACATTCCGATATTCTGTGGTCGGTAAAGACCCGTGAAGGCGATGGCTATATTTATGTAGTGATTGAACATCAGAGCCGTGAGGATATTCATATGGCCTTTCGTCTGATGCGATATTCCATGGCGGTGATGCAGCGCCATATCGAACATGATAAACGCCGGCAGCTACCGCTGGTCATCCCGATGCTGTTTTATCACGGTAGCCGTAGTCCTTATCCCTGGTCTTTGTGCTGGCTGGACGAATTTGCCGACCCGACTACCGCACGGAAGCTTTATACCGCCGCGTTCCCGCTGGTGGATATCACTGTCGTGCCAGACGACGAGATTGTGCAGCATCGCAGAGTCGCCCTGTTGGAGTTGATCCAAAAGCATATTCGCCAGCGCGATCTGATGGGGCTTATTGACCAACTGGTAGTATTACTGGTTACAGAGTGTGCTAATGACAGCCAGATAACTGCGCTGTTAAATTACATTTTACTGACTGGTGATGAAGCGCGTTTTAATGAGTTTATCAGTGAAATTACCCGTCGACTGCCACAACAAAGGGAGCGAATAATGACGATTGCAGAGCGAATTCATAATGATGGATATATAAAAGGGGAACAGCGCATTCTTCGATTGTTTTTGCAGAATGGGGCAGATCCTGAATGGATACAAAAGATTACCGGACTTTCGGCAGAGCAAATGCAGGCATTAGAGCAGCCCTTGCCTGACCGTGAGCACGATTCATGGCTCGAGAGTTAATATGGAACTATCGCTATGTGCCTCCAGCATATCCAGCACCTGATCCCACTGGGTAATTTCCACCGGACGCGTCATCGACGGTACTGGCGGCTGGGCTTTACGTTGCGCGACAAAATAACCCGAACGCGGCTACGGAGTGATGAGGTTCATCGTCTCCAGCGTCTGATACGCCTGCTGCACGGTACTGATGCTGACGCCGTGCTCCTGACTTAAGCAGCGCACCGACGGCAATTTCTCCCCGTGACGATACAGCCCTTGCTCAATGCGCTCTGCAAGCAGAGTCGCCAGATGTTGATAACGCGTCATGCTGTATTCCTTATTTGGAGCATACAGAGAGAAAAACCGGTACAGATGAGGCTAAAAAACCGGATGCAGATGCTGTTTTAACCTGTCTGTATGTTAAATAAAAGTAATATTTGCATCTGTATTGTGAACTGCCAGAAGACGGATGATGAAGCCTCTGAAAGATGAGGAAGGCAGCAGATGGAATTTCACGAAAAAAAAGCCAAAACGCCGTTTATCAGACTTGTGCAACTCTGGCAGGCGGTGAGGCGTTGGCGGCGGCAAATGCAGACCCGACGAGTGTTACAGCAAATGAGTGATGAACGGTTGAGGGATATTGGGTTACGCAGGGAGGATGTGCAGTGATAGAGGATGTTGAGAATAAATCAGGATATTAACTTTTTATATGTACCCTGGAAGAAACCTGAGTACATATAGATATCAGTTAAATTTAATATCAGTAATCAATTTTTTGATATAATCTTCTGGTTTCATCTTTGTTTTTTCTTTTATTTGCTGATAAGTTTCTTTCTTAATATTGATTTCAATTGTTTTATTTTTATTGATAATGCACGCAATTGGTATTAATAGCAATAATATAATAATTATAATTATAATTATAAGAATTATTTTTGAATTTCCATGTGAGTCCGATTCCTTCATTTTTTGGAATATTCTGCTCATGACTGGATTAACTGCTGAAGAAAACATAATCATAATGATAAAAACAGCCAAAAAATCTAATGTATATTTTGCGTAGTAACTTTCAGTATTCATTTCAAAAAAAAGTAACCACGCCAGTGCACAAAACAATGTCATACCAAAACATAAAAATGAAATAATAAAGCCAATTTGTTGCGTTCTTTTATCAAGTTCAGAGAGAAATTTCTCACCAACTCTTTGACTTTTATAAGGTGAAATAAGTGTGTGTACGGCATTGAAAAATACATTTGTGCAAATCAAAACAAAGAATATATTGATTGGCATAAATCCTATAAGTGTATAAAAGAAGAAGTCTTGTTGAAGATAGTACGGTAATCGATCATCAACTTCCATTAACAATGTAAATATAAACCCGAAAGAAACATAAAATAACAAACCTTCTTCACGTAATTTTTTAATGTATTTTTTGAATTTAAAATCTTTAATCATCTTCAGCATAGCTATTCCTTATTGTAAATAATATGGCCGGGGTAGAAAATGCGACCCCGGCTATCAACGTATTTTTATGTTGATAAAGCAATTTTCCCCGTTAGCATATCAAACATCAGATAAGCAAAGCCCTTTGCCCGAGCTGGATCGGATAAATATTGCAACATAAATTCTTGCCGAGCGTCATTACTGTCCATTACAGCATTATCAACTGCCTGGAGGAAATCACCAAGAATCGCTTGTTCTGGCGGATTGTTTTTAATTTGTGTCATAACATTTTCATTTTCAGTTATTTTGTTATACACCGCAAAAGCATTGCTGATCATATCTTTGTCGGTCAAATGGTCACTAATGAATAATTCATTCATCCGAGAAAGAACCTGAGATAAAAACTCCTCTTTTTTATCTTTCGCTTTTGCCGTACCAATATTATTACTTGCATCCAGCGTATAGTCAGGCGTTTCTTCCTGTAAGCGTAAATCTTGCTCATGGATTTTCGATAAACGATAGTGACTCATCTCCACATTACTGAGATCAATTTCATCCTCTTCCAGACGTTGCTCATGCAGCAGTGGGCGTAAATGGCGCGCAAACAGGCTTAGCTTTTCCAGATCCTTGTCATCGTACTCAACGATTTGCGACATAAACTCATAAAAGCGAACAAAGCTGCCGAGATCTTTCTTGAAAATCTCCAGACGATCTTTCTCCTGCTTACAGGCTTTAAAACTGTTTTCCGCATTGGTGATTAACACCGTATCGCCCGTTTTTTTAGTGCGCTCGAACATCTCTTTGGCGGTCAAATAGGCGTCTATTGCCATCAGATAACGCTTTTTCCAGCGTTCGACCGCCGGTTTACAGATATTACTGATCGCCGCATTCGATTTATTTTTGATGAAGTACGCCTCGCAGAACTGCTCGACTTCATGCCACTGAAAAATCTGCGTGGCGCGCAGTTTTTCAAACAGATCGAATACCTGCTGCGGATCGCTGACATCGGTCAGTTCCGCCGTCTGGAAATAGGGCTGGAATGCGCCGAGGATCTCGTCTGGATCGTTATAAAAATCGAGGACAAAAGTGCCTGATTCCGCTTTGCCCGGATAGGTGCGATTCAGGCGGGAGAGCGTCTGCACGCACTCGACGCCGCCAAGGGCTTTATCCACGTACATCGCGCACAGCTTCGGCTGGTCAAAACCGGTCTGGAATTTATTGGCAACCAGCATGACCTGATAATCATCGCTGTCGAAGGCTTTGCGCATATCCCGCCCTTTCAGGCCGGGGTTCATGTTTATTTCAGTAAATTTCTGGTTTAACAATGCCAGGCTGTTAGGGTCGCCTTCCTGGAATTCAACTTCCCCGGAAAACGCCACCATCGCGCTGATTTTCTGGTAATTGTTCTCGCTAATGTATTTATCAAACGCCAGCTTGTAGCGCACAGCGGCTTTGCGTGAACTGGTGACCACCATCGCTTTGGCCTGGCCGCCAAGCAGGTGCATCACATGTTTGCGGAAGTGCTCCACAATCACCTTCACCTTCTGAGAGATATTGTGGTCGTGCAGTATCACCCACTGGTTGAGCTTTATCTTCGCCCGTTTGCTATCGACTTCGCGGTCTTTATCTTCCAACTTTTGCAGCAACTGATACGCCACTTTGTAGTTGGTGTAGTTTTTCAGCACGTCGAGGATAAAGCCTTCTTCGATCGCCTGGCGCATGGAGTAGACGTGGAAGGCCTCAGGTTTATTGGTTTTTGACGCCGGTTCATCGGGACGTGGACGGCGACCAAAAAGTTCGAGGGTTTTGGATTTTGGCGTGGCGGTAAAGGCGTAGTAGTTCAGGTTACTGCTGCCTTTCCTGGCGGCAATGGTCGCATCCAGGATATCTTCTGACGACAGCACCACGTCATCATCCATTTCTTCGCTCATCAGCACTTCTTTAAGCTGACGGGCGGTAGAACCGCTCTGCGAGGAGTGCACTTCGTCGGCGATTACCGCGTATTTACGCTGTTTCAGGCTGACGCTGTTTTCGATAGCTTTCAGCACGAACGGGAAAGTCTGGATGGTGACGATAATAATCGGCTGCGAGTTTTCCAGCGCGTTGGCGAGCTTTTCCGATTTGGAACCGTCGCCCTCTTTGTTATTGATGCGCCCGACCACGCCGTCGGCGTGCTCGAACTGCCAGATGGTGTCCTGAAGCTGGTCGTCCAGCACCGTGCGGTCCGTCACCACGATAACGGAGTGGAACTGTTTTTCCCCGTTCACGTCGTACAGATGAGAAAGCTGGTGGGCGGTCCAGGCAATAGAGTTCGACTTTCCGGAACCGGCGCTGTGCTGGATCAGGTATTTATGGCCGGTTCCTTCAATCGTCGCGGCCTCCAGCAGTTTATTGACCACATCCCACTGATGATAACGCGGGAAAATCAGGCTCTCTTTCTTCGCTTTCATCCCGTTCCACTCCTCTTTTTCTTCAATCTGCAAATGGACAAAACTGGCGAGGATTTTTAATAAGTTGTCCGGCAGCAGCACTTCATTCCACAGATAATCGGTGGCGTAGCGGTGGGTATCTTCGGGGATCTCGTTGCCTGCGCCTCCGTCTTTGGTGCCTTTGTTAAACGGCAGGAAGAAGGTGCTGTCACCCGCGAGTTTGGTGGTCATAAATACGTCATACTGGCTGACGGCAAAATGCACCAGCGCGCCGCGCTTAAAGGTCAGCAGCGGTTCCGGTTTATTGGTGGCGGGATCTTTCGGCAGGCGGGTCTTTTTGTACTGCGCAATGGCGTTCTGCACCGCCTGTTTGAATTCGGATTTCAGCTCCAGCGTGGCAATTGGCAGGCCGTTGATAAACAGCACCAGGTCGATGCGCCATTTTTTGGCTTTCACGCCCGTTTCTGCAAAGACGCTATTTGAGGCATACGGGCTGTAGACCAGTTCCGGCACAATACGGCAGATATTCTGCTGATAGCGCGCCAGCGTTTCCGGGTTGAGATTATGTTCCGGTTTAAACTGACACAGCGAAAAACGGGCATTGCGGATTTTCAGGCCGTGACGAAGTACGCCGAGCGTACCCCAGGTGCGCGACTGGATATCGGTTGCGTTGCTGTCGGCTTTTTTAAGCTGCGCGACCAGCGCGTCGAGGAAATGGCGCTCGGTGTCGTTGGGGTAGACGCGGGAAAATTTCTCCCACTCCTGCGGTTGGGTGGTTTGTACGAAGTTTAAGGTGTCTTGTGCGTATAGTGCACGCTCTCTGTCGTAGGCGTCACCTTTGCCGACAATCCAGCCTTTTTCCACCATCTGTGCGATGATGTCGTTTTGTAGGTTGACCTCTTTTGTGATGTCGTGGCTCATGCGCTGGCCTCCGTGGGTGTTTCCGCTTCGGAGATGGGGGCGGTCCAGTTGCGTAGGTCGATTTTGCCGGTGACGGCGGCGGAGATAAGGGCGGTGCGGCGTTCTTTAAGGAGTTCGATATTATCTGTACTATGCTCAATCAATTTTTTATCTAGAGAAATATATTTAGATATATAAGTTCCGATATTTACTTGCTCTTGATATGGTGGGATTGGAATATATAAATCAGTAATTCTTTCAACCGCAAGCCCCGGTTGTGCAGCAGAAACTGAATATTGGTTTAAGTTCATTATTCTTAATAATTCTCCTAACCATATTGTAACAGCTCTTTCGTTTGGGGTGACAACAACAGCATGTTCTGAAGCCCAAAACTTTCCAATTGCGTAATTTATATTTCCGCAAAGAGCACCTTGTCTACCAATAAGAACATATTCACCATTGTGTGTAAAATAAGAATAATATCCTCTTAATCCATTTCCACCATATACAGGATAGTTTCCTTCTGGTTCTATTGAATTGCTGGTTATAAAATCACCACTTTTCAAATTAGCAAACCATTTTAACTTGCATATGTGCCAGTGTTTCGGAACTTCACCCAACCACTCAACCCCAGAATCTTTCATCGGCACATCAGGATTTAGCCCTTTGGTCACTGCATGGCTAATCACGGCCTGACGTTTTTCTTTCAGTAGTTCAATAAGTTGTTGTTGTTTCTCGATTAGGTTATCGATTTTTGCGGTTTCATGATCAAGGAAAAGTGCAATCTTAGAAGATTCATCATTACGAGGTTTTGGGCATTGTATATCGCCTAAAAGTTCAAGGTTTAAACCGTCTCGTAAATCACCGCCAGCCATGTTACGTATATTCTGATAATTAGAAATGAGCCACCAAAATATATAGCGAGATTGATTCTTTTTATACAATACAATGGCCGCCATGGATTGGTTACAAGTGGTATTAATACCAAGTTGTGCAACCATACCTTTGGTTTTTCCCTGCCCAGCTAAAGCGACAACAAGTGCCCCTTTTGGTATCCACTTGGCACTACTATTTTCAAGTGCAGCGTTAGATATATATGTGGATGGCTCGACTATATAACCTTGATTTACTGCTCCAGAACTAATCCAGGGAACTGTACCATTCTCCCAATAATCAATAACATTTTTGGAGGGAGTTCCTCCTGCAAAAATATTGGATAGCCACCTCAGCTTAGTTTTTTTCCAGTTTAGTGGTAATTCATTACACCACTCCATCCCAGAATCCCTATACTCCGGATACGCCTGATATTTATTTAACCCTGCCATCAGGAATGTACCTCCTGCAACAGTTTCATAATCTCAGCGCTTACCGCATCCAGGTCCGCATCAATTTCTTCCAGCGGCCTTGGCGGCTGATAAACATAAAAATGACGATTAAACGGAATTTCATACCCCACAATCCCGATATCCCCATCTTTCGCATCGCGCTTATCGGCGTTAATCCACGCATCCGCAACATGCGGCAATACTTCTGCTTTGAAGTAACCCTCGATCAACTCGCTGGTAGATACCGCCGGATTTAACGGCACATTCTCGTTATCACGCAGGTCGCCATCCGGCTCAAACTCCACAACCTTTCCGTTGTACTCACACGCGCCATACAGCGGTTGGGCCGCCTCTTTCAGGACCTTGCTGACTACCGGCTCGGCGTCCGGGTTTTTGCGGGTAATGGCATCAATAAATTGCTTGTTCTCTTTCGCATCCAGCTTCACGCCTGCGGTTCTGAGCGCTTCTTTCAGCGTCAACTGGAACTGATTAAAGTCATTGCTAACGGTGTCTTTGCCGCCCGCCTGCATACCCATCGCCGCCTGAATACGCCGCGCTTTTTCCATTAACCCGCGCTGGGCCAGCCATAATTTGCTGTCGAGCAGATCTTTAATTTGCTTCTCTTTCAGCTCGCTAAAATCGGCTTTAAGAATGGCGCGGGCTTCACTTTCTACCGCTGTTAAGTCGCCGTAATTACCGTCCTGCCACTGGAAAGCAAAGGCGTCATACAGTTGCGCCATCGGAGCGTTAAACGGCTTCGGCGCAAAGCGCAATGTGGCAATGGCGTGATCACTTATCTGAGCCGACAGGCGCAACGGGCGCTCAACGGTGATGCGACGATAGCCAAAGTCGGTGCTGTGGAAGACTTTGCTGGCAAAAGTTTTTGCCGCCTCGGTTTTGGTTGTTGCGGGCTGGCGTCCCCGGCTGGATTTTTGTTCGGGTGCTTTCTCCAGGCCTAACGCCGCAAGCGTAGTGGTGGCAACGGGTTCGAAATCGCCAAACGTGCGGGTGATTAAACCAATATCCTCCTCCCCGAGAATATTACGTTTTGACCCCAGCGATTTACGCATCTTGCCGCACAGGTTGCTGCCGTCGATAAGCTGGACTTTGCCTTTGCGTTCTGGCGCTTTTTTATTCGACAAAATCCACACATAGGTAGCGATACCGGTGTTGTAAAACATGTCGGTGGGCAGGGCGATGATGCCTTCCAGCAAATCCGCTTCCAAAATGTAGCGGCGGATCTCGCTTTCACCGCTTCCTGCACCGCCGGTGAATAACGGCGAACCATTAAGAATGATGCCGATCCGCCCGCCACCGCTTTTGGCATCGCGCATTTTGCTGATCAGGTGCAGCAGAAACAGCAACGAGCCGTCGGAGACGCGGGGTAGGCCGGGGCCAAAGCGACCATCAGCACCTTTGAGTTTGTGCTCGTCGTTGATGTCGGTTTCTATCTTTTTCCAGTCCACGCCGAAAGGTGGATTAGAAAGCATGTAATCGAATTTTTCTGCGGGGAGCTGATCGTTGGACAGGGTGTTGCCGAGTTTGATAAGGCTGACATCCTGGCCCTTAATCAGCATGTCGGCTTTGCAGATGGCGTAGGATTCCGGGTTTAACTCCTGACCAAACGCGCGCATCACGGCATTGGGGTTTTGTTGGTGGACGAACTCCATGCCGGAGGAGAGAAAGCCGCCGGTTCCCGCTGTTGGGTCGTAAATGGTGCGGATGATGCCGTCTTTATTGAGCGCGTCATCATCATCGAAAAACACCAGCGAGGTGGTCAGATTGACGATATCACGCGGGGTAAAGTGCTCCCCGGCGGTTTCGTTAGAACTCTCGGCAAAACGTCGGATCAGCTCCTCAAATACCAGCCCCATATCGTGGTTGGTAACGTGCTCTGGGTATAAATCTGCTTTAGCGAATATTTGCACCACTTTGAACAGCAAGTTCGCATCAGCCAGTTGCCCGACAAACTCGCTGAACTTGAAGTGTTCGAAAATTTCGCGGGCATCCGAAGAGAACGACTGGATGTAGTTTTCCAGGTTGTCCTGTATGCCATTTTGCCCCATTTTGCTGAGATCCATCGCTGAGGCATTGAAGAACGTGAGGCCATTAGTCGCCCGCAGGATCATTTTCTCCTGGGCTTCCTCCGGCAGTTTCATGGCTTTTACTTTTTTCGCCTCGGTAATCACCGCGTCTTTCGTTGTTTCGAGTACGCATTCCAGACGACGCAAAAGGGTAAAAGGAAGAATAATTCGTCCATATTGTGATTGTTTAAAATCGCCGCGTAACAGGTCGGCGACAGACCACAGGAAGGCAGCGATCTGACTGAAATTAGTTGATGACATAAAAAGCATTCCTTGCCCTGAAAAAGAGGGAGATATTCAATGTGAAGTGAATGCTTTGTTATATCAAACTATCGTTGTGATGATCAAAAACATGATCATTTTCAATGCGTTATAAATATACATTGGAAGTATTAATTGTTCTAATGAATGCGTTCTGAGGTGTTTCTTAATATATTTTGATTTATCCTGGAATGGTATTTTTACAGAAACAAAGACGCTAACTTTTATTTTTTATTCGCAGCATAATGACGTCGTTTGCCAGCACAATTTGACAGGAGTCATTCATGAAAGCCACCGAAGCCCGATTACTCGATTTTCTAAAACGCTCTCAGCAATTCGTTATTCCCATTTATCAGCGTACTTATTCATGGTCAGAGGAACAGTGCCGCCAGCTCTGGGACGATGTAATACGTGCCGGGCAGCGTGATGATATCCCGGCGCATTTTATCGGCTCGGTGGTGTATATCGAACAGGGCCTATATCAGGTTTCGGGGATCTCTCCCTTACTGGTGATTGACGGTCAGCAACGCCTGACAACGGCGATGTTATTGCTGGAAGCGTTGTCCAGACACCTTGGCGATGACGAGGTGATGGATGGTTTCTCCGCCATGAAATTACGAAACTATTATCTGCTCAATCCGTATGAATCGGGCGAGCGTGGTTTTAAGTTACTGCTTACGCAAACGGACAGAGAGAGCCTGCTGGCATTGATTAGACAAAAACCGCTGGCAGAAAATTGCTCTCTACGCGTGAAAGAGAATTTTGAGTTTTTCCATGAGCAAATAGGCAAACTCCACGGCAATTTCACCGCGTTATGTCAGGGCCTTTCCAAACTGCTGATTGTGGATGTCGCCTTGAATCGCGGTCAGGATAATCCGCAACTAATCTTTGAAAGCATGAACTCAACAGGAAAAGCGCTGAGTCAGGCGGATCTGGTTCGCAACTATGTTCTGATGGGGCTGGAGCCAGAACATCAAAGCCAACTGTACGACGATTACTGGCGGCCCATGGAGCTGGCATTTGGTCAGAAGGGATACACTGACTATTTCGACAGTTTTATGCGTAATTACCTGACGGTAAAAACAGGTGAGATTCCGCGAATTGGTGATGTCTATGAAGCCTTTAAACGCTATGCGCGAAAACCAGGAGTGATGGATAGCGGGATGGAGGCGCTGGTTGCGGATATTCGTACCTATGCGGATTATTTTTGTGCGATGGCGCTGGATAGCGAAAAAGACAACATATTCAACATATTAAAGATGGCGTTTCAGGATCTACGTGAGCTGAAAGTCGATGCCGCCTGGCCGTTCCTGTTGGTGCTTTATCACGACTATAAACAAGGAATTCTTTCTGCCGCGGATTTTTTAAGTGCCACGCGTTTAATTGAGTCGTATATCTTCCGGCGCGCAGTCTGTGCCATTCCCACCAACTCATTTACTAAAACTTTCGCCACGTTTTACAAAGTGCTGGATAAAGAGCGTTATCTGGAGAGCATTGCGGCGCATTTGCTGGAACTGCCTTCCTACCGTCGTTTCCCGGATGATGATGAATTTCAACGTGAACTGAAAACTCGCGATCTCTACAACTTCCGTAATCGCAGCTATTGGCTACGCAGATTTGAAAACCACGATCGTAAAGAACGGGTCTATGTTGACACTTATACGATTGAACATATCATGCCGCAGAACCCTAATTTATCGGCGAAGTGGCGCGATGACCTTGGTCCGGAATGGAAGCGTATCCATAAAAAGTGGCTCCATACGTTGGGTAATTTAACGTTAACTGGCTATAACTCAAGCTACAGCGACCGTCCATTTGCGAAGAAGCGAGATATAAAAGGTGGCTTTAAGGAAAGTCCATTACGCCTGAACACGGGGTTAGGGCAATGTGAAATATGGGATCGTGCAGCGATACAAAAGAGAGCGGAACGTCTGGCCGAGCTGGCAATAGACGTCTGGGCGATCCCCAAACTTTCGGAAGACGTGTTGGCTCGTTATCGCACCGTCGTTGAACGAGGAACGGGATATGTCCTTACTGATTTCCCGCAACTTGAAGAAGGTACGCACATCCGCGTACTTTTTGACAGCCTTTCTGATGCCGTTATGACGCTGGACGCTGGGGTTACGCGAGAAATATTGAAGCTCTATGTTGCCTTCAAAGCGGAGACGAATTTTGTTGATGTGGTGCCGCAAAAAAGTCGCTTACGTTTATCACTAAATATGCCATTCCATGAACTGGTTGACCCAAAATGTATGGCTAAAGATGTCACAGATATAGGCCGTTGGGGCAATGGCGATGTTGAAGTAGGTTTCAGCGATCTTTCTGAGCTTCCTTATGTGATGGGATTAATTCGTCAGGCATTTGAAAAGCAGATGGATAACGCGATGGCTTAATATGGAATAATATCCTCTTTACCATGCAATCAAGGATCCTCTAATGACAACCAAACTACTGGACCTGAGCTGGAATGCAAATGCCATCCCGGCGATGCAAATTGTCGGTACGCGCGCAGCCTTGTTTACCTTCAAAACGCATATGGCAGGGTTTGTCTGGGATGCCGCGCAACTGGAAAATAACCCCTATACCTTTGTTGAAGTTAAAACGCTGCTTGATGGTGTCACTGTTGGCGGGCATAAGGTCAGTGATACTGAGCAGGTGTTGAATCTGGCAGATAGCGCAAAAAAACTGATTGAACTTGTGCAATTCGGGCGTTTCGACCTTGATAAGAAAACGTTCACGTTACTTAACGGCATTATTGCGCGTAATGAGGCGCTGGAGTGGGGCGTTTTTCGCGGCGAAGGTGAAGAGTTACATTACAATGCGCGCGTTCATCTCGGTGAACTGGGCACTCATTTTCCACCAGCCACTGAAGCAGGTGCACCTGAACTGAATCGAATATTCGCCGCAGGTGTGGCACAAATAAAAGAGATGCCACCGTTCGAAGGGGCGCTGGCAATGTTTTTATTTGGTGCTTATTTTCAGTTTTTCTTTGATGGCAACAAGCGTACCAGTCGCCATATGATGAACGGCTGGTTAATGCGCCACGGTTACAATCCCATTAGTGTACCCGCAGCTCGTGCGCTGGAGTTCAACAGCAAAATGGTGCGCTTTTATCACAGCAAAGATGCCAGTGAAATGATGGCATTTTTGGTGGATTGCTATCAGGTTTGAATAAGTGCTGGATGGTGTCCCAATGCTGCCATCCAGCCCCTTCATATCAACTTCCCTATCTTTTCCTAAAACGTGATGCTATTTCCAACATTCGAATCATCAGTGCACGAAAAGCAGATCGTAAAGAGAGGAGCCGCTATGAGCATGGTTAAACATAAACGAGGGACACCCTCTACACTCGATGTGCAGCATGAGGCCGAACTGAAGGCGCTGGCGAACAAATCCGACGAGGATATTGATTACAGCGACATCCCACCTTCCAGCGATGAGCAATGGTCTAACGCAGAACGCGGTAAGTTTTATCGGCCATTGAAAACTCAGGCTTCGGTGCGTATTGATGCTGATGTGATGGAATGGTTGAAGCGACCAGGTAAAGGCTATCAAACTCGCCTGAACGCAATTTTACGTGAAGCGATGCTGCGCGATCAGAACAAAAAATAATTCAGGCCGCCACATGGCGGCCATCATCCAAAATTATTTCCTCAACCCCGCAAACGCTGCCCGAATCTCATCCTCCGGCAACTGAATCCCGATAAACACCATCGTACTATGCGGTTTTTCATCGCCCCACGGGCGGTCCCAGTCGGCGCTGTAGAGGCGCTGGACGCCCTGGAACAGCAGGCGGTTAGGTTCGCCGTCAATCCATAGCATCCCTTTGTAACGCAGCAGTTTATCTGCCGATTCCAGCAGCAGGTTTTCCATCACGCGGGAAACTTCGCTGATATCTACCGGGTAATCCAGTTCCACCACAATCGACGAAATATCGTTTTGTTTATCCGCGATAAAGTGGAAACGCGGTTTGGTGCTGACGACGTTCTCTTCCAGCATAAAACCGTTGGTGTTGAACAGCAGGCCCAGGTCGATGTCGCCGTGGGTGACGGTGTAGACCGGTGCACGGGCGTTGATGCGCGCCAGACGTTCACGCAGTTTTTCTGCTTCGCCTGCGACGTCGGTTTTCGTCAGCAGAATACGGTCGGCGTAGCCAACCTGTGACTGGGCGATGGTGAACTGGTTCATCTGCTCATCGGCATGTACCGCATCCACCAGCGCAATCACGCCGTCCAGCAGGTAACGCTGGCATAAAATCTCATGGGAGAAAAAGGTCTGAATAATCGGGCCGGGATCGGCCATGCCGGTGCATTCAATCACCAGACGGTCGAACTGAATATTGCCCTTGTCGAGATTATCCAGCAGGTCGAGTAGGGCGTCCTCCAGCTCGTTGGAGCGCGAACAGCAGATGCAGCCGTTGGTCAGCGTTTTGATCTGCGTGGCGCGATCGCCAATCAGTTGATCATCAACGGAGACTTCGCCGAATTCGTTTTCAATCACGGCAATCTTGTAGCCGTGTTGTTCGTTAAGAATATGGCGCAGCAGGGTGGTTTTTCCTGCGCCTAAAAAACCGGTGAGTAGGGTAACTGCAATCGGGTTCATGCTCTCTCCATTAACAACAGCGCATACCGCCTTTACCATCGCCGCCGTAGCGCGCGTTCTGGCGTTCGCGGAAGAATTCTTCATAGCTCATGTACGGCTTGTCGGGATGGTTGGTCTTCATATGCTCGACGTAGTTGTCGTAGTCTGGAATGCCAATCAACATCTTCGCCGCCTGGCCGAGATATTTTTTTGCCTGTCCTAAGTTACCAAACATAGTTCACTCTGATAAGAACAAAGCCCCGCCGAAGCGGGGCTAAACACGGTTAGTGGTGCGAAGAGATCTTCACGCCGCCTTCCGGGATTGGAACGTACGGTGTTTCTTTGTCAGTACGTTTGTCGCTGTTACGCACCTTCAGCCAGGTTTTGAAACCGTAGAAGATGATGCTGTACACCACAATCAGGAACAGAATACTCAGGCCTGCGTTGGTGTAGTTGTTCACAACGATGTGGTTCATGTTGGCAATCTGCTGCGCCGTCAGGTCAGTACCGTTAGCAATCTTCTCTTTGTACTGGCTTGCCATGTAGAAGAAGCCTTCCATCTGCGGGTTGGTACTGAACAGTTTCAGGCCCAGCGCCCAGGTGGTGCAGATAAGCAGCCATACCGCCGGGATAACGGTAACCCAGATGTATTGGGTGCGCTTCATCTTAATCAGTACAACGGTGCCCAGTACCAGCGCTACGGCTGCCAGCATCTGGTTGGAGATACCGAACAGCGGCCACAGGCTCTTAACGCCGCCCAGCGGATCGACCACACCCTGATACAGCAGGTAGCCCCACAGACCCACACAGCCCGCAGTACCGATGATACCGGCAACCAGAGAGTCGGTTTTTTTCAGGAACGGGATGAAGTTACCCAGCAGGTCTTGCAGCATAAAGCGGCCAGAACGGGTACCGGCATCCAGCGCGGTCAGGATGAACAGGGCTTCGAACAGAATACCGAAGTGATACCAGAAGCCCATGTCAGCCATCGGCAGCACTTTGTGGAACACATGAGCGATACCTACCGCCAGCGTCGGCGCACCACCTGCACGGTTCAGGACAGAAGGCTCACCAATGTCTTTCGCGGTTTGCAGGATCTGCTCTGGCGAAATCACGAAGCCCCAGGAGCTGACGGTCGCTGCCGCGTGTGCGGTAACGTCTTTCAGCTGCGCCATGATGATCGGCGCGTTCTCGCCACCCATTTCATGCAGGTTAGGCATGGTGATGCCAAGGCCAGCAGGCGGGGTATTCATCGCGAAGTAAAGACCCGGTTCGATGATGGACGCAGCAACCAGCGCCATAATCGCCACGAAGGACTCCATCAGCATTGCGCCGTAGCCAATGAAACGCGCGTCGGTTTCATTAGCCAGCAGTTTCGGTGTCGTACCGGAAGAGATCAGCGCGTGGAAGCCGGATACCGCACCACAGGCGATGGTGATGAACAGGAACGGGAACAGAGCGCCTTTCCACAGCGGGCCAGTACCGTCAATGTACTGGGTCATCGCAGGCATTTTCAGTTCCGGGTTCAGCACCACGATACCCAGCGCCAGGCCGACGATAACGCCGATTTTCAGGAAGGTTGCCAGATAGTCGCGCGGTGCGAGGATCAGCCACACTGGCAGCAGTGCGGAAATAAACGCATAGCCAATCAGCGCGAAAGTAATGGTGGTGTCTTTAAAGGTCAGTGCCGGACCCCAGTACGGATCGTGAGCAATCACGCCACCGAAGTAGATAGAGGCAACCAGCAGCACGATACCAATGACAGAGACTTCACCCACACGCCCCGGACGAATAAAGCGCATGTAGATACCCATAAACAGCGCAATTGGTACGGTTGAGCAAACGGTGAAGACACCCCACGGACTTTCGGCCAGGGCTTTAACCACAATCAGCGCCAGGACGGCGAGGATGATGATCATGATTAAGAAACAGCCAAACAGCGCGATAGTCCCCGGTACTGGCCCCATCTCTTCTTTGATCATCTCACCAAGAGATGCGCCATTACGGCGAGAGGAGATAAACAGCACCATAAAGTCCTGAACCGCACCGGCCAGCACTACCCCCGCCAGCAGCCACAGCGTGCCAGGCAGGTAGCCCATCTGCGCGGCGAGAACCGGACCCACCAGCGGACCTGCACCGGCGATAGCGGCGAAGTGGTGACCAAACAACACGTAACGGTTGGTCGGAACGTAGTTCAGACCGTCGTTGTTAATAACCGCAGGCGTCGCGCGCGTGGGGTCGAGTTTCATCACCTTCTGGGCGATGTACAGACTGTAGTAGCGATACGCCACCAGATACACCGACACAGAGGCGACCACGATCCACAGGGCGCTGACGTGCTCCCCCCGACGTAATGCAACTACCGCGAGGCAGAATGCACCGATGATTCCGAGAATCACCCAGGGTATGTGCTTGAATATCTTTTTAGTATCCATAGTAAAACCTGGCATGTATTGATTAATAGTTGGCCGAAGCCGTTCTAGGTTTGCGTTGCGTTTGAGGAGGTAAATTGACCGCTATCCTGCAGTGATGTTGCCAGAGTTACGCGCGCGTAAAGTAAGGTAAATAACTGAGTGGTTATTTTAGGGACGTAAGCGGTCAGGAATGGCGGTGAGCGGCAAAGGCGTCGTTTAAGTGACCATAAATATGTGATTTATATCACATATTTATATTGCGAATAATTTATGTAAATAATGGCTTTTTAAATTCAGGGGGTGAATAAAATTACTCGGCGTCATCTTCGCGGGATATTCATAAAGTTTTTCCTTTCCAGGCCGAAAATCTTGCATCGGTCCACAGGAAAGAGAAACCATGTTAAAACGTATCAAAATTGTGACCAGCTTACTGCTGGTTTTGGCCGTTTTTGGCCTTTTACAACTGACTTCAGGCGGTCTGTTCTTTAATGCCTTAAAGAACGACAAAGAAAATTTCACTGTTTTACAAACCATTCGCCAGCAGCAATCCACGCTGAATGGCAGCTGGGTCGCGTTGTTGCAGACGCGTAACACCCTCAACCGCGCGGGTATCCGCTACATGATGGATCAGAACAATATTGGTAGCGGTTCAACCGTTGCTGAGTTGATGCAGAGTGCCAGTATTTCGCTGAAACAGGCGGAAAAAAACTGGGCGGATTACGAAGCGTTGCCGCGTGACCCGCGTCAGAGCACCGCCGCAGCGGCAGAGATCAAACGTAATTACGATATTTATCACAATGCGCTGGCGGAGCTGATACAACTGTTAGGTGCAGGCAAAATCAACGAGTTCTTTGATCAGCCGACCCAGGGATATCAGGACGGTTTCGAGAAGCAGTATGTGGCTTACATGGAGCAAAACGATCGGCTCTATGATATCGCCGTCAGCGATAACAATGCCTCCTACAGCCAGGCGATGTGGATTCTGGTAGGCGTGATGATCGTCGTACTGGCGGTCATCCTCGCCGTCTGGTTCGGTATTAAAGCCTCGCTGGTCGCGCCAATGAATCGCCTGATTGACAGCATTCGTCATATTGCAGGCGGCGATCTGGTGAAACCGATTGAGGTGGATGGCTCTAATGAGATGGGGCAACTGGCAGAGAGTTTGCGCCATATGCAGGGAGAGCTGATGCGTACCGTCGGTGATGTGCGCAACGGGGCCAATGCCATCTATAGCGGTGCCAGCGAAATCGCCACCGGCAATAACGATCTCTCTTCGCGCACCGAGCAACAGGCCGCTTCGCTGGAAGAGACGGCAGCCAGCATGGAGCAACTGACCGCAACGGTGAAGCAGAACGCCGAAAATGCGCGCCAGGCCAGCCATCTGGCGTTAAGTGCTTCCGAAACGGCGCAACGCGGCGGCAAAGTGGTGGATAACGTGGTGCAGACCATGCGCGATATCTCCACCAGTTCGCAGAAAATCGCCGATATTATCAGCGTAATTGACGGCATTGCCTTCCAGACCAATATTCTGGCTTTGAACGCGGCGGTTGAGGCTGCGCGTGCGGGTGAGCAAGGACGCGGTTTTGCGGTGGTCGCGGGAGAAGTGCGTAATCTGGCCCAGCGTAGCGCTCAGGCTGCTCGTGAAATTAAAAGCCTGATTGAAGACTCGGTGGGGAAAGTGGATGTTGGCTCTACGCTGGTCGAAAGCGCCGGGGAAACAATGGCGGAGATTGTCAGTGCCGTGACCCGCGTGACGGACATTATGGGCGAAATTGCTTCTGCTTCTGATGAGCAGAGCCGTGGTATCGATCAGGTTGGCTTAGCGGTTGCTGAGATGGACCGGGTAACTCAACAGAACGCCGCGCTGGTGGAAGAATCTGCCGCCGCCGCCGCCGCGCTGGAAGAGCAGGCCAGTCGCCTGACCGAAGCAGTGGCAGTGTTCCGGATTCAGCAACAGCAGCAACAGCAGCGTGAAGCATCGGCTGTGGTAAAAACCGTGACGCCAGCTACGCCGCGCAAAATGGCCGTGGCAGATAGCGAGGAGAACTGGGAAACGTTTTAACGTAATGATGCCGGATGAGTATTTCATCCGGCGTTTTTATTATTAAACCAGGAACAGTGAAATCGCCGGGATATATGTCACCAGCATTAGCATTAACAGTAGAGCCGCCAGTAGGGGCAGGGATTGTTTAAAGAAATTTCCCACCGAAACTTGCGTGATATTACATACCAGCAGCATCACGGTACCTACCGGTGGCGTGAATGCGCCAATCGACAGGTTGAAGATCATGATGATGCCAAAATGCACCGGATCGATGCCAAAGTGTTCGACCACCGGTTTTAATAGTGGTACCAGGATCAGCAAAATGGCGTTTCCTTCCAGAAACATCCCCAGCGTCAGCAGCAATATGTTGATAATCAACAGGAACATGTATTTGTTTTCGGTCAGCGAAGTCACAAAATTCGCCACTGCGACACCAGCATGTTCCATTGAGAAAATCCATCCCAATGCGGCGCTGGCCATGATTACCAGCATCACCGATGCGGTTGCGCGTGCCGTTTCGCCCAATGCTTTGACGACATGAGAAATCCGCATTTCACGATAGATAAAAAAGCCAATCGCCAGCACGATTAGCACCGCTACTGCACCTGCTTCTGTTGGGGTGAAAATGTTAGCGCGAATACCACCCACCACAGCAAAAATGAGGAACAGCGCAGGCCAGGCCTGTCCCAGCGAGAACACCACCTCTTTGCCCGTAGGCCAGCTTTCACGCGAGGGTTTAGCGTTAGTTTTGCGGGCGACAAGGTAGACGGTAAACATCAGTACGACTGCGCATAGCAAACCAGGTACCAGTCCGGCGATAAACATTTTTCCGATAGAGACGTCGGCAACCAGACCGTAAATAATCAGGGCTATTCCAGGCGGTATGATCGGGGTGACTAACGAGCCACCAGCGGTAATGGCGGCGGCAAACGCGCGATTGTAGCCTTTACGCTCCATCTCCGGCACCATCATGCGCGACAGCATCGCCGCGTCAGCAAGGTTAGAGGCGCTGACGCCGCCCATCATGGTGCTGACGAGAATGTTTGCCACGCCCAGTCCGCCGCGCATTTTCCCCACCAGAACGTTGGCAATGTGCAGGATGCGTTCGGCAATGCCGGTGTAGCTCATTAGTGTGCCTAGCAAGATAAAAAACGGAATTGCCAGCAATGATGGGCTTTGCGTTGGCGCGATTAGTCTTTGCACGGCAATTTCAATCGGTACGCTGGAGAAGAATAAAAAGTAAGCGATGATGCCAATAAACATCGCCAGATAGACCCGAATGTTGAGAAACAAACAGACGATCATTAGCGGAATAATCAATAACCAACTCATTGCATTTTGTCTCCGCTATCGGATTGTTTTGTATCGTTTATTAACCAGTAGAGGGTATAAATAGCCGTTGCCAGTGCGCCGACAGGGACCGCCAGATCGATCCAGAACCAGGAAACCTTCAGAATTTGTGTCACTTTAAACTGCGCCATTTCGGCTAGTCGGTAGCCAAGCCAGGCCATATAAAGCAGCAGTGCGATGGAGAGAAGGGCGACCAGTATTGCAATAACACGCCTGAGTTTGCCTGGAAGCATCTCCATCAGGAAGGGAATGGTCAGGTGCGCCCTGTCACGTTCCGCCACCACTCCACCTAACATCACCACCCAAATCATCAGCATTCCCGACATTTCTTCTGTCCATTGAAGCGGTTGGCCGATGAAATAACGCATAAATACCGCTCCAATTGTCACCACAACCAGAACGAATAGCGCAAAGGCAGCACTAAATTCTGCCACTTTGCCAAAAAGACGCATGAAACCTCCTGTTAGTGCGTGTCCTGCCTAAGAGAGATGAGGCAGGACGCTGAGCATTAATGCTTATTGCAGTTGCTGTTGAATGGTTTCGTACAGACCTGGTGTCCATTCCGGGAATTGAGAGTAAACTTCGCGTGCTTTCTTCTGGAATGGTCCAGTATCGGGATAGATCACTTCGACGCCGGCTGCCTGCATGGTTTTCAACATTTCGGCATCACGCTCAAGAGTGAGTTTCTGGCTATAGACACCCGCTTCATAGCCGGTCTGGTGGATCATCTCCAGTTGTTCTGGTGAAAGGGTGCCAAAGAAGGCTTCACCACCTATCCACACTGAGGTATTTGTCAGGTAGTTAACCATTGTCAGATATCTTGCCTGCTCATACAGTTTTTGCCCTTGCAGCACTGAAATTGGGTTTTCTACGCCGTCAATAACGCCCTGGGTTAATGCGGGATAAACTTCGCCTAATGGCATGGGAGTTGGTGTTGCCCCCATCGCCTGAATGGCTTTTATTTGCATGACGTTATTAGGAACGCGAATTTTTAAACCTGCGAGATCGTCAACGGTGCGAATGGGTTTTTTCGAAATAATCTGTCGAGTGCCATAGAGATAATTATTCATTACCACATGAATTCCCTTTTTCTTCAGACTTTCATTTTTTTGTTTAAACCAGTCGCTTTCATATATTTTGAACAGTTTTTGCGGATCGTCAGTCAGATACGGTCCAAACAAAATCCCCAAATCGGGTTCATAATCGGCAAGAAAAGCCACATCACTCAAGGTTATGACATTCATGCCCATCATGGCTTGCTCGGTGACATCCTGTTTTGATCCCAATTGGGAGCTGGGATAGAGCGCAAGTGTTATTTCGCCATTACTTTTTTTATTTAATAGGTCTGCCCAGTAACGCATGACCACATCCAGGGGTTCTCCAGGGTTATTTTCATAGGCAACTTTTATTGAAATAGGTTTTGCCTGGATTATTGACGGTAAAAAAAGGGTACTGACAGTAATTAGCATCGCTATTATTTTGCTCATCTTTACTTACTCCATGCTAAGGAAATAAAACTCCAACATTGTTGTCGGGAGTGAAACCTTATGAAAAAGCAGTCATTACTGAAAAGTAGTCAGCGAATAGCAGAATGGCTGCAGATGTATCATAAATTCGTGCACCGGGTAATACTTTGCTGCTTTTAATCGGTTTTTAATGCATTTTTTGATTGTATATCTTAAAGTTATGTAATGCATGACGTTACAAGGAACTCCCTCTGATGAGTTTAGTTACCGCTGATAAGATCTCTTATTCTGTTGATGATTTATTAAAAATAAAATCATTAATTTGGCTGCGGCCATTTTAAATTGTCAATACAGATAAAAACTAAGTGTTGACGCAGAATGGTGGTATCCATTAAATTTATTTAGTGCTGATTTAATACATTTGCTGAACGTATAATTCATGCTGATATTAAAAGAAAGCCGTCATTCACTAAATAACTTGTTCGGCAAGGAAATCAGAGAGTAACGGATGATTCGTTACAACGGGGAAAGGCAGTAAATATTCACGTGGTGAATTTGTTATCAACTTGAAAACTCATTTTACTGGGTTCCTTCAGATCATATGAGTGAACGCAGTGATTAATGATTAACGTTAAGTGCTAACCAGAGCGCTTTTTATGAAGTTAAATTAATAATATCCATTATTTATGAATGAGGAAGCCTGTTTATTATATGGAAATACTTTTAACAATTTTAATTCTTACGTTGGTAGTATCATTAACCAGCGTGCTTACACGTCTGTCTCCTGTCCAGATACCACTTCCTTTAATCCAGATTGCCGCTGGCGCAGTACTGGCCCAGCCTATATTTGGTCTGCATGTGGAATTCAATCCTGAACTTTTTCTCTTATTGTTTATACCACCCCTGTTGTTTGCTGAAAGTTCAAAAATACAACCTAAAGAATTGATCAAGCACAGCCGGGAAATTATCAGCCTGGCACTTGTGTTGGTACTAATCACTATTTTTGGTGTCGGCTATGTGATTCATTTACTCTTACCGAATGTGCCGCTCATCGCTGCTTTCGCATTAGCCGCCGTGTTGTCGCCTACCGATGCCGTGGCGTTGCTGGGGATTGTCGGGAAAGGGCGTATCAGCAAAAACATCCAGGAAGTGCTCGAAGGCGAAGCGTTGATGAATGATGCTTCCGGCCTGGTGGCGTTGAAATTTGCTGTTGCAGTGACGATGGGAACGATGGAATTCAGCGTTCATGGCGCAACCATTGCGTTTTTTGTCGTTGCGTTGGGCGGTATTGCCGTGGGGATCGCTGTTACCTGGTTATATGGTAAAGGGCTGCTGTTGATCAGCCGATATGCTCACGATGAACCTTCCATTCAGATTGTATTGATGCTTCTGTTGCCGTTTATTGTTTATCTGGTTGCGGAACATTTTGGCTTATCGGGCATTCTTGCCGCTGTCGCCGCGGGGTTAACAACCAGTCGCATTGTCGTAGTCCACCACGCGCCTATTCGCCTGAGAATTAAAGCTAAAAGTAGCTGGTCGATGCTTGAATATGTCTTTAACGGCATGGTGTTTCTGATTTTAGGCTTACAACTGCCGGGCATTATTTCGGAATCACTGATCCGTGCAGAAAACGATCCACTGGTGGACACCGGATCGCTGCTCCTTGATGTCATTTGGATCTACCTGGCGTTAATGGTTGTGCGCCTGGGCTGGCTTTGGCTGATGCGTCTGTATAGCCGTAAACGACCCGGCAAACATCCGATGCTGTTTGCTGGATATAAAACGCGTCATATGCTGCTGGCGACCTTTGCGGGGGTGCGCGGAGCTATCACGCTTGCGGGGGTGCTTTCTATCCCGTTATTGCTGCCGGATGGCACACCTTTTCCCGGGCGTTACTTGCTGGTATTTCTCGCTACAGGTGTGATCCTCTTTTCGCTGGTTTGCGGCATTATTATTCTGCCGTTATTACTAGGGAAAAATGTGGGGATTTTCAGCGATAACCGACAAAAAGAAGAGGAAGCTGCCGATCTGTTTATGGCTAAAATGGCCATACTGAGTGTGCAAAAGACCGAGCAACGTTTGCTGCGCGCCAGAACAGAAAACCTCGATAACGAGTTGATTATGGAAACGGGGGCCAGAGTTATCGGTTATATGCGACATAGTGAAGAGGATATGTCGCCTAATGATAATTCCCTGCATATGCAGCGTGCGAAGCTGGAAAGAACATTTAATCTGGCGGCGTTAAATGCCAAACGCGCGGCTATTTACCAGATGCGCGCAAGGCAAGAAGTCAGTGATGAAACACTGGCAAAAATAGTCAGTGAATTAGATGTGCTGGAAACGTTAATCATGGATAGCCGATAATTTTATCGCTGCCAGTAATAGGGAATTAAATGATGGCTGAGAGTAATACTTTCAGCATCGTTTATTCCCTATGTATTTCCTTATGGGCAGAACAATCGCCTGGATTAATACTGCATTAATACAACATAGTGATATAAACCAAGAATCAATGTTTTTAATCTGTACTTAATTTATCGGTGATGTTGCCTGATGGAACGAATCATTGATTGTTTGGCGGTATCCAGATGGTTTCGCAACGCCGTTATTGCATCTAAATCGCTACGGCAAATCAAAGCGCTGAGAATGGTCATATGTTCATCAACAGCAATGATATTGCGCTGTTTGAGATCGCTTTCATCCCATTGATAGTGAAAATGAAAGATAACGGAGATAATTTCAAGTGATTGATTAAAAAAGATGTTATCCGCGGCAGATAACAACATGGCATGAAAATCCCGGTCTAACTGCGAAAACATCCGAAAGTTGCTGCCAATGCTGTCGCGCAGCGTCCGGTGGCGTTCGAGCATGGTTTTTGCTTGCAGCCAGCGAGGGTCATCATCGGGTAGATTGAGAAAGTGCTGAAGTGAATGTGTTTCCAGCATTTCGCGCAGTTCGAACAATTGTTCGGCGTAGGATTGATCGAACTGCTTCATGCTCCATTGGCCGCGCTTTTCGCTTTGAATAAGATTATAACGACCGAATTTCAAAAGATATTCTCGTACCACTACCGGACTGACGCTTGCCGCTCGCGCCAGCTGAAGTTCGGAAAAGCTTTCTCCGGCGCGTAACTGGCGCAGGTTAATCATGGTGAAAAATGCCTGCTCGAAAAGACGGTTTTGCTCTTTCAGCGAGGCCGTGATGCAATCAAATCCATCGTTCTGTTCGGGTTTGCGGGCGATAACATAATTTTTCCCCACCAGGGTGAGCACGCCACATGCGCTTAAATGCTGGAGTATGTGGCGTACCGTAGTGCGACTGATGTTATACATTTCTGCCAGTCCGCTTTGTGAAGGCAGCGGAGAAGGAATATTGCCCCTCGCCATATCTTCAATCACCTGATTTATGACGCTATGACGTAAATTCTGCGAACGACTCATTCTTCCCTCCAGTCCGGCATTAAAAGCCGATTTAAAACATTTTTATGCGCGATCATCCGCATATTTTATGGGTAAATTCAGGCGCTCTTATAAATTCGACGATATCTGAAAGTCATAAAATAAAAGGAGCGGTGAATCATGTCCACAATGAAAGTATTAATTTGTCAGGAAATAAAGAATTTAGTATGGGAAGTCCGGGAAAGACCGGTGCCAGGCGATAATGAAGCATTAATTAAAATTAAAACTGTCGGGATTTGCGGTACAGATATTCATGCCTGGGCGGGCAATCAGCCATTTTTTAGTTATCCACGCGTTTTAGGCCATGAAATATGTGGGGAGATTATTGAATCAGGAAAAAACATTCACAATTTTAATATCGGACAGCAAGTTGCGGTAATTCCGTATATTTCTTGTCAGCAATGCCCGGCGTGTAAAAGCGGTCGTACCAATTGCTGTGAAAAAATTTCAGTCATTGGCGTGCATCAGGATGGCGGTTTTAGTGAGTATTTGAGCGTGCCGGTGGCGAACATTTTGCCCGCAGACGGTATTGACCCGCAGGCGGCAGCATTGATTGAACCTTTCGCTATTAGCGCTCATGCGGTGCGTCGCGCAGCCATTGCTCCCGGCGAGCAGGTGCTGGTGGTCGGGGCGGGGCCAATCGGTCTGGGCGCGGCGGCAATCGCTAAAGCCGATGGCGCGCAGGTGGTGGTGGCGGATACCAGTCCGGCGCGCCGTGAACATGTGGCAACGCGTCTGGAATTACCTGTTCTGGACCCGTCAGCCGAAGATTTTGACGCGCAGCTGCGGGCGCAGTTTGGTGGTTCGCTGGCGCAGAAAGTGATTGACGCGACAGGTAATCAACATGCGATGAATAACACCGTAAATCTGATTCGTCACGGCGGTACGGTGGTATTTGTCGGCCTGTTTAAAGGTGAGTTGCAGTTCTCCGATCCGGAATTCCATAAAAAAGAAACGACGATGATGGGCAGCCGCAACGCCACGCCGGAAGATTTCGCTAAAGTCGGTCGATTGATGGCGGAAGGGAAAATCACTGCCGACATGATGTTAACCCACCGCTATCCGTTCGCCACGCTGGCAGAAACCTACGAGCGCGATGTGATTAACAATCGTGAGTTGATTAAGGGCGTAATTACTTTCTGATAAGGCGAGATTATTCAAGTTGCCATGCAGCGTCCGGGGAAGTGTTGGGCGCTGTTTTTTTGTTTCTTAATAATGTGTTGTAAGCCGGAGAAGGCGTGTAGGTCGCACCTTATGCGACCTACACATCAGTCAGGAATTACCCTTCACGTTCTACCACTTTAATTTCCACCATGCCGATCCCGAGCTTACGCGGCGAGTGTCCGAGGATATTCCCTTCGTTGGTTGAGACAGGTTCCGGCGGCACAATTACCAGTGTGTCGGCATCGGTTGGGTTATCGAAATGCAGTGTGGTGGTGGTCACTTCATTGCCCAGCACAAGGGTTTGTTCTTCATTGCCTACGCGTACCGGAATAGGACGGCTGGCGTTATTGCCGTATGCTTTGGCGGTAATCACCAGGTCAAATTTCTTCGGCAGCGGATGCTTGTACTCGATTTTTACTTCATCGCCCAGCTGTGCGTTGGACCAGCGGCCCCACGACTCTGGACGAGAAATCCCGCTAAACTGTTTCACCTCTTCTGGCGCACCAGCGACGTTAAAGATGAAACTGTCGGCTTTGTAGCGAATATCGTTATCAACAATCTTTAGCGTATCGACATTGCCTTTGTAACGCGCCATGTCGATGACCGTATCTTTAAATGCCGTTTTGCCCTTCCATATTGCTTTGTCAACATGCTGAACAATTTGCTGACCGCCAAGCTGCCCTTGCGAGACACACCAGTCGGTGGAGAGTGCCAGTTCCGGAGCCCAGAGTTGTGCCATCTTGTAGCAACGGTCAACCCAGACGAAATTGTCGCGTGGAGCGAAATCTGCCAGCTGGAAACGCAGCGGTGCTGAGTATTCGCTTTCCGGCAGCGGTTCCACGCGTTTGTCTGAAACCCGCAACAGCAGCGGCAAACGGAAATGGCTACCTGAGAAGGCAATCATGTTTTTCTGCTGGTCGATGGTGAACTCTTTCATCTCTTTAGGGAATTTCCACAGGCGGATGATATCCGGCTTCCACGCCAATGTTTTCTCTTTGATATTGAGGAAGATTTCCGACATTGACTGCCCGGATAAACTGCTACGGCCAAGTCCGAGATAGTTATCGCCACCGAGAATGTCCAGCACCGTCGCGCCGTTATCCATCGTATTACGCTTCACTGCCAGCGTCTCTTGCTGCGGCTTGTCGCCACGGATGACAAAAAACAGGTTATTGCGATCCTGCTTATTAAGGTATTTCCACGCCGTATTGTTCATCGCTAAATGGTCAGAAGAGACGACGATGACGGTATCTTTAAACCACGGTGACGCTTTGATTTTGTTGATAAACGTCGCAATATTCTCCTGGCTGCAACTTACCGCGCTGAATGACTGATTCGGCTTACCGTCAAAATCATATTTTTTGCGGTTACAGGTGCGCGAGATAAAACCATCCGGGTGATGGGTATCGACTGTCAGGGTAAACAGTGAGAATCGCTGACCTGAGCGGGAAAGCTCTTCAAATTTTTTCCACGCTTCATCGAGAACGGTATCGTCGTAGAATCCCCAGTCGTTGCGATAGTGCGGGTCGGCCACCACGCTTTTCAGCTCTTCTGAGCCGTATAAGTGGTCGAAGCCGTGCGATTTCAGGAACACATCTTTACCGGCAAAACGCAGATTCGCGCCCTGCACGAAATAGTTCTGATAACCCGAGTTTTTCAGAATATCGCCCAGACAGATGTTCTGCGGGAAGAAGCTGGAGACAGAGGCGGAGGCGTTGCCTTCAAATGGGGCAAACAGCGGTATGCCGCACTGAGAAGCTACCATGCCCGCAATCGTGTAATCCGTTCCCGGCAGCTGCTGCGTGTGGCTGAAATCCAGGCCTTCATTTTTCAACGCGCCCAGTTCAGGCGTGAGATCCGGGAAAGCCTCGTTATCAAAATAGGTCCGCTCGAGACTTTCGCCGTAGATATAAACCAGGTTGAGTTTCGGGTCAGGGATAGTTCTCGACGGCTCTTTATAATAAGCCGCAAAGTCCGGGTCGCCGTCGCGTGACTGGGATTTCACCAGTTCCGTTATCTGACGAAATGCCGGGCTGGCATCCACTGAACCCAGCGCCAGTAAGAGTGCCAGCAGGCTGTAACCAAAATGGTGCGGATGATGGCGACGACGGCGCAGGATCCAGCCCAGCGCACCGAACACCGCCGTCAGCCCCAGCACAATGCCGATACCCGGCAGGATGTATTTGCTGACGCCAGCACCGGTCAGGCTGTTGGTTAAGGTATAGAGAACCGCGTCGTTAATACCATCGCCAGTAAAATAGTCGCTGGCAAACAGGGTGATATTTAAAACGACAAATAGCCCCAGCACCGTTAACGTGGCTGCAAACCACCAGGTGTTACGTCCCGCTTTCCATGCGTAAATCAGCACAGAGGCGAGAAAAAGGGCGAAAGAGAGTAGTTCTGACAACGGGCGATCCTCACTAAACCGGGCCGTTTAGCCAACGTTTAAGCTTTTTGAGAAGCACAATGTAATGGCGTCGCCATATTGCTGCAATTCTAGTGTCAAAAAAATGCGACGTTGTTAGGAATTAGTTTATAAACAGACTTTTTTGATCGCGATCGCTTCCCGTGTAACAGGGGTAAAACCGTCCAGGAGCAGGGAAAAGGGCAGGAGAGAGCCGCGTCAGCCGGGTAACAGCTAAAACGCGGCGTTTCGCGGTTCAGGAAATGAAGTTCAGCCCCTGCTTTAACACCAGATCGCAGGCTTTGGTTTTCACCTTTTCTGCCAGCGGAGTCGTTCCAATATTATCCAGATTGAGTTGCTGACCATCTTTGGTTTTCAGCAAACCCTGAATGCCATCCAGATAGTTGGTGTCTTCTTTTTGCTCTTCACTGTTCAGGCCCAGTTTTTCCAGTACCTGATTCTTGATGTTTTCGGCATCGGTTACCGAAGCCAGCTTTTGCTTCGCGCAGTATTGCAGAATGCCTGCGGCGTTGTTCATGTTATCTGCGCTTAAGGCCTGGTTCCCGCTGCTAAGCAAGTTAGTTAATGACGCGAGCGACCAACCGCCTTCCTGTGTCGTGTTGTTTTGGTTGCCAAGTTCGCTGGCGGCGCTGGAGAGCGCATCTTTCCAGGACGCAGCATGCACCCCGGTGGAAATTAATGCGCTGGCGGCAATGGCACAGCACAGAAGATGTTTAATAGTTTTCATCATCATTACTCAAGGTTGAATTGTGTCGCAGTATACCGCCAGAAACGGGGATTAATACTCTTTACCTGTTACACGGCTACGGTAGCTATCCCAGTTGAAGATCACCCACAAACTGTTACCCAGGCGCATACGGTCCATCACGCGTTCGCCCAGCAACTTGGTCATCTCTTCCATATTACTGTTGGTCAGCATCCCGGTTGGGCGTTTGGAAGAAGAGCGGCGATCGACGATCTGGTTGATGATCACTTTTTCGTATTTCGATTCGGTCTGCACGCCGATCTCATCGATCACCAGCAGATCAACGTTACTCAGATCGTTAAGCAGTTGTTCTTCGCTGGTACCGCTATTCCTGAAGGTATCTTTCATCGCCGACATAATATCGGCCACGGTGATGATCAATACGGATTTACCGCGTAGCAGCAGCTCGTTGCAGATTGCCGCCGCCAGATGGTTTTTGCCGGTTCCTGGCTTACCAGAAAAGATGAAGCTGGCGATGTTGCCGTCAAACTCTTCGACATACTGGCGCGCTTTGCTTAACGCATTCATTTGCCCTTCACACTCAACGCGATAGTTCTCAAAGGAGCAGTTCTGATGCAGTGGACGAATACCGGAGCGGTTAAAGGTGCGCTGCATTTTCATCGCCCGATTTTCACGTTCGAGAGCGGCGGAGCGGATCGCCCCTTGTTCTTTCTGCCAGGCCAGTAATTCTTCACCCGTTTTGAACGCAGGTTTGATATGGGCAGGCATCATTTTTTGCAGGCGTTGCATCAGGTCGCCAACGTTTTTCATCGTTACCCTCTGAATCCTGGTGGAATTTGGCTGTCAGGTTCACTGACCGTATTCACATCTCGTTTCGGCAGTCCGCCGTTGCTGGCACGACCGATTTGCAGGCTGCGCGCCAGTTTTTGTTGCCACTGCACATGGTGAAAGACTTTACCTTCCGCCTGCCAGTAAGAAATAAATGACGCCAGTTCTTCGGCGGTCACCGGCTCTCTTAGTGCCACGCCCCATAATGCCGCCTGACGGATAAAGTCGGCATCGGGTTGCCAGTCCGGATACATGGCAAATTTCCCCATTGGTACAGCAACGGGGACGGCTTGCGGTTCCTGATAGAGTTGATCGTCCAGGGCCACGTCACTTCCCGGACGCGCCAGCTTTTCTTCCAGCGCCAGCAGTTCAGCCAGGCGTGCAGGAGTGATGGCATAAAACGCCGGGGCATTGTTAGCAAATACGGCAACCACACCGCCTTCAGCTTTTGCCAGAACGGTTTGGTGATCGTGTACCAGGGCGTCAATACCAACGACGTCCGGGGTCAAAACTCTGGAAGACATACTGTTTCTCAAATATGGAACGATGAACGAGAAGGGAGATAACTTTTATAGTAACACACGGAGGAGAGGAGGCTGTCTCTCATCCGCGTGCTTTAAGTGAGGCAATTTTATACGCGAGGGCGCTTGCGGTACAACCATAATCCAGGAATGGAAAGACCGATGGATAACGCACCAACAATCGATGAAGCTGTAAGAAAGTTGGTTAACAGGGTAATCATCAACGGTTCGCTGTAACCTAGCTGGCTGATTTTTACCGCCGAAATCATTGCGGTATAAGCTGATATGCCGGGGAACATAGGGATAACCGCCGCCACGGTAAACACTTTCGGATGTGCCAGATACCAGCGCGACCATTGAATACCAATGGTGCCGACCAGCATAGAAGCCATAAAAGTTGACCACTCAATATTCAACCCGCTGGTCATCAAGATCATTCGGGAACCATGACCTATCGCACCAAGCAGCGCACACCAGCGTAACGCCCGCACGGGAACGTTGAACACCATCGCAAAGCCGACCGCAGGAATGGCGGCGAGGATCATATCCTGCGCCAACGCTAACAGAAATTCGATCACACCCATCCGCGTAGCCCCCAAATAGTCAGTGCCATTACTACGCCGACACAGGTAGCCAGTGTCAGCAGACTGGCGATTGCCCAGCGTGCCAGTCCGGTATTGATGTGGCCTTTAAACATATCGGCGACGGCATTTATCAACGGAAAGCCCGGCACCAGCAGCAGAACGCTGGCGGCCATCGCAATGGTGGGGGTATTGCTGAAAGTGGGAAGTTGCAAAAGCAATCCGGAAATGGTGGTGGCGGCGAAAGCGGTGAGGCAAAAGTTGATCTGTGGATGAAGATGACGTTGTGCCAGTAGCTGGCGGATATACATCGCGGCCGTACTGGCCAGGAAGGTGATGACGGCACCATCCCAGCCACCTTTATTGAGTTTACAGAAACAGGCGCAGGAAAGGCCAACCATTAAGGCTACCAGCCATCTTGGGTAACGTAATGGCTGAATTTGGCTAAATCGTTTCTCTACGCCTTTGTAATCCAGCAGATGATGCTCCGCCAGAATCACAATGTGCTGGACTTCAGTCACCACATGCATATTAATGCCGCGATCGTGATTTTTTCGTGTCGATGTCAGGCATTGCCCATCTTTAATGGTTGTCAGCACGATGGCGTTCGAAGAGATAGAACTTTCGATGCTGTCCATTCCCAACGCCCGACCCAGTCGTGAGGAAAGTTCATCAACCAACGCGCTTTCCGCACCATGTTGCAAAAGAAATAATCCACACTGGATACAAAGCCGTGTTACGGCTCGCTGTTGCTCAGTTTGCATAACTCGCCCTTTGTCATAGACGTGATGCGTATTGTTCAGATAATGAGAATCCATTTGTATCATGAAGCACGGTTGTTTTGCGGTAGGTTAAGATCAAAATTGCGCTGATTAATCCTGGTTATCGGGAGATGCTCGGTGATAAAAAGCGAATTATCTCTCGCCGTAAACAAACTATCGCATGAATATTATCACTATAATGAATTTGTTATTTGGCCTTTACGAGTCAGGATAATAGATAGCTGGGCGCGTTTTTTAATGTTAACAAGTTAAAACCATCAGATTTTATTGAATAAATATTGATTGTGTGATTCCCGCACTCTGCGGGAAGAGATATCATTTAATTATAAATTAAATGAATGAGATTTCTGTTTTTCATTAAGTATTTCTAACAACTTAATGTAGATATTTTAAATGTCTCCAGGCTATTTCACCAGGTTATCATTTGATGCTAACCTTCTGACACATGCAGTGGAGTTGTTGTGCAGCAGGAGTATGCTGATATGAAAGTGAATGCTAAGGATAATTTATTCGCTTAATCTATTAATTTGCTGAAAATATTTAAGGAATGAATACCTTGAATAAGCCATCATGATTTTTAGACAGTGGATGTGGAGGAAATATGTTGCCAGGATGCTGCAAAAATGGAATTGTTATCAGTAAAATACCTGTTATGCAAGCAGGGTTAAAAGAGGTCATGAGGACTCACTTCCCTGAATATGAAATAATATCCAGCGCCTCTGCGGAGGACCTTACCTTATTACAATTACGTCGTTCCGGATTAGTCATTGCTGATTTAGCCAGTGAAAGTGAAGAGCCACGTTCTGTTTGTGAGCATTATTACTCTTTAATCTCACAATATCGGGAAATTCACTGGGTTTTCATGGTGTCACGCTCCTGGTATTCCCAGGCAGTAGAATTGCTCATGTGCCCTACGGCGACATTATTGTCTGATGTTGAACCCATTGAGAATCTGGTCAAGACCGTACGTTCCGGCAATACGCACTCAGAGCGTATCAGCGCCATGCTGACCTCTCCGGCAATGACTGAAACTCATAATTTTAGCTATCGCTCCGTCATTCTCACTCTTTCAGAGCGCAAGGTACTGCGGCTATTAGGTAAAGGATGGGGCATCAACCAGATAGCTTCATTGCTTAAGAAAAGTAATAAAACTATTAGCGCCCAAAAAAACAGTGCGATGCGTCGACTGGCAATTCACAGCAACGCTGAAATGTATGCATGGATAAATAGCGCGCAGGGTGCAAGAGAACTTAACTTGCCTTCTGTTTATGGAGATGCCGCAGAATGGAACACAGCCGAATTAAGAAGAGAAATGTCGCACTCATAGAAAAATGCGTCATGAGTCGTATCGGTATTGAGAGTTTATTCAGAAAGTTTGCGGGTAACCCTTATAAGCTCCATACCTATACCAGTCAGGAGTCATTTCAGGATGCCATGTCGCGGATCTCGTTTGCGGCGGTCATTTTTTCTTTTTCTGCCATGAGAAGTGCGCGCAGAGAGGGATTATCCTGCCTGACTGAACTGGCGATTAAGTTTCCGCGTACCCGGCGTTTAGTTATTGCGGATGATGATATTGAAGCTCGGCTGATTGGTTCATTATCGCCATCACCGCTGGACGGTGTATTAAGTAAAGCGTCAACGCTGGAGATTTTTCATCAGGAACTCTTTTTGTCATTAAATGGTGTACGTCAGGCGACCGATCGACTGAACAATCAGTGGTACATTAACCAAAGCCGGACGCTAAGCCCGACGGAGAGAGAAATATTGCGCTTTATGTCGCGTGGCTACTCAATGACACAAATTGCCGAGCAGCTTAAACGCAATATCAAAACGATCCGTGCACATAAATTTAATGTGATGTCGAAACTGGGCGTCAGTTCTGATGCAGGGTTGTTGGAGGCCGCAGATATTCTGTTATGTATGCGGCATTGCGAAACAAGTAATGTGTTGCATCCTTATTAATCCGCATGATGCCGGGTTTACTTCCCCGGCAGTGTTTTCATTTCAGCGTACAATCGCCACATTGCTGCACATCCGGTAAGCGATAACGCTGGCAGCAAGTGCGGCGCACCAGCAGGCCGTCGCGTAGCACCACGGTACGCCAGAGTGGATTATCTTCACCGGTAGTAAGCGTTTTCTCAAAAAAGAGGGCATGGCGCAGCGATTCAACTGTCGCCTCGCCGAGCAGCTGTTTCATCTCAGTCAGATACCAGTTGATCAAATAACCGGTATTGCTCCAGATAAGTTTGCCGTTAATCTCTCCCGTTGCTTCTAGTGCCTGCACAACCGGAACAAGCGCCTGGCTGATTAACGTTTCCATTCGCTGCTGCGGCGAATGTAGTGTTGCGTTTTTATCTTCACACACATCGACCCAGAAACAGGCGGCGCGTCCGGTTTCGTGAAACTCAACGTGGACGTGTTCCGGCGACACATCTAATGCTTTTTCCTGAGTCAGCAGCGCCAGCATTAATGGTGGTACCATCAGGCCGATATACCATTGCGCCCACAGTGAGATCAGCGGTTTGTTTTCGCGGATCATCAAAGGTTGGTTGCGGTAGATATGATCGGAATAGACCGCGAGTAGAGAACTTAGCGCATTCGGTGATGACCATTGCGCCAGCGTCATGGCGTTAAGTGGGGCGGGTTCATCCAGGCGGATAAACTCCAGCAAATGTTCACGATGTTCGGCGATCGCCGCCCGCACGGCTTGTGCAAGCCCAGCATCCTGCGGCTGGAGATGCGTTCGCCAGATAACATCTTCATAGAGCGGTGCGGAACGATAGGCCATAATCGTGATAGTAATCTAAATGATAATGATTGCTAATCCTATCGATAGGTTTACCCGATAGCAAGGGATTTCTCTGGCTTGCAAATGATAAAAATTATCATATGATATTGGTTATCATTATCAATGAAAGAGATGAAACCATGTTGCAACGTACGCTGGGCAGTGGCTGGGGAGTGTTGCTGCCGGGATTGCTGATTGCAGGGCTGATGTATGCGGATTTATCGCCGGATCAATGGCGGATTGTCATTCTGATGGGATTGGTATTGACGCCGGTGATGCTGTATCACAAACAGTTACGGCATTACGTTTTGCTACCATCGTGCCTGGCGCTTATTGCTGGCATCATGCTGATGATAATGAATTTGAATCAGGGGTGATAAAACAGTGAAGAGACAAGAAAAGAAGTAAAGATAATTGGTGCGAGGGGGGGGACTTGAACCCCCACGTCCGTAAGGACACTAACACCTGAAGCTAGCGCGTCTACCAATTCCGCCACCTTCGCATACCATCAATTCTTAAAAAGAATTGCTACCACGGAGGCGCATTCTAGTGGTTTTCAGCTTTTCGTCAATAGTTAATTATCGACAGAGGTGTAATTGCTGGAAAAATGTCCATCAGCGGATTGTGGATAATTCGTTTGTCGATCAGATAAGGCGTGTACGCCGCATCCGACACGGTATGCGGCGACAGATATCAGATACTCAACCTTTCTTCGCCTGGCGGGTCATAATGGCGCGATACACCTTGAAGCGCCCGGTTTGCGCAATCACTTCGTGGAAACCAAATGTCTCATCCAGCACGTCCGGGTAAGGCAGGAAGGCGTTCGCTACAATTCGCAACTCGCCGCCGCTGTTAAGATGACGCACCGCGCCGCGAATCAGCGTTTGCGCCGCATCCAGGCTGGTTTGCATCCCATCGTGGAACGGCGGGTTGGAGATTATCATATCAAAGCGACCTTTCACCTCGGAAAAGACGTTGCTGGCAAAGACTTCACCTTCAACACTGTTGGCAGCAAGTGTTGCGCGACTGGCTTCTACCGCTGGTGCAGAAACATCACACAGAGTGAGGCGGATCTTCGGTGAATGGCGCGCAAAAGCAACGGAAAGAACGCCTGCGCCGCAGCCGACATCCAGCACTTTACCTTTCGTGTGTGGAGTTAGCGTCGAGAGCAGCAACTGACTGCCGACATCCAGACCGTCGCGGCTAAACACGCCCGGCAGCGTTTTGACCGTCAAGCCATCGACGCTGTATTCACCCCAGAATTTATTGGCATCAAATACCGGCTGCTTTTCCAGACGACCAAAATAGAGGCCGCAGCGACGGGCGCTGTCTACCTTATTCAACGGCGCATAATCGGCCAGCATCTGCTCGGCGCTGCGCACGCCGCTGCGGTTCTCGCCAACGACAAAAATATCCGTGCCCACCGGAAGCAGAGAAAGTAAATTCATCAACTGGAACTGGGCTTCCGGTTTGTTCTTCGGCCAGTAGTAAATCAAAGTATCGCAATCAGCGACATCATCCGCCGTGGCGACCAGGCTAAAACGGGCGTTATCCCCCATCTGGCGGCTTAACACCTGCCAGTGGTGGAATTGCTGGGTATGAGCACGGCTGGCCGCGGTATCTAAACGCGCGGGCAGGTCATCCTGTAAGTCTCCGGCAAACAGAATACGGCTTTGTTCGAAATCATCACTGTGACGCAGCAAGACTTCACTTGCCGGGGTAAATGCAGACATGGAATGCTCCTCAATTGATACTGGCGGCGATTATAGCCATATGTTGGCGCGGTATCGACGAATTTGCTATATTTGCGCCCCTGACAACAGGAGCGATTCGCTATGACATCCCGACGAGACTGGCAGTTACAGCAACTGGGCATTACCCAGTGGTCGCTGCGTCGCCCTGGCGCGTTGCAGGGGGAGATTGCCATTGCGATCCCGCCACACGTCCGTCTGGTGATGGTGGCAAACGATCTTCCCGCCCTGACCGATCCTCTGGTGAGCGATGTTCTGCGTGCGTTAACTGTCAGCCCCGATCAAGTGCTGCAACTGACGCCAGAAAAAATCGCGATGCTGCCGCAAGGCAGCCGCTGCAACAGCTGGCGGTTGGGTACTGACGAACCGCTATCACTGGAAGGCGCTCAGGTGACATCACCGGCGCTCACCGAATTACGGGCAAACCCAACGGCACGCGCCGCGTTATGGCAACAAATTTGCACATATGAACACGATTTCTTCCCTCGAAACGACTGATTTACCAGCGGCTTTCCACATTGAACAACGCGCCCACACCTTTCCGTGGAGTGAAAAAACCTTTGCCAGCAACCAGGGCGAGCGCTATCTCAACTTTCAGTTAACGCAAAACGGCAAAATGGCGGCGTTTGCGATTACGCAAGTGGTGCTGGATGAAGCTACATTGTTCAATATTGCGGTCGATCCTGACTATCAGCGTCAGGGATTGGGAAGGGCGCTGCTGGAACATCTGATCGACGAACTGGAAAAACGCGGCGTGGCGACGCTATGGCTGGAAGTCCGTGCCTCAAATGCTGCCGCCATTGCCCTGTACGAAAGTTTAGGCTTTAACGAGGCGACGATTCGCCGCAATTACTACCCCACCACGGACGGTCGCGAAGACGCCATCATCATGGCGTTACCAATCAGTATGTAAGACAAGGTGGAATAATGAAGTGGGACTGGATTTTCTTTGATGCCGATGAAACGCTGTTTACCTTTGACTCATTCACCGGCCTGCAGCGGATGTTTCTTGATTACAGCGTCACCTTTACCGCTGAAGATTTTCAGGACTATCAGGCCGTTAACAAGCCACTGTGGGTGGATTATCAAAACGGCGTGATCACTTCATTACAGCTTCAGCACGGGCGGTTTGAGAGCTGGGCCGAACGGCTGAACGTCGAACCGGGTAAACTCAACGAGGCCTTTATTAATGCGATGGCGGAAATCTGTACGCCGTTGCCGGGGGCGGTTTCCCTGCTTAACGCCATTCGTGGCAACGCCAAAATCGGCATCATCACCAACGGCTTTAGCGCCTTGCAACAGGTACGTCTGGAACGCACGGGCCTGCGTGATTACTTCGATTTGCTGGTGATTTCCGAAGAAGTTGGCGTTGCCAAACCGAATAAGAAAATTTTCGATTATGCGCTGGAACAGGCGGGCAATCCTGACTGTTCACGTGTGCTGATGGTTGGCGACACTGCTGAGTCCGATATTCTCGGTGGCATCAACGCCGGGCTTGCGACCTGCTGGCTGAATGCGCACAATCGCGAGCAACCAGAAGGCATCGCGCCCACCTGGACCGTTTCTTCGTTGCACGAACTGGAGCAGCTCCTGTGTAAACACTGATTGCCTCCCCCCCGTTGATGGGTAAAATAGCCGCAATTTTTCGTTTTCAACAAGCGCGGCGCGATGCCGCTTACTCAAGAAGAAAGAATTATGACGTTGTCTCCTTATTTGCAAGAGGTGGCGAAGCGCCGCACTTTTGCCATTATTTCTCACCCGGATGCCGGTAAGACTACCATCACCGAGAAGGTGCTGCTGTTCGGACAGGCCATTCAGACCGCCGGTACAGTAAAAGGCCGTGGCTCTAACCAGCATGCTAAGTCGGACTGGATGGAGATGGAAAAGCAGCGTGGGATCTCCATCACTACGTCTGTGATGCAGTTTCCGTATCACGACTGCCTGGTTAACTTGCTCGATACCCCGGGGCACGAAGACTTCTCGGAAGATACCTATCGTACCCTGACGGCGGTGGACTGCTGTCTGATGGTTATCGACGCCGCAAAAGGTGTAGAAGATCGTACCCGTAAGCTGATGGAAGTTACCCGTCTGCGCGATACGCCGATCCTCACCTTTATGAACAAACTTGACCGTGATATCCGCGACCCGATGGAACTGCTCGATGAAGTTGAGAACGAACTGAAAATCGGCTGCGCACCGATCACCTGGCCGATTGGCTGCGGCAAGCTGTTTAAAGGCGTTTACCACCTTTATAAAGATGAAACCTATCTCTATCAGAGCGGTAAAGGCCACACCATTCAGGAAGTCCGCATTGTTAAAGGGCTGAATAACCCGGATCTCGACGCTGCGGTTGGTGAAGATCTGGCACAGCAGCTGCGTGACGAACTGGAGCTGGTGAAAGGCGCGTCTAATGAGTTCGACAAAGAGCTGTTCCTTGCGGGCGAAATCACCCCGGTATTCTTTGGTACTGCGCTGGGTAACTTCGGCGTCGATCATATGCTGGATGGCCTGGTGGAGTGGGCGCCTGCGCCGATGCCGCGTCAGACCGATACCCGTACCGTAGAAGCGAGCGAAGATAAATTTACCGGCTTCGTATTTAAAATTCAGGCCAACATGGACCCGAAACACCGCGACCGCGTGGCGTTTATGCGCGTGGTATCCGGTAAATATGAAAAAGGCATGAAGCTGCGCCAGGTGCGCACCGCGAAAGATGTAGTGATCTCCGACGCGCTGACCTTTATGGCAGGCGATCGTTCGCACGTTGAAGAAGCGTATCCGGGCGATATTCTCGGCCTGCACAACCACGGCACCATTCAGATCGGCGATACCTTTACCCAGGGTGAGATGATGAAGTTCACTGGTATTCCGAACTTCGCGCCAGAACTGTTCCGTCGTATCCGCCTGAAAGATCCGCTGAAGCAAAAACAGCTGCTCAAAGGGCTGGTACAGCTTTCCGAAGAGGGGGCGGTGCAGGTGTTCCGTCCGATCTCCAACAACGATCTGATCGTTGGTGCGGTTGGTGTGCTGCAGTTTGATGTGGTGGTAGCGCGCCTGAAGAGCGAATACAACGTTGAAGCAGTGTATGAGTCAGTCAACGTTGCCACCGCCCGCTGGGTAGAATGTGCGGACGCGAAGAAATTCGAAGAGTTCAAGCGTAAGAACGAAAGCCAACTGGCGCTTGATGGTGGCGATAACCTCGCTTACATCGCTACCAGCATGGTCAATCTGCGCCTGGCGCAGGAACGTTATCCGGACGTTCAGTTCCACCAGACCCGCGAGCATTAATTCTAGCCTCCAGGGCGCGGTAGCCGCTGCGCCCTGTCAATTTCCCTTCCTTATTAGCCGCTTACGGAATGTTCTTAAAACATTCACTTTTGCTTATGTTTTAGCTGATATCCCGAGCGGTTTCAAAATTGTGATCTATATTTAACAAAGTAATGACATTTCTGACGGCGTTAAATACCGTTCAATGCGTAGATATCAGTATCTAAAGCCGTCGATTGTCATTCTACCGATATTAATAACTGATTCAGAGGCTGTAATGGTCGTTATTCATCACCCATCGCTTTTGTGATGGCGACCATTGACTTCTGTAGAGGGTGAAGTCTCTCCCTATTCAGCAATGCAACCTCGTGTTGCCAGGCTCAAATTACGAGCAAACATACAGGAATAAATCGATGACTATGACAAGACTGAAGATTTCGAAAACTCTGCTGGCTGTAATGTTGACTTCTGCCGTCGCGACCGGCTCTGCCTACGCAGAAAACAACGCGCAGACTACCAATGAAAGCGCAGGGCAAAAAGTCGATAGCTCTATGAATAAAGTCGGTAATTTCATGGATGACAGTGCCATCACCGCGAAAGTGAAGGCGGCCCTGGTGGATCATGACAACATCAAGAGCACCGATATCTCTGTCAAAACCGATCAAAAAGTCGTGACCCTGAGCGGTTTCGTTGAAAGCCAGGCTCAGGCCGAAGAGGCGGTGAAAGTGGCGAAAGGTGTTGAGGGCGTGACCTCTGTCAGCGACAAACTGCACGTTCGCGACGCTAAAGAAAGCTCTGTGAAAGGCTATGCGGGTGACACCGCCACCACCAGTGAAATCAAAGCCAAACTGCTGGCGGACGATATCGTCCCTTCCCGTTATGTGAAAGTTGAAACCACCGATGGCGTGGTCCAGCTCTCCGGTACCGTAGATTCTCAGGCACAGAGCGACCGTGCTGAAAGTATCGCCAAAGCGGTAGATGGTGTGAAAAGCGTTAAAAATGATCTGAAAACTAAGTAATTCGTCGTAATTCGACCTCCCGAACTTTGTCGGGAGGCGCGATGTGCACCACACTAAAAATATCGCATTGAGTGATTTTCACGCTCATATCAAGCGGTGACATTAACTATGGTAAAGGAGACGCTTATGTTTCGTTGGGGCATCATATTTCTGGTTATCGCGTTAATCGCCGCCGCACTTGGGTTTGGTGGTCTGGCCGGTACTGCTGCAGGCGCAGCTAAAATTGTCTTTGTCGTCGGGATTATTCTGTTCCTGGTGAGTTTGTTCATGGGCCGAAAACGCCCCTAGATTTCAGACCATTAAGAAAATTTTATCCAAAGCCAGTCCAGCGGACTGGCTTTTGCGGTTTTAGCGAATAATAAATTGCGTTACTTTGTCATTCTTTCACAACAAAAACAGGAAGGCAGAGGTGGGGCAGCGAATACCTGTAACGCTTGGTAATATTGCGCCGTTGTCGCTAAGGCCGTTCCAGCCTGGACGGATTGCTCTGGTGTGCGAAGGCGGCGGACAACGTGGAATTTTCACGGCTGGCGTGCTGGATGAGTTTATGCGCGCGCAGTTTAATCCTTTCGATCTTTATCTCGGCACATCTGCCGGGGCGCAGAACCTCTCGGCGTATATCTGCAATCAGCCCGGTTACGCGCGCAAAGTCATCATGCGTTACACCACAAAACGCGAATTTTTCGATCCATTGCGCTTTGTCCGTGGAGGAAATCTTATCGATCTCGACTGGCTGGTGGAGGCCACCGCAAGCCAGATGCCGTTGCAAATGGATACCGCAGCGCGGTTATTTGACAGCGGCAAATCGTTTTATATGTGCGCCTGTCGTCAGGATGACTATGCGCCGAATTACTTTTTGCCAACTAAACAAAACTGGCTGGATGTGATTCGCGCCTCCAGTGCGATACCTGGCTTTTATCGTAGCGGAGTGTCGCTGGAAGGTATTAACTACCTGGATGGTGGGATCAGTGATGCGATCCCGGTTAAAGAGGCGGCAAGGCAGGGAGCAAAAACGTTGGTCGTCATCCGCACTGTGCCGTCACAAATGTACTACACGCCACAGTGGTTCAAACGCATGGAACGCTGGCTGGGTGACAGTAGCCTGCAGCCGCTGGTCAATCTGGTGCAGCATCATGAAACAAGCTATCGTGAGATTCAGCAATTTATTGAGAAACCACCAGGCCAGCTGCGGATATTCGAAATTTATCCGCCGAAGCCATTGCATAGTATTGCGCTCGGCAGTCGGATTCCGGCGCTGCGTGAAGACTATAAACTTGGGCGTTTATGTGGGCGTTATTTTCTGGCAACGGTCGGTAAATTATTGACTGAAAAAGCGCCGCTGAGCCGCCATCTGGTGCCGGTGGTGACGCCGGAGTCGATCGTTATTCCGCCAGCGCCAGTCGCCAACGATACGCTGGTTGCCGAAGTGAGCGACGCTCCGCAGGCGAACGACCCGACATTTAACAATGAGGATCTGGCTTGATTTGCCGTTTTATCGACACCCACTGCCATTTTGATTTCCCGCCGTTTAGTGGCGATGAAGAGGCCAGCCTGCAACGTGCGGCACAAGCGGGCGTAGGCAAGATCATTGTTCCGGCGACAGAGGCGGAAAATTTTGCCCGCGTGCAGGCGTTAGCGGAAAAATATCAACCGCTGTATGCCGCATTGGGCTTGCATCCTGGTATGTTGGAAAAACATAGCGATGTGTCTCTTGATCAGCTACAGCAGGCGCTGGAAAGGCATCCGGCGAAGGTGGTGGCGGTGGGGGAGATCGGTCTGGATCTCTTTGGCGACGATCCGCAATTTGAGAGGCAGCAGTGGTTACTCGACGAACAACTGAAACTAGCGAAACGCTACGATCTGCCGGTGATCCTGCATTCACGACGCACGCACGACAAACTGGCGATGCATCTTAAACGCCACGATTTACCGTGCACTGGCGTGGTTCATGGTTTTTCCGGCAGCCTGCAACAGGCCGAACGGTTTGTGCAACTGGGCTACAAAATTGGCGTAGGCGGGACTATTACCTATCCACGCGCCAGTAAAACCCGCGATGTCATCGCAAAATTACCGCTGGCATCGTTGTTGCTGGAAACCGACGCACCAGATATGCCGCTCAATGGTTTTCAGGGGCAGGCAAACCGCCCGGAACAGGCCGCGCGGGTGTTTGACGTGCTTTGCGAGTTACGCCGGGAACCGGCGGATGAGATTGCGCAAGCGTTGCTTAATAACACCTATACGTTGTTTAACGTGCCGTAGGCCGGACAAGGCGTTTACGCCGCATCCGGCAGCTGGCGCACAATGCCTGATGCGACGCTGACGCGTCTTATCATGCCTACAAGTCTGTGCCGAACCGTAGGCCGGATAAGGCGTTCACGCCGCATCCGGCAGCTGGCGCACAATGCCTGATGCGACGCTTGACGCGTCTTATCAGGCCTACAGGCCTGCGCCGAACCGTAGGCCGGATAAGGCGTTTACGCCGCATCCGGCATATCAAAGATACAGCGCCGGAAATATCAACCTGCTCACTCCGCGCTCCCGTAATGAATCAGCCAACCTCTCAACGTCTTCCGGCGTGGCGCTCGGCCAGCTTTGCGCCTCGCCATACACGCCGTGGGCATGAAACGCGTTCAGGCGTACCGGAACATCACCAAGTCCCTTGATTAACGCCGCCAGTTCTTCGATGTGTTGCAAATAATCCACCTGGCCAGGGATTACCAGCAAACGCAGTTCCGCCAGCTTACCGCGCTCTGCCAGCAAACAGATGCTGCGCTTGATCTGCTGATTATCGCGTCCGGTTAATTGTTGATGACATTCGCTCCCCCACGCTTTGAGATCGAGCATTGCGCCGTCACACGCCGGGAGCAATTTTTCCCAGCCGGTTTCGCTCAACATGCCGTTACTGTCCACGAGGCAGGTGAGATGGCACAGTTGCGGATCGTTTTTGATGGCAGTAAACAGCGCCACCACAAACGGCAACTGGGTCGTGGCTTCGCCGCCGCTTACCGTTATCCCTTCAATAAACAGAACCGCTTTGCGGACATGGTTAAGCACCTCATCCACGCTCATGGATTGCGCCATTGGCGTGGCATGTTGCGGACACATCTTCAGGCAGGTATCACATTGCTCGCAGACTGCCGCGCTCCACGCCACTTTGCCGTCGACAATCTGCAACGCCTGATGCGGACACTGCGGCACGCACTCTCCGCAATCATTACAGCGCCCCATCGTCCACGGATTGTGACAGTTTTTGCAGCGCAGATTGCAGCCCTGCAAAAACAGAGCCAGACGACTGCCTGGCCCGTCAACGCAGGAGAAGGGGATAATCTTACTGACTAAAGCGCATCTGCTGTTCATGGCTTATCACGCGCGGCTGGCGTTCCAGAATACGAGTGTTGCGTGCGGCTTCTTCTCCCAGCCAGGTGGTGTTGGTGCGTGAACCTTCGGCGCGATATTTTTCTAAATCCGACAAACGCACCATATAACCGGTAACGCGAACCAGATCGTTACCGCTGACATTGGCGGTAAATTCACGCATTCCGGCTTTAAAGGCACCGAGGCAAAGCTGTACCAGCGCCTGCGGATTACGTTTGATGGTTTCATCGAGCGTCAGAATGTCGCTGATGCCGGAATAATAATAAGCATGATGCGGGGCGACAGTTTGCAGATGGGTAATCGGATCTGGCTCATCACCATATGGCAAACGCGCGCCCGGCGTGGTGCCGATATCGGAACTGATCCCCGACTGTGCGTGTAACATGGCGCGTTTTTGCCAGCCATATTTCACGGGGGTATTGGCGACAAACTCCGCCAGTTGCGCGCTAATGCGATAACCCACTTCATTTGCGGCGGCCTCTTTACCGTAGCGTGCGGCAATCCCTTCTTTTTCACACAGCAAGTTAACCGCTTCCGCCAGCCCATACATGCCAAACATCGGCACAAAACGTTCAGGATCAATCAACCCTTCTTTCACCAGGAAGCTATTCTCAAAGAAGTGTGATTGTTGATAGAGGAATTCACACCGCGCATCGATGATGGCGATCTGCTGTTGGCAGTAGTGCGGTAGAGTGCGCGTAAAGAAGTCATCCAGCGATTCGCTGCGCTCGGCAATGGCTTTCAGGTTAAGGCGTACCAGCGTGCTGCCACCACCCGCCAGCGGCAGTGAGTTGTAACAGCTCACAATCCCGTAGCCCCCTTTTGTGAAAATTTTATCATGCACCGGACCGTTGGCGATGTGCGGTTTGCTACATTCACAGACGTTTTTCGCCACTTCCAGCAGCAGGTCATCAGGGGTGATATCAGGATCGTAGATAAAGGTCAGGTTCGGTGAAACCTGCTTCAGCTCTGCGTCTGCACGTAATATTGCACGGGTAATGGGCGAATCAGACGGACCGATATTGGCATGCATAAAGGCGTCTGGCAGGGTTCTGTCGAGGTAACGCCAGAAACGTTTTATTCGAATATCGATCTCGTCTTGTGTTAGAATTCTAACATACGGTTGCAACAACGCATCCAGTTGCCCCAGGTAGACCGGCATCGATGTGACCGACGGTACATGGTGGTAAAGAATGGTCAGCAGAGAGAGTGCGTCATCAAGGTCTTTCGCGCCTTCCAGCTCCAGCCATTCGGAACCGTGCGCCAGAAAACGAGCGTAATCGGGTAAGACATAGCGCGGTTTGTACGGCGCATGACCTTCAAACATATCGCAGATTACCCCCTCATCCAGCGCGCGGCGGGCTTCGGCAGACAGCTGTGGGTAAGGCAGATTGTTTTCTGCTTCCAGTGCCAGAAAATGGCGCTTCTGCTCCGGGCTAAGTACCGGGCTGGTGACAATTTGCTGGCAACGTTGTTGCAGTGCATTTTCATGAGAAGTGGGCATCTTCTTTTCCTTTTATGCCGAAGGTGATGCGCCATTGTAAGAAGTTTCGTGATGTTCACTTTGATCCTGATGCGTTTGCCACCACTGACGCATTCATTTGAAAGTGAATTATTTGAACCAGATCGCATTACAGTGATGCAAACTTGTAAGTAGATTTCCTTAATTGTGATGTACATCGAAGTGTGTTGCGGAGTAGATGTTAGAATACTAACAAACTCGCAAGGTGAATTTTATTGGCGACAAGCCAGGAGAATGAAATGACTGATCTGAAAGCAAGCAGCCTGCGTGCACTGAAATTGATGGACCTGACCACCCTGAATGACGACGACACCGATGAGAAAGTGATCGCACTGTGTCATCAGGCCAAAACTCCGGTCGGCAATACCGCCGCTATCTGTATCTATCCTCGCTTTATCCCGATTGCTCGCAAAACTCTGAAAGAGCAGGGCACCCCGGAAATCCGTATCGCTACGGTAACTAACTTCCCACACGGTAACGACGACATCGAAATCGCGCTGGCAGAAACCCGTGCGGCAATCGCCTACGGTGCCGATGAAGTTGACGTGGTGTTCCCGTACCGCGCGCTGATGGCGGGTAACGAGCAGGTTGGTTTTGACCTGGTGAAAGCCTGTAAAGAGGCTTGCGCTGCGGCGAACGTACTGCTGAAAGTGATTATTGAAACCGGCGAACTGAAAGACGAAGCGCTGATCCGTAAAGCGTCTGAAATCTCCATCAAAGCGGGTGCTGACTTCATCAAAACCTCTACCGGTAAAGTGGCTGTGAATGCGACGCCGGAAAGCGCGCGCATCATGATGGAAGTGATCCGCGATATGGGCGTAGAAAAAACCGTTGGTTTCAAACCGGCAGGCGGCGTGCGTACTGCGGAAGATGCGCAGAAATATCTCGCCATTGCAGATGAACTGTTCGGTGCTGACTGGGCTGATGCGCGTCACTACCGCTTTGGTGCTTCCAGCTTGCTGGCAAGCCTGCTGAAAGCTCTGGGCCACGGCGACGGTAAGAGCGCCAGCAGCTACTAAGGCTTGATTTGCCGGATGATGCAGCGATGCTCATCCGGTTCCCCGATTACCTCGTCTCTTTTCCACGGGAGGTTACCTTGTTTCTCGCACAAGAAATTATTCGTAAAAAACGTGATGGTCATGCGCTGAGTGATGAAGAAATTCGTTTCTTTATCAACGGCATTCGCGACAACACTATCTCCGAAGGGCAGATTGCCGCCCTCGCGATGACCATTTTCTTCCACGATATGACAATGCCTGAGCGTGTCTCGCTGACCATGGCGATGCGAGATTCAGGAACCGTTCTCGACTGGAAAAGCCTGCATCTGAATGGCCCGATTGTTGATAAACACTCGACCGGCGGTGTCGGCGATGTGACTTCGCTGATGTTGGGGCCGATGGTCGCTGCCTGTGGCGGCTATATTCCGATGATCTCCGGTCGCGGCCTCGGTCATACTGGCGGTACGCTCGACAAACTGGAATCCATCCCTGGTTTCGACATTTTCCCGGATGACAACCGTTTCCGCGAAATTATTAAAGACGTCGGCGTGGCGATTATCGGCCAGACCAGCTCACTGGCTCCGGCGGATAAACGTTTCTACGCGACCCGCGATATTACCGCAACCGTGGATTCAATCCCGCTGATCACCGCCTCTATTCTGGCGAAGAAACTGGCGGAAGGTCTGGACGCGCTGGTGATGGACGTGAAAGTGGGTAGCGGCGCGTTTATGCCGACCTACGAACTCTCTGAAGCCCTTGCCGAAGCGATTGTTGGCGTGGCTAACGGCGCTGGCGTGCGCACCACCGCGCTGCTCACCGATATGAATCAGGTACTGGCCTCCAGTGCAGGTAACGCGGTTGAAGTTCGTGAAGCGGTGCAGTTCCTGACGGGTGAATATCGTAACCCGCGTCTGTTTGATGTCACGATGGCACTGTGCGTGGAGATGCTGATCTCCGGCAAACTGGCGAAAAATGACGCCGAAGCGCGCGCGAAATTGCAGGCGGTGCTGGACAACGGTAAAGCGGCAGAAGTCTTTGGTCGTATGGTCGCGGCACAAAAAGGCCCGACCGACTTCGTTGAGAACTACGCGAAGTATCTGCCGACAGCGATGCTGACGAAAGCAGTCTATGCTGATACCGAAGGGTTTGTCAGTGAAATGGATACCCGCGCACTGGGGATGGCAGTGGTTGCAATGGGCGGCGGACGCCGTCAGGCATCTGACACCATCGATTACAGCGTCGGCTTTACTGATATGGCGCGTCTGGGCGACCAGGTAGACGGTCAGCGTCCGCTGGCAGTTATCCACGCGAAAGACGAAAACAGCTGGCAGGAAGCGGCGAAAGCGGTGAAAGCGGCAATTAAACTTGCCGATAAAGCACCGGAAAGCACACCAACTGTCTATCGCCGTATCAGCGAATAACGGTATACTGATCTGATCATTTAAATTTGAAGCACTGAGTACGGAGAACATATGAAACGTGCATTTATTATGGTGCTGGACTCATTCGGCATCGGCGCTACAGAAGATGCAGAACGCTTTGGTGACGTCGGGGCTGACACCCTGGGTCATATCGCAGAAGCTTGTGCCAAAGGCGAAGCTGACCACGGTCGTAAAGGCCCGCTCAATCTGCCAAATCTGACCCGTCTTGGGCTGGCGAAAGCACACGAAGGTTCTACCGGTTTCATTCCGGCGGGAATGGATGGCAACGCTGAAGTTATCGGCGCGTACGCATGGGCGCACGAAATGTCATCCGGTAAAGACACCCCGTCTGGTCACTGGGAAATCGCCGGTGTCCCGGTTCTGTTTGAGTGGGGATATTTCTCCGATCACGAAAACAGCTTCCCGCAAGAGCTGCTGGATAAACTGGTTGAACGCGCTAATCTGCCGGGTTACCTCGGTAACTGCCACTCTTCCGGTACGGTCATTCTGGATCAACTGGGCGAAGAGCACATGAAAACTGGCAAGCCGATTTTCTATACCTCCGCCGACTCCGTGTTCCAGATTGCTTGCCACGAAGAAACCTTTGGTCTGGATAAACTCTACGAACTGTGCGAAATCGCCCGTGAAGAGCTGACCAACGGCGGCTACAACATCGGTCGTGTTATCGCTCGTCCGTTTATCGGCGACAAAGCCGGTAACTTCCAGCGTACTGGTAACCGTCACGATCTGGCAGTTGAACCGCCAGCACCGACCGTACTGCAGAAACTGGTTGATGAAAAACACGGTCAGGTGGTTTCTGTCGGTAAAATTGCGGACATCTACGCTAACTGCGGCATCACCAAGAAAGTGAAAGCGACTGGCCTGGACGCGCTGTTTGACGCCACCATCAAAGAGATGAAGGAAGCGGGTGACAACACCATCGTCTTCACCAACTTCGTTGACTTCGACTCTTCCTGGGGCCACCGTCGCGACGTCGCCGGTTATGCTGCGGGTCTGGAGCTGTTCGACCGCCGTCTGCCGGAGCTGATGTCTTTGCTGCGCGATGACGATATTCTGATTCTTACTGCTGACCACGGTTGTGACCCGACCTGGACCGGTACTGACCACACGCGTGAACACATTCCGGTACTGGTTTACGGCCCGAAAGTGAAACCAGGTTCGCTGGGTCACCGTGAAACCTTCGCGGATATCGGCCAGACTCTGGCAAAATATTTTGGTACTTCTGATATGGAATATGGCAAAGCCATGTTCTGATGGATTTGGGCGGAGCAGTGACTCCGCCTTTAATATGTCACAAAAAGGATAAAACGATGGCTACTCCACACATTAATGCAGAAATGGGCGATTTTGCTGACGTAGTTTTGATGCCAGGCGACCCGCTGCGTGCGAAGTATATTGCTGAAACTTTCCTTGAAGATGCCCGTGAAGTGAACAACGTTCGCGGTATGCTGGGCTTCACTGGTACTTACAAAGGCCGCAAAATTTCCGTAATGGGACACGGTATGGGTATCCCGTCCTGCTCCATCTACACCAAAGAACTGATCACTGATTTCGGCGTGAAGAAAATTATCCGCGTTGGTTCCTGTGGCGCTGTTCTGCCGCACGTAAAACTGCGCGACGTCGTTATCGGTATGGGTGCCTGCACCGATTCCAAAGTTAACCGCATCCGTTTTAAAGACCATGACTTTGCCGCTATCGCTGACTTCGACATGGTGCGTAACGCGGTAGACGCGGCAAAAGCACTGGGCGTTGATGCTCGTGTTGGTAACCTGTTCTCCGCTGACCTGTTCTACTCTCCGGACGGCGAAATGTTCGACGTGATGGAAAAATACGGCATCCTCGGCGTGGAAATGGAAGCGGCGGGTATCTACGGCGTCGCTGCAGAATTTGGCGCGAAAGCCCTGACCATCTGCACCGTGTCTGACCACATCCGAACTCACGAGCAGACCACTGCCGCTGAGCGTCAGACCACCTTCAACGACATGATCAAAATCGCGCTGGAATCCGTTCTGCTGGGCGATAAAGAGTAATTGTGTTTTGCTGAAAAGCGATTGTCGTGTGAAGCCGGAGTGGGAGACTGCTCCGGCTTTTTAGTATTTATTCATCAATAGCAACTGATTTATAGATTTACTATTATTTTTCATATGGATAGAAAATAAAATCCATTCAAGTATCTATTCACGAATCTATTCATTTATGTTCAGCAGTCATCCAGGAAGGGCATATCAGCAACTCTGGTGGACAACCATAAATTCCTGCCATTTTGCTTTTGATGTTTGAACTAAGCCGTTCCGTCTTTTCGATCTGTTTTAGAGAATTAATGGAGATACCTAACATTTTACTTACTTCAGCAAGTGATAGTTTATGCCTGATACGCACGGCGGTTAGCCAGGATATACCCTGGCTGAACATTAAATTGATAATCTCCCGTTCCTGGTTTTCCAGATCGATCATATTTCCTTCCCTGGATATTTTAATCAGCGAGTTACCTTACCGCCCTTGCCATCCACGCTGACAACTCCCGTAGCTCTTTTTCCTGTTCCGGGAAGTCAACCAGCAGCGCTTCGCACTCCTGTTGCAGCATATCCGCGCGGTACAGACAGCCTTGCAGTCGCCCGGCGAGGGCTTCCAGCGGCGCGGGGTTGAGACTGTCGGTAAACACCTGGGCGCGGGTGATATGGCCTTTTTCAACGTCGAAATGCAGTTCCACGCCGCCCCAGGTAAAGCGTTCATCCAGCAGATGCGAGAATGCCGGAGCCTGACCGAAGTTCCATTCCCAGCTACTCTGGCGGGCAAAGGTTTCGGCGAAGTTTGGCAAGTCTGGCGTTTTGTCCGGGGAGATGATTTCCGCTTCCACGCGCTCGCCATAATGGGCGAAAAAGGCCTCGGTTATGGCCTCGCAAACCTGCTCATGGGTGATCCCCGGTAGCAATTCGGTCAGATTGGTCACGCGGGAACGCACTGAGGTAATGCCTTTCGCCGCCAGTTTCTTTTTATCCGGATTGAGATAGTTTGCCAGGCGGCTAAGGTCGGCATTGAGCAGCAAAGTGCCGTGGTGGAAGCCACGATCTTTGGTTTCGCGATAGGCCGAGCCTGAGACTTTGCGGTCGCCTTCGGCGGTTTTCACCACCAGATCGTTACGCCCGGAAGCTTCGGCGCTGACGCCAAGCGCGTTCAGCGCATTGAGCACAATCGACGTGGAGATAGTTTTATCGTACTCCGGCTTGCCAGCCATAAAGGTAAAACAGGTATTGCCGAGATCGTGGAACACCGCGCCGCCACCGCTACTGCGCCGCGCCAAGCGGACGTTATCTTCTTCCATCCGCCGGGTATTACACTCTTTCCACGGGTTCTGCGCACGACCAATCACTACCGTGTCGGCATTGCGCCAGAGAAACAGAACGCGCTGCGTGGCGGGCATCTGGCGAAAAATACACTCCTCTACCGCCAGGTTAAACCACGGGTCGTAAGAGTCAGAGATGAGCAGGCGTAATGTGGACATAACGATTTCCTTTCTTGTAGTAATGGGTCACTCTTTTTTCTCGCTTTCTTCCTCTTCCGGCACCGGTTTGCTGGCGGTTAACAGGAAGGGCGATTGCTGCCAGCGGGTGCGTTTACCCTGTAGCAGCGTGCGGGTCAGCACTACGCCGATTGCCAGCGAGAGCAGCAACATCAGGCGTAAAATGTTAGTGGTGTTATCCACCTGTTGGGCTTCGGTGGCGAGCGTATGGGTGTCGAGCGTCAGGCGCAGATAGCCGAGCGGTCCGTTTTTACCCGCAATGGGTTCGACAATCTGCTGGTTAAAATAGCCGCCCGCTTTTTTGCCGTCGAGCGCCAGCCGGTCGCGCACGTCGACGCTTTCGCCAGAACGGGCGATAAGATCGCCTTGTTCATCATATACGCCTGCGTCGAGAATGCGGCTTTCATCCGTTAACTGATCGAGGATCGCCTGAATGCGTTTTTCATCCGGTGAGTCGGTACGCATCAGCGGTGCAACGTTCAGCGTCACCTGACGCGCCAGGGTACGGGCCAGTTCTTCCAGTTGCGGATTACGCTGTCGCTGGTGGTTTTGACTAAACCATGACGCCCCCTGCATCAGCGCCACTAACAAGGCAAGACAGAACAGGACAATCACTGCCCGATGCAGCCGGAATTTCAGTTTTGTGCGAGCCATCTTCCACCCTTTGAAAATTTGAGACTTAATGTTGCCAGAAGCAATGGATACAAGGTAGCCTCATGCGTTATTTTCCCTGCTTCGAACGATTTTACAGGAGCCTTAATGCCTAACATTACCTGGTGCGACCTGCCTGAAGATGTCTCTTTATGGCCTGGTCTGCCTCTTTCATTAAGTGGTGATGAAGTGATGCCACTGGATTACCACGCAGGTCGTAGCGGCTGGCTGCTGTATGGTCGTGGGCTGGATAAACAACGTCTGACCCAATACCAGAGCAAACTGGGTGCGGCTATGGTGATTGTTGCCGCCTGGTGCGTGGAAGATTATCAGGTGATTCGTCTGGCAGGTTCACTCACTGCGCGGGCTACGCGCCTGGCCCATGAAGCGCAACTGGATGTCGCGCCGCTGGGGAAAATCCCACACCTGCGCACGCCGGGGTTGCTGGTGATGGACATGGATTCCACCGCCATCCAGATTGAATGTATTGATGAAATTGCCAAACTGGCCGGAACGGGCGAGAGGGTGGCGGAGGTAACCGAACGGGCGATGCGCGGCGAACTCGATTTTACCGCCAGCCTGCGCAGCCGCGTGGCGACGCTGAAAGGCGCTGACGCCAATATTCTGCAACAGGTGCGTGAAAATCTGCCGCTGATGCCAGGCTTAACGCAGCTGGTACTCAAGCTGGAAACGCTGGGCTGGAAAGTGGCGATTGCCTCCGGCGGCTTTACTTTCTTTGCTGAATACCTGCGCGACAAGCTGCGCCTGACAGCCGTGGTAGCCAATGAACTGGAGATCATGGACGGTAAATTTACCGGCAATGTGATCGGCGACATCGTTGACGCGCAATATAAAGCGAAAACCCTGACCCGCCTCGCGCAGGAGTATGAAATCCCGCTGGCGCAGACCGTGGCGATTGGCGATGGAGCCAATGACCTGCCGATGATCAAAGCGGCAGGGCTGGGGATTGCCTACCATGCCAAGCCAAAAGTGAATGAAAAGACGGAAGTCACCATCCGTCACGCTGACCTGATGGGGGTATTCTGCATCCTCTCTGGCAGCCTGAATCAGAAGTAATTGTCTGCCCGTCATCCTGCGGGCGGCACAGCATTAACGAGGTACATCGTGGCAAAAGCTCCAAAACGCGCCTTTGTTTGTAATGAATGCGGGGCCGATTATCCGCGCTGGCAGGGGCAGTGCAGTGCCTGTCATGCCTGGAACACCATCACCGAGGTGCGTCTTGCAGCGTCGCCAACGGTGGCGCGTAACGAGCGTCTCAGTGGCTATGCCGGTAGCGCCGGGGTGGCAAAAGTCCAGAAACTTTCCGACATCAGCCTTGAAGAGCTGCCGCGTTTTTCCACCGGATTTAAAGAGTTCGACCGCGTATTAGGCGGCGGGGTGGTGCCGGGAAGCGCCATTCTGATTGGCGGTAACCCTGGTGCGGGGAAATCCACGCTGTTGCTGCAAACGCTGTGCAAACTGGCGCAGCAGATGAAAACGCTGTATGTCACCGGCGAAGAGTCGCTGCAACAGGTGGCAATGCGCGCTCATCGCCTTGGCCTGCCGACTGACAATCTTAATATGCTGTCGGAAACCAGCATCGAGCAGATCTGCCTGATTGCCGAAGAAGAGCAACCGAAGCTGATGGTAATTGACTCCATCCAGGTGATGCATATGGCGGATGTACAATCATCGCCTGGCAGCGTGGCACAGGTGCGTGAAACGGCGGCTTATCTGACGCGCTTCGCCAAAACGCGCGGTGTGGCGATTGTCATGGTCGGGCACGTAACCAAAGATGGCTCGCTGGCTGGCCCTAAAGTGCTGGAACACTGTATCGACTGTTCGGTGCTTTTGGATGGTGATGCCGACTCACGTTTTCGCACCTTACGCAGCCATAAAAACCGCTTCGGCGCGGTGAATGAGCTGGGTGTCTTCGCAATGACCGAGCAGGGGCTGCGTGAAGTCAGCAACCCTTCGGCAATTTTCTTAAGTCGCGGCGATGAAGTGACCTCCGGTAGCTCAGTGATGGTAGTGTGGGAAGGAACGCGTCCGCTGCTGGTGGAGATTCAGGCGCTCGTCGATCACTCGATGATGGCGAATCCACGCCGCGTGGCAGTCGGGCTGGAGCAAAACCGTCTGGCAATCCTGCTGGCGGTGCTGCACCGTCACGGTGGGTTGCAAATGGCCGATCAGGATGTATTTGTTAACGTGGTCGGCGGCGTGAAGGTGACGGAAACCAGCGCCGACTTAGCGTTACTGCTGGCGATGGTTTCCAGCCTGCGCGACAGACCGCTACCGCAGGATCTGGTGGTGTTTGGTGAAGTCGGGCTGGCAGGGGAGATCCGCCCGGTGCCCAGCGGCCAGGAACGAATCTCAGAAGCGGCGAAACACGGTTTTCGCCGGGCAATTGTTCCGGCAGCTAACGTGCCGAAAAAAGCGCCGGAAGGGATGCAGATTTTTGGCGTTAAAAAACTCTCCGACGCGCTTAGCGTGTTCGACGACTTATAATGAGAGATACGGAGGGAGATATGTCGTCATTTGATTACCTGAAAACTGCCATCAAGCAACAGGGCTGCACGCTACAGCAGGTAGCTGATGCCAGCGGTATGACCAAAGGGTATTTAAGCCAGTTACTGAATGCCAAAATCAAAAGCCCCAGCGCACAAAAGCTGGAGGCATTGCACCGTTATTTGGGACTTGAATTTCCCCGCCAAAAGAAAACCATTGGCGTGGTATTCGGTAAGTTCTACCCGTTGCATACCGGACATATCTACCTTATCCAGCGCGCCTGTAGCCAGGTTGATGAGCTGCATATCATTATGGGTTTTGACGATACCCGCGACCGCGCATTGTTCGAAGACAGCGCCATGTCGCAGCAGCCAACCGTGCCGGATCGTCTGCGCTGGTTATTGCAGACCTTTAAGTATCAAAAAAATATCCGCATTCATGCTTTTAACGAAGAGGGCATGGAACCGTATCCACACGGCTGGGATGTGTGGAGCAACGGCATCAAAAAGTTTATGGCCGAAAAAGGCATTCAGCCGGACCTGATCTACACCTCGGAAGAAGCCGATGCGCCGCAGTATATGGAACATCTGGGGATCGAGACGGTGCTGGTCGATCCGAAGCGTACCTTTATGAGTATCAGCGGTGCGCAGATCCGCGAAAACCCGTTCCGCTACTGGGAATATATTCCTACGGAAGTGAAGCCATTCTTTGTGCGTACCGTGGCGATCCTCGGTGGTGAATCGAGCGGTAAATCCACCCTGGTAAACAAACTTGCCAATATCTTCAACACTACCAGTGCGTGGGAATATGGTCGTGATTATGTCTTTTCGCACCTCGGTGGCGATGAGATCGCGTTGCAGTATTCCGACTACGATAAAATCGCGCTGGGACATGCGCAATATATTGATTTTGCAGTGAAATATGCCAATAAAGTGGCGTTTATCGACACCGATTTTGTCACTACCCAGGCGTTCTGCAAAAAGTACGAAGGGCGTGAGCATCCGTTTGTGCAGGCGTTGATTGATGAATACCGTTTCGATCTGGTGATCCTGCTGGAGAACAACACGCCGTGGGTGGCGGATGGTTTACGCAGCCTCGGCAGTTCGGTGGATCGCAAAGAGTTCCAGAACTTGCTGGTGGAGATGCTGGAAGAGAACAATATCGAATTCGTGCGGGTTGAAGAGGACGATTACGACAGCCGTTTTCTGCGCTGCGTGGAGCTGGTGCGGGAGATGATGGGGGAGCAGAGGTAAGAACCAATGCCTGATGCGACGCTTACCGCGTCTTATCAGGCCTGGAGATTCACAACGTATTGAAATTGCTTGGTTTGTAGGCCGGATAAGGCGTTTACGCCGCATCCGGCATTTTACGCATTACTTCGCAATACGCTTGTACTTGATACGCTTCGGCTCCAGCGCGTCTGCGCCCAGCGTGCGTTTCTTGTACTCTTCGTACTCGGTAAAGTTACCTTCGAAGAACTCAACTTTACCTTCATCCTGGTAATCCAGAATGTGCGTGGCGATACGGTCGAGGAACCAACGGTCGTGCGAGATAACCATCGCGCAGCCCGGGAACTCCAGCAGGGCGTTTTCCAGCGCGCGCAGGGTTTCGATATCCAGGTCGTTGGTTGGTTCGTCGAGCAGCAGCATGTTGCCGCCAACCTGCAGCAGCTTCGCCAGATGCAGACGACCGCGCTCACCGCCGGAGAGTTCGCCAACGCGTTTACCCTGATCAACCCCTTTAAAGTTAAAGCGGCCAACGTAGGCGCGGCTCGGCATCTCGGTGTTGCCGATCTTCATGATATCCAGCCCGCCGGAAACTTCTTCCCAAACGGTTTTGCTGTTATCCATTGAGTCACGGAACTGATCAACCGACGCCAGTTTCACTGTTTCACCCAAAGTGATGGTGCCGCTGTCCGGCTGTTCCTGACCAGAGATCATACGGAACAGCGTCGATTTACCCGCACCGTTCGGACCGATGATCCCGACGATCGCTCCTTTCGGGATCGAGAAGCTCAGGGAGTCAATCAGCAGACGATCACCATAGGATTTACGCAGGTTGCTGACTTCCAGCACTTTATCGCCCAGACGCGGTCCAGGTGGAATAAACAGTTCGTTGGTTTCGTTACGTTTCTGATATTCGGTGCTGTTGAGTTCTTCAAAGCGCGCCAGACGTGCTTTACCTTTTGACTGACGGCCTTTAGTTCCCTGACGTACCCACTCCAGCTCTTTCTCGATCGACTTACGACGCGCCGCTTCTTGTGAAGCTTCCTGCGCCAGACGCTGATCTTTCTGCTCCAGCCAGGAGGAGTAGTTACCTTCCCACGGAATACCTTCACCGCGGTCAAGTTCGAGGATCCAGCCTGCGACGTTATCGAGGAAGTAACGGTCGTGGGTAATCGCCACCACGGTGCCTTCGAAGTCGTGCAGGAAGCGTTCCAGCCACGCTACGGATTCCGCATCCAGGTGGTTGGTCGGTTCGTCGAGCAGCAGCATGTCAGGTTTTTCCAGCAGCAGGCGGCACAACGCCACGCGACGACGCTCACCACCGGAAAGGTTAGCGATTTTCGCGTCCCAGTCCGGCAGACGCAGCGCATCCGCCGCACGCTCCAGCTGAACGTTCAGGTTGTGACCATCGTGAGCCTGAATGATCTCTTCCAGACGGCCTTGTTCAGCGGCCAGCTTGTCAAAATCGGCATCCGGATCGGCATACAGCGCATACACTTCATCCAGGCGTTTCAGGGCGTTAACCACTTCAGAAACCGCTTCTTCAATGGACTCACGCACGGTGTGTTCCGGGTTCAGCTGCGGTTCCTGCGGCAGATAACCAATCTTGATGTCTGGCTGCGGACGCGCTTCACCTTCGATGTCTTTATCAATGCCCGCCATAATGCGCAGCAGGGTGGACTTACCCGCGCCGTTCAGACCCAGGACACCAATTTTTGCCCCAGGGAAGAAACTCAGAGAGATGTTTTTCAAAATATGACGTTTCGGCGGAACAACTTTGCCGACACGATGCATGGTATAAACGAATTGAGCCACGTTGGACTTCGCCTCTATGTTTATCGTGATGATGAGTTTTCAAAGGCGAAGTGTAGCCTGTTTCCCTGTCTAATCCCAGCCAGTCTATCACCCCGTAAAAGTAAAAAAGTGTCCGTAACGTGGCGTAAACGGCAATGACTGGTTAGCATAAATCTATTACGCGGCATGACGCTGCATTGATGTATTTACACTTAGAGGATGCGCTTGTGGAAAAAGCCAAACACGTTACCTGGCGGCTGTTGGCTGCCGGTGTCTGTCTGCTGACGGTCAGCAGCGTGGCGCGAGCCGACTCACTGGATGAGCAGCGTAGCCGTTACGCGCAAATTAAGCAGGCCTGGGATAATCGACAAATGGATGTGGTCGAACAAATGATGCCTGGACTGAAAGATTACCCACTTTATCCCTACCTGGAATACCGCCAGATCACTGATGACCTGATGAATCAACCGGCGGTGACGGTCACTAACTTTGTTCGCGCTAACCCCACGCTTCCTCCCGCTCGCACGCTGCAATCTCGTTTCGTCAATGAACTGGCGCGGCGTGAAGACTGGCGTGGCTTGTTAGCCTTTAGCCCGGAAAAGCCCGGAACTACCGAAGCGCAATGTAATTACTACTATGCGAAATGGAACACCGGGCAGAGTGAAGAAGCCTGGCAAGGGGCGAAAGAGCTGTGGCTAACCGGCAAGAGCCAGCCTAACGCCTGTGACAAGTTATTTAGCGTCTGGCGTGCGTCAGGTAAACAAGATCCGCTGGCGTATTTAGAGCGTATCCGTCTGGCGATGAAAGCGGGTAACACCGGCCTGGTAACAGTGCTGGCAGGGCAGATGCCTGCCGATTACCAGACTATCGCTTCGGCAATCATTTCACTGGCGAACAACCCTAATACGGTACTGACCTTCGCGCGTACAACCGGCGCGACCGATTTTACCCGTCAAATGGCGGCGGTGGCGTTTGCCAGTGTGGCGCGGCAGGATGCTGAAAATGCACGGCTGATGATCCCGTCGCTTGCTCAGGCACAGCAGCTTAATGAAGATCAGATTCAGGAGCTGCGCGATATTGTCGCCTGGCGTTTGATGGGCAACGATGTCACCGACGAGCAGGCGAAATGGCGCGATGACGCGATTATGCGCTCGCAATCTACTTCGCTTATTGAACGCCGTGTGCGAATGGCGCTTGGCACCGGCGATCGTCGCGGCCTGAATACCTGGCTGGCGCGTCTGCCTATGGAAGCGAAAGAGAAAGATGAATGGCGTTACTGGCAGGCGGATTTACTGCTGGAACGCGGACGTGAAGCTGAAGCGAAAGAGATTCTGCATCAACTCATGCAACAGCGTGGTTTCTACCCGATGGTTGCTGCACAACGCATCGGCGAAGAGTATGAGCTGAAGATTGATAAAGCGCCGCAGAATGTTGACAGCGCCCTGACTCAGGGGCCGGAGATGGCGCGCGTGCGCGAGTTGATGTACTGGAATCTCGATAACACCGCGCGTAGCGAGTGGGCCAATCTGGTGAAGAGCAAGTCAAAAACAGAGCAGGCTCAACTGGCTCGGTATGCTTTCAATAACCAATGGTGGGATCTTAGCGTTCAGGCAACGATCGCCGGGAAGCTGTGGGATCATCTGGAAGAGCGATTCCCGCTGGCCTACAACGATCTTTTCAAACGCTACACCAGTGGTAAGGAGATCCCGCAAAGCTATGCGATGGCGATTGCCCGTCAGGAGAGTGCCTGGAATCCGAAAGTGAAATCACCGGTAGGGGCCAGCGGCCTGATGCAGATTATGCCTGGTACCGCGACCCATACGGTGAAGATGTTCTCTATTCCCGGTTATAGCAGCCCTGGGCAATTGCTGGATCCGGAAACGAACATCAACATTGGCACCAGTTACCTGCAATATGTTTATCAGCAGTTTGGCAATAACCGTATTTTCTCCTCAGCAGCTTATAACGCCGGACCAGGGCGGGTGCGGACCTGGCTTGGCAACAGCGCAGGGCGTATCGACGCAGTGGCATTTGTCGAGAGTATTCCATTCTCCGAGACGCGCGGTTATGTGAAAAACGTGCTGGCTTATGACGCTTACTACCGCTATTTCATGGGGGATAAACCGACGTTGATGAGCGCCACGGAATGGGGACGTCGTTACTGATCCACACGTTTATGATATGCTATCGTACTCTTTAGCGAGTACAACCGGGGGAGGCATTTTGCTTCCCCCGCTAACAATGGCGACATACTATGGCCCAACAATCACCCTATTCAGCAGCGATGGCAGAACAGCGTCACCAGGAGTGGTTACGTTTTGTCGACCTGCTTAAGAATGCCTACCAAAACGATCTCCATTTATCGTTGTTAAACCTGATGCTGACGCCAGATGAGCGCGAAGCGTTGGGGACTCGCGTGCGTATTGTCGAAGAGCTGTTGCGCGGCGAAATGAGCCAGCGTGAGTTAAAAAATGAACTCGGCGCGGGCATTGCGACGATTACGCGTGGATCTAATAGTCTGAAAGCCGCGCCCGTCGAGCTGCGCCAGTGGCTGGAAGACGTGTTGCTGAAAAGCGATTGATTTTGTAGGCCTGATAAGACATGGCGCATCAGGCATCGTGCACCGAATGCCGGATGCGGCGTGAACGCCTAATCAGGCCTGCAATGGCTGATACACGGCATTATGAAACGGACTCAGCGCCAGGATCACCGCCTGGTGATAGACGCTGGTGCGAGTGAGTTTCCCGGCGGTAAACACGCCGATCGCCCCTTCCTTACGACCAATCTCATCAATACCGGTATAACGCGACATCACGGGACCAAGCGCCTCACCTTCACGCACTTTTTCCAGAATCACCGCAGGCAACGGCAAAGTAGCCGAACGCGCCTCGCCGCGCTGGCTGGTGTTTTCAATCACCACCCAACTGAAAGTGCTGTCACCATCGATGCCAGCTTCAATCGCCACCCAAAAATCAGCCTCAGGAAGTAAACGGCGGGCATTGGCTACCCTATTTCGTGCGCCAGCGCGCGTTTCCTCACTGCCAAAGGGCTGTTCCGGTACACCGCTCTCGACGGCAACGGATGCAATATGGCAGGATCCTTCGCCGAAGATCTCGTGAAATGCCTGCAGAATGGCCTGAATTTTAGCGGGATTGGTGGTCGCACAGACAACTTGGTGCATAATCAGCATTACTCAGAAAATTAACGTTACAGCAGTATACGGAAAAAAAGCATGTTACAGGTATACCTAGTCCGCCACGGTGAAACGCAGTGGAACGCCGAGCGACGTATTCAGGGCCAGTCTGACAGCCCGCTGACCGCCAAAGGTGAGCAACAGGCGATGCAGGTGGCAACCCGTGCCAAAGAGCTTGGCATTACGCATATCATCAGTAGCGATTTAGGACGCACCCGGCGCACGGCGGAAATCATCGCCCAGGCCTGCGGCTGTGACATCATATTTGATTCTCGCCTGCGTGAATTAAATATGGGTGTACTGGAAACAAGAAATATCGATTCACTCACCGAAGAAGAAGAGAACTGGCGTCGGCAACTGGTCAATGGCACCGTTGACGGGCGTATTCCTGAAGGCGAGTCAATGCAGGAGCTCAGCGATCGCGTTAATGCGGCACTGGAATCTTGCCGGGACTTACCGCAGGGAAGCCGACCGCTACTGGTGAGCCATGGTATTGCACTGGGATGCCTGGTGAGTACGATTCTCGGATTACCAGCATGGGCAGAGCGCCGCTTACGTCTGCGTAACTGTTCTATTTCGCGCGTGGATTATCAGGAAAGCCTGTGGCTGGCGTCTGGCTGGGTGGTTGAAACCGCAGGGGACATCTCGCATCTGGACGCCCCTGCATTAGATGAGCTGCAGCGTTAACGACGAATCGGAATCAGCAGTTCACAGCGCAGATTAATTGGGCGATCTCCCGCTTTGGCATCTTCTGCCGGGTAGTATCGCTCAATATCCTGACCTTTACGGCGCGTCAGGTTGAGCATTGGCATGCATGTTCCATATACCGTCAGGATAAACTCCTGCACGCCGGTTCCCAGACCTTCATAGGTAAACATCACATATTCGCCGCCCTGCAGCATCACCGGATGCCCCGTCAGTACATAGCCATCTGCCTGATCCTGGGCTAACGCGGTGGTATAGAATACCTCTTGTTCATCGTCTTTATCCTGACTCGGACGCGTTTCATTCAGGCCGTAGAGCACCGGCGGAATGGTCGGCGCGTTGCCGAGAAAATCGTGCCAGAACTGGTAGCGCATTTCATGGCGGAAATCAGAGATTTGCTCCAGCGAACAGGAGTAGCTCTGGGTAACACCAATCAGCGGCGTATCTTCCAGGGTGACAAATTTGTGCTCTGGCATAGTGAATTCACCCAGACGTAGCGGCGGGCGAATACCAAAGGCGCTCCATTCAGGAGAACGGCGGTAAAGTGCAGGAGTCTGGGCAAACTGCTTCTTGAAAGCGCGGGTAAATGTCTGTTGAGAGTCGAAGCGGTATTGCAGCGCGATGTCCAGAATCGGACGCGCAGTCAGGCGTAGTGCGACCGCCGATTTCGACAAACGACGAGCACGAATATACGCGCCAATAGCATGGCCAGTGACATCTTTAAACATTCTCTGTAAGTGCCACTTGGAATAACCTGCTTTCGCCGCTACATTGTCGAGCGACAGGGGCTGATCCAGATGACCTTCCAGCCAGATTAAAAGGTCGCGAATAATGCCGGCCTGATCCATAAAATATCCTCATCCTTTCAACAACGAGCACCTGACATCAGGTAATTGGATAATAGCATTTTTTGCTGTTTTAGCATTCAGTGTTTTTTTCTTCGTCGAGTATGTTTTAGGGCTTGACGGAAATAAAAGTATTGAGATTTTGTTCTTAATCAATATGTTATTTACCGTGACGAACTAATTGCTCGTGTAATAGATAAAAATGGTAACAATATGAAATACAAGCATTTAATCCTTTCTTTAAGCCTGATAATGCTGGGGCCATTGGCTCATGCAGAAGAGATTGGTTCGGTCGACACCGTATTTAAAATGATCGGCCCGGATCACAAAATTGTTGTTGAAGCCTTTGACGATCCCGATGTGAAAAATGTCACCTGTTATGTGAGCCGGGCGAAAACCGGTGGTATTAAAGGGGGATTGGGCCTGGCAGAAGATACCTCCGATGCGGCCATTTCTTGTCAACAAGTCGGGCCGATTGAACTGTCGGATCGTATTAAAAACGGCAAAGCTCAGGGCGAGGTAGTATTCAAAAAACGCACGTCCCTGGTCTTTAAGTCGTTACAGGTCGTGCGCTTTTATGACGCTAAACGCAACGCGCTCGCTTATCTGGCTTACTCCGACAAAGTTGTAGAAGGTTCGCCGAAAAACGCGATTAGCGCGGTTCCTGTCATGCCGTGGCGGCAATAACAGAGGCGATTTATGCAACGGGAAACGGTCTGGTTAGTAGAAGACGAGCAAGGGATAGCCGATACGCTGGTCTACATGTTGCAACAGGAAGGTTTTGGCGTCGAGGTCTTTGAGCGAGGCTTGCCAGTGCTGGATAAAGCTCGCCAGCAGGTTCCCGATGTCATGATTCTCGATGTTGGTTTGCCTGATATCAGCGGCTTTGAATTGTGCCGCCAGTTACTGGCGCTCCATCCGGCGTTACCTGTACTGTTTCTGACGGCCCGAAGTGAAGAGGTCGATCGCCTGCTTGGGCTGGAAATTGGCGCTGACGACTACGTGGCTAAACCGTTTTCACCTCGCGAAGTGTGCGCCAGAGTGCGCACCTTACTGCGTCGGGTGAAGAAGTTCTCGACGCCGTCTCCCGTTATCCGTATTGGTCATTTTGAATTGAATGAACCTGCGGCGCAGATCAGCTGGTTTGACACGCCATTAACGCTGACGCGGTATGAGTTTTTATTGCTGAAGACGTTACTCAAGTCGCCGGGCCGCGTCTGGTCCCGCCAGCAACTAATGGATAGCGTGTGGGAAGATGCGCAGGACACCTACGATCGCACCGTCGATACCCACATTAAAACGCTGCGTGCCAAGCTGCGCGCCATCAACCCCGATCTTTCACCGATTAATACTCATCGCGGCATGGGATATAGCCTGAGGGGCCTGTAATGCGTATCGGCATGCGGTTGTTGCTGGGCTATTTTTTACTGGTGGCGGTGGCGGCCTGGTTCGTACTGGCTATTTTTGTCAAAGAAGTTAAACCGGGCGTGCGAAGAGCAACCGAGGGGACGTTAATCGACACCGCAACGTTGCTGGCGGAGCTGGCGCGTCCCGATTTGCTCTCTGGGGACCCAACGCATGGGCAACTGGCGCAGGCGTTTAATCAGCTACAACATCGCCCGTTTCGCGCCAATATCGGTGGCATTAACAAAGTGCGCAACGAATATCATGTCTATATGACCGATGCGCAGGGCAAAGTATTGTTTGATTCGGCAAATAAAGCCGTTGGACAGGATTATTCGCGCTGGAATGACGTCTGGCTAACGTTGCGTGGTCAGTATGGTGCGCGCAGCACGTTGCAAAATCCTGCCGATCCCGAAAGTTCTGTGATGTATGTTGCCGCGCCGATTATGGACGGCTCGCGGCTTATTGGCGTTTTGAGCGTAGGCAAACCGAACGCGGCGATGGCCCCGGTCATTAAGCGTAGCGAGCGGCGAATTTTATGGGCCAGCGCCATTTTGTTGGGGATAGCACTGGTGATTGGCGCAGGCATGGTTTGGTGGATCAACCGCTCTATTGCCCGGCTCACTCGCTATGCTGATTCCGTCACTGACAATAAGCCCGTTCCTCTCCCCGATCTCGGTAGTAGCGAGCTGCGTAAACTCGCGCAGGCGCTGGAAAGTATGCGCGTGAAGCTGGAAGGGAAAAACTATATTGAGCAGTATGTTTATGCGTTAACTCATGAGCTAAAAAGCCCACTGGCGGCGATTCGTGGCGCGGCGGAAATTTTACGCGAAGGTCCGCCGCCGGAAGTGGTGGCTCGTTTTACCGACAACATTCTGACGCAAAATGCGCGAATGCAGGCACTGGTGGAAACGTTACTACGCCAGGCAAGACTGGAGAATCGTCAGGAAGTCGTTCTGACTGCTGTTGATGTGGCGGCATTATTTCGCCGCGTCAGCGAAGCGCGCACCGTGCAGTTGGCAGAAAAAAACATCACTTTGCATGTTATGCCTACTGAGATTAACGTTGCTGCTGAACCGGCGTTACTGGAGCAGGCGCTGGGGAATTTACTGGATAACGCCATCGATTTTACTCCCGAGAGCGGTCGCATAACGCTAAGTGCCGAAGTGGATCAGGAATACGTCACCCTTAAGGTGCTGGATACCGGTAGTGGGATTCCTGACTACGCGCTGTCACGTATTTTTGAACTCTTTTACTCTTTGCCGCGTGCAAATGGGCAAAAAAGCAGCGGTCTGGGGTTGGCGTTTGTCAGTGAGGTCGCCCGTTTGTTTAACGGCGAAGTCACGCTGCGCAACGTGCAGGAAGGTGGCGTGCTGGCCTCGCTTCGACTTCACCGTCACTTCACATAGCTTCAAATTCTTCCCACATAGCCTTCGTATCCTGCTGTCATTGCAAAGGAGAAGACTATGTTGAAATCCCCCCTGTTCTGGAAAATGACCACCTTGTTTGGTGCAGTATTGCTGTTGTTGATTCCGATAATGCTGATTCGGCAGGTGATTGTCGAACGTGCCGATTACCGTAGCGATGTGGAAGATGTGATTCGCCAAAGTACCAGCGGGCCGCAAAAACTCGTTGGGCCGCTCATCGCTATTCCTGTGACCGAGCTTTATACGGTGCAGGAAGACGATAAAACCGTGGAGCGGAAACGAAGTTTTATTCATTTTTGGTTACCTGAGTCATTGATGGTTGATGGCAATCAGAATGTGGAAGAACGCAAGATAGGCATCTATACCGGTCAGGTCTGGCACAGTGATTTAACGCTAAAAGCCGATTTCGATGTTTCGCGTCTTAGCGAACTCGACGCGCCAAATATCACCTTAGGCAAGCCATTTATTGTGATTAGCGTCGGGGATGCGCGTGGTATTGGTGTGGTGAAAGCGCCTGAAGTTAACGGTACGGCGCTGACCATTGAACCCGGCACCGGGTTAGAGCAAGGCGGGCAGGGCGTGCATATCCCTTTACCCGAAGGGGACTTGCGCAAGCAGAACCTGAAGCTGAATGTGGCGCTGAATTTAAGCGGTACCGGCGATCTTTCTGTGGTGCCTGGCGGGCGTAATAGCGAAATGACCTTAACCAGCAACTGGCCGCATCCCAGTTTTTTAGGTGATTTTCTACCAGCCAAACGGGAAGTTAGCGAGTCAGGTTTTCAGGCGCAATGGCAAAGTAGCTGGTTTGCTAATAATCTCGGTGAGCGTTTTGCTTCAGGCAATGATACCGGCTGGGAAAACTTCCCCGCGTTTAGCGTCGCAGTGACGACGCCAGCCGATCAATACCAATTAACGGACCGGGCGACTAAGTACGCCATTCTGCTGATTGCGCTGACTTTTATGGCATTCTTTGTTTTTGAAACGCTCACCGCGCAACGTTTACACCCAATGCAATATTTGCTGGTGGGGCTTTCATTGGTGATATTTTATTTGCTCTTGCTGGCGCTTTCTGAACATACCGGTTTTACTGTGGCATGGATAATCGCCAGTCTGATTGGGGCGTTAATGAACGGTACTTATTTGCAGGCGGTATTGAAAGGCTGGCGTAATAGCATGTTGTTTACCCTCGTGCTGTTGTTGCTGGATGGTGTGATGTGGGGACTGCTCAACTCTGCCGATAGCGCGCTGTTGTTGGGAACCAGTGTGCTGGTGGTGGCGCTGGCCGGCATGATGTTTGTGACCCGTAATATCGACTGGTATGCGTTTTCACTGCCGAAAATGAAAGCCAGTAAAGAAGTTACCATGGACGATGAATTACGTATCTGGAAATAATGTTGAAAAATAAAAACGGCGCTAAAAAGCGCCGTTTTTTTTGACGGTGGTAAAGCCGATTAATCTTCCAGATCACCGCAGAAGCGATAACCTTCACCGTGAATGGTGGCGATGATTTCCGGCGTATCCGGCGTAGATTCGAAATGTTTACGAATACGGCGGATCGTCACGTCTACAGTACGGTCGTGCGGTTTCAGCTCACGGCCGGTCATTTTCTTCAGCAGTTCAGCACGGGACTGAATTTTACCTGGGTTTTCACAGAAGTGAAGCATGGCGCGGAACTCGCTGCGCGGCAGCTTGTACTGCTCGCCATCAGGGCCGATCAACGAACGGCTGTTGATGTCCAGTTCCCAACCATTGAACTTGTAGCTTTCAACGCTACGACGTTCTTCGCTGACAGTACCCAGATTCATGGTACGGGACAGCAGGTTGCGTGCACGAATAGTCAGTTCACGCGGGTTGAACGGTTTGGTGATGTAGTCATCTGCACCGATTTCGAGGCCGAGAATTTTATCGACTTCGTTGTCACGGCCAGTCAGGAACATCAACGCAACATTCGCCTGCTCGCGCAGTTCACGCGCTAACAGAAGACCGTTCTTACCCGGCAGATTGATATCCATGATCACCAGGTTGATGTCATATTCAGAGAGGATCTGATGCATTTCCGCGCCATCTGTCGCTTCGAAAACATCATAGCCTTCCGCTTCGAAAATACTTTTCAACGTGTTGCGTGTTACCAACTCGTCTTCAACGATAAGAATGTGCGGGGTCTGCATGTTTGCTACCTAAATTGCCAACTAAATCGAAACAGGAAGTACAAAAGTCCCTGACCTGCCTGATGCATGTCGCAAATTAACATGACCGGGCTAACGTGACTAAAGTACGTAATTGCGTTCTTGATGCACTTTCCATCAACGTCAACAACATCATTAGCTTGGTCGTGGGTACTTTCCCTCAGGACCCGACAGTGTCAAAAACGGCTGTCATCCTAACCATTTTAACAGCAATATAACAGGCTAAGAGGGGCAGGACACCCAATAAAACTACGCTTCGTTGACATATATCAAGTTCAATTGTAGCACGTTAACAGTTTGATGAAATGATCGTATCTAAATGCTAGCTTTCGTCACATTATTTTAATAATCCAACTAGTTGCATCATACAACTAATAAACGTGGTGAATCCAATTATCGAGATTTATTTTTTATAAAATTATCCTAAGTAAACAGAAGGATATGTAGCATTTTTTAACAATTCAATCGTTAGTACAGTCAGGAAATAGTTTAGCCTTTTTTAAGCTAAGTAAAGGGCTTTTTCTGCGACTTACGTTAAGAATTTGTAAATTCTCACCGCGTAATAAGTTGACGGTGATCACCCTGTTCGCGGTTATTTGGTCAAGAAGAGTGGCAATATGCGTATAACGATTATTCTGGTTGCACCCGCCAGAGCAGAAAATATTGGGGCAGCGGCGCGGGCAATGAAAACGATGGGTTTTAGCGAACTGCGGATTGTCGATAGTCAGGCACACCTGGAGCCAGCCACCCGCTGGGTCGCACATGGATCTGGTGATGTTATTGATAATATTAAAGTTTTCAAGACACTAGCTGAATCGTTACACGATGTCGATTTCACTGTCGCCACCACTGCGCGCAGTCGGGCGAAATATCATTACTACGCTACGCCAGTAGAACTGGTGCCGCTGTTAGAGGAAAAATCTTCATGGATGAGCCATGCCGCTCTGGTGTTTGGTCGCGAAGATTCCGGGCTGACTAACGAAGAGTTAGCGTTGGCTGACGTTCTTACTGGTGTGCCGATGGTGGCGGATTATCCTTCGCTCAATCTGGGGCAGGCGGTGATGGTCTATTGCTATCAATTAGCAACATTAATACAACAACCGGCGAAAAGTGACACAACGGCAGACCAACATCAACTGCAAGCTTTACGCGAACGAGCCATGACATTGCTGACGACTCTGGCAGTGGCAGATGACATAAAACTGGTCGACTGGTTACAACAACGCCTGGGGCTTTTAGAGCAACGAGACACGGCAATGTTGCACCGTTTGCTGCATGATATTGAAAAAAATATCACCAAATAAAAAACGCCTTAGTAAGTGATTTTCAGCTTTTCATTCTGACTGCAACGGGCAATATGTCTCTGTGTGGATTAAAAAAAGAGTGTCTGATAGCAGCTTCTGAACTGGTTACCTGCCGTGATCAAATTAAAATTTTATTGACTTAGGTCACTAAATACTTTAACCAATATAGGCATAGCGCACAGACAGATAAAAATTACAGAGTACACAACATCCATGAAACGCATTAGCACCACCATTACCACCACCATCACCATTACCACAGGTAACGGTGCGGGCTGACGCGTACAGGAAACACAGAAAAAAGCCCGCACCTGACAGTGCGGGCTTTTTTTTCGACCAAAGGTAACGAGGTAACAACCATGCGAGTGTTGAAGTTCGGCGGTACATCAGTGGCAAATGCAGAACGTTTTCTGCGGGTTGCCGATATTCTGGAAAGCAATGCCAGGCAGGGGCAGGTGGCGACCGTCCTCTCTGCCCCCGCCAAAATTACCAACCATCTGGTAGCGATGATTGAAAAAACCATTAGCGGCCAGGATGCTTTACCCAATATCAGCGATGCCGAACGTATTTTTGCCGAACTTCTGACGGGACTCGCCGCCGCCCAGCCGGGATTTCCGCTGGCACAATTGAAAACTTTCGTCGACCAGGAATTTGCCCAAATAAAACATGTCCTGCATGGCATCAGTTTGTTGGGGCAGTGCCCGGATAGCATCAACGCTGCGCTGATTTGCCGTGGCGAGAAAATGTCGATCGCCATTATGGCCGGCGTGTTAGAAGCGCGTGGTCACAACGTTACCGTTATCGATCCGGTCGAAAAACTGCTGGCAGTGGGTCATTACCTCGAATCTACCGTTGATATTGCTGAATCCACCCGCCGTATTGCGGCAAGCCGCATTCCGGCTGACCACATGGTGCTGATGGCTGGTTTCACTGCCGGTAATGAAAAAGGCGAGCTGGTGGTTCTGGGACGCAACGGTTCCGACTACTCCGCTGCGGTGCTGGCGGCCTGTTTACGCGCCGATTGTTGCGAGATCTGGACGGATGTTGACGGTGTTTATACCTGCGATCCGCGTCAGGTGCCCGATGCGAGGTTGTTGAAGTCGATGTCCTATCAGGAAGCGATGGAGCTTTCTTACTTCGGCGCTAAAGTTCTTCACCCCCGCACCATTACCCCCATCGCCCAGTTCCAGATCCCTTGCCTGATTAAAAATACCGGAAATCCTCAAGCACCAGGTACGCTCATTGGTGCCAGCCGTGATGAAGACGAATTACCGGTCAAGGGCATTTCCAATCTGAATAACATGGCAATGTTCAGCGTTTCCGGCCCGGGGATGAAAGGGATGGTTGGCATGGCGGCGCGCGTCTTTGCAGCGATGTCACGCGCCCGTATTTCCGTGGTGCTGATTACGCAATCATCTTCCGAATACAGTATCAGTTTCTGCGTTCCGCAAAGCGACTGTGTGCGAGCTGAACGGGCAATGCAGGAAGAGTTCTACCTGGAACTGAAAGAAGGCTTACTGGAGCCGTTGGCGGTGACGGAACGGCTGGCCATTATCTCGGTGGTAGGTGATGGTATGCGCACCTTACGTGGGATCTCGGCGAAATTCTTTGCCGCGCTGGCCCGCGCCAACATCAATATTGTCGCCATTGCTCAGGGATCTTCTGAACGCTCAATCTCTGTCGTGGTCAATAACGATGATGCGACCACTGGCGTGCGCGTTACTCATCAGATGCTGTTCAATACCGATCAGGTTATCGAAGTGTTTGTGATTGGCGTCGGTGGCGTTGGCGGTGCGCTGCTGGAGCAACTGAAGCGTCAGCAAAGCTGGTTGAAGAATAAACATATCGACTTACGTGTCTGCGGTGTTGCTAACTCGAAGGCACTGCTCACCAATGTACATGGCCTTAATCTGGAAAACTGGCAGGAAGAACTGGCGCAAGCCAAAGAGCCGTTTAATCTCGGGCGCTTAATTCGCCTCGTGAAAGAATATCATCTGCTGAACCCGGTCATTGTTGACTGTACTTCCAGCCAGGCAGTGGCGGATCAATATGCCGACTTCCTGCGCGAAGGTTTCCACGTTGTTACGCCGAACAAAAAGGCCAACACCTCGTCGATGGATTACTACCATCAGTTGCGTTATGCGGCAGAAAAATCGCGGCGTAAATTCCTCTATGACACCAACGTTGGGGCTGGATTACCGGTTATTGAGAACCTGCAAAATCTGCTCAATGCTGGTGATGAATTGATGAAGTTCTCCGGCATTCTTTCAGGTTCGCTTTCTTATATCTTCGGCAAGTTAGACGAAGGCATGAGTTTCTCCGAGGCGACCACACTGGCGCGGGAAATGGGTTATACCGAACCGGACCCGCGAGATGATCTTTCTGGTATGGATGTGGCGCGTAAACTATTGATTCTCGCTCGTGAAACGGGACGTGAACTGGAGTTGGCGGATATTGAAATTGAACCTGTGCTGCCCGCAGAGTTTAACGCCGAGGGTGATGTTGCCGCTTTTATGGCGAATCTGTCACAGCTCGACGATCTCTTTGCCGCGCGTGTGGCGAAGGCCTGTGATGAAGGAAAAGTTTTGCGCTATGTTGGCAATATTGATGAAGATGGCGTCTGCCGCGTGAAGATTGCCGAAGTGGATGGTAATGATCCGCTGTTCAAAGTGAAAAATGGCGAAAACGCCCTGGCCTTCTATAGCCACTATTATCAGCCGCTGCCGTTGGTACTGCGCGGATATGGTGCGGGCAATGACGTTACAGCTGCCGGTGTCTTTGCTGATCTGCTACGTACCCTCTCATGGAAGTTAGGAGTCTGACATGGTTAAAGTTTATGCCCCGGCTTCCAGTGCCAATATGAGCGTCGGGTTTGATGTGCTCGGGGCGGCGGTGACACCTGTTGATGGTGCATTGCTCGGAGATGTAGTCACGGTTGAGGCAGCAGAGACATTCAGTCTCAACAACCTCGGACGCTTTGCCGATAAGCTGCCGTCAGAGCCACGGGAAAATATCGTTTATCAGTGCTGGGAGCGTTTTTGCCAGGAGCTTGGCAAGCAAATTCCAGTGGCGATGACTCTGGAAAAGAATATGCCGATCGGTTCGGGCTTAGGCTCCAGCGCCTGTTCAGTGGTCGCGGCGCTGATGGCGATGAATGAACACTGCGGCAAGCCGCTTAATGACACTCGTTTGCTGGCTTTGATGGGCGAGTTGGAAGGGCGTATCTCCGGCAGCATTCATTACGACAACGTGGCACCGTGTTTTCTTGGTGGTATGCAGTTGATGATTGAAGAAAACGACATCATCAGTCAGCAAGTGCCAGGGTTTGATGAGTGGCTGTGGGTGCTGGCGTATCCGGGGATTAAAGTCTCGACGGCAGAAGCCAGGGCTATTTTACCGGCGCAGTATCGCCGCCAGGATTGCATTGCGCACGGGCGACATTTGGCAGGCTTCATTCACGCCTGCTATTCCCGTCAGCCTGAGCTTGCCGCGAAGCTGATGAAAGATGTTATCGCTGAACCCTACCGTGAACGGTTATTGCCTGGCTTCCGGCAGGCGCGGCAGGCGGTTGCGGAAATCGGCGCGGTTGCGAGCGGTATCTCCGGCTCCGGCCCGACCTTGTTCGCTCTGTGTGACAAGCCGGATACCGCTCAGCGCGTTGCCGACTGGTTGGGTAAGAACTACCTGCAAAATCAGGAAGGTTTTGTTCATATTTGCCAGCTGGATACGGCGGGCGCACGAGTACTGGAAAACTAAATGAAACTCTACAATCTGAAAGATCACAATGAGCAGGTCAGCTTTGCGCAAGCCGTAACCCAGGGGTTAGGCAAAAATCAGGGGCTGTTTTTTCCGCACGACCTGCCGGAATTCAGCCTGACTGAAATTGATGAGATGCTGAGGCTGGATTTTGTCACCCGCAGTGCGAAGATCCTCTCGGCGTTTATTGGTGATGAAATCCCGCAGGAAATCCTGGAAGAGCGCGTACGTGCGGCGTTTGCCTTCCCGGCTCCGGTCGCCAATGTTGAAAGCGATGTCGGTTGTCTGGAATTGTTCCACGGGCCAACGCTGGCATTTAAAGATTTCGGCGGTCGCTTTATGGCACAAATGCTGACCCATATTGCGGGCGATAAGCCAGTGACCATTCTGACTGCGACATCCGGTGATACCGGAGCGGCAGTGGCTCATGCTTTCTACGGTTTACCGAATGTGAAAGTGGTTATCCTCTATCCACGAGGCAAAATCAGTCCACTGCAAGAAAAACTGTTCTGTACATTGGGCGGCAATATCGAAACTGTTGCCATCGACGGCGATTTCGATGCCTGTCAGGCGCTGGTGAAGCAGGCGTTTGATGATGAAGAGCTGAAAGTGGCGCTGGGGCTAAACTCTGCTAACTCCATTAACATCAGCCGTTTGCTGGCGCAGATTTGCTACTACTTTGAAGCCGTGGCGCAGTTGCCGCAGGAAGCGCGCAACCAGCTGGTTGTCTCGGTGCCGAGCGGTAACTTCGGCGATTTGACAGCGGGCCTGCTGGCGAAATCTCTTGGCCTGCCGGTGAAGCGTTTTATTGCTGCGACCAACGTGAATGATACCGTGCCACGTTTCCTGCACGACGGTCAGTGGTCACCCAAAGCGACTCAGGCGACGTTATCCAATGCGATGGATGTTAGCCAGCCAAACAACTGGCCGCGTGTGGAAGAGTTGTTCCGCCGCAAAATCTGGCAACTGAAAGAGCTGGGGTATGCAGCCGTGGATGATGAAACCACGCAACAGACAATGCGTGAGTTAAAAGAACTGGGCTATACCTCGGAGCCGCACGCTGCCGTAGCTTATCGTGCGCTGCGTGACCAGTTGAATCCAGGCGAATATGGCTTGTTCCTCGGCACCGCGCATCCGGCAAAATTTAAAGAGAGCGTGGAAGCGATTCTCGGTGAAACGTTGGATCTGCCAAAAGAGCTGGCAGAACGTGCTGATTTACTCTTGCTTTCGCATAACCTGCCCGCCGATTTTGCTGCGTTGCGTAAATTGATGATGAATCATCAGTAACATCTATTCATTATCTCAATCAGGCCGGGTTTGCTTTTATGCAGCCCGGCTTTTTTATGAAGAAAATATGGAGAAAAACGACAGGGAAAAAGGAGAAATTCTCAATAAATGCGGTAACTTAGAGATTAGGATTGCGGAGAATAACAACTGCCGTTCTCATCGCGTAATCTCCGGATATCGACCCATAACGGGCAATGATAAAAGGAGTAACCTGTGAAAAAGATGCAATCTATCGTACTCGCACTTTCCCTGGTTCTGGTCGCTCCCATGGCAGCGCAGGCTGCGGAAATTACGCTAGTCCCGTCAGTAAAATTACAGATAGGCGATCGTGATAATCGTGGCTATTACTGGGATGGCGGTCACTGGCGCGACCACGGCTGGTGGAAACAACATTATGAATGGCGAGGCAATCGCTGGCACCCATATGGACCGCCGCCATCGCCGCGCCATAACAAGCACAATGATCATCGTGGCGATCATCGTCCGGGGCCTGACAAACATCATCGCTAAATATCAATGCCGGATTGCCATCCGGCATTGACTACAAACTTAACGCTGCTCGTAGCGTTTAAACACCAGTTCGCCATTGCTGGAGGAAGCTTCATCAAAGAAGTAACCTTCGCTATTAAAACCAGTCAGTTGCTCTGGTTTGGTCAGCCGATTTTCAATAATGAAACGACTCATCAGACCGCGTGCTTTCTTAGCGTAGAAGCTGATTATCTTAAATTTGCCGTTCTTCTCATCGAGGAACACTGGCTTGATAATCTCGGCATTCAATTTCTTCGGCTTCACCGATTTAAAATACTCATCTGACGCCAGATTTATCACCACATTATCGCCTTGTGCTGCGAGCGCCTCGTTCAGCTTGTTGGTGATGATATCTCCCCAGAATTGATACAGATCTTTCCCTCGGGTATTCTCAAGACGTATCCCCATTTCCAGACGATAAGGCTGCATTAAATCGAGCGGGCGCAGTACGCCATACAAGCCGGAAAGCATTCGCAAATGCTGTTGGGCAAAATCGAAATCGTCTTCGCTGAAGGTTTCGGCCTGCAAGCCAGTGTAGACATCACCTTTAAACGCCAGAATTGCCTGGCGGGCATTCTCCGGTGTGAAATCTGGCTGCCAGTCATGAAAGCGAGCGGCGTTGATACCCGCCAGTTTGTCGCTGATGCGCATCAGGGAGCTAATCTGCCGGGGCGTCAGTTTCCGCGCTTCATGGATCAGCTGCTGGGAGTTGTCTAACAGCTCCGGCAGCGTATAGCGCGTGGTGGTCAACGGGCTTTGGTAATCAAGCGTTTTCGCAGGTGAAATAAGAATCAGCATATCCAGTCCTTGCAGGAAATTTATGCCGACTTTAGCAAAAAAAGAGAATGAGTTGATCGATAGTTGTGATTACTCCTGCGAAACATCATCCCACGCGTCCCGAGAAAGCTGGCGACCGATCTCCGGATAACGCAACGGATCAAACACCGGGCGCACGCCGAGTTTACGCTGGCGTAGATAATCACTGGCAATGGTATGAACCACAGGCGAGAGCAGTAATATGGCGGTCAAATTGGTAATAGCCATGCAGGCCATAATGATATCTGCCAGTTGCCACATCAGCGGAAGACTTAGCAAGGTGCCGCCGATGACCGTTGCGAAGGTGCAGATCCGCAGACACCAGATCGCTTTAGGGGGGTTCAGGCGTAAAAAGAAGAGATTGTTTTCGGCATAAATGTAGTTGGCAACGATGGAGCTGAAGGCAAACAGAATAACCACGAGGGTAACAAACTCCGCACCCCAGGAACCCATTAGCACCCGCATCGCCTTCTGGATAAGCTGAATACCTTCCAGCGGCATGTAGGTTGTGCCGTTACCCGCCAGTAATATCAGCATGGCGCTTGCCGTACAGATGACCAGGGTGTCGATAAAAATGCCAATCATCTGGACAATTCCTTGCGCTGCCGGATGCGGAGGCCAGGACGCAGCTGCCGCTGCCGCGTTTGGCGTCGACCCCATTCCCGCCTCATTGGAAAACATACTGCGCTGAAAACCGTTAGTAATCGCCTGGCTTAAGGTATATCCCGCCGCGCCGCCTGCCGCTTCCTGCCAGCCAAAAGCACTCTCAAAAATAGACCAAATGACGTGGGGAAGTTGCCCGATATTCATTACGCAAATCACCAGGCTGGTCAGTACCCAGATTATCGCCATCAACGGGACAAACCCCTGCATGAGCCGGGCGACGCCATGAAGACCGCGAGTGATCGCCAGCAGAGCAAAGACAGCGAGAATAATACCTGTCACCAGCGGGGGAAAATCAAAAGAAAAACTCAGGGCTCGCGCAACAGCGTTCGCCTGAACTCCGCTGAAAATTATGCCGTAGGCGATGAGCAAAAAGACGGCGAACAGAACGCCCATCCAGCGCATCCCCAGCCCGCGCGCCATATACCATGCCGGTCCGCCACGAAACTGCCCATTGGCATCACGTTCTTTATAAAGCTGTGCGAGGGAACATTCGGCAAACGAGGTCGCCATGCCGATAAATGCGGCAACCCACATCCAGAAGACGGCTCCAGGTCCACCGGCGGTAATTGCCAGCGCAACGCCGGCCAGGTTGCCGCTACCCACGCGCGCTGCAAGACTGGTACACAATGACTGAAATGAGGTTAAACCGCCTGGCTGTGGATGAATGCTATTTTTAAGACTTTTGCCAAACTGGCGGATGTAGCGAAACTGCACAAATCCGGTGCGAAAAGTGAACCAACAACCTGCGCCGAAGAGTAGGTAAATCATTACCGATCCCCAAAGGACGCTGTTAATAAAGGAGAAAAAATCTGGCATGCATATCCCTCTTATTGCCGGTCGCGATGACTTTCCTGTGTAAACGTTACCAATTGTTTAAGAAGTATATACGCTACGAGGTACTTGATAACTTCTGCGTAGCATACATGAGGTTTTGTATAAAAATGGCGGGCGATATCAACGCAGTGTCAGAAATCCGAAACAGTCTCGCCTGGCGATAACCGTCTTGTCGGCGGTTGCGCTGACGTTGCGTCGTGATATCATCAGGGCAGACCGGTTACATCCCCCTAACAAGCTGTTTAAAGAGAAATACTATCATGACGGACAAATTGACCTCCCTTCGTCAGTACACCACCGTAGTGGCCGACACTGGGGACATCGCGGCAATGAAGCTGTATCAACCGCAGGATGCCACAACCAACCCTTCTCTCATTCTTAACGCAGCGCAGATTCCGGAATACCGTAAGTTGATTGATGATGCTGTCGCCTGGGCGAAACAGCAGAGCAACGATCGCGCGCAGCAGATCGTGGACGCGACCGACAAACTGGCCGTAAATATTGGTCTGGAAATCCTGAAACTGGTTCCGGGCCGTATCTCAACTGAAGTTGATGCGCGTCTTTCCTATGACACCGAAGCGTCAATTGCGAAAGCAAAACGCCTGATCAAACTCTACAACGATGCAGGTATTAGCAACGATCGTATTCTGATCAAACTGGCTTCTACCTGGCAGGGTATCCGTGCTGCGGAACAGCTGGAAAAAGAAGGCATCAACTGTAACCTGACCCTGCTGTTCTCCTTCGCTCAGGCTCGTGCTTGTGCGGAAGCGGGCGTGTTCCTGATCTCGCCGTTTGTTGGCCGTATTCTTGACTGGTACAAAGCGAATACCGATAAGAAAGAGTACGCTCCGGCAGAAGATCCAGGCGTGGTTTCTGTATCTGAAATCTACCAGTACTACAAAGAGCACGGTTATGAAACTGTGGTTATGGGCGCAAGCTTCCGTAACATCGGCGAAATTCTGGAACTGGCAGGCTGCGACCGTCTGACCATCGCACCGGCACTGCTGAAAGAGCTGGCGGAGAGCGAAGGGGCTATCGAACGTAAACTGTCTTACACTGGTGAAGTGAAAGCGCGTCCGGCGCGTATCACTGAGTCCGAGTTCCTGTGGCAGCACAACCAGGATCCAATGGCAGTAGATAAACTGGCGGAAGGTATCCGTAAGTTTGCTGTTGACCAGGAAAAACTGGAAAAAATGATCGGCGATCTGCTGTAATCATTCTTAGCGTGACCGGGAAGTCGGTCACGCTACCTCTTCTGAAGCCTGTTTGTCACTCCCTTCGCAGTGTATCATTCTGTTTAACGAGACTGTTTAAACGGAAAAATCTTGATGAATACTTTACGTATTGGCTTAGTTTCCATCTCTGATCGCGCATCCAGCGGCGTTTATCAGGATAAAGGCATCCCTGCACTGGAAGAATGGCTGACATCGGCGCTAACCACGCCGTTTGAACTGGAAACCCGCTTAATCCCCGACGAGCAGGCGATCATCGAGCAAACGTTGTGTGAGCTGGTGGATGAAATGAGTTGCCATCTGGTGCTCACCACGGGCGGAACCGGCCCGGCGCGTCGTGACGTAACGCCCGATGCGACGCTGGCAGTAGCGGACCGCGAGATGCCAGGCTTTGGTGAACAGATGCGCCAGATCAGCCTGCATTTTGTACCAACTGCGATCCTTTCGCGTCAGGTGGGGGTGATTCGCAAACAGGCGCTGATCCTTAACTTACCCGGTCAACCGAAGTCTATTAAAGAGACGCTGGAAGGTGTGAAGGACGCTGAGGGTAACGTTGTGGTGCACGGTATTTTTGCCAGCGTACCGTACTGCATTCAGTTGCTGGAAGGGCCATACGTTGAAACGGCACCGGAAGTGGTTGCAGCATTCAGACCGAAGAGTGCAAGACGCGAAGTTAGCGAATAAAAAAATCCCCCCGAGCGGGGGGATCTCAAAACAATTAGTGGGATTCACCAATCGGCAGAACGGTGCGACCAAACTGCTCGTTCAGCACTTCACCCATCGCCAGATAGATTGCGCTGGCACCGCAGATAAGACCAATCCAGCCGGCAAAGTGGATGATCGCGGCGTTACCGGCAATGTTACCGATCGCCAGCAGGGCAAACAGCACGGTCAGGCTAAAGAAAACGAATTGCAGAACGCGTGCGCCTTTCAGCGTGCCGAAGAACATAAACAGCGTAAATATGCCCCACAGACCCAGGTAGACACCAAGGAACTGTGCATTTGGCGCATCGGTCAGCCCCAGTTTCGGCATCAGCAGAATTGCAACCAGCGTCAGCCAGAAAGAACCGTAAGAGGTGAATGCGGTTAAACCGAAAGTGTTGCCTTTTTTGTACTCCAGCAGACCGGCAAAAATTTGCGCGATGCCGCCGTAGAAAATGCCCATGGCAAGAATAATACCGTCCAGAGCAAAATAACCCACGTTGTGCAGGTTAAGCAGAATGGTGGTCATGCCGAAGCCCATCAGGCCCAGCGGTGCCGGATTAGCCAACTTAGTGTTGCCCATAATTCCTCAAAAATCATCATCGAATGAATGGTGAAATAATTTCCCTGAATAACTGTAGTGTTTTCAGGGCGCGGCATAATAATCAGCCAGTGGGGCAGTGTCTACGATCTTTTGAGGGGAAAATGAAAATTTTCCCCGGTTTCCGGTATCAGACCTGAGTGGCGCTAACCATCCGGCGCAGGCAGGCGATTTGCAGTACGGCTGGAATTGTCACGCGATAGGCACTGCCGCTGACCGCTTTAACCCCATTTAATGCTGCGCCCACAGGGCCTCCCAGACCCGCGCCGCGCAGCAAACCATGCCCAAGCACGCTCATTGCTGCGTGGGTGCGTAAAATGCGGGTCAATTGGCTGGAAAGCAAATGCGACACACCTTTTGCCAATAATTTGTCTTTCATCAGCAGCGGCAGCAGCTCTTCCAGCTCATTCACCCTGGCATCGACCGCGTGCAGAAACTCCTGCTTATGTTCCTCGTCCATTTTCTTCCAGGTATTACGCAGAAATTGTTCCAGTAACTGTTGCTCAATTTCAAACGTAGACATCTCTTTGTCGGCTTTCAGCTTCAATCGCTTTGAAACATCGAGCAAAATGGCGCGATACAATTTACCGTGTCCGCGCAGTTTGTTGGCGATACTATCGCCACCAAAATGCTGTAATTCTCCGGCAATCAGCTGCCAGTTGCGGCGGTGTCGCTCGGGATGTCCTTCCATCGATTTAAACAGTTCGTTGCGCATCAGTACGCTGGAGAGGCGAGTTTTGCCTTTTTCATTATGGGTGAGCAGCCGGGCGAAATTTGCCAACTGTTCCTCACTACAATGCTGGAGAAAATCCAGATCTGAATCATTCAGGTAATTAACATTCATTTTTTGTGGTTTCTATATTCTGGCGTTAGTCGTCGCCGATAATTTTCAGCGTGGCCATATCCGATGAGTTCACTGTATGACCGGAAAAGGTGATTTTTGAGACGCAGCGTTTGTTGTCGTTATCGCTGTTAATGTTGATCCAGTCAGTGGTTTGCCCTTCTTTTATTTCTGAAGGAATATTCAGGGTCTGACTGGCGCTTCGGGTGGCTTTGAAATAAATCGATGCACCGCTTAACTGCAAATCGTCATGGTCGGCTGAGAGTTGTATGCGTTTAACAATGCGACAAACAGGAAGTTTCAGCGCCAGATCGTTGGTTTCGTTTCGCGGCATTGCAATGACGCCGAGGATTTTATGGTCGTTTGCCTGCGCCGTGCAGCACAGCATCAGGCTAATCGCCAGGCTGGCGGAAATCGTAATAACGGATTTCATAAGGATTCTCTTGGTGGGGAGGGGTAAGGGGATGAAACTAGTTTACCGCTGATAAAGAGAAGTTTCAGGCACGTAATATTTTCTTTTTATTACAATTTTTTGATGAATGCCTTAGCTGCGATTCATTCTTTATATGAATAAAATTGCTGTCAGTTTCACGTCTTGTCCTGCCATATCGCGAAATTTCTGCGCAAAAGCACAAAAAATTTTTGCATCTCCCCCTTGATGACGTGGGTTACGACCCCATTTAGTAGTCAACCGCAGTGAGTGAGTCTGCAAAAAAATGAAATTGGGCAGTTGAAACCAGACGTTTCGCCCCTATTACAGACTCACAACCACATGATGACCGAATATATAGTGGAGACGTTTAGATGGGTAAAATAATTGGTATCGACCTGGGTACTACCAACTCTTGTGTAGCGATTATGGATGGCACCACTCCTCGTGTACTGGAGAACGCCGAAGGCGATCGCACCACGCCTTCTATCATTGCCTATACCCAGGATGGTGAAACTCTGGTTGGTCAGCCGGCTAAACGTCAGGCAGTGACGAACCCGCAAAACACCCTGTTTGCGATTAAACGCCTGATTGGCCGCCGCTTCCAGGACGAAGAAGTACAGCGTGATGTTTCCATCATGCCGTTCAAAATTATTGCTGCTGATAACGGCGACGCATGGGTCGAAGTTAAAGGCCAGAAAATGGCACCGCCGCAGATCTCTGCTGAAGTGCTGAAAAAAATGAAGAAAACCGCTGAAGATTACCTGGGTGAACCGGTAACTGAAGCTGTTATTACCGTACCGGCATACTTTAACGATGCTCAGCGTCAGGCAACCAAAGACGCAGGCCGTATCGCTGGTCTGGAAGTAAAACGTATCATCAACGAACCGACCGCAGCTGCGCTGGCTTACGGTCTGGACAAAGGTACTGGCAACCGTACTATCGCGGTTTATGACCTGGGTGGTGGTACTTTCGATATTTCCATTATCGAAATCGACGAAGTTGACGGCGAAAAAACCTTCGAAGTTCTGGCAACCAACGGTGATACCCACCTGGGTGGTGAAGACTTCGACAGCCGTCTGATCAACTATCTGGTTGAAGAATTCAAGAAAGATCAGGGCATTGACCTGCGCAACGATCCGCTGGCAATGCAGCGCCTGAAAGAAGCGGCAGAAAAAGCGAAAATCGAACTGTCTTCCGCTCAGCAGACCGACGTTAACCTGCCGTACATCACTGCAGACGCGACCGGTCCGAAACACATGAACATCAAAGTGACTCGTGCGAAACTGGAAAGCTTGGTTGAAGATCTGGTAAACCGTTCCATTGAGCCGCTGAAAGTTGCACTGCAGGACGCTGGCCTGTCCGTATCTGATATCGACGACGTTATCCTCGTTGGTGGTCAGACTCGTATGCCAATGGTTCAGAAGAAAGTTGCTGAATTCTTTGGTAAAGAGCCGCGTAAAGATGTTAACCCGGACGAAGCTGTAGCCATCGGTGCTGCTGTTCAGGGTGGTGTTCTGACTGGTGACGTAAAAGACGTACTGCTGCTGGACGTTACCCCGCTGTCTCTGGGTATCGAAACCATGGGCGGTGTGATGACCACGCTGATCGCGAAAAACACCACTATCCCGACCAAGCACAGCCAGGTGTTCTCTACCGCTGAAGACAACCAGTCTGCGGTAACCATCCATGTGCTGCAGGGTGAACGTAAACGTGCGGCTGATAACAAATCTCTGGGTCAGTTCAACCTGGATGGTATCAACCCGGCACCGCGCGGCATGCCGCAGATCGAAGTTACCTTCGATATCGATGCTGACGGTATCCTGCACGTTTCCGCGAAAGACAAAAACAGCGGTAAAGAGCAGAAGATCACTATCAAGGCTTCTTCTGGTCTGAACGAAGATGAAATCCAGAAAATGGTACGCGACGCAGAAGCTAACGCCGAAGCTGACCGTAAGTTTGAAGAGCTGGTACAGACTCGCAACCAGGGCGACCATCTGCTGCACAGCACCCGTAAGCAGGTTGAAGAAGCAGGCGACAAACTGCCGGCTGACGACAAAACTGCTATCGAGTCTGCGCTGACTGCACTGGAAACTGCTCTGAAAGGTGAAGACAAAGCCGCTATCGAAGCGAAAATGCAGGAACTGGCACAGGTTTCCCAGAAACTGATGGAAATCGCCCAGCAGCAACATGCCCAGCAGCAGACTGCCGGTGCTGATGCTTCTGCAAACAACGCGAAAGATGACGATGTTGTCGACGCTGAATTTGAAGAAGTCAAAGACAAAAAATAATCGCCCTATAAACGGGTAATTATACTGACACGGGCGAAGGGGAATTTCCTCTCCGCCCGTGCATTCATCTAGGGGCAAATCAAAAAAGATGGCTAAGCAAGATTATTACGAGATTTTAGGCGTTTCCAAAACAGCGGAAGAGCGTGAAATCAAAAAGGCCTACAAACGCCTGGCCATGAAATACCACCCGGACCGTAACCAGGGTGACAAAGAGGCCGAGGCGAAATTTAAAGAGATCAAGGAAGCTTATGAAGTTCTGACCGACTCGCAAAAACGTGCGGCATACGATCAGTATGGTCATGCTGCGTTTGAGCAAGGCGGCATGGGCGGCGGCGGTTTTGGCGGCGGCGCAGACTTCAGCGATATTTTTGGTGACGTTTTCGGCGATATTTTTGGCGGCGGACGTGGTCGTCAACGTGCGGCGCGCGGTGCTGATTTACGCTATAACATGGAGCTCACCCTCGAAGAAGCTGTACGTGGCGTGACCAAAGAGATCCGCATTCCGACTCTGGAAGAGTGTGACGTTTGCCACGGTAGCGGTGCAAAACCAGGTACACAGCCGCAGACCTGTCCGACCTGTCATGGTTCTGGCCAGGTGCAGATGCGCCAGGGTTTCTTTGCCGTGCAGCAGACCTGTCCACACTGTCAGGGCCGCGGTACGCTGATCAAAGATCCGTGCAACAAATGTCATGGTCATGGTCGTGTTGAGCGCAGCAAAACGCTGTCCGTTAAAATCCCGGCAGGGGTGGACACTGGAGACCGCATCCGTCTTGCGGGCGAAGGTGAAGCGGGTGAACACGGCGCACCGGCAGGCGACCTGTACGTTCAGGTTCAGGTTAAACAGCACCCGATTTTCGAGCGTGAAGGCAACAACCTGTATTGCGAAGTCCCGATCAACTTCGCTATGGCGGCGCTGGGTGGTGAAATCGAAGTACCGACCCTTGATGGTCGCGTCAAACTGAAAGTGCCTGGCGAAACCCAGACCGGTAAGCTGTTCCGTATGCGCGGTAAAGGCGTCAAGTCTGTTCGCGGCGGCGCACAGGGTGATTTGCTGTGCCGCGTTGTCGTCGAAACACCGGTAGGCCTGAACGAGAAGCAGAAACAGCTGCTGCAAGAGCTGCAAGAAAGCTTTGGTGGCCCAACCGGCGAGCACAACAGCCCGCGTTCAAAGAGCTTCTTTGATGGCGTGAAGAAGTTTTTTGACGACCTGACTCGCTAACCTCCCCAAAAGCCTGCCCGTGGGCAGGCCAGGGTAAAAACCAGGGTGCGTTGAAGATATGCGAGCACCTGTAAAGTGGCGGGGATCACTCCCCGCCGTTGCTCTTACTCGGATTCGTAAGCCGTGAAAACAGCAACCTCCGTCTGGCCAGTTCGGATGTGAACCTCACAGAGGTCTTTTCTCGTTACCAGCGCCGCCACTACGGCGGTGATACAGATGACGATCAGGGCGACAATCATCGCCTTATGCTGCTTCATTGCTCTCTTCTCCTTGACCTTTCGGTCAGTAAGAGGCACTCTACATGTGTTCTGCATATAGGGGGCCTCGGGTTGATGGTAAAATATCACTCGGGGCTTTTCTCTATCTGCCGTTCAGCTAATGCCTGAGACAGACAGCCTCAAGCACCCGCCGCTATTATACTGCGCTTTTAATTCACTTCTGTTTTATCAATTCTTTTTCTGAAGACGCCTCGCATTTTTGCGGAATAATATTTCAATACATCAATTTATTTAACTTAAATATATCCAGGGATTCACAAAAAAAGGTGTTTTCCTCTATCAAAAGTGAATGGCTAAAGGAAATTAATTATTAAAGGTTACTGTAATACTATAGAGAGACAAAGAAATACGTTCAGCAGCCAATGCTAAGTTCATCATGAAAAATGCCTATAAATCAAAGGGTGATGTTTAAAACAGACACATTTTCTGAAACACGATATCCCTCCGCCCGTTCGCAAAAGTAATCTGCGATCTTCATCACGCTTCGATAGTCATCTTTAAATATACTGGCCTGGTCATTCTTAATAAAAATGAATTGTCTGGTGTATTAATTCCTATGGAATCATAAAAACAATGAATGGAGAACATATTATATGTCTGCCAAAAGACGACTTCTTATTGCGTGTACCCTGATAACAGCTATCTATCATTTTCCTGCATATTCTTCATTAGAATATAAAGGAACCTTTGGTTCAATAAATGCGGGTTATGCAGACTGGAATAGTGGATTTGTAAACACTCACCGTGGTGAAGTATGGAAAGTGACTGCGGATTTTGGGGTAAATTTTAAAGAAGCAGAATTTTACTCATTTTATGAAAGTAATGTACTCAATCATGCTGTAGCAGGGAGAAATCATACGGTTTCAGCAATGACGCATGTCAGACTCTTTGACTCTGATATGACATTCTTTGGCAAAATTTATGGCCAATGGGATAACTCATGGGGTGACGATCTGGACATGTTTTATGGATTCGGTTACCTCGGCTGGAACGGCGAGTGGGGCTTTTTTAAACCGTATATTGGATTGCATAATCAATCTGGTGACTACGTATCAGCTAAATATGGTCAAACGAATGGTTGGAATGGTTATGTTGTTGGTTGGACAGCAGTATTACCATTTACGTTATTTGACGAAAAATTTGTTTTATTTAACTGGAATGAAATAGAACTGGACAGGAACGATGCTTACACGGAGCAGCAATTTGGCCGGAACGGGTTAAATGGCGGTTTAACTATTGCCTGGAAGTTCTATCCTCGCTGGAAAGCCAGTGTGACGTGGCGTTATTTCGATAATAAGCTGGGCTACGATGGCTTTGGCGATCAAATGATTTATATGCTTGGTTATGATTTCTAATTTTTATCAGGGAATAATTATGCAGAAAACGTTAATGGCCAGTTTGATCGGCCTTGCAGTTTGCACAGGGAATGCTTTTAGTCCTGCCTTAGCCGCAGAGGCTAAACAACCTAATTTAGTCATTATTATGGCGGATGATTTAGGTTATGGCGATTTAGCAACATATGGTCATCAGATCGTTAAAACACCTAATATCGACAGGCTTGCCCAGGAAGGGGTCAAATTTACTGACTACTATGCCCCCGCTCCTTTAAGTTCACCTTCACGCGCAGGGCTATTAACCGGCCGGATGCCATTTCGTACTGGAATTCGCTCATGGATTCCTTCAGGCAAAGATGTTGCCTTAGGGCGTAACGAACTCACGATTGCTAATCTACTCAAAGCGCAAGGGTACGACACGGCAATGATGGGTAAGCTGCATCTGAATGCAGGCGGCGATCGCACCGATCAGCCACAAGCACAAGATATGGGCTTTGATTACTCACTGGTTAATACGGCGGGCTTCGTTACCGACGCCACGCTGGATAACGCTAAAGAACGCCCGCGTTATGGCATGGTTTACCCGACAGGCTGGCTACGTAACGGGCAACCCACTCCACGAGCCGATAAAATGAGCGGTGAGTATGTCAGTTCGGAAGTCGTCAACTGGCTGGATAACAAAAAGGACAGCAAGCCTTTCTTCCTCTATGTTGCTTTTACCGAAGTGCATAGCCCCCTGGCTTCGCCCAAAAAATACCTCGATATGTACTCACAATATATGAGCGCGTATCAGAAGCAGCATCCTGATTTATTTTATGGCGACTGGGCAGACAAACCCTGGCGTGGTGTGGGGGAATATTATGCCAATATCAGCTATCTGGATGCACAGGTTGGAAAAGTGCTGGATAAAATCAAAGCGATGGGTGAAGAAGATAACACAATCGTTATTTTTACCAGTGATAACGGTCCGGTAACGCGTGAAGCGCGCAAAGTGTATGAGCTGAATTTGGCAGGGGAAACGGATGGATTACGCGGTCGCAAGGATAACCTTTGGGAAGGCGGAATTCGTGTTCCAGCCATTATTAAATATGGTAAACATCTACCACAGGGAATGGTTTCAGATACACCCGTTTATGGTCTGGACTGGATGCCTACTTTAGCGAAAATGATGAACTTCAAATTACCTACAGACCGTACTTTCGATGGTGAATCGCTGGTTCCTGTTCTTGAGCAAAAAGCATTGAAACGCGAAAAGCCATTAATTTTCGGGATTGATATGCCATTCCAGGATGATCCAACCGATGAATGGGCGATCCGTGATGGTGACTGGAAGATGATTATCGATCGCAATAATAAACCGAAATATCTCTACAATCTGAAATCTGATCGTTATGAAACACTTAATCTGATCGGTAAAAAACCAGATATTGAAAAGCAGATGTATGGTAAGTTTTTAAAATATAAAACTGATATTGATAATGATTCTCTAATGAAAGCCAGAGGTGATAAATCAGAAGCGGTGACCTGGGGCTAACCTGATAATCATAATAAATGTAATGTATGCCATTTAGGGCTATGCCCGCCTGATTCAGTGCTACGCATTGAATCAGGTTCTTTTCGCGTTGAACAATATCAAGATACGGCTATTCGCAGGGAGTGGATATGTTTACCAACGTAAATGTTGATTGTTGCAAAACACCAGGATGTAAAAACCTGGGGTTGCTGAATAGCCAGGATTATGTCGCACAGGGTAAAAATATTTTATGCCGTGAATGTGGTTACTTGTTTCCAGTGATATCTGAACAGTCGCTTAATATTTATCGTAATATTGTGAATCACTCCTGGAGAGGTTTGATTTGCCAATGTTCAACTTGCGGAGGCACGTCCCTCAAAAAATATGGATATTCTGCACAAGGCCAGAGAAGAATGTATTGCCATCATTGTGAGAAAACATTTATCACTCTGGAACACGTAATTACCACACCACGAGGAGCCCAGTTAGCATTGATGATTGAGCAAGGGGAGGCACTTGCGGATATCAGAAAGTCATTACTTCTTAACAGCACTGGACTTAGCCGTGAACTGTTAAAATTAGCGCGTGAAGCAAACTATAAAGAAAGTCGACAGTGTTTCCCAGCTTCTGATATTACCCTGAGTACCCGCGCTTTTCGCGTCAAGTATAATGGTAGCAATAACTCTCTTTATGCTCTTGTTACCGCAGAAGAACAAAGCGGCAGGGTGGTTGCCATCTCAACCAATTACTCCTCATCTGCCGTAGAGCAACATTATCAATACACATCGAACTATGAAGAGCGTATGTCTCCAGGGACGCTGGCACATCATGTCCAGCGCAAAGAGTTACTTACTATGCGGCGGGATACCTTGTTTGATATTGATTACGGCCCGGCAGTTTTACATCAAAACGATCCGGGAATGTTGGTAAAACCGGTTCTTCCGGCATATCGTCATTTTGAACTGGTCAGAATACTGACCGATGAGCATTCCAACAACGTTCAGCATTACCTTGATCACGAATGCTTTATATTGGGCGGCTGCCTGATGGCTAATTTGCAGCATATTCATCAAGGTCGCTGCCATATTTCCTTTGTCAAAGAGCGCGGTGTGGCACCCGCCACCATTGATTTTCCACCGCGATTATTCCTTAGTGGTGGGGTACGAAATAATGTCTGGCGTGCATTTTCTAACCGCAATTATTCAATGGCTGTATGCAATCTCACTGGCAGTAAGAAAGTCCGCGAGATGCGGCATGCAACATTGAACAGTGCGACGCGTTTTATCCACTTTGTGGAGAACCATCCTTTCCTTATATCATTGAACCGAATGTCTCCTGCGAATGTCGTTTCTACATTAGATATCCTCAAACATCTGTGGAATAAAAAACTAGAGCATGGAACAATTTAATTATTACTTTTCCGAATAATTTCTTCAGAAATCTTGACATTAGACTATGATTAATGGGGTTTAAGGTCATCAGCCGCCGCTTTCGGGCATCAAAAACTCATCTCTCGCTGATGGCGCAATTCTTTTAATAGATCGTAAAAAGCGAGCTATTCCTACACTATAATCTGATTTTAACGATGATTCGTGCGGGGTAAAATCGTGAAAACGATCTATTCACCTGAAGAGAAATAAAAAGTGAAACATCTGCATCGATTCTTTAGCAGTGATGCCTCGGGAGGCATTATTCTCATTATTGCCGCTGTATTAGCGATGATTATGGCCAACAGCGGTGCAACCAGTGGATGGTATCACGACTTTCTTGAGACGCCGGTTCAGCTCCGGGTTGGGACACTTGAGATCAACAAGAACATGCTGCTATGGATCAATGACGCTCTGATGGCGGTATTTTTCCTGTTGGTTGGTCTGGAAGTTAAACGCGAGCTGATGCAAGGTTCGCTGGCCAGTCTGCGCCAGGCGGCATTTCCTGTTATTGCCGCAATCGGCGGGATGATTGTCCCGGCATTGCTCTATCTGGCTTTTAACTATGCCGATCCGATTACCCGCGAAGGCTGGGCAATCCCGGCGGCGACTGACATTGCCTTTGCACTTGGTGTGTTGGCGCTGTTGGGAAGTCGTGTTCCGTTAGCGCTGAAGATCTTTTTGATGGCTCTGGCTATTATCGACGATCTTGGGGCCATCATTATCATCGCATTGTTCTACACTAATGACTTATCGATGGCCTCTCTTGGCGTCGCGGCTGTAGCAATTGCGGTACTCGCGGTATTGAATCTGTGTGGTGTACGCCGCACGGGCGTTTATATTCTGGTTGGCGTGGTGCTGTGGACAGCGGTGTTGAAATCGGGGGTTCACGCAACCCTGGCTGGCGTCATTGTCGGCTTCTTTATTCCTTTGAAAGAGAAGCATGGGCGCTCTCCGGCTAAACGTCTGGAGCATGTTTTGCATCCATGGGTGGCGTATCTGATTTTGCCGCTGTTTGCATTTGCTAATGCTGGCGTTTCACTGCAAGGTGTCACGCTGGAAGGTTTGACCTCCATTCTGCCATTAGGGATCATCGCTGGTTTGCTGATTGGCAAGCCACTGGGTATTAGTCTGTTCTGCTGGTTGGCGCTGCGTTTGAAACTGGCGCATCTGCCAGAGGGAACGACTTACCAGCAAATTATGGCGGTTGGTATCCTGTGCGGTATCGGTTTTACTATGTCTATCTTTATTGCCAGCCTGGCATTTGGTAGCGTAGATCCAGAACTGATTAACTGGGCAAAATTAGGCATCCTTGTCGGTTCAATTTCTTCGGCGGTAATTGGATATAGCTGGTTACGCGTTCGTTTACGTCCATCAGTTTGACAGGACGATGTACTGGGGAGCCATAAACGGCTCCCTTTTCATTGTTATCAGGGAGAGAAATGAGCATGTCTCATATCAATTACAACCACTTGTATTACTTCTGGCATGTCTACAAAGAAGGTTCTGTGGTTGGCGCAGCGGAGGCGCTTTATTTAACACCACAAACCATTACCGGGCAGATCCGGGCGCTGGAAGAGCGCCTGCAAGGGAAACTATTTAAGCGTAAAGGACGTGGTCTGGAACCCAGCGAACTGGGGGAACTGGTCTATCGCTATGCCGATAAAATGTTCACCTTAAGCCAGGAAATGCTGGATATCGTCAACTATCGCAAAGAGTCCAACTTATTGTTTGATGTTGGTGTGGCAGATGCACTTTCCAAACGTCTGGTCAGCAGTGTTCTGGATGCCGCAGTTGTGGAAGACGAGCAGATCCATCTACGCTGTTTCGAATCGACGCACGAGATGCTTTTAGAGCAGTTGAGTCAGCATAAACTGGATATGATCATCTCTGACTGTCCGATCGATTCCACTCAGCAGGAAGGGCTGTTTTCCATGAAAATTGGCGAATGTGGTGTCAGTTTCTGGTGCACTAACCCACTACCAGAAAAGCCGTTTCCTGCCTGTCTTGAAGAGCGTCGTTTACTTATTCCGGGGCGTCGCTCAATGTTGGGGCGTAAACTATTAAACTGGTTTAACTCCCAGGGCTTGAACGTCGAAATTTTGGGTGAGTTTGATGATGCTGCGTTGATGAAAGCCTTTGGGGCGACGCATAACGCTATTTTCGTTGCACCTTCGCTTTACGCTAATGATTTCTATAACGATGACTCGGTTGTGGAGATAGGCCGTGTTGAGAACGTGATGGAAGAGTACCACGCGATTTTTGCCGAAAGGATGATTCAGCACCCTGCAGTACAGCGTATCTGCAATACAGACTATTCTGCGCTGTTTACTCCAGCTTCAAAATAAACATTTGTACTTTGCAGGCCGAATTTTGGCCTGCAGATGGATATAAAAAAACCCGCCAGAGCGGGTTTTTTTACAAAGCTGACAACAACAGGCAATTAAGCCAGTTTGTTGATCTGTGCAGTCAGGTTAGCCTTATGACGTGCAGCTTTGTTTTTGTGGATCAGACCTTTAGCAGCCTGACGGTCCACGATTGGTTGCATTTCGTTAAATGCTTTCTGTGCAGCAGCTTTGTCGCCAGCTTCGATAGCTGCGTATACTTTCTTGATGAAAGTACGCATCATAGAGCGACGGCTTGCGTTGTGCTTACGAGCCTTTTCAGACTGAATGGCGCGCTTCTTAGCTGATTTGATATTAGCCAAGGTCCAACTCCCAAATGTGTTCTATATGGACAATTCAAAGGCCGAGGAATATGCCCTTTTAGCCTTCTTTTGTCAATGGATTTGTGCAAATAAGCGCCGTTAATGTGCCGGCACTCGTTACGTAGTGATGGCGCAGGATTCTACCAGCTTGCGGGGTGTGAATACAGCTTTTCCGCGAGAAAAATTGCAGCAGGCGGTCAGTTTCTTCCCATGATTTGCGCCATAGCAATGAAAAGCCACTTCTTTCTGATTTCGGTACTCAATCGCCGGTTAACCTTGACCGCTGTACAAGGTATACTCGGACGATTTTCACTGTTTTGAGCCAGACATGAAGCTGATACGCGGCATACATAATCTCAGCCAGGCCCCGCAAGAAGGGTGTGTGCTGACTATTGGTAATTTCGACGGCGTGCATCGCGGTCATCGCGCGCTGTTACAGGGCTTGCAGGAAGAAGGGCGCAAGCGCAACTTACCGGTGATGGTGATGCTTTTTGAACCTCAACCACTGGAACTGTTTGCTACTGATAAAGCCCCGGCACGGCTCACCCGGCTGCGGGAAAAACTGCGTTATCTTGCAGAGTGTGGCGTTGATTACGTGCTGTGCGTGCGTTTTGACAGGCGTTTTGCGGCGTTAACCGCGCAAAACTTCATCAGTGATCTTCTGGTGAAGCACTTGCGGGTAAAATTTCTTGCCGTAGGTGACGATTTCCGCTTTGGCGCTGGTCGTGAAGGCGATTTCTTGTTATTACAGAAAGCGGGTATGGAATACGGCTTCGATATCACCAGCACGCAAACTTTTTGCGAAGGTGGCGTGCGTATCAGCAGCACCGCCGTGCGTCAGGCGCTTGCGGATGACAATCTGGCTCTGGCAGAAAGTTTACTGGGGCACCCGTTTGCTATCTCCGGGCGTGTAGTCCACGGTGATGAATTAGGGCGCACTATAGGTTTCCCGACGGCGAATGTACCGCTACGCCGTCAGGTTTCCCCGGTGAAAGGGGTTTATGCGGTAGAAGTGTTGGGCCTTGGCGAAAAGCCGTTACCCGGCGTTGCAAACATCGGAACACGCCCAACGGTTGCCGGTATTCGCCAGCAACTGGAAGTGCATTTGTTAGATGTTGCAATGGACCTTTATGGTCGCCATATACAAGTAGTGCTGCGTAAAAAAATACGCAATGAGCAGCGATTTGCATCGCTGGACGAACTGAAAGCGCAGATTGCGCGTGATGAATTAACCGCCCGCGAATTTTTTGGGCTAACAAAACCGGCTTAAGCCTGTTATGTAATCAAACCGAAATACGGAACCGAGAATCTGATGAGTGACTATAAATCAACCCTGAATTTGCCGGAAACAGGGTTCCCGATGCGCGGCGATCTCGCCAAGCGCGAACCGGGAATGCTGGCGCGTTGGACCGATGATGACCTGTACGGCATCATTCGTGCAGCCAAAAAAGGCAAAAAAACCTTCATTCTGCATGATGGCCCTCCTTATGCGAATGGCAGCATTCATATTGGTCACTCGGTTAACAAGATTCTGAAAGACATTATCATTAAGTCCAAAGGGCTTTCTGGATATGACTCGCCGTATGTGCCTGGCTGGGACTGTCATGGTCTGCCAATCGAACTGAAAGTAGAGCAAGAATACGGTAAGCCGGGGGAGAAATTCACCGCCGCTGAGTTCCGCGCCAAGTGCCGCGAATACGCTGCGACCCAGGTTGACGGTCAGCGCAAAGACTTTATCCGTCTGGGCGTGCTGGGCGACTGGTCGCACCCGTACCTGACCATGGACTTCAAAACTGAAGCCAACATCATCCGCGCGCTGGGCAAAATCATCGGCAACGGTCACCTGCACAAAGGCGCGAAGCCGGTGCACTGGTGCGTTGACTGCCGTTCTGCACTGGCAGAAGCGGAAGTTGAGTATTATGACAAAACTTCTCCGTCCATCGACGTCGCTTTCCAGGCGGTCGATCAGGATGCATTGAAAGCAAAATTTGCCGTAAGCAATGTTAACGGCCCAATTTCTCTGGTTATCTGGACCACCACGCCGTGGACGCTGCCTGCTAACCGCGCAATCTCCATTGCACCTGATTTTGATTATGCGCTGGTGCAAATCGACGGTCAGGCCGTGATTCTGGCGAAAGATCTGGTTGAAAGCGTAATGCAGCGTATCGGCGTTAGCGATTACACCATTCTTGGCACGGTGAAAGGTGCTGAGCTGGAACTGTTGCGCTTTACCCATCCGTTTATGGACTTCGATGTTCCGGCAATTCTCGGCGACCACGTTACGCTGGATGCCGGTACCGGTGCCGTTCATACCGCGCCAGGCCACGGTCCGGACGACTATGTGATCGGTCAAAAATATGGTCTGGAAACCGCTAACCCGGTTGGCCCGGACGGCACTTATCTGCCGGGTACTTACCCGACTCTGGATGGCGTTAACGTCTTCAAAGCGAACGATATTGTCATTGCGTTGTTGCAGGAAAAAGGCGCACTGTTGCACGTTGAGAAAATGCAACACAGCTATCCGTGCTGCTGGCGTCATAAAACGCCGATCATCTTCCGCGCGACGCCGCAGTGGTTCGTCAGCATGGATCAGAAAGGTCTGCGTGCGCAGTCACTGAAAGAGATCAAAGGCGTGCAGTGGATCCCTGACTGGGGCCAGGCGCGTATCGAGTCGATGGTTGCTAACCGTCCTGACTGGTGTATCTCTCGTCAGCGTACCTGGGGCGTGCCGATGTCACTGTTCGTGCACAAAGACACAGAAGAACTGCATCCGCGTACTCTCGAACTGATGGAAGAAGTGGCAAAACGCGTTGAAGTTGACGGCATCCAGGCGTGGTGGGATCTCGATGCGAAAGAGATCCTCGGCGACGACGCTGACCAGTATGTGAAAGTACCGGATACGCTGGATGTATGGTTTGACTCCGGATCTACCCACTCTTCCGTTGTTGATGTGCGTCCGGAATTTGCCGGTCACGCAGCGGACATGTATCTGGAAGGTTCTGACCAACACCGTGGCTGGTTCATGTCTTCCCTGATGATCTCTACCGCGATGAAGGGCAAAGCGCCATATCGTCAGGTACTGACTCACGGCTTTACCGTGGATGGTCAGGGTCGCAAGATGTCTAAATCCATCGGTAACACCGTTTCGCCGCAGGATGTGATGAACAAACTGGGTGCGGATATTCTGCGTCTGTGGGTGGCATCAACCGACTACACTGGCGAAATGGCCGTTTCTGACGAGATTCTGAAACGTGCTGCCGACAGCTATCGTCGTATCCGTAACACCGCGCGCTTCCTGCTGGCAAACCTGAACGGTTTTGATCCGGCAAAAGATATGGTGAAACCGGAAGAGATGGTGGTACTGGATCGCTGGGCCGTAGGTTGTGCGAAAGCGGCACAGGAAGACATCCTCAAGGCGTACGAAGCATACGATTTCCACGAAGTGGTACAGCGTCTGATGCGCTTCTGCTCCGTTGAGATGGGTTCCTTTTACCTCGACATCATCAAAGACCGTCAGTATACCGCCAAAGCGGACAGCGTGGCGCGTCGTAGCTGCCAGACTGCGCTGTATCACATCGCAGAAGCGCTGGTTCGCTGGATGGCACCAATCCTCTCCTTCACCGCTGATGAAGTGTGGGGCTACCTGCCGGGCGAACGTGAAAAATACGTCTTCACCGGCGAGTGGTACGAAGGCCTGTTTGGTCTGGCAGACAGTGAAGCAATGAACGATGCGTTCTGGGACGAGCTGTTGAAAGTGCGTGGCGAAGTGAACAAAGTCATTGAGCAAGCGCGTGCCGATAAGAAAGTGGGCGGCTCGCTGGAAGCTGCAGTAACCTTGTATGCAGAACCGGAACTGGCGGCGAAACTGACCGCGCTGGGCGATGAATTACGATTTGTCCTGTTGACCTCCGGCGCTACCGTTGCAGACTATAACGACGCACCTGCTGATGCTCAGCAGAGCGAAGTACTCAAAGGGCTGAAGGTCGCGTTGAGTAAAGCCGAAGGTGAGAAGTGCCCACGCTGCTGGCACTACACCCAGGATGTCGGCAAGGTGGCGGAACACGCAGAAATCTGCGGCCGCTGTGTCAGCAACGTCGCCGGTGACGGTGAAAAACGTAAGTTTGCCTGATGAGTCAATCGATCTGTTCAACAGGGCTACGCTGGCTGTGGCTGGTGGTAGTCGTGCTGATTATCGATCTGGGCAGCAAATACCTGATCCTCCAGAACTTTGCTCTGGGGGATACGGTCCCGCTGTTCCCGTCGCTTAATCTGCATTATGCGCGTAACTATGGCGCGGCGTTTAGTTTCCTTGCCGATAGCGGCGGCTGGCAGCGTTGGTTTTTTGCCGGTATTGCGATTGGTATTAGCGTGATCCTGGCAGTGATGATGTATCGCTCGAAGGCCACGCAGAAGCTAAACAATATCGCTTACGCGCTGATTATTGGCGGCGCACTGGGCAACCTGTTCGACCGCCTGTGGCACGGCTTCGTTGTCGATATGATCGACTTCTATGTCGGCGACTGGCACTTCGCCACCTTCAACCTTGCCGATACTGCCATTTGTGTCGGTGCGGCACTGATTGTGCTGGAAGGTTTTTTACCTTCTAAAGCGAAAAAACAATAATAAACCCTGCCGGATGCGATGCTGACGCATCTTATCCGGCCTACAGATTGCTGCGAAATCGTAGGTCGCATTCGGCAAAAATCCTCAAAATATAAGAGCAAACCTGCATGTCTGAATCTGTACAGAGCAATAGCGCCGTCCTGGTGCACTTCACGCTGAAACTCGATGATGGCACCACCGCTGAGTCTACCCGCAACAACGGTAAACCGGCGCTGTTCCGCCTGGGTGATGCTTCTCTTTCTGAAGGGCTGGAGCAACACCTGCTGGGGCTGAAAGTGGGCGATAAAACCACCTTCTCGCTGGAGCCAGATGCGGCGTTTGGCGTGCCGTCACCGGACCTGATTCAGTACTTCTCCCGCCGTGAATTTATGGATGCAGGCGAGCCAGAAATTGGCACAATCATGCTTTTTACCGCAATGGATGGCAGTGAGATGCCTGGCGTGATCCGCGAAATTAACGGCGACTCCATTACCGTTGATTTCAACCATCCGCTGGCCGGGCAGACCGTTCATTTTGATATTGAAGTGCTGGAAATCGATCCGGCACTGGAGGCGTAACATGCAGATCCTGTTGGCCAACCCGCGTGGTTTTTGTGCCGGGGTAGACCGCGCTATCAGCATTGTTGAAAACGCGCTGGCCATTTACGGCGCACCGATATATGTCCGTCATGAAGTGGTGCATAACCGCTACGTGGTCGATAGCCTGCGCGAGCGTGGGGCTATCTTTATTGAGCAGATTAGCGAAGTACCGGACGGCGCGATCCTGATTTTCTCCGCACACGGTGTTTCTCAGGCAGTACGTAACGAAGCGAAAAGCCGCGATTTGACGGTGTTTGATGCCACCTGTCCGCTGGTGACCAAAGTGCATATGGAAGTCGCCCGCGCCAGCCGTCGTGGTGAAGAATCTATTCTCATCGGTCACGCCGGGCACCCGGAAGTGGAAGGGACGATGGGCCAGTACAGCAACCCGGAAGGGGGAATGTATCTGGTCGAATCGCCAGACGATGTGTGGAAACTGACGGTCAAAAATGAAGAGAAGCTCTCCTTTATGACCCAAACCACGCTGTCGGTGGATGACACGTCTGATGTGATCGACGCGCTGCGTAAACGCTTCCCGAAAATTGTTGGTCCGCGCAAAGATGACATCTGCTACGCCACGACTAATCGTCAGGAAGCGGTACGCGCCCTGGCAGAGCAGGCGGAAGTAGTACTGGTGGTTGGTTCGAAAAACTCCTCCAACTCCAACCGTCTGGCGGAGCTTGCCCAGCGTATGGGCAAACGCGCGTTTTTGATTGACGATGCGAAAGATATCCAGGAAGAGTGGGTGAAAGAGGTTAAATGCGTCGGCGTGACTGCGGGCGCATCGGCTCCGGATATTCTGGTGCAGAATGTGGTGGCACGCTTGCAGCAGCTTGGCGGTGGCGAAGCCATTCCGCTGGAAGGCCGCGAAGAAAATATCGTCTTCGAAGTGCCGAAAGAGCTGCGTGTCGATATTCGTGAAGTCGATTAAGTCATTAGTAGCCTAAGTTATGCGAAAATGCCGGTCTTGTTACCGGCATTTTTTATGGAGAAAACATGCATTTACCTATCTTCCTCGATACAGACCCCGGCATTGACGATGCCGTTGCCATTGCCGCCGCGATTTTTACCCCCGAACTCGATCTGCAACTGATGACCACTGTCGCGGGTAATGTTTCGGTAGAGAAAACCACCCGCAACGCCCTGCAACTGCTGCATTTCTGGAATGTGGATATTCCGCTTGCCCAGGGCGCTGCCGTACCACTGGTTCGTGCGCCGCGCGATGCGGCATCTGTACACGGTGAATCGGGAATGGCTGGCTATAACTTTGTTGAACACAACCGTCAGCCACTGGGTATACCGGCGTTTCTGGCAATTCGTGATGCCCTGATGCGTGCGCCAGAGCCCGTTACCCTGGTGGCCATCGGTCCGTTAACCAATATTGCGCTGTTACTTTCACAATGCCCGGAATGTAAGCCGTATATTCGCCGTCTGGTGATCATGGGCGGTTCTGCTGGTCGCGGCAACTGCACACCAAACGCCGAGTTTAATATCGCTGCCGATCCAGAAGCGGCAGCCTGTGTCTTCCGTAGCGGCATCGAAATCGTCATGTGCGGTCTGGATGTCACCAATCAGGCAATATTAACCCCTGACTATCTCGCTACTTTGCCGGAGTTGAATCGCACCGGAAAAATGCTACACGCCCTGTTTAGCCACTACCGTAGCGGCAGTATGCAAAGTGGACTACGTATGCACGATCTTTGCGCTATCGCCTGGCTGGTGCGCCCGGAATTGTTCACACTCAAACCGTGTTTTGTCGCGGTAGAAACTCAGGGTGAATTTACCTCAGGCACTACGGTTGTTGATATCGACGGTTGCCTGGGCAAACCAGCCAATGTACAGGTGGCGCTGGATCTGGATGTGAAAGGCTTCCAGCAGTGGGTGGCTGAGGTGCTGGCCCTGGCGCTCTAATAATAAAACAAGGAAGTGTTCTATGACGTATGGAGAAGCGTATCTGGAAGGGTGGAAAAACATCTTTAATTATGAAGGTGTTTCCAATCGCTTCGAGTTCTGGTCGTTTATGATTGGTAGTGGCGTTATCTGTCTGCTTCCGCTTTTATGTTGGTGGTTAGCGGTAACAATTAACAATGACTATGGTGTTTTCATTTTTTTTGCGCTGCCCGCGTCATTTATTTTAACGTTGATTTTTGCCGTACCGGCGATAGCGTTAGCCGTCAGAAGGATGCACGATATCGGATATTCAGGGTGGTGGGTTACCATTGTCGTGTTGATCCCTGTTACGGGCGTAATTCTGCTTATACTGTGCTGCCTGCCGTCAAAGTCACAAGACCAGGCATAATGCCAGAGGGTATGACGCATCACTTTCTGCGTCATGCCTTTCACTGATATCCCTCCCTGTTTATCATTAATTTCTAATTATCAGCGTTTTTGGCTGGCGGCGTAGCGATGCGCTGGTTACTCTGAAAACGGTCTATGCAAATTAACAAAAGAGAATAGCTATGCATGATGCAAACATCCGCGTTGCCATCGCGGGAGCCGGGGGCCGTATGGGCCGCCAGTTGATTCAGGCGGCGCTGGCATTAGAAGGCGTGCAGCTGGGCGCGGCGCTGGAGCGCGAAGGATCTTCTTTACTGGGCAGCGATGCGGGCGAACTGGCCGGAGCCGGGAAAACAGGCGTTACTGTGCAAAGTAGTCTTGATGCGATAAAAGATGATTTTGATGTGTTTATCGATTTTACCCGTCCGGAAGGTACGCTGAACCATCTCGCTTTTTGTCGCCAGCATGGCAAAGGGATGGTGATCGGCACTACGGGGTTTGACGAAGCCGGTAAACAGGCGATTCGTGACGCCGCCGCCGATATTGCGATTGTCTTTGCCGCCAATTTTAGCGTTGGCGTTAACGTCATGCTTAAACTGCTGGAGAAAGCAGCCAAAGTGATGGGGGACTACACCGATATCGAAATTATTGAAGCACATCATAGACATAAAGTTGATGCGCCGTCAGGCACCGCACTGGCAATGGGAGAGGCGATCGCCCACGCTCTTGATAAAGATCTGAAAGATTGCGCGGTCTACAGTCGTGAAGGCCATACCGGTGAACGTGTGCCTGGCACCATTGGTTTTGCCACCGTGCGTGCAGGTGACATCGTTGGCGAACATACCGCGATGTTTGCCGATATTGGCGAGCGTCTGGAGATCACCCATAAGGCATCCAGCCGCATGACATTTGCTAACGGTGCGGTAAGATCGGCTTTGTGGTTGAGTGGTAAGGAAAGTGGTCTTTTTGATATGCGAGATGTGCTTGATCTCAATAATCTGTAACCACAAAATATTTATAATGATGCAAAAATAACACATTTAATTCATTGAATATAAAGGGCTTTAATTTTTGGCCCTTTTATTTTTGGTGTTATGTTTTTAAATTTAATGCAAATGCTGAAAGTTACATGTTTTGTATTCTGTTTTTGTTGTTTTAATGTAAATTTTGACCATTTGGTCCACTTTTTTCTGCTCATTTTGATTTCATGCAATCTTCTTGCTGCGCAAGCGTTTTCCAGAACATGTTATATGATCTTTTTGTCGCTTAATGCCTGTAAAACATGCATGAGCCACAAAATAATATAAAAAATCCCGCCATTAAGTTGACTTTTAGCTCCCATATCTCCAGAATGCCGCCGTTTGCCAGAAATTCGTCGGTAAGCAGATTTGCATTGATTTACGTCATCATTGTGAATTAATATGCAAATAAAGTGAGTGAATATTCTCTGGAGGGTGTTTTGATTAAGTCAGCGCTATTGGTTCTGGAAGACGGAACCCAGTTTATCGGTCGGGCCATAGGGGCAACGGGTTCGGCGGTTGGGGAAGTCGTTTTCAATACTTCAATGACCGGTTATCAAGAAATCCTCACTGATCCTTCCTATTCTCGTCAAATCGTTACTCTTACTTATCCCCATATTGGCAATGTCGGCACTAATGACGCCGATGAAGAATCTTCTCAGGTACATGCCCAAGGTCTGGTGATTCGCGACCTGCCGCTGATTGCCAGCAACTTTCGTAATACCGAAGACCTCTCTTCTTACCTGAAGCGCCATAACATCGTGGCGATTGCCGATATCGATACCCGTAAGCTGACGCGTTTACTGCGCGAGAAAGGCGCACAGAATGGCTGCATTATCGCAGGCGATAACCCGGATGCGGCGCTGGCGTTAGAAAAAGCCCGCGCGTTCCCTGGCCTGAATGGCATGGATCTGGCAAAAGAAGTGACTACCGCAGAACCCTATAGCTGGACACAAGGGAGCTGGACGCTGACCGGCGGTCTGCCAGAAGCGAAAAAAGAAGACGAGCTGCCGTACCACGTCGTGGCTTATGATTTTGGTGCCAAGCGCAACATCCTGCGGATGCTGGTGGATAGAGGCTGTCGTCTGACCATCGTTCCGGCGCAAACTTCTGCGGAAGATGTGCTGAAAATGAATCCAGACGGCATCTTCCTCTCCAACGGTCCTGGCGACCCGGCCCCGTGCGATTACGCCATTACCGCCATCCAGAAATTCCTCGAAACCGATATTCCGGTATTCGGCATCTGCCTCGGCCATCAGCTGCTGGCGCTGGCGAGCGGTGCGAAGACTGTCAAAATGAAATTTGGTCACCACGGCGGCAACCATCCGGTTAAAGATGTTGAGAAAAATGTGGTGATGATCACCGCCCAGAACCACGGTTTTGCGGTGGATGAAGCAACATTACCTGCAAACCTGCGTGTCACACATAAATCCCTGTTCGACGGTACGTTACAGGGCATTCATCGTACCGATAAACCGGCGTTCAGCTTCCAGGGACACCCGGAAGCCAGCCCTGGTCCACACGACGTCGCGCCGTTGTTTGACCACTTTATCGCGTTAATTGAGCAGTACCGTAAAACCGCTAAGTAATCAGGAGTAAAAGAGCCATGCCAAAACGTACAGATATAAAAAGTATCCTGATTCTGGGTGCGGGCCCGATTGTTATCGGTCAGGCGTGTGAGTTTGACTACTCTGGCGCGCAAGCGTGTAAAGCCCTGCGTGAAGAGGGTTACCGCGTCATTCTGGTGAACTCCAACCCGGCGACCATCATGACCGACCCGGAAATGGCTGATGCAACCTACATCGAGCCGATTCACTGGGAAGTGGTACGCAAGATTATTGAAAAAGAGCGCCCGGACGCGGTGCTGCCAACCATGGGGGGGCAGACGGCGCTGAACTGTGCGCTGGAGCTTGAGCGTCAGGGCGTGCTGGAAGAGTTCGGCGTCACCATGATTGGTGCCACTGCCGATGCGATTGATAAAGCCGAAGACCGCCGCCGTTTCGACGTAGCGATGAAGAAAATCGGTCTGGAAACTGCGCGTTCCGGTATCGCTCATTCAATGGAAGAAGCGCTGGCGGTTGCCGCTGAAGTTGGCTTCCCGTGCATTATTCGCCCATCCTTTACCATGGGCGGTAGCGGCGGCGGTATCGCTTATAACCGCGAAGAGTTTGAAGAAATTTGCGCCCGCGGTCTGGATCTTTCTCCGACTAAAGAGCTGCTGATTGATGAGTCGCTGATCGGCTGGAAAGAGTACGAGATGGAAGTGGTGCGTGATAAAAACGACAACTGCATCATCGTCTGCTCTATCGAAAACTTTGATGCGATGGGCATCCACACCGGTGACTCCATCACTGTCGCGCCAGCCCAAACGCTGACCGACAAAGAATATCAAATCATGCGTAACGCCTCGATGGCGGTACTGCGTGAAATCGGCGTTGAAACCGGTGGTTCCAACGTCCAGTTTGCGGTGAACCCGAAAAACGGTCGCCTGATTGTTATCGAAATGAACCCACGCGTGTCTCGCTCCTCTGCGCTGGCGTCGAAAGCCACTGGTTTCCCGATTGCCAAAGTGGCGGCGAAACTGGCGGTGGGTTACACCCTCGACGAGCTGATGAACGACATCACCGGTGGGCGTACTCCGGCCTCCTTCGAGCCGTCCATCGACTATGTGGTTACTAAAATTCCTCGCTTCAACTTCGAGAAATTCGCCGGTGCTAACGACCGTCTGACCACTCAGATGAAATCGGTTGGCGAAGTGATGGCGATTGGTCGCACGCAGCAGGAATCCCTGCAAAAAGCGCTGCGCGGCCTGGAAGTGGGCGCAACTGGCTTCGATCCGAAAGTGAGTCTCGACGACCCGGAAGCGCTGACTAAAATCCGCCGCGAACTGAAAGATGCTGGCGCAGAGCGTATCTGGTATATCGCTGATGCCTTCCGCGCGGGTCTGTCTGTAGACGGCGTGTTTAATTTGACCAACATTGACCGCTGGTTCCTGGTACAGATTGAAGAGCTGGTGCGTCTGGAAGAGAAAGTCGCAGAAGTGGGCATCACTGGTCTGAACGCTGAATTCCTGCGCCAGCTGAAACGCAAAGGCTTTGCCGATGCGCGTCTGGCAAAACTCGCGGGCGTGCGTGAAGCAGAAATCCGCAAGCTGCGCGACCAGTATGACTTGCACCCGGTTTATAAGCGCGTGGATACCTGTGCGGCAGAGTTCGCCACCGACACCGCTTACATGTACTCCACTTATGAAGAAGAGTGCGAAGCGAATCCGTCTACCGACCGTGAAAAAATCATGGTGCTCGGCGGCGGCCCGAACCGTATCGGTCAGGGTATCGAATTCGACTACTGCTGTGTACACGCCTCGCTGGCGCTGCGTGAAGACGGTTACGAAACCATTATGGTTAACTGTAACCCGGAAACCGTCTCCACCGACTACGACACCTCCGACCGCCTCTACTTCGAGCCGGTAACGCTGGAAGACGTGCTGGAAATTGTGCGTATTGAGAAGCCGAAAGGCGTTATCGTCCAGTACGGCGGTCAGACCCCGCTGAAACTGGCGCGCGCGCTGGAAGCTGCTGGCGTACCGGTTATCGGTACCAGCCCGGATGCCATCGACCGTGCGGAAGACCGTGAACGCTTCCAGCATGCGGTTGACCGTCTGAAACTGAAACAACCGGCGAACGCCACCGTTACCACCATCGAAATGGCGGTTGAGAAAGCGAAAGAGATTGGCTACCCGCTGGTGGTGCGTCCGTCTTACGTTCTCGGCGGTCGGGCGATGGAAATCGTCTATGACGAAGCTGACCTGCGTCGCTACTTCCAGACAGCGGTCAGCGTATCTAACGATGCGCCAGTGTTGCTGGACCACTTCCTTGATGACGCAGTAGAAGTTGACGTGGATGCCATCTGCGACGGCGAAATGGTGCTGATTGGCGGCATCATGGAGCATATTGAGCAGGCGGGTGTGCACTCCGGTGACTCCGCATGTTCACTGCCAGCCTACACCTTAAGTCAGGAAATTCAGGATGTGATGCGCCAGCAGGTGCAGAAACTGGCCTTCGAACTGCAGGTGCGCGGCCTGATGAACGTGCAGTTTGCGGTGAAAAACAACGAAGTCTACCTGATTGAAGTTAACCCGCGTGCGGCGCGTACCGTTCCGTTCGTCTCCAAAGCCACCGGCGTACCGCTGGCAAAAGTGGCGGCGCGTGTGATGGCTGGCAAATCGCTGGCTGAGCAGGGCGTAACCAAAGAAGTTATCCCGCCGTACTACTCGGTGAAAGAAGTGGTGCTGCCGTTCAATAAATTCCCGGGCGTTGACCCGCTGTTAGGGCCAGAAATGCGCTCTACCGGGGAAGTCATGGGCGTGGGCCGCACCTTCGCTGAAGCGTTTGCCAAAGCGCAGCTGGGCAGCAACTCCACCATGAAGAAACACGGTCGTGCGCTGCTTTCCGTGCGCGAAGGCGATAAAGAACGCGTGGTGGACCTGGCGGCAAAACTGCTGAAACAGGGCTTCGAGCTGGATGCGACTCACGGCACGGCGATTGTGCTGGGCGAAGCGGGTATCAATCCGCGTCTGGTGAACAAGGTGCATGAAGGCCGTCCGCACATTCAGGACCGTATTAAGAATGGCGAATATACCTACATCATCAACACCACCTCAGGTCGTCGTGCGATTGAAGACTCCCGCGTGATCCGTCGCAGTGCGCTGCAATATAAAGTGCATTACGATACCACCCTGAACGGCGGCTTTGCCACCGCGATGGCGCTGAATGCCGATGCGACCGAAAAAGTAATTTCGGTGCAGGAAATGCACGCGCAGATCAAATAATAGCGTGTCATGGCGGATATTTTTCATCCGCTAATTTGATCAAATAACTAATACGGTTCTCTGATGAGGACCGTTTTTTTTGCCCATTAAGTAAATCTTTTGGGGAATCGATATTTTTGATGACATAAGCAGGATTTAGCTCACACTTATCGACGGTGAAGTTGCATACTATCGATATATCCACAATTTTAATATGGCCTTGTTTAATTGCTGCAAAACGAGTCATAGCCAGTCTTTTAATTTGTGAAACTGGAGTTCGTATGTGTGAAGGATATGTTGAAAAACCACTCTACTTGTTAATCGCCGAATGGATGATGGCTGAAAATCGGTGGGTGATAGCAAGAGAGATCTCTATTCATTTCGATATTGAACACAGCAAGGCGGTTAATACCCTGACTTATATTCTGTCGGAAGTCACAGAAATAAGCTGCGAAGTTAAGATGATCCCTAATAAGCTGGAAGGGCGGGGATGCCAGTGTCAGCGACTGGTTAAAGTTGTTGATATCGATGAGCAAATTTACGCGCGTCTGCGCAATAACAGCCGGGATAAATTAGTCGGCGTAAGAAAGACGCCGCGTATTCCTGCCGTTCCGCTCACGGAACTTAACCGCGAGCAGAAGTGGCAGATGATGTTGTCAAAGAGTATGCGTCGTTAATGTCATTTCGTTGATACCACGCAGCCTGGTTGCCGGATGCGATGCTGGCGCATCTTATCCGGCCTACGGTTGCTTTACAGCCAGGTCGGATAAGGCGTTTATGCCGCATCCGACGATGTTACCGTTTCGGCGTCACATCCGTCGTCCCCTGCAAACGGGGGCGATTTTCCTCCATTTGCCTCAGTGGCTGCGTTTCATGTAACGATGCATGACAGCGCCCGACAAGATCCTGATACTCTTTGGTATTCAACCGTTTCCAGTGTAACTCGTCGTCACTCACGCTGCGTACAGCGCGGGCTGGCGTACCCATCAACAACTGGCTTTTCTCGCCGCGAAAGCCCGCTTTGACAAAGCTCATAGCGGCAACAATGCTCTCTTCGCCAATGACCGCGCCATCCATAATCACGCTGTTCATCCCGACCAGTGCATCGCGACCAATCACACAACCATGCAGGATCGCTCCGTGCCCGATATGACCGTTTTCCCCAACGATGGTGTCAGTGTCGCAGTAGCCATGCATAATGCAGCCATCCTGAATATTGGCTCCTGCTTGCACGATCAACCGCCCGTAGTCACCACGCAGTGAGGCGAGTGGGCCGATGTAGACACCGGCTCCCACAATCACATCGCCAATCAATACTGCACTGGGATGGACAAACGCCGTCGGGTGAACAACCGGAATTAACCCCTCAAAGGCGTAATAGCTCACGGTTGTTAACGTCCTTTCCACACTGGATCGCGCTTCTCGGCAAACGCCAGCGGCCCTTCAATGGCATCCTCCGAATGCAGAACAGATGGATAGTGTTTCAACACGCCGCTGCGAATATAGCGATACGCTTCTTCTACCGGCATTTCACTGGTGGTGCGGTAGATCTCTTTCAGCGCCGCAATCGCCAGCGGAGCGCTGTTAACCAGTTGTTGTGCCAGTTCGCGGGCGTTATCCATCAGCTCCGCCTGGCTAACCACGCGGTTGACTACCCCCCAACGCAGCGCCTCTTCTGCGCCCATTCGTCTGCCGGTCATCACCATTTCATTGACGATGGCAGGCGGCAGGATCTTCGGCAGACGCAGCACGCCGCCGCTGTCAGGAACGATGCCCAGTTTGGCTTCCGGTAGGGCGAAGCTGGCGTTATCGGCACAAACAATAAAATCTGCCGCCAGCGCCAGTTCAAAGCCGCCGCCAAAGGCATAGCCGTTCACAGCTGCGATGACCGGTTTGTCGAGATTGAAAATTTCGGTTAATCCCGCAAAACCTCCCGGGCCAAAGTCAGCATCCGGTGCTTCGCCTTCTGCTGCCGCTTTTAAATCCCAGCCCGCGGAAAAGAATTTCTCTCCGGCACCGGTAATAATGGCGACACGTAATTGCGGATCGTCACGGAAATTTAGAAATACTTCGCCCATTTCAAAGCTGGTTTTTGCATCAATAGCATTCGCTTTTGGACGATCAAGGGTAATTTCCAGAATTGATCCATTGCGGGTCAGATGTAATGATTCACTCATTCCTTTTCTCCATTTTTGCTTTTTCAGGGACGACAACATCCCTGCAAAAAATGCATATTGTTTTAGAGCGTGATTATTAGCTGACAGGGTAGTTCCCTGCCGTTTCATTTATTTCAGATTCTTTCTAATTATTTTCCCCGAGCAATTACGTGGCAGATCTTTTCTGATCTCCAGATAAGAGGGCACTTTAAATTTCGCCATATTTTGTTCGCAGAAGCGGAAAAATTCCTCTTCGCTCAATGTTTCACCTTCATTCAGCACCACAAATGCTTTGATGGCTTCATCGCGAATCGAATCTTTAATACCCACAACCACGATATCCTGAATTTTGGGATGGGTGGCGATGATATTTTCGAGCTCCACGCAGGAGACATTCTCGCCACCGCGTTTGATCATATTGCAGCGGCGATCGACGAAATAAAAAAAGCCCTCTTCGTCGCGGTATCCGGTATCGCCGGTATGTAGCCAGCCATCGGCTTCCAGCACTTTCGCAGTGGCTTTCGGGTTGAGAAAATACTCTTTGAAGATGGTTTTCCCTGGTACGCCTTTAATACAGATTTCACCGATTTCACCTGCCGGGAGCGGGCGATTGTGAGCGTCGCGGATCTCCGCTTCGTAGCAAAACCCCGCCCGACCAATCGACGGCCAGCGTCGTTTATCGCCAGGGCGATCGCCGATAATGCCAACAATGGTTTCCGTCATCCCATAAGACGTCAGCAAGCGAACGCCGAAGCGTTCACAAAACGCGTCTTTTTCCTGCTCCGACAAGTTGAGATAAAACATCACTTCCCGCAGGCGGTGTTGCCGATCGTTCGCTGAAGGCGGCTGCACCATCAACGTACGGATCATCATCGGAATACATTCGGTAATGGTGGCGCGGTACTTCTGCACCTGTCCCCAGAAGGCACGGGCGCTGTATTTCTCGACCAGCACAAAGGTGGCCCCGGCAGAAAACGCCGCCATCGCCGCAGTACACTGGCAATCGATATGAAACGCAGGCATTACCGTCAGGTAGACGTCATCGTCACGCAGTGCACACTGCCAGGCGGAGTAATATCCAGCGAAGCGCAGGTTGTAATGAGTTATCACCACCCCTTTCGGTCGGGAGGTGGTGCCGGAGGTGAAGAGAATTTCCGCCGTATCGTCAGTCGATAGCGGCGGTGCATAGCACAAGGTGGCAGGTTGTTGATTTTTCAGTTGAGTAAACGAACTCACGCCATCATCAGCGGGAAGTGACACATCTGTCAGGCAAATGTGCCGCAACTGCGTGGCATCTTCCTGCTGAATCTGTTGATACATAGGATAAAATTGCGCACTGGTCACCAGCAGGCACGCCTGGCTATTTTGCAGGATCCACGTGCTTTCTTCGCGCAACAGGCGGGCGTTAATCGGCACCATAATCGCGCCAATTTTTGCCAACCCGAACCAGCAAAAGATAAATTCCGGGCAGTTGTCGAGATGTAGAGCAACCTTGTCGCCTTTGCGAATCCCCAGCGTATAAAACAGGTTTGCCGTGCGGTTAATCTCCTGATTTAACTCAAGATAACTATACCGGTTAACGACTCCGCTGCTGGATTCACAAATCAGCGCCGTTTTATGACCGTAAACGTCCGCCAGATCGTCCCACATTTGACGTAGATGTTGTCCGCCAATGATATCCATTGCACCTCTATCCATTTTGTTCGTTTGTTATTGGGCGGGCGCTAGTCAGGCAAGTTGACTGACGCCACGCGTTTAGTCCTCAACTTTGGCCAGACCTTTGCTGACCAACTCCTGAATGTCGTTTTCGCTGTAGCCGATATTTTTCAAAATGGCAGCCGTGTCCATGCCATGTGAGGGCATTCCGCGCCAGATTTGTCCGGGGTTATTTTTGAATTTCGGCATGATATTCGGCCCTTTGCAGGTGCGACCATCCATCGTTTGCCACTGAGTGATTGATTCGCGAGCCACATACTGTGGATTGCTTTCCAGTTCCGGTACGGTCAGTACTTTGGCACAGGCGATATTCAGTTCGGCAAAGCGTTCTTTAACTTCTGCGATGGTATGTGCCGCCAGCCAGGCATCGAGTTTCTCTTCTACCAGTGGGCCGTAAGGGCATTCGATACGGTGGATAAGCTGGGTGCCTTCCGGAATTTCTGGCGTGCCGAGCAGATGTGCGAGGCCAATATCTTTAAAGCACTCTGCAATTTGAGTAATGCCCACCAGTTCCATCACGATGTAGCCGTCGGCGCATTTATACAGACCGCAACCGGCGTAGTAGGGATCTTTACCTTTGGTCATGCGCGGGCACATTTCGCCGCCGTTGAAGTAATCCATCATGAAGTACTGGCCCATACGCAGCATCACTTCATACATGGCGATGTCGATGCTTTCGCCTTTGCCGGTTTCACGCACTTTATGCAGTGCTGCCAGCGCCGCCGTGGTGGCAGTCAGGCCAGAAAAGTAATCGGCGGTATACGGGAAGGCAGGCATTGGCTGGTCAACATCACCGTTCTGAATCAGGTAACCACTGAAGGCCTGGGCGATAGTGTTATAGGCCGGAAGATTGGTGTACTCCTCGGTGCCATACTGACCAAAACCGGACAGGTGAGCGATAACCAGTTTCGGGTTGTGCTGCCACAGGACTTCATCAGTAATGCCACGGCGGGCAAAGGCTGGGCCTTTACTGGCTTCGATGAAGATATCGGTGGTTTCCATTAATTTCAGAAACGCTTCACGACCTTCATCTTTGAAGATATTTAACGACAGCGCGTGCAGGTTGCGGCGGGAAAGTTGCGGATAGTTCGGTTGAACGCGAATGGTGTCGGCCCAGGCGACGTTTTCGATCCAGATAACTTCCGCGCCCCATTCTGCGAACATTTGCCCGGCAAACGGTCCGGCGATTTCGATACCGGAGAAGACAACGCGCAATCCGGCCAGCGGCCCGAATTTCGGCATGGGTAGATGATCCATTATTAGCTCCTGAAAAATTTATGTAGCGCATGACTGCCGGATGCGGCGTAAACGCCTTATCCGGCCGACATTCGTGCTCCTGTAGGCCTGATAAGACGCGTCAGCGTCGCATCAGGCAGCGCACGGACTTAGCGGTATTGCTTCAGCACCGCGCGACCCAGCGTCAGGATCTGCATTTCGTCAGATCCCCCGGAAACGCGGTCTACACGCAGGTCACGCCAGAAGCGGCTGATGCGGTGGTTGCCCGCAATCCCGACACCGCCCAGCACCTGCATTGCGCTATCCACCACTTCAAATGCCGCATTGGCGCAGAAGTATTTGCACATCGCCGCATCACCAGAGGTGATGGTGCCGTTGTCTGCTTTCCACGCTGCTTCATACAGCATGTTTTTCATGGAGTTTAATTTGATCGCCATGTGGGCGAATTTTTCCTGAATCAACTGGAAACGACCAATAGCCTCGCCAAACTGCACGCGCTGGTTGGCGTAGCGCGCCGCATCTTCAAAGGCGCACATCGCCGTACCGTAGTTGGTCAGGGCTACCAGGAAACGTTCATGGTCGAACTCTTCTTTGACGCGGTTAAAGCCGTTACCTTCCCGACCGAACATGTCTTTCTCGTCCAGTTCCACATCGTCAAAGGTGATTTCACAGCAGCTATCCATACGCAGACCGAGCTTCTCAAGTTTGGTCACTTTGATGCCCGGTTTGCTCATATCAACAAACCATTCGGTGTAGACAGGTTTGTCCGGAGAAGCCCCGTCGCGCGCCATCACCACGATGTACGGGGTGTAGGCGCTGCTGGTAATAAAACACTTACTACCATTAAGATAAATCTTACCATTTCTACGGGTATAAGTCGTTTTCAGGCTACCCACGTCGGAGCCTGCGCCCGGTTCGGTAATCGCTGAGTTCCACATCTGCTTACCGGTGCCGCGGAAAGCCATGATCTTGTCGATCTGCTCTTGCGTACCTTCACGCAGGAAGGTGTTAAACCCGCCCGGTAACTGATACAGCACGTAAGTTGGCGCTCCCAGACGACCCAGTTCCATCCACACGGCGGCGAGAGTAACAAACCCCGCGTCCAGACCACCGTGCTCTTCAGGGATCAGCAGACTGTCGATACCCATATCCGCCAGGGCTTTGACAAAACGTTCCGGGTAGACGCTGTCACGGTCGCACTCGGCAAAATAGGCCTCCCAGTTTTCGCTGGCCATCAGTTCGCGGATACCGGCGACAAACAGTTCCTGCTCATCATTTAAATTAAAATCCATCTTTCAACCTCTTGATATTTTGGGGGTTAATTAATCTTTCCAGTTCTGTTTCGCGTCTTTAATAAAGGAGAGCGTCACCATGATGTTGACGAAGAACAGCGGGCATCCTCCGGCGATAATGGCGGTTTGAATCGGTTTCAGGCCGCCGAGCGCCAGCAGAACAATGCCGATAATGCCAACCAGAACTGACCAACCAATGCGCACCAGCAGCGGGGGTTCTTCGCCGTCACGCACTTCGCGGCAAGTGGACATCGCCAGGGTATAAGAGCAGGCGTTAACCAGCGTAACGGTGGCAATAAAGCAGAGGATGAAGAAGCCCCACATGGTGGCGGTGCTGAGTGGCAGAGCGGCCCAGGTTTCGATGATGGCGCGCGCCACACCGTACTGTTCGATCAGATTTGGAATGTTGATGATGTTTTTATCTATCAACAGCAGAGTGTTACTACCGAGTACAGTCCACAGGATCCAGGTTGACGCTGTCAGTCCCAGCACCATGCCGAAGCACAGTTCACGCACGGTACGACCACGGGAGATGCGGGCGAGGAAGATACTCATCTGGATAGCGTAAATCACCCACCATGCCCAGTAGAACACGGTCCAGCCCTGCGGGAAGCCGCCTTTAGCGATAGGATCGGTATAGAACAACATGCGCGGCAGATACATCAGCAACATCCCCACCGAATCGGTGAAGTAGTTCATGATGAAGCTGGCACCGCTGACGATGAACACCCAACCCAGCATCAGGAAGCTCAGGTAACTACGCACGTCACTGGCGATACGTACCCCTTTTTGCAGACCGCAAGCGACGCAAATGGCGTTGAGGATAATCCAGCAGGTAATGATGATAGCGTCCAGTTGCAGGGTATGCGGAATGCCAAACAACCATTGCATACACTCGGTTACCAGCGGCGTGGCAAGGCCCAGACTGGTACCCATCGCGAAGATCAAGGCGACGAGATAGAAGTTGTCGACGATAGTGCCGAACAACCCTTTGGCGTGTTTTTCACCTACCAGCGGCACCAGGGTCGAGCTGGGGCGAATCACTTCCATTTTGCGGACAAAGAAGAAGTAAGCGAAGGCGACTGAAAGGAAGCTGTAAGTGGCCCACGGCAGAGGTCCCCAGTGGAACAAGCTGTAAGCCAGCCCCAACTCTTTCGCGCCTGTTGAGTTCGGTTCTAAGCCAAACGGCGGGGTGGAGATGTAGTAGTAGATCTCAATCGATCCCCAGAACAGTACGGCAGCAGACGTACAGGAGGCGAACATCATAAAGATCCAACTGGCGGTACTAAATTCTGGTGGTTCGTTACCTAAACGCTTTTTGGCATACGGGCCAAACACCAGCCAGAACCAGCCGAAAAGCATCACCACCATATACCATTCAAATGCCCATCCCCATACATTGGTGACGTAACTGAATACAGCATTAATAACGACATTCGCCGCATCCAGATCTCTGACTGTAAGCCAACAAAGTATGCCGACGATTATTAACGGCGGAAAGAAAACCTTCGGTTCTATTCCCGTTTTTCTCTTTTCATTCTTCATGAGTTAATTCCACTGTGAAAACGAACATTTATTTTGCGTTCCCGTTTGTTTTATTTTTGTTAACATTTAATATAATTATTATTAACCTCGTGGACGCGTTAATGGCTAACTCATAATGGGTATTCAATAAGCTGCATTCTGTGATTGTTGTCACATTTTTGTTTCGGGTGAATAGAGGGCATTTTTTCGTTAATTTTGATTATTAATCAGTTTGTTATGTTCTGTTATGAGTAAAAAAATAGCATCTGACTTTCAATATTGGTGATCCATAAAACAATATTGAAAATTTCTTTTTTCTACGCCATGTTTTCAATATTGGTGAGGAGCTTAACAATATTGAAAGTTGGATTTATCTGCGTGTGACATTTTCAATATTGGTGATTAAAGTTTTATTTCCAAATTAAAGGGCGTGATATCTGTAATTAACACCACCGATATGAACGACGTTTCCTTCATGATTTCTGGAGATGCAATGAAGATTATTACTTGCTATAAGTGCGTGCCTGATGAACAGGATATTGCGGTCAATAATGCTGATGGTTCGTTAGACTTCAGCAAAGCCGATGCCAAAATAAGCCAATACGATCTCAACGCTATTGAAGCGGCTTGCCAGCTAAAGCAACAGGCAGCAGAGGCGCAGGTGACGGCCTTAAGTGTGGGCGGTAAAGCCCTGACCAACGCCAAAGGGCGTAAAGATGTGCTATCGCGCGGTCCGGATGAACTGATTGTGGTGATTGATGACCAGTTCGAGCAGGCACTGCCGCAACAAACTGCGAGCGTACTTGCTGCAGCCGCTCAGAAAGCAGGCTTTGATTTGATCCTCTGTGGCGATGGTTCTTCCGACCTTTATGCCCAGCAGGTTGGTTTGCTGGTAGGCGAAATCCTTAATATTCCGGCAGTTAACGGCGTCAGCAAAATTATCTCCCTGACGGCAGATACCCTCACCGTTGAGCGCGAACTGGAAGATGAAACAGAAACCTTAAGCATTCCGCTGCCTGCGGTTGTTGCTGTTTCCACTGATATCAACTCCCCACAAATTCCTTCGATGAAAGCCATTCTCGGCGCGGCGAAAAAGCCAGTCCAGGTATGGTCGGCGGCGGATATCGGTTTTAACGCAGAGGCAGCCTGGTCAGAACAACAGGTTGCCGCGCCGAAACAGCGCGAGCGTCAGCGCATCGTGATTGAAGGCGACGGCGAAGAACAGATCGCCGCATTTGCTGAAAATCTTCGCAAAGTCATTTAATTACAGGGGATGCTATGAACACGTTTTCTCAAGTCTGGGTATTCAGCGATACCCCTTCTCGTCTGCCGGAACTGATGAACGGTGCGCAGGCTTTAGCTAATCAAATCAACACGTTCGTCCTCAATGATGCCGACGGCGCACAGGCAATCCAGCTCGGCACTAATCATGTCTGGAAATTAAGCGGCAAACCGAACGATCGGATGATCGAAGATTACGCCGGTGTCATGGCTGACACTATTCGCCAGCACGGCGCAGACGGTCTGGTGCTGTTGCCAAACACCCGTCGCGGCAAATTACTGGCGGCGAAACTGGGTTACCGCCTTAACGCGGCGGTGTCTAACGATGCCAGCGCTGTTAGCGTGCAGGACGGTAAAGCGACAGTGAAACACATGGTTTACGGCGGTCTGGCGATTGGCGAAGAACGCATTGCCACGCCGTATGCGGTACTGACCATCAGCAGCGGCACGTTCGATGCGGCTCAGCCAGACGCGTCACGCACTGGCGAAACGCACACCGTGGAGTGGCAGGCTCCGGCTGTGGCGATTACCCGCACGGCAACCCAGGCGCGTCAGAGCAACAGCGTCGATCTCGACAAAGCCCGCCTGGTGGTCAGCGTTGGTCGCGGTATTGGCAGCAAAGAGAACATTGCGCTGGCAGAACAGCTTTGCAAGGCGATAGGTGCGGAGTTGGCCTGTTCTCGTCCGGTGGCGGAAAACGAAAAATGGATGGAGCACGAACGCTATGTCGGTATCTCCAACCTGATGCTGAAACCTGAACTGTACCTGGCGGTGGGGATCTCCGGGCAGATCCAGCACATGGTTGGCGCTAATGCGTCGCAAACCATTTTCGCCATCAACAAAGATAAAAATGCGCCGATCTTCCAGTACGCGGATTACGGCATTGTTGGCGACGCCGTGAAGATCCTTCCGGCACTGACCGCAGCTTTAGCGCGTTGATCCACTCTGGCAGGGCTGCATTTTGGCCCTGCCGCTGACAGGGAGCTCTTATGTCCGAAGATATCTTTGACGCCATCATCGTCGGTGCAGGGCTTGCCGGTTCGGTTGCCGCACTGGTGCTCGCCCGCGAAGGTGCGCAAGTGTTAGTTATCGAGCGAGGCAATTCCGCTGGTGCCAAGAACGTCACCGGCGGGCGTCTCTATGCCCACAGTCTGGAACACATTATTCCTGGTTTCGCTGACTCCGCCCCCGTAGAACGCCTGATCACCCATGAAAAACTTGCGTTTATGACGGAAAAGTCAGCGATGACTATGGACTACTGCAATGGCGACGAAACCTCGCCATCCCAGCGTTCTTACTCCGTTTTGCGCAGTAAATTTGATGCCTGGCTGATGGAGCAGGCCGAAGAAGCGGGCGCGCAGTTAATTACCGGGATCCGCGTCGATAACCTCGTACAGCGCGATGGCAAAGTCGTCGGTGTAGAAGCCGATGGCGATGTGATTGAAGCGAAAACGGTGATCCTTGCTGATGGGGTGAATTCCATCCTTGCCGAAAAGCTGGGGATGGCAAAACGCGTTAAACCGACGGATGTGGCGGTTGGCGTGAAGGAACTGATCGAGTTACCGAAGTCGGTTATTGAAGACCGTTTTCAGTTGCAGGGTAATCAGGGCGCGGCTTGCCTGTTTGCGGGATCACCCACCGATGGCCTGATGGGCGGTGGCTTCCTTTATACCAATGAAAATACCCTGTCGCTGGGGCTGGTTTGTGGTCTCCATCATCTGCATGACGCAAAAAAATCGGTGCCGCAAATGCTGGAAGATTTCAAACAGCATCCGGCCGTTGTACCGCTGATCGCGGGCGGCAAGCTGGTGGAATATTCCGCTCACGTAGTGCCGGAAGCAGGCATCAACATGCTGCCGGAGTTGGTCGGTGACGGCGTATTGATTGCCGGTGATGCTGCCGGAATGTGTATGAACCTCGGTTTTACCATTCGCGGTATGGATCTGGCGATTGCCGCCGGGGAAGCAGCAGCAAAAACTGTGCTTTCAGCGATGAAAAGCGACGATTTCAGTAAGCAAAAACTCGCGGAATATCGTCAGCATCTTGAGAGTGGCCCGCTGCGCGATATGCGTATGTACCAGAAACTACCGGCGTTCCTTGATAACCCACGCATGTTTAGCGGCTACCCGGAACTGGCGGTGGGCGTGGCGCGTGACCTGTTCACCATTGACGGCAGTGCGCCGGAACTGATGCGCAAGAAAATCCTCCGCCACGGCAAGAAAGTGGGCTTCATCAATCTGATCAAGGATGGCATGAAAGGAGTGACCGTTTTATGACTTCTCCCGTCAATGTGGACGTCAAACTGGGCGTCAATAAATTCAATGTCGATGAAGAGCATCCGCACATCGTTGTGAAGGCCGATGCCGATAAACAGGCCCTGGAGCTGCTGGTGAAAGCGTGCCCCGCAGGTCTGTACAAGAAGCAGGATGATGGCAGTGTGCGCTTCGATTACGCCGGATGTCTGGAGTGCGGCACCTGTCGCATTCTGGGGCTGGGGTCGGCGCTTGAACAGTGGGAATACCCGCGCGGCACCTTTGGTGTGGAGTTTCGTTACGGCTGATGTTGGTTTGATACGTAACGCCGTACTGACTCTCATTGCAAAAAAACAGGAATAACCCATGCAACCGTCCAGAAACTTTGATGATCTTAAATTCTCCTCTATTCACCGCCGCATTTTGCTGTGGGGAAGCGGTGGTCCGTTTCTGGATGGTTATGTACTGGTAATGATTGGCGTGGCGCTGGAGCAACTGACTCCGGCGCTGAAACTGGACGCTGACTGGATTGGCTTGCTGGGCGCGGGAACGCTCGCCGGGCTGTTCGTTGGCACATCGCTGTTTGGCTATATCTCCGATAAAGTCGGACGGCGCAAAATGTTCCTCATTGATATCATCGCCATCGGCGTGATATCGGTGGCAACGATGTTTGTCTCATCCCCCGTCGAACTGTTGGTGATGCGGGTACTTATCGGCATTGTCATTGGTGCGGATTATCCCATCGCCACCTCAATGATCACCGAGTTCTCCAGTACCCGTCAGCGGGCGTTTTCCATCAGCTTTATTGCCGCGATGTGGTATGTCGGCGCGACCTGCGCCGATTTGGTCGGCTATTGGCTTTATGATGTGGAAGGCGGCTGGCGCTGGATGCTGGGTAGCGCAGTGATTCCCTGTTTGTTGATTTTGATTGGTCGATTCGAACTGCCTGAATCTCCCCGCTGGTTGTTACGCAAAGGGCGAGTAAAAGAGTGCGAAGAGATGATGATAAAACTGTTTGGCGAACCGGTGGCTTTCGAGGAAGAGCAGCCGCAGCAAACCCGTTTTCGCGATCTGTTTAATCGCCGCCATTTTCCTTTTGTTCTGTTTGTTGCCGCTATCTGGACCTGCCAGGTGATCCCCATGTTCGCCATTTACACCTTTGGCCCGCAAATCGTTGGTTTGTTGGGATTGGGGGTTGGCAAAAACGCGGCACTGGGGAACGTGGTGATTAGCCTGTTCTTTATGCTCGGCTGTATTCCGCCGATGCTGTGGCTAAACACTGCCGGACGGCGTCCATTGTTGATTGGCAGCTTTGCCATGATGACGCTGGCGCTGGCGGTTTTGGGGCTGATCCCGGATATGGGGATCTGGCTGGTAGTGATGGCCTTTGCGGTGTATGCCTTTTTCTCTGGCGGGCCGGGTAATTTGCAGTGGCTCTATCCTAATGAACTCTTCCCGACGGATATCCGCGCCTCTGCCGTGGGCGTGATTATGTCCTTAAGCCGTATTGGCACTATTGTTTCGACCTGGGCACTGCCGATCTTTATCAATAATTACGGTATCAGTAACACGATGCTAATGGGGGCGGGTATCTCGCTGTTTGGCTTGTTGATTTCCGTAGCGTTTGCTCCGGAGACTCGAGGGATGTCACTGGCGCAGACCAGCAATATGACGATCCGCGGGCAGAGAATGGGGTAATTTGTTCAGATTTCTCTCTTTTCTGAATCAATATTATTGACTATAAGCTGCGTGAATATATGACTACACTTTGTGGGAAAACAAAGGCGTAATCACGCGGGCTACCTATGATTCTTATAATTTATGCGCATCCATATCCGCATCATTCCCATGCGAATAAACGGATGCTTGAACAGGCAAGGACGCTGGAAGGCGTCGAAATTCGCTCTCTTTATCAACTCTATCCTGACTTCAATATCGACATTGCCGCCGAACAGGAGGCGCTGTCTCGTGCCGATCTGATCGTCTGGCAGCACCCGATGCAGTGGTACAGCATTCCTCCGCTCCTCAAACTTTGGATCGATAAAGTCTTCTCGCACGGCTGGGCTTACGGTCACGGCGGCACGGCGCTGCACGGCAAACATTTGCTGTGGGCGGTGACGACCGGCGGCGGGGAAAGCCATTTTGAGATTGGTGCGCATCCGGGCTTTGATGTGCTGTCGCAGCCGCTACAGGCGACGGCAATCTACTGCGGGCTGAACTGGCTGCCACCGTTTGCCATGCACTGCACCTTTATTTGTGACGACGAAACCCTCGAAGGGCAGGCGCGGCACTATAAGCAACGTCTGCTGGAATGGCAGGAGGCACATCATGGATAGCCATACGCTTATTCAGGCGCTGATTTATCTCGGTTCGGCGGCGCTGATTGTACCCATTGCGGTACGCCTCGGTCTGGGATCGGTACTTGGCTACCTGATCGCCGGCTGCATCATTGGCCCGTGGGGGCTGCGACTGGTGACCGATGCCGAATCTATTCTGCACTTTGCCGAGATTGGCGTGGTGCTGATGCTGTTTATTATCGGCCTCGAACTCGATCCACAAAGGCTGTGGAAACTGCGTGCGGCAGTGTTCGGCGGTGGCGCATTGCAGATGGTGATTTGCGGCGGCCTGCTGGGGCTGTTTTGTATGTTACTTGGGCTGCGCTGGCAGGTCGCGGAATTGATCGGCATGACGCTGGCGCTCTCATCAACGGCGATTGCCATGCAGGCGATGAATGAACGCAATCTGATGGTGACGCAAATGGGCCGCAGTGCCTTTGCGGTGCTGCTGTTCCAGGATATCGCGGCGATCCCGCTGGTGGCGATGATCCCGCTACTGGCAGCGAGCAGTGCCTCGACGACGATGGGCGCATTTGTTCTCTCGGCGTTAAAAGTGGCGGGCGCGCTGGTGCTGGTGGTATTGCTGGGGCGCTATGTCACGCGTCCGGCGCTGCGTTTTGTTGCCCGCTCTGGCTTGCGGGAAGTGTTTAGTGCCGTGGCGTTATTCCTCGTGTTTGGCTTTGGTTTGCTGCTGGAAGAGGTCGGCTTGTCGATGGCGATGGGCGCGTTTCTGGCGGGCGTACTGCTGGCAAGCTCGGAATACCGTCATGCGCTGGAAAGCGATATCGAACCATTTAAAGGTTTGCTGCTGGGGCTGTTTTTCATCGGCGTTGGCATGTCGATAGACTTTGGCACGCTGCTTGAAAATCCGTTGCGCATTGTCATTTTGCTGCTCGGTTTCCTCATCATCAAAATCGCCATGCTGTGGCTGATTGCCCGGCCGTTGCAGGTGCCAAATAAACAGCGTCGCTGGTTTGCGGTGCTGTTAGGACAGGGCAGTGAGTTTGCCTTTGTAGTATTTGGTGCGGCGCAGATGGCGAATGTGCTGGAGCCAGAGTGGGCGAAATCGCTGACCCTGGCGGTGGCACTGTCGATGGCGGCAACGCCGATTCTGCTGGTGATCCTCAATCGCCTTGAGCAATCTTCTACTGAAGAGGCGCGTGAAGCCGATGAGATCGACGAAGAACAGCCGCGGGTAATCATTGCCGGATTCGGTCGTTTTGGGCAGATAACCGGACGTTTACTGCTCTCCAGCGGGGTGAAAATGGTGGTGCTCGATCACGACCCGGACCATATCGAAACGCTGCGTAAATTCGGTATGAAAGTGTTTTATGGCGATGCCACGCGGATGGATTTACTGGAATCTGCCGGAGCGGCGAAAGCGGAAGTGCTGATTAACGCCATCGACGATCCGCAAACCAATCTGCAACTGACGGAGATGGTGAAAGAACATTTCCCACATTTGCAGATTATTGCCCGCGCCCGCGATGTCGACCACTACATTCGTTTGCGTCAGGCAGGCGTTGAAAAGCCGGAGCGTGAAACCTTCGAAGGTGCGCTGAAAACCGGGCGTCTGGCACTGGAAAGTTTAGGTCTGGGGCCGTATGAAGCGCGAGAACGTGCCGATGTGTTCCGCCGCTTTAATATTCAGATGGTGGAAGAGATGGCAATGGTTGAGAACGACACCAAAGCCCGTGCGGCGGTCTATAAACGCACCAGCGCGATGTTAAGTGAGATCATTACCGAAGACCGTGAACATCTGTCATTAATTCAACGACATGGCTGGCAGGGAACCGAAGAAGGGAAACATACTGGCAATATGGCGGATGAACCGGAAACGAAGCCCTCATCCTAATAAAGAGTGACGTAAATCACGCTTTACAGCTAACTGTTTGTTTTTGTTTCATTGTAATGCGGCGAGTCCAGGGAGAGAGCGTGGACTCGCCAGCAGAATATAAAATTTTCCTCAACATCATCCTCGCACCAGTCGACGACGGTTTACGCTTTACGTATAGTGGCGACAATTTTTTTTATCGGGAAATCTCAATGATCAGTCTGATTGCGGCGTTAGCGGTAGATCGCGTTATCGGCATGGAAAACGCCATGCCGTGGAACCTGCCTGCCGATCTCGCCTGGTTTAAACGCAACACTTTAAATAAACCCGTGATTATGGGCCGCCATACCTGGGAATCCATCGGTCGTCCGTTGCCAGGACGCAAAAATATTATCCTCAGCAGTCAACCGGGTACGGACGATCGCGTAACGTGGGTGAAGTCGGTGGATGAAGCCATTGCGGCGTGTGGTGACGTACCAGAAATCATGGTGATTGGCGGCGGTCGCGTTTATGAGCAGTTCCTGCCGAAAGCGCAAAAACTGTATCTGACGCATATCGACGCGGAAGTGGAAGGCGACACCCATTTCCCGGATTACGAGCCGGATGACTGGGAATCGGTATTCAGTGAATTCCACGACGCCGATGCGCAGAACTCTCACAGCTATTGCTTTGAGATTCTGGAGCGGCGGTAATTTCGTATATTAGAATTCCGGCATCACTGATACGTGCAGATATCCGTGTATACTAGACGTATAAATTGTACAGGAGCACGAGATCATGACTGCAAAACGTACCACACAAAGTGTGACCGTCACCGTCGACCGTGAGTTAGTCAATCGCGCTCGTGATGCAGGCTTAAATATGAGCGCCACCCTTACGGTTGCGCTCAATGCTGAACTTAAAAAACATGCAGCAACACGTTGGCGTGAAGAGAACGCAGAAGCTATCGCTGCGTTAAATCAATTGGCTGATGAAACCGGATGTTTCTCTGATGAGTACCGGAGCTTCTAGCGATGCAATTTACGGTATACCGCAGTCGCGGCAGGAACGCCGCGTTTCCCTTTGTTATTGATGTTACCAGCGACATTATTGGTGAGATTAATCGCCGTATCGTTATTCCATTAACACCTATTGAACGATTTAGCCGTATTCGCCCACCAGAACGGCTTAACCCAATCCTTTTACTGGTAGACGGCAAAGAATATGTGCTCATGACGCATGAGACTGCAACTGTTCCAGTTAACGCGCTGGGAACGAAATTTTGCGATGCCAGCGCGCACCGAACGTTGATTAAAGGAGCATTAGATTTTATGCTCGACGGGATTTAAGACGCTACCGCCTCTCCCTCACTCAAATCCTTATGCCGGTTCGACGGCTGGACAAAATACTGTTTATCTTCCCAGCGCAGGCAGGTTAATGTACCACCCCAGCAGCAGCCGGTATCCAGCGCGTAAATACCTTCCGGCGTACCTTTGCCTTCCAGCGATGCCCAGTGACCAAAGGCGATGTTGTACTCTTCAGCGACGGGGCCAGGAATCGCAAACCACGGTTTCAGTGGGGCAGGGGCCTCTTCCGGCGATTCTTTGCTGTACATATCCAGTTGACCGTTCGGGAAGCAAAAACGCATACGGGTAAAGGCGTTGGTGATAAAACGCAGTCTTCCCAGCCCCCGCAATTCCGGTGACCAGTTATTTGGCATATCGCCGTACATGGCATCAAGGAAGAAGGGATAGGAGTCACTCGACAGCACCGCTTCTACATCGCGCGCGCACTCTTTGGCGGTCTGCAGATCCCACTGCGGCGTGATCCCGGCGTGGGCCATCACCAACTTTTTCTCTTCGTCGATTTGTAGCAAAGGCTGGCGACGCAGCCAGTTAAGCAGCTCGTCGGCATCCGGCGCTTCCAGCAGCGGTGTCAGGCGATCTTTCGGTTTATTGCGGCTGATCCCGGCAAATACCGCCAGCAGATGCAGATCGTGATTACCCAGCACCAGACGTACGCTGTCGCCTAAGGATTTCACATAGCGCAGAACATCCAGCGAACCCGGGCCGCGCGCGACCAGATCGCCCGTCAGCCAGAGGGTATCTTTCCCAGGGGTAAATTCTACTTTATGCAGCAATGCGATCAGTTCATCGTAACAACCATGAACGTCGCCAATAAGGTATGTCGCCATATTCTTTTAATGAATGAGTGTGGGAACGGCGAGTCGGAATACGGGAATGTCGATGCTGAAAGGGACGCCATTTTCATCGATCATTTCGTAGTGACCCTGCATGGTGCCCAGCGGGGTTTCAATGATTGCACCGCTGGTGTACTGGTACTCTTCGCCAGGCGCGATAAGTGGCTGGACGCCAACCACTCCTTCGCCCTGGACTTCGGTTTCACGGCCATTGCCATTGGTGATCAGCCAGTAACGCCCCAACAACTGCACTGGCGCTCGCCCCAGATTGCGTATGGTTACGGTATAAGCAAAAACGTAACGTTCATTATCAGGTGAAGATTGTGCCTCAATGTAGACGCTTTGAACCTGAATACACACTCGGGGCGAATTGATCATCGTTAACTCTCCTGCAAAGGCGCGTTCTCCGCCAGATAGTTCGCCATCTGGCAATATTGCGCGACAGAGATATTTTCCGCTCGCATCGCCGGGTCGATCCCCATTCCCGTTAACACCTCGACGCTAAACAGGTTGCCGAGGCTGTTACGAATGGTTTTACGACGCTGGTTAAAGGCTTCGGTGGTGATGCGGCTCAACACGCGAACATCTTTAACCGGGTGAGGCATCGTTGCATGAGGAACCAGGCGCACGACGGCGGAATCCACTTTGGGTGGTGGTGTAAAGGCTGACGGCGGTACTTCCAGCACCGGGATCACGTTGCAATAGTATTGCGCCATGACGCTTAATCGACCATACGCCTTGCTGTTCGGTCCTGCAACCAGACGATTCACCACCTCTTTTTGCAACATAAAGTGCATGTCGGCAATGGCATCAGTATAGCTAAACAGATGGAACATCAACGGCGTGGAGATGTTATAAGGCAGGTTGCCGAAAACACGCAGCGGCTGGCCCATTTTCGCGGCCAGTTCACCAAAGTTAAAGGTCATCGCATCCTGCTGATAAATCGTCAGTTTCGGGCCTAAGAATGGATGCGTTTGCAGACGTGCCGCCAGATCGCGGTCAAGTTCGATGACCGTCAGCTGGTCCAGACGTTCGCCGACCGGTTCGGTCAATGCCGCCAGACCGGGGCCGATTTCGACCATCGCCTGGCCCTTCTGCGGGTTAATGGCAGAAACAATGCTGTCGATCACGAACTGATCGTTGAGAAAGTTTTGCCCGAAGCGTTTACGGGCTAAGTGGCCCTGGTGGACTCGATTATTCATTGGGTGTTAACAATCATTTTGATGGCGAGATTAAGCGCCGTAATAAAACTGCCGACATCGGCTTTACCACGTCCCGCCAGTTCAAGCGCGGTGCCGTGGTCCACTGATGTGCGAATAAAGGGCAGGCCCAGCGTAATGTTCACACCGCGCCCGAAGCCCTGGTATTTTAGCACGGGAAGACCCTGATCGTGGTACATCGCCAGCACGGCGTCGGCGTTATCGAGATATTTCGGCTGAAACAGGGTATCGGCAGGCAGCGGCCCGTTGAGTTTCATCCCCTGTTCCCGCAGCTCGTCGAGTACCGGAATAATGGTGTCTATCTCTTCCGTACCCATATGACCGCCTTCGCCCGCGTGCGGATTCAGCCCGCAGACCAGAATGCGCGGTTCGGCAATACCAAATTTGGTGCGCAAATCGTGATGCAAAATAGCAATCACTTCGTGCAAAAGGGCAGGGGTGATAGCATCTGCGATATCGCGCAGCGGTAAATGCGTCGTTGCCAGCGCCACGCGAAGTTCTTCGGTCGCCAGCATCATCACCACTTTTTTCGCCTGCGAACGCTCTTCGAAAAACTCGGTATGACCGGTAAACGGAATGCCTGCGTCGTTAATGACGCCTTTATGCACGGGGCCTGTGATCAGCGCAGCAAATTCACCGTTCAGACAGCCATCACACGCTCGCGCCAGCGTTTCCACCACATAGTGCCCATTTTCAACCGCTAACAGCCCCACAGTGACAGATTCACGTAGCGCGACAGGAAGTAGCGTTAATGTGCCCGCAGTTTGCGGTTGTGCAGGGGAGTTGGGGGAATAAGGGCGGAGGGTGAGCGGCAAACCGAGCATCGCTGCCCGGTCGGTAAGGAGAGTGGCATCGGCACAAACAACCAGTTCGACCGGCCACTCACGCTGTGCAAGCTGGACAATTAAGTCCGGGCCAATCCCGGCGGGCTCGCCGGGAGTGATCACAACACGTTGGGTTTTAACCATTAGTTGCTCAGGATTTTAACGTAGGCGCTGGCACGTTGTTCCTGCATCCAGCTTGCTGCTTCTTCCGAGAACTTACGGTTCATCAGCATGCGGTATGCACGATCTTTCTGTGCCGCGTCGGTTTTATCGACATTACGGGTATCCAGCAGTTCGATTAAATGCCAGCCGAATGAAGAGTGAACCGGTGCACTCATTTGACCTTTGTTCAGGCGGGTCAGGGCGTCACGGAAGGCCGGATCGAAAATATCTGGTGTAGCCCAGCCGAGATCACCGCCCTGGTTAGCAGAGCCTGGATCCTGAGAGAACTCTTTCGCTGCGGCAGCAAAAGTCGTTTTACCACTCTTGATATCGGCAGCAATCTGTTCCAGTTTCACGCGGGCCTGTTCGTCAGTCATGATCGGCGACGGTTTCAGCAGAATATGGCGAGCATGAACTTCGGTCACCGAGATATTTTTGCTTTCGCCGCGCAGGTCGTTAACTTTCAGAATATGGAAGCCAACGCCGGAACGAATCGGGCCAACAATGTCGCCTTTCTTCGCGGTGCTTAATGCCTGGGCGAAGATCCCCGGCAACTCCTGAATACGGCCCCAGCCCATCTGGCCGCCGTTCAGCGCCTGCTGGTCGGCAGAATGAGCAATCGCCAGCTTACCGAAATCAGCGCCGTTACGCGCCTGATCGACAATCGCGCGCGCCTGGCTTTCCGCTTCGTTCACCTGATCAGAGGTCGGGTTTTCCGGCAGCGGGATCAGGATGTGGCTCAGGTTCAGCTCAGTGCTGGCGTCGTTTTGGTTACCCACTTGCTGCGCCAGGGATTCGACTTCCTGCGGCAGGATGGTGATGCGACGACGCACCTCGTTGTTACGCACTTCAGAGATAATCATCTCTTTGCGGATCTGGTTACGATAGGTGTTGTAGTTCAGACCATCGTAAGCCAGACGGCTGCGCATCTGATCCAGCGTCATGTTGTTCTGTTTCGCGATGTTAGCAATCGCCTGATCCAGCTGCTCATCGGAGATTTTCACTCCCATTTTCTGCCCCATCTGCAGGATAATTTGATCCATGATCAAACGTTCCATGATTTGGTGGCGCAGCGTCGCGTCATCAGGAAGTTGTTGCCTTGCCTGAGCAGCGTTCAGTTTTACCGACTGCATTAATCCATCAACGTCGCTTTCCAGCACGACGCCGTTATTGACGACGGCTGCGACTTTATCGACTACCTGGGGGGCAGCGAAACTGGTATTCGCGATCATGGCGATACCGAGAAGCAGCGTTTTCCAGTTCTTCATACTTTTTCCATTTCAATTAACCGCACTGCGGATTACGTGGTAAATCAACAAATCACAAAGTGTTTTGATACGGCAGAATGTTCGAACGCAGCATCTCTTGCGTACCCAGACCGTAGTTGGAGCTCAGGCCGCGAAGTTCGATGTTAAAGCCGATTGCGTTGTCATATACCGCATGTTGTTTATCGTTATCCCAACCGTTCAGCTTCCGCTCGTAACCGACGCGAATCGCATAGCAGCAGGAGCTGTATTGCACACCTAACATAGAGTCGGCTTGCTTGTTCGCATTGGTGTCGTAGTAGTAGGCCCCAACAATGGACCAACGATCGGCAATTGGCCAGCTGGCGACGGCACCTACCTGCGAAATACCATTCTTATATTGCTCAGCAGTGGAATAGTACTTAGGCAGCGTTGCCTGAATATATTCCGGGCTGGCGTAACGGTAATTCAGCTGTACCAGACGGTCTTCATCCCGACGGTATTCAATGCTGGAGTTACTGGTCGCTACGTTATCCAGACGTGTATCGTACTGAATCCCGCCACGCAATCCCCAACGATCAGAGATGCGCCAGTAAGTATCGCCTGCCCATACCAGTGAGCCCGTTTTGTCGTCATTCTCCCATGTTATGTTGTCATCGCCAGTGCGAGACTCCGTGAAATAGTAGATTTGACCAACGGAAATATTAAAACGTTCAACGGCAGCATCATCATATATGCGAGATGTGACACCGGTCGTCACCTGGTTAGCGGAGGCAATACGGTCAAGACCGCCGTAAGTCCGGTCCCGGAACAGGCCGGAGTAGTCAGATTGCAGCAGCGAAGAGTCGTAGTTATAGATTTTGCTCTGATCGCGATATGGCACATACAGATACTGCGCGCGTGGTTCCAGTGTCTGGGTATAGCCCGGCGCCAGCATTTCCATATCACGCTCGAAGACCATTCTACCGTCTACCTTGAACTGCGGCATTACACGGTTAGCGGACTCTGCCAGCCTGGTCGTGTTTCTGGAGTTATACCAGTCAAGATTGGTTTGCTGATAATGGGTTGCCAGCAACTTCGCTTCAGTATTGATGCTGCCCCAGTTATTAGAGAGCGGCAGATTGATGGTCGGTTCCAGGTGAACACGAGTCGCCTCTGGCATGTCATCTCTGGTGTTAACAAAGTGCACCGCCTGGCCGTAAATTCGCGTATCGAAAGGACCGACATCGTTTTGATAGTAGTTAACGTCTAACTGCGGTTCTGCCGAGTAGCTACTGGTGTTCTGCTCGCTGAAGACCTGGAACTGCTTGGTTGAAACGGTGGCATTGAAGTTTTGCACCGCATAGCCAATGCTGAATTTTTGCGTTGCGTAGCCGTCGGTACTGGAACCGTATTTGTTATCGAAGTCATTGAAGTAGCTAGGATCGCTGACTTTGGTGTAGTCGACGTTGAAACGCCACACCTGATCCATGACCCCGGAGTGTTTCCAGTAGAACAACCAACGACGTGAACTGTCATCGTTCGGGTGTTCATCTTTATAGACTTTATCTGAAGGCAGATAGTCCAGTTCCATCAAGCCAGCGCCCGCCTGGGAGAGGTAGCGGAATTCGTTCTCCCACATGATGTTGCCACGACGATGCATATAATGCGGCGTGATGGTGGCATCCATATTTGGCGCGATGTTCCAGTAATATGGCAGGTAGAACTCAAAGTAGTTGGTGGTGGTGTACTTGGCGTTCGGGATCAAGAAACCAGAGCGACGTTTGTCACCCACCGGCAACTGCAAATACGGGCTATAAAAGATCGGTACCGGACCCACCTTAAAGCGGGCGTTCCAGATCTCCGCAACTTGTTCTTCGCGGTCATGAATAATTTCGCTACCTACCACGCTCCAGGTGTCAGAACCCGGCAGACAGGAGGTAAAGCTACCGTTATCCAGAATGGTATAGCGGTTTTCGCCACGTTGTTTCATCAGGTCCGCTTTACCGCGCCCCTGGCGACCCACCATCTGGTAATCACCTTCCCAGACGTTGGTATCTTTGGTGTTCAGATTCGCCCAGCCTTTCGGCCCTTTGAGGATCACCTGGTTATCGTCGTAATGGACATTACCGAGCGCATCAACGGTACGTACCGGCTCCGGTTGTACTGGTGCCTCTTTTTGATGGAGCTGCACTTCGTCGGCCTGCAGACGGCTGTTACCCTGCATGATATCCACGCTGCCAGTAAACACGGCGTCATCCGGGTAGTCCCCTTTCGCGTGGTCAGCATTGATAGTCACGGGTAAGTCATTGGTATCGCCCTGTACCAGAGGACGGTCATAGCTTGGCACGCCCAACATGCACTGTGAGGCGAGGTCGGCTGCCAGTCCCTGTTGACTATAAAGGGCGGTGGCAATCATGGTGGCCAGGAGAGTGGGGATACGTTTTTTCATACGTTGATTTTATTGTTCCATCATCGGTAACGTTGCGCGTGACAAACGGTCAGAGACTAACGTACTCGTCATCTCTACGCTAGTGTTAATCCTGTCCGAATAGCGTCAGTGGTGTTAGGCACGGCATTGAATGACAGGTATGATAATGCAAATTATAGGCGATGTCCCACAATTGACCGCAGCCGGAAAACGGTAAAAGCACCTTTATATTGTGGGAGATAGCCCTGATATCCGTGTGTCGATTTGGGGAATATATGCAGTATTGGGGAAAAATCATTGGCGTGGCCGTGGCCTTAATAATGGGCGGCGGCTTTTGGGGCGTAGTATTGGGCCTGTTAATTGGCCACATGTTTGATAAAGCCCGTAGCCGTAAAATGGCGTGGTTCGCCAACCAGCGTGAGCGTCAGGCGCTGTTTTTTGCCACCACTTTTGAAGTGATGGGGCATTTAACCAAATCCAAAGGTCGTGTCACGGAAGCTGATATTCATATCGCCAGCCAGTTGATGGACCGAATGAACCTTCATGGCGTTTCCCGTACTGCGGCGCAAAATGCGTTCCGGGTGGGAAAATCAGACAATTACCCGCTGCGCGAAAAGATGCGCCAGTTTCGCAGTGTCTGCTTTGGTCGTTTTGACTTAATTCGTATGTTTCTGGAGATCCAGATTCAGGCGGCGTTTGCTGATGGTTCACTGCACCCGAATGAACGGGCGGTGCTGTATGTCATTGCTGAAGAATTAGGGATCTCCCGCGCTCAGTTTGACCAGTTTTTGCGCATGATGCAGGGCGGTGCACAGTTTGGCGGCGGTTATCAGCAGCAATCTGGCGGTGGTAACTGGCAGCAAGCGCAGCGTGGCCCGACGCTGGAAGATGCCTGTAATGTGCTGGGCGTGAAGCCGACGGATGATGCGACCACCATCAAACGTGCCTACCGTAAGCTGATGAGTGAACACCATCCCGATAAGTTGGTGGCGAAAGGTTTGCCGCCAGAGATGATGGAGATGGCGAAGCAGAAAGCGCAGGAAATTCAGCAGGCCTATGAGCTGATAAAGCAGCAGAAAGGGTTTAAATAAGTTTCAACGTGTAGGCCTGATAAGACGCGGTAGGCCGGATAAGACGCGCCAGCGTCGCATCCGGCGAGCAGCATCAGACAATCGGCGCACAATTGCCGGATGTGGCGTGAACGCCTTCTCCGGCCTACCGAACTTCGCCAGCGTGACTATTAAAAATCCGCTGGTGCTTTAAACGTCATACTATTGCCATACGCCGGATGGGTAATCGTCAGCATCTCTGCATGTAGCAACAAACGTGGTGCCATTGCTCTCGCTTCTGGTGATGCATAAAAACGATCGCCAAGAATCGGATGACCCAGCGCCAGCATATGCACACGCAGCTGATGCGAACGCCCGGTAATCGGTTTTAACACCACTCTTGCCGTGTTATCCGCCGCATATTCCACCACTTCATACTCCGTCTGCGCAGGTTTACCTGTTTCGTAACAGACTTTCTGTTTCGGGCGGTTTGGCCAGTCGCAAATCAGCGGCAGATCCACCAGACCTTCCGCAGGGGATGGATGCCCCCAGACGCGGGCCACATACTGTTTTTTCGGCTCGCGCTCGCGGAACTGGCGTTTTAACTCCCGCTCCGCGGCTTTGGTCAGCGCCACTACAATCACGCCGCTGGTAGCCATATCCAGACGATGCACCGATTCTGCCTGCGGATAATCACGCTGAATGCGCGTCATCACGCTGTCTTTGTGCTCTTCCAGACGCCCCGGCACAGACAACAAACCGCTCGGCTTGTTGACCACCATAATGTGGTCATCCTGATACAGGATAACCAACCAGGGTTCCTGCGGTGGATTGTAGTTTTCCATCCCCATCTTCGGCTCCGTTACTGATGCGTCACAACGATCAAACGCAGGGCATCCAGACGCCAGCCTGCCTGATCCAGGCTTTCCATTACCTGCTGACGGTTGCTCTCAATGGCGGTCAGTTCGTCGTCACGAATGTTCGGGTTAACTGCACGCAGCGCTTCCAGACGAGACAGCTCGGCAGACAGTTTTTCGTCGGCTTCGTTACGCGCTGCATCAATCAGTGCACGGGCAGATTTCTCGATCTGCGCTTCACCCAGCTGAAGGATAGCGTGAACATCCTGCTGCACCGCGTTAACCAGCTTGCTGCCTGTATGACGGTTAACCGCGTTAAGCTGACGGTTAAAGGTTTCAAATTCTACCTGCGCCGCCAGGTTGTTGCCGTTTTTATCCAGCAGCATACGTACCGGCGTCGGTGGCAGGAAGCGGTTGAGCTGCAACTGCTTCGGAGCCTGGGCTTCAACCACATAAATCAGTTCCACCAACAGCGTACCTACCGGCAACGCTTTGTTTTTCAACAGTGAAATCGTGCTGCTACCGGTATCGCCAGAAAGGATCAGATCCAGACCGTTGCGGATCAGCGGATGCTCCCAGGTAATAAACTGTGCATCTTCACGCGCCAGCGCCACTTCACGGTCGAAGGTGATGGTGATGCCATCTTCCGACAGGCCAGGGAAGTCCGGCACCAGCATATGATCGGACGGCGTCAGCACGATCATGTTGTCGCCGCGATCGTCCTGATTGATACCGATAATATCGAACAGGTTCATGGCGAAGGCGATCAGGTTGGTATCGTCATCCTGCTCTTCAATGCTTTCTGCCAGTGCCTGGGCTTTTTCGCCACCGTTGGAGTGGATCTCCAACAGGCGGTCACGCCCCTGTTCCAGTTGTGCTTTCAGCGCTTCATGCTGCTCGCGGCAGTTTTTGATCAGATCGTCAAAGCCTTCGGTCTCATCCGGCGAGGCCAGATAGTTAATCAAATCGTTGTACACGCTATCGTAAATAGTGCGTCCGGTCGGGCAGGTGTGCTCGAACGCATCCAGACCTTCGTGATACCAGCGCACCAGCACCGACTGAGCCGTTTTTTCCAGATAAGGCACATGGATCTGAATATCGTGCGCCTGACCGATACGATCCAGACGACCAATACGCTGCTCCAGCAGATCCGGGTTGAATGGCAGGTCAAACATCACCATGTGGCTGGCGAACTGGAAGTTACGTCCTTCAGAACCGATTTCCGAGCACAGCAGTACCTGTGCGCCGGTGTCTTCTTCGGCAAACCAGGCGGCAGCGCGGTCACGTTCGATAATCGACATGCCTTCGTGGAACACTGCGGCGCGAATACCTTCACGTTCGCGCAGTACCTGCTCCAGTTGCAGCGCAGTGGCCGCTTTGGCGCAGATCACCAGCACTTTCTGAGAGCGATGACTGGTCAGGTAGCCCATCAGCCATTCAACGCGCGGATCGAAGTTCCACCAGGTGGCGTTATCGCCTTCAAATTCCTGATAAATACGCTCCGGGTAGAGCATATCGCGAGCGCGATCTTCCGCACTTTTACGTGCGCCCATAATGCCGGAGACTTTAATAGCGGTCTGATACTGCGTCGGCAGTGGCAGCTTAATAGTATGCAGCTCGCGTTTCGGGAAGCCTTTCACACCGTTACGGGTGTTACGGAACAGCACGCGGCTGGTACCGTGGCGATCCATCAGCATCGAAACCAGTTCCTGACGGGCGCTCTGGGCATCTTCGCTGTCGCTGTTTGCTGCTTGCAACAGCGGCTCGATATCCTGCTCGCCGATCATCTCACCGAGCATGTTCAGTTCGTCATTGCTGAGTTTGTTACCCGCCAGCAGCATGGCAACGGCGTCCGCAACCGGACGATAATTTTTCTGCTCTTCAACGAATTGCGCAAAATCGTGGAAACGGTTCGGGTCCAGCAGACGCAGACGGGCGAAGTGGCTTTCCATCCCCAGCTGTTCCGGGGTTGCGGTCAGCAGCAGAACGCCCGGCACGTGCTCTGCCAGTTGTTCAATGGCCTGATATTCACGGCTCGGCGCATCTTCGCTCCACACCAGGTGATGCGCTTCATCGACCACCAGTAGATCCCACTCGGCTTCACAGAGATGTTCCAGACGCTGTTTGCTACGACGGGCAAAATCCAGCGAGCAAATCACCAGCTGTTCGGTATCGAACGGGTTGTAAGCATCGTGCTGAGCTTCGGCATAACGCTCATCATCAAACAGAGCAAAGCGCAGGTTGAAACGGCGCAGCATTTCTACCAGCCACTGATGCTGTAAGGTTTCCGGGACGATAATCAGCACACGTTCAGCAGCGCCAGAGAGCAGTTGCTGATGCAGGATCATCCCGGCTTCAATGGTTTTCCCTAAACCCACTTCGTCAGCCAACAGGACGCGCGGCGCGTGGCGGCGACCAACATCATGAGCGATGTTGAGCTGGTGCGGGATCAGGCTGGTACGCTGACCGCGCAGGCCGCTGTACGGCATACGGAACTGTTCGCTGGAATACTTACGCGCGCGATAACGCAGCGCAAAGCGGTCCATACGGTCAATCTGCCCGGCAAACAGACGGTCCTGCGGTTTGCTGAACACCAGTTTGCTATCAAGGAAAACTTCACGCAGGGCCACGCCGGACTCTTCAGTATCAAGGCGAGTACCGATATAGGTCAGCAAGCCATTTTCTTCTTTTACTTCTTCGACTTGCATCTGCCAGCCGTCATGGCTGGTAATGGTATCACCAGGGTTGAACATCACGCGGGTCACGGGGGAATCACTGCGTGCGTACAGACGGTTTTCACCAGTAGATGGGAAAAGTAAAGTGACAGTTCGCGCATCCACCGCGACAACGGTTCCAAGTCCCAATTCGCTTTCTGTATCGCTGATCCAGCGTTGACCAAGTGTAAAAGGCATATGTGTTCGGCTCTATATCTTTAATTGCAGGCAATAACCACCCGCTACCGTGCTTATGAGGTAGTGGTGTTATTCAGGTCCAGGAATGGAAAGGGCGCTATGGTACTGGATGGCAAAGCATTCGTCACGCATCAAAATGGTATCTGGCGAACTCTTTTTTTTGCTCAAAATAGCCCAAGTTGCCCGGTCATAAGTGTAGCAAAATTATCCTCAATAAAAGGGAGTATTCCCTCCGCTACGGGTTGTAGCTGGCGGGTCAGATAGTGTTCGTAATCCAGTGGTGAACGTTGGTAGTCCAGCGGCTCCGGGCCGTTGGTGGTCCATACGTACTTAATGGTGCCGCGGTTCTGATATTGCAAGGGGCGACCGCGCTTATGGTTTTCTTCATCGGCAAGGCGAGCGGCGCGTACATGAGGCGGCACATTACGCTGATATTCGCTCAGCGGACGGCGAAGGCGTTTACGGTAAACCAGCCGCGCATCCAGTTCACCCGCCATCAGTTTGTCGATGGTTTCACGCACGTATTCCTGATATGGCTCGTTGCGGAAGATACGCAGGTAAAGCTCCTGCTGAAACTGCTGGGCCAGTGGCGTCCAGTCGGTGCGCACGGTTTCCAGCCCTTTAAACACCATCCGCTGTTTGTCGCCCTCCTGAATCAGTCCGGCGTAGCGCTTTTTGCTGCCGGTATCGGCCCCGCGAATGGTTGGCATCAGAAAACGGCAGAAATGGGTTTCATACTCCAGTTCCAGTGCGCTGGTCAGCCGTTGTTTTTGCAGCGTTTCCGCCCACCAGGCGTTAACGTGCTGCACCAGTGCACGACCGATTTTCGCTGCTTCTTCTTCCGAATGTGCACCTTTCAGCCAGACAAACGTTGAGTCGGTATCGCCGTAGATAACGTCATAGCCCTGCGCTTCAATCAACGTTTTGGTTTGCCGCATGATCTGATGACCGCGCATGGTGATCGACGATGCCAGGCGTGGATCGAAGAAACGGCAGGCGGTGGTGCCAAGCACGCCATAAAAGGCATTCATAATGATCTTCAGCGCCTGCGAAAGCGGCTTATTACCCTGACGTTTGGCTTCATCGCGCCCGTGCCAGATGTTAGTCACAATCTCCGGCAGGCAATGTTTTTCCCGTGAGAACCAGGCATCAAGAAAGCCTTCGGTGCTGTGCTCTGGATCAGGCTGCACCATGCCTTCCACCAGCCCGACGGGATCAATCAGAAAGGTGCGGATGATCGACGGGTACAGGCTTTTGTAGTCCAGCACCAGCACCGAATCATACAGTCCAGGCCGTGAATCCATCACATAACCGCCAGGGCTGGCGTGTGGCGGCACTTCGCCGAGATTAGGTGCAACATAACCAGCGCGGTGCATTCGCGGAAAATAGAGATGACCAAACGCTGCCACCGAACCGCCGTGTCGATCCACCGGCAGGCCGTTCACCGTCGCCCGTTCGAGCAAAAACGGCATAATTTCAGTTTTGTGGAAGATCTGCGTCACCAGCTCGCAATCTTTCAGGTTATAAGTTGCCAGCGCAGGTTTATCTTCGGCGAAACGGCGGTCAATTTCGTCCATTCGATCCCACGGGTTATCGATAGATTTTCCTTCGCCTAATAACTCCTGAGCGACGGTTTCCAGCGAGAATGAAGAGAAATTCCAGAACGCGGATTTCAGCGCCTCGATACCGTCGATAATTAGCCGACCTTTAACCTGAGCAAAAAACACACCGTTTTTAAAGCCGTGCTCGCGCCACTCCAGCTCACTGTTATCACGCCCCAGCCGCAGCGGAATACGGTAACGCTCGGCATGTTTTTGCAGCATTCGCAGATCAAACTGCACCACGTTCCAGCCGATGATTACATCGGGATCATGAGTCGCAAACCAGACGTTAAGTTTTTCCAGTAGCTGCGGGCGGCTGGCGACGTATTCCAGTTCAAAATCGAGCGCGGAGACGTCGCCATTCTCTGGCCCCAGCATATAAACGATACGCTGCCCGCAACCTTCCAGGCCGATGCAGTACAGCTCACCGTGGCGGGTGGTTTCAATATCAATAGAAACCCACTTGAGCGGCGGACGATAGTCGGGATGCGGTTTCAGACGGGCATTAACGATAGCGCCATTGCGCATATCACCCTCGACCCACACCGGTGAGGTGATAAATCGTTCCATCAGATAGCGTTCTGGCGGGCGCACATCGGCCTCGTAGACGGTAACGCCACCTTCACGCAGGCGCTTTTCGTAATTCATCAACTGGCGATGGGCGCGACAGTAAAGGCCATACACCGGCTGGCGGTGAAAATCTTTTAACGCCAGCGGCGTCAGGCGAAAGCCTTGTTCACCCTGCAAAATATGCTGAGCGCGGGGAACCTGATCGGCAGGAATAAACGCCACGGACTCTTGCGGCGCAAGGAAAACCTGCAACGGCCCGTTGTCCGTCGCCAGCCAGAAGGAAACTTCGGTCCCTTGCGGGGTGTCCCGCCAGTGTCGGGTTAAGATAAAACCTGCCTGCGCCACGCTGAAAATCCAATAAAAAACCAGGCTTGATTATAGCCTGGTTTCGTTTGATTGGCTGTGGTTTTATACAGTCATTACTGCCCGTAATATGCCTTCGCGCCATGCTTACGCAGATAGTGTTTATCCAGCAGCGTTTGCTGCATATCCGGTAACTGCGGCGCTAACTGACGGCAGAATATACCCATATAAGCGACCTCTTCCAGCACGATGGCATTATGCACCGCATCTTCGGCATTTTTGCCCCATGCAAATGGGCCGTGAGAATGGACCAGGACGCCGGGCATTTGCGCTGCATCGATACCCTGTTTTTCGAAGGTTTCTACGATGACGTTACCGGTTTCCCACTCATATTCACCGTTGATTTCTGCGTCGGTCATTTTGCGGGTGCAGGGAATGGGACCGTAGAAATAGTCGGCGTGGGTGGTACCGGTTGCCGGAATTGACTGGCCCGCCTGCGCCCAGATGGTGGCGTGGCGCGAGTGTGTGTGCACAATGCCGCCAATAGACGGGAATGCCTGATAGAGCAGCCGGTGAGTTGGCGTGTCGGAGGAGGGCTTTTTCGTACCTTCAACCACTTCACCGGTTTCGATGCTGACCACGACCATATCGTCAGCGGTCATGGTGCTGTAGTCGACGCCGGAAGGTTTGATCACAAAGACGCCGCGCCCGCGATCAACGGCGCTGACGTTGCCCCAGGTGAGCGTGACCAGGTTGTGTTTTGGCAGCGCCAGGTTGGCTTCTAATACCTGGCGTTTGAGATCTTCTAACATGTTGACTCCTTCGTGCCGGATGCGCTTTGCTTATCCGGCCTACAAAATCGCAGCGTGTAGGCCTGATAAGACGCGTCGGCGTCGCATCAGGCGGTGAATGCCGGATGCGCTTTGCTTATCCGGCCTACAAAATCGCAGCGTGTAGGCCTGATAAGACGCGTCAGCGTCGCATCAGGCGTTACATACCTGATGCGGCTACTTAGCGACGAAATCCGTAATACACTTCGTTCCAGCGCAGCGCGTCTTTAAACGCTGGAAGGCGGGTATCGTTATCAATCACCGTGATTTCAATGTCGTGCATCTCGGCGAACTGGCGCATATCGTTGAGGTTCAGCGCATGGCTGAAGACGGTATGGTGCGCGCCACCGGCAAGGATCCACGCTTCGGAAGCGGTCGGCAGATCCGGTTGCGCTTTCCACAGCGCATTCGCCACCGGCAGTTTCGGCAGGGAGTGCGGTGTTTTCACCGTGTCGATGCAGTTAACCAGCAGACGGTAACGATCGCCGAGATCAATCAGGCTGGCGACAATGGCTGGACCGGTTTGGGTATTGAAGATCAGGCGGGCAGGATCGTCTTTACCGCCAATACCGAGATGCTGAACGTCGAGGATCGGTTTCTCTTCCACAGCGATCGACGGACAGACTTCCAGCATATGGGAGCCGAGTACCAGGTCATTACCTTTCTCGAAGTGATAGGTGTAGTCCTCCATAAAGGAGGTGCCGCCCTGCAGACCGGTTGACATCACCTTCATGATGCGAAGCAGGGCGGCAGTTTTCCAGTCGCCTTCGCCCGCAAAGCCGTAGCCCTGCTGCATCAGACGCTGTACGGCCAGACCAGGAAGCTGTTTCAGACCGTGCAAATCTTCAAAGGTGGTGGTGAACGCGTGGAAGCCACCTTGTTCCAGGAAACGCTTCATCCCCAGCTCAATACGCGCCGCTTCCAGCACGTTCTGTCGTTTTTCGCCGTGGATTTGTGTGGCAGGTGTCATGGTGTAGCAGCTTTCGTACTCATCGACCAGCGCGTTAACATCGCCGTCGCTGATGGAGTTCACCACCTGCACCAGATCGCCAACCGCCCAGGTATTGACGGAGAAACCAAACTTGATCTGTGCGGCAACTTTATCGCCATCGGTGACCGCTACTTCACGCATGTTATCGCCAAAACGGCAGACTTTCAGATGACGGGTATCCTGTTTAGAGACCGCCTGACGCATCCAGGAGCCGATACGCTCATGTGCTTGTTTATCCTGCCAGTGACCGGTAACGACGGCATGTTGCTGACGCATACGCGCGCCGATGAAGCCGAACTCTCGACCGCCATGCGCGGTCTGGTTCAGGTTCATAAAGTCCATGTCGATGCTGTCCCACGGCAGCGCCGCGTTGAACTGGGTGTGGAATTGCAGCAACGGTTTGTTGAGCATGGTCAGGCCGTTGATCCACATTTTGGCCGGGGAGAAAGTGTGCAGCCACACCACCAGACCAGCGCAACGATCATCGTAATTCGCGTCGCGGCAAATAGCGGTGATTTCATCCGGCGTGGTGCCCAGCGGTTTCAGCACCAGTTTGCAGGGCAACTTCGCTTCTGTATTCAGTGCATTAACAACGTGTTCCGCATGTTGCGTCACCTGGCGCAGAGTCTCCGGGCCGTAAAGATGCTGGCTGCCAATTACAAACCACACTTCATAATTATCAAAAATCGTCATTGTCGTGTCCTTATAGAGTCGGAACGGCCTGGGCAGCCTGTGCCGGGGCGGAAGTTGGAAGATAGTGTTGTTCGGCGCTCATCGCCCATTGCTGATAGCGGCGATAAAGCTGTTCAAAGCGTTGTGCCTGTTCGCTGCGCGGTTGCAGGGTTTTCTCTACCGCACTGGCCATTTTTTGCTGGGCTGATGGGATGTCTGCGTGCACTTTCGCGGCGACAGCAGCAAAAATCGCCGCACCGAGCGCACAGCACTGGTCAGAGGCAACAATTTGCAGCGGGCGATTCAGCACGTCGCAGCAGGCCTGCATAATGACCTGGTTTTTCCGCGCGATGCCGCCCAGCGCCATCACGTTATTGACGGCGATCCCCTGATCGGTAAAGCACTCCATGATTGCGCGTGCGCCAAAGGCGGTGGCAGCAATCAAACCGCCGAACAGCAGCGGAGCGTCGGTAGCGAGGTTCAGATCGGTAATCACCCCTTTCAGGCGTTGGTTAGCGTTCGGTGTGCGGCGGCCGTTAAACCAGTCGAGCACCACCGGTAGGTGATCCAGAGACGGATTTTGAGCCCATACTTCGGTCAGCGCCGGAAGCAGTTGTTTCTGGCTGGCGTTGATTTGCTCTTTCAGTTCCGGATGCTGGGCGGCAAGCTGTTCCAGCGGCCAGCCGAGTACGCGACCAAACCAGGCGTAGATATCCCCAAACGCCGATTGGCCTGCTTCCAGACCGATAAATCCAGGCACCACGCTGCCATCAACCTGACCGCAAATACCTTTCACTGCCCGCTCGCCAACGCTCTGTTTGTCGGCAATCAGAATGTCACAGGTGGAAGTACCGATAACTTTTACCAGTGCGTTAGGCTGTGCGCCTGCGCCAACTGCGCCCATATGGCAGTCAAACGCGCCGCCGGAAATCACTACGCTTTCAGGCAGGCCGAGACGCTGCGCCCATTCCGGGCATAAGGTGCCCACCGGAATATCGGCAGTCCAGGTATCAGTGAACAGCGGGGAAGGCAAATGGCGATTGAGGATCGGGTCCAGCTCATCAAAGAAACTGGCTGGCGGCAGGCCACCCCAGCTTTCGTGCCACAGAGATTTATGCCCGGCGCTGCAACGTCCGCGACGAATATCCTGCGGGCGGGTGGTACCGGAAAGCAGAGCTGGCACCCAGTCGCACAGCTCAATCCATGATGCGGCAGATTGTGCCACGGCGTTGTCCTGGCGAGTTACATGCAGGATTTTTGCCCAGAACCATTCGCTGGAATAAATACCGCCAATATAGCGGGAGTAGTCAACGTTGCCCGGCGTGTGACATAAGCGGGTAATCTCTTCCGCTTCTTCAACCGCGGTGTGGTCTTTCCACAATACGAACATCGCGTTCGGGTTCTCGGCAAACTCCGGGCACAGCGCCAACACGTTGCCGTCGGCGTCAATCGGTGCGGGCGTCGAGCCGGTTGTGTCAACGCCAATCCCGACCACAGCTGCGCGCTGTTCGACGCAAAGCTCTGCAAGCACAGTTTTCAGCGCCGCTTCCATTGACTCAATGTAGTCACGCGGATGATGACGGAACTGGTTATTCGGGGCATCACAAAATTGCCCGTTCTGCCAACGGGGATACCACTCTACGCTGGTGGCGATCTCTTCACCGGTGGCGCATTCCACCGCCAAAGCTCGCACAGAATCACTGCCAAAATCGAGGCCAATTGCAATCGCCATCGTTTCACTCCATCCAAAAAAACGGGTATGGAGAAACAGTAGAGAGTTGCGAAAAAAAACGTCAGGCTGGATCCGCTAATCTTATGGATAAAAATGCTATGGCATAGCAAAGTGTGACGCCGTGCAAATAATCAATGTGGACTTTTCTGCCGTGATTATAGACACTTTTATTACGCGTTTTTGTCATGGCTTTGGTCCCGCTTTGTTACAGAATGCTTTTAATAAGCGGGGTTACCGGTTGGGTCAGCGAGAAGAGCCAGTAAAAGACGCAGTGACGGCAATGTCTGATGCAATATGGACAATTGGTTTCTTCTCTGAATGGCGGGAGTATGAAAAGTATGGCTGAAGCGCAAAATGATCCCCTGCTGCCGGGATACTCGTTTAACGCCCATCTGGTGGCGGGTTTAACGCCGATTGAGGCCAACGGTTATCTCGATTTTTTTATCGACCGACCGCTGGGAATGAAAGGTTATATTCTCAATCTCACCATTCGCGGTCAGGGCATAGTGAAAAACCAGGGACGAGAATTTGTCTGCCGACCGGGTGATATTTTGCTGTTCCCGCCAGGAGAGATTCATCACTACGGTCGTCATCCGGAGGCTCACGAATGGTATCACCAGTGGGTTTACTTTCGTCCGCGCGCCTACTGGCATGAATGGCTTAACTGGCCGTCGATATTTGCCAATACCGGTTTCTTTCGCCCGGATGAAGCGCACCAGCCGCATTTCAGCGACCTGTTTGGGCAAATCATTAATGCCGGACAAGGGGAAGGGCGCTATTCGGAATTGCTGGCGATAAATCTGCTTGAGCAATTGTTACTGCGGCGCATGGAAGCGATTAACGAGTCGCTTCATCCGCCGATGGATAATCGGGTACGCGAGGCTTGTCAGTACATCAGCGATCACCTGGCAGACAGTAATTTTGATATCGCCAGCGTCGCACAGCATGTCTGCCTGTCGCCGTCGCGTCTGTCGCATTTGTTCCGCCAGCAGTTAGGGATTAGCGTATTAAGCTGGCGCGAGGACCAGCGCATCAGTCAGGCGAAGCTGCTTTTGAGCACCACCCGGATGCCTATCGCCACAGTCGGTCGCAATGTCGGTTTTGACGATCAACTCTATTTCTCGCGAGTATTTAAAAAATGCACCGGGGCCAGCCCGAGCGAGTTTAGGGCTGGATGTGAATAATAAGAAAGAAGGGGGAGTCTCTTACTTTCGTTACCTGACGTTATTTATATATGTTACGGATAATTAATTTTATTTTATTTGTAAACTAAATATTAATTATCTTTAGGTGAATCGTTTCGCCTGAATAATATTTTTGTTTGTTTTTGCTTGCCTGTTTTTTTCTTGATAAAAATCCCGATAACAATTTCTTTTTTAGTGATAATAAAATCAAAAAGGAAGACTTATGTATCGGGATACCCGTCGTGAATATATTGTCCGGTTACTTCGCAACAAGGATGAGTGCAGTGTTAGCGATTTAGCTAACTATTTTTCTGTTACCAAAGAGACGATTCGGACAGATTTAGCGTGGTTGCAAAAGCGTGGTGTAGTGAGTCGTCATCATGGAGGCGTCTCATTGAAAAAACATTTAATGCAAAATGCGCTTTCGCAACAAGAGTATGTCGATATGAGTTTGCTTATCAAGCAACAACAGCAGGGTATTGGCTATTTAACCTCGCTTGATGATAAAGGACGCCGAATGGTAGGTAAAGTTTGTGTGTTAGGATCATTTAACGTCGATATTGTGGCGAAAGTGTATCGCTTCCCGAATGAAGGCGAAACGTTAGTGGCCAGGGAAACTACCATGGGGCCGGGGGGTAAAGGCGTGAATCAGGCACTAGCCGCTCATCGGGCAGGTGCGCAAATACACTTCGCCTGTAAGATTGGTCGCGATCAGTTTAATCATTTTGCCCGCAATCATATTGAGTCCATTGGTATTGGTTCATTTACTTTTTATGAGTCTGAACTATCTACCACCGGTTGTGCGGTCATTTATGTAAATGATGAAGGTGAAAACATGATTGCTATGTCTCCAGGGGCAAATCATGAATTAAGTGATAACGATATTATTCAACTTTCTCACTTTATAGCCGAGTCCGATGTATTCATTGTACAGATGGAAAATAATCTTGCCGCTACTCAACTGGCATTAAAATGTGCTCAAAAAATGCAGGTGACAACGATTTTAAATCCTGCACCGTGGTCCAGTGATGTCGCCACATTATTACCTTTTGTTGATATTGTGACGCCAAATGAAACCGAAGCATCGGCGATGTCAGGTATGGTAATTGACAATATTTCTGATGCTGTGAAGGCTGCGAAGCATATTTATAATGCCGGGCAATGTTCAGTAATTATTACGATGGGAAAACGAGGTGCATTAATTTTTGACGGGCAACAATGTGCGCATATTCCGGCATTTTCGGCAGTCGCTGTAGATACAACAGGTGCGGGTGATGCGTTTAATGGCGCGCTCGCCGCCGCACTGGCGAAGGGAGAATCACTTGTTAAAGCAGCCTGGTATGCCAGCGCTTTCGCTTCGCTGGCAGTAGAAAAAGAAGGGGCAGCCAATATGCCTGATATCTCTCTGGTGGATGCCAGAATTCAGCAGCAGAATGTTGCCATTCAGACTTTCTGATGTTTCACTGAACGAAGGATGAAATATGAAAACAATTGAAGGGATTATTCCGGTAATGCTAACGCCTTTTACGGCGGATAATAAAATTGATTACCTGGGTCTTAAACGGCTAATTGACTGGTATATCGAAAACGGTGCCGACGCGTTATTTGCCGTGTGTCAGTCCAGTGAAATGCAGTATTTAACTTTAGAAGAGCGCGTGGAGCTGGCGAGCTTTGTGGTTGAATATAGCCAACAACGAGTACCGGTTATTGCGTCCGGGCATATTTCTGATGATCTGGAACAGCAAATTCAGGAGCTCAATGCTATGGCGGCAACGGGCATTGATGCGCTGGTGTTAGTGACGAATCATCTTGATCCACATAACGAAGGTACCACGGTATTCCTCCGTACGCTTGATGCGCTATTGATGTCATTACCCGAAAGTATGGCGCTGGGTCTGTATGAATGCCCGGCCCCGTATCGCCGCTTATTAACCGATGAGGAACTGCTTTACTGCGCACAAAGCGGGCGTTTTCAAATCTTAAAAGACGTCAGTTGTGATCTACCTACAGTGACGCGACGGGTGCAATTAACTCAGCACACGCCAATGACGATTGTTAATGCTAATGCTGCCATTGCCTGGGAGGCGATGCTTGCAGGTTCGAAAGGTTTTTGTGGCGTCTTTGCCAACTTTCATCCTGACTTGTATCACTGGCTTTGGCTTGAAGGAAAACAACACCCTGAAGAGGCAAAACAACTCGCCTGGTTTTTATCGCTGAGTGCCGTCAGTGAAAATATTGGCTATCCGAAAAATGCCAAAATATTTCATCAGCAGCGAGGAACATTTGACTGTGTTCATTGCCGGGTAACGGCTGACGATGTGCTGAAAAAATATTGGGGGCTGGAGGTGGTGCTAAAACAAATTGCTGATGCCGCAGATTTCCAGCGTCAACAACTCAAATATTAATATCCGACAGCACTTGCTGTTATTAAAAAATAATTAAGACAGGAGTCTACAAATATGAAACGAACCCTGATGAGTTGTGCCGTTGCTTCACTGCTGGTTTCAGGTTCCGTGCTGGCTGCATGGCCAGAAAAACCAATCCAAATCATTGTCCCCTGGGGCGCGGGAGGAAATACCGATACGGTTGCACGCCTGGTGGCAGAAGGGCTGCAAAAAGAGTTGAAAGTGAATGTCAACGTGGTGAATCGCACGGGAGGTGCTGGGGTGGTTGGCCATGATGCCATTGCGAAAGCTAAAGCGGATGGCTATACCCTGGGAATTGCGACGGTAGAAATCACCATGATGCACCATCAGGGGATGACGGCGTTAACGTATCAGAACTACACGCCAATTACACGGCTGGCAGTGAATCTGGGAGGCGTGCAAGTCGCAGCAAATTCGCAGTTCGAAAATATCGTCCAGATGACCGACTACATCAAGGCGAATCCAGGTAAGTTAAAAGCATCGGGTAGCGGGTTAAATTCCGGCTGGCATCTGAACTTGATAGGTATGCTCGACAGTATGGGGCTTCCGCCTTCTGCCGTGACCTGGGTGCCTTCTGAAGGTTCCAGTTCTGCACTGATGGAACTGGTTTCCGGTGGTATAGATTTTACAACGTCATCACCAGGCGAAGCGAAAAGTATGGTCGATGCCAAAATGGTGCGTAATTTAGCGACCATGGCAGAAAAATCAGCAGGGCTTTATAAAGATCTTCCAGTATTCCAACAAGCAACTGGCTATAAATATCATTTGGCGACATGGAATGCCTTAGTGGTTCCGGCGGGTACTCCTGAAGAGGTCTCACAAAAATTAACTGCCGCTATGCAGGCAGTGTTTGCGCAGGGGAAATTACAAGAATTCGCTACCAAACAGGGTTTCGAAGTTTACCCGCTGTATGGCAAAGAGATGACGACATTTATGGCAGATGAAGATGCCAGATACGGAAAATTAATAGCCAAAATCAAAGGTTAATCAGACAGGGCGGTGAATATATCGCCGCCAAATTACAGGGATAGCATTATGCGCATAATACCGATAACGCCGTTATTTCTGCTGATTTTTGCCATGTTTATTTTTGGCTGGAGCATAACGCAATATGGAGGCATATCGCAGTATGGCGCTGGATTTATGCCTTGCATCATCAGTGGATTGTTGTTGTTTTTAGCGGCTATTGATGTAGCGATAGATATTAAACACCGGCACCGTAACAAAGTTTCTTTAACTTTTGATGAAGTGAAAGCACTTTTACTGGTTATTACAGTGGTACTACTGTTTGTATTACTGTTAGATATTCTCGGCTTTGTGATTTGCTCATTTTTGTTGCTTTTTATTTTAATGAAAATACGAGGTGTCAGACTTTTGCATTCCGTTATCGTTTCGATATCGGCATCTCTTATTATCTGGTTCATTTTTGCCAGAGTGTTGTTGGTCGCCTTTCCTGAAGGAATCTTGTTTTAAGGATGCAATATGGATATTTTGATTCAGGCACTAACGTATATTAATTTGAATGCCATTCTGGCCATTATTGCTGCTACGGCCTTTGGGTTATTTGTGGGGGCCATCCCTGGATTGACCGCAACGATGGCGGTTGCACTAATGGTGCCTTTTACCTTCTTTCTTGATCCTATTCCCGCCCTGGCATTAATGATTGCCGTTGGTGCGTCATCCATTTATGCCGGAGATATCCCCGGCGCACTTTTGCGTATACCAGGGACACCTGCTTCGGCGGCTTATGTTGCTGATTCAAATGAACTGGTCAAGCAAGGGAAGGTGAATCGCGTATTGGGACTTGGGCTGGTGAGTTCGGTCATTGGTGGCGTGATTGGATCACTTATTTTGATGTTGGCTGCGCCTGTACTGGCGAAATTTGCCCTTAATTTTAGTTCTTATGAATACACATGGCTTTCTCTTTTAGGCTTAACCTGCGCGACTCTGGTTGTGGGTAATCAACCACTGAAAGGCATGGTGACCTTATGTTTGGGATTATTACTGGCGTGTATCGGTTATGATCAAATATCCGGGGTTCCACGTTTTACGTTTGGTCAAATCAGCTTGTTACAAGGGGTGAACTTTATCCCGGCGATGATTGGTCTGTTCGCGATATCCGGCGCAATTGAATATTATCGTGACAAAATTAGCCAGGTAAGTGGTGTTGTGCCACAAACGCAAACGGGGATTAATTTATTCAAGGGAATGGGGCAGGTGATTTGGTCACGAAAATTAAATCTTGGCCGAAGTAGTATTATCGGTACGCTTATCGGAGCATTACCCGGCGCTGGAGCGGATATTGCTGCGTGGATAAGTTACGCCATTTCAAAAAAATTCTCTCGCCAGCAGGAGTTATATGGGCATGGATCTGAGGAGGCAATTGTTGATTCCTCGAGCAGTAACAACGCCAGTCTGGCGGGGAGTTGGATCCCTTCATTAGTTTTCGGTATTCCGGGCGATTCTGCCGCTGCAATTATCATCGGCGTGCTCTATATGAAGGATATGAATCCAGGGCCGACATTATTTCTGTTCCAGGCTGATAAACTTTATGCCGTATTTATCTTGTTTCTGATCGCCAATATTGCATTACTACCGTTAGCCACAATTGCGGTCAGTTTCATCAAACGCATCATCTGGATTGATAAAGCGATTCTGTACCCGATTATTCTGATTTTCAGTATTGTCGGTGCATTTGCTATCGATAACTCGGGTGCCTCTGTCGTTGTCATGTTGGTCATGGGGGTTCTTGGATACTGGTTACAACGTAAGGAATACCCGGTTTCGCCCATTATTCTGGGGATGATTCTTGGGCCAATGTTGGAAAAAAACTTATTATCTTCAATGATTAAGTCTAATGGCGAATGGCTGGCGTTTGTTGAGCGCCCGGTATCTATGGCACTGGCTGTCTGTTTCTTTTTGGTTGTCGCGTTGCAAGGACGCAATATCTACCGTTCATTTAGCCGTTAATCCGTTGTTTTCAGACCATCCAAGTTGTGGATGGTCTGCCTTCCCCTAAGTAAAATCCTGCGTGACTGCTAAATTTATACTCTAAATGATTCGCGTTGCAGGAATATATTCATACAAAGAATAGATTGACCTGAATACCACCACTTTGCACAATCCACGACGAATTCATCAACCGGGCACATTATGCAAGCATTGCTGGAACACTTTATTACCCAATCCACCGTGTATTCATTGATGGCGGTGGTGTTGGTGGCCTTTCTGGAGTCGCTGGCGCTGGTCGGTTTGATTCTGCCCGGTACGGTGCTGATGGCGGGGCTGGGAGCGCTGATTGGCAGCGGCGAGTTAAGTTTCTGGCACGCCTGGCTGGCAGGGATCGTCGGTTGCCTGCTGGGCGACTGGATCTCCTTCTGGCTGGGCTGGCGTTTTAAAAAGCCGTTGCATCGCTGGTCATTTCTGAAGAAGAACAAAGCATTACTCGATAAAACCGAACATGCGCTGCATCAGCACAGCATGTTCACCATTCTGGTCGGTCGTTTTGTCGGCCCGACGCGTCCGCTGGTGCCAATGGTGGCAGGGATGCTGGATCTGCCGGTGGCGAAATTTATTACGCCAAATATTATCGGCTGCCTGTTATGGCCACCGTTTTACTTCCTGCCGGGGATTCTGGCGGGTGCGGCGATCGATATTCCTGCCGGGATGCAGAGCGGTGAGTTTAAATGGTTGCTGCTGGTGACGGCGGTATTGTTGTGGGTTGGTGGCTGGCTGTGCTGGCGGTTATGGCGCAGCGGTAAAGCGACTGACCGTTTGAGTCATTATTTGTCCCGCGGTCGTTTGTTGTGGCTGACGCCGTTGATTTCTGCCATCGGCGTGGTGGCGCTGGTGGTGTTAATTCGCCACCCGTTGATGCCGGTGTATATCGATATTTTGCGTAAAGTGGTTGGGGGTTAGGGGATAGCCTTGTGCGGGTTGCCTGATGCGACGCTTGCCGCGTCTTATCAGGCCTACAAAACGCACTACCTGTAGGTCGGATAAGGCGTTCACGCCGCATCCGACAGTGCATATTAACCTTTAATTCCCAACAGCGCCGAAGCACTCGCCTTACCGCTCAACAACTCATCGGTCTTACCCTGCCAGGCGATACGCCCGTCGGCGACCACCACCGAGCGCGTGGCGATCCGCGCCGCATCTTCCACACTGTGCGACACCATCAATAGCGTCATTTTTTGCTGTTGGCAGCTCGTGCTCACCAGCGTCAGCATCTCCTGACGTAGCGCCGGATCGAGCGCGGAAAACGGTTCATCGAGCAATAAAATGGGCTGTTCGCGTACCAGACAACGCGCTAACGCCACGCGCTGTCGCTGACCGCCGGAAAGCTCGCCAGGTAACCGCGCCATTAAATTATCAATCCCCATCTGGTGGGCAATCGCGTGCATTTTCTTCTGCTGCGCCGCATTTAGTTTCAACCCCGGATTTAGCCCCAGCCCGATGTTCTGCGCGACCGTCAGGTGGCTGAACAGGTTGTTCTCCTGAAACAGCATTGACACCGGACGACGTGACGGTGGCGTTGTGGTGTGATCTACGCCGTCGAGAGTCAGCAAACCGCTGGCTGGCGTCAGAAAACCGGCGATCAAATTTAGCAGGGTGCTTTTACCCGCGCCGCTTGGCCCGAGGATCGCCACCTGCTCGCCGCGTTCCACCGTTAAGCTAAAACGCATCGGCAAATGGTGGTAAAGCCAGGTGATATCAGTCAGTTTTAACATTTCGCCCCGGTATTTTTTCAATCACGGTAAACAGCAGAAAACAGAGCAGCAGCAGAATTAACGCGGTGACCGCGCCGTCCTGGCTGCGATAGGAGCCAATTTGCTGGTAGAGATAAAACGGCAGGGTACGGAAATCATCGTTACCGAACAATGCCACCACGCCAAAATCACCAATCGACAGCACACAAGCAAAGGCCAGCGCCTGCGCCAGTGGACGTTTCAGGGCGCGCAGCTCCACCACTTTTAAGCGTGACCAGCCTTCAATGCCCAGCGACTGACACAACATGCTGTAGCGGGCGGTGATATCGCGCATCGGGTTTTCCAGTACTTTCAGCGCATAAGGGATTGCCATTAACGCATTGGTGAAAATCACAATGCCGTCAGCAGATTGTGGCAGGCCGATAGTGTTGTTGAGCAGTAAAAAGAAGCCCGTAGCCAGTACAATCCCCGGCATGGCGAGGATCAACATGCCGCTCATCTCCAGCGCCTGACCCGCCAGCATTTTCTGCCGTGCCCGAAGTTCGCGACTGCTCCATAGCAGCATCATGGTCAGCACTACGCACAATACGCCTGCCGCCAGCGCAATACGCAACGAGGTCCACAGCGCCTGCCACAGCACCGGTTGTGCCAGCACTTCCGGCAACTGGCGATTTACCCCATCGACGATCACCGCCAGTAACGGTGGCAGCAACAGCAGCAGCGCCAGCACAATTAACGCCGTGTCGCAAATGCGACTATGCAGACGATCGTCCGGGTCGCGCCAGCCTTGCAGCAGTGTGGTACCGGGCGCAATGGCCTTACTCAATCGCTGACTCAACAGCACCAGCCCGAGGCAGCACACCATCTGGATCAGCGCCAGCATTGCCGCGCGGGCAGGATCGTAGTCGTAACTCAGCGCCTGATAGATTGCCAGCTCGATAGTGGTCGCCTGCGGACCGCCGCCCAGCGATAGCACGGTGGCGAAGCTGGCGAAACAGAGCATAAAGATAAGCGCAGCAACCGGCGGGATTTGTCGCCGTAACCACGGCCATTCGACGAAGCGGAAGAAGTGCCAGCCGCGCATCCCAAGTTGTGCGGCAAGCTGACGTTGTTCGCCGGGAATGTTTTCCAGTGCCTGGAGTAATAAACGGCTAGCCATCGGCAGATTAAAAAACACATGGGCCAGCAAAATGCCTTGCAGGCCGTAGGGCGAAAAGGTCCACTCCAGACCAAGTGATTGCCAGAGCGAGGCCAGCCAGCCCTGGCGACCATAGACGCTAAGAATGCCGAAAACGGCGACCAGCACCGGGAGGATCAAGGTCATTGCGCACAGACGCAACAGCACCTGTCGCCCAGGAAAGCGCCTGCGATAGAGCGCGCGGGCGAGGAATATTGCGGGTACGACAGAGAGCAGCGCCGAGAGAAACGCCTGCCAGAAGGAGAAGCGCACCACATGCCACAGATAGCTGTCCTGCCAGACTGCCACCCAGTCACCCTGCGGCGCGTTCCACCACAGGGCGAGAAACGCCGCCAGCGCAACCGCTACCACCAGCGTGGCGGCGCTTATTCCTGGAATTAACCAGCCGGGAATTAACGGCTGACGGCGCGTTGCCATTCGCTAATCCATGCCTGACGTTGTGCCGCCACTTCGGCGGGCGTGAACTCTAGCGTGGTGGCTGGTTTGGTCAATTGTTCAAATCCTGCAGGCAGAGTGACGTTTGCTACCGGATACATCCAGTTGCCGGTTGGGATCGCATTCTGAAAAGCCGGAGAAACCATAAACTGGAGGAATTTTTGCGCCAGCTCTGGCTGCTTGCTGGCAGCGGTGCGGGCGGCAACTTCCACCTGCAGATAGTGACCTTCGCTGAAGTTCGCGGCGGCGTAGTTATCTTTCTTCTCTTCGAGAATGTGATAAGCCGGAGAGGTGGTGTAACTCAGTACCAGATCGCTTTCGCCTTTTAAAAACAGGCCGTAGGCTTCGCTCCAGCCTTTGGTGACCGTGACAGTTTTCTTCGCCAGTTTCTGCCAGGCTTGCGGGGCGTTATCGCCATAGACTTTTTGCATCCATAGCAACAGACCCAGACCTGGTGTACTGGTACGCGGATCTTCATAAATCACCCGCCAGTTTTGATCGCTCTCAACCAGTTCTTTCAGGCTTTGCGGCGGATTTTTCAGTTTGTTCTTGTCATAGACGAAGGCGAAATAGCCATAGTCAAACGGCACAAAGGTGTCATTTTTCCAGCCGCCGGGAACGTTTACAGCCTCTGTCGCGACGCCGCTTTTGGCAAACAACCCGGTTTTGCTGGCGGCGTCCAGCAGGTTGTTATCCAGCCCCAGCACCACATCGGCTTTGCTGTTTTTGCCTTCCATCCGTAGACGGTTGAGCAGCGAAACGCCATCTTCCAGCGCCACCAGTTTCAGTTCGCAATTACAGTCTGCTTCAAAGGCTTTTTTGACTACCGGACCAGGTCCCCAGTCAGCGGCAAAGGAATCGTAGGTATAAACAGTCAGAACAGGTTTAGCGAAAACAGGCGCTGTGCACAGCAACAGCAGGGGAAGACATTTTTTTAACACTTTGCACCTCACAAAAGAGTGGCAAAGGACTTGAGAAGGAGCCTCAAATCCCTTCGCCGGCGTTATCCGGATCAGGTTCGACGGGTATTTTCTCAGCGCACGCGGCTGCGTGGCACCCCGTTGAGAACGGCGTTAGTGTAGTGATTTTGTTATCAACCAGCAATCATGGATCCGGTGGTGCAAACCACGCTGATTTAAAATCGAACCAGCCGAGGGTGTTCATGCGCAGGCCGCGCATACTGCGTTGCCCCTGAATGATCAGCCAGTGGTGGATAAGTGGCACCATTGCTTTGCTGGCGACCAGTTGCTGGCACCAGTTCGCCAGGTTCATTTCGCCATTGCGCCAGCGGGCGGCGTCGGCTTGCCAGTCGATCGGAATACAGTGTTGGAGTAGCGGCACCTCGCACAAGTGCGCGAACAGCGAAAAATCCAGCGGCAGCGTAAAGTTGGCGCTGTTAAGCCAGATATCGCTCTCGATCTCTCCTTCATGCCACTGATCGTAGCTGATCTCTTTGATTTCCAGCGTGACCTGGTGACTCGCCAGAATCTGCTGCATGATCCCGGCAATCACCCGATGTTCAATATGATCCTGATAAAAGGTCAGGGTGAGATGTTCCAGCCCGGCGGGTTTTTCGCAATGTGTCGGGCGGGCATGGTGCCAGCGGGGGAGCAGTCCATAAGCCGGGAACCAGAGTTGCTGGTATTGTTCCTCGGCGAAATAGACCAGATTCGTCGGAGAAAGCACATAGCTTACCCAGTCCCTGACTTGCTGATTCGCCCCGCGGTGGGTGCGGTTGTCGAACAGTAAATAATAGCAACCTTCCTCCAGGCGGCTTTCAATCTCTTGTTCCTCGCCCTGCGGCCCTTTCAGCATCAGCCCTCCGGCTGGCTCGTCGGCAATTTCCGGCAGAACCCAGACGTTAACTTCGTCGATTAATGCCCGGTAACCGAAGAAGTCATCGAATGCCTGAATTTTCAGTTGATTGGTGCTGTTGCGGATCACCGCATACGGACCGGTGCCGATGGGATGGCTGGCAAAGTTACTGAGGGTTTCCCATTCGCGCGGCAGGATCATTGCCGGAACTTGCCCCAGCAGTAACGGCAACCAGCGGTCCGGTTGCGTGAGATGGATATCCAGCGTCCAGGGCGTCGGCGACACAATGTCAGCAATATGCGAATAGAGCGGAAGCGTATTGATTCGTTTTAAAGAGGCGATCACATCGTCCATTTCCAGTTCACGACCATGGTGAAAATGGACTCCTGGACGCAAAAAGAAACGCCAGTGAAGCGGTGATATTTGCTGCCAGTGGTGGGCGATGTCTGCTTCCAGTTCCCCATTTTCCTCATTTATGCGCGTTAGTGAACTGAAGATTTGCCGGGCGATATGGGTTTCAGAACGGCGCAATGCGCTGCCAGGTAGCAGATTACGCAACGGACGATAGTAGAGCACGCGCAGGATGTGCCGTCCCTGGCGGAAGCTGCGGCCCAGATGAGAAACCAGCATTTGCCGCACAGTCGCTTTGTCGCCAACCAACTGCACTAGTTGGTCGATACGATCCTGCTCCAGCAGGTCTTCCGCCCGCTGTTGCTGAAGCGCCAGCCCGGTATAGAGGAATGTCAGACGCGAGCGTTTACCGCGCCCGACTTCCGCTTCCCACGTCAGCCAGCCGCGATCCTGCATGGTGTTGAGCAGGGTGCGCATATGACGACGCGAGCAACTCAGTAACGCTGCCAGTTCGTTGAGCGTGGTCTCCTGAGATTTACCCTCGCAGCATTGCCACAGGCGGATGAACTGTTGTTGCAGACGAGCAGATGGCATAAAAGGGGAACTCCTGCGCAAAAGACAGCAATTTTATTTTCCCTATATTAAGTCAATAATTCCTAACGATGAAGCAAGGAGGTGCCCCATGCGTCAGTTTTATCAGCACTATTTTACCGCGACAGCGAAGTTGTGCTGGTTGCGTTGGTTAAGCGTCCCACAACGATTAACCATGCTTGAAGAACTGATGCAGTGGGAGGAGAGTCATTCTGACTACTGATTTGCGGACATCATGTGTGACTGAGTATTGGTGTTAATCGCCACGCCAGCAGTGATTATCTGCTGGCTTTTTTCTTTTTGGCGATTGAGTGCCGGACGGTGTACAAACTAACGCATAAACGCCGGTTGCTTCTCTTCATAAGACGCAATAGCATCGTCGTGCTGCAGAGTCAGGCCGATGCTGTCCAGACCGTTCATCATGCAGTGGCGGCGGAAGGCATCGATGGTAAAGCGATAAGTTTTCTCTCCCGCTTTCACCTCTTGCGCCTCCAGGTCTACATCAAAATGAATCCCTGGATTGGCTTTCACCAGCGCAAACAGCTCATCCACTTCTGCATCGCTTAATTTCACCGGCAGCAGCTGGTTGTTAAAGCTATTGCCGTAGAAGATGTCAGCAAAACTCGGCGCAATCACCACCTTAAAACCGTAATCGGTCAATGCCCACGGCGCGTGCTCACGCGAGGAACCGCAGCCGAAGTTTTCTCGTGCCAGCAAAATGGAAGCGCCCTGATACTGCGGGAAGTTCAGCACGAAGTCCGGGTTTGGCTGTTGGCCTTTTTCATCCAGAAAACGCCAGTCGTTAAACAGATGCGCGCCAAAACCCGTACGGGTCACTTTCTGCAAAAACTGTTTCGGGATGATTGCATCGGTATCGACATTGGCGGCATCCAACGGAACCACCAGGCCTGTGTGTTTGATAAATTTCTCTGCCATGGTGTGCTCCTTATTTAATGTTGCGAATGTCGGCGAAATGTCCGGTCACAGCCGCGGCGGCAGCCATTGCCGGGCTGACCAGATGCGTGCGCCCGCCGCGCCCCTGGCGGCCTTCAAAGTTACGGTTGCTGGTGGAGGCGCAACGTTCGCCCGGATTCAGACGGTCGTTATTCATCGCCAGACACATTGAACAACCTGGCAAGCGCCATTCAAAACCAGCTTCGATAAAAATTTTGTCCAGACCTTCCGCTTCCGCCTGGGCTTTAACCGGACCGGAGCCGGGAACCACCAGCGCTTGTACGCCTGGCGCGACTTTCCGCCCTTTGGCGATTTCCGCTGCCGCGCGTAAATCTTCAATACGCGAGTTAGTACAGGAACCAATAAACACTTTGTCGATAGCCACTTCTGTCAGCGGAATACCCGGTTTCAGTCCCATATAGGCCAGCGCTTTTTCTGCCGATGCGCGTTCAACCGGATCGGCAAACGAAGCCGGATCGGGAATATTGTCGTTCACAGAAATCACCTGGCCTGGATTGGTGCCCCAGGTGACCTGCGGCGAAATCTCTTCTGCTTGCAAAGTGACAACGGTATCGAAAGTTGCTCCTTCGTCGGTTTGCAGGGTTTTCCAGTAGGCAACGGCGTCGTCGAAATCTTTACCTTTCGGCGCATGCAGACGGCCTTTAACATAGTTAAAGGTGGTTTCGTCCGGCGCAACCAGACCGGCTTTTGCGCCCATTTCGATTGCCATATTGCACAGGGTCATACGACCTTCCATGCTTAAATCACGGATTGCTTCGCCGCAAAATTCCACCACATACCCGGTACCGCCTGCGCTGCCGGTTTTACCAATAATTGCCAGCACGATATCTTTTGCGGTAATGCCCGGCGCGGCTTTACCCTGGACTTCAATTTTCATGGTCTTCGCCCGGCCCTGTTTCAGGGTTTGCGTTGCCAGTACGTGTTCAACTTCGGAAGTGCCGATACCAAAGGCCAGTGCGCCAAACGCGCCGTGGGTGGCGGTATGTGAGTCGCCGCAGACAATGGTCATCCCCGGCAAGGTCACACCCTGTTCCGGCCCCATTACGTGGACGATCCCCTGATACGGGTGATTCAGGTCATACAGCTCGACGCCAAATTCTTTGCAGTTTTTGATCAGCTCCTGCATCTGGATGCGCGCCATTTCACCGCAGGCATTAATGTCTTTGGTCTGGGTAGAGACGTTGTGATCCATGGTGGCGAAGGTTTTGCCCGGCTGACGTACCGGGCGACCATGGGCGCGCAGACCATCGAACGCCTGCGGTGAGGTCACTTCATGCACCAGGTGGCGGTCGATATATAACAGCGGGGTTTCGTTTTCGGCTTCGTACACTACGTGAGCGTCGAATAATTTTTCGTATAACGTCTTAGCCATGATTACACCCCTTCTGCCACATAGCGGGCAATGATATCGCCCATTTCATCGGTACTAACGGCGGCAGCGCCACGGGCTAAATCCCCGGTGCGAATGCCTTCTTCTAATGCGCGGTTAATGGCGCGTTCAATGGCGGAAGCCGCATCATCGGCATCCAGGCTGTAACGCAGCAGCAGCGCCAGCGACAGAATTTGTGCAATCGGGTTGGCGATATTTTTACCTGCGATATCGGGTGCCGAGCCGCCCGCCGGTTCATACAGACCAAAACCTTGCTCGTTCAGGCTGGCGGAAGGCAACATCCCCATTGAGCCAGTGATCATTGCGCACTCATCAGACAGAATGTCGCCAAACAGGTTGGAGCACAGCAAGACGTCAAACTGTGATGGATCTTTAATCAGCTGCATGGTGGCGTTGTCGATGTACATATGCGCCAGTTCGACGTCCGGGTATTCCGTGGCGATCTCGTTAACGATCTCCCGCCATAAAATAGAGGATTGCAGCACGTTGGCTTTGTCGATTGAGGTGACTTTGTGGCGACGCTTGCGGGCAGATTCAAATGCGATGCGGGCAATACGCTCGATCTCAAAACGGTGGTACACCTCGGTATCAAACGCTTTTTTATATTGTCCGCTACCTTCGCGGCCTTTTGGCTGACCGAAATAGATGCCGCCGGTCAGTTCGCGCACACACAGGATGTCAAAGCCGTTTGCGGCAATGTCAGCACGCAGCGGACAGAATGCTTCCAGCCCCTGATACAGTTTTGCCGGACGCAGATTGCTGAATAATTTGAAGTGCTTACGCAAAGGCAGCAGTGCTCCGCGTTCTGGTTGCTGGTCTGGCGGCAAATGTTCCCACTTCGGACCACCTACCGAGCCAAACAGCACGGCATCGGCTTGCTCACAACCTTCAACCGTCGCAGGCGGCAGCGGCTGCCCGTGATTATCAATGGCTGCGCCGCCTACATCGTAATGGCTGGTGGTGATACGCATCGCAAATCGGTTGCGCACGGCATCCAGCACTTTCAGCGCCTGGGTCATCACTTCCGGACCAATACCGTCCCCCGGCAATACGGCAATATGGTAATTCTTCGACATCACACGGTTTCCTTGTTGTTTTCGTTGTGTTGAGCTTTGCGTTGCAACTCTTTTTCGACTTCTGCGGCACGCCAGATATTGTTCAGTACGTGCACCATGGCTTTGGCGGAGGACTCGACAATATCGGTGGCCAGGCCGACGCCGTGGAAGCGGCGACCGTTGTAGTTGGCGACAATATCCACCTGACCCAGCGCATCTTTACCGTGACCTTTGGCGGTCAGGCTGTATTTCACCAGTTCGACGTTATAGTCAGTGATGCGGTTTATCGCCTGGTAGACGGCATCAACCGGGCCGTTGCCGTTAGCGGCTTCCGCTTTAACTTCTTCGCCACAGGCCAGTTTGACGGCGGCAGTGGCAATATCGTTAGAACCTGACTGCACGCTGAAGTAATCCAGACGGAAATGCTCCGGCTCTTCTTGCTGCTTACCGATGAAGGCCAGCGCCTCCAGATCGTAATCAAACACCTGGCCTTTTTTGTCCGCCAGCTTCAGGAAAGCGTCGTACAGGTTGTCTAAATTATATTCACTTTCTTTATATCCCATCTCATCCATGCGATGTTTCACCGCCGCACGCCCCGAACGAGAGGTCAGATTCAGCTGGATTTGGTTCAGACCAATAGATTCTGGTGTCATGATTTCGTAGTTTTCGCGGTTTTTCAGTACACCATCCTGGTGGATACCGGAGGAGTGTGCGAATGCGCCGCTGCCAACAATGGCTTTGTTTGCCGGGATCGGCATATTACAAATCTGGCTAACTAACTGGCTGGTGCGCCATATCTCCTGGTGATTGATGGCGGTGTGGACGTTGAGAATATCCTTACGAACTTTGATCGCCATGATGACTTCTTCAAGGGAACAGTTACCGGCACGCTCGCCGATCCCGTTCATTGCGCCTTCTACCTGCCGTGCTCCGGCATGTACCGCCGCCAGTGAGTTGCCGACCGCCAGGCCCAAATCGTCGTGGGTATGTACGGAAATAATGGCTTTGTCGATGTTGGGTACGCGTTCATACAGGCCGCTGATGATTCCGGCGAACTCAAATGGCATGGTGTAGCCCACGGTGTCCGGAATGTTGATGGTGGTGGCACCGGCATTAATCGCCGCTTCGACCACTCGCGCCAGATCGGCAATTGGGGTGCGTCCGGCATCTTCGCAAGAAAATTCAACATCATCGGTGTAATTACGGGCGCGTTTCACCATATAGATAGCGCGTTCGATCACTTCGTCCAGCGTGCTGCGCAGCTTGGTGGCGATGTGCATTGGCGAAGTGGCAATAAAGGTATGAATACGGAAGGCTTCGGCGACTTTCAGGGATTCGGCTGCCACGTCGATATCTTTCTCCACGCAGCGAGCTAACGCGCATACGCGGCTGTTTTTAACCTGGCGAGCGATGGTCTGCACTGATTCAAAATCACCCGGCGAAGAGACGGGGAAACCGACTTCCATCACGTCAACACCCATACGCTCAAGGGCCAGCGCAATTTGCAGTTTTTCTTTCACACTCAAGCTTGCCTGTAACGCCTGTTCACCGTCGCGCAATGTGGTATCGAAAATAATGACTTGCTGGCTCATGGTTTGGGTCCTTGTCTCTTTTTGAGCGCCTCGCTTCGGGCATAAAAAAACCCGCGCAATGGCGCGGGTTTTTGTTTGACTGCGTGCTGGCTTAATGCTGGATGCCGCTCACTCGTCTACCGCGCAAAGAAGATGCGTTTAGTAGTAGTAGACCGATAAAGCGAACGATGTGAGTCATTAAATCAGCTCCAGATGAATGCGATATGCTTTTAGAGTTACTGGATACAAAAACGGATGTCAACCCTGAAGCAATAAAAACGTCACGCCATCGTGAGTTCGGCATCCGTAAAATTAGCTAATTGTGCTGCGGTGGTTAAAACAAGCGATATTAATTTCTGCTTAACCGCCGATGCTTTTCATCGGTTGACATATTTCAGAATAATTTTTTGCATCTAATCAACGAGGGAAAGGGGGATAAAATGCACGCGTTACAAAATCTATCCTGATGATTTGTATTGAATTATATGTTTTGCGATTTTTTTGATATTCATTTGGTGAATATTATTGTTCAATTAATGTTAAGAATTAATGCATTAAACATATAAATTAATTATTAAAAAGCACATTTAATCCATTTTGTGGATGATTGAGTATTCGTGGTAGTTATGATTAGATTGTTTTCGCAACAAAAACATTATGGATTATTATGCTGTAGTAAATGACTCTTTGCTCGGCAGTGGATTCTGTTTTTATCAGAACCCGTATCTTTATGTTTTCCTAATTTTACTCATTTTGCTTTTTCTTATTTTATATGCATGATAAATCATATTCTCGAGGATTATTTCTCTGCATTCCAATAAGGGAAAGGGAGTTAAGTGTGACAGTGGAGTTAAGTATGCCAGAGGTACAAACAGATCATCCAGAGACGGCGGAGTTAAGCAAGCCACAGCTACGCATGGTCGATCTCAACTTATTAACCGTTTTCGATGCCGTGATGCAGGAGCAAAACATCACCCGTGCCGCTCATGCTCTGGGAATGTCGCAACCTGCGGTCAGTAACGCTGTTGCACGCCTGAAGGTGATGTTTAATGACGAGCTTTTTGTTCGTTATGGCCGTGGTATTCAACCGACTGCTCGCGCATTTCAACTTTTTGGCTCAGTTCGTCAGGCATTGCAACTAGTACAAAATGAATTGCCTGGTTCAGGTTTTGAACCCGCGAGCAGTGAACGTGTATTTCATCTTTGTGTTTGCAGCCCGTTAGACAGCATTCTGACCTCGCAGATTTATAATCACATTGAGCAGATTGCGCCAAATATACATGTTATGTTCAAGTCTTCATTAAATCAGAACACTGAACATCAGCTGCGTTATCAGGAAACGGAGTTTGTGATTAGTTATGAAGACTTCCATCGCCCTGAATTTACCAGTGTGCCATTATTTAAAGATGAAATGGTGTTGGTAGCCAGCAAAAATCATCCAACAATTAAAGGCCCGTTACTGAAGCATGATGTTTATAACGAACAACATGCTGCGGTTTCGCTCGATCGTTTCGCATCATTTAGTCAAACCTGGTATGACACGGTAGATAAGCAAGCCAGTATCGCGTATCAGGGCATGGCAATGATGAGCGTACTTAGCGTGGTGTCGCAAACGCATCTGGTCGCTATTGCGCCGCGTTGGCTGGCTGAAGAGTTCGCTGAATCCTTAGAGTTACAGGTATTACCGCTGCCGTTAAAACAAAACAGCAGAACCTGTTATCTCTCCTGGCATGAAGCTGCCGGGCGCGATAAAGGCCATCAGTGGATGGAAGAGCAATTAGTCTCAATTTGCAAACGCTAACTGAATGCAGAATAGGTCAGACATCAACGCCTGGTTTATTCTGCATTTTTTATTGAATGTAGAATTTTATTCTGAATGTTTGTGCTCTCTATTTTAGGATTAATTAAAAAAATAGAGAAATTGCTGTAAGTTGTAGGATTCAGCCGATTTATTATCAATTTCATCCTCTGTAATGGAGGATTTTATCGTTTCTTTTCACCTTTCCTCCTGTTTATTCTTATTACCCCGTGTTTATGTCTCTGTCTGCCAATTGCTTAAGCAAGATCGGACGGTTAATGTGTTTTACACATTTTTTCCGTCAAACAGTGAGGCAGGCCATGGAGATGTTGTCTGGAGCCGAGATGGTCGTCCGATCGCTTATCGATCAGGGCGTTAAACAAGTATTCGGTTATCCTGGAGGCGCGGTCCTTGATATTTACGATGCATTGCATACCGTGGGTGGTATCGATCATGTTTTAGTTCGCCATGAGCAGGCGGCGGTGCATATGGCCGATGGTCTGGCGCGCGCGACCGGGGAAGTCGGCGTCGTGCTGGTAACGTCGGGTCCAGGGGCGACCAATGCGATTACTGGCATTGCCACCGCTTATATGGATTCCATTCCCTTAGTTGTCCTTTCCGGGCAGGTAGCGACCTCGTTGATAGGTTATGATGCCTTTCAGGAGTGCGACATGGTGGGGATTTCTCGCCCGGTGGTTAAACACAGTTTTCTGGTTAAGCAAACGGAAGACATTCCGCAGGTGCTGAAAAAGGCTTTCTGGCTAGCGGCAAGTGGTCGTCCTGGACCCGTGGTCGTTGATTTACCGAAAGATATTCTAAATCCGGCGAACAAATTACCCTATGTCTGGCCGGAGTCGGTCAGTATGCGTTCTTACAATCCCACGACCTCCGGGCATAAAGGGCAAATTAAGCGCGCTCTGCAAACGCTGGTGGCGGCAAAAAAACCGGTTGTCTACGTAGGCGGTGGGGCAATCACGGCGGGCTGCCATCTGCAGTTAAAAGAAGCGGTGGAGGCGTTGAATCTGCCCGTTGTTTCCTCATTAATGGGGCTGGGGGCGTTTCCGGCAACGCATCGTCAGGCTCTGGGCATGCTGGGAATGCACGGCACCTACGAAGCTAATATGACGATGCATAACGCGGATGTGATTTTTGCCGTCGGGGTACGTTTTGATGACCGAACGACGAACAATCTGGCGAAGTACTGCCCAAATGCCACGGTTCTGCATATCGATATTGATCCTACTTCCATTTCTAAAACCGTGACTGCTGATATCCCGATTGTGGGGGATGCTCGCCAGGTCCTCGAACAAATGCTTGAACTCCTGTCGCAAGAATCCGCCCATCAACCGCTGGATGAGATCCGCGACTGGTGGCAGCAGATTGAACAGTGGCGCGCTCGTCAGTGCCTGAAATATGACACTCACAGTGAAAAGATTAAACCGCAGGCGGTGATCGAGACTCTTTGGCGGTTGACTAATGGGGACGCTTACGTGACGTCCGATGTCGGGCAGCACCAGATGTTTGCTGCGCTTTATTATCCATTCGACAAACCGCGTCGCTGGATTAACTCTGGCGGCCTCGGCACGATGGGTTTTGGTTTACCTGCGGCACTGGGCGTCAAAATGGCGTTGCCAGAAGAAACCGTGGTTTGCGTCACTGGTGACGGCAGTATTCAGATGAACATCCAGGAACTGTCTACCGCGTTGCAATATGAGTTGCCCGTACTGGTGGTGAATCTCAATAACCGCTATCTGGGGATGGTGAAGCAGTGGCAGGACATGATCTATTCCGGCCGTCATTCACAATCTTATATGCAGTCCTTACCAGACTTCGTCCGTCTGGCGGAAGCCTATGGTCACGTCGGGATCCAGATCTCTCATCCGCAAGAACTGGAAAGCAAACTTAGCGAGGCGCTGGAACAGGTGCGCAATAATCGCCTGGTGTTTGTTGATGTTACCGTCGATGGCAGTGAGCACGTCTACCCGATGCAGATTCGCGGGGGCGGAATGGATGAAATGTGGTTAAGCAAAACGGAGAGAACCTGATTATGCGCCGGATATTATCAGTCTTACTCGAAAATGAATCAGGCGCGTTATCCCGCGTGATTGGCCTTTTTTCCCAGCGTGGCTACAACATTGAAAGCCTGACCGTTGCGCCAACCGACGATCCGACATTATCGCGTATGACCATCCAGACCGTGGGCGATGAAAAAGTGCTTGAGCAAATCGAAAAGCAATTACACAAGCTGGTCGATGTCTTGCGCGTGAGCGAGTTGGGGCAGGGCGCGCACGTTGAGCGGGAAATCATGCTGGTGAAAATTCAGGCCAGCGGTTACGGGCGTGACGAAGTGAAACGTAATACGGAAATATTCCGTGGGCAAATTATCGATGTCACACCCTCGCTTTATACCGTTCAATTAGCAGGCACCAGCGATAAGCTTGATGCATTTTTAGCATCGATTCGCGATGTGGCGAAAATTGTGGAAGTTGCTCGCTCTGGTGTGGTCGGACTTTCGCGCGGCGATAAAATAATGCGTTGAGAATGATCTCAATGCGCAATTTGCAGCCCAACATGTCACGTTGGGCTTTTTTTGCGAAATCAGTGGGAACCTGGAATAAAAGCAGTTGCCGCAGTTAATTTTCTGCGCTTAGATGTTAATGAATTTAACCCATACCAGTACAATGGCTATGGTTTTTACATTTTACGCAAGGGGCAATTGTGAAACTGGATGAAATCGCTCGGCTGGCGGGAGTGTCGCGGACCACTGCAAGCTATGTTATTAACGGCAAAGCGAAGCAATACCGTGTGAGCGACAAAACCGTTGAAAAAGTCATGGCTGTGGTGCGTGAGCACAATTACCACCCGAACGCCGTGGCAGCTGGGCTTCGTGCTGGACGCACACGTTCTATTGGTCTTGTGATCCCCGATCTGGAGAACACCAGCTATACCCGCATCGCTAACTATCTTGAACGCCAGGCGCGGCAACGGGGTTATCAACTGCTGATTGCCTGCTCGGAAGATCAGCCCGACAACGAAATGCGCTGTATTGAGCACCTTTTACAGCGTCAGGTTGATGCCATTATTGTTTCGACGTCGTTGCCACCTGAGCATCCTTTTTATCAACGCTGGGCTAACGACCCGTTCCCGATTGTCGCGCTGGACCGCGCCCTCGATCGTGAACACTTCACCAGCGTGGTTGGTGCCGATCAGGATGATGCCGAAATGCTGGCGGAAGAGTTACGTAAGTTTCCCGCCGAGACGGTGCTTTATCTTGGCGCGCTGCCGGAGCTTTCTGTCAGCTTCCTGCGTGAACAAGGTTTCCGTACTGCCTGGAAAGATGATCCTCGCGAAGTGCATTTCCTTTATGCCAACAGCTATGAGCGGGAGGCAGCTGCCCAGTTATTCGAAAAATGGCTGGAAACGCATCCGATGCCGCAGGCACTGTTCACAACGTCGTTTGCGTTGTTGCAAGGGGTGATGGATGTCACGCTACGTCGTGACGGCAAACTGCCTTCTGACCTGGCAATTGCCACCTTTGGCGATAACGAACTGCTCGACTTCTTACAGTGCCCGGTGCTGGCAGTGGCTCAACGTCACCGCGATGTCGCAGAACGTGTGCTGGAGATTGTCCTGGCGAGCCTGGACGAACCGCGTAAGCCAAAACCTGGTTTAACGCGCATTAAACGTAATCTCTATCGCCGCGGCGTGCTCAGCCGTAGCTAAGCCGCGAACAAAAGTACGCGCCAGGTGAATTTCTCTCTGGCGCGTTGAGTACGGGAATGGACATCAATATCCTTAAAGTAAATAAGACTATTCCTGGCTATTATTGATAAATGCTTTTAAACCCGCCCGTTAATTAACTCACCTGCTGAAATGCACAATAATTAAATGATATTGACAGCGCGTTTTTGCATTATTTTGTTACATGCAGAGATGAATTGCCGATTTAACAAACACTTTTCTTTGTTTTTGCGCAAACCTGCTGGCATCAAGCGCCACACAGACGCAACAGGGACTGTTAACCAGAGAAGATATGTCCTAAAATGCCGCTCGCGTCGCAAACTGACACTTTATATTTGCTGTGGAAAATAGTGAGTCATTTTAAAACGGTGATGACGATGAGGGATTTTTTCTTACAGCTATTCATAACGTTAATTTGCTTCGCACGTTGGACGTAAAATAAACAACGCTGATATTAGCCGTAAACATCGGGTTTTTTACCTCGGTATGCCTTGTGACTGGCTTGACAAGCTTTTCCTCCGCTCCGTAAACTCCTTTCAGTGGGAAATTGTGGGGCAAAGTGGGAATAAGGGGTGAGGCTGGCATGTTCCGGGGAGCAACGTTAGTCAATCTCGACAGCAAAGGGCGCTTATCAGTGCCTACCCGTTATCGGGAACAGCTGCTTGAGAACGCTGCCGGTCAAATGGTTTGCACCATTGACATTCATCACCCGTGCCTGCTGCTTTACCCCCTGCCTGAATGGGAAATTATCGAGCAAAAATTATCGCGTCTGTCGAGCATGAACCCGGTTGAGCGCCGTGTGCAGCGCCTACTGTTAGGTCATGCCAGCGAATGTCAGATGGATGGCGCAGGTCGATTGTTAATCGCGCCAGTACTGCGGCAACATGCCGGGCTGACAAAAGAAGTGATGCTGGTTGGACAGTTCAACAAGTTTGAGCTGTGGGATGAAACAACCTGGCATCAACAGGTCAAGGAAGATATCGACGCAGAGCAGTTGGCTACCGGAGACTTATCGGAGCGACTGCAGGACTTGTCTCTATAAAATGATGGAAAACTATAAACATACTACGGTGCTGCTGGATGAAGCCGTTAATGGCCTCAATATCCGTCCTGATGGCATCTACATTGATGGGACTTTTGGTCGCGGTGGTCACTCACGTCTGATCCTCTCGCAGCTTGGCGAAGAGGGGCGTTTGCTGGCGATCGATCGCGACCCGCAGGCTATCGCCGTTGCGAAGACTATTGATGATCCGCGCTTCTCCATCATCCACGGACCTTTCTCTGCGCTGGGCGAATATGTTGCCGAGCGCGATCTTATCGGCAAGATCGACGGCATTCTCCTCGATCTTGGCGTCTCTTCACCGCAACTTGATGATGCTGAACGCGGCTTTTCCTTTATGCGCGATGGTCCGCTGGACATGCGTATGGACCCAACCCGTGGGCAGTCAGCCGCTGAATGGCTACAAACCGCAGAAGAAGCCGATATCGCCTGGGTATTGAAAACCTATGGTGAAGAGCGTTTTGCCAAACGCATTGCTCGCGCCATTGTCGAGCGTAACCGCGAACAGCCGATGACCCGCACCAAAGAACTGGCGGAAGTCGTGGCTGCCGCAACGCCGGTGAAAGATAAGTTTAAACATCCCGCGACCCGTACCTTCCAGGCGGTGCGCATTTGGGTAAACAGTGAACTGGAGGAGATAGAGCAGGCGCTAAAAAGCTCGCTCAATGTGCTGGCCCCGGGTGGGCGGCTTTCGATCATCAGCTTCCACTCACTTGAAGACCGCATTGTGAAACGTTTTATGCGTGAAAACAGCCGCGGTCCGCAAGTTCCGGCAGGGTTACCGATGACAGAAGAGCAGCTCAAAAAACTGGGGGGGCGTCAGTTGCGAGCACTAGGTAAGTTGATGCCGGGCGAAGAAGAGGTGGCTGAGAACCCTCGTGCCCGTAGTTCAGTTCTGCGTATTGCAGAGAGGACGAACGCATGATCAGCAGAGTGACAGAAGCTCTAAGCAAAGTTAAAGGATCGATGGGAAGCCACGAGCGCCATGCCTTGCCTGGCGTTATCGGTGACGATCTTTTGCGATTTGGGAAGCTGCCACTCTGCCTGTTCATTTGCATTATTTTGACGGCGGTGACCGTGGTAACCACGGCGCACCATACCCGTTTACTGACCGCTCAGCGCGAACAACTGGTGCTGGAGCGAGATGCTTTAGACATTGAATGGCGCAACCTGATCCTTGAAGAGAATGCGCTCGGCGACCATAGCCGGGTGGAAAGGATAGCCACGGAAAAGCTGCAAATGCAGCATGTTGATCCGTCACAAGAAAATATCGTAGTGCAAAAATAAGGATAAACGCGACGCATGAAAGCAGCGGCGAAAACGCAGAAACCAAAACGTCAGGAAGAACATGCCAACTTTATCAGTTGGCGTTTTGCGTTGTTATGCGGCTGTATTCTCCTGGCGCTGGCTTTTCTGCTCGGACGCGTAGCGTGGTTACAAGTTATCTCCCCGGATATGCTGGTGAAAGAGGGCGACATGCGTTCTCTTCGCGTTCAGCAAGTTTCCACCTCCCGCGGCATGATTACTGACCGTTCTGGTCGCCCGTTAGCGGTGAGTGTGCCAGTAAAAGCGATTTGGGCTGACCCGAAAGAAGTGCATGACGCTGGCGGTATCAGCGTCGGTGACCGCTGGAAGGCGCTGGCTAACGCGCTCAATATTCCGCTGGATCAGCTCTCAGCCCGCATTAACGCCAACCCGAAAGGGCGCTTTATTTATCTGGCGCGTCAGGTAAACCCTGACATGGCGGACTACATCAAAAAACTGAAACTGCCGGGAATTCATCTGCGTGAAGAATCTCGCCGTTATTATCCATCCGGCGAAGTGACTGCTCACCTCATCGGCTTTACTAACGTCGATAGCCAAGGGATTGAGGGGGTCGAGAAGAGTTTCGATAAATGGCTTACCGGGCAGCCGGGTGAGCGCATTGTGCGTAAAGACCGCTATGGTCGCGTAATTGAAGATATTTCTTCTACTGACAGCCAGGCAGCGCACAACCTGACGCTGAGTATTGATGAACGCCTGCAGGCGCTGGTTTATCGCGAACTGAACAACGCAGTGGCCTTTAACAAGGCTGAATCTGGTAGCGCCGTGCTGGTGGATGTCAACACCGGTGAAGTGCTGGCGATGGCTAACAGCCCGTCATACAACCCAAATAATCTGAGCGGCACGCCGAAAGAAGCGATGCGTAACCGTACCATCACCGACGTGTTTGAACCGGGCTCAACGGTTAAACCGATGGTGGTGATGACCGCGTTGCAACGTGGCGTGGTGCGGGAAAACTCGGTACTCAATACCGTTCCTTATCGAATTAACGGCCACGAAATCAAAGACGTGGCACGCTACAGCGAATTAACCCTGACCGGGGTATTACAGAAGTCGAGTAACGTCGGTGTTTCCAAACTGGCGTTAGCGATGCCGTCCTCAGCGTTAGTAGATACTTACTCACGTTTTGGGCTGGGAAAAGCGACCAATTTGGGGTTGGTCGGAGAACGCAGTGGCTTATATCCTCAAAAACAACGGTGGTCTGACATAGAGAGGGCCACCTTCTCTTTCGGCTACGGGCTAATGGTAACACCGTTACAGTTAGCGCGAGTCTACGCAACTATCGGCAGCTACGGCATTTATCGCCCACTGTCGATTACCAAAGTTGACCCCCCGGTTCCCGGTGAACGTGTCTTCCCGGAATCCATTGTTCGCACCGTGGTGCATATGATGGAAAGCGTGGCGCTACCGGGCGGCGGCGGCGTGAAGGCGGCGATTAAAGGCTATCGTATCGCCATTAAAACCGGTACCGCGAAAAAGGTCGGGCCGGATGGTCGCTACATCAATAAATATATTGCTTATACCGCAGGCGTTGCGCCTGCGAGTCAGCCGCGCTTCGCGCTGGTTGTTGTTATCAACGATCCGCAGGCGGGTAAATACTACGGCGGCGCCGTTTCCGCGCCGGTCTTTGGTGCCATCATGGGCGGCGTATTGCGTACCATGAACATCGAGCCGGATGCGCTGACAACAGGCGATAAAAATGAATTTGTGATTAATCAAGGCGAGGGTACAGGTGGCAGATCGTAATTTGCGCGACCTTCTTGCTCCGTGGGTGCCAGACGCACCTTCGCGAGCACTGCGAGAGATGACACTCGACAGCCGTGTGGCTGCGGCGGGCGATCTCTTTGTAGCTGTAGTAGGTCATCAGGCGGACGGGCGTCGATATATCCCGCAGGCGATAGCGCAAGGTGTGGCTGCCATTATTGCAGAGGCGAAAGATGAGGCGACCGACGGTGAAATCCGTGAAATGCACGGCGTACCGGTCATCTATCTCAGCCAGCTCAACGAGCGTTTATCTGCACTGGCGGGCCGCTTTTACCATGAACCCTCTGACAATTTACGTCTCGTGGGCGTAACGGGCACCAACGGCAAAACCACGACTACCCAGCTGTTGGCGCAGTGGAGTCAACTGCTTGGCGAAACCAGCGCGGTAATGGGCACCGTTGGTAACGGCCTGCTGGGGAAAGTGATCCCGACAGAAAATACAACCGGTTCGGCAGTCGATGTTCAGCATGAGCTGGCGGGGCTGGTGGATCAGGGCGCGACTTTTTGCGCAATGGAAGTTTCATCCCACGGGCTGGTACAACACCGTGTGGCGGCATTGAAATTTGCGGCGTCGGTCTTTACCAACTTAAGCCGCGATCACCTTGATTATCATGGTGATATGGAACACTACGAAGCCGCGAAATGGCTGCTTTATTCTGCACATCATTGCGGTCAGGCGATTATTAACGCCGACGATGAAGTGGGCCGCCGCTGGCTGGCAAAACTGCCGGACGCGGTTGCGGTATCAATGGAAGATCATATCAATCCGAACTGTCACGGACGCTGGTTGAAAGCGACCGACGTGAACTATCACGACAGCGGTGCGACCATTCGCTTTAGCTCGAGTTGGGGCGATGGGGAAATTGAAAGTCGCCTGATGGGCGCATTCAACGTCAGCAACCTGCTGTTGGCGCTGGCGACACTGCTGGCACTCGGCTATCCGCTGGCTGATTTGCTGAAAACCGCCGCGCGTCTGCAACCGGTTTGCGGACGTATGGAAGTGTTCACTGCACCAGGCAAACCGACGGTGGTGGTGGATTACGCGCATACGCCGGATGCACTGGAAAAAGCCTTACAGGCGGCGCGCCTGCACTGTGCGGGCAAGCTGTGGTGCGTCTTTGGCTGCGGTGGCGATCGTGATAAAGGCAAACGTCCACTGATGGGCGCAATTGCTGAAGAGTTTGCTGACGTGGTGGTGGTGACGGACGATAACCCGCGTACCGAAGAGCCTCGTGCCATCATCAACGATATTCTGGCGGGAATGTTAGATGCCGGATATGCCAAAGTGATGGAAGGCCGTGCTGAAGCGGTGACTTGCGCCGTTATGCAGGCTAAAGAGAATGATGTGGTACTGGTCGCGGGCAAAGGCCATGAGGATTACCAGATTGTTGGCAATCAGCGTCTGGACTACTCCGATCGCGTCACGGTGGCGCGTCTGCTGGGGGTGATTGCATGATTAGCGTAACCCTTAGCCAACTTACCGATATTCTCAACGGTGAACTGCAAGGTGCAGATATTACCCTTGATGCTGTAACCACTGACACGCGAAAACTGACGCCGGGCTGCCTGTTTGTTGCCCTGAAAGGCGAACGTTTCGATGCTCATGATTTTGCCGACCAGGCGAAAGCTGGCGGCGCAGGCGCACTACTGGTTAGCCGTCCGCTGGATATCGATCTGCCGCAGTTAATCGTCAAGGATACGCGTCTGGCGTTTGGTGAACTGGCTGCATGGGTTCGCCAGCAAGTTCCGGCGCGCGTGGTTGCTCTGACAGGTTCCTCCGGCAAAACATCCGTTAAAGAGATGACGGCGGCAATTTTAAACCAGTGCGGCAACACACTTTATACGGCAGGCAATCTCAATAACGACATCGGTGTACCGATGACGCTGTTGCGCTTAACGCCGGAATACGATTACGCAGTTATTGAACTTGGCGCGAACCATCAGGGTGAAATTGCCTGGACTGTGAGTCTGACTCGCCCGGAAGCGGCGCTGGTCAACAACCTGGCAGCGGCGCATCTGGAAGGTTTTGGCTCGCTTGCGGGTGTCGCGAAAGCGAAAGGTGAAATCTTTAGCGGCCTGCCGGAAAACGGTATCGCCATTATGAACGCCGACAACAACGACTGGTTGAACTGGCAGAGCGTAATTGGCTCACGCAAAGTGTGGCGTTTCTCACCTAATGCCGCCAACAGCGATTTCACCGCCACCAATATCCATGTAACCTCGCACGGTACGGAATTTACCCTGCAAACCCCTACAGGTAGCGTCGATGTTCTGCTGCCGTTGCCGGGGCGTCACAATATTGCGAATGCGCTGGCAGCCGCTGCGCTCTCCATGTCTGTGGGCGCAACGCTTGATGCTATCAAAGCGGGGCTGGTAAATCTGAAAGCTGTTCCAGGCCGTCTGTTCCCCATAAAACTGGCAGAAAACCAGTTGCTGCTCGACGACTCCTACAACGCCAATGTCGGTTCAATGACCGCCGCTGTTCAGGTTCTGGCTGAAATGCCGGGCTACCGCGTGCTGGTGGTGGGCGATATGGCGGAACTGGGCGCTGAAAGCGAAGCCTGCCATGTACAGGTGGGCGAAGCGGCAAAAGCTGCTGGTATTGACTGCGTGTTAAGTGTGGGTAAACAAAGCCATGCTATCAGCACCGCCAGCGGCGTTGGCGAACATTTTTCCGATAAAACTGCGCTTATCGCGCGTCTTAAATCACTGATTGCTGAGCAACAGGTAATTACGATTTTAGTTAAGGGTTCACGTAGTGCTGCCATGGAAGAGGTAGTACGCGCTTTACAGGAGAATGGGACATGTTAGTTTGGCTGGCCGAACATTTGGTCAAATATTATTCCGGCTTTAACGTCTTTTCCTATCTGACGTTTCGCGCCATCGTCAGCCTGCTGACCGCGCTGTTCATCTCATTGTGGATGGGCCCGCGTATGATTGCTCATTTGCAAAAACTTTCCTTTGGTCAGGTGGTGCGTAACGACGGTCCTGAATCACACTTCAGCAAGCGCGGTACACCGACCATGGGCGGGATAATGATCCTGACGGCGATTGTGATCTCCGTGCTGCTGTGGGCTTACCCGTCCAATCCGTACGTCTGGTGCGTACTGGTGGTGCTGGTAGGTTACGGTGTTATTGGCTTTGTTGATGATTATCGCAAAGTGGTGCGTAAAGACACCAAGGGCCTGATTGCCCGTTGGAAGTATTTCTGGATGTCGGTCATTGCACTGGGTGTTGCCTTCGCGCTGTACCTTGCCGGCAAAGACACGCCCGCAACGCAGTTGGTGGTTCCGTTCTTTAAAGATGTGATGCCGCAACTGGGGCTGTTCTACATTCTGCTGGCTTACTTTGTCATTGTGGGTACTGGCAACGCGGTAAACCTGACCGATGGTCTCGACGGTCTGGCAATTATGCCGACCGTATTTGTCGCCGGTGGTTTTGCGCTGGTGGCGTGGGCGACCGGCAACATGAACTTTGCCAGCTATTTACACATACCGTATCTACGACACGCCGGGGAACTGGTCATTGTCTGTACCGCGATAGTCGGGGCAGGGCTGGGCTTCCTGTGGTTTAACACCTATCCGGCGCAGGTCTTTATGGGCGATGTAGGTTCGCTGGCGTTAGGTGGTGCGTTAGGTATTATCGCCGTACTGCTGCGTCAGGAATTCCTGCTGGTGATTATGGGGGGCGTGTTCGTGGTAGAAACTCTTTCCGTCATCCTGCAGGTCGGCTCCTTTAAACTGCGCGGACAACGTATTTTCCGCATGGCACCGATTCATCACCACTATGAACTGAAAGGCTGGCCGGAACCGCGCGTCATTGTGCGTTTCTGGATTATTTCGCTGATGCTGGTCCTGATTGGTCTGGCAACGCTGAAGGTACGTTAATCATGGCTGATTACCAGGGTAAAAATGTCGTCATTATCGGCCTGGGCCTCACCGGGCTTTCCTGCGTGGACTTTTTCCTCGCTCGCGGTGTGACGCCGCGCGTTATGGATACGCGTATGACACCGCCTGGCCTGGATAAATTACCCGAAGCCGTAGAACGCCACACGGGCGGTCTGAATGATGAATGGCTGATGGCGGCAGATCTGATTGTCGCCAGTCCCGGTATTGCACTGGCGCATCCATCCTTAAGCGCTGCCGCTGATGTCGGAATCGAAATCGTTGGCGATATCGAGCTGTTCTGTCGTGAAGCACAAGCACCGATTGTGGCGATCACCGGTTCTAACGGCAAAAGCACGGTCACCACGCTAGTGGGTGAAATGGCGAAAGCGGCGGGGGTTAACGTTGGTGTGGGGGGCAATATTGGCCTGCCTGCGTTGATGCTGTTGGATGATGAGTGCGAACTGTACGTGCTGGAACTGTCGAGTTTCCAGCTGGAAACCACTTCCAGCTTACAAGCGGTGGCGGCGACCATTCTGAACGTGACTGAAGATCATATGGATCGCTATCCGTTTGGTTTACAACAGTATCGTGCAGCAAAACTGCGCATTTACGAAAACGCAAAAGTTTGCGTGGTTAATGCTGATGATGCCTTAACAATGCCGATTCGCGGTGCGGATGAACGCTGCGTCAGCTTTGGCGTCAACATGGGCGACTATCACCTGAATCATCAGCAGGGCGAAACCTGGCTGCGGGTGAAAGGCGAGAAAGTGCTGAACGTGAAAGAAATGAAACTTTCCGGGCAGCATAACTACACCAATGCGCTGGCGGCGCTGGCGCTGGCAGATGCCGCAGGGTTACCGCGTGCCAGCAGCCTGAAAGCGTTAACCACATTCACTGGTCTGCCGCATCGCTTTGAAGTTGTGCTGGAGCATAACGGTGTGCGCTGGGTTAACGATTCAAAAGCGACCAACGTCGGCAGTACGGAAGCGGCGCTGAATGGCCTGCATGTAGACGGCACGCTGCATTTGTTGCTGGGTGGCGATGGTAAATCGGCGGACTTTAGCCCACTGGCGCGTTACCTGAATGGCGATAATGTACGTCTGTATTGTTTCGGTCGGGACGGCGCGCAGCTGGCGGCGCTACGCCCGGAAGTGGCAGAACAAACCGAAACCATGGAACAGGCGATGCGCTTGCTTGCTCCGCGTGTTCAGCCGGGCGATATGGTTCTGCTCTCCCCGGCCTGTGCCAGCCTTGATCAATTCAAGAACTTTGAACAACGAGGCAATGAGTTTGCCCGTCTGGCGAAGGAGTTAGGTTGATGCGTTTATCTCTCCCTCGCCTGAAAATGCCGCGCCTGCCAGGATTCAGTATTCTGGTCTGGATCTCCACGGCGCTAAAGGGCTGGGTGATGGGCTCGCGGGAAAAAGATACCGACAGCCTGATCATGTACGATCGCACCTTACTGTGGCTGACCTTCGGCCTCGCGGCGATTGGCTTTATCATGGTGACCTCGGCGTCAATGCCCATAGGGCAACGCTTAACCAACGATCCGTTCTTCTTCGCGAAGCGTGATGGCGTCTATCTGATCCTGGCATTCATTCTGGCGATCATTACGCTGCGTCTGCCGATGGAGTTCTGGCAACGCTACAGTGCCACGATGCTGCTTGGATCTATCATCCTGCTGATGATCGTTCTGGTAGTGGGTAGCTCGGTTAAAGGAGCATCGCGTTGGATCGATCTCGGTTTGCTGCGTATCCAGCCTGCGGAGCTGACAAAACTGTCGCTGTTTTGCTATATCGCCAACTATCTGGTGCGTAAAGGCGACGAAGTACGTAATAACCTGCGCGGCTTTCTGAAACCGATGGGCGTAATTCTGGTGTTGGCAGTGTTACTGCTGGCACAGCCAGACCTTGGTACGGTGGTGGTGTTGTTTGTGACTACGCTGGCGATGTTGTTCCTGGCGGGAGCGAAATTGTGGCAGTTCATTGCCATTATCGGTATGGGCATTTCAGCGGTTGTGTTGCTGATCCTCGCCGAACCGTACCGTATCCGCCGTGTTACCGCATTCTGGAATCCGTGGGAAGATCCCTTTGGCAGCGGCTATCAGTTAACGCAATCGTTGATGGCGTTTGGTCGCGGTGAACTGTGGGGACAAGGTTTAGGTAACTCGGTACAAAAACTGGAGTATCTGCCGGAAGCGCACACTGACTTTATTTTCGCCATTATCGGCGAAGAACTGGGATATGTCGGTGTGGTGCTGGCACTTTTAATGGTATTCTTCGTCGCTTTTCGCGCGATGTCGATTGGCCGCAAAGCATTAGAAATTGACCACCGTTTTTCCGGTTTTCTCGCCTGTTCTATTGGTATCTGGTTTAGTTTTCAGGCGCTGGTTAACGTAGGCGCGGCGGCGGGGATGTTACCGACCAAAGGTCTGACATTGCCGCTGATCAGTTACGGTGGTTCGAGCTTACTGATTATGTCGACAGCCATCATGATGCTGTTGCGTATTGATTATGAAACGCGTCTGGAGAAAGCGCAGGCGTTTGTACGAGGTTCACGATGAGTGGTCAAGGAAAGCGATTAATGGTGATGGCAGGCGGAACCGGTGGACATGTATTCCCGGGGCTGGCGGTTGCGCACCATCTAATGGCTCAGGGTTGGCAACTTCGCTGGCTGGGGACTGCCGACCGTATGGAAGCGGACTTAGTGCCAAAACATGGCATCGAAATTGATTTCATTCGTATCTCTGGTCTGCGTGGAAAAGGTATAAAAGCACTGATAGCTGCGCCGCTGCGTATCTTCAACGCCTGGCGTCAGGCGCGGGCGATTATGAAAGCGTACAAACCTGACGTGGTGCTCGGTATGGGCGGCTATGTATCAGGTCCAGGTGGTCTGGCCGCGTGGTCGTTAGGCATTCCGGTTGTACTTCATGAACAAAACGGTATTGCGGGCTTAACCAATAAATGGCTGGCGAAGATTGCTACCAAAGTGATGCAGGCGTTTCCAGGTGCTTTCCCTAATGCGGAAGTGGTGGGTAACCCGGTGCGTACCGATGTGCTGGCGCTGCCGTTGCCGCAGCAACGTTTGGCAGGACGTGAAGGTCCGGTTCGTGTGTTGGTAGTGGGTGGTTCCCAGGGCGCACGCATTCTTAACCAGACAATGCCGCAGGTTGCTGCGAAACTGGGTGATTCAGTCACTATCTGGCATCAGAGCGGCAAAGGTTCGCAACAATCCGTTGAACAGGCGTATGCCGAAGCGGGACAACCGCAGCATAAAGTGACGGAATTTATTGATGATATGGCGGCGGCGTATGCGTGGGCGGATGTCGTCGTTTGCCGCTCCGGTGCGTTAACGGTGAGTGAAATCGCCGCGGCAGGACTACCGGCGTTGTTTGTGCCGTTTCAACATAAAGACCGTCAGCAATACTGGAATGCGCTACCGCTGGAAAAAGCGGGCGCAGCCAAAATTATCGAGCAGTCACAGCTTAGCGTGGATGCTGTCGCCAACACCCTGGCCGGGTGGTCGCGAGAAACCTTATTAACCATGGCAGAACGCGCCCGCGCTGCATCCATTCCGGATGCCACCGAGCGAGTGGCAAATGAAGTGAGCCGGGCTGCCCGGGCGTAATTGTAGCGATGCCTTTTGCATCGTATGAATTTAAGAAGTTAATGGCGTAAAGAATGAATACACAACAATTGGCAAAACTGCGTTCCATCGTGCCCGAAATGCGTCGCGTTCGGCACATACATTTTGTCGGCATCGGTGGTGCCGGTATGGGCGGTATTGCCGAAGTTCTGGCCAATGAAGGTTATCAGATCAGTGGTTCCGATTTAGCGCCAAATCCGGTCACGCAGCAGTTAATGAATCTGGGAGCGACGATTTATTTCAACCATCGCCCGGAAAACGTACGTGATGCCAGCGTGGTCGTTGTTTCCAGCGCGATTTCTGCCGATAACCCGGAAATTGTCGCAGCTCATGAAGCGCGTATTCCGGTGATCCGTCGTGCCGAAATGCTGGCTGAGTTAATGCGTTTTCGTCATGGCATCGCCATTGCCGGAACGCACGGCAAAACGACAACCACCGCGATGGTTTCCAGCATCTACGCAGAAGCGGGGCTCGACCCAACCTTCGTTAACGGCGGGCTGGTAAAAGCTGCGGGGGTTCATGCGCGTTTGGGGCATGGTCGGTACCTGATTGCCGAAGCAGATGAGAGTGATGCATCGTTCCTGCATCTGCAACCGATGGTGGCGATTGTCACCAATATCGAAGCCGACCACATGGATACCTACCAGGGCGACTTTGAGAATTTAAAACAGACTTTTATTAATTTTCTGCACAACCTGCCGTTTTACGGTCGCGCGGTGATGTGTGTTGATGATCCGGTGATCCGCGAATTGTTACCGCGTGTGGGGCGTCAGACCACGACTTACGGCTTCAGCGAAGATGCCGACGTGCGTGTAGAAGATTATCAGCAGATTGGCCCGCAGGGGCACTTTACGCTGCTGCGCCAGGACAAAGAGCCGATGCGCGTCACCCTGAATGCGCCAGGTCGTCATAACGCGCTGAACGCCGCAGCTGCGGTTGCGGTTGCTACGGAAGAGGGAATTGACGACGAGGCTATTTTGCGTGCGCTGGAGAGCTTCCAGGGGACGGGGCGCCGTTTCGATTTCCTCGGTGAATTCCCGCTGGAGCCAGTGAATGGTAAAAGCGGTACGGCAATGCTGGTCGATGACTACGGCCACCACCCGACGGAAGTGGACGCCACTATTAAAGCGGCGCGTGCAGGCTGGCCGGATAAAAACCTGGTAATGCTGTTTCAGCCGCACCGTTTTACCCGTACGCGCGACCTGTATGATGATTTCGCCAATGTGCTGACGCAGGTTGATACCCTGTTGATGCTGGAAGTGTATCCGGCTGGCGAAGCGCCAATTCCGGGAGCGGACAGCCGTTCGCTGTGTCGCACAATTCGTGGACGTGGGAAAATTGATCCCATTCTGGTGCCGGACCCGGCGCAGGTAGCCGAGATGCTGGCACCGGTATTAACCGGTAACGACCTGATTCTCGTTCAGGGGGCTGGTAATATCGGAAAAATTGCTCGTTCTTTAGCTGAAATCAAACTGAAGCCGCAAACTCCGGAGGAAGAACAACATGACTGATAAAATCGCGGTCCTGTTGGGCGGGACCTCCGCTGAGCGGGAAGTTTCTCTGAATTCTGGCGCAGCGGTGTTAGCCGGGCTGCGTGAAGGCGGTATTGACGCGTATCCTGTCGACCCGAAAGAAGTCGACGTGGCGCAACTGAAGTCGATGGGTTTTCAGAAAGTGTTTATCGCGCTACACGGTCGCGGCGGTGAAGATGGTACGCTGCAGGGCATGCTCGAGCTGATGGGCTTGCCTTATACCGGCAGCGGAGTGATGGCATCTGCGCTTTCAATGGATAAACTACGCAGCAAACTTCTGTGGCAGGGTGCCGGTTTACCGGTCGCGCCGTGGGTAGCGTTAACCCGCGCAGAGTTTGAAAAAGGCCTTAACGATAAGCAGTTAGCAGAAATTTCTTCTCTGGGTTTGCCGGTAATCGTTAAGCCGAGCCGCGAAGGTTCCAGTGTGGGAATGTCAAAAGTAGTAGCAGAAAATGCTCTACAAGATGCATTAAGATTGGCATTTCAGCACGATGAAGAAGTATTGATTGAAAAATGGCTAAGTGGGCCGGAGTTCACGGTTGCGATACTCGGTGAAGAAATTTTACCGTCAATACGTATTCAACCGGCCGGAACCTTCTATGATTATGAGGCGAAGTATCTCTCTGATGAGACACAGTATTTCTGCCCCGCAGGTCTGGAAGCGTCACAAGAGGCCAATTTGCAGGCATTAGTGCTAAAAGCATGGACGACGTTAGGTTGCAAAGGATGGGGACGTATTGACGTTATGCTGGACAGCGATGGACAGTTTTATCTGCTGGAAGCCAATACCTCACCGGGTATGACCAGCCACAGTCTGGTGCCGATGGCGGCACGTCAGGCAGGTATGAGCTTCTCGCAGTTGGTAGTACGAATTCTGGAACTGGCGGACTAATATGTCGCAGGCTGCTCTGAACACGCGAAATAGCGAAGAAGAGGTTTCTTCTCGCCGCAATAATGGAACGCGTCTGGCGGGGATCCTTTTCCTGCTGACCGTTTTAACGACAGTGTTGGTGAGCGGCTGGGTCGTGTTGGGCTGGATGGAAGATGCGCAACGCCTGCCGCTCTCAAAGCTGGTGTTGACCGGTGAACGCCATTACACGCGTAATGACGATATCCGGCAGTCGATCCTGGCATTGGGTGAGCCAGGCACCTTTATGACCCAGGATGTCAACATCATCCAGACGCAAATAGAACAACGCCTGCCGTGGATTAAGCAGGTGAGCGTCAGAAAGCAGTGGCCTGATGAATTGAAGATTCATCTGGTTGAATATGTGCCGATTGCGCGGTGGAATGATCAACATATGGTAGACGCGGAAGGAAACACCTTCAGCGTGCCGCCAGATCGCACCAGCAAGCAGGTGCTTCCAATGCTGTATGGCCCGGAAGGCAGCGCCAATGAAGTGTTGCAGGGCTATCGCGAAATGGGGCAGATGCTGGCAAAGGACAGATTTACTCTGAAGGAAGCGGCGATGACCGCGCGACGTTCCTGGCAGTTGACGCTGAATAACGATATTAAGCTCAATCTTGGCCGGGGCGATACGATGAAACGTTTGGCTCGCTTTGTAGAACTTTATCCGGTTTTACAGCAGCAGGCGCAAACCGATGGCAAACGGATTAGCTACGTTGATTTGCGTTATGACTCTGGAGCGGCAGTAGGCTGGGCGCCCTTGCCGCCAGAGGAATCTACTCAGCAACAAAATCAGGCACAGGCAGAACAACAATGATCAAGGCGACGGACAGAAAACTGGTAGTAGGACTGGAGATTGGTACCGCGAAGGTTGCCGCTTTAGTAGGGGAAGTTCTGCCCGACGGTATGGTCAATATCATTGGCGTGGGCAGCTGCCCGTCGCGTGGTATGGATAAAGGCGGGGTGAACGACCTCGAATCCGTGGTCAAGTGCGTACAACGCGCCATTGACCAGGCTGAATTGATGGCAGATTGTCAGATCTCTTCGGTATATCTGGCGCTTTCTGGTAAGCACATCAGCTGCCAGAATGAAATTGGTATGGTGCCTATTTCTGAAGAAGAAGTGACGCAAGAAGATGTGGAAAACGTCGTCCATACCGCGAAATCGGTGCGTGTGCGCGATGAGCATCGTGTGCTGCATGTGATCCCGCAAGAGTATGCGATTGACTATCAGGAAGGGATCAAGAATCCGGTAGGACTTTCGGGCGTGCGGATGCAGGCAAAAGTGCACCTGATCACATGTCACAACGATATGGCGAAAAACATCGTCAAAGCGGTTGAACGTTGTGGGCTGAAAGTTGACCAACTGATATTTGCCGGTCTGGCATCAAGTTATTCGGTATTGACGGAAGATGAACGTGAACTGGGTGTCTGCGTCGTCGATATCGGTGGTGGTACAATGGATATCGCCGTTTATACCGGTGGGGCATTGCGCCACACGAAGGTAATTCCTTATGCTGGCAATGTCGTGACCAGTGATATCGCTTACGCCTTTGGCACACCGCCAAGTGACGCCGAAGCGATTAAAGTTCGCCACGGTTGTGCGCTGGGCTCCATCGTTGGAAAAGATGAGAGCGTGGAAGTGCCGAGCGTAGGCGGTCGTCCGCCGCGGAGTCTGCAACGTCAGACCCTGGCAGAGGTGATCGAGCCACGCTATACCGAGCTGCTCAATCTGGTCAACGAAGAGATATTGCAGTTGCAGGAAAAGCTTCGCCAACAAGGGGTTAAACATCACCTGGCGGCAGGCATTGTATTAACCGGTGGCGCAGCGCAGATCGAAGGTCTTGCAGCCTGTGCTCAGCGCGTGTTTCATACGCAAGTGCGTATCGGCGCGCCGCTGAACATTACCGGTTTAACGGATTATGCTCAGGAGCCGTATTATTCGACGGCGGTGGGATTGCTTCACTATGGGAAAGAGTCACATCTTAACGGTGAAGCTGAAGTAGAAAAACGTGTTACAGCATCAGTTGGCTCGTGGATCAAGCGACTCAATAGTTGGCTGCGAAAAGAGTTTTAATTTTTATGAGGCCGACGATGATTACGGCCTCAGGCGACAGGCACAAATCGGAGAGAAACTATGTTTGAACCAATGGAACTTACCAATGACGCGGTGATTAAAGTCATCGGCGTCGGCGGCGGCGGCGGTAATGCTGTTGAACACATGGTGCGTGAGCGCATTGAAGGTGTTGAATTCTTCGCGGTAAATACCGATGCACAAGCGCTGCGTAAAACAGCGGTTGGACAGACGATTCAAATCGGTAGCGGTATCACCAAAGGACTGGGCGCTGGCGCTAATCCAGAAGTTGGCCGCAATGCGGCTGATGAGGATCGCGATGCACTGCGTGCGGCGCTGGAAGGTGCAGACATGGTCTTTATTGCTGCGGGTATGGGTGGTGGTACCGGTACAGGTGCAGCACCAGTCGTCGCTGAAGTGGCAAAAGATTTGGGTATCCTGACCGTTGCTGTCGTCACTAAGCCTTTCAACTTTGAAGGCAAGAAGCGTATGGCATTCGCGGAGCAGGGGATCACTGAACTGTCCAAGCATGTGGACTCTCTGATCACTATCCCGAACGACAAACTGCTGAAAGTTCTGGGCCGTGGTATCTCCCTGCTGGATGCGTTTGGCGCAGCGAACGATGTACTGAAAGGCGCTGTGCAAGGTATCGCCGAACTGATTACTCGTCCGGGTTTGATGAACGTGGACTTTGCAGACGTACGCACCGTAATGTCTGAAATGGGCTACGCAATGATGGGTTCTGGTGTGGCGAGCGGTGAAGACCGTGCGGAAGAAGCTGCTGAAATGGCTATCTCTTCTCCGCTGCTGGAAGATATCGACCTGTCTGGCGCACGCGGCGTGCTGGTAAACATCACAGCGGGCTTCGACCTGCGTCTGGATGAGTTCGAAACGGTAGGTAACACCATCCGTGCATTTGCTTCCGACAACGCGACCGTGGTTATCGGTACTTCTCTTGACCCGGATATGAATGACGAGCTGCGCGTAACTGTTGTTGCGACAGGTATCGGCATGGACAAACGTCCTGAAATCACTCTGGTGACCAATAAGCAGGTTCAGCAGCCAGTGATGGATCGCTACCAGCAGCACGGTATGGCTCCGCTGACCCAGGAGCAGAAGCCGGTTGCTAAAGTCGTGAATGACAATGCGCCGCAAACTGCGAAAGAGCCGGATTATCTGGATATCCCAGCATTCCTGCGTAAGCAAGCTGATTAAGAATTGACTGGAATTTGGGTTTCGAGGCTCTTTGTGCTAAACTGGCCCGCCGAATGTATAGTACACTTCGGTTGGATAGGTAATTTGGCGAGATAATACGATGATCAAACAAAGGACACTTAAACGTATCGTTCAGGCGACGGGTGTCGGTTTACATACCGGCAAGAAAGTCACCCTGACGTTACGCCCTGCGCCGGCCAACACCGGGGTCATCTATCGTCGCACCGACTTGAATCCACCGGTAGATTTCCCGGCCGATGCCAAATCTGTGCGTGATACCATGCTCTGTACGTGTCTGGTCAACGAGCATGATGTACGGATTTCAACCGTAGAGCACCTCAATGCTGCTCTCGCGGGCCTGGGCATCGATAACATTGTTATCGAAGTTAACGCGCCGGAAATCCCGATCATGGACGGCAGCGCCGCTCCGTTTGTATACCTGCTGCTTGACGCCGGTATCGACGAGTTGAACTGCGCCAAGAAATTTGTTCGCATTAAAGAGACTGTTCGTGTCGAAGATGGCGATAAGTGGGCTGAATTTAAACCGTACAATGGTTTTTCGCTGGATTTCACCATCGATTTTAACCATCCGGCTATTGATTCCAGCAACCAGCGCTATGCGATGAACTTCTCCGCTGATGCGTTTATGCGCCAGATCAGCCGTGCGCGTACGTTCGGTTTCATGCGTGATATCGAATATCTGCAGTCCCGTGGTTTGTGCCTGGGCGGCAGCTTCGATTGTGCCATCGTTGTTGACGATTATCGCGTACTGAACGAAGACGGCCTGCGTTTTGAAGACGAATTTGTGCGTCACAAAATGCTCGATGCGATCGGTGACTTGTTCATGTGTGGTCACAATATTATTGGTGCATTTACCGCTTATAAATCCGGTCATGCACTGAATAACAAACTGCTGCAGGCTGTCCTGGCGAAACAGGAAGCCTGGGAATATGTGACCTTCCAGGACGACGCAGAACTGCCGTTGGCCTTCAAAGCGCCTTCAGCCGTACTGGCATAACGACATTTATACTGTCGTATAAAATTCGACTGGCAAATCTGGCACTCTCTCCGGCCAGGTGAACCAGTCGTTTTTTTTTGAATTTTATAAGAGCTATAAAAAACGGTGCGAACGCTGTTTTCTTAAGCACTTTTACGCACAACTTATCTTCATTCGTGCTGTGGACTTCAGGCTTTAATGATAAGATTTGTGCGCTAAATACGTTTGAATACGATCGGGATGGCAATAACGTGAGTGGAATACTGACGCGCTGGCGACAGTTTGGTAAACGCTACTTCTGGCCGCATCTCTTATTAGGGATGGTCGCGGCGAGTTTAGGTTTGCCTGCACTCAGCAATGCCGCCGAACCAAACGCGCCCGCAAAAGCGACAACCCGCAACCACGAGCCTTCAGCCAAAGTTAACTTTGGTCAATTGGCCTTGCTGGAAGCCAACACGCGCCGCCCGAATTCGAACTATTCCGTTGATTACTGGCATCAACATGCCATTCGCACGGTAATCCGCCATCTTTCCTTCGCAATGGCACCGCAAACGCTGCCCGTTGCTGAAGAATCTTTGCCTCTTCAGGCGCAACATCTTGCATTACTGGATACGCTCAGCGCGCTGCTGACCCAGGAAGGCACGCCGTCTGAAAAGGGTTATCGCATTGATTATGCGCATTTTACCCCACAAGCAAAATTCAGCACGCCCGTCTGGATAAGCCAGGCGCAAGGCATCCGTGCTGGCCCTCAACGCCTCAGCTAACAACAATAAACCTTTACTTCATTTTATTAACTCCGCAACGCGGGGCGTTTGAGATTTTATTATGCTAATCAAATTATTAACTAAAGTTTTCGGTAGTCGTAACGATCGCACCCTGCGCCGGATGCGCAAAGTGGTCAACATCATCAATGCCATGGAACCGGAGATTGAAAAACTCTCCGACGAAGAACTGAAAGGAAAAACGGCAGAGTTCCGCGCGCGTCTGGAAAAAGGCGAAGTGCTGGAAAACTTGATCCCGGAAGCCTTCGCCGTGGTGCGTGAAGCCAGTAAGCGTGTTTTTGGCATGCGCCACTTCGACGTACAGCTGCTCGGCGGTATGGTTCTTAATGAACGCTGCATCGCCGAAATGCGTACCGGTGAAGGTAAAACCCTGACCGCAACGCTGCCTGCTTACCTGAACGCACTAACCGGTAAAGGCGTGCACGTCGTTACCGTCAACGACTACCTGGCGCAACGTGACGCTGAAAACAACCGTCCGCTGTTTGAATTCCTTGGCCTGACTGTCGGTATCAACCTGCCGGGCATGCCAGCACCGGCAAAGCGTGAAGCCTACGCTGCTGATATCACTTACGGTACGAACAACGAATACGGCTTTGACTACCTGCGTGACAACATGGCGTTCAGTCCTGAAGAACGTGTACAGCGTAAACTGCACTATGCGCTGGTGGACGAAGTGGACTCCATCCTCATCGATGAAGCGCGTACACCGCTGATCATTTCCGGCCCGGCAGAAGACAGCTCGGAAATGTATAAACGCGTGAATAAAATTATTCCGCACCTGATCCGTCAGGAAAAAGAAGACTCCGAAACCTTCCAGGGCGAAGGCCACTTCTCGGTGGATGAAAAATCTCGCCAGGTGAACCTGACCGAACGTGGTCTGGTCCTGATTGAAGAACTGCTGGTTAAAGAAGGCATCATGGATGAAGGAGAGTCTCTGTACTCTCCGGCCAACATCATGCTGATGCACCACGTAACGGCGGCGCTGCGCGCTCATGCGCTGTTTACCCGTGACGTCGACTACATCGTTAAAGATGGTGAAGTTATCATCGTTGACGAACACACCGGTCGTACCATGCAGGGCCGTCGCTGGTCCGATGGTCTGCACCAGGCTGTGGAAGCGAAAGAAGGTGTGCAGATCCAGAACGAAAACCAAACGCTGGCTTCGATCACCTTCCAGAACTACTTCCGTCTGTATGAAAAACTGGCGGGGATGACTGGTACTGCTGATACCGAAGCTTTCGAATTCAGCTCCATCTATAAGCTGGATACTGTCGTTGTTCCGACCAACCGTCCAATGATTCGTAAAGATCTGCCGGATCTGGTCTACATGACTGAAGCGGAAAAAATTCAGGCGATCATTGAAGATATCAAAGAACGTACTGCGAAAGGCCAGCCGGTGCTGGTGGGTACAATCTCCATCGAAAAATCGGAGCTGGTGTCAAATGAACTGACCAAAGCCGGTATTAAGCACAACGTCCTGAACGCCAAATTCCATGCCAACGAAGCAGCGATTGTTGCTCAGGCAGGTTATCCGGCTGCGGTGACTATCGCGACCAACATGGCGGGTCGTGGTACCGATATTGTGCTCGGTGGTAGCTGGCAGGCAGAAGTTGCCGCGCTGGAAAATCCGACTGCAGAGCAAATTGAAAAAATTAAAGCCGACTGGCAGGTACGTCACGATGCGGTACTGGCAGCAGGTGGCCTGCATATCATCGGTACTGAACGTCACGAATCCCGTCGTATCGATAACCAGCTGCGCGGTCGTTCTGGTCGTCAGGGGGATGCTGGTTCTTCCCGTTTCTATCTGTCGATGGAAGATGCGCTGATGCGTATTTTTGCCTCCGACCGAGTATCCGGCATGATGCGTAAACTAGGTATGAAGCCAGGCGAAGCCATTGAGCACCCGTGGGTGACCAAAGCGATTGCCAACGCCCAGCGTAAAGTTGAAAGCCGTAACTTCGACATTCGTAAGCAACTGCTGGAATATGATGACGTGGCTAACGATCAGCGTCGCGCCATTTACTCCCAGCGTAACGAACTGCTGGATGTCAGCGATATGAGCGAAACCATCAACAGCATTCGTGAAGATGTGTTCAAAGCGACCATTGATGCCTACATTCCGCCACAGTCGCTGGAAGAAATGTGGGATATTCCGGGGCTGCAGGAACGTCTGAAGAACGATTTCGACCTCGATTTGCCAATTGCCGAGTGGCTGGATAAAGAACCAGAACTGCATGAAGAGACGCTGCGTGAGCGCATTCTGGCGCAGTCCATCGAAGTGTATCAGCGTAAAGAAGAAGTGGTTGGTGCTGAGATGATGCGTCACTTCGAGAAAGGCGTCATGCTGCAAACGCTTGACTCTCTGTGGAAAGAGCACCTGGCTGCGATGGACTATCTGCGTCAGGGTATCCACCTGCGTGGCTATGCACAGAAAGATCCGAAGCAGGAATACAAACGTGAATCGTTCTCCATGTTTGCAGCGATGCTGGAGTCGTTAAAATATGAAGTTATCAGCACGCTGAGCAAAGTTCAGGTGCGTATGCCTGAAGAGGTTGAGGAGCTGGAACAACAGCGTCGTATGGAAGCCGAGCGTTTAGCGCAAATGCAGCAGCTTAGCCATCAGGATGACGACTCTGCAGCCGCAGCTGCACTGGCGGCGCAAACCGGTGAACGAAAAGTAGGACGTAACGATCCTTGCCCGTGTGGTTCTGGTAAAAAATACAAGCAGTGCCATGGCCGCCTGCAATAAAAGCTAACTGTTGAAGTAAAAGGCGCAGGATTCTGCGCCTTTTTTATAGGTTTAAGACAATGAAAAAGCTGCAAATTGCGGTAGGTATTATTCGCAACGAGAACAATGAAATCTTTATAACGCGTCGCGCAGCAGATGCGCACATGGCGAATAAACTGGAGTTTCCCGGCGGTAAAATTGAAATGGGCGAAACGCCGGAACAGGCAGTGGTGCGTGAACTTCAGGAAGAAGTCGGGATTACCCCACAACATTTTTCGCTATTTGAAAAACTGGAATATGAATTCCCGGACAGGCATATAACTCTGTGGTTCTGGCTGGTCGAAAGCTGGGAAGGGGAGCCGTGGGGTAAAGAAGGGCAACCCGGTGAGTGGATGTCGCTGGTCGGTCTTAATGCCGATGATTTTCCGCCAGCCAATGAACCGGTAATTGCGAAACTTAAGCGTGTGTATGTCGAATAAGGCGTCACGCTGCATCCGACATTTGCATATGATGCCTGATGCGACGCCGGCGCGTTTTATCAGGCCAGCATCGCATCAGATAGAATGTCACTGCTTTGGCTCTTCGCTCCAGTCATCGCTTTCGGAAAGATCGCCACTGCTGGGGATTCGTTTTTCTTCAGCAGCCCATTCTCCGAGGTCGATCAGCTGACAACGTTTGGAGCAAAATGGCCGAAACGGGCTGATTTCACCCCACACCACCGTTTTCCCGCAGGTTGGGCAATTCACCGTAATAGTTTCTGACATTTTTACTCCTTAGCAACAGGCCAGTTCGAAATCCAGACGTTCTGGTACTTGTCCGTTTTCACTGTCCAGCGGCATAAAACGAATGGCAAAACGGCTCTTATGACCGGAAATTTGCGGATAAAGCTGTGAATCGAGCGACAGATTCAGGCGCAGCAAGTCGGCATCGCCACCGTTATCCTGATAAAAACCATTCAGGCTGGTTTGTTTACGGAAGGGGGCCGACTGGCGAATTAAATCCAGCACCATGGTAAGTGCCTGGGTAAGTGGGTTCAGGCTGGCAATCCAGGTTTCTACCTGGCTGTCGCGCTGCGCCTGGGGTAGATGCAGCCAAATGTGCAATGTAGGTAAATCAAAGCTGCAACAGCCGCCCGGGATGCTCAGTCGCTGACGCACCAGAGCAATCAAACGATCTTCACGTAGAAATTGCCCGATACGCGGCGCGGAAATTAATACGCTCCCCGCCGCTTTTAACTGCTGAATTAATGCTTCAATACGGCTCTGGTCCACGCCGGGCACGCCAATCCAGGTCTGGAGTTTACGTTGCTGCCGGTCAAGTTCTTTCAACAGCTCAGTGCGGACTTCGCCGCGCTCGAAAACATCCAGTAATTCGCTGACATTACGGAAGAAATGCAGCGCGCCAGCGTGGTCAACGATGGGTAAATTAACGGTGAGTTGCTGAATCAAAAACTCAATGCGCAGCCATGTACGCATTTTTTCATTTAGTGGATGTTCAAAAAGGACCTGGGTCTGCATTACGGTTTTTCCTGTGAGACAAACTGCGACGCAAGCTGCAAATAGTGTGCGTGCAGGCGGGCAACATCCGATGCGATAGCATCCGGTGCGCCGTTATTATCAATGACGTCATCTGCCACGGCAAGGCGAGCTTCGCGCGTTGCCTGAGCTGCAAGGATTTGTTCGACATGCTCGCGAGTTACATCGTCGCGCTGCATGGTGCGCTTAAGTTGCGTTTCTGGGCTGACATCCACCACCAGCACTCGATTCGCTTTTTTATACAGTGAGTTTTCTACCAGCAATGGCACAACCCATAGTACATAGGGGGAAGTAGCTTGCTGGATCTGGTGTTGCGTCTCTTGCTGAATCAGCGGATGCAGCAGGGCGTTAAGCCAGTTTTTCTCTTCCGGGTTGGCGAAGATCCGCTCGCGCAAGGCCCGGCGCTGCAATGTTCCATCAGCAGCAATCATGTTAGCGCCAAAGTGATCAGCAATGGCATGTAGCGCAGGTGCACCTGGTTCAACCACCTGACGCGCAATAATATCGGCATCAATGACGTTAATTCCGAGATCAGCAAACGCATTGGCAACGGTACTCTTGCCACTGCCAATGCCTCCCGTTAAGGCAACTATATACCTCATAATTTATATTCCCGGGAATTCATCATGATTATCAAAACGTTAAAAATGAGCGCACGAAAGCGAAATTGATGAAACGTTCGCTCACTATTTACCAGGTAAATTTATGGGATTGTAGCGTAAAAAAAGACAATTTCGCAGTCTTGCGCCGCATTGATTAGTGCGTATGATAACGTCACTGGAGTTGCGCTCTTACCCTTATAGCCATTAACCCCAGGAATCCGCACATGCGTATTGAAGAAGATCTGAAGTTAGGTTTTAAAGACGTTCTCATCCGCCCTAAACGCTCCACTCTTAAAAGCCGTTCCGATGTTGAACTGGAACGTCAATTCACCTTCAAACATTCAGGTCAGCGCTGGTCCGGCGTGCCAATTATCGCCGCCAATATGGACACCGTAGGCACATTTTCTATGGCCTCTGCGCTGGCTTCTTTTGATATTTTGACTGCTGTGCATAAACACTATTCTGTCGAAGAGTGGCAAGCGTTTATCAACAATTCTTCCGCTGATGTGCTGAAACATGTGATGGTTTCTACCGGCACGTCTGATGCGGATTTCGAAAAAACTAAACAGATTCTCGACCTGAACCCGGCATTAAATTTCGTTTGTATTGACGTGGCGAATGGTTATTCCGAACACTTCGTGCAGTTCGTTGCGAAAGCGCGTGAAGCGTGGCCGACCAAAACCATTTGTGCAGGCAACGTAGTGACTGGTGAAATGTGTGAGGAGCTTATCCTCTCCGGTGCCGATATCGTTAAAGTTGGCATTGGCCCAGGTTCTGTTTGTACAACTCGCGTCAAAACAGGCGTCGGTTATCCGCAACTTTCTGCGGTGATCGAATGCGCCGATGCTGCGCACGGTCTGGGCGGAATGATCGTCAGCGATGGCGGCTGCACCACGCCGGGCGATGTCGCGAAAGCCTTTGGCGGCGGTGCCGATTTCGTCATGCTTGGCGGCATGCTGGCGGGCCACGAAGAGAGCGGCGGTCGCATCGTTGAGGAGAACGGCGAGAAATTTATGCTGTTCTACGGCATGAGCTCAGAGTCTGCGATGAAACGTCACGTTGGCGGCGTTGCGGAATATCGCGCAGCAGAAGGTAAAACCGTTAAGCTGCCGCTGCGAGGCCCGGTTGAAAATACCGCGCGTGATATTTTGGGCGGCCTGCGTTCAGCTTGTACATACGTTGGGGCTTCACGCCTGAAAGAACTGACCAAGCGCACCACGTTTATCCGTGTGCAGGAACAAGAAAACCGCATCTTCAACAACCTGTAATATACCAACGCTGGCGTGGAGCAACACGCCAGCGTTATCCCATTCCACTCATCGCATCGCCTAAATGGAAAATTGGCAGATACATTGCCACCACCAGCGTACCGATAATTCCTCCCGTTATGATCAGCAACGCCGGTTCCAGTAAGGCTGCGAGGTTATCCGCCAGCGCCATTGTGTTATCCCGATGATGATGGGCGAGGTTGTCTAACATGAGATCCAGCGAGCCGGATGCCTCTCCTGTTCTCACTAATTGCAAACAGAGCGGGCTAAACTCACCGGCATTTTTTAGCGCCAGCCAGATGGGGTGACCGTTACTGATATCGTGCTGGATTTGTGTCAGAAGTTGCACCCAGTACGGGCAGCGCATTGTTTCTCTGACGCTCTCAACGCCCTGTAAAAAAGAAATGCCTGCACTTTGTGTCAGCGTCAGAATCGTAAAGATCTGCGTGAGTTTTTGTCCCCGCATCAGTGAACCCATAATCGGGATGCGTAACAGCAATTTCTGCCGTGCGATAAGCCTGGTTGGGTGGCGCATCAGCAGCTTATTGGCTATCGCCAGCAGAAAGCCGAATAGCACCAGCAACCAACCCCATTCGCCACTAAAACTTGCCAGCGTCATGATCCCCTGCGTTAGCGCAGGTAGCGGAGTGTTAAAGGTCTTATAGATAGCGGCAAACTCCGGCAGAACAAAATGCAGCATTGCCACAACCACCATGATTGCCATCGCTAAAATGATAATGGGATAACGTAACGCTGATTTCACTTTGTCGGTCAACTGACGCTGGGCTTTTTGCTGACGCGCCAGTTCAAAGCAGCATTCATCCAGCTTACCGGTCAGTTCACCCGTGCGGATCATCGCCTGATAGAGCGGCGGAAATACCTCTGACCAGGGTAATAAGGCATTGGAAAAGGCAACGCCCTGTTCAAGATCGTGCGCCAGTGATTGCAGCAACGCTTGCCACTGCTTACTGGGATGCTGTTCCGCCAGCAGAGCCAGCCCTTCAGAAAGCGTTAACCCGGCTTTGAGTAGCGTCGCCAGTTGATGAATGACTTCCGCGCTTTTATCTCCTCGCCACTGCGCAGAATTGATGGCGATTCGCTTCAGGCTTAGTGGGGTAACCATCTGTTGCTGTAGTGCCATGAGCAGCAAAGCACGGCTCTCTGCCCATAGCATCCCATCTTGCGCATTGCCGTCGCCGGTTATGCCACGCCAGCGCCAGAGTTGCTTACTCGCCATGCGGCATCCCCAATACGCGGATTAACTCTTCAAAGGTGGTTAAGCCTTGCTCCACGGCCAGGCAGCCGTTTTCAAAAAGCGTTCGCATACCCGCCTGTCGGGCGTGCGTTTCCAGCGATTCAACGTCGGTATTAGCGGAAATAAGCTGACGTATGACCGGTGTTATGGGCAGAACTTCAAATAAGGCCGTGCGACCATAAAAACCGTGGTAGCAATGTACACAACCGGGTGCCTGCCAGTGGGGCAGCGGCGACGGCCATACATTGTCTGGAATATGGATGGGCTCCCCTTGCTGCCGGCGACAATGCGGGCAAAGTTTGCGTACCAGACGCTGGGCTATTACCAGCGTAAGCGCCGATGATAGCATCCAGCGGGCGACTCCCATTTGCTGTAAACGTACCAGCGTTTCGCAGGTGGAATTAGTGTGTAGGGTAGACAACACCAGGTGACCGGTTTGCGCGGCTTTTATGGCAATTTCTGCCGTTTCGCCATCGCGGATCTCTCCGATCATGATGACGTCAGGATCCTGGCGCAATAACGCACGCAAAACGCCCTGAAAGGTGAGTCCGGCACGCGAATGGATTTGCGTCTGGTTTAATCCGGCTATGGGGATCTCAACCGGATCTTCGACGCTACAAATATTAATGTCAGCGGTATTCAGCGTTTGCAGGGCACTATAAAGCGTGACCGTTTTGCCGCTGCCTGTAGGGCCAGTTACCAGCACCAGTCCCTGTGGTTGTTGCAAGGCATGAGCAAAGTCCACCAGTTGTGACGGCTGCATTCCCAGCGTGTTAACATCCAGTGCCTGGTTCACCTGCTGTAACAACCTTAATACCACCTTTTCACCACCCCGACATGCTAAGGTCGCAATACGAAATGAGACGGCGTTTCCTGCCAGTTCGACAGTGAATTGCCCGTCCTGCGGCAGGCGATGTTCCGCAATATCCAGGTTTCCCAGCACTTTTAATCTGGCGGTTAATGCGACTCCGGCATCCGGTGAAACGTCCGGTAAAGGATGCAATACGCCGTCGATACGCAAGCGGATGCGGTAGGCATTGTCCGCTGGTTCGATATGAATATCAGACGCGCGTTGTTCCAGCGCAGATTGTAACGTTCGAGTCAGCAACTCTGCTTTGGGCTGATGCTTCTCCTGAACAGCTACGGGCAATGTCTGTTGTGTGCGACTGGCGTGACCTTCCATTTGTTGGCGCGTCCAGCAGGTGATCTCAATACGTTTGGTGGTAGCGAAATGCAATGCGTCCAGTAGCTCATGCGAAGGTGCATCGACTACCGCAACATGAACCACCTCTTCGCTGGCATCCAGCAAGACTCCCTGATAACGCAGACACAGGGCGGTGAGCTGTGGAATATTCATTGCCGCTCCTTAGTTGGCGTCATCAAAGCGGAAGACATCTTCGCAGGCTTGCTGCAATGCGCTGTCACTTTGAATATTGCAGTTACGCGTCCAGCCGGTGACGCCGTTTGCGTTATCCCAACCCGGTGTCATGACGATGCTTAGCCCATTGAGACTTTCTTGCCCGGTCAGCGACACCACGCCCTTTGCCACACTCATGGCTGAAACATAGCGGGTGGTGGTAGGCGAGGGAATGCCATTGCTGCCACCGTCGCAGGTATTTAATCCACCATGTTCCAGCGCGCACAACTCTACGGCGGTACGGTAAGGCACAAAGGTTTGTAGCATGTCGGTGAGTGCGGCTTTGCGCAGGTAGTTTTGATAAGCGGGAATACCAATGGCGCTTAAAATGGCAATGATGCCAATAACCACCATCAGTTCGATAAGTGTAAAACCGCGTTGCTTGTCCATCTGTTTCGCTCCTTGATTTGGTTGGCGCTACTTTGGCAAACGCCATCAGCACAAGCGAGGGGCAAAAAACGAAACGGGAAAGCAGCTTCCGAGGTTTTTTACTTCGTTGCAGCGAAAGACAAGAAATTTGCGAGGCGTTACGAAGAAAGTTGGGGAAGGGGAGATTTATCCGCCCGCGATGGAGCGGATAAATCTGTTAGCAATTAGCGAAAACGCATTGAAAGGTCGAGGGCCTGTACGTGTTTAGTTAGTGCACCAACGGAGATAAAGTCCACGCCCGTTTCGGCAAATTCGCGCAGTGTTTTGTCAGTGACGTTGCCAGACACTTCCAGTAGCGCCTTGCCGTTGGTGCGTTTGACGGCTTCGCGCATCTGTTCTGTTTCGAAGTTATCCAGCATGATGATATCGGCACCTGCTTTCAGGGCTTCATCAAGTTCTTCCAGATTCTCTACTTCGACTTCTACTGGCGCATCCGGGTGCAACCAGGACGCTTTTTCGACCGCCTGGCGCACTGAGCCGGAGGCAATAATATGGTTTTCTTTGATCAGGAAGGCATCAGAAAGCCCCAGACGGTGATTCGCTCCGCCGCCGCAAAGTACCGCGTATTTCAGAGCTGAACGCAGGCCGGGTAAGGTTTTGCGCGTATCCAACAGCTGCGTGTTGGTGCCTTCCAGTAATTCGACATAGTGGCGTACCTTACTGGCAACTCCTGAAAGGGTTTGCACAAAATTAAGCGCAGTGCGTTCGCCCGTTAACAGCACGCGAGATGGGCCTTCAAGTTCGAACAAGGGTTGATTGGCGTTGATGACATCGCCGTCATCCACATGCCAGATTATGGTGACATCGTCGCCTGCCAGTTGAATAAACACCTCTTCAACCCAGCGTTTGCCGCAAAATACGCCATTCTCGCGGGTGATCACTGTGGCATGAGAGCGAGAGTTTTCCGGTAAAAGTTTTGCCGTAATGTCATTGTTGGCATCGACTGTTCCGCCTAAATCTTCCCGCAGCGCCTGGGCCACCGCGCCGGGGATATCGAGATTAATGCGTTCCAGCAGCTCGTCACGTCGGGTGTCAGGGTTATAGCGGCGAGGCGGCATGTTAAAACTCCAGATAGCTAACGAATCATAAGGTAGAAACATGCTACTCTGAACCGGGTATTAGCACCACATATAAGGAGATCCTGCATGTTGTTAGAACAGGGGTGGCTGGCTGGCGCGCGCCGCGTTCCCTCACCACATTACGATTGCCGCCCGGATGACGAAACACCCACCCTGCTGGTGGTGCACAATATTAGCCTGCCGCCAGGCGAGTTTGGCGGTCCGTGGATCGACGCATTATTCACTGGAACTATTGATCCGCAGGCGCATCCTTTCTTTGCGGAGATCGCCCATTTGCGCGTCTCCGCTCACTGTTTGATTCGACGTGATGGTGAAATAGTCCAGTATGTTCCTTTCGATAAACGAGCCTGGCATGCGGGAGTCTCTCAGTATCAGGGGCGTGAACGCTGCAATGATTTTTCTATTGGGATTGAGCTGGAAGGCACCGATACGCTGGCGTATACCGATGCGCAGTATCAACAGCTTGCGGCGGTTACACGGGCACTGATTGATCGCTATCCGGATATCGCTAATAACATGACGGGCCATTGTGATATTGCGCCGGATCGGAAAACCGATCCCGGTCCTGCATTTGATTGGGCACGGTTTCGTGCGCTGGTCAGCAAGGAGACAACATGACGCTATTTACAACCTTACTGGTGTTAATTTTCGAGCGCCTGTTTAAGTTGGGCGAGCACTGGCAGCTTGATCATCGTCTTGAAGCGTTCTTTCGGCGGGTGAAACATTTTTCTCTCGGGCGCACGTTATGCATGACCATTATTGCGATGGGCGTGACTTTTTTACTGTTACGCGCATTGCAGGGTGTATTGTTCAACGTTCCCACGTTGCTGGTGTGGCTGCTGATTGGTTTGCTGTGTATTGGCGCAGGTAAAGTTCGTCTTCATTATCATGCTTATCTGACAGCTGCTTCACGTAATGATAGCCATGCCCATGCCACGATGGCTGGCGAACTCACCATGATTCACGGCGTCCCGGCAGGCTGCGATGAACGTGAGTATTTGCGTGAGCTGCAAAATGCATTGCTGTGGATTAACTTTCGTTTTTATCTTGCTCCGCTGTTCTGGCTGATTGTGGGGGGAACCTGGGGACCCGTTACGCTGATGGGGTATGCGTTTTTGCGTGCATGGCAATACTGGCTGGCGCGATACCAGACGCCGCATCATCGTTTACAGTCCGGCATTGATGCCGTGCTTCATGTACTGGATTGGGTGCCGGTTCGTCTTGCGGGGGTGGTATATGCCTTGATCGGTCATGGTGAGAAAGCGTTACCGGCCTGGTTTGCTTCGCTGGGTGATTTCCATACTTCGCAATATCAGGTATTAACGCGTCTGGCACAGTTCTCTCTGGCGCGTGAACCGCATGTCGATAAGGTGGAGACGCCAAAGGCAGCGGTTTCAATGGCGAAGAAAACCTCGTTCGTGGTCGTGGTGGTAATTGCGCTACTGACGATTTACGGGGCGTTGGTGTAAAGATTATTGCCCTCACCCTGCACGGGTGAGGGCGTAGAGAGATTAATGCGCTTTTACGGCTTTGGCGGTTTTCTCTTTAAACAGATAGCCGATACCTAACACGATCAGCCATACCGGGATCAGGTATACCGAAATCGCCATTCCTGGGGTCATCAGCATAATCACCAGTACCGCCGCCATAAACAGCAGGCAGATCCAGTTACCCAGCGGATAAAGCAGGGCAGGGAAGCGAGTTACCACGCCTTGTTCTTGTTTGGCACGACGGAATTTCATATGCGCCAGACTGATCATCGCCCAGTTGATGACCAGTGCAGATACCACCAGCGCCATTAACAGTCCGAAAGCGGACTCTGGGGCAAGGTAGTTAATCAGTACGCACAATGCCGTAACCAGCGCAGACACCAGAATAGTGTTAACCGGTACGCCGCGTTTATCGACAGACGCCAGCGCTTTTGGCGCGTTCCCTTGTTGTGCCAGACCGAACAGCATACGGCTGTTGCAATATACGCAGCTGTTGTACACGGAGAGCGCAGCAGTCAGTACCACGATATTCAGCGCATTCGCTACAAAGGTATCGCCTAACTCGTGGAAGATCAGCACAAACGGACTGGTATCGGCGGTAACGCGGGTCCACGGCATTAGTGAGAGCAGAACGGCTAACGAGCCAATATAGAAAATCAGGATGCGGTAGATAACCTGGTTAGTTGCTTTCGGGATACTTTGCTCCGGGTTATCAGCTTCTGCTGCGGTGATCCCCACCAGTTCCAGACCACCGAAAGAGAACATGATAATCGCCATCATCATCACCAGACCGGTGAAGCCGTGTGGCAGGAAACCACCCTGATCCCACAGGTTGCTAACGCTCGCCTGCGGGCCGCCGTTGCCGCTGAATAGCAGCCAGGCGCCGAAGATGATCATCGCTACCACCGCGATAACTTTGATAATGGCAAACCAGAACTCCATCTCGCCAAACACTTTTACGTTTGTCAGGTTGATGGAGTTGATCACCACAAAGAACACGGCGGCAGAAACCCAGGTTGGGATTTCCGGATACCAGAACTGAATGTATTTACCCACGGCAGTCAGCTCTGCCATGGCAACTAAAACGTACAGTACCCAGTAGTTCCAGCCAGAGGCGAAACCGGCAAAACTGCCCCAGTATTTATAAGCAAAGTGGCTAAAGGAGCCTGCGACAGGTTCTTCGACCACCATTTCACCTAGCTGACGCATGATCAGAAAGGCGATAAAACCAGCAATGGCGTAACCCAGGATAATTCCTGGCCCTGCGGACTGTATTACGGAGGCGCTACCCAGGAATAGCCCTGTCCCTATCGCGCCACCCAGCGCGATAAGCTGAATATGGCGGTTTTTAAGGCCGCGCTTTAGCTGCTCGCCGTGCTGTTGACCTTCCATTATGAAACCTCGTGTTGTGTTGTTTTTTTGAACTACGCAGCAATGCGTGTGTAATTTTGTAATTCCGTTTGTTGTATTGGTTTCTTTACATTTTATGTAACTGAATTATGATGATAGTACTTTCAACTATCACAAGATAATGGTATATGCGCGAGAATGCACCTGCTTTATGTAGATGTGTTGATTTTCTGGATAAAAAAAAAGCAATTGTAAGTTTTTCATCACATTTAATAGATACTTTAAGTCTGATAACATACTGTTTTAACTAGCTATATACCGGATTTGTCTGCCTGCTGAACACCATGCCTTAGCCACCAGCACAATAATCTTACAAAAGGTCATATAAGAATAAATAGATGTTAATAATACAATGGGTTTGTAACGCGAGTATTTAAATATAATATTGCGAGCTAAGTGAAAACGTTAAGTAATTGAAATAATTTTTCATTAAAAGCGTTTCTTATTGATCGAGAAATAAGTTTTCTATTTAATGCAAATAAGTTAAGGATAAACGGGAATGAAATAAAGTGGGCGATATTGTTTACCTGAGAATAATCGGTGAGAAGCAGGGCGATATTTCTTCAGGCTGTGGGACGTATGCGTCGGTTGGTAATCGCTGGCACGTTGGCCATGAAGATGAAATTTTTGCCTTTGCACTCACCAACGCCATTACCAGTACTGGTAATGGCGTTAATCTACAGGGGCTACAATTTTGCAAACTCATTGATAAAAGCTCACCGCTACTGTCTAATGCCATCGATCAGAATGAGCGGTTATTTATTGAAATCGATTTGTATCGTATAAATAAAAGCGGGCGATGGGAACGGTATTATTATATTCAGCTAAGAAATGCTTCATTAACTGCTATTCATGTAAACATTTCTGACAATAATCTTCCTACCGAATGTGTAACTGTCGATTATGACTACATATTATGTAAACATCTCATAGCCAATACGGAATTTGACTGGTTGGCCTTTCCTGCTGGCTATAATAGCTTATTTATTCCGCCTAAAAGTCCACCTGCCAGTAATCTTAAGCCTGAACCGCTACCAGTTGTTAACCTTCCACTCTCTTCACCAGCGGTTAACCCGGTCTATGCCAAATCCTGTCTGAAGGTGAAGGGATGTACAGATGCCGGAACGGCAGAAGAACCCGCTGAAAACTTCGGTCAAGTAGCGATTTTCGTTCAGCCAGTGGTTGATGACTGCTGTGGATACCACCATCCCGAGGCTAACGTTATCGGGGAACCCGCAGAAGCTCAAACCATGCTACTGTTCCCGAGTAGTGTGTTGGCGACTCAAATATGGGGAAAATGGTCGCTCAGTGGCGTACTCAGTGCAACCCGCGGCTCTTACATCGGTGCGTTGGCATCTGCTCTGTATATTCCCTCTGCGGGTGAGGGCAGTGCTCGTGTGCCTGGACGTGATGAGTTCTGGTATGAGGAAGAACTGCGGCAGAAAGCACTAGCAGGCAGTACCGCCACCACCCGGGTGCGTTTTTTCTGGGGAACTGACATTCACGGCAAGCCTCAGGTGTATGGTGTTCATACGGGTGAAGGTACGCCGTATGAAAACGTCCGCGTGGCGAACATGCAGTGGAACGAGCAGACGCAGCGTTATGAATTTACCCCCGCTCACGATGTCGATGGCCCCCTGATTACCTGGACGCCGGAAAATCCGGAACATGGGAATGTTCCGGGCCATACCGGTAACGACAGGCCGCCGCTGGAGCAGCCCACCATTCTGGTGACGCCGATTCCGGACGGCACCGATACCTATACCACGCCGCCATTCCCGGTTCCTGATCCGAAAGAATTCAACGATTATATTCTGGTTTTTCCGGCGGGATCCGGTATTAAGCCTATCTATGTTTACCTGAAGGAGGATCCGCGAAAGCTGCCTGGTGTTGTAACAGGGCACGGCGTCCCGCTTTCACCAGGAACTCGCTGGCTGGATATGTCGGTATCCAATAACGGCAACGGCGCGCCAATCCCGGCGCATATTGCTGACAAATTGCGCGGACGGGAGTTTAAAACCTTTGATGAGTTTCGCGAGGCGCTGTGGCTGGAGGTGAGTCAGGATCCGGAGTTGATAGCGCAGTTTTCGGAAATTAATCAGTTACGTATTAGTCAGGGCTTTACACCTTTTGCCCCCGACGAAGGACACTATATTGGTCCTAAAGAAACACTTAAAAAATTTCAGATACATCATTTTATTGCTATTGAATATGGCGGCGGCGTATACGATATTGATAATTTACGAATTGTTACCCCCAGACTACACGATGAGATTCACTACAGGAGATAAATATGTTTAAAGAAAAGCTCGAAGATTATACCGAGGAGGAATTTCTTAATTTTTTAGGTGGATTGAGATCATCTATGAAAGATGGAAAGCCATTAAAAGGTAAGGAGCTAGAAATGTACTGGGATTCATTAGTAGATCATTTTATTGAAATTACACAGCATCCGTCAGGGAGCGATCTAATTTTCTACCCTAAAAGTCAAGGAGATGATAAGCCTGAAAACATCCTGAAAATTGTCAAAGAATGGCGGCGTTCACAGGGGTTACCCTTGTTTAAAGACTCTAAATAAAGTAGATAATAAAACTATATATGGAACATCATCGCATCTGGTTAATGCGATGATATTAATGACATAAAATAATAATGTGATTGCTCTTAAAAAACAGGTAAAAATACTGAAGCCTCATTAGGTTATTTTATCATTTTCCCGCTTTTACCGATACCCTTTGGCTGGAGGTGAGTCAGTATCCGGAGTTGATAGCGCAGTTTTCAAGCGGTAATCAAACACGTATAAAACAAGGATTAATCGCAAAAGCACCACTTGAAGGTTGGCATTATGGCACTAAAGAAATCGTTAAAAAATTCCACATATATCATCGTGTTGCGATTGAATATAGTGGCGGAATTTACGATATTGATAATTTAAGGAGGGCACACCTCATTTGCATGATGAAATTTATTACAGGAGATAGTTAAATGTATAATTTTAAAGATAAAATAGAAGATTACACAGAGCGGGAATTCATTGAGTTGCTTGGCGAGTTTACAAATCCAACCGGGGATAACGCTCAATTAAAAGGGGAAGTGCTTGACAAATATTGGGATGATCTAGAAGAACATCTTACCAGAATTACACAACATCCGTTGATGAGCGATCTTATCTACTATCCTGCAAAGAAGGGAGATGATGAACCTGAAAACATCCTGAAAATTGTCAAAGAATGGCGGCGTTCACAAGGATGGCCTTTGTTCAAAGATTCAGAATGAACTCTAAACAGAATCTGTCACCTGAAAATCATCACGTTCTGGTTAAGTGATGATTTTCGCTACGAGAAGGTTACGGTGGCGATTGCAGTGATAATAAGCAATGTAAAAAGAAAACATAGGTAAATACTACCTTTCTCTCCTTCCCTGAACATTCATTTTACATATTAATTCACATAATTGAATTGTTATGCGTTTTGTTGCTTGGTGAATCGGTTCAGAGGAAATATTTTTTCGTTTCAATTCTGTTAAGGTCACCCCTTGATGGGTAAATTTAACATTTGTGCATAGTTACAACTTTGAAACGTTATATATGTCAAGTTGTTAAAATGTGCACAGTTTCATGATTTCAATCAAAACCTGTATGGACATAAGGTGAATACTTTGTTACTTTAGCGTCACAGACATGAAATTGGTAAGACCAATTGACTTCGGCAAGTGGCTTAAGACAGGAACTCATGGCCTACAGCAAAATCCGCCAACCAAAACTCTCCGATGTGATTGAGCAGCAACTGGAGTTTTTGATCCTCGAAGGCACTCTCCGCCCGGGCGAAAAACTCCCACCGGAACGCGAACTGGCAAAACAGTTCGACGTCTCCCGTCCCTCTTTGCGTGAGGCGATTCAACGCCTCGAAGCGAAGGGCTTGTTGCTTCGTCGCCAGGGTGGCGGCACTTTTGTCCAGAGCAGCCTCTGGCAAAGCTTCAGCGATCCGCTGGTGGAGCTGCTCTCCGACCATCCTGAATCACAGTATGACTTGCTCGAAACACGACACGCCCTGGAAGGTATCGCCGCTTATTACGCCGCGCTGCGTAGTACCGATGAAGACAAGGAACGCATCCGTGAACTCCACCATGCCATAGAGCTGGCGCAGCAGTCTGGCGATCTGGACGCGGAATCAAATGCCGTACTCCAGTATCAGATTGCCGTCACCGAAGCGGCCCACAATGTGGTTCTGCTTCATCTGCTAAGGTGTATGGAGCCGATGTTGGCTCAGAATGTCCGCCAGAACTTCGAATTGCTCTATTCGCGTCGCGAGATGCTGCCGCTGGTGAGTAGTCACCGCACCCGCATATTTGAAGCGATTATGGTCGGTAAGCCGGAAGAAGCGCGCGAAGCATCGCATCGCCATCTGGCCTTTATCGAAGAAATTTTGCTCGACAGAAGCCGTGAAGAGAGCCGCCGTGAGCGTTCTCTGCGTCGTCTGGAGCAACGAAAGAATTAGTGATTTTTCTGGTAAAAATTATCCAGAAGATGTTGTAAATCAAGCGCATATAAAAGCGCGGCAACTAAACGTAGAACCTGTCTTATTGAGCTTTCCGGCGAGAGTTCAATGGGACAGGTTCCAGAAAACTCAACGTTATTAGATAGATAAGGAATAACCCATGTCAGAACGTTTCCCAAATGACGTGGATCCGATCGAAACTCGCGACTGGCTCCAGGCGATCGAATCGGTCATCCGTGAAGAAGGTGTTGAGCGTGCTCAGTATCTGATCGACCAACTGCTTGCTGAAGCCCGCAAAGGCGGAGTCAACGTAGCTGCAGGCACCGGTATCAGCAACTACATCAACACCATCCCCGTTGAAGAACAACCGGAGTATCCGGGTAATCTGGAACTGGAACGCCGTATTCGTTCAGCTATCCGCTGGAACGCCATCATGACGGTGCTGCGTGCGTCGAAAAAAGACCTCGAACTGGGCGGCCACATGGCGTCCTTCCAGTCTTCCGCAACCATTTATGATGTGTGCTTTAACCACTTCTTCCGTGCACGCAACGAGCAGGATGGCGGCGACCTGGTTTACTTCCAGGGCCACATCTCCCCAGGCGTTTACGCTCGTGCTTTCCTGGAAGGTCGTCTGACTCAGGAGCAGCTGGATAACTTCCGTCAGGAAGTTCACGGCAATGGCCTCTCTTCCTATCCGCACCCGAAACTGATGCCGGAATTCTGGCAGTTCCCGACCGTATCTATGGGGCTGGGTCCGATTGGTGCTATTTACCAGGCTAAATTCCTGAAATATCTGGAACACCGTGGCCTGAAAGATACCTCTAAACAAACCGTTTACGCGTTCCTCGGCGACGGTGAAATGGACGAACCGGAATCCAAAGGTGCGATCACCATCGCTACCCGTGAAAAACTGGATAATCTGGTCTTCGTTATCAACTGTAACCTGCAGCGTCTTGACGGCCCGGTCACCGGTAACGGCAAGATCATCAACGAACTGGAAGGCATCTTCGAAGGTGCTGGCTGGAACGTGATCAAAGTGATGTGGGGTAGCCGTTGGGACGAACTGCTGCGTAAAGATACCAGCGGTAAACTGATCCAGCTGATGAACGAAACCGTTGACGGCGATTACCAGACCTTCAAATCGAAAGATGGTGCGTATATTCGCGAACACTTCTTCGGTAAATATCCTGAAACCGCAGCACTGGTTGCAGACTGGACTGACGAGCAGATCTGGGCACTGAACCGTGGTGGTCACGATCCGAAGAAAATCTACGCTGCATTCAAGAAAGCGCAGGAAACCAAAGGCAAAGCGACGGTAATCCTTGCTCATACCATTAAAGGTTACGGCATGGGCGACGCGGCTGAAGGTAAAAACATCGCGCACCAGGTTAAGAAAATGAACATGGACGGCGTGCGTCACATCCGCGACCGTTTCAATGTGCCGGTGTCTGATGCAGATATCGAAAAACTGCCGTACATCACCTTCCCGGAAGGTTCTGAAGAGCATACCTATCTGCACGCTCAACGTCAGAAACTGCACGGTTATCTGCCAAGCCGCCAGCCGAACTTCACCGAGAAGCTGGAGCTGCCGAGCCTGCAAGATTTCGGCGCGCTGCTGGAAGAGCAGAGCAAAGAGATCTCTACCACTATCGCTTTCGTTCGTGCTCTGAACGTGATGCTGAAGAACAAGTCGATCAAAGATCGTCTGGTGCCGATCATCGCCGACGAAGCGCGTACTTTCGGTATGGAAGGTCTGTTCCGTCAGATTGGTATTTACAGCCCGAACGGTCAGCAGTACACCCCGCAGGACCGCGAGCAGGTTGCTTACTATAAAGAAGACGAGAAAGGTCAGATTCTGCAGGAAGGGATCAACGAGCTGGGCGCTGGGTGTTCCTGGCTGGCAGCGGCGACCTCTTACAGCACCAACAATCTGCCGATGATTCCGTTCTACATCTATTACTCGATGTTCGGCTTCCAGCGTATCGGCGATCTGTGCTGGGCGGCTGGTGACCAGCAAGCGCGTGGCTTCCTGATCGGCGGTACTTCCGGTCGTACCACCCTGAACGGCGAAGGTCTGCAGCACGAAGATGGTCACAGCCATATTCAGTCGCTGACTATCCCGAACTGTATCTCTTACGACCCGGCTTACGCTTACGAAGTTGCTGTCATCATGCATGACGGTCTGGAGCGTATGTATGGTGAAAAACAAGAGAACGTTTACTACTACATCACTACGCTGAACGAAAACTACCACATGCCGGCAATGCCGGAAGGTGCTGAGGAAGGTATCCGTAAAGGTATCTACAAACTCGAAACCATTGAAGGTAGCAAAGGTAAAGTTCAGCTGCTGGGCTCCGGTTCTATCCTGCGTCACGTCCGTGAAGCGGCAGAGATCCTGGCGAAAGATTACGGCGTAGGTTCTGACGTTTATAGCGTGACTTCCTTCACCGAATTGGCGCGTGATGGTCAGGATTGTGAACGCTGGAACATGCTGCACCCGCTGGAAACTCCGCGCGTTCCGTATATCGCTCAGGTGATGAACGACGCTCCGGCAGTGGCATCTACCGACTATATGAAACTGTTCGCTGAGCAGGTCCGTACTTACGTACCGGCTGACGACTACCGCGTACTGGGTACTGATGGCTTCGGTCGTTCCGACAGCCGTGAGAACCTGCGTCACCACTTTGAAGTTGATGCTTCTTATGTCGTGGTTGCGGCGCTGGGCGAACTGGCTAAACGTGGCGAAATCGATAAGAAAGTGGTTGCTGACGCAATCGCCAAATTCAACATCGATGCAGATAAAGTTAACCCGCGTCTGGCGTAAGAGGTAAAAGAATAATGGCTATCGAAATCAAAGTACCGGACATCGGGGCTGATGAAGTTGAAATCACCGAGATCCTGGTCAAAGTGGGCGACAAAGTTGAAGCCGAACAGTCGCTGATCACCGTAGAAGGCGACAAAGCCTCTATGGAAGTACCATCTCCGCAGGCGGGTATCGTTAAAGAGATCAAAGTCTCTGTTGGCGATAAAACCCAGACCGGCGCACTGATTATGATTTTCGATTCCGCCGACGGTGCAGCAGACGCTGCACCTGCTCAGGCAGAAGAGAAGAAAGAAGCCGCTCCGGCAGCAGCACCAGCGGCTGCAGCGGCAAAAGACGTTAACGTTCCGGATATCGGCAGCGACGAAGTTGAAGTGACCGAAATCCTGGTCAAAGTGGGCGACAAAGTTGAAGCTGAACAGTCGCTGATCACCGTAGAAGGCGACAAGGCTTCTATGGAAGTTCCGGCTCCGTTTGCAGGTACCGTGAAAGAGATCAAAGTGAACGTGGGTGACAAAGTGTCTACCGGCTCGCTGATTATGGTCTTCGAAGTCGCGGGTGAAGCTGGCGCGGCAGCTCCGGCGGCTAAACAGGAAGCGGCTCCGGCAGCGGCCCCTGCACCAGCAGCTGGCGTGAAAGAAGTTAACGTTCCGGATATCGGCGGTGACGAAGTTGAAGTGACCGAAGTGATGGTGAAAGTGGGCGACAAAGTTGCCGCTGAACAGTCACTGATCACCGTAGAAGGCGATAAAGCTTCTATGGAAGTTCCGGCTCCGTTTGCAGGCGTCGTGAAGGAACTGAAAGTCAACGTTGGCGATAAAGTGAAAACTGGTTCGCTGATTATGATCTTCGAAGTTGAAGGCGCAGCGCCTGCGGCAGCTCCTGCGAAACAGGAAGCGGCAGCGCCGGCTCCGGCAGCAAAAGCTGAAGCCCCGGCAGCAGCACCGGCTGCGAAAGCCGAAGGCAAATCTGAATTTGCTGAAAACGACGCTTACGTTCACGCGACTCCGCTGATCCGCCGTCTGGCACGCGAGTTTGGCGTTAACCTGGCGAAAGTGAAGGGCACTGGCCGTAAAGGTCGTATCCTGCGCGAAGACGTTCAGGCTTACGTGAAAGAAGCAATCAAACGTGCAGAAGCAGCTCCGGCGGCAACTGGCGGCGGTATCCCAGGCATGCTGCCGTGGCCTAAAGTGGACTTCAGCAAGTTTGGTGAAATCGAAGAAGTGGAACTGGGCCGCATTCAGAAAATCTCTGGTGCTAACCTGAGCCGTAACTGGGTGATGATCCCGCACGTTACTCACTTCGACAAAACCGATATCACTGAGCTGGAAGCGTTCCGTAAACAGCAGAACGAAGAAGCAGCGAAACGTAAGCTGGATGTGAAGATCACCCCGGTTGTCTTCATCATGAAAGCCGTTGCTGCAGCTCTTGAGCAGATGCCTCGCTTCAACAGTTCGCTGTCAGAAGATGGTCAGCGTCTGACCCTGAAGAAATACATCAACATCGGTGTGGCGGTGGATACCCCGAACGGTCTGGTTGTCCCGGTATTCAAAGACGTCAACAAGAAAGGCATCATCGAGCTGTCTCGCGAGCTGATGACTATTTCTAAGAAAGCGCGTGACGGTAAGCTGACTGCGGGCGAAATGCAGGGCGGTTGCTTCACCATCTCCAGCATCGGCGGCCTGGGTACTACCCACTTCGCGCCGATTGTGAATGCGCCGGAAGTGGCTATCCTCGGCGTTTCCAAGTCCGCGATGGAGCCGGTGTGGAATGGTAAAGAGTTCGTGCCGCGTCTGATGCTGCCGATTTCTCTCTCCTTCGACCACCGCGTGATCGACGGTGCTGATGGTGCCCGTTTCATTACCATCATTAACAACACGCTGTCTGACATTCGCCGTCTGGTGATGTAAGTAAAAGAGCCGGCCCAACGGCCGGCTTTTTTCTGGTAATCTCATGAATGTATTGAGGTTATTAGCGAATAGACAAATCGGTTGCCGTTTGTTGTTTAAAAATTGTTAACAATTTTGTAAAATACCGACGGATAGAACGACCCGGTGGATAATGGGCGTCATAAAAAAAACGTCAGACCCGCCGGAGATAAATATATAGAGGTCATGATGAGTACTGAAATCAAAACTCAGGTCGTGGTACTTGGGGCAGGCCCCGCAGGTTACTCCGCTGCCTTCCGTTGCGCTGATTTAGGTCTGGAAACCGTAATCGTAGAACGTTACAACACCCTTGGCGGTGTTTGCCTGAACGTCGGCTGTATCCCTTCTAAAGCACTGCTGCACGTAGCAAAAGTTATCGAAGAAGCCAAAGCGCTGGCTGAACACGGTATCGTCTTCGGCGAACCGAAAACCGATATCGACAAGATTCGTACCTGGAAAGAGAAAGTGATCAATCAGCTGACCGGTGGTCTGGCTGGTATGGCGAAAGGCCGCAAAGTCAAAGTGGTCAACGGTCTGGGTAAATTCACCGGGGCTAACACCCTGGAAGTTGAAGGTGAGAACGGTAAAACCGTGATCAACTTCGACAACGCGATCATTGCAGCGGGTTCTCGCCCGATTCAACTGCCGTTTATTCCGCATGAAGATCCGCGTATCTGGGACTCCACTGACGCGCTGGAACTGAAAGAAGTACCAGAACGCCTGCTGGTAATGGGTGGCGGTATCATCGGTCTGGAAATGGGCACCGTATACCACGCGCTGGGTTCACAGATTGACGTGGTTGAAATGTTCGACCAGGTCATCCCGGCAGCTGATAAAGACATCGTTAAAGTCTTTACCAAGCGTATCAGCAAGAAATTCAACCTGATGCTGGAAACCAAAGTTACCGCCGTTGAAGCGAAAGAAGACGGCATTTATGTGACGATGGAAGGCAAAAAAGCACCCGCTGAACCGCAGCGTTACGACGCCGTGCTGGTAGCGATTGGTCGTGTGCCGAACGGTAAAAACCTCGACGCAGGCAAAGCTGGCGTGGAAGTTGACGACCGTGGTTTCATCCGCGTTGACAAACAGCTGCGTACCAACGTACCGCACATCTTTGCTATCGGCGATATCGTCGGTCAGCCAATGCTGGCACACAAAGGTGTTCACGAAGGTCACGTTGCCGCTGAAGTTATCGCCGGTAAAAAACATTACTTCGATCCGAAAGTTATCCCGTCCATCGCCTATACCGAACCAGAAGTTGCATGGGTAGGTCTGACTGAGAAAGAAGCGAAAGAGAAAGGCATCAGCTACGAAACCGCCACCTTCCCGTGGGCTGCTTCTGGTCGTGCTATCGCTTCCGACTGCGCAGACGGTATGACCAAGCTGATTTTCGACAAAGAATCTCACCGTGTGATCGGTGGTGCGATTGTCGGCACTAACGGCGGCGAGTTGCTGGGTGAAATCGGCCTGGCAATCGAAATGGGTTGTGACGCTGAAGACATCGCACTGACCATCCATGCGCACCCGACTCTGCACGAGTCTGTGGGCCTGGCGGCAGAAGTGTTCGAAGGTAGCATTACCGACCTGCCGAACCCGAAAGCGAAGAAGAAGTAATTTTTCGTTTGCCGGAACATCCGGCAATTAAAAAAGCGGCTAACCACGCCGCTTTTTTTACGTCTGCAATTTACCTTTCCAGTCTTCTTGCCCCACGTTCAGAGAGACGTTCGCGTACTGCTGACCGCTGCTCGTTATTCAGCCTGGCAGTACGGTTACTGTCGTTTAGACGTTGCGGGCGGCTCTCCTGAACTTTCTCCCGAAAAAACGGACGTTGTTCAGGTGATGCCGATTGAACACGCTGGCGGGCGTTATCACGTTGCTCTTGGTTCAGTGGGCGCTGCTGTACTTTTTCCTTAAACACCTGGCGCAGCTCTGGTGATGCGGACTGAATGCGCTGGCGCGCTGCCTCTCTTCGCTGCTGGTTCTGCGGGTTAGCCTGAATTTTCTCGCGGACTGCCTGGCGCTGCTCAGGAGAAGCCGACTGATAACGCTGGCGAGCGGCGTCCTTTTGTTGCTGGGTCAGTGGTTGGTGGCGGCTGAACTCGCGGAAGTCGTCATAGCTCCCATTGTGTTCAGCTTCATTAAACCGCTGTGCCGCTGCCTGACGTTGGGTATCTCGCGTAATGACGGGGGCGGCGTGTGTTCGTTGCTGAAACTGACTTGCTGCCGCCTGACGCTGGCTGTCGCGCGATAGAGCAGGTAACTGCGTGGCGCTCATTCCGCCGTTGACATCGGTTTGATGAAACCGCTTTGCCATATCCTGATCATGATAGGTCACACCATTACGGTAGTTTGGATTGTGCCGCCATGCCATATTCTTATCAGTAAGATGCTCACCGGTGATACGGTTGAAATTGTTGACGTCGATATTGATGTTGTCGCCGTTGTGTTGCCAGTCATTACCGTCACGATGACCGCCATCGTGGTGATGATAATCATCATCGTCATGATGATGATGGTCATGATCGTCGTCGTCCCAGTCGATGCTGCTGAATAGTGCGTATGTGGTAGCAACGCCCATGCTATAGCCGAATCCGCGCACAAAGCTGTCAACAAACGGTTCTCCGGCTGGCGGCGGCAGATAAACTGGTGGATAAGCGGTATTGGCCCAACTGCCGTAAACCACGTTTGGGTTGTAGTTCGGAATATAAACCACATCCGGATTGGCTGGCTCAATGGTTATTACGGTCGGTGCAGGTTCTGCGACGACGGGGCTGGACGTAGAAACGGTATTTGATTGTGTGGCAGGGGCGTTGGCGGGCTGATTTACCGGTACGACTTTTTTCGTTGTCGTGATGATCTTTTGTTCAGTTGATGACTTCAGCGAGCCGGTTTGTTGCGCCAGTTGCCGCAATCGCTGTACCGAGTCCATCACGTCCTGCGGCTGCGCCAGAAAAGCATCGCCCAGGTTTTGCACCCATTGCGGGTTTTCGCCCATCAATGCCATCAATTGTGGAAAGGCCACCAGTGATTTGACGCTGGCGTCCCACGGCTGGCCAGATACCGCCTGAATAGCAGCATCGCCTTGTTTAAGTGGATTATCGTGCGACCATTGCACTGCTTGAGCAACGTTTGCCGGATAGGTTGATGCCATTAACACTTGTGAAAGCAGAGAGTCGGGGTATAGCGCGACAGGTGCAACCCATTGATCTATTTGAGCAGTGCTGAATGCGGATTTGACGACGGCAGGTGTTACAGGAGGCACGGAAACCGTTGCTGGAAGCGTAACTGCGGAGATGTCAGGCGCAGTCTGTTGTGTCGATTGCGCTTCCACAGGCGCTTCCACTGTGCGGCTTTTTATATATAGCCCGGCAGAGGCGGCACAGAGCCCGGCACTGCAAATTAGCGCCAGCACATGGGGTTTAAACGGCAAAGTCATTTTCATAATTCGGATCTCAAGGAAATCGCAATGGTCGGCGAACTGCCACCCGCAGGTGCTGTGAATCCGAGTATAAAGAGGCCGTAGTTTAAATTTTGACTAATCTTGGGATTCGTTGAGAAAGGTGATTATCACCATGCGAATTAACGAAGTTTTTACGGAGGGAAATAATCTCTAGACCATCCTTAACGATTCAGCCACTTTTTTATGTTGCTTTTTTGTAAACAGATTAACACATCGTCAAAATCCTGCTATTCTGCCCGTTGCGGTACTGGGCATTTACCCTACAAACTGCTGTCTCACAGGAGCGTGAAGAGAATCGCCTGCCGCACTATGACAATGAGAGCGAGGAGAACCGTCGTGCTAGAAGAATACCGTAAGCACGTAGCTGAGCGTGCCGCTGAGGGGATTGCGCCCAAACCCCTGGATGCAAACCAAATGGCCGCGCTTGTAGAGCTGCTGAAAAACCCGCCCGCGGGCGAAGAAGAATTCCTGTTAGATCTGTTAACCAACCGTGTTCCCCCTGGCGTCGATGAAGCCGCCTATGTCAAAGCAGGCTTCCTGGCTGCTGTCGCCAAAGGCGAAGCTAAATCCCCGCTGCTGACTCCAGAAAAAGCCATTGAACTGCTGGGCACTATGCAGGGTGGTTACAACATTCATCCGCTGATCGACGCGCTGGATGATGCCAAACTGGCACCGATCGCTGCCAAAGCACTTTCTCACACACTGCTGATGTTCGATAACTTCTATGACGTAGAAGAGAAAGCCAAAGCAGGTAACGAATATGCGAAGCAGGTAATGCAGTCCTGGGCGGATGCCGAATGGTTCCTGAATCGCCCGGCGCTGGCTGAAAAACTGACCGTTACCGTCTTCAAAGTGACCGGCGAAACCAACACCGATGACCTTTCTCCGGCACCGGATGCGTGGTCACGCCCGGATATCCCACTGCACGCGCTGGCGATGCTGAAAAACGCCCGTGAAGGTATTGAGCCAGATCAGCCTGGTGTTGTTGGCCCGATCAAACAGATTGAAGCTCTGCAACAGAAAGGTTTCCCGCTGGCGTACGTCGGTGACGTTGTGGGTACGGGGTCATCGCGTAAATCCGCCACGAACTCCGTTCTGTGGTTTATGGGCGATGATATTCCACATGTGCCGAACAAACGCGGCGGTGGTTTGTGCCTCGGCGGTAAAATTGCACCAATCTTCTTTAACACGATGGAAGACGCGGGTGCACTGCCAATCGAAGTCGACGTCTCTAACCTGAACATGGGCGACGTAATTGACGTTTACCCGTACAAAGGTGAAGTGCGTAACCACGAAACCGGCGAACTGCTGGCAACCTTCGAACTGAAAACCGACGTGCTGATTGATGAAGTGCGTGCTGGCGGCCGTATTCCGCTGATTATCGGGCGTGGCCTGACCACCAAAGCGCGTGAAGCACTTGGCCTGCCGCATAGTGATGTGTTCCGTCAGGCGAAAGATGTCGCTGAGAGCGATCGCGGCTTCTCGCTGGCGCAGAAAATGGTAGGCCGTGCCTGTGGCGTGAAAGGCATTCGTCCGGGTGCGTACTGTGAACCGAAAATGACTTCTGTAGGTTCCCAGGACACCACCGGCCCGATGACCCGTGATGAACTGAAAGACCTGGCGTGCCTGGGCTTCTCGGCTGACCTGGTGATGCAGTCTTTCTGCCACACCGCGGCGTATCCGAAGCCAGTTGACGTGAACACGCACCACACGCTGCCGGACTTCATTATGAACCGTGGCGGTGTGTCGCTGCGTCCGGGGGACGGCGTCATTCACTCCTGGCTGAACCGTATGCTGCTGCCGGATACCGTCGGTACCGGTGGTGACTCCCATACCCGTTTCCCGATCGGTATCTCTTTCCCGGCGGGTTCTGGTCTGGTGGCATTTGCAGCCGCAACAGGCGTAATGCCGCTGGATATGCCGGAATCCGTTCTGGTACGCTTCAAAGGCAAAATGCAGCCGGGTATCACCCTGCGCGATCTGGTACACGCCATTCCGCTGTATGCAATCAAACAAGGTCTGCTGACCGTTGAGAAGAAAGGTAAGAAAAACATCTTCTCTGGCCGTATTCTGGAAATTGAAGGTCTGCCGGATCTGAAAGTTGAGCAGGCATTTGAGCTGACCGATGCGTCTGCCGAGCGTTCTGCTGCCGGTTGTACCATCAAGCTGAACAAAGAACCGATCATTGAATACCTGAACTCTAACATCGTCCTGCTGAAGTGGATGATCGCGGAAGGTTACGGCGATCGTCGTACCCTGGAGCGTCGTATTCAGGGCATGGAAAAATGGCTGGCGAATCCTGAGCTGCTGGAAGCCGATGCAGATGCGGAATACGCGGCAGTGATCGACATCGATCTGGCGGATATCAAAGAGCCAATCCTCTGTGCACCGAATGACCCGGACGACGCACGTCCGCTGTCTGCGGTACAGGGCGAGAAGATCGACGAAGTATTTATCGGTTCTTGCATGACTAACATCGGTCACTTCCGTGCTGCTGGTAAACTGCTGGATGCGCACAAAGGTCAGTTGCCGACCCGCCTGTGGGTGGCACCGCCAACGCGTATGGACGCTGCGCAGCTGACCGAAGAAGGCTACTACAGCGTCTTCGGTAAGAGTGGTGCTCGTATCGAGATCCCTGGCTGTTCCCTGTGTATGGGTAACCAGGCGCGTGTAGCAGACGGTGCGACGGTGGTTTCCACCTCTACCCGTAACTTCCCGAACCGTTTGGGTACTGGCGCGAATGTCTTCCTGGCTTCTGCGGAACTGGCTGCTGTTGCGGCGCTGATTGGCAAACTGCCGACGCCGGAAGAGTACCAGACCTACGTGGCGCAGGTAGATAAAACAGCCGTTGATACTTACCGTTATCTGAACTTCGACCAGCTTTCTCAGTACACCGAAAAAGCGGACGGGGTGATTTTCCAGACTGCGGTTTAATAAGTAAGCGCACGCGCTGCGCATAAACGACACAATGCCCGGTGAATGAGATTCCCGGGCATTTTTTATTTCTAAACCATCGCCGTTCCGCTGTTTTTCTCCGGTAAGGCTGCGATAATTACATCAATGGCGCAATGCGATTTCGGCGCATTGCCGGGAGCAGAGGAACACACTATGGATTACGAATTTCTGCGCGATATTACCGGAGTGGTAAAGGTGCGCATGTCCATGGGGCATGAAGTGGTCGGGCACTGGTTTAATGAAGAGGTGAAAGAAAACCTGGCCTTGCTTGATGAAGTGGAACAAGCGGCGCACGCATTGAAAGGTAGCGAACGTTCCTGGCAACGGGCAGGGCATGAATACACGCTATGGATGGATGGTGAAGAGGTGATGGTTCGCGCCAATCAACTGGAATTCGCTGGCGATGAAATGGAAGAGGGGATGAACTACTACGATGAAGAGAGCTTGTCGCTGTGCGGCGTTGAGGATTTTCTTCAGGTGGTGGCGGCTTACCGTAATTTCGTGCAGCAGAAGTAAGTAAATCAGGCGGAGCCTCCGTGCTCCGCCTGAGACGTTAAACAGCGGGCATATTGCGCCCGTAATAAATCTCGCGCATTTCTTTCCACAGCGCAGCGGTAATTTCCTGGCGCTCGCTGTCGGTTAAATCTTCCGGTTTGGTGTGGAACATGTAGTGCTTAAGGTCGAACTCTTTAAGCAACATCTTGGTATGGAAGATATTCTCCTGATAGACGTTTACATCCACCATGTCATACAGCGCCTTCATATCTTCGGACATAAAGTTCTGAATCGAATTAATCTCATGGTCGATAAAGTGCTTCATACCGTTAATGTCGCGGGTAAAACCGCGCACGCGATAATCAATAGTCACAATATCGGACTCAAGCTGGTGGATCAGGTAATTCAGCGCCTTCAGCGGAGAAATCACGCCGCAGGTAGAGACTTCAATATCGGCGCGGAAGGTACATAAACCGCCTTCAGGATGACTTTCCGGGTAGGTATGTACGCAAATATGACTTTTATCGAGATGGGCAACGACCGTTTCTGGCAGTGGGCCGGGGTGTTCTGTTTTGTCGATAAGTTTCGGGTCGACCGGTTCTTCACTCACCAGAATAGTGACGCTGGCACCTTGTGGCTCGTAATCCTGGCGGGCGATGTTAAGAATATTGGCCCCGATAATGGAACAGGTTTCTGACAGGATTTCGGTCAGACGGTTGGCATTATAGAGTTCATCGATATAAGCAATATAACCGTCGCGCTCTTCGGTAGTTTTGGCGTAGCAGATATCGTAAATACAAAAACTCAGACTTTTGGTCAGATTATTAAAGCCATGCAGTTTCAGTTTTTTCAATTTCTTATCTTCTCCTTAGGACGGCTGTGAAGCCAGTGCATCTTGCAGATACTGGGGTAAGGCAAAAGCTGCCGTATGGACTGCCGGATTGTAATAACGGCATTTCAGGCCAGAAGCGAGAAAACGCGCCTGAATAATTTCGGTTGAGAGATGGCGTAAGGCGTCGTTATCTGTCGCCCATGCAAAGGTCATGATGCCGCCGTAATAGGTCGGGATCGCCGCCTGATAAAAGCCAACATCGCTGAAGTAATGGCTGAGTTTGCGATGACTGTCGATGGCCTCTTCCTGCTGTAAAAAGCAGACGCCGTTCTGCGCAACGAAAATACCGCCAGGATTCAGGCAACGTTTGCAGCCTTCATAAAATGCCGAAGTGAACAGACTTTCGCCGGGACCGATAGGATCGGTGCAGTCGGAGATAATGACATCAAAGGTCTGGCTGGTTTGATTAACGAAATTGACACCATCGTCGATCACCAGTTTAAAGCGTGGATCGTCGTAACTACCGGCGTTATGGTTGGGAAGATACTGACGGCAGAACGACACAACACCCGCATCGATTTCCACCATCGTGATTGACTCAACGTTTTTATGTCGAGTCACTTCACGCAGCATGGCACCGTCGCCGCCGCCGATAATCAGCACATGTTTCGCGTGACCGTGGGCCAGTAGCGGAACATGGGTCATCATCTCATGATAGATAAACTCGTCGCGCTCGGTGGTTTGTACTACGCCATCCAGCGCCATTACGCGACCAAATGCGGCGTTCTCAAAAATGATCAGATCCTGGTGATCGGTCTTTTCATGATACAGAACGTTATCTACCGCAAAGTACTGCCCAAACTGGTCGTGTAGCGTTTCATGCCACTGTTTTTTTTCGGCCATGGGTTGATACCTCCTTTGTTAACACCCGTAAAAAAATGGCGCAACATAATAGCTAACATTGACCGCGGATGCACGGTCAATATTTCTACAAAAAGGTATCAGGGATTATTTGACGTAGGCAAGCAGGCTTAAGGAATCGCGGGCCAGGGCTTTGCACTTTTTAGCGACGGGAATGCCAATGCCACTGAGATCGCGGTAGCTGTCTTCACCGAGGGCTTTCATGTCGAAGGTGTCGTAATTACTGAGATCCCACTGGTTTTGCTGGGCGAAAAAGACCAGCGCGCGACGAATTTGCCCGTTAGGTAAGTTCTGGTAACCACAATCGTTCTTCAGAAAAACAAAAACTGCCGTTAAATCGGCCATATCTTCGGCTTCAGACTCGCTGAGCGCGTAACTGTTTGCGCAAACGGCCATCAGGCTGCCGAATAACACTGTTCTGAAAAACGTCTTCATGGCTTCTACCAGGGGCTTAAAGAAGATAAACGTTAGCACACTGCGAGCGAGGCGACGACCATTATTGTCGATTAAATTGTGTCTGCGGCTTGACCTTCCCGTAAGGGGAAGGACTATGCTCAACGTTTGATTTTGTTTCGCCTGCTTAAGAATAAGGAAATAACTATGCAACGTCGTGATTTCTTGAAATATTCCGTCGCGCTGGGTGTGGCTTCAGCCTTGCCGCTGTGGAGCCGCGCAGTATTTGCGGCGGAACGCCCAACGTTACCAATCCCTGATTTGCTCACGACCGATGCCCGTAATCGCATTCAGTTAACTATTGGCGCAGGTCAGTCCACCTTTGGCGGGAAAACCGCAACTACCTGGGGCTATAACGGCAATCTGCTGGGGCCGGCGGTGAAATTACAGCGCGGCAAAGCGGTAACGGTTGATATCTACAACCAACTGACGGAAGAGACGACGTTGCACTGGCACGGGCTGGAACTACCGGGTGAAGTGGACGGCGGCCCGCAGGGAATTATTCCGCCAGGTGGCAAGCGCTCGGTGACGTTGAACGTTGATCAACCTGCCGCTACCTGCTGGTTCCATCCACATCAACATGGCAAGACCGGACGTCAGGTGGCGATGGGGCTGGCTGGTTTGGTGGTGATTGAAGATGACGAGATCCTGAAATTAATGCTGCCAAAACAGTGGGGTATTGATGATGTCCCGGTGATTGTTCAGGATAAAAAATTTAACGCAGACGGGCAGATTGATTATCAACTGGATGTGATGACCGCCGCTGTGGGTTGGTTTGGCGATACGTTGCTGACCAACGGTGCAATCTACCCGCAACACGCTGCCCCGCGTGGCTGGCTGCGCCTGCGTTTGCTCAATGGCTGTAATGCCCGCTCGCTCAATTTCGCCACCAGCGACAATCGCCCGCTTTATGTGATTGCCAGCGACGGCGGTCTGCTACCTGAACCGGTGAAGGTGAACGAGCTGCCAGTGCTGATGGGCGAGCGTTTTGAAGTGCTGGTGGAGGTTAACGACAACAAACCCTTTGACCTGGTGACGCTGCCGGTCAGCCAGATGGGGATGGCGATTACGCCGTTTGACAAGCCGCATCCGGTAATGCGGATTCAGCCGATTGCCATTAGTGCCTCTGGTGCTTTGCCAGACACATTAAGTAGCCTGCCTGCGTTACCTTCGCTGGAAGGGCTGACGGTACGCAAGCTGCAACTTTCTATGGACCCAATGCTCGATATGATGGGGATGCAGATGCTGATGGAGAAATATGGCGATCAGGCCATGGCCGGGATGGATCACAGCCAGATGATGGGCCACATAGGGCACGGCAATATGAATCATATGAACCACAGCGGGAAGTTCGATTTCCACCATGCCAACAAAATCAACGGTCAGGCGTTTGATATGAATAAGCCGATGTTTGCGGCGGCGAAAGGGCAGTACGAACGTTGGGTTATCTCTGGCGTGGGCGACATGATGCTGCATCCGTTCCATATCCACGGTACGCAGTTCCGTATCTTGTCAGAAAATGGCAAACCGCCAGCGACGCATCGCGCAGGCTGGAAAGATACCGTTAAGGTAGAAGGTAATGTCAGCGAAGTGCTGGTGAAGTTTAATCACGATGCACCGAAAGAACATGCTTATATGGCGCACTGCCATCTGCTGGAGCATGAAGATACGGGGATGATGTTAGGGTTTACGGTATAAAAAGACCGTATTCGGAAATATGCCCGGATCTCTCCGGGCATTATGGTTACTTCACATCATCCGGCAGCGCATAAGCCACAATATAGTCGCCCATCTTCGTACCAAATGAACCGTGACCGCCTGCGGAGATCACCACATACTGCTTGCCATTCACTTCATAGGTCATTGGCGTAGCCTGACCACCCGCTGGTAAACGACCCTGCCACAGTTTTTCACCGTTGCTCATGTTGTAAGCGCGCAGGTAGTTATCTGCCGTAGCGGCGATAAACAGCACGTTACCCGCCGTGGAGATTGGCCCGCCAAGCATCGGCATACCCATATTGAATGGCACCGGTACAGGCATCGGGAATGGCATACTGTCCTGCGGCGTACCAATACGTTTCTTCCACACCACTTCATTGGTTTTCAGATCCAATGCCGAGATATAGCCCCATGCTGGCTGTTTACATGGCAGACCAAACGGTGAGAGGAACGGGTTGAGCGTGACGCCATACGGTACACCGTACTGCGGCTGGATGCCGGATTCCGTACCCGTGCCTTTGGCATCTTTCGGCTGTTCCATCGGGTTGCCAGGACCGCGTGGAATCAGTTTCGAAACAAACGGCAGTGCCATTGGGTTGGCAATCGCCACTTCACGATTCGGATCAACGGAAATCCCGCCCCATTCGAACATCCCCAGATTACCCGGGAAGACCAGTGTACCCTGTTCAGATGGCGGCGTAAAAATGCCTTCATAGCGCATCTGGTGGAACATCACGCGGCACACCAACTGGTCAAACATGGTGGCACCCCACATATCCGCACCGCTCAAATCTTTCGTCGGACGGAAGCTCAGTTCCGAGAAGGGTTGAGTAGGGGTAACGTAATCGCCTTTGGCAGCACCTTGGGGAACCGGTTTTTCCGGGGCCGGAACCACCAGTTCACCATTACGACGATCGAGCACAAAAATGTTGCCGGTTTTCGCCGGAGCGTAAATAACCGGCACTTTCTGACCATTAACGGTGATGTCCGCCAGCGTCGGCTGTGCCGGAAGATCCATATCCCACAGGTCGTGGTGAACGGTCTGGTAGCTCCACGCCAGTTTCCCGGTAGTGGCATTCAGCGCCAGAATCGAGCTGGCATAACGTTCCTGTTCCGGTGTGCGATTACCGCCCCAGATATCTGGCGTGGTGACGCCCATCGGCAGATAGACCAGATCCAGCTTCGCGTCATAGGCCGCTGGTGCCCACGAGTTTGGTGAGTTAAAGGTAAAGGTGTGTTCGTCAGACGGGATCGCATTCGGGTCTTTCGCGCCCGGATCAAAAGCCCACAGCAGCTCCCCGGTGTTGACATCAAAACCACGGATCACGCCAGACGTTTCGCGGGTTGAGAAGTTGTCGGTGACTGAACCGGCCATCACGATGGTTTTATCGGTGATAATCGGCGGCGAAGTCGGTTCATACAGACCCGGTTTGGTGTCCGGCATATTGCTTTGCAGATTGAGCACGCCTTTATTGGCGAAGGTTTCGCACAGCTTGCCGTTTTCAGCGTTAATTGCAATCAGACGACCATCATTGACCGGAAGAATGATACGACGCGGGCAATCCGCCATCACTTCTGGCGAGGCAGTTTCTGCTTTGGCTTCATGATAAGAGACGCCACGACAGGTTACATGCTGGAAGGACTCGTTGGTTTTCAGCTCAGGATCGTAATGCCATTTCTCTTTGCCGCTGGCGGCATCCAGCGCAAACAGGCGCTGGTGCGCGGTACACAGGTAAAGGGTGTCGCCCACTTTAATTGGCGTCACTTCATTGGTGATTTCACCTGGATCGTTCGGCTGCTTCACATCGCCAGTACGGAACACCCAGGCTTCTTTCAGCTTGTGGACGTTATCAGCGTTAATTTGTTTCAGTGGTGAAAAGCGTTGGCCTTCCTGATTGCGACCATAGGCAGGCCAGTCCTGATCGGCAACGGGGGAGATGGCTTCGGCAGGTGTGGCATCGGCGCTTAAGGTGCCGCTGATTTCCTGCGGATCGTTAAATCCGGCCCAGGTCAGGATACCACCGCTAATCAACAGCGCCACCACCAGTGCGGCAACTGCGCCGCTGGCAGGAATGACCAGGCGACGCCAGACAAACGGCAGGATCAACCAGATGCCGAAGAAGACCAGAATGTCGCTGCGCGGAGTCAGCGCCCAGAAGTCGAAACCAACTTCCCAGACGCCCCAAATCATAGTGCCGAGCAGCAGGGCTGCGTACAGCCAAAGCGCGGCGCGTTTACTGCGCCACAGCATCCAGGCGACGCCGAGCATCACAAGGCCAGCGATAGGGTAGTACCAGGAGCCGCCAATCGCGACCAGCCAGCCTCCGCCAATGAGTAGATACAGCCCGCAAAGCGCTGCAAAAAGGGCTGTTAGCGTGACGAGTAATCGCCGCGAGCCGGTATTGTTAATTGCCATAAAGAGACACCATTTCAATTCATTAATATTTTAGTAGCAATTAATTATAGGTTTTAACATGTGTGATCGTCATCACAATTCGAGCTTTATTAACAGATTCCGCGAATGAATAGTTTTACTGGTATACTGCGTGTCTTGCGCTTTGTTGCGGTGCCAAAACCTGCCCGTGCGAAGTGATTTGTTTTTAAATCATATGGTTATAGATATGAAACATACTGTAGAAGTAATGATCCCCGAAGCGGAGATTAAAGCGCGTATCGCTGAACTGGGTCGTCAGATTACTGAGCGTTACAAAGACAGCGGCAGCGATATGGTGCTGGTGGGTCTGCTGCGTGGCTCATTTATGTTTATGGCGGACCTGTGCCGTGAAGTTCAGGTATCTCATGAAGTCGACTTTATGACCGCCTCCAGCTACGGTAGCGGCATGTCCACCACCCGTGATGTGAAAATCCTCAAAGATCTGGATGAAGATATCCGTGGCAAGGACGTGCTGATTGTTGAAGATATCATCGACTCGGGGAATACACTGTCGAAAGTGCGTGAGATCTTAAGCCTGCGCGAACCGAAGTCGTTGGCGATTTGTACGCTGCTGGATAAACCGTCCCGTCGTGAAGTGAACGTCCCGGTAGAATTTATCGGTTTCTCGATCCCGGATGAGTTTGTGGTGGGTTACGGCATTGATTACGCACAGCGTTACCGTCATCTGCCGTATATCGGCAAAGTGATTCTGCTGGACGAGTAAGTGTGAAGTTGCCGGATGTGTTGCATCCGGCATGGCATTTTTATTTGTGGTTGGCGTGTTTCAGCTTGAGGTTGGAGATCCCGTGACGGTAACGTTGCTCAAGGGTTTCGCGGTTAGTCGCTGTGACATCCAGATCACGCAGCAAGCCGTCGTGAATGCCGTAGGCCCAGCCGTGAATGGTAACTTTCTGCCCGCGTTTCCACGCTGATTGCATAATGGTGGAGTGGCCCAGGTTATACACCTGTTCCATGACGTTCAGTTCACACAAGGTATCCAGACGGCGCTCTTGCGGCATTTCGCCGAGCAATGAGCTATGTTTGAACCAGATATCGCGGATATGCAGCAGCCAGTTGTTGATAAGCCCCAGTTCCGGATTTTCAACTGCGGCTTGTACGCCGCCGCAACCGTAGTGGCCACAGATAATAATGTGTTCAACTTCGAGTACATCCACTGCATACTGAACCACGGAAAGGCAGTTCAGGTCGGTGTGAATGACCAGGTTAGCAACATTACGGTGAACAAAGAGTTCGCCCGGCTCAAGACCGGTTAAACGTTCTGCAGGAACGCGACTGTCGGAACATCCAATCCATAGAAAGCGCGGTTTTTGCGCTTGTGCCAGTTTCTCAAAAAACCCGGGATCCTCTTCCACCAGCATTTTTGACCATAGTGCATTGTTGCTGATGAGTGTATCTATGTCTTTCATGGAGGTTAACGACCTGTAACCAAATAATTACGTTTGGCTAATATAGGGCAACTCCGGGACGATTTAAACCACAGATAAAGTGTAAGAACGTAAGGTAAGTAAAAATTTATGACCATTGCACTGGAACTTCAACAGCTTAAAAAAACCTATCCAGGCGGCGTTCAGGCGCTTCGTGGAATCGATTTGCAGGTCGAAGCGGGTGATTTTTATGCGCTTCTCGGGCCGAACGGGGCCGGAAAATCGACCACTATCGGTATTATCAGCTCTCTGGTAAATAAAACCTCCGGGCGGGTTAGCGTATTTGGTTACGATCTCGAGAAAGATGTCGTAAACGCTAAACGTCAGTTGGGTCTGGTGCCACAGGAATTTAACTTCAACCCGTTTGAAACCGTGCAGCAAATTGTGGTGAATCAGGCAGGGTACTACGGTGTGGAGCGCAAAGAAGCGTACATTCGCAGCGAAAAGTATCTTAAACAACTCGATCTATGGGGAAAACGCAACGAACGTGCGCGTATGTTATCTGGCGGGATGAAGCGCCGTTTAATGATTGCCCGTGCGTTAATGCATGAACCTAAACTACTGATTCTCGACGAACCGACCGCAGGCGTGGATATTGAACTTCGCCGCTCAATGTGGGGCTTTTTGAAGGATTTAAACGACAAAGGCACCACCATCATTCTCACCACACACTACCTGGAAGAAGCAGAAATGCTGTGTCGCAATATCGGCATTATTCAACACGGTGAGCTGGTGGAAAATACTTCGATGAAGGCGCTGCTGGCGAAGCTGAAATCAGAAACCTTTATTCTCGATCTCGCACCGAAAAGTCCGTTACCGAAGCTCGATGGCTATCAGTATCGACTGGTCGATACCGCCACGCTGGAAGTTGAAGTGCTGCGTGAGCAGGGGATCAACAGCGTATTTACGCAGTTAAGTGAGCAGGGCATTCAGGTATTAAGTATGCGTAACAAAGCTAACCGTCTGGAAGAGCTGTTTGTTTCACTGGTTAATGAAAAACAAGGAGATCGCACATGATGCATCTTTACTGGGTGGCGCTAAAAAGCATCTGGGCGAAAGAGATCCATCGCTTTATGCGTATCTGGGTGCAGACGCTGGTGCCGCCAGTCATCACTATGACCCTTTACTTTATTATCTTCGGTAACCTGATTGGTTCGCGTATTGGCGATATGCATGGCTTCAGCTACATGCAGTTCATCGTACCGGGGCTGATCATGATGTCGGTGATCACCAACGCCTACGCTAACGTCGCGTCATCATTTTTTGGTGCCAAGTTCCAGCGTAATATTGAAGAGCTGCTGGTAGCGCCGGTTCCGACTCATGTCATTATTGCCGGATATGTCGGTGGTGGCGTGGCGCGTGGTCTGTTTGTTGGTATTCTGGTGACGGCAATTTCACTGTTTTTTGTGCCGTTTCAGGTGCATTCGTGGGTATTCGTTGCCTTAACCCTGGTGCTCACTGCGGTGCTATTCTCCCTTGCGGGTTTGCTGAACGGCGTGTTTGCCAAAACGTTCGATGACATCAGCCTGGTGCCAACCTTTGTGTTAACGCCACTCACGTATTTGGGCGGGGTGTTTTACTCCCTGACTTTGTTGCCGCCGTTCTGGCAAGGGCTGTCGCACCTGAATCCAATCGTTTATATGATCAGTGGTTTCCGCTACGGCTTCCTCGGTATCAATGATGTTCCGCTGGTCACTACCTTTGGCGTACTGGTGGTCTTTATTGTGGCGTTTTATTTGATCTGTTGGTCGCTGATCCAACGTGGACGTGGTTTGCGTAGCTAAGGCTATTTCCTCTCCTCTGGATTTGGGGGAGAGGAGTTTTGACGGCTATCACCCTTTATCAACAATGGTCAGGGTAGACTGATTTTCGGCTAAGGAGGAAGGCGATGTTAGGTTGGGTAATTACCTGTCACGATGACCGGGCGCAAGAGATACTGGATGCGCTGGAGAAAAAACATGGGGGACTTCTTCAGTGCCGGGCCGTGAATTTCTGGCGCGGATTAAGCTCTAATATGCTCAGCCGCATGATGTGCGATGCCTTGCATGAAACGGACTCTGGTGAAGGCGTTATCTTCTTAACCGATATAGCCGGAGCGCCACCGTACCGCGTGGCTTCATTATTAAGCCACAAACACTCCCGTTGCGAAGTGATTTCTGGTGTCACGTTACCGTTAATTGAACAGATGATGGCTTGCCGTGAAACCATGACCAGTTCAGCGTTTCGCGAGCGTATTGTCGAACTGGGTGCGCCGGAGGTGAGTAGTCTTTGGCACCAGCAACAAAAAAATCCGCCTTTCGTCCTCAAACATAATTTGTATGAGTATTAACCCGCGATTCTGATGACGCTTTTGCTACAATAAAAGTGTTGTTTCACCCTCGGTTATTTTTTCATGTACAAACAAGCTGTTATTCTCCTGCTGATGCTGTTTACCGCAAGTGTCAGTGCCGCGTTACCTGCCCGTTATATGCAAACCATCGAAAATGCCGCGGTCTGGGCGCAAATTGGTGACAAGATGGTGACGGTGGGGAATATTCGGGCCGGACAAATCATTGCCGTGGAGCCCACTGCCGCAAGTTATTACGTATTTAATTTTGGCTTTGGCAAAGGGTTTATCGATAAAGGGCATCTCGAGCCGGTTCAGGGGCGACAAAAAGTTGAAGACGGTTTGGGTGACCTCAACAAGCCGCTGAGTAATCAGAACTTAGTTACCTGGAAAGATACGCCGGTCTATAACGCGCCGAGTGTGGGCAGTGCGCCATTTGGAGTACTGGCGGACAATTTGCGCTACCCGATTTTGCATAAACTGAAAGACAGGTTAAATCAAACCTGGTATCAGATCCGTATTGGCGATCGACTGGCCTATATCAGCGCGCTGGATGCCCAACCCGATAATGGCCTGCCGGTGCTAACCTATCACCATATTTTGCGCGATGAAGAAAACACCCGTTTTCGCCATACTTCGACGACCACCTCGGTACGCGCTTTCAATAACCAGATGGCCTGGCTGCGCGACAGGGGATACGCGACACTGAGCATGGCGCAGCTGGAAGGTTACGTGAAGAATAAGATCAATCTCCCTGCGCGAGCGGTGGTGATTACCTTTGATGATGGCCTCAAGTCGGTGAGCCGCTATGCGTATCCTGTGTTGAAACAATATGGCATGAAGGCGACGGCGTTTATTGTTACCTCGCGCATCAAACGTCACCCGCAGAAATGGAACCCAAAATCGCTGCAATTTATGAGCGTTTCTGAACTTAACGAAATTCGCGATGTATTTGATTTCCAGTCACATACTCATTTTTTGCATCGGATAGATGGTTATCGGCGGCCTATATTGCTGAGCCGTAGTGAGCACAATATTCTGTTTGATTTTGCACGTTCACGCCGCGCTCTGGCGCAATTTAATCCACATGTTTTGTATCTTTCTTATCCATTTGGCGGATTTAATGACAAAGCCGTGAAGGCAGCAAAAGAAGCCGGATTTCACCTGGCTGTGACGACCATGAAAGGCAAAGTAAAACCGGGGGATAATCCGTTGTTACTAAAACGACTTTATATCTTAAGAACAGATTCGCTGGAGACGATGTCGCGGCTGGTGAGTAACCAGCCGCAGGGATAACAATCAGGCAACCTGTACCGGAATCGCTTTCGCGGTACGTTTCATTTCGTTGTCGCCTTCAAAATAGGCGACGTTGGGTCGCCAGGTGCGAGCTTCTTCATCTGGCATGGTAACGAAGCTGGCGATGATGACAATATCGCCGACGCTGGCGCAGTGGGCCGCCGCACCGTTGACAGAAATAATTCTCGAACCGCGTTCTGCCGCGATGGCATAGGTGGAGAAACGCTTGCCGTTGGTAACATTCCAGATATCAATGGCTTCGTTTTCGAGAATACCGGCTGCGTCAAGAAAATCCTGATCAATGGCGCAAGAACCTTCATAGTGCAGGTCCGCATGAGTCACTTTCACGCGGTGGAGTTTGCCCTGCAGCATCGTGCGAATCATAACTTCTACCTTTCTACCCTGTCGTTAACGAAGCAGGCGATGCCTGCTTTGAGGAAATTCTCACGCAGTATTGCCCGATTTTTGTTTAGTGTCTACTCATCTGACGGCATTTGCATCAGCAGTTTGCGTACCGTGCCGAAGCGTGCCATGTAACGCCTGTAACCAATTGAAATTTATCTGAACGCTGCTCGGTAAACACTAAAGAGGCGGCTGACGACGGCACACCTTGACTGGATACTGCCTTCACGCAAGACAACACGGAAGGCAGGGGAGATGGATGCACCGAGTACCACACCGCATGATGCGGTGTTTAAACAATTTTTAATGCATGCGGAAACGGCTCGCGACTTTCTGGATATCCATTTGCCAGCGGAGCTACGCGAACTGTGTGACCTCGACACTCTGCATCTTGAGTCGGGGAGTTTTATTGAAGAAAGCCTGAAAGGGCACAGCACTGACGTGCTCTATTCCGTGCAAATGCAGGGTAATCCCGGTTATTTGCATGTGGTGATTGAACATCAAAGCAAGCCGGATAAGAAAATGGCGTTTCGCATGATGCGTTATTCTATTGCTGCCATGCACCGGCATCTGGAGGCGGATCACGATAAGCTGCCGCTGGTGGTGCCGATACTGTTTTATCAGGGCGAGGCCACACCTTATCCGCTCTCAATGTGCTGGTTTGATATGTTTTACTCGCCGGAGCTGGCGCGACGCGTTTACAACAACCCTTTCCCGCTGGTGGATATCACCATCACGCCGGATGACGAAATCATGCAGCACCGGCGGATTGCGATTCTCGAACTACTGCAAAAGCATATTCGCCAGCGCGACTTAATGTTATTGCTGGAGCAACTGGTCACGCTGATTGACGAAGGGTACACTAGCGGAAGTCAGTTAGTTGCCATGCAAAACTATATGCTGCAACGCGGTCATACTGAACAAGCGGATTTGTTTTATGGTGTGGTGAGAGACAGGGAAACGGGAGGGGAGTCTATGATGACGCTGGCGCAGTGGTTTAAAGAGAAGGGGATTCAGCAGGGAAGACAGGAAGTAAGTCAGGAATTCGCCCAGCGTCTTCTGAGTAAAGGAATGTCTCGGGAAGACGTTGCAGAGTTGGCAAATTTACCTCTTGCAGAGATAGATAAGCTAATTAACTCTAACTAACTAGTCTGCGTTATGAATAATCGCTTACAGATAACGTGGCAATGAATAGCTGGCGCCATCAGCCGTAGCGCCAGTTAAGCATTACGCCAGTTCGACCATTTTGTTGTCGATCAGGCGAGCATCGCCAAGCCAGGCGGCTACCAGAATCACTGCGCGTTTGCTGTTTTCAGAGACTTCCAGCAATGTGTCGGCATCACGAATCTGAATATCATCGGCGCGGAAGCCTTTTTCATTCAGTTCTTGCCCGGCAATGGCAATAATTTCATCGAGATCCCGTTCGCCAGCCTGCAATTTGTCGGCAATCGAACTTAAAACCTTGTACAGACCGGGCGCAATTTTGCGTTGTTCCGCCGTCAGATAACCGTTACGGGAACTCAGCGCCAGACCGTCTTTGGCGCGCATAATCGGTACGCCGATAATCTCAATATCAAAGCCCATATCGGCAACCATTTTGCGGATCAGCGCCAGTTGCTGAAAGTCCTTTTCGCCGAAGCAAGCGATATCCGGCTGGACCAGGTTGAACAGCTTGCTGACAATAGTCGAAACGCCGCGAAAATGTCCCGGACGGCTGGCACCTTCCAGCATGGTGGAAAGACCAGGAACATCAACATAGGTGTGGGTTTCTGTACCGTTCGGGTAGATCTCTTTTACCGAAGGCGCGAAAACTAAATCCACTTTACGTTTGTTCAGCTTTTCGCAGTCCTCTTGCAAGGTCCGTGGATAACGTGCCAGATCTTCCGGGCGGTCAAACTGCATTGGGTTAACGAAAATACTGACGACGACCACATCGGCGCGGGCTTTGGCTTCGTCGACCAGCTTCATATGGCCGTCGTGCAGGTTACCCATGGTGGGCACCAGCGCCACGCGCTTACCTTCCATACGCAGGCGGCGGATTTGCTGACGCAGCAGCGGCAGGGTTTCGATAATTAACACAACGTCACTCCTCAATGGAAACTGTGTTCTTCGCCCGGATAAACGCCGGACTCCACTTCAGCCATATACTGCCGCACAGCCGCGCGGATGTCGCCCGTTTCGGCGAGGAAATTTTTGGCGAATTTAGGAATATGACCGCCGGTAATGCCGAACGCGTCGTGCATCACGAGGATTTGCCCGTCAGTGACGTTGCCTGCGCCAATACCGATAACCGGGATCGCCAGTGCTTCGGTAATGCGTTTCGCCAGTTCAACCGGCACGCACTCCAGTACCAGCAGTTGTGCCCCAGCAGCTTCTAAGGCTAATGCATCGCTGAGCAGTCGATCGGCCGCTTCATCGCCGCGCCCCTGGACTTTGTAGCCACCGAAAATATTTACTGACTGTGGGGTTAGGCCTAAATGACCACAAACTGGAACGGCACGTTCGGTCAGCATTTGTACGGTTTCTACCAGCCACTCACCGCCTTCAATTTTGACCATGTTGGCTCCGGCACGCATTACCGTTGCGGCGTTTTCAAAGGCTTGTTCCGGCGTGGCATACGCCATAAATGGCAGGTCTGCTAACAGAAGGCAGTTTGGCGCGCCGCGACGCACGGCGGCAGTGTGGTAGGCGATATCAGCAACGGTAACCGGTAGCGTGGAGTCATGCCCCTGAACCGTCATGCCCAGAGAATCGCCGACCAGCATGACGTTAAGTCCTTCTTCGGCAAACAGTTTTGCGAAGCTATAATCGTAAGCAGTGATGGTCGCGAAACGTTTTTTTTCTTGTTTGCATTTTTGCAATGAAGCAATAGTGGTTGGTTTCATAACGTATCCTGATAGATAAAGTCAGATTTGATTGCATTCTAACAGTCGAAATCAGGGGGGCAATGGTTTTTAGTGTGAAGAAAGTTTCGCACCAGAGTTTGAATCTGGTGCGTTGGTTGGGGCAAGAATTACTTATTCATAGGAAAAAGAGAATGTCGCATTACCGGTAAAATCTCCCGGGCTAATTGTGCCATTACCACCATCTTTTACCAGTTGCGCCGTAAAGGGAAAATAAATAAGGTTGTTTGACCAGTGGGCGTAGTTAAAAATAATCTCATTGCTGTTGTCTGCGTTTAGCTGAACCTCATTTTTGTTCGCGGTTGAGTAGACTTTTACGCCAACACCGGTTGCTGAACCGGATGATTTTCCAATTAATTTTTTATTTGGTGCCTCAGTTGTGGCTTTCAGCTTCACTGTAATTTTGCTTGCGTAGCAGTAATCGGCGCGAATAGAAAATGGAACTACTCGGGTGATTTCCTGCTTAACCTGGGAAATATAATAGTCTCCCAAATTTATTTTATTACCGCTAACATTTTGGCTGGTTGAGTCCAGCGCAATGGTAGTACATGTAGGTTGAGCCACGGTAAATCTAAATGTATTTGTGTCAACGTAAAAGTGTATCCAGGGTTGAGTGTTGATACCAATATACCAGGAAGCGATTTTTCCTGGTGATAATGTTCCACTGGAAACTCCATTCTTAGGTTTGAACTCAGGAGTATAGAAAAAACGAAAACGTAACTTCCATTTGTCATCTGTTTGGCTCCATACCCACCATGTATCAGAGTTGGGCGTGAAGTTGTCCTCGCCAACTGTCGGAAGGTATAAGTCGATTGGTTCAGGACAGCTATCACAAATTAATTCAACGGTATAAACAATACCAGGGACCGTCGTTTTTAATAATGTAGAGCCTCGCCCTGACGTATATCCTGATATCAGTCCGGCATCAGCAGTATTAAGAAAGTGTATAGTCTCATCACCATTTGGTATGGCTTTACAGGCCACACCATCACCCCGAAGTGTAATAGGTACATCCTTGGTAGCATCGGCCATTTCCTGAGGATTAGTGACCTCTCGAGTTACAACATTATAGGTGGGAGTATTAATTAACATAGTGTAACCCCCGGCTGAATTGCTTTCTATATAGCATTCAGAACCCGTGCCAGCACACACACACCAGGACGATGTCAAAAATAATAACATTGCGCTGCATATATGAAGCAAAAGTTTATTGGCTTTCCCTTGCATATTAATCCTTATTATTCGTAGTAAACGTTAACAATAACCTGACTTCTCACAATACCAGCTACAGGTGCGAGAGAGTTATCAACACGTTGCATTCTGGAATAAAATGTCCATGTCGAGGGAATGACTTGATTTGAGGGTAAAGCATAGATAGCTTTTGATGTTCCGTCAGTTCCCCGAACGTTAAATTTTTGCTCGTTGGGTTGTGCCGAAAAAATAACAATCCCTACATTTTTAGCTCCGGTAGATTGCAATTCATATTGGTTGCTGAAAACTTGTTGGTTTTGTCGCGACAGAGATCCTGTTTGCGGCTGAAAATCCAATTTAATCTGCGATTGTGTGGTTTGTAAATTATCGCAAGAGACGACATTGACAGTAAAATTCTTACCTCCGGCATAATCAGTATCTGGGGTTACGTTGTCAGTAAAATAACCCAGGGTCACAGTGCCGAGATCAACAATACCATTATTATTGACTTCTACTTGACAAGTGCTGGATACAATATTCGCGGTAAGATCTACATCCTTATCAGCATAGCTAATGGAGGAATAGAGGGCTGTTGCCAGCTCTAAAAAGAATGCGAAATTATGATGCCGTAAAAGCATTATAATGTCCTTATCCGTTGTTACTGGTAAGTGATGGTGAAGGTGGCTGGAGAAAGAAACTCCCCCGGAGTGACATCTTGCAACCGTCTACCTTCGGCAACAACCATCTTGGCACTTAAATCATAATCGTAAGGTTCTGTGGCGGTTACGGTAGAAAGAACAACCGTTTTATTTGCAGGATGGAAGCAGTTAAATATTTCACTGCCAGGTCCTTCTGCATCTTTGGTGGTCCATACTTCGACTGATACTCTTCCTGCAGCGCCTGCACCATTATTTTTATTAGCAAAACCAGCGGCGCTAGCGTATAAGCCTCCGCAACCTATCCCTCTGGGAGTTAATTTTACCAGTGCTTTTCTTTCCGGGAGCCCGGCACAACCACTAAAACGTATTTTGAAGGCTTTTTTATTGGTTTCATTTCTCAGTTCAGAAATATAAACGTCACCAAAAGCCACTTGTGAAATCTCTGTATCATTGGTATCCAGTAATTGGGCGATACAGGTACCCATTGTGACAATACTGTCTACCGTTAAGGATGCTGACGAGGTTCCAGCCAGGGCGTTATGGGGTACTATTCCACTCCCTGTAATAACAGTAACAATCATTATCGCTATTGTTTTTAAATTCATGGCCGCGGTTCCTGTTATTCGTAGGTGAAGTTAAAGGTGGCTTTAGCATGGAATTTGCCAATATTTCCTGTCCCGGCGGTAGTTTCACGCAGGGCGACAGTTAACTTCATCCCATCCGTTTTATCTGCTGTGGTCCACTCAACGCTGACGCTATTATTGGGCGTGATAAATGCAGCATCAGCAGCATCCCGTCGCTTGATGCCCATACCAATATTAGTCGCTATAGGTGTGTTGGTTGCTTCGTTTTTAATCAAGTTACCTGAAATATTTGCACCTGAAAGCTTGGTAACGATTTTCAAATAACCTGCACTACAATCTTTGGCCACTAATTGAAAGTTAGCCTGGGCATCTGCATGTGCATTAGCTATTTTATCCAGTCCAACACTAGGGATGGTCATACTGTAGTCATCTCCCCCCGTATTATTCACCGTAGGACCACCATCTTCTTTAATGGTTATCGTACAAGTGGTTGCCAATAATCTGGCGGTAAAGTCGACATTAATATCCGTCGCAGAACTGGTTATGGGAAACTCCAAGCCAATTAACGTGGAGATTATTATGATTTTTTTCATAGACTTCCATATTATTAGTTAGCCACTTGGCAGATAAGATTTTTTAACAATAAAGTATCTATGCTTCCCAGAGTTTCTGGTCGTACAGGGAGTTGATAATTCAACTTGCAATTTATTGTTTTATTATTTTCGAACCAGCGAATAATTAACTCTCCGCTGTCATTAATACCGCGTACAAATGACTGACCACCTTGTCCCATGCTGCCAATCATAATTTCATCCTGATAAACCTCAGCGGCAAAAGGAATAGATTTACCGTTACTGGCACTGATATTCAGGACTGCAGAACGCCTCTGGTCAGTTTCAAAACTGGCAAGAATGATGGAACCACTACGAGGTACAGTGGTGGTGCTGGTACTTTTCAGTTCAACATCGTTTTCCATAGTTTCAATATTTAACCCAACCCGGTTTTCGCGGTACGGACTTAAGGATGAAGTAACGGCATAACCCCAGCGATCGATTTCATCAGTACTGTTATTGACCCTCGCCCCTTTCGCGCCAGGAGCTTTAATAACGACCAGTGTGTCATTGCTACCGAAACTGTTATTGGTGAAGGTCAGGCCGCCACTGTGAAGCACAAAACCACCATCGGTAGAGGCAGAGAATTGTTGTCTGTTATCGGTACTGGCAGAAGCTGAAGCGGAAAAACCTCCCCATGTGGAGGCATAGCTAAGATATCCACCAACGGAAGCGACATCTTCAGATGCTTTATCGAGGTTATAACCCGTATTCACGCTGTACCCGATGAGATTATCTTCGCTGTTACCCGAACTACTGACGTTTAACTGATGCGAGCCGTTGAAATCGGTATTGAATTGGGTGTTCAGGTTACGGAACCCTGAGGATTTACGCTTACCGCCGAAAATATTTTCCAGCGGAATGCTAACGTTCAAATACATCGCATCATCTTTATCACCATCTTCATTCCAACTACGCTGGAAGTTGACGCTGAAACTTCCCCAGGAAACACTTTTACTGTAGCCAACGTTGTATTCAGTTCGGTTATTGTTACTTGCCCAATAGTCTGTCCAACTACCGGATAAAAAGAGTGAACCATAGTCCTCATAAGCAAAATTCAATGGCTGATTTACGCTAACGGTAAATTGGTTTTTCATGCGTGAATAGGTACGCATGGTGTCTTTGTCTTCGTCGGACGACAGATGATTGGCGTCATCAATGAGGGCTAACGCATCATGTAGACCGAGATAATTCTCGGTGGAATAACGATAAGCAGCAAGGTTAAATGAGGTGCTTGTAGCTTCGAACAATTTGTTCCAGGTAATACGATAGCTTTGCCCCTGATATGTTTTATCGTCAGGAATTTCGGTGCGGGCATGTGTGACGTCCACCGCAAAGGCACCGATGCTGGTGTTGATCCCAAGCCCCAAAAGGCCAGACATATAATCGTTATCTGTAATTTGTACGCCGGTATAACCGGTGAACAAATTATTGAAACCGTAGTAAAAAGAGGCCTGTGCCATATTGGGCTCATGACGCAAGCTGTCATCGATAATTTGCCCAGCACTAATATCCCAACGGCCAACGCCAGGGCGTTGCAACTGCACGACAGAAGAGAAAGGCTGGGTGAATGAGCGTTTAGAGCCATCCGCTTCTTCAATAGTAATGACCAATTCGCTACCAAATCCTGAAGGGCTGAGATCGTCAATTACGAATTCACCAGGTGGAACGGTGGACTCATAGATTTTGTAGCCATTCTGAGTCACCGACACTTTGGCGTTAGAGCTTGCTACGCCTCGAATGATTGGAGCATAACTGGCCAGCGCGGATGGTAGCATACGGCTGTCACTATAAAGACGCATACCACGTACATTGACTGAGTCGAAGGTTTCACCAGTGGTATAGGCATCACCCACGATCACTTGTGAGCGCATAGCCGGGATGTCACGCTGTAAGTAACGATCCTGAAAGTCGAAATTATTACCGTTATCTTGCGACCAGTTATAGTTGCCGCGAGCACGCAGGTGCCAGGCTCCGAAATTGAGGCCAGTGTTGAAGGCTCCGTAGATACTGTCCCGGTCGCCATTATCAGAGTCAGAGTGGTAGGCGTTTAATGAGTAGGAAAGCATGGCGGCATTAATACCCGACTCCCAAAGTGAAGGATCAACATAACCGCCATAAGTTTTATAGACGTACGCCTGTGGAACCGAGATCTCCAGATGCTGTTCACCGCCGTCATAGCTGACTTCTGCCTGTTCAATCGATTTTTTGATATCCAGACAATCGCCTTCTTCGCCTTCTCTGGCAAGCAGCGTAATGGCGTATTCCGGCTGCTTAATATGCAGTTGTGCCAGATTCTTACGTGTTATACAGGCCGCGGCGCTGTTTTCCCCTATATCAACAAAAGGGAGCTCTAAACTGGCAACGGGTTGCTGATTGACAAACACGCGGACGTTATAAACGCCAGGCGGCGTTGGATTACCCTGTGAATAACGTTTAACATCAATGCTTGATGCCCCAGTCCCCATCAAAAATGAACTGTCATATTCCACGTTTTCCGTGGCCGCACAGTTACCGCTATAGAAAAATGTACAACAGGCTGCCAGTAATGTTTTTTTCGGTAGACGACTTTTCTGATGAGTTAACGTATACAAGGTTGCGTTCCTGGCGATATAAAGCGAATCTGTTTAGCGATTAAAGCGATGTGGAGCCATCAATATTGCCACCATAATCGTTAATGGCTTTGTAAATAACTTTTCCTGAAGACACACTGCTCGCCATACCAGTCACAACAAAACTTGCCTGACCAAAGGGCGCAAGCATGCTGGAGTCCACTTTGTAGCTTTTACCGCCACTTTCAATTGCGACGTCATTGAATGAAACGTAGTAAGGGGTTGGATTGTTTACCTGAAGCTGCGCATTGTTTAACTTCCACGTCAGTTTGGCTGGTGCTTCAGCGGGTTCACCTTGTAATCCACTTGGGCGATAAAAAAGTTTGATTCGGGTACGGAAAGCCAGTTGTAATAAGTTTTTGTCTGATTCGGCATCTTTCGGCTTGGGCGGGACTTCCAGTACGTTAAACCAGAAAACACTTTCCCGGTCTGCAGGAAGTTGTGTTGTACCAGTAAACATCACTTTTACCGTTTGCCCTCGTTTAGGTTCAATACGTGATACAGGCGGCGTAGAGGTAAACGGAACTTTGATTTGGCTGGGATCAGCATTGTCATCACCTGTATCCAACCAGTTTTGAATTAACAAGGGGCGATTACCTTTGTTTTCCAGACGGACGTTAACATCTTTTTTATCTGCGATATAAATGATACGTGTGCCGGAAATTATGATATCGGCGAATACAGGGGCACTGGCCAGCAACGTACTAATAAATAATGTGCTAACGGTTTTTCTTACAAAGGGAAACATAAGCACTCCTTGCTATCGTGTAATTATGTGAAAAAAGAAAATAAGGTTTACCCGCAGGCAAACCTTATGCTCATTACGCCATTAGTTATAAGTAATGGTGTACAGTGCGTTAGTGGTTACGTGGCCAGAAGTAACATCCTGGCTGTTCGGTGCTTTTACATAGGAAGCATTGAACACATATTGACCGTCACCATTAGCATCTAAAGTCAGCAGATGTTTTTCTGCAGAGTTGTTCATGTGTACCTGTTTAATCTCTGCCGCACCAGATTTGTTGGTCATGTTGTGAACCGCAATATTCACATTTTTTGCTGGCTGGATGCTATTTACAGTGATGTTCATATTGTTATTCAAGGTACCACTGGTGTTTGCATAGCTTGCAGACCCCATAGTTAAAGATGCTTCTGACTTACCTGCTTCACAATTTACAGAAATCATAAATTCTTTCGGCAGCAAACCAACCGCAGTCGCGTTAACTTCCGCAAAGTTATCAGTAACATTTGCAGTATCCAGCGTGACTACGCCATCGGTAGTGATGCCGTGCATACCCGCGTCTACCACGCCGACTTTACAAGTACCGGACTGAACCAGACCGTTAAAATCGATATGACCACCATCTACAGCCAGAGCGGAACCAGAAACCATCACTAGCGCGGCTGCGAGTAGTGTTTTTTTCATTACATGTATCCTTACAAAAAAGTTATTAGTTAATGTAGCTGATAAATAATACTGAATATGTAGTTGTTATGAAATGTGGTGGTATTTATCACTTTCGTGAATGTATTTGTTTGGTTTATTAATCTGTTAATCTGTTAATCTGTTTTTAGTGAGAAACAAGTGAATTCATTTGTTTTTTGTATTATAGGAGGTGTCAAGTTAGATAAACTACAAAGTGACTGTAGAATATTTCATGTGGGAAAAATCAAATTTATGTTTATTATAAAATAATTTTATTTGAAGGGATGGTATGTCTACTATCATCAACTACCGTTTGAGTTGATTTGTAAATATTACCAGATTGCAGGTTGTGAAAAATTCCGAGTATTAAGTATATTTTGCAACAATGCGCCATCAGGAAAGACCAGCTCCGGCGCAATTTCAAACAGTGGCCACAGCATAAAGCCACGATTTTTCATATCGTAGTGCGGAACGGTCAGACGTTCGGTATTTATTACTTCATTACCAAACAGCATGATGTCGAGATCCAGCGTGCGCGGTCCCCAGCGTTCAGCTTTACGGACGCGACCTTGCTGCAATTCGATACGCTGTGTGTGATTGAGTAGCTCTTCAGGGGCAAGAGTGGTTTTCAGCGCGACGGCTGCATTTAAGTAATCGGGTTGATCTTGCGGCCCCAGAGGTGGGGTGCGGTAAAACGAAGAAACGGCAAGAATGCGGCTTTCTGGAATATCGCCTAATGCTTTCAGGGCAGCATTGACCTGCTCCAGCGGAGAGGCCAGATTGCTGCCTATGGCAATATACGCCACTGTCATGCGGTACCCTCACGACGCGGTGCGCGTTTGCGTGGACGACGAGTACGACGACGCGGTGACGGTTCTTCATCCAGTTCGTTAAGCATCCCTTTTTGGTCTGGCGGCGCGGAAACTTGGAACTCACCCCACCATTTCACCAGACGTTGCAGTTCAGCGTTACGCTCAACTTCGGCTCGTAAGGCCAACAGGTCGTATGCCGCACGGAACTTAGGATGCTCCAGCAGTTTCCATGCGCGTTTACCCTGACGACGGGACATACGCAACTGCAACTGCCAGATATCGCGGGTTAGCGTAGTCAGACGTTTCGGGATCGCCAGTGAACGGCAGGCTTCGTCCAGCACGTCGTTCATCGCCAGTGCGAAAGCGTCGTGATAGGTCAGGCCGCTCTCCTGAGCAATTTTCTGTGCCGTCTCCAGCAGTGGATACCAGAACATGGCGGCAAACAGGAACGCCGGGTTCACGCGCATATCGTTATGGATACGCGTATCGGTATTCTTCAGCACCTGTTCAATGATCCGCTCCATCGGGCTGTCGCCATTTTCCGTGAAGTAGCGGGTAATGGTCGGGAACAGCGGCTGGAACAGATGATATTCACACAGCAGCTTATAGGTTTCGTAACCGTAGCCCGCTTGCAACAGTTTCAGCGATTCTTCAAACAGACGTGCCGGGGGGATATCGTTCAGTAAGGTTGCCAGGCGTGGGATCGGCTCGGCGGTTTCCGGGCTGATGCGCATGCCCAATTTGGCGGCAAAACGAACCGCGCGGAGCATACGTACCGGATCTTCACGGTAGCGCGTTTCCGGGTTACCAATCAGACGGATAACGCCGTCTTTCAGATCCTTCATGCCGCCAACGTAATCACGGACGGTAAAATCTGCCACGCTGTAATACAGGCTGTTGATAGTGAAATCGCGGCGCTGGGCGTCTTCTTCGATGGAGCCGAAAATGTTGTCGCGCAGCAACATACCGTTTTGCCCGCGTTGGGAGGTCGTGCGGTCGCTGACGTTACCTTCGTGATGTCCACGGAAGGTCGCAACTTCGATAATCTCCGGGCCAAACATCACATGAGCCAGACGGAAACGGCGACCCACCAGGCGGCAGTTACGGAACAGTTTGCGCACCTGCTCTGGCGTGGCGTTGGTGGTCACGTCAAAATCTTTCGGCTTTTTGCCAAGTAACAGGTCGCGCACGCCGCCGCCAACCAGCCAGGCTTCGTATCCCGCTTTATTGAGCCTGTACATTACCTTCAGGGCATTTTCACTGATATCTTTGCGGGAAATAGCATGCTGCTCACGCGGGATCACCGTCACCTGTGGACGGGCGACTGCCTGTTCAGCCTCGCTTTCCTCGCGGCTTAGCACCTTGCGGCAAAAATTAGCGACTCGGGTAAAAATAGTACACCTCGGTAGTGTCAAACATCATTCAGGACAAAAAAATAGCGGCTAATCATAGCTCAGCATGACGCATTTGAGAATGTTGAATTTACAATTGCCGACTCAGGCACGGCGGTCAGCGTCCAGTTTTTGACGGCTGACTGAAGGATTTGCTCGACGCTGAAATCCTGCCAGTGTGTTTCTACCTGCTGACCCAGAAAATGAAGTGCCGCGATTAACACCGGGCGCGGATCGACTTTCGGCAACGCAGGCGCATGATTCTGCTTGGAAAGTTTAGCGCCTTGTGGATTAAGCGCCAGCGGTAAATGGATGTAATCTGGCACTTTCCAGCCAAAAAGCTGGTACAGCGAGATTTGCCGCACTGTCGGTTCGATCAAATCTGCCCCGCGGACAATTTCGCTCACGCCCTGGAAGTGATCATCCACCACCACCGCCAGGTTATAGGCAAACAAACCATCACGGCGATGAATAATAAAATCTTCCCGTGCCAGTTTTTCGTCGGCGTGAATAATGCCTCGCAGCAGGTCAGTAAACTGGGTGACCGGATGCTGCTGGCGGATACGTACTGCGGCGTTGTCTGGTCCATGATGCAAATCCCGGCAATGACCGTCGTAAATACCGCCAATGCTTTGAATACGCGCACGCGTGCAGGTGCAGTAATAACTTAGTCCTTGCTCATGTAACCAAGCGAGTGCTTCGCGATAGGCGTGGTGACGTTGCGATTGCCAGAGAACGTCGCCGTCCCAGTGTAGGCCGTAATGTTCCAGCTGGCGCAGGATAGTCTCTGCGGCACCGGGAACTTCACGAGGCGGGTCGATATCTTCAATGCGTACCAGCCAGCGACCTTGCCGGGCGCGAGCCTGCAAATAGCTGCCAAGCGCAGCAATCAGAGAACCAAAATGAAGCTCGCCGGAAGGAGAGGGGGCGAAGCGACCAATATAGTGTGTGTCTGTCATCTCTTTGAACAAAAAATAAGGCGGGAGCATTTCCCGCCTGTGGTAAACGTGATGGAACGGCTGTAATTAGCCAGCCATCTGTTTTTCGCGAATTTCAGCCAGCGTTTTGCAGTCGATGCATAGATCGGCTGTCGGGCGCGCTTCCAGACGGCGAATACCAATTTCAACACCGCAGGATTCGCAGTAGCCGAAATCTTCGTCTTCCACTTTTTTCAGCGTCTTCTCGATCTTTTTGATCAGCTTACGCTCGCGATCGCGGTTACGCAGTTCGAGGCTGAACTCTTCTTCCTGGGCTGCACGGTCTACCGGGTCCGGGAAGTTGGCTGCTTCATCCTGCATATGTGTAACGGTGCGATCGACTTCATCCCTGAGTTGATTACGCCATGCTTCCAGAATACGACGGAAGTGCGCCAGCTGGGCTTCATTCATATACTCTTCGCCCGGCTTCTCCTGATATGGTTCCACCCCAGCGATGGCGAGAATACTCAGGGACGATGTTTTACGGTTTTGCCCTTCTTGCATGTTGCTTCTCCTTAACACGCACTATCGATCCCCATGTTCGGGGGAAAAATGAGGCCGCTATAAATAGCAGATGCTTTTCCGGATAGCAATTATCTAAACGTAACACTTGACAACTGTGTGAGGAAAAGCGTATTTGCGCACGCGACCAGAATGTAAATTAACCAGTTACTTACTCTACTACAATGTAACCGGTAGTGATTTTTTAAGAGCCATGCCTTCGGCAGAAAGTTCCGCTTTGTAAGCCAGAATTTCTACCCCCCTCTGTTGAGCTTCTGACAATAGTTGCGCGTATTTCTCATCGATGTGGCGCGCGGGTGAAAACCGTGTAATGGCTGAATGCAGTACGGCGAAAAAGATAACCGCACGCTGGCCTTCAGCCGCTACGCTCATCAACTCCCGAAGGTGTTTCTGACCTCGTTTAGTGACCGCATCGGGAAAATATCCCTGTTCGTTCTCCGCTAACGTAACCGATTTCACTTCAATATAGCAGTCTGGACGCGAATCCGCCTGCAACATAAAGTCAATACGGCTGCGTTCGGCGCCGTATTTTACTTCGCTTTTCAGCGAGCTATAGCCTGACAGCTCTGAAATTGATTCATTAAGGATAGCCTCTTTCGTCAACCTGTTAGCCCAAAGCGTATTGACGCAAATAATTGCGCCGCTTTGGCTTTGAGTTAATTCCCAGGTGTGTGGGTATTTCCGTTTGGTGTTGTCTGAAGTCGAATACCAGACGGTATCGCCAGGCGTTGCACAACCGGTCATCGCACCCGTATTCGGGCAGTGTAGCGTTAATTCGCGACCATCGGGTGTGATCACATCGGCTAAAAAACGTTTGTAACGCTGAATTAGCGTCGCGCGCTGTAGAGGGGGAGAAAATTCCATTGCGACAATCCTTGTTATTGCGTTAGCGCCCAGCGTTTTAGCGGCGTGTAGCGTGTGCGTCCACGGGCAAACGAGGAGGCGTAAAGGGTGAACTCCGTCACCGTATACGACCAGTTAAAACCTGGCGGCGGGATTGTCACCGCCTCGCTGGCGTCGCGCAATAAGGTAATATGTGGATGAAACGGACGATTGCTTTGAAAACAGCCGCTGCGGGCAGCCTGTGAACGGAGCATATTCGCCAGCTGGATTAAGCCGCGTGGCGGCTGTCGCATCCCTAACCACACCACACGCGAACGCAGCCATTGACCGGCGTCATCAAGCGTGAGTGTGAAACCAGGTTGACGAATCCGTCCGGCTAAAAGAGAAAGCGCCTTCTCTTTCTCTGCGCTTACTTCGCCTAAAAATGCCAGAGTCAGATGCAAATTATCGGCGGCGACCGGACGTCCCGCCTCAGGTGGGAAGTGTGTGGCGCGCCAGTGGATAATCTGTTCGCGGATTTCTGCAGGTAAGTCGATAGCAAAGAACAGCCGTTGCGGTTCAGACATGTGAGGCACTCGGTTATGAATTACCGCGATGCTACAATGTGGCGCGAAGAATGTTAACCCTCTGGAGCGTTTTGTGTCGTCGTTGCCCGTTGCTGCCGTCTTACCTGAGTTACTTGCTGCCCTCGATGGCGCATCGCAGGTGTTATTAAGTGCGCCGACCGGGGCCGGGAAATCAACCTGGCTGCCGCTGCAACTGCTGGCGCATCCCGGCATTAACGGGAAAATTATCCTGCTGGAGCCGCGTCGTCTGGCGGCGCGTAACGTTGCGCAACGACTGGCGGAGCTGCTTAACGAAAAGCCAGGCGATACCGTTGGCTACCGGATGCGTGCGCAAAACTGCGTCGGGCCGAATACCCGCCTGGAAGTGGTTACCGAAGGCGTGCTGACGCGGATGATCCAGCGTGACCCGGAACTGAGCGGTGTTGGATTGGTGATCCTTGATGAATTTCATGAGCGCAGCTTGCAGGCGGATTTGGCGTTGGCGCTGTTACTCGATGTGCAACAAGGTCTGCGTGATGACCTTAACCTGCTGATTATGTCGGCTACGCTGGACAACGACCGCTTGCAGCAAATGCTGCCAGAAGCGCCCGTCGTCATCTCAGAAGGGCGCTCGTTTCCAGTTGAACGCCGTTATTTGCCGCTGCCCGCTCATCAGCGTTTTGACGAAGCCGTCGCGGTTGCCACCGCCGAAATGCTGCGTCAGGAAAGTGGATCATTACTGTTATTTTTACCTGGCGTCGGAGAAATTCAGCGTGTGCAGGAACAACTGACTTCACGCATCGGCAGTGATGTGTTGCTCTGCCCGCTGTATGGCGCGTTGTCGCTGAACGATCAGCGAAAAGCGATCCTCCCGGCACCGCAAGGGATGCGTAAAGTGGTGCTGGCGACCAATATTGCTGAAACCAGTTTAACCATCGAAGGTATTCGTCTGGTGGTGGATTGTGCCCAGGAGCGTGTGGCGCGTTTTGATCCGCGTACAGGGCTTACGCGGCTGGTTACTCAACGTGTTAGTCAGGCGTCGATGACGCAACGTGCCGGGCGTGCCGGGCGTCTGGAGCCGGGTATCTGCCTGCATTTAATCGCCAAAGAACAAGCAGAACGCGCCGCGGCGCAAAGTGAACCGGAAATATTACAAAGCGATCTTTCCTGTTTGCTGATGGAATTACTGCAATGGGGATGCAGCGATCCGGCGCAGATGAGCTGGCTGGATCAACCGCCAACGGTGAATCTACTGGCCGCGAAACGCCTGTTACGGATGCTGGGGGCGCTGGACGGTGAACGGCTTAGTGCGCAAGGGCAAAAAATGGCAGCGCTGGGTAACGATCCGCGTTTAGCGGCAATGCTGGTTAGCGCGAAGAACGACGACGAAGCTGCTACCGCGGCAAAAATTGCCGCCATTCTCGAAGAGCCGCCACGGATGGGCAATAGTGACCTGGGCGTGGCGTTTTCGCGCAATCAACCCGCCTGGCAGCAACGTAGTAAGCAACTGTTAAAACGTTTAAACGTACGCGGCGGTGAGGCAGACAGTTCGCTTATCGCGCCGCGACTTGCCGGAGCGTATGCCGATCGTATTGCTCGCCGCCGTGGGCAAGAGGGACGCTATCAACTGGCGAACGGCATGGGGGCGATGCTCGATGCCGACGATGCGCTAAGCCGCCACGAATGGTTGATCGCGCCGTTATTATTGCAGGGCAGTTCTTCGCCGGATGCGCGGATTTTACTGGCGCTGCCGGTCGATATTGATGAGTTAGTACAACGCTGCCCGCAGCTGGTACAGCAATCGGACACCGTGGAGTGGGATGACGCGCAAGGTACGCTGAAAGCCTGGCGTCGGCTGCAAATCGGTCAGTTGACGGTAAAAGTGCAACCGCTGGCGAAACCCTCGGAAGACGAGTTGCATCAGGCGATGCTTAACGGCATTCGTGATAAAGGTTTAAGCGTGCTCAACTGGACGGCGGAAGCGGAACAGCTACGCTTGCGTTTGTTATGTGCCGCAAAGTGGTTGCCGGAATATGACTGGCCAGCGGTTGATGATGAAAGTTTGTTGGCGACGCTGGAAACGTGGCTACTGCCGCATATGACAGGCGTACATTCGCTACGCGGCCTGAAATCACTCGATATTTATCAGGCACTGCGTGGATTACTTGATTGGGTAATGCAGCAACGTCTGGATAGTGAATTGCCTGCGCATTACACTGTGCCGACGGGAAGCCGGATCGCCATTCGTTACCATGAAGATAACCCGCCCGCGCTGGCGGTGAGAATGCAGGAGATGTTTGGTGAGGCCACTAATCCGACTATCGCCCAGGGGCGCGTACCGTTGGTGCTGGAGTTGCTTTCCCCTGCCCAAAGGCCGCTGCAAATCACGCGTGATTTGAGCGCCTTCTGGAAAGGAGCGTACCGTGAGGTGCAAAAAGAAATGAAAGGGCGTTATCCCAAACATGTCTGGCCGGAAGACCCGGCAAACACCGCACCGACGCGACGAACGAAAAAGTATTCGTGAAGACCAAAGCAAATTTGAGAGATATCTTCTTCTGTCTTGCAACAGAAGAACAGAAAATCGGGCTTTTGCGCCTGAATATTGCGGAGAAAAAGCATGGCCGGGAATGACCGCGAGCCAATTGGACGCAAAGGGAAACCGACGCGTCCGGTCAAACAAAAGGTAAGCCGTCATCGTTACGAAGATGACGATGATTACGACGATTATGATGACTATGAGGATGAAGAACCGATGCCGCGCAAAGGTAAGGGCAAAGGCAAAGGGCGTAAGCCTCGTGGCAAACGCGGCTGGCTATGGCTGCTGCTAAAACTGGCTATCGTTTTTGCCGTGCTGATCGCCATTTACGGCGTTTATCTCGATCAAAAAATTCGCAGCCGTATTGATGGCAAGGTCTGGCAATTGCCCGCGGCAGTTTATGGTCGAATGGTCAACCTTGAGCCAGACATGACCATCAGCAAGAACGAGATGGTGAAGCTGCTGGAGGCGACCCAGTATCGCCAGGTGTCGAAAATGACCCGTCCTGGTGAGTTTACCGTACAGGCCAACAGCATTGAGATGATCCGCCGTCCGTTTGATTTCCCGGACAGCAAAGAAGGGCAGGTGCGCGCGCGTCTGACCTTTGATGGCGATCATCTGGCGACGATAGTCAATATGGAGAACAACCGTCAGTTCGGTTTCTTCCGTCTTGATCCGCGCCTGATCACCATGATCTCTTCGCCAAACGGTGAGCAGCGTCTGTTTGTGCCGCGCAGTGGTTTCCCGGATTTGCTGGTGGATACTTTGCTGGCGACAGAAGACCGTCATTTCTACGAGCATGATGGGATCAGTCTCTACTCAATCGGACGTGCGGTGCTGGCAAACCTGACTGCCGGACGCACGGTGCAGGGGGCGAGTACGCTGACGCAACAGTTGGTTAAAAACCTGTTCCTCTCCAGCGAGCGTTCTTACTGGCGTAAAGCGAACGAAGCCTACATGGCGCTGATCATGGACGCGCGTTACAGCAAAGACCGTATTCTTGAGCTGTATATGAACGAGGTGTATCTCGGTCAGAGCGGCGACAACGAAATCCGCGGCTTCCCGCTGGCGAGCTTGTATTACTTTGGTCGCCCGGTAGAAGAATTGAGCCTCGATCAGCAGGCGCTGTTGGTGGGTATGGTGAAAGGGGCGTCCATCTACAACCCGTGGCGTAACCCGAAACTGGCGCTGGAGCGACGTAACCTGGTACTACGTTTGCTGCAACAGCAACAAATTATTGATCAAGAACTCTATGACATGTTGAGTGCACGTCCGCTGGGTGTTCAGCCGCGCGGTGGGGTGATCTCTCCTCAGCCAGCCTTTATGCAGCTGGTGCGTCAGGAGCTGCAGGCGAAATTAGGCGATAAGGTAAAAGATCTCTCCGGCGTGAAGATCTTCACTACCTTTGACTCGGTGGCCCAGGACGCGGCAGAAAAAGCCGCCGTGGAAGGCATTCCGGCACTGAAGAAACAGCGTAAGTTGAGCGATCTTGAAACCGCGATTGTGGTTGTTGACCGCTTTAGCGGTGAAGTTCGTGCGATGGTCGGTGGCTCTGAGCCGCAGTTTGCGGGCTACAACCGTGCGATGCAGGCGCGTCGTTCGATTGGTTCCCTTGCAAAACCAGCGACTTATCTAACGGCCTTAAGCCAGCCGAAAATCTATCGTTTGAATACGTGGATTGCCGATGCGCCAATCGCGCTGCGTCAGCCGAATGGCCAGGTCTGGTCACCGCAGAACGATGATCGTCGTTATAGCGAAAGTGGCAGGGTGATGCTGGTAGATGCGTTGACCCGTTCGATGAACGTGCCAACGGTGAATCTGGGCATGGCGTTGGGGCTGCCTGCGGTTACGGATACCTGGATCAAACTGGGTGTGCCGAAAGATCAACTGAATCCAGTTCCAGCAATGTTGTTGGGGGCGTTGAACTTAACGCCAATCGAAGTGGCGCAGGCCTTCCAGACTATCGCCAGCGGTGGTAATCGTGCTCCGCTTTCCGCGCTACGTTCAGTCATCGCAGAAGACGGCAAGGTGTTGTATCAGAGCTTCCCGCAGGCAGAACGCGCTGTTCCGGCGCAGGCGGCGTATCTGACACTATGGACCATGCAGCAGGTTGTACAACGCGGTACGGGACGTCAGCTTGGGGCAAAATACCCGAACCTGCATCTGGCAGGGAAAACAGGGACTACCAACAATAACGTAGATACCTGGTTTGCGGGCATTGATGGGAGCACGGTGACCATCACCTGGGTCGGCCGTGATAACAACCAGCCGACCAAACTGTATGGTGCCAGCGGGGCAATGTCGATTTATCAGCGTTATCTGGCTAACCAGACGCCAACACCGCTGAATCTTGTTCCGCCGGAAGATATTGCAGATATGGGCGTGGACTACGACGGCAACTTTGTTTGCAGCGGTGGTATGCGTGTCTTGCCAGTCTGGACCAGCGATCCGCAATCGCTGTGCCAGCAGAGTGAGATGCAGCAGCAACCGTCAGGCAATCCGTTTGATCAGTCTTCTCAGCCGCAGCAACAGCAACCTGCTCAACAGGAGCAAAAAGACAGCGACGGCGTGGCTGGCTGGATCAAGGAGATGTTTGGTAGTAATTAATATCGTAATCGCTCTCCGCTTATGCGGAGAGCGTAATGAAATCATTTAGATAAACCAAATAAATATTTATTTAATGAATATACGACCATTAATATATATTTTGGGTTTATGTTATATTTTATTACCTTAAACTCTTAAAATAAAAACAAAAACAACACTTTAAAATTCATGTGGTTATTGTTTTATTACTGCAGTTTGTATAGACAGGCTATGTGTTTTTTGTTCTAATCTAAAAATAATATTATTTGGTGGATATATTTCTAATATCAATATTTATCAAGCCCTGACCAGTCGCTCTGGAATGGAATCATGTGTATTACCTCATAATTAAGGGATTTTTATGAATAAAAAATTGCTTTCTCTGTTAGTGTCAGGAAGTCTCATCGCTGTAGTAAGTACCAGTGTATTTGCTACAGATACCGGAGTGGTTAACTTTAACGGTAAAATTGTTGCCGATACTTGCGAAATTAATGTAAACGAGTCTGCCAGTACAACAGGGACAGTCACTTTTGCAGATACTTACCCAGCGGACTATTCTGGAGACGGTAGTATTGGAACGTCAAAAGATTTTAAAATTGAATTAATAAAATGCGATCCGTTGGTGGACAAACTAAACCTGACATTTTCTGGAACGACAACGGATGCAGGTTTCCTGCGTCTGGAAAATAGCGAAGCTGGGGCTGGCAGTGCAACAAATGTGGGTATTACGGTGACAAATAAAAATGGCGGTGCTAACGATGTGAAATTTGATGGTTCAGTTCCCGATGCATCCACTGATGTTGATAATGCCGGGAGCATTACTCCAACAATATTCAATTACACCGCCAATGTTATTCAGGTTGGTAATAACGCGCCGACTGCGGGTAAGTATGCCTCATCTGCGACGTTCGAAGTATTTTATCGCTAATATTCATAGTGTTTGAAAGGACTGTTTGACCACGGAGGGTTATTTATGTCAGTTTTTTCTCGAGTTTGTTTAGGTTTTACGTTTCTTCTTACGGCATTGCAAGTTCAGGCAAGTATTGTTCTTGGCGGTACACGTATTATCTATCCTTCAAATCAAAATGAAGTTCAAATCACATTAAAAAATAAAGATGCATATGCACGCTATTTGGTGCAAAGCTGGGTGAGTAATATTGATGGCTCTAAAGCCCCCTTTCTCATTACGCCTCCAGTTTATAAACTTGAAGAAAATCGGCAAACATTACTCCATATTGTATTTACAGGTGATAAAAACAAACTTCCTCAGGATAGGGAAAGTTTGTTTCTGGCAAACATAAAATCTGTTTCTGCGATGCCAGAAGAACTAAAAGATAGAAATACCTTGCAATTTGCAATGAAAGCCCGGCTTAAATTATTTTGGCGGCCAGCTTCTTTGGATAATAGTGATGCTCTCACTGCATGGGAAAAACTTAAGTTCCATAAAGAAGCGGGGAAGCTCATAGTAAAAAATCCAACGCCTTTTTATATTTCATTCAGTGATCTGACAGTATCGGGAAAAAATATTGTTCCCACCGAGAGCAAATCTGAACCTGGCGCATTATTGATGATGGTAGGACCATTTTCTGAGCAGCGGTTTAGTCTTCCTGTCGGAGCGGGAAGTATTGTTGAATGGTCGGTGATAACTGACTACGGTTCAAGTTCTGGGAAACGACAACAAAAGTTATAAATCACCGAAGTGTATTACTATAAATAACCGATCTGTATTTATAATATTACGGGCGCAAGGGAATTTATGCTGCTACCATTGCATCGCACATTTGTCTTAACTGGGATAACATTTGCATTATCGGCAGTGTATTCATTGAGCTATGCACGAGATGAATTTAACCTTCGTATCCTGGAGCTGGATAGCCCACTTGAAAATACACAAGTACTGGAGGATTTTGTTAATAATAATAACTTAACTCCGGGAGTATATCTTACCTCTGTTATGTGGGGGCAAGAGTATCTTGATAAGAGAAATATTACCTTCATTCTGTCTTCGGATAAAAAAAGGCTCATCCCTCGTTTTACAAAGGCGGATCTCCGTGAGTTCGGTCTTAAAGTTGACGACATTCCCGCGTTACAAGTAATGGATGATGACACTGAGTTTGGTGATATTGCTCAGATTATTGATGGCGCACGTTATGATTTCCAGTTAGACAGCCAAACGCTGTGTCTGCGGATCCCGCAAATCTATCAGAATGCGCGGGCTGCAGGGAGTATTTCACCGAAATACTGGAGTGATGGTGAGAGTGCGGTTTGGTTAAGTTATTACGCCAGTGGTTCCCGGCAAAACAGTGATGGCGATAACCTGAATTCAAATTGGTTGAATTTAAATTCAGGGATTAATTTAGGCGTATGGCGTCTACGAAATAATACCGTTTACAGTGACTCCAGTTGGGAGTCGATCAGCACCAGTTTGCAACGCGATATCAAAGCATTAAGAAGCCAGATGGAAGTCGGGCAGACGTTCACAAATGGCGATCTTTTTGACAGTGTGCAGATGACAGGTATAAAGCTTGAAACGGACACCAGTATGCTGCCTGACAGCGAACAAGGCTTTGCGCCAGTGGTTCGTGGTATTGCCAACAGCGATGCACAAGTTGTGATTAAACAAAACGGCTATGTCATTTACCAAACGTGGGTATCGGCAGGGCCATTTGAAATTAAAGACTTAAGCCAGGTAACGGCGGGGGCCGATCTGGAAGTCACCATCAAAGAAACCAACGGGCAAGAACACAGTTTTATTCAGGCCAGTTCAACGGTTCCAATTCTACAGCGAGAAGGCGCATTAAAATATAGTCTTGCAACTGGAAAATACCGTGACAACGATAATCATGCTGAGACACCTGTTTTTGGTGTTGCAACCGCGATATATGGCTTGCCCTATGGAATAACGATTTATGGCGGCATACTTGGTGCCTCAATTTATTATTCTGGTGTGACAGGGATTGGCGCTGATTTAGGCCGTCTGGGGTCGGTATCTGTTGATATCACCGCAGCAGAAACGAAGTTTGATGATGGGCGTGATGATGCTACAGGACTGTCATGGCGTGCACAGTATGCGAAAGATTTTCCAGACACTGATACGACAGTAACTCTGGCAAGTTATCGTTATTCTACATCACAATTTTACACTTTCCAGGAAGCACTTGATCAACGTGATACACCTGATGACAAGGGTATTTACAGTTATCGACAGACAAATAATCGGCGTAATCGTTTACAAATTAATCTTTCACAAAATATTGGTCGTTGGGGCTCGGTCTACCTTAACGGTTATCAACAGGATTATTGGGGAATGCATGGGGCCGAACGCAGTATAGGAATGGGATACAGTACGACCTGGAATAATATTAACTGGTCTGTTAATTACACACTAACGAAAACGCCAGGAATGACTGGCGAGCAGCAATTTTCATTAACACTCAATATTCCTCTCTCTCGCTGGCTGCCAGATTCATGGGCGATGTATAACGTAAACCGTTCCGATAAAAGTAATACATCACATCAATTGGGAATTGGCGGTACTGCTCTGCAAGATAACAACCTGAGTTATAATTTACAGCAAAGTTATACTGATAATAATGTGGGTTATGGTGCCAGCATTAATGGACGTTATCGTAGCTCAGTGGGGGAATTCGGTCTGGGATATAGCTATGATAAAAATAGTCGTCAGTGGAATTACAGTGCGCAAGGTGTGGTGGTTGCTCATGCTCATGGAGTAACATTGGGGCAATCAGTGCAGGATTCATTCGCGATCGTGCATATTAATGAGGGTGCCAATGTAAAAGTACAAAATGCGCAAGGCGTTTATACTGATTATTGGGGAAACGCGATTGTTCCCAATATGACGAATTATCGACATAACGCTATTACTGTGAATACACAGGGGCACGATAGTCTTGATATTTCTGATGCCACACAAGATGTTATTCCTTCGAAAGGGGCTGTTGTTGGTGTCGATTTTGATGCACGTAGCGGAATACGAGCCTTGTTGACATTAGTCCATAATAAAGAACGCGTACCCTTTGGGGCATTGCTGACATTAGGGAATAGTACAGCGATTGTTGGTGAAGATGGAGAGGTTTATATTACTGGTGTGCAAGAATCAATGACATTTACGGTACAGTGGGGAAAAGAGATTAACCAGCAATGTACAGGAGTTGTCACAGTGCCAGAAAAATACACCACGGGTATCTATAAAGCCACAATGGATTGCCGATAACAAATAAGACAGGAAAAAATAATGAAGCCAGGATTCGTCTCTTATATACGAACATTATTGACCATAATATTTCTTAGCTGGGGCGTCATTCCTGAGGTTTTCGCCGGTTGTAACATTTCTGGAAATGGAGGAAATCCGGCAAGAGTACAATTCTCCGTGCCTGCGTTGGATGTTAATAGCGATGCCGTTCCTGGAACGATTATTGCGACAGTAAATGCGAACAGTCCTTCAATTTCAGTTTCCTGTACGGCAAATGGTGAGATCTGGCAAGGATATACCGTATTGACAAACGGTGATATGCGTACTGATAACCCACTTAACAATGTGTTTCAGACTAATGTGCCAGGAATCGGTTTTCGCGCGGCGTGGGCGAATAACACCAGTGCGCAACTCACCGCCGGATATTTAATGACGCCCTGGCATAAAGGCTCGTCAACAGTGATTAAAGGATATGGTTATCCGATTACAATACATGCAGCTATTCAGTTTATTGTCACAGGACCTGTCGGTAATGGGACCATTGATACCAGCAAACTGGTTGCTGACTGGAAGTATGACAATCGTGTTATTGGAGAGCTTCGTTTTAGTTCTGTTCCGGTCAATATTCAACCGGGCACATGCGACCTTATAGAAAAAAATATTACCGTTCCACTCAATGATATTGGCACAGATGATTTTGATGTTAACAATGTGTCACCTGTAGTTTCCGATGATCGGTTTAAAATTCAGATTGAAAAATGTTCTCAGGATGTAAAAGTTGATTACCGCTTTACTTCATCAGGTTCTACTGGAGTAACGGGTAATAATATTCTTAATATTGAGTCTGGTTCAGGAATGGCGGAAGGAGTTGGTCTGCAGATCCTCGATAGTAATAACAATGTGATGGTATTTGATACAGACTATACACCTGTTCAAAAAACGACGTTAAATCAAAATGTTACTATTCCGTTAAAAGCACGCTACATCAAAATGGGTAGCGTCAAAAGTGGTCGGGTTAATTCTGTTGCCACCTTCGAAGTGTATTACCGATAAGCTTTTCCCTTTGCCATAAATGTTAATTTTTGGTAATGGAATTTTTATGGTTTACGGTGCAAAGATTAACATTTTTGATTCATCTGATTGATTCTCGCCCCTTCATGGACGCACAGAGCGTATATCACTTGCGAACCCGCCAGCGTTTCGAATATTATCGCATCTTTATAATAATCATTCTCGTTTACGTTATCATTCACTTTCATCAGAGATATACCAATGGCGCGTTCCAAAACTGCTCAGCCAAAACACTCACTGCGTAAAATCGCAGTTGTAGTAGCCACAGCGGTTAGCGGCATGTCTGTTTATGCACAGGCAGCGGTTGAACCGAAAGAAGACACTATCACCGTTACCGCTGCACCTGCGCCGCAAGAAAGCGCATGGGGGCCAGCTGCAACTATTGCGGCGCGACAGTCCGCTACCGGCACTAAAACTGATACGCCGATTCAAAAAGTACCTCAATCTATTTCTGTCGTCACCGCTGAAGAGATGGCACTGCATCAGCCTAAGTCGGTGAAAGAAGCGCTTAGCTATACCCCTGGCGTTGCTGTGGGAACCCGTGGCGCATCTAATACTTATGATTACCTGATCATCCGCGGATTTGCGGCAGACGGCCAAAGCCAGAACAACTATCTGAATGGCCTGAAGATGCAGGGCAACTTCTATAACGATGCGGTTATTGACCCATATATGCTGGAGCGCGCTGAAATCATGCGTGGCCCGGTTTCCGTGCTGTATGGGAAAAGCAGCCCAGGCGGCCTGTTGAACATGGTCAGCAAGCGCCCGACCACTGAACCGTTGAAAGAAGTTCAGTTTAAGGCCGGGACTGACAGCCTGTTCCAGACTGGTTTTGACTTCAGCGATGCGCTGGATGATGACGGCGTTTACTCTTATCGCCTGACCGGTCTTGCGCGTTCTGCCAATGCCCAGCAGAAAGGGTCAGAAGAGCAGCGTTATGCTATTGCACCGGCGTTCACCTGGCGTCCGGACGATAAAACCAATTTCACCTTCCTTTCTTACTTCCAGAACGAGCCGGAAACCGGTTATTACGGCTGGCTGCCGAAAGAGGGGACCGTTGAGCCGCTGCCAAACGGTAAGCGTCTGCCGACAGACTTTAACGAAGGGGCGAAGAACAACACCTATTCTCGTAACGAGAAGATGATTGGTTATAGCTTCGACCACGAATTTAACGACACCTTTACTGTGCGTCAGAACCTGCGCTTTGCACAAAATAAAGTCTCGCAAAAGAGCGTATATGGCTACGGCATGTGCTCAGATCCGCTCTATTCTTCAAACCCCTCTTCGAGTCCATGTGCTAACGTGCCGCAGTCTCAATGGGGCCATACACTGACTCGTCAGTACGTTATCGATAATGAGAAGTTAGAAAACTTCTCTGTTGATACTCAGTTGCAAAGCAAATTCGCAACCGGTTCAGTGGATCACACCCTGCTGACTGGCGTTGACTTTATGCGTATGCGTAATGACATCGATTCCTGGTTTGGTTATGCCGGTTCAGTTGCACCATCTGATATCTATAATTTAGACCGTAGTGACTTTGATTTTGGCGCTCACCCAAATCCGTCTGGTCCATACCGAGTTCTGCTGAAACAGAAACAAACCGGCCTGTATGTTCAGGATCAGGCGCAGTGGGATAAAGTGCTGGTTACGCTTGGCGGTCGCTATGACTGGGCCGATCAGTCATCTTTCAACCGTGATTACGGTAATAAATCTGAACGTGACGACAAAGAGTTCACCTGGCGTGGTGGTGTAAACTACCTGTTCGACAACGGCGTAACGCCTTACTTCAGCTACAGTGAATCATTTGAACCCGCTTCACAGACTGATGCGAACGGCGATCTGTTTGCACCTTCGAAAGGCAAACAGTATGAAGTCGGCGTGAAATATGTGCCAGAAGATCGCCCAATTGTGGTGACTGGCGCACTGTATCAGCTTACCAAAACTAATAACCTGATGGCGGATCCGAACGGTTCACTGTTCTCGGTTGAAGGCGGTGAGATTCGTGCGCGTGGCGTAGAGCTGGAAGCGAAAGCGGCACTGTCGGCGAGTGTTAACTTGGTTGGTTCTTACACCTATACTGACGCGGAATACACCACTGACACCAACTACAAAGGAAATACGCCTGCACAGGTGCCAAAACACATGGCTTCGCTGTGGGCTGACTATACCTTCTTTGACGGTCCGCTTTCAGGTCTGACGCTGGGCACCGGTGGTCGTTATACTGGCTCCAGCTATGGTGATCCGGCTAACTCCTTTAAAGTGGGAAGTTATACGGTCGTGGATGCGTTAGTGCGTTATGATCTGGCGCGAGTCGGCATGGCGGGCTCCAACGTGGCGCTGCATGTCAACAACCTGTTCGATCGTGAATACGTCGCCAGCTGCTTTAACACTTATGGTTGCTTCTGGGGCGCAGAACGTCAGGTCGTTGCAACCGCAACCTTCCGTTTCTAATTTCTCTTTTGGGGCACGGATTTCCGTGCCCGTTTCACAAGTTGGCTGTTATGCAGGAATACACGAATCATTCCGATACCACTTTTGCACTGCGTAATATCTCCTTTCGTGTGCCCGGGCGCACGCTTTTGCATCCGCTGTCGTTAACCTTTCCTGCCGGGAAAGTGACCGGTCTGATTGGTCACAACGGTTCTGGTAAATCCACTCTGCTCAAAATGCTTGGTCGTCACCAGCCACCGTCGGAAGGGGAGATTCTTATTGATGCCCAACCGCTGGAAAGCTGGAGCAGCAAAGCGTTTGCCCGCAAAGTGGCTTATTTGCCGCAGCAGCTTCCTCCGGCAGAAGGGATGACCGTGCGTGAACTGGTGGCGATTGGTCGTTACCCGTGGCATGGCGCGCTGGGGCGCTTTGGTGTTGCAGATCGCGAAAAGGTCGAGGAAGCTATCTCGCTGGTTGGCTTAAAACCGCTGGCGCATCGGCTGGTCGATAGCCTTTCTGGCGGCGAACGTCAGCGGGCGTGGATCGCCATGCTGGTGGCGCAGGATAGCCGCTGTCTGTTGCTCGACGAACCGACTTCGGCGCTGGATATCGCCCACCAGGTTGATGTACTGGCGCTGGTGCATCGTTTAAGTCAGGAGCGTGGCCTGACGGTCATTGCCGTGCTGCACGATATCAATATGGCGGCGCGCTACTGTGATTATCTGGTCGCCCTACGCGGCGGTGAAATGATTGCTCAGGGAACGCCTGCGGAAATTATGCGCGGCGAAACCCTCGAAATGATTTATGGCATCCCGATGGGTATTCTGCCGCATCCGGCGGGTGCTGCACCTGTGAGTTTTGTTTATTGATGAGCGGCTTACCTCTTATTTCGCGCCGCCGACTGTTAACGGCGATGGCGCTTTCTCCGTTGTTATGGCAGATGAATACCGCCCACGCGGCGGTTATTGATCCCAATCGTATTGTGGCACTGGAGTGGTTGCCGGTGGAATTACTGCTGGCGCTCGGCATCGTGCCTTACGGCGTGGCGGACACCATCAACTATCGCCTGTGGGTCAGCGAACCGCCATTGCCGGACTCAGTGATTGACGTTGGTTTGCGTACAGAACCCAACCTTGAACTGCTGACCGAAATGAAACCGTCGTTTATGGTCTGGTCTGCAGGATATGGCCCTTCACCAGAAATGCTGGCACGTATTGCGCCGGGGCGCGGATTTAACTTCAGCGACGGCAAACAGCCACTGGCGATGGCGCGTAAATCACTGACGGAAATGGCAGATTTACTTAACCTGCAAAGCGCAGCAGAAACGCATTTAGCGCACTATGAAGACTTTATCCGCAGCATGAAACCCCGCTTTGTGAAGCGTGGTGCACGCCCGTTATTGCTGACGACGCTTATCGATCCGCGCCATATGTTGGTCTTCGGTCCAAACAGCTTGTTCCAGGAAATTCTCGATGAGTACGGCATCCCAAATGCCTGGCAAGGGGAAACCAACTTCTGGGGCAGTACCGCCGTCAGTATCGATCGTCTGGCAGCGTATAAAGACGTTGATGTGCTCTGTTTTGATCACGACAACAGCAAAGACATGGATGCGCTAATGGCAACCCCGCTGTGGCAGGCCATGCCGTTTGTCCGCGCCGGACGCTTTCAGCGCGTTCCGGCGGTCTGGTTCTATGGTGCGACGCTTTCTGCAATGCACTTTGTGCGTATTCTGGATAACGCCATCGGAGGTAAAGCGTGAGTAAACGAATTGCGCTTTTTCCGGTGTTATTGCTGGCGCTGCTGGTGGTTGCTGCTGCGGCGTTGACCTGGATGAACTTCTCGCAGGCGCTGCCGCGCAGCCAGTGGGCGCAGGCCGCCTGGTCGCCGGATATTGACGTCATCGAGCAGATGATTTTTCACTACAGCTTGTTGCCGCGTCTGGCGATTTCGCTGCTGGTGGGCGCGGGCCTGGGGATGGTGGGCGTGCTGTTTCAGCAAGTGCTGCGTAACCCGCTGGCGGAACCGACGACGTTGGGTGTTGCAACAGGCGCGCAACTGGGGATTACCGTCACCACGCTCTGGGCGATCCCCGGCGCGATAGCGAGCCAGTTTGCTGCGCTGGCAGGGGCTTGTGTTGTTGGCTTAATCGTCTTTGGCGTCGCGTGGGGGAAACGGCTTTCGCCGGTAACGCTGATCCTCGCGGGGCTGGTAGTGAGCCTTTATTGCGGCGCAATCAATCAGTTACTGGTTATCTTCCATCATGACCAACTGCAAAGCATGTTCCTGTGGAGCACCGGAACGCTGACGCAAACCGACTGGGGCGGCGTTGAGCGTTTATGGCCGCAGCTGCTGGGCGGCGTGATGCTGACGTTATTGCTACTTCGCCCGTTAACTCTGATGGGGCTTGATGATGGCGTGGCGCGCAATCTCGGGCTGGCCTTGTCGCTCGCTCGTCTGGCGGCGTTGTCGCTGGCGATTGTCATCAGTGCGCTGCTGGTGAACGCGGTGGGGATTATCGGCTTTATCGGTTTGTTCGCGCCACTGCTGGCGAAAATGCTGGGGGCGCGGCGTTTGTTGCCACGGTTGATGCTGGCATCGCTGATTGGTGCGTTAATTCTGTGGCTTTCTGATCAAATCATCCTCTGGCTGACTCGCGTGTGGATGGAAGTTTCTACCGGTTCGGTCACTGCGTTGATCGGTGCGCCACTGCTACTGTGGTTGCTGCCGCGTTTACGCAGCATTAGCGCGCCGGATATGAAGGTCAACGATCGTGTCGCGGCTGAACGCCAACACGTGCTGGCGTTTGCCCTCGCGGGCGGCGTGCTGCTGTTGATGGCTGTGGTGGTGGCGCTGTCGTTTGGTCGTGATGCGCACGGCTGGACGTGGGCGAGCGGGGCGTTGCTCGAGGATTTGATGCCCTGGCGCTGGCCGCGAATTATGGCGGCGCTGTTTGCGGGTGTCATGCTGGCGGTGGCGGGCTGTATTATTCAGCGGCTGACCGGAAACCCGATGGCAAGCCCGGAAGTGCTGGGGATTAGCTCCGGCGCGGCGTTTGGCGTGGTGTTAATGCTGTTTCTGGTGCCGGGTAATGCCTTTGGCTGGCTGTTACCCACAGGCAGTCTCGGGGCGGCGGTGACGCTGTTGATCATTATGATCGCCGCCGGACGCGGTGGATTTTCCCCACACCGCATGTTACTGGCGGGGATGGCGTTAAGTACCGCGTTCACCATGCTTTTGATGATGTTGCAGGCAAGTGGTGACCCGCGAATGGCGCAAGTTCTGACCTGGATTTCCGGTTCGACCTACAACGCGACCGATGCGCAGGTCTGGCGTACCGGAATTGTGATGGTGATTTTGCTGGCGATTACCCCGCTGTGCCGCCGCTGGCTGACCATTTTACCGCTGGGTGGTGATACCGCACGAGCCGTGGGGATGGCGCTGACGCCGACGCGAATTGCGCTGCTGCTGTTAGCGGCTTGCCTGACGGCGACCGCGACAATGACCATTGGACCGTTGAGTTTTGTTGGTTTAATGGCACCGCATATTGCGCGGATGATGGGCTTTCGACGGACGATGCCACACATCGTAATTTCGGCGCTGGTGGGAGGATTACTGCTGGTGTTCGCTGACTGGTGTGGGCGGATGGTATTGTTTCCATTCCAGATCCCAGCGGGGCTGCTGTCGACCTTTATCGGCGCGCCATATTTTATCTATTTGTTGAGAAAGCAGAGCCGTTAATAGGATGCCTCGCCCGGTGGGCGAGGCAAAATCATCACAACTTCGCAAACACCCGACGTGCAGCATCGATGGTGTTATTGATATCTTCCATGCTGTGCGCCACAGACATAAAGCCCGCTTCAAACGCTGACGGTGCCAGATAAACACCTTCGTCCAGCATCATATGGAAGAAACGCTTAAAGCGTTCCACGTCACAGGCCATCACATCCTGATAGCACGTCACGGACTCGGCGTCGGTAAAGAAAATACCGAACATGCCGCCAACGTGGTTTACCACCAGCGGAATTCCGGCTTCTTCTGCCGCTTCCCGCAGACCTTCTGCCAGACGTGTTGTCAGCTCATCCAGCGTCTCGTGAACGCCCGGCTGTGCGACTTCATTCAGACAGGCGAAACCAGCAGCCATCGCAATCGGGTTACCGGAAAGCGTACCCGCCTGATAGACCGGACCGGTCGGGGCCAGCGCATCCATTACATCACGACGACCACCGAATGCGCCTACAGGCATTCCACCGCCGATGATTTTACCGAGGCAGGTGAGATCCGGTTCCACACCGTAATAATCCTGTGCGCCAGCCAGCGCTACGCGGAAACCGGTCATCACTTCATCGATGATCAGCAACGCGCCAAATTCGTCGCACAGCGCGCGCAGACCTGGCAGGAACTCTGGCAGCGGTGGAACGCAGTTCATATTGCCTGCCACCGGCTCGACGATAATACAGGCAATCTCTTGCGGGTATTGCTCAAACGCGGCGCGTACAGAGGCCAGATCGTTATAAGTACAGGTTAAGGTATGTTTGGCGAAATCTGCCGGAACACCCGGCGAATTTGGCTGGCCTAACGTGAGTGCGCCAGAACCGGCTTTCACCAGCAGGCAGTCAGCGTGACCGTGGTAACAACCTTCAAATTTAATAATTTTGTCGCGACCGGTAAAACCACGGGCCAGGCGGATGGCGCTCATCGTCGCCTCGGTGCCGGAGTTCACCATGCGCACCATATCCATGGTCGGGACCAGTTCGGTCACCAGTTGCGCCATTTTCACTTCCATTTCGGTTGGTGCACCAAAGCTTAAACCACGCTCGGCGGCTTCAATCACGGCATTGCGGATCGCCGGATGGTTATGGCCCAGCACCATCGGCCCCCAGGAACCGACATAATCGATATAGGCTTTGCCATCAACATCGTACAGATAAGCGCCGTCCGCTTTTTCGATAAACAGTGGAGTGCCGCCCACGCCAGTAAAGGCGCGAACAGGGGAGTTCACGCCGCCAGGGATCAGCTCGCGCGCTGCGCTGTAAAGATTTTCAGACTTACTCATGGAGGGTTCCTGATTCGTAGAAAAAGTGAATGGCTGCTATTCTATGTTATTCATAACAAGTTAAATACTCGTCAAACATCAGGCTGCTTGTACTGGTGCAATCCTGATTTCTTAGAGTATAAAAGTTTTGTGCATTTGAAACATTACGCTTTGCAAAGGATTTTCATGGAACGTGCGAGTAAAATGCCGTCATCTTATTTGTATGACCAATAAGTGATCATTGGATGAAAACTGATACTCCCTCTTTAGAAACACCGCAGGCCGCGCGCCTGCGACGCAGACAACTGATTCGCCAACTTCTTGAGCGCGATAAAACCCCGTTAGCCATTTTGTTTATGGCGGCAGTCGTCGGCACGCTTGTCGGGCTGGCTGCGGTTGCTTTTGACAAAGGTGTCGCCTGGTTGCAGAACCAACGTATGGGGGCACTGGTACATACTGCTGATAATTATCCGCTTCTGTTAACCGTCGCTTTTCTCTGTTCGGCGGTGCTGGCGATGTTCGGCTACTTTTTGGTGCGCAAATACGCGCCGGAAGCAGGTGGTTCGGGGATCCCGGAAATTGAAGGGGCGCTGGAAGATCAACGTCCCGTTCGCTGGTGGCGTGTGTTGCCGGTGAAATTCTTTGGCGGGCTGGGGACACTCGGCGGAGGCATGGTGTTGGGGCGCGAAGGGCCAACCGTGCAGATAGGCGGCAATATCGGGCGGATGGTACTCGATGTTTTCCGCCTGAAAGGTGACGAAGCTCGTCATACGCTGTTGGCAACCGGTGCTGCTGCGGGGCTGGCTGCGGCCTTTAACGCGCCGCTGGCGGGTATTTTGTTTATTATCGAAGAGATGCGTCCGCAGTTTCGCTATACGTTAATTTCGATTAAAGCGGTATTTATTGGCGTCATTATGTCGACCATTATGTACCGGATTTTTAATCATGAAGTTGCGTTGATTGACGTCGGTAAACTTTCTGATGCGCCGCTTAATACGCTGTGGCTTTATCTGATCCTCGGTATTATTTTTGGCATTTTCGGCCCTATTTTTAATAAATGGGTGCTGGGGATGCAGGATTTGCTGCACCGTGTGCACGGTGGCAATATTACCAAATGGGTACTGATGGGTGGTGCGATTGGCGGTCTGTGTGGATTGCTGGGGTTTGTGGCACCAGCAACTTCGGGCGGCGGTTTTAACCTGATTCCTATCGCTACCGCGGGGAATTTCAGCATGGGAATGCTGGTGTTTATCTTCGTCGCGCGGGTCATTACCACCTTACTCTGCTTCTCTTCCGGCGCGCCGGGCGGTATTTTTGCCCCGATGCTGGCGCTGGGTACTGTGCTGGGAACCGCTTTCGGAATGGTTGCCGTTGAGTTGTTTCCGCAATATCACCTTGAGGCGGGGACGTTTGCTATTGCCGGAATGGGGGCGTTACTGGCGGCATCTATTCGCGCGCCGTTAACGGGGATCATTCTGGTTCTGGAAATGACCGATAACTACCAGCTCATTTTGCCAATGATTATTACCGGTCTTGGCGCAACACTATTAGCACAATTTACCGGTGGGAAACCGCTATACTCGGCGATTCTTGCGCGCACGCTGGCAAAACAGGAAGCTGAGCAACTGGCGCGAAGCAAGGCCGCATCAGCCAGCGAGAATACTTGAACGAAATACCAGGGTATTAGATAATGGCGATTATTATTGGGTTAGAATTTGCCCAATTGCCGATGTCGTTTGGAGCAAAATATGAGTGATGACGTAGCACTGCCGCTGGAGTTTACCGACGCAGCAGCCAACAAAGTTAAAAGCCTGATCGCTGACGAAGATAACCCGAATCTGAAATTACGCGTGTATATCACCGGTGGCGGTTGCAGCGGCTTCCAGTATGGTTTCACCTTTGATGATCAGGTGAACGAAGGCGATATGACCATCGAAAAACAGGGCGTTGGCCTGGTGGTTGATCCGATGAGCCTGCAATATCTGGTCGGCGGTTCCGTTGACTATACCGAAGGTCTGGAAGGTTCTCGTTTCATCGTGACCAACCCGAACGCGAAAAGCACCTGCGGTTGCGGTTCTTCCTTTAGTATCTAATCTGCTGTTCATGTGCCGGATAAACTATCCGGCACATCTCCTCTCTTCAACGACCATTCTCATCCAGCGCAAACGTCGGTAGCTTAAGATGCCAACGAATAGCCGCCAGCCGAATCAATAGCGTCACGACCATGCCCATCATACTGGCTGTTTCCAGTGGTACGGAAAATGTGTAATAAGCCGTAGCGTGGACAATACCGCCGATAATACAGGCAGTTGCGTAGATTTCTGTACGTAAAATCATGGGGATTTCGCGGGCCAGTACATCACGAATGATTCCGCCGCCAACGCCAGTAATGACGCCCATACAAACCGCGATTAACGGACCGGCTTCCGCATTAAAGGCTTTATTCACGCCAATGCCGACAAACACCGCCAGACCAACGGCGTCCAGCACCGGCAACATCCATTTTGGTAAGCGTCTTGGCTGGCGCACCAGCACGATGGTCAGCATGCTGGTGACCATTGCAACGACCAGATCGGTGGGATCTTTCACCCAAAATACCGGGCCGTGATCCAGCGCCATGTCGCGAATTGTTCCGCCGCCTACTGCGGTAACCACGCCCAGTACCAGAACACCAAAAGGGTCCATACGCAATTTTCCGGCTAACAAAACGCCAGAGATAGCAAATACCGCTGTGCCGACTATATCCAGCCAATAGACGAGCATTGTTCAATCCCCACTGAGCACCTGAAAAGGTCAGGCACTAATCTACCTGTGAAAGCGCATTACAGAGCTGTTGTGCAGCGAGGATAATACGTGGGCTTGCACGTTCAAACCAGTCACTCGTGAGAGGAATAACGGGAATTTTGAGCTGTTCACCCCAGTATTGTTTGATTTTAGGAATTTGGTCCGGTCCGCCTGTAATGACAATCGCCTGTGGCGAGCGTGCTAACACCTGTTCGCGGCTAACTTGCGGCCAGGGAACCCGGCTGTCTTTAAAGATGTTTTCTCCGCCACAAACTTCAAGTACCTGGTTCTGAATCGACTCTTTTCCACTGGTAAATGGCGGATTAATGCCGAATTGCAGAAAAACACGTTTTTTAGGTTTATCAGCATATTGTGCTTTCAATTGCGCGTACTGATCCAGCAGGGATTGCGCGGCTTGTTCGGCCTTATCCGGTTGCGGACTCCAGGGGGCCAGTTGACGTAACGCATTGGCAATTTGTTCAATGCTTGTCGCATCGACCCACATCACTTTTATTCCCAGCGAAGCCAGCTGGTCAACCTGCCGCTCGGCATTACCTCCACGCCAGGCAATCACCAGATCGGGTTTCAGCGCGACAATGCGTTCCAGATTCATCCCCTGCCAGGTGGAAACCTGCTCAATCTTTTGCGCTTGTGGAGGATAGTCGGAATAGCTGCTGACCCCAACCGGCGTGATCCCGGCGGCAAAGGCAAGTTCAGTGTTGGCGGGAGAAAGCGTGATGACGCGCGGCGCGGCATTGAGCCACAGCGGCGCGAGAAAAGACAGGGCGACCAGCGCCCTGAACAGTGACTTAGCCATGTGCCAGTTTCTGCACCAGTGACTCAACCATCAGGCTGGATTGTTTAGCGGCAACAGCCAGGAACTCATCGAAGCTAAGATGAGACTGTTGATCGGCCACGTCGGAGATGGCGCGTACTACGACAAACGGGACGTTGAAGTTGTGGCAGACATGGGCGATTGCCGTCGCTTCCATCTCTACAGCAATGGCCTGTGGGAAGTTGTGGCGGATTTTCGCCAGACCAACAGAACCGTTGATAAAAGCGTCGCCGCTAACAATCAGGCCACGTACAGCGTTAAGATTCAGTTCGGCAATGCAGGCCTCAGCGGTAGCGATCAGTTTATCGTCAGCTTTGAAGCCTGCCGGGCAGCCTGGTAACTGACCGTATTCATAACCAAATGCCGTGACATCCGCGTCGTGATAACGCGCTTCGTCCGAGACAACGATATCGCCCACTTTCAGCGTTGGTGCCAGGCCACCGGCAGAACCGGTGTTAATAATCACATCTGGCTTGCAGTGTTCCAACAGCAAAGTGGCACCCAGCGCCGCAGCGACTTTACCGATGCCCGATTTCAGAAGCGCAACCTCGGTTCCATTCAGTTGGCCGGTATAGATTTCGCAACCGCCCAGACTGATAGTTTGACGGTTTTCGATTTTGTCACGCAGCAGCGTAACTTCTTCTTCCATTGCACCAATGATGCCGATTTTCATAGATTTACTCGCGATAAGCCCGATTTGAAGGCATAGTTTACCATGCGCTTACGGGGAAGCGTATTTCTCACGCGGGAGAGGACATGGCACAGATTGATTTCCGAAAAAAAATAAACTGGCATCGTCGTTACCGTTCACCGCAGGGCGTTAAAACCGAACATGAGATTCTGCGGATCTTCGAGAGCGATCGCGGGCGTATCATCAACTCTCCGGCAATTCGTCGTCTGCAACAAAAGACCCAGGTTTTTCCACTGGAGCGCAATGCCGCCGTGCGCACGCGTCTTACCCACTCGATGGAAGTCCAGCAGGTGGGGCGTTATATCGCTAAAGAGATTTTAAGCCGCCTGAAAGAGCTTAAATTACTGGAGACGTATGGTCTCGATGAACTGACCGGGCCCTTTGAAAGCATTGTTGAGATGTCATGCCTGATGCACGATATCGGCAATCCGCCGTTTGGTCATTTTGGCGAAGCGGCGATAAATGACTGGTTTCGCCGGCGTTTGTACCCGGAAGATGCCGAAAGCCAGCCTCTGACTGACGATCGCTGCAGCGTGGCGGCACTACGTTTACGGGACGGGGAAGAACCGCTTAACGCGCTGCGGCGCAAGATTCGTCAGGACTTATGTCATTTTGAAGGTAACGCACAGGGTATTCGTTTGGTGCATACATTGATGCGGATGAATCTCACCTGGGCACAGGTTGGCGGTATTTTAAAATATACCCGTCCGGCGTGGTGGCGTGGCGAAACGCCTGAGACACATCACTATTTAATGAAAAAGCCGGGTTATTATCTTTCTGAAGAAGCCTATATTGCCCGGTTGCGTAAAGAACTTAATTTGGCGCTTTACAGTCGTTTTCCGTTAACGTGGATTATGGAAGCTGCCGACGACATCTCCTATTGTGTGGCAGACCTTGAAGATGCGGTAGAGAAAAGGATATTTACCGTTGAGCAGCTTTATCATCATTTGCACGAGGCGTGGGGCCAGCATGAGAAAGGTTCGCTCTTTTCGCTGGTAGTTGAAAATGCCTGGGAAAAATCACGCTCAAATAGTTTAAGCCGCAGTACGGAAGATCAGTTTTTTATGTATTTACGGGTAAACACCCTAAATAAACTGGTACCCTACGCGGCACAACGATTTATTGATAATCTGCCTGCGATTTTCGCCGGAACGTTTAATCATGCATTATTGGAAGATGCCAGCGAATGCAGCGATCTTCTTAAGCTATATAAAAATGTCGCTGTAAAACATGTGTTTAGCCATCCAGATGTCGAGCAGCTTGAATTGCAGGGCTATCGGGTCATTAGCGGATTATTAGAGATTTATCGTCCTTTATTAAACCTGCCGTTATCAGACTTTACTGAACTGGTAGAAAAAGAACGGGTGAAACGTTTCCCTATTGAAACGCGCTTATTCCACAAACTCTCGACGCGCCATCGGCTGGCCTATGTCGAGGCTGTCAGTAAATTACCGTCAGATTCTCCTGAGTTTCCGCTATGGGAATATTATTACCGTTGCCGCCTGCTGCAGGATTATATCAGCGGTATGACCGACCTCTATGCGTGGGATGAATACCGACGTCTGATGGCCGTAGAACAATAACCAGGCTTTTGTAAAGACGAACAATAAATTTTTACCTTTTGCAGAAACTTTAGTTCGGAACTTCGCGCTATAAAACGAATCTGAAGAACACAGCAATTTTGCGTTATCTGTTAATCGAGACTGAAATACATGAAAAAAACCACATTAGCACTGAGTGCACTGGCTCTGAGTTTAGGTTTGGCGTTATCTCCGCTCTCTGCAACGGCGGCTGAGACTTCTTCAGCAACGACAGCCCAGCAGATGCCAAGCCTTGCACCGATGCTCGAAAAGGTGATGCCTTCAGTGGTCAGCATTAACGTAGAAGGTAGCACAACCGTTAATACGCCGCGTATGCCGCGTAATTTCCAGCAGTTCTTCGGTGATGATTCTCCGTTCTGCCAGGAGGGTTCTCCGTTCCAGAGCTCTCCGTTTTGCCAGGGGGGCCTGGGCGGTAATGGCGGCGGCCAGCAACAGAAATTCATGGCGCTGGGTTCCGGCGTTATCATTGATGCCGATAAAGGCTATGTCGTCACCAACAACCACGTTGTTGATAACGCGACGGTAATTAAAGTCCAATTGAGCGATGGTCGTAAGTTCGACGCGAAGATGGTTGGCAAAGATCCGCGCTCTGATATCGCGCTGATCCAGATCCAGAACCCGAAAAACCTGACCGCAATTAAGATGGCGGATTCTGATGCGCTGCGCGTGGGTGATTACACCGTAGCAATTGGTAACCCGTTCGGCCTGGGCGAGACAGTAACTTCCGGGATTGTCTCTGCGCTGGGACGTAGCGGCCTGAACGCTGAAAACTACGAAAACTTCATCCAGACTGATGCAGCGATCAACCGGGGTAACTCAGGTGGTGCGTTGGTTAACCTGAACGGCGAACTGATTGGTATCAACACCGCGATCCTCGCACCGGACGGCGGAAACATCGGTATCGGTTTTGCTATCCCGAGCAACATGGTGAAAAACCTGACCTCGCAGATGGTGGAATACGGCCAGGTGAAACGTGGTGAGTTGGGTATTATGGGCACTGAGCTGAACTCCGATCTGGCGAAAGCGATGAAAGTTGACGCCCAGCGCGGTGCTTTCGTAAGCCAGGTTCTGCCGAATTCTTCCGCCGCGAAAGCGGGCATTAAAGCGGGTGATGTGATCACCTCACTGAACGGTAAGCCAATCAGCAGCTTTGCCGCACTGCGTGCTCAGGTGGGCACTATGCCGGTAGGTAGCAAACTGACCCTGGGCTTACTGCGCGACGGGAAGCAGGTTAACGTGAACCTGGAACTTCAGCAGAGCAGCCAGAATCAGGTTGATTCCAGCACCATCTTCAACGGCATTGAAGGCGCTGAGATGAGCAACAAAGGTAAAGATCAGGGCGTGGTAGTGAACAACGTGAAAACGGGCACTCCGGCTGCGCAGATCGGCCTGAAGAAAGGTGATGTGATTATTGGCGCGAACCAGCAGGCAGTGAAAAACATCGCTGAACTGCGTAAAGTTCTCGACAGCAAACCGTCTGTGCTGGCACTGAACATTCAGCGCGGCGACAGCACCATCTACCTGTTAATGCAGTAATCTCCCTCAACCCCTTCCTGAAAACGGGAAGGGGTTCTCCTTACAATCTGTGAACTTCACCACAACTCCATACATCTTCATCATCCTTTGGGCATTTGCACAATGCCGTACGTTACGTACTTCCTTATGCTAAGCCGTGCATAATGGAGGACTTATGGCTGGCTGGCATCTTGATACCAAAATGGCGCAGGATATCGTGGCACGTACCATGCGCATCATCGATACCAATATCAACGTAATGGATGCCCGCGGGCGAATTATCGGCAGCGGCGATCGTGAGCGTATTGGTGAATTGCACGAAGGAGCATTGCTGGTACTTTCACAAGGACGAGTCGTCGATATCGATGACGCGGTGGCACGTCATCTGCACGGTGTGCGGCAGGGGATTAATCTACCGTTACGGCTGGAAGGTGAAATTGTCGGCGTAATTGGCCTGACAGGTGAACCAGAGAATCTGCGTAAATATGGCGAACTGGTCTGCATGACGGCTGAAATGATGCTGGAACAGTCGCGGTTGATGCACCTGTTGGCGCAGGATAGCCGTTTGCGGGAAGAACTGGTGATGAACCTGATTCAGGCTGAGGAGAATACTCCCGCACTTACTGAATGGGCGCAACGGCTGGGGATCGATCTCAATCAACCGCGAGTGGTGGCTATTGTTGAGGTCGACAGCGGTCAGCTTGGCGTGGACAGCGCAATGGCGGAGTTACAGCAACTGCAAAATGCGCTGACTACGCCCGAGCGTAATAATCTGGTGGCGATTGTCTCGCTAACCGAAATGGTGGTGTTGAAACCGGCGTTGAACTCTTTTGGGCGCTGGGACGCAGAAGATCATCGTAAGCGAGTTGAACAACTGATTACCCGCATGAAAGAGTATGGCCAGCTGCGTTTTCGCGTTTCGCTGGGCAACTATTTTACCGGTCCTGGCAGTATTGCCCGATCCTATCGTACGGCGAAAACGACGATGGTGGTGGGTAAACAGCGGATGCCAGAAAGTCGCTGCTATTTTTATCAGGATCTGATGTTACCTGTGTTACTCGACAGTTTGCGTGGCGACTGGCAGGCCAACGAACTGGCGCGACCGCTGGCGCGGCTGAAAGCGATGGACAATAACGGCTTGCTGCGGCGAACGCTGGCGGCGTGGTTTCGCCACAATGTGCAACCGCTGGCAACGTCAAAGGCGTTGTTTATTCATCGTAATACTCTGGAATATCGGCTTAATCGTATATCGGAACTGACCGGGCTTGATTTGGGCAATTTTGATGACAGGTTGCTGCTGTATGTGGCGTTACAACTGGATGAAGAGCGGTAGGTCGATTACAAAATTACAGCCGGGTGAGACTTTACCCGGCCCACAGAATGACATTATTTACGCGTCAGTTTTTCCAGATCGGCTTCAATCTCGCTGATCTTATTGGTTACTACTGACTCCAGGTGACGTAAGTCGTCGAGGATCTTACGCTTAAGATCAACTTCGCTGCGGTCACGCTGGCAGATTTGATCAAGCTCATCAATGATATACCGTAGATTCGGGCTGATTTCCTGGACTTCTTTATAACCCTGCCCCACACCATCAGCGACGACCGTTTTACGCTGACGCGGATATTTAAACTTCACGCTCTTGGCGAAAAACTCGCCTTTGTCTTTCTGGAAATAGATTTTCAGAATATCGTTGTTGGCTTCCTGCCGGAGGCTGTAACGATCAATTTCTTCAGGATTGGTAATACCCAGACTTTTCAGATTGTCGTACATAGCGTTACCTCAAAATGAGTCAGTAAATTGTGCTTATTTTAGCATTTGGCCTGGCCCGCCCGGCTCGACTGTGATCGCAGAAAGCCTTTTTCTTCCAGACTTCTATCATGGCGTAAAAATCAAAAAATTACCTGCTTTATAGTGATGATATTCCATGGGATGGATTAGCACATTTATCTTCATTTTGCGAATTACATGACAGTCCGAAACAAGATGAAAACGTATTTAAAAAAGGGGGAAAATGAGTAGGACGAATTATTCTGAGCCAGAAAGCAATCGGGCAGCGTCGTGCTGCCCGTGTACATACTTTTAGTCGATGGTACGCAGCAGTTCGTTAATACCAACTTTACCGCGAGTTTTCGCGTCAACTTTCTTAACGATAACTGCACAGTAGAGACTGTATTTGCCATCTTTCGACGGCAGATTACCTGAAACAACCACAGACCCTGCCGGAACGCGACCGTAGTGGATTTCGCCGGTTTCACGGTCATAAATACGGGTGCTCTGACCAATGTATACGCCCATAGAGATGACGGAACCTTCTTCGACAATCACCCCTTCAACCACTTCAGAGCGTGCGCCGATGAAGCAGTTATCTTCAATAATGGTCGGGTTAGCCTGCAGCGGCTCCAGCACGCCGCCGATACCCACGCCACCGGAAAGGTGGACGTTTTTACCAATCTGCGCACAGGAACCGACGGTCGCCCAGGTATCAACCATGGTGCCTTCATCAACATATGCGCCGATGTTGACGTAAGACGGCATCAGCACGGTGTTACGGGCAATGAACGCGCCCTGACGCACTGCCGCTGGTGGCACGACGCGGAAGCCTTCTTTCTGGAAACGTGCTTCATCGTAGTTAGCGAATTTCATCGGCACTTTGTCGAAGTAGCGGCTTTCTGCCCCTTCGATCACCTGATTATCATTAATACGGAAAGAGAGCAGCACCGCTTTTTTCAACCACTGATGCGTCACCCACTGACCGTCAATTTTTTCCGCTACACGCAGTGCGCCGGAATCCAGCAGGGCGATCACCTGATTTACCGCTTCGCGGGTAACGGTGTCTGCATTGGCTGGCGTGATCTCGGCACGGCGTTCAAAAGCGGTTTCAATAATGTTCTGTAACTGCTGCATTGTTAAACTCTTTTCATATCAGTAAACACATCACCCTTTATCGTTTGGATTGAGGGCCTCTGTCAACCGCTGATGCACTTCCTGCTGCAACTCGTTATTAAGCGCACGCCGGTCAGCGGTGGCAATTATGAATAAATCTTCTACTCGCTCGCCAATGGTTGTAATTCGGGCGCCATGAAGCGAAATTCCCAGATCGGCAAAAATTTTCCCGACTCGCGCCAGCAGTCCAGGTTGGTCGAGGGCGATCAGTTCGAGGAACGATTTGCGGTCGGTATGGGTCGGCAAAAACGTCACTTCGGTTTCAACAGTAAAATGGCGCAATTTAGCGGGTTGGCGACGGGGCTGCGGTGGCTGCCAGCTACTTTGTGTCAGCACCTGCTCCAGACCAAACCGAATAACCTCATGACGATCTGCGGATAGCGGGCTACCATCGGGTTCCAGCACTATAAAGGTATCCATCGCCATACCGTCGCGAGTGGTGAAAATTTGTGCGTCGTGAACACTTAAATTGCGGCGGTCTAATTCGGCACAGACGGCGGCAAACAGATAGGGGCGGTCCGGGCTCCAGATAAAAATCTCGGTGCCTCCACGCGTAGCCTGCGGGCTAAGCAGTACCAGCGGTTTGCTTAAATCATGCTGTAATAAATGGCGTGCGTGCCAGGCCAGTTGATTTGGGCTATGGCGGACAAAATAGTTAGCGCGACAGCGTGACCAAATTTGGTGCAGCGCCTCTTCGTCGATGTTATCCATGCGCAGTAGTGCCAGCGCCTGGAGTTGGTGATGGCGAACCCGTTCGCGCATATCCGGCGTGTTTTGCATTCCGCGTCGTAGCTGCTTTTCGGTGGCAAAATAGAGTTCGCGCAACAGACTTTGCTTCCAGCTATTCCACAGTGTTTCGTTGGTGGCGCAAATGTCAGCCACTGTCAGGCATACCAGATAGCGCAGACGATTTTCCGTTTGGACTTCTTCGGCAAACTGCTTGATGACTTCCGGGTCCTGAATATCGCGGCGCTGAGCTGTCACCGACATCAGCAAGTGCTGGCGAACCAGCCAGGCGACCAGCTGTGTTTCGCGTGAGTTCAGCCCGTGGAGTTCGGCAAAATGCACTACATCCTGAGCACCGAGAATGGAGTGGTCGCCGCCGCGTCCTTTGGCGATATCGTGAAACAGCGCGGCGATGAAAATCAGCTCAGTTGACGGCAGACGCGGCCAGACGTCCACACACAACGGATGGCGCTGGCGCGTTTCTTCACTGGCAAAACTCTCCAGTTTCAACATCACGCGGATAGTATGTTCATCCACCGTGTAGGCGTGGAACAGATCAAACTGCATCTGCCCGACGATATGCGACCATTGCGGCATATACGCGCCGAGTACGCTATGGCGATGCATTGGCAATAGCCCGCGCCGCACCGCTCCGGGGTGACGCAGAATGCTCAAAAACAGTTTTCGCGCTTCCGGAATATTACACAGAGGTTGTTGCAGATGGCGACGGGCGTGGCGTAACTGGCGTAGCGTGGTGGAGTAAATGCCGGTGATCGCACTGTTGCGCACCATGGTGTAGAACATACGCAAGATGGCTTCCGGCTGGCGCATAAATAGTGTTTCATCACGCAGGTCGATCAGCGTTCCGCGTAGCTGAAACTCATCATCGATTGGACGTGGTTTTTCGTCGGCGGGAAGGGCGAGGATGGCTTCATCGAACAGTTGCAGCAGCATCTGGTTGAGTTCACTGACGCGGCGTGTAACGCGGAAGTAATCCTTCATCATCCGCTCGACCGGTTCGTTACCTTCACCACTGTAATTCAAACGCTGGGCGACGCTAAGCTGGCGATCGAATAACAGGCGATTATCGTAACGACTGACGACCAGATGCAGGGCAAAGCGAATGCGCCACAATATATGCAGGCATTCGTTTAATTCCGCTCGCTCCGCAGAGGTTAAGAAGCCAAACCCTACCATTTCATCCAGCGATGTTGCGCCAAAATGACGGCGGGCCACCCATTGCAGAGTGTGGATATCGCGCAAGCCGCCGGGGCTACTTTTGATGTCTGGTTCAAGGTTGTAGCTGGTGCCGTGGTAACGCTGATGGCGCTGGTTCTGTTCTTCAACTTTCGCCGCGTAGAACTTGTCGGAAGGCCAGAATCCTTCGCTAAAAATATGTTTTTGCAGTTCGAGGAACAGCGCAACATCGCCAATTAATAAGCGGGATTCGATTAAATTGGTGGCGACGGTTAAATCCGATAACCCTTCCAGCATGCACTCTTCAAGCGTGCGCACGCTATGACCCACTTCCAGCTTTACATCCCAGAGCAGCGTTAACAGCTCGCCCACTTTTTGCGCCTGATCGTCCGGGAGCTTTTTACGGCTTAAAATCAGTAAATCGATGTCAGAAAGTGGATGCAGCTCGCCACGACCATAACCACCGACGGCAACCAATGCCAGGTCGGCAATCTGGCTGAATCCCGCTTCAATCCATAATCGTTGAAGAAGCTGGTCGATAAACTCGGTACGCGCCTCAATCAACTGTTCTGCGGAGATACCATTGTCAAAGGCATCACCCAGCCAACGCTGGAAAGTATCGATATGGGATTTTATCCCACCGACGGTTAATTCATCACGGGGCCAGGCGCATGGATTTTGCGGTTGACCGTGCAGGGTGGGGAGAGCGGTGTTTGCGTACTGTTCTGGAAGGGTATTCATTGTGCGCCACCCATAAGATTAAATTATTGCATTAAAAAAGCCGGCATTCGCCGGCTTCATTTTATTCGTCGTGCGAGATTATCGCCGGGATGGTGTCATCCTTGCGTAGCGTCAGAATTTCGCAGCCGTTATCAGTCACCACAATAGTATGCTCATATTGTGCAGACAAGCTGCGATCTTTGGTTTTTACCGTCCAGCCATCTTTCATGGTGCGGATCTCTTTTTTACCCGCGTTGACCATTGGCTCGATGGTGAACGTCATCCCAGGTTTCAGTACGACGTTGGTTTCACGGGAGTCATAGTGCAGCACCTGCGGTTCTTCGTGGAAGCCGCGACCAATACCGTGTCCGCAATATTCACGAACGACGGAGAAGCCTTCTGCTTCGACAAATTTCTGAATTGCCGCACCGATTTCGCGCAGATTAATGCCAGGTTTTACCATGCGTAGCGCCAGGTACAGGCTTTCTTGCGTGATGCGGCACAGACGTTCGCCCATGATGGTCGGCTTACCGACGATAAACATTTTCGAGGTATCGCCGTGGAAACCATCTTTGATTACGGTGACATCAATGTTAACGATATCGCCATCTTTCAGCAGCTTGGCGTCGTCCGGGATACCGTGGCACACCACTTCATTAATAGAGATGCAAACGGATTTCGGATAGCCGTGATAGCCGAGGCAGGCAGAAACCGCGTGTTGTTCATTAACAATGTAATCATTACAGATGCGATCCAGCTCGCCGGTGCTGACGCCCGGTTTAACATACGGTTCGATCATCTCCAGCACTTCGGCAGCCAGTCGGCCAGCGACGCGCATTTTTTCGATATCTTCTGGGGTCTTGATTGAGATAGCCATTAATTCTGTCCATCAGCGTCGGTGATACCGACAATATATATGTAAGTGCCGTCAATGGTATCACACCCGGGCAAATTGAGAATCATTCTGAATTTCGCCAAACGTGCCACTGAAGGTTTTCTATAATAGAAAATTCAACGTCTGATGCTGTACACAGCGCCAACAATTATTGGTGTCCACGACGTATTTGTGGTATAAAGCGCGCCGGACTTCCGATCCATTTTCGTATACACAGACTGGACGGAAGCGACAATCTCACTTTGTGTAACAACACACACGTATCGGCACATATTCCGGGGTGCCCTTTGGGGTCGGTAATATGGGATACGTGGAGGCATAACCCCAATTTAATCTATAGAGGTTTTAAACATGGCAACTGTTTCCATGCGCGACATGCTCAAGGCTGGTGTTCACTTCGGTCACCAGACCCGTTACTGGAACCCGAAAATGAAGCCTTTCATCTTCGGCGCGCGTAACAAAGTTCACATCATCAACCTTGAGAAAACTGTACCGATGTTCAACGAAGCTCTGGCTGAACTGAACAAGATTGCTTCTCGCAAAGGTAAAATCCTTTTCGTTGGTACTAAACGCGCTGCAAGCGAAGCGGTGAAAGACGCTGCTCTGAGCTGCGACCAGTTCTTCGTGAACCATCGCTGGCTGGGCGGTATGCTGACTAACTGGAAAACCGTTCGTCAGTCCATCAAACGTCTGAAAGACCTGGAAACTCAGTCTCAGGACGGTACTTTCGACAAGCTGACCAAGAAAGAAGCGCTGATGCGCACTCGTGAGCTGGAGAAACTGGAAAACAGCCTGGGCGGTATCAAAGACATGGGCGGTCTGCCGGACGCTCTGTTTGTAATCGATGCTGACCACGAACACATTGCTATCAAAGAAGCAAACAACCTGGGTATTCCAGTATTTGCTATCGTTGATACCAACTCTGATCCGGACGGTGTTGACTTCGTTATCCCGGGTAACGACGACGCAATCCGTGCTGTGACCCTGTACCTGGGCGCTGTTGCTGCAACCGTACGTGAAGGCCGTTCTCAGGATCTGGCTTCCCAGGCGGAAGAAAGCTTCGTAGAAGCTGAGTAATAAGGCACGCTCGTACGAGCCCTTATAGACCAGGTAGTACACGTTTGGTTAGGGGGCCTGCATATGGCCCCCTTTTTCACTTTTATATCTGTGCGGTTTAATGCCGGGCAGATCACATCTCCGAGGATTTTAGAATGGCTGAAATTACCGCATCCCTGGTAAAAGAGCTGCGTGAGCGTACTGGCGCAGGCATGATGGATTGCAAAAAAGCACTGACTGAAGCTAACGGCGACATCGAGCTGGCAATCGAAAACATGCGTAAGTCCGGTGCTATTAAAGCAGCGAAAAAAGCAGGCAACGTTGCTGCTGACGGCGTGATCAAAACCAAAATCGACGGCAACTACGGCATCATTCTGGAAGTTAACTGCCAGACTGACTTCGTTGCAAAAGACGCTGGTTTCCAGGCGTTTGCAGACAAAGTTCTGGACGCAGCTGTTGCTGGCAAAATCACTGACGTTGAAGTACTGAAAGCACAGTTCGAAGAAGAACGTGTTGCGCTGGTAGCGAAAATTGGTGAAAACATCAACATTCGCCGCGTTGCTGCGCTGGAAGGCGACGTTCTGGGTTCTTATCAGCACGGTGCGCGTATCGGTGTTCTGGTTGCTGCTAAAGGCGCTGACGAAGAGCTGGTTAAACACATCGCTATGCACGTTGCTGCAAGCAAGCCAGAATTCATCAAACCAGAAGACGTATCCGCTGAAGTGGTAGAAAAAGAATACCAGGTACAGCTGGATATCGCGATGCAGTCTGGTAAGCCGAAAGAAATCGCAGAGAAAATGGTTGAAGGCCGCATGAAGAAATTCACCGGCGAAGTTTCTCTGACCGGTCAGCCGTTCGTTATGGAACCAAGCAAAACTGTTGGTCAGCTGCTGAAAGAGCATAACGCTGAAGTGACTGGCTTTATCCGCTTCGAAGTGGGTGAAGGCATCGAGAAAGTTGAGACTGACTTTGCAGCAGAAGTTGCTGCGATGTCCAAGCAGTCTTAATTATCGAAAAGGAGCCGCCTGAGGGCGGCTTCTTTTTGTGCCCATCTTGTAAATTCAGCTAACCCTTGTGGGGCTGCGCTGAAAAGCGACGTACAATGTCGCTAGTACTAATTCATTTCAATCGTTGACAGTCTCAGGAAAGAAACATGGCTACCAATGCAAAACCCGTCTATAAACGCATTCTGCTTAAGTTGAGTGGCGAAGCTCTGCAGGGCACTGAAGGCTTCGGTATTGATGCAAGCATACTGGATCGCATGGCTCAGGAAATCAAAGAACTGGTTGAACTGGGTATTCAGGTTGGTGTGGTGATTGGTGGGGGTAACCTGTTCCGTGGCGCTGGTCTGGCGAAAGCGGGTATGAACCGCGTTGTGGGCGACCACATGGGGATGCTGGCGACCGTAATGAACGGCCTGGCAATGCGTGATGCACTGCACCGCGCCTATGTGAACGCTCGTCTGATGTCCGCTATTCCATTGAATGGCGTGTGCGACAGCTACAGCTGGGCAGAAGCTATCAGCCTGTTGCGCAACAACCGTGTGGTGATCCTCTCCGCCGGTACAGGTAACCCGTTCTTTACCACCGACTCAGCAGCTTGCCTGCGTGGTATCGAAATTGAAGCCGATGTGGTGCTGAAAGCAACCAAAGTTGACGGCGTGTTTACTGCTGATCCGGCGAAAGATCCAACCGCAACCATGTACGAGCAACTGACTTACAGCGAAGTGCTGGAAAAAGAGCTGAAAGTCATGGACCTGGCGGCCTTCACGCTTGCTCGTGACCATAAATTACCGATTCGTGTTTTCAACATGAACAAACCGGGTGCGCTGCGCCGTGTGGTAATGGGTGAAAAAGAAGGGACTTTAATCACGGAATAATTCCCGTGATGGATAAATAAGGGTAAGATTCCGCGTAAGTATCGCGGGGGATCTTACCCGTAATATGTTTAATCAGGGCTATACTTAGCACACTTCCACTGTGTGTGACTGTCTGGTCTGACTGAGACAAGTTTTCAAGGATTCGTAACGTGATTAGCGATATCAGAAAAGATGCTGAAGTACGCATGGACAAATGCGTAGAAGCGTTCAAAACCCAAATCAGCAAAATACGCACGGGTCGTGCTTCTCCCAGCCTGCTGGATGGCATTGTCGTGGAATATTACGGCACGCCGACGCCGCTGCGTCAGCTGGCAAGCGTAACGGTAGAAGATTCCCGTACTCTGAAAATCAACGTGTTTGATCGTTCAATGTCTCCGGCCGTTGAAAAAGCGATTATGGCGTCCGATCTTGGCCTGAACCCGAACTCTGCGGGTAGCGACATCCGTGTTCCGCTGCCGCCGCTGACGGAAGAACGTCGTAAAGATCTGACCAAAATCGTTCGTGGTGAAGCAGAACAAGCGCGTGTTGCAGTACGTAACGTGCGTCGTGACGCGAACGACAAAGTGAAAGCACTGTTGAAAGATAAAGAGATCAGCGAAGACGACGATCGCCGTTCTCAGGACGATGTACAGAAACTGACTGATGCTGCAATCAAGAAAATTGAAGCGGCGCTGGCAGACAAAGAAGCAGAACTGATGCAGTTCTGATTTCTTGAACGACAAAAACGCCGCTCAGTAGATCCTTGCGGATCGGCTGGCGGCGTTTTGCTTTTTATTCTGTCTCAACTCTGGATGTTTCATGAAGCAACTCACCATTCTGGGCTCGACCGGCTCGATTGGTTGCAGCACGCTGGACGTGGTGCGCCATAATCCCGAACATTTCCGCGTAGTTGCGCTGGTGGCCGGCAAAAATGTCACTCGCATGGTAGAACAGTGCCTGGAATTCTCTCCCCGCTATGCCGTAATGGACGATGAAGCGAGTGCGAAACTTCTTAAAACGATGCTACAGCAACAGGGGAGCCGCACCGAAGTCTTAAGTGGGCAACAAGCCGCTTGCGATATGGCAGCGCTTAAGGATGTTGATCAGGTGATGGCAGCCATTGTTGGCGCTGCTGGACTGTTACCTACGCTTGCTGCGATCCGCGCGGGTAAAACCATTTTGCTGGCCAATAAAGAATCACTGGTTACCTGCGGACGTCTGTTTATGGACGCCGTAAAGCAGAGCAAAGCGCAATTGTTACCGGTCGATAGCGAACATAACGCCATTTTTCAGAGTTTACCGCAACCTATCCAGCATAATCTGGGATACGCTGACCTTGAGCAAAATGGCGTGGTGTCCATTTTACTTACCGGGTCTGGTGGCCCTTTCCGTGAGACGCCATTGCGCGATTTGGCAACAATGACGCCCGATCAAGCCTGCCGTCATCCGAACTGGTCGATGGGACGTAAAATTTCCGTCGATTCGGCTACCATGATGAACAAAGGTCTGGAATACATTGAAGCGCGTTGGCTGTTTAACGCCAGCGCCAGCCAGATGGAAGTGCTGATTCACCCGCAGTCAGTGATTCACTCAATGGTGCGCTACCAGGACGGCAGTGTTCTGGCGCAGCTGGGTGAACCGGATATGCGTACGCCAATTGCTCACACCATGGCATGGCCGAATCGCGTGAACTCTGGCGTGAAGCCGCTTGATTTTTGCAAACTAAGTGCGTTGACATTTGCCGCACCGGATTATGATCGTTATCCATGCCTGAAACTGGCGATGGAGGCGTTCGAACAAGGCCAGGCAGCGACGACAGCATTGAATGCCGCAAACGAAATCACCGTGGCTGCTTTTCTTGCGCAACAAATCCGCTTTACGGATATCGCTGCGTTGAATTTATCCGTACTGGAAAAAATGGATATGCGCGAACCACAATGTGTGGATGATGTGTTATCTGTTGATGCGAACGCGCGTGAAGTCGCCAGAAAAGAGGTGATGCGTCTCGCAAGCTGAGGATAATCCGGCTACAGAGAGTCGCGCTATTTGTTAGCGTAGGGCTTCAGTGATATAGTCTGCGCCATCTGATCGTAAGTAGTTGGCTTTATAAGGTCAGGTATGCCGTGGTTTTACACGGCTTTTTTTTGTATAGGCTTCAGTATTCCTGAGTACCGTAAACCCTGTCAGGGAATAAGAAACGCGTGATGTTGTCTGCTACTCAACCACTTAGCGAAAAATTGCCAGCGCATGGCTGTCGTCATGTTGCGATCATTATGGACGGCAATGGTCGCTGGGCAAAAAAGCAAGGGAAGATTCGTGCCTTTGGGCATAAAGCCGGGGCAAAATCCGTCCGCCGGGCTGTCTCTTTTGCGGCCAACAACGGTATTGAGGCGTTAACGCTGTATGCCTTTAGTAGTGAAAACTGGAACCGACCAGCGCAGGAAGTCAGTGCGTTAATGGAACTGTTTGTGTGGGCGCTAGATAGCGAAGTAAAAAGTCTGCACCGACATAACGTGCGTCTGCGTATTATTGGCGATACCAGTCGCTTTAACTCGCGTTTGCAAGAACGTATTCGTAAATCTGAAGCGCTAACAGCCGGGAATACCGGTCTGACGCTGAATATTGCGGCGAACTACGGTGGACGTTGGGATATAGTCCAGGGAGTCAGGCAACTGGCTGAAAAGGTGCAGCAAGGAAACCTGCAACCAGATCAGATAGATGAAGAGATGCTAAACCAGCATGTCTGTATGCATGAACTGGCCCCTGTAGATTTAGTAATTAGGACTGGGGGGGAGCATCGCATTAGTAACTTTTTGCTTTGGCAAATTGCCTATGCCGAACTTTACTTTACAGATGTTCTCTGGCCCGATTTCGATGAACAAGACTTTGAAGGGGCGTTAAATGCCTTTGCTAATCGAGAGCGTCGTTTCGGCGGCACCGAGCCCGGTGATGAAACAGCCTGATGGGGGTCGCTTTTGCTGAAGTATCGCCTGATATCTGCTTTTGTGTTAATACCCGTCGTCATCGCGGCGTTGTTTCTGTTGCCGCCGGTGGGGTTCGCCATTGTAACGCTGGTGGTCTGTATGCTGGCAGCGTGGGAATGGGGACAGCTTAGCGGTTTTACCACTCGTTCGCAGCGAGTATGGTTGGCGGTGTTATGCGGGTTATTGTTGGCGCTGATGCTTTTTCTGTTGCCGGAATATCACCGAAATATTCATCAACCGCTGGTTGAAATCTCACTTTGGGCTTCGCTGGGTTGGTGGATTGTCGCGCTATTGCTGGTGCTGTTTTACCCAGGTTCCGCAGCAATCTGGCGTAACTCTAAAACATTGCGCATTATTTTTGGCGTGCTAACCATTGTTCCCTTCTTCTGGGGCATGCTGGCGTTACGGGCCTGGCACTACGACGAGAATCATTACAGTGGCGCAATATGGCTGCTCTATGTCATGATCCTGGTATGGGGCGCTGACTCTGGCGCATATATGTTTGGCAAATTGTTTGGTAAACATAAACTGGCACCGAAGGTTTCTCCGGGTAAAACCTGGCAAGGCTTTATCGGTGGACTCGCGACCGCAGCGGTAATCTCATGGGGTTATGGCATGTGGGTGAATCTCGACGTCGCTCCCGTCACCTTACTCATTTGCTCTATTGTCGCAGCGTTAGCCTCAGTGCTCGGCGATCTGACCGAAAGTATGTTTAAGCGTGAAGCAGGAATTAAGGACAGCGGTCATTTAATTCCAGGACACGGTGGTATTTTAGATCGTATTGATAGCCTGACGGCTGCGGTACCGGTCTTTGCTTGCTTGTTGTTACTGGTATTCAGGACGCTTTAACGGAAGGTAATATGCTGAGTTTTCTCTGGGATTTGGCTTCGTTCATCGTTGCACTGGGTGTACTTATCACCGTGCATGAATTTGGTCATTTCTGGGTTGCCCGGCGTTGTGGTGTTCGCGTTGAGCGTTTCTCAATAGGGTTTGGTAAGGCGCTCTGGCGGCGAACTGATAAGCTCGGCACCGAATATGTTATCGCCCTGATCCCGTTGGGCGGTTATGTCAAAATGCTGGATGAGCGCGCAGAACCGGTCGTTCCGGAACTCCGCCACCATGCCTTCAATAATAAATCTGTCGGCCAACGAGCGGCGATTATTGCCGCAGGTCCGGTTGCAAACTTCATTTTTGCTATCTTTGCCTACTGGCTGGTTTTTATTATTGGTGTGCCTGGCGTACGTCCGGTGGTTGGTGAAATAGCAGCCAATTCGATAGCTGCGGAAGCACAAATTGCACCAGGTACGGAACTAAAAGCCGTAGATGGTATCGAAACGCCTGATTGGGATGCCGTGCGTTTGCAGTTGGTCGATAAAATTGGCGATGAAAGCACCACCATTACGGTAGCGCCATTTGGCAGCGACCAACGGCGGGATGTAAAGCTCGATTTACGTCACTGGGCGTTTGAGCCTGATAAAGAAGATCCGGTATCTTCGTTGGGGATTCGTCCTCGTGGGCCGCAAATTGAACCTGTACTGGAAAATGTGCAGCCAAACTCGGCGGCAAGCAAGGCAGGTTTGCAAGCAGGCGACAGGATCGTTAAAGTCGATGGTCAGCCCTTAACGCAGTGGGTGACCTTTGTGATGCTTGTCCGGGATAACCCGGGTAAATCCTTAGCGTTAGAAATCGAAAGACAGGGGAGTCCCTTGTCTTTGACATTAATCCCGGAGAGTAAACCGGGTAATGGTAAAGCGATTGGTTTTGTCGGTATTGAGCCGAAAGTCATTCCTTTGCCTGATGAGTATAAAGTTGTACGCCAGTATGGGCCGTTCAACGCTATCGTCGAAGCCACGGACAAAACGTGGCAGTTGATGAAGCTGACGGTCAGTATGCTGGGAAAATTGATCACCGGTGATGTGAAACTGAACAACCTCAGTGGGCCGATCTCTATCGCCAAGGGGGCTGGGATGACAGCGGAACTCGGGGTAGTTTATTACCTGCCGTTTCTTGCGCTTATTAGCGTGAACTTAGGGATAATTAACCTGTTTCCGTTGCCCGTACTTGACGGGGGGCATCTGCTGTTCCTTGCGATCGAAAAGATCAAGGGCGGACCGGTATCCGAGCGGGTTCAAGACTTTTGTTATCGCATTGGCTCGATTCTGCTGGTGCTGTTAATGGGGCTTGCACTTTTCAATGATTTCTCTCGGTTATGAGAGTTAGTTAGGAAGAACGCATAATAACGATGGCGATGAAAAAGTTGCTCATAGCGTCGCTGCTGTTTAGCAGCGCCACCGTATACGGTGCTGAAGGGTTCGTAGTGAAAGATATTCATTTCGAAGGCCTTCAGCGTGTCGCCGTTGGTGCGGCCCTCCTCAGTATGCCGGTGCGCACAGGCGACACGGTTAATGATGAAGATATCAGTAATACCATTCGCGCTCTGTTTGCTACCGGCAACTTTGAGGATGTTCGCGTCCTTCGTGATGGTGATACCCTTCTGGTTCAGGTAAAAGAACGTCCGACCATTGCCAGCATTACTTTCTCCGGTAACAAATCGGTGAAAGATGACATGCTGAAGCAAAACCTCGAGGCTTCTGGTGTGCGTGTGGGCGAATCCCTCGATCGCACCACCATTGCCGATATCGAGAAAGGTCTGGAAGACTTCTACTACAGCGTCGGTAAATATAGCGCCAGCGTTAAAGCTGTCGTGACCCCGCTGCCGCGCAACCGTGTTGACCTAAAACTGGTGTTCCAGGAAGGTGTGTCAGCTGAAATCCAGCAAATTAACATTGTTGGTAACCATGCTTTCACCACCGATGAACTGATCTCTCATTTCCAACTGCGTGACGAAGTGCCGTGGTGGAACGTGGTAGGCGATCGTAAATACCAGAAACAGAAACTGGCGGGCGACCTTGAAACCCTGCGCAGTTACTATCTGGATCGCGGTTATGCCCGTTTCAACATCGATTCTACCCAGGTCAGTCTGACGCCAGATAAAAAAGGTATTTACGTCACGGTGAACATCACCGAAGGCGATCAGTACAAGCTTTCTGGCGTTGAAGTGAGCGGCAATCTTGCCGGGCACTCCGCTGAAATTGAGCAACTGACTAAGATCGAGCCGGGCGAGCTGTATAACGGCACCAAAGTGACCAAAATGGAAGATGACATTAAAAAGCTTCTTGGTCGCTATGGTTATGCCTATCCGCGCGTACAGTCGATGCCTGAAATTAACGATGCCGACAAAACCGTTAAATTACGCGTGAACGTTGATGCGGGTAACCGTTTCTATGTGCGTAAGATCCGTTTTGAAGGTAACGATACCTCGAAAGATGCTGTCCTGCGTCGCGAAATGCGTCAGATGGAAGGTGCATGGCTGGGGAGCGATCTGGTCGATCAGGGTAAGGAGCGTCTGAACCGTCTGGGCTTCTTTGAAACTGTCGATACCGATACCCAACGTGTTCCGGGGAGCCCGGATCAGGTTGATGTAGTTTACAAGGTGAAAGAACGTAACACCGGTAGCTTCAACTTCGGGATTGGTTACGGTACTGAAAGTGGCGTGAGCTTCCAGGCTGGTGTGCAACAGGATAACTGGTTAGGTACGGGTTATGCTGTTGGTATCAACGGGACCAAAAACGATTACCAGACCTATGCTGAACTGTCGGTAACCAACCCGTACTTCACCGTAGATGGCGTAAGCCTCGGTGGTCGTCTCTTCTATAATGACTTCCAGGCAGATGACGCCGACCTGTCCGACTATACCAACAAGAGTTATGGTACAGACGTGACGTTGGGCTTCCCGATCAACGAATATAACTCGCTGCGTGCAGGTCTGGGTTATGTACATAACTCCCTGTCCAACATGCAGCCTCAGGTTGCGATGTGGCGTTATCTGTACTCTATGGGTGAACATCCGAGCACCTCTGATCAGGATAACAGCTTCAAAACGGACGACTTCACGTTCAACTATGGTTGGACCTATAACAAGCTTGACCGTGGTTACTTCCCGACAGATGGTTCACGTGTCAACCTGACCGGTAAAGTGACCATTCCGGGATCGGATAACGAATACTACAAAGTGACGTTAGACACGGCGACTTATGTGCCGATTGATGACGATCACAAATGGGTTGTTCTGGGTCGTACCCGTTGGGGTTATGGTGATGGTTTAGGCGGCAAAGAGATGCCGTTCTATGAGAACTTCTATGCCGGTGGTTCCAGCACCGTGCGTGGCTTCCAGTCCAATACCATTGGTCCGAAAGCAGTTTACTTCCCGCATCAGGCCAGTAATTATGATCCGGACTATGATTACGAATGTGCGACTCAGGACGGCGCGAAAGATCTGTGTAAATCGGATGATGCTGTAGGCGGTAACGCCATGGCGGTTGCCAGCCTCGAGTTCATCACCCCGACGCCGTTTATTAGCGATAAGTATGCTAACTCGGTTCGTACTTCCTTCTTCTGGGATATGGGTACCGTTTGGGATACAAACTGGGATTCCAGCCAATATTCTGGATATCCGGACTATAGTGATCCTAGCAATATCCGTATGTCTGCGGGTATCGCATTACAATGGATGTCCCCATTGGGGCCGTTGGTGTTCTCCTACGCCCAGCCGTTCAAAAAGTACGATGGAGACAAGGCAGAACAGTTCCAGTTTAACATCGGTAAAACCTGGTAAGTGTTCTCCACAAAGGAATGTAGTGGTAGTGTAGCGATGACTTTAGGCGATCAATATAAGATCGCCGGGCCACGCAAAGAACTGCACCCTCCGGTGCAAATGGGATGGTAAGGAGTTTATTGTGAAAAAGTGGTTATTAGCTGCAGGTCTCGGTTTAGCACTGGCAACTTCTGCTCAGGCGGCTGACAAAATTGCAATCGTCAATATGGGCAGCCTGTTCCAGCAGGTAGCGCAGAAAACCGGTGTTTCTAACACGCTGGAAAACGAGTTCAAAGGCCGTGCCAGCGAACTGCAGCGTATGGAAACCGATCTGCAGGCTAAAATGAAAAAGCTGCAGTCCATGAAAGCGGGCAGCGATCGCACTAAGCTGGAAAAAGACGTGATGGCTCAGCGCCAGACTTTTGCTCAGAAAGCGCAGGCTTTTGAGCAGGATCGCGCACGTCGTTCCAACGAAGAACGCGGCAAACTGGTTACTCGTATCCAGACTGCTGTGAAATCCGTTGCCAACAGCCAGGATATCGATCTGGTTGTTGATGCAAACGCCGTTGCTTACAACAGCAGCGATGTAAAAGACATCACTGCCGACGTACTGAAACAGGTTAAATAAGTAATGCCTTCAATTCGACTGGCTGATTTAGCGCAGCAGTTGGATGCAGAACTACACGGTGATGGCGATATCGTCATCACCGGCGTTGCGTCCATGCAATCTGCACAAACAGGTCACATTACGTTCATGGTTAACCCAAAATACCGTGAGCATTTAGGCTTGTGCCAGGCGTCCGCGGTTGTCATGACCCAGGACGATCTTCCTTTCGCGAAAAGTGCCGCGCTGGTAGTGAAGAATCCCTACCTGACTTACGCGCGCATGGCGCAAATTTTAGACACCACGCCGCAGCCCGCGCAGAACATTGCACCCAGTGCGGTGATTGACGCGACGGCGAAGCTGGGTAACAACGTATCGATTGGCGCTAACGCGGTGATTGAGTCCGGCGTTGAACTGGGCGATAACGTGATTATCGGTGCCGGTTGCTTCGTAGGTAAAAACAGCAAAATCGGTGCAGGTTCGCGTCTCTGGGCGAACGTAACCATTTACCATGAGATCCAGATCGGTCAGAATTGCCTGATCCAGTCCGGAACAGTGGTAGGCGCAGACGGCTTTGGTTATGCCAACGATCGTGGTAACTGGGTGAAGATCCCACAGATTGGTCGCGTAATTATTGGCGATCGCGTGGAGATCGGTGCCTGCACTACTATTGATCGTGGCGCGCTGGATGACACTGTTATTGGCAATGGTGTGATCATTGATAACCAGTGCCAGATTGCACATAACGTCGTGATTGGCGACAATACGGCAGTTGCCGGTGGCGTCATTATGGCGGGCAGCCTGAAAATTGGTCGTTACTGCATGATCGGCGGAGCCAGCGTAATCAACGGGCATATGGAAATATGCGACAAAGTGACGGTTACGGGCATGGGTATGGTGATGCGTCCCATCACTGAACCAGGCGTCTATTCCTCAGGCATTCCGCTGCAACCCAACAAAGTCTGGCGCAAAACCGCTGCACTGGTGATGAACATTGATGACATGAGCAAGCGTCTGAAATCGCTTGAGCGCAAGGTTAATCAACAAGACTAACGTTCCATCTTTTGTTCGCCAAACTTTACGGCCTGTCTCATTCTTACGATTGCGGCAGGCCGTGTTATTATTGTCGTTTCTTATATTTTGACAGGAAGAGTATCTTGACTACTAACACTCATACTCTGCAGATTGAAGAGATTTTAGAACTTCTGCCGCACCGTTTCCCGTTCTTACTGGTGGATCGCGTGCTGGATTTTGAAGAAGGTCGTTTTCTGCGCGCAGTAAAAAATGTCTCTGTCAATGAGCCATTCTTCCAGGGCCATTTCCCTGGAAAACCGATTTTCCCGGGTGTGCTGATTCTGGAAGCAATGGCACAGGCAACAGGTATTCTGGCGTTTAAAAGCGTAGGAAAACTGGAACCGGGTGAGCTGTACTACTTCGCCGGTATTGACGAAGCGCGCTTTAAGCGCCCGGTCGTGCCTGGCGATCAAATGATCATGGAAGTCACTTTCGAAAAAACGCGCCGCGGCCTGACCCGTTTTAAAGGGGTTGCTCTGGTCGACGGTAAAGTAGTTTGCGAAGCAACGATGATGTGTGCTCGTAGCCGGGAGGCCTGATACGTGATTGATAAATCCGCCTTTGTGCATCCAACCGCCATTGTGGAAGAGGGCGCGTCGATTGGCGCGAACGCTCACATTGGTCCTTTTTGTATCGTTGGACCCCATGTCGAAATTGGTGAGGGTACCGTACTGAAATCTCACGTTGTCGTGAATGGTCATACTAAAATTGGCCGCGATAATGAGATTTATCAGTTCGCCTCCATCGGCGAAGTTAACCAGGATCTGAAATATGCTGGCGAACCGACCCGCGTGGAAATCGGCGATCGTAACCGCATTCGCGAAAGCGTCACCATTCATCGTGGCACAGTCCAGGGCGGTGGATTGACGAAGGTGGGCAGCGACAACTTACTGATGATCAACGCGCACATTGCGCACGATTGTACGGTAGGTAACCGCTGCATCCTCGCCAACAACGCAACGCTGGCGGGTCACGTATCGGTTGACGACTTCGCGATCATCGGCGGCATGACCGCAGTCCATCAGTTCTGCATCATTGGTGCGCATGTGATGGTTGGCGGCTGCTCCGGTGTGGCGCAGGACGTCCCTCCTTATGTCATTGCGCAGGGTAACCACGCAACGCCGTTCGGTGTCAATATCGAAGGGCTGAAGCGCCGCGGATTCAGCCGTGAGGCGATTACCGCTATCCGCAATGCGTATAAGCTGATTTATCGTAGCGGTAAAACGCTCGATGAAGTGAAACCGGAAATTGCTGAACTGGCGGAAACATATCCGGAAGTGAAAGCCTTTACCGATTTCTTTGCACGCTCAACGCGCGGTCTGATTCGTTAATGACTGAACAGCGTCCATTAACGATTGCCCTGGTCGCCGGAGAAACCTCCGGCGATATCCTGGGGGCCGGTTTAATCCGCGCTCTGAAAGAACGTGTGCCCAACGCCCGCTTTGTTGGTGTTGCCGGGCCACGAATGCAGGCTGAAGGCTGCGAAGCCTGGTACGAAATGGAAGAACTGGCAGTGATGGGCATTGTTGAAGTGCTCGGTCGTCTGCGTCGCTTACTACATATTCGTGCCGATCTGACAAAGCGTTTTGGCGAACTGAAGCCAGATGTTTTTGTTGGTATTGATGCGCCTGACTTCAATATTACTCTTGAAGGTAACCTCAAAAAGCAGGGTATCAAAACCATTCATTACGTCAGTCCGTCCGTCTGGGCGTGGCGACAGAAACGCGTTTTCAAAATAGGCAGAGCCACCGATCTGGTGCTCGCATTTCTGCCTTTCGAAAAAGCGTTTTATGACAAATACAACGTACCGTGCCGCTTTATCGGTCATACCATGGCTGATGCCATGCCATTAGATCCAGATAAAAATGGTGCCCGTGATGTGCTGGGGATCCCTTACGATGCCCACTGTCTGGCATTGTTGCCGGGCAGCCGTGGTGCAGAAGTCGAAATGCTTAGTGCCGATTTCCTGAAAACGGCCCAGCTTTTGCGCCAGACATATCCGGATCTCGAAATCGTGGTGCCGCTGGTGAATGCCAAACGCCGCGAGCAGTTCGAACGCATCAAAGCTGCAGTCGCGCCAGACCTGTCGGTTCATTTGCTGGATGGAATGGGCCGTGAGGCGATGGTCGCCAGTGATGCGGCGCTACTGGCGTCGGGTACGGCAGCACTGGAGTGTATGCTGGCTAAATGCCCGATGGTAGTGGGATATCGCATGAAACCTTTCACCTTCTGGCTGGCGAAGCGACTGGTGAAAACTGATTATGTCTCGCTGCCAAATCTGCTGGCGGGCAGAGAGTTAGTCAAAGAGTTATTGCAGGAAGAGTGTGAGCCGCAAAAATTGGCTGCGGCGCTGTTACCGCTGTTGGCGAACGGGAAAACCAGCCATGCGATGCACGACACCTTCCGCGAGCTGCATCAGCAGATCCGCTGCAATGCCGATGAGCAGGCGGCACAAGCCGTTCTGGAGTTAGCACAATGATCGAATTTGTCTATCCGCACACGCAGCTGGTTGCGGGTGTGGATGAAGTCGGACGCGGGCCGTTAGTTGGTGCGGTCGTCACCGCTGCGGTGATCCTTGACCCGGCGCGCCCGATTGCCGGGCTGAATGATTCCAAAAAGCTGAGCGAAAAACGCCGTCTGGCGCTCTGTGAAGAGATCAAAGAGAAAGCGTTGAGCTGGAGTCTGGGCCGCGCGGAACCTCACGAAATCGACGAACTGAATATTTTACATGCGACCATGCTGGCGATGCAGCGTGCCGTCGCTGGACTGCATATTGCGCCGGAATATGTGTTGATTGATGGTAACCGCTGCCCGAAATTACCGATGCCTTCGATGGCTGTGGTGAAAGGCGATAGCCGCGTACCGGAAATCAGTGCCGCGTCTATCCTGGCGAAAGTGACGCGTGACGCCGAAATGGCGGCGCTGGATATTGTTTTCCCGCAATATGGTTTTGCCCAACACAAAGGGTATCCAACCGCTTTTCATCTGGAAAAACTGGCTGAACACGGCGCGACCGAACACCATCGGCGCAGCTTTGGGCCTGTCAAACGCGCACTGGGACTTGCGTCCTGATTCTTGTGTCGAGATTAAGTAAACCGGAATCTGAAGATGTCTGAACCACGTTTCGTACACCTGCGGGTGCACAGCGACTACTCGATGATCGATGGCCTGGCCAAAACCGCACCGCTGGTAAAAAAGGCGGCAGCGTTGGGTATGCCAGCACTGGCGATCACCGATTTCACCAACCTTTGCGGTCTGGTGAAGTTCTACGGAGCGGGACATGGCGCAGGGATTAAGCCCATCGTCGGGGCGGATTTTAACGTCCAGTGCGACCTGCTGGGTGATGAGTTAACTCACCTGACGGTGCTGGCGGCGAACAATACCGGCTATCAGAATCTGACGTTGCTGATCTCAAAAGCGTATCAGCGCGGGTACGGCCCCGCCGGGCCGATCATCGATCGCGACTGGCTTATCGAATTAAATGAAGGGTTGATCCTTCTTTCCGGCGGGCGCATGGGCGACGTTGGACGCAGTCTTTTGCGTGGTAACAGCGCGCTGGTCGATGAGTGTGTCGCGTTTTATGAAGAACACTTCCCGGATCGCTATTTTCTCGAGCTGATCCGCACCGGCAGGCCGGACGAAGAAAGCTATCTGCACGCTGCGGTGGAACTGGCGGAATCACGCGGTTTGCCCGTTGTGGCGACCAACGACGTGCGCTTTATCGACAGCAGCGACTTTGACGCACACGAAATCCGCGTCGCGATCCACGACGGCTTTACCCTCGACGATCCTAAACGCCCGCGTAACTATTCGCCGCAGCAATATATGCGTAGCGAAGAGGAGATGTGCGAGCTTTTTGCCGACATTCCCGAAGCCCTTGCCAACACCGTTGAGATAGCCAAACGTTGTAACGTAACTGTGCGTCTGGGTGAATACTTCTTGCCGCAATTCCCGACCGGGGACATGAGTACCGAAGATTATCTGGTCAAGCGTGCAAAAGAAGGCCTGGAAGAGCGTCTGGCATTTTTATTCCCTGACGAGGAAGAACGTCTTAAGCGTCGTCCGGAGTATGACGAACGTCTGGATACTGAACTTCAGGTTATCAACCAGATGGGCTTCCCGGGTTACTTCCTCATCGTTATGGAATTTATCCAGTGGTCGAAAGATAACGGTGTACCGGTAGGGCCAGGCCGTGGTTCTGGTGCAGGGTCACTGGTGGCCTACGCGTTAAAAATCACCGATCTCGATCCGCTGGAATTTGACCTGCTGTTCGAACGTTTCCTTAACCCGGAACGTGTCTCCATGCCTGACTTCGACGTTGACTTCTGTATGGAGAAACGTGACCAGGTTATCGAACATGTGGCGGACATGTACGGTCGCGATGCGGTATCGCAGATTATCACCTTCGGTACGATGGCGGCGAAAGCGGTGATCCGCGACGTAGGCCGTGTATTGGGGCATCCGTACGGCTTTGTCGATCGTATCTCGAAACTGATCCCGCCCGATCCGGGTATGACGCTGGCGAAAGCGTTTGAAGCCGAGCCGCAGCTGCCGGAAATCTACGAAGCGGATGAAGAAGTTAAGGCGCTGATCGACATGGCGCGCAAACTGGAAGGGGTCACCCGTAACGCCGGTAAGCACGCCGGTGGGGTGGTTATCGCGCCGACCAAAATTACTGATTTTGCGCCGCTTTATTGCGATGAAGAGGGCAAACATCCGGTCACCCAGTTTGATAAAAGCGACGTTGAATACGCCGGGCTGGTGAAGTTCGACTTCCTCGGTTTGCGTACGCTCACCATCATCAACTGGGCGCTGGAGATGATCAACAAGCGGCGGGAGAAGAATGGCGAGCCGCCGCTGGATATCGCCGCGATCCCGCTGGATGACAAGAAAAGCTTCGACATGCTGCAACGCTCGGAAACCACGGCGGTATTCCAGCTTGAATCGCGCGGCATGAAAGACCTGATCAAGCGTCTGCAACCTGACTGCTTCGAAGATATGATCGCACTGGTGGCACTGTTCCGCCCCGGTCCGTTGCAATCAGGGATGGTGGATAACTTTATCGACCGTAAACATGGTCGCGAAGAGATCTCCTATCCGGACGTGCAGTGGCAGCATGAAAGCCTGAAACCGGTACTGGAGCCAACCTACGGCATCATCCTGTATCAGGAACAGGTCATGCAGATTGCCCAGGTGCTTTCTGGTTATACCCTCGGTGGCGCGGATATGCTGCGTCGTGCGATGGGTAAGAAAAAGCCGGAAGAGATGGCTAAGCAGCGTTCTGTATTTGCTGAAGGTGCAGAAAAGAACGGAATCAACGCCGAACTGGCGATGAAAATCTTCGACCTGGTGGAGAAATTCGCGGGTTACGGATTTAACAAATCGCACTCGGCGGCCTATGCTTTGGTGTCATATCAAACGTTATGGCTGAAGGCACATTATCCGGCAGAGTTTATGGCGGCGGTAATGACCGCCGATATGGACAACACCGAGAAGGTGGTGGGCCTGGTGGATGAGTGCTGGCGGATGGGGCTGAAAATCCTGCCACCAGATATAAACTCCGGTCTTTACCATTTCCACGTCAACGACGACGGCGAAATCGTGTATGGTATTGGCGCGATCAAAGGGGTAGGTGAAGGCCCGATTGAGGCCATCATCGAAGCCCGTAATAAAGGCGGCTACTTCCGCGAACTGTTTGATCTCTGCGCCCGTACCGACACCAAAAAGTTAAACCGGCGGGTGCTGGAAAAACTGATCATGTCCGGGGCGTTTGACCGTCTTGGGCCACACCGCGCGGCGCTGATGAACTCGCTGGGCGATGCGTTAAAAGCGGCAGATCAACACGCGAAAGCGGAAGCTATCGGTCAGGCCGATATGTTCGGCGTGCTGGCCGAAGAGCCGGAACAAATTGAACAATCCTACGCCAGCTGCCAACCGTGGCCGGAGCAGGTGGTGTTAGATGGGGAACGTGAAACGTTAGGTCTGTACCTCACGGGACACCCTATCAACCAGTATTTAAAAGAGATTGAGCGTTATGTCGGAGGCGTAAGGCTGAAAGACATGCACCCGACAGAACGTGGTAAAGTCATCACGGCTGCGGGGCTCGTTGTTGCCGCGCGGGTTATGGTCACCAAGCGCGGCAATCGTATCGGTATCTGCACGCTGGATGACCGTTCCGGGCGGCTGGAAGTGATGTTGTTTACTGACGCCCTGGATAAATACCAGCAATTGCTGGAAAAAGACCGCATACTTATCGTCAGCGGACAGGTCAGCTTTGATGACTTCAGCGGGGGGCTTAAAATGACCGCCCGCGAAGTGATGGACATTGACGAAGCCCGGGAAAAATATGCTCGCGGGCTTGCTATCTCGCTGACGGACAGGCAAATTGATGACCAGCTTTTAAACCGACTCCGTCAGTCTCTGGAACCCCACCGCTCGGGGACAATTCCAGTACATCTCTACTATCAGAGGGCGGATGCACGTGCGCGGTTGCGCTTTGGTGCAACGTGGCGTGTCTCTCCGAGCGATCGTTTACTGAACGATCTCCGTGGCCTCATTGGTTCGGAGCAGGTGGAACTGGAGTTTGACTAATACAGGAATACTATGAGTCTGAATTTCCTTGATTTTGAACAGCCGATTGCAGAGCTGGAAGCGAAAATCGATTCTCTGACTGCGGTTAGCCGTCAGGATGAGAAACTGGATATTAACATCGATGAAGAAGTGCATCGTTTGCGTGAAAAAAGCGTAGAACTGACGCGTAAAATCTTCGCCGATCTCGGTGCATGGCAGATTGCGCAACTGGCACGCCATCCACAGCGTCCTTATACCCTGGATTACGTTCGCCTGGCATTTGATGAATTTGACGAACTGGCTGGCGACCGCGCGTATGCAGACGATAAAGCTATCGTCGGTGGTATCGCCCGTCTCGATGGTCGTCCGGTGATGATCATTGGTCATCAAAAAGGTCGTGAAACCAAAGAAAAAATTCGCCGTAACTTTGGTATGCCAGCGCCAGAAGGTTACCGCAAAGCACTGCGTCTGATGCAAATGGCTGAACGTTTTAAGATGCCTATCATCACCTTTATCGACACCCCGGGGGCTTATCCGGGCGTGGGCGCAGAAGAACGTGGTCAGTCTGAAGCCATTGCACGCAACCTGCGTGAAATGTCTCGCCTCGGCGTACCGGTAGTTTGTACGGTTATCGGTGAAGGTGGTTCTGGTGGTGCGCTGGCGATTGGCGTGGGCGATAAAGTGAATATGCTGCAATACAGCACCTATTCCGTTATCTCGCCGGAAGGTTGTGCGTCCATTCTGTGGAAGAGCGCTGACAAAGCGCCGCTGGCGGCTGAAGCGATGGGTATCATCGCTCCGCGTCTGAAAGAGCTGAAACTGATCGACTCCATCATCCCGGAACCGCTGGGCGGTGCTCACCGTAACCCGGAAGCGATGGCGGCGTCTCTGAAAGCGCAGCTGCTGACGGATCTGGCCGATCTCGACGTGTTAAGCACTGAAGATTTAAAAAATCGTCGTTATCAGCGCCTGATGAGCTACGGCTACGCGTAATCGGCAAATGTTCTGAAAAGGGTCACTTCGGTGGCCCTTTTTTATCGCCACGGTTTGAGCAGGCTATGATTAAGGAAGGATTTTCCAGGAGGAACACATGAACATCATTGCCATTATGGGACCGCATGGCGTCTTTTATAAAGATGAGCCCATCAAAGAACTGGAGTCGGCGCTGGTGGCGCAAGGCTTTCAGATTATCTGGCCACAAAACAGCGTTGATTTGCTGAAGTTTATCGAACATAACCCACGAATTTGCGGCGTGATTTTTGACTGGGATGAGTACAGTCTCGATTTATGTAGCGATATCAATCAACTTAATGAATATCTCCCGCTTTATGCCTTCATCAACACCCACTCGACGATGGATGTCAGCGTGCAGGATATGCGGATGGCGCTCTGGTTTTTTGAATATGCGCTGGGGCAGGCGGAAGATATCGCCATTCGTATGCGTCAGTACACCAACGAATATCTTGATAACATTACGCCGCCGTTCACGAAAGCCTTGTTTACCTACGTCAAAGAGCGGAAGTACACCTTTTGTACGCCGGGGCATATGGGCGGCACCGCATATCAAAAAAGCCCGGTTGGCTGTCTGTTTTATGATTTTTTCGGCGGGAATACCCTCAAGGCGGACGTCTCTATTTCGGTCACCGAGCTTGGTTCGTTGCTCGACCACACCGGGCCACACCAGGAAGCGGAAGAGTACATCGCGCGGACGTTTGGCGCGGAACAGAGTTATATCGTTACCAACGGAACATCGACGTCGAACAAAATTGTGGGTATGTACGCCGCGCCATCCGGCAGTACGCTGTTGATCGACCGCAATTGTCATAAATCGCTGGCGCATCTGTTGATGATGAACGATGTAGTGCCAGTCTGGCTGAAACCGACGCGTAATGCGTTGGGGATTCTGGGTGGGATCCCGCGCGGTGAATTTACTCGCGACAGCATCGAAGAGAAAGTCGCTGCCACCACGCAGGCACAATGGCCGGTTCATGCGGTGATCACCAACTCCACCTATGATGGCTTGCTCTACAACACCGACTGGATCAAACAGACGCTGGATGTCCCGTCGATTCACTTCGATTCTGCCTGGGTGCCGTACACCCATTTTCATCCAATCTACCAGGGTAAAAGTGGTATGAGCGGCGAGCGTGTTGCAGGAAAAGTGATCTTCGAAACGCAGTCGACCCACAAAATGCTGGCGGCGTTATCGCAGGCGTCGCTGATCCACATTAAAGGTGAGTATGACGAAGAGGCGTTTAACGAAGCCTTTATGATGCATACCACCACCTCGCCCAGTTATCCCATTGTTGCTTCTGTTGAGACGGCGGCGGCGATGCTGCGTGGTAATCCGGGCAAACGGCTGATTAACCATTCAGTAGAACGAGCGCTGCATTTTCGCAAAGAGGTCCAGCGGCTGCGGGAAGAGTCTGACGGCTGGTTTTTCGATATCTGGCAACCGCCGCAGGTGGATGAAGCCGAATGCTGGCCCGTTGCGCCTGGCGAACAGTGGCACGGCTTTAGCGATGCGGATGCCAATCACATGTTTCTCGATCCGGTTAAAGTCACTATTTTGACACCGGGGATGGACGAGCAGGGCAATATGAGCGAGGAGGGGATCCCGGCGGCGCTGGTGGCAAAATTCCTCGACGAACGTGGGATCGTAGTAGAGAAAACCGGCCCTTATAACCTGCTGTTTCTCTTTAGTATTGGCATCGATAAAACCAAAGCAATGGGATTATTGCGTGGGTTGACGGAATTTAAGCGCTCTTACGATCTCAACCTGCGGATCAAAAATATGCTGCCCGATCTCTATGCAGAAGATCCCGATTTCTACCGCAATATGCGTATTCAGGATCTGGCGCAAGGGATCCATAAGCTGATTCGTAAACACGATCTTCCCGGTTTGATGTTGCGGGCATTTGATACCTTGCCGGAGATGATCATGACGCCACATCAGGCATGGCAGAGACAGATTAAAGGCGAAGTAGAAACCATTGCGCTGGAACAACTGGTCGGTAGAGTATCGGCAAATATGATCCTGCCTTATCCACCCGGCGTACCGCTGCTGATGCCGGGAGAAATGCTTACCGAAGAGAGCCGCACGGTACTCGATTTTCTACTGATGCTTTGTTCCGTAGGGCAACATTACCCCGGTTTTGAAACGGATATTCACGGCGCGAAACAGGACGAAGACGGTGTTTACCGCGTACGAGTCCTAAAAATGGCAGGATAACTTGCCAGAGCGGCTTCCGGGCGAGTAACGTGCTGTTAACAAATAAAGGAGACGTTATGCTGGGTTTAAAACAGGTTCACCATATTGCGATTATTGCGACGGATTATGCGATGAGCAAAGCTTTCTACTGCGATATTCTTGGTTTCACGCTGCAAAGCGAAGTCTATCGCGAAGCGCGCGACTCGTGGAAAGGGGATTTGGCGCTTAATGGGCAATATGTGATTGAGCTTTTCTCATTTCCGTTCCCGCCGGAGCGCCCCAGCCGACCGGAAGCTTGCGGCCTGCGTCATCTGGCTTTTAGCGTTGATGATATCGATGCGGCAGTGGCGCACCTTGAAAGCCATAACGTGAAGTGTGAAGCCATCCGTGTCGATCCCTACACGCAAAAACGCTTCACGTTCTTTAACGATCCGGACGGGCTGCCGTTGGAACTGTATGAGCAGTAAGGCTTGTCATCGCCGCATTTGCCCGGTAACGTGCCCGGCATTGCTACTGTAAAATCGCACCATCATGACACTCACGCTCAATAGACAACTTCTCTCCTCACGCCAGATTCTGGTGGCCTTTAGCGGCGGCCTTGATTCTACTGTCTTACTGCATCAACTGGTGCAGTGGCGGACGGAAAATCCGGGCGTCACTCTGCGCGCTATCCATGTGCATCACGGTTTAAGCGCCAATGCTGATGCCTGGGTGAAACATTGTGAAAACATCTGCCAACAGTGGCAGGTGCCGCTGGTGGTCGAACGTGTGCAGCTTGCGCAAGAGGGGCTAGGTATTGAGGCCCAGGCGCGGCAGGCACGTTATCAGGCATTTGCCCGCACCTTGTTGCCCGGTGAAGTGCTGGTTACAGCGCAACATCTCGACGATCAATGTGAAACCTTTCTGCTGGCGCTAAAACGCGGTAGCGGCCCTGCCGGGCTTTCGGCTATGGCGGAAGTTTCGGAGTTTGCCGGAACACAGCTTATCCGCCCGTTGCTTGCCCGCACGCGGGGGGAACTGGAGCAGTGGGCGTTGGCGCATGGTTTACGCTGGATTGAAGACGAAAGTAATCAGGATGATAGCTACGATCGTAACTTTCTGCGCCTGCGCGTAGTGCCGTTATTGCAGCAGCGTTGGCCGCATTTTGCCGAATCAACAGCCCGCAGCGCCGCACTTTGCGCTGAACAAGAGAGCCTGCTGGATGAACTGCTGGCGGATGATTTAGCGCACTGCCAAACGCAACAGGGAACGTTAAAGATTGCGCCAATGCTGGCAATGAGCGATGCCCGTCGCGCGGCGATTATCCGCCGCTGGCTGGCAGGGCAGAATGCACCTATGCCTTCCCGCGAGGCGCTGGTGCGGATCTGGCAGGAAGTGGCGCTGGCGCGGGAAGATGCTTCCCCCTGTTTACGTTTGGGCGCGTTTGAAATCCGCCGCTATCAGTCGCAACTGTGGTGGATTAAATCCGTTGCCGGGCAAAGCGAAACCATTGTGCCGTGGCAGACGTGGCTACAACCGCTGGAATTACCGGCGGGGCTGGGAAGTGTACAGCTTACTGCGGGAGGCGATATTCGCCCTCCGCGTGCAGACGAGGCGGTCAGCGTGCGTTTCAAAGCGCCAGGACTGCTGCATATTGTCGGGCGCAACGGCGGACGTAAGCTGAAGAAAATCTGGCAAGAGTTAGGCGTTCCGCCGTGGCTACGTGACACCACGCCACTGCTGTTTTATGGCGAAACGCTGATTGCGGCGGCAGGGGTATTTGTGACGCAAGAAGGTGTGGCTGAAGGTGAGAATGGCGTAAGTTTTGTCTGGAAGAAAACGCTTAGTTAAGTGAAAGCCGGATAAGACGCAACAAACGTCGCATCCGGCGAAAGTCAATCAGGACTCGCTCACCACCACCGTACCGATTTCCGGGTGGCTAAAGCTGGTAATTTTATCCAGACGCAGCTCGCGGGTTGCACCAGCGGCCTCGACGACCAGATACTCCACATTTTTGCGGGAGACTAAATCGCTGGCCTTCGCCTGCAATTTTTCGCCATCTTTCAGCTCAAGTGTCAGCATTAAATGATGCTGGCAGGCGAGCTCAAGATTATCGTAATCATCACAATTGATTGGTTGATACGTATCATTCATTGACATAATCGCTCACCAGTAAGTTTGCCGCAGCGTATGCTGCTTTTTCCCTGACAGCCTCAGAAAGGGCGTCGTCGGCAGCCATTTCATTCAGCACTTTCAAAACGCAGCCCAGCGCGTCCGGAACGTATCCTAAGTCTCCGCTGGCGATTTCCGCGTACCGCTTGCGTATTAACTCACAATATTTTTCCACATGCCCTCCTGTCAGCACTCTGACTTAACCGTGGATGCAAGTCTAAGCCTACGAAGATAAACTCTGTTTCGCAAGGTGACTATACCACACTCATTTCTGCAATATCAGCGCCGCAACTGCACGTATTCCGTTACAATGGCCTCCTGATTCGAAAGGAGTTTTCTTATGGCGCTTAAAGCGACAATTTATAAAGCGACGGTTAATGTGGCCGATCTCGACCGCAACCAGTTTCTCGATGCCTCTCTGACGCTGGCGCGCCATCCTTCAGAAACCCAGGAGCGCATGATGCTGCGCCTGCTGGCGTGGCTAAAATATGCCGATGAACGTCTGCAATTTACCCGTGGTTTGTGTGCCGATGATGAGCCGGAAGCGTGGCTGCGTAACGATCATTTGGGTATTGATTTGTGGATTGAGCTGGGGCTGCCGGATGAGCGACGGATTAAGAAAGCCTGCACCCAGGCCGCAGAAGTGGCGCTGTTTGCCTATAATAGTCGGGCGGCGCAAATCTGGTGGCAGCAAAATCAGAGCAAATGTGCGCAGTTTGCCAATCTTTCCGTCTGGTATCTGGACGACGAGCAGCTGGCGAAAGTGAGCGGCTTTGCCGATCGTACCATGACGCTGCAGGCAACGATTCAGGATGGTGTTATCTGGTTATCGGATGATAAGAATAATCTGGAAGTGAACTTAACCGTCTGGCAACAACCTTCATGATTGTGATTTCCCGACATGTTGCTATCCCTGATGGCGAGTTTGAGATCACCGCCGTTCGTGCGCAGGGCGCGGGCGGGCAGCATGTTAATAAGACCTCAACGGCTATTCATCTGCGTTTTGACATTCGGGCGTCCAGCCTGCCAGAGTATTACAAAGAGCGTCTGCTCGCCGCCAGCCATCATTTGATCAGCAGTGACGGAGTGATTGTCATTAAGGCACAGGAATACCGCAGTCAGGAACTGAACCGCGAAGCGGCGCTGGCCCGGCTGGTGGCAGTGATTAAAGATTTAACAACAGAACAAAAAGCCCGAAGACCTACGCGGCCCCCCCGTGCATCGAAAGAGCGCAGGCTGGCATCGAAAGCACAAAAATCAAGCGTGAAGGCGATGCGCGGCAAAGTGCGCAGCGGTCGGGAATAAAAAGAAGGAATGGATGGTGAAAAAAGCGATAGTGACAGCGATGGCTGTAATCAGCCTCTTTACTCTGATGGGATGTAATAATCGGGCCGAAGTCGATACGCTTTCTCCGGCGCAGGCTGCCGAATTGAAACCGATGCCGCAAAGTTGGCGCGGCGTGCTGCCGTGTGCTGATTGCGAAGGAATCGAAACCTCTCTGTTCCTCGAAAAAGACGGAACCTGGGTGATGAATGAGCGTTATCTGGGGGCTCGTGAAGAACCTTCCTCCTTCGCTTCCTACGGTACATGGGCGCGAACCGCTGACAAGCTGGTATTAACCGATAGCAAAGGTGAAAAGTCATATTATCGCGCGAAAGGAGATGCGCTGGAGATGCTCGATCGTGAAGGTAATCCGATTGAATCGCAGTTCAACTACACGCTGGAACCGGCACAATCCAGCTTACCCATGACGCCGATGACCCTGCGGGGCATGTATTTTTATATGGCTGATGCGGCGACCTTCACTGATTGCGTGACCGGAAAACGTTTCATGGTGGCGAATAACGCAGAGCTGGAGCGTGGCTACCTGGCTGCGCGCGGTAACAGTGAAAAACCAGTGTTACTGTCAGTAGAAGGTCACTTTACGCTTGAGGCTAATCCGGATACCGGTGCGCCGACCAAAGTATTAGCGCCCGATACGGCAGGTAAATTTTACCCAAACCAGGATTGCAGTAGTTTGGGACTGTAACCCGTCTTGAGACAGAAACAAATGAAATATTGCCTCATGCGCTGCGCTTATCAGGCCTAAAGCATACAATGCAATATTTTGAATTAGCACGATTTTGTAGGCCGGATAAGGCGTTCACGCCGCATCCGGCATTTTGCGCACGAGGCTGGCTTTTATCACTGAGTCAGTCCAACAAAGCGACTTGCTTTAATATAAATCCCTGGCTTCAGGTGCCCAATATACTGTAACTGCGTTTCTGGTTTAAATGCAGAGACATCACCACTACGCATATGCATCAGATCGGCAGGGCTAATCCAGCCCGATTGCGCCAGCGTAAGCGGATGCCCGGCTTTGGCAAATGCATCAGTGACAAATTCCGAACAAAACCACGACTTTTTGTCTCCTTCGCCAACGTTACTTAACTGCGCTTTCGCCAGGCCGCTGACGCACTGTTGGCGAAAATCCTCGGAGAACGGATTCAGTGAGCACATCTGGCGAGTCACCATAAATGGAATAAATTCGATAATGCCGCGATAGTTATAACCGCTATCTTTGATTTTATTGGCGAACGCGGTGATTTCTGTGGCTTGTTGCGGGGTAAGGTCCGGGACTCGTAAGACGAAAAGCTTATCACTATGCTTCATGGCTTTTTTAAGGGAAACAATCTGGACGCCAGCGCCTGTCGCTTCGGCAACGTTGTTATCTCCCAAGTAGATTGCAACGTGACTCACAGAGGAAGTGCTGAATACGCGGATACCAAATGAGGTTACCCCAAGGCTTGAGGAGAAAAGCAAATCGCCGGGTTTGAGATCTGGTTCCGTTATTTCTTTTATTGATTGTTCGGTGAAAGAGCTTTGATGCTGGAATTTAACAGCCCATGTTTTCGCCTCGGCATTTACCACTGTGGCTGATGAGTCTGGCTGGCTGATATCAACGGTACAGGCCGAAAGTAAAAGAAAGCAGGGGAGAAGCAGGCGGCAGTACGCCTTTGGTTTATCCATTTTATACAATCCATGTAAAAAAGGGCCCCGAAATTCAGGACCCTTTCTGGCATCAGCCTTTAATCTGTTTCACCAGATAATCGACGATGTCACCAGTCTTAATTAACTGTTTCTCGCCGTTACGACGATATTTATATTCGATATCATCGTTGTCGAGGTTACGGTCGCCCAGCACAATAGTGTGCGGAATACCGATCAGTTCCATATCAGCAAACATCACGCCCGGACGCTCTTTGCGGTCATCCAGCAGCACTTCGATACCTTGTGCGCGCAGTTCGCTGTACAGTTTCTCAGCAAGTTCCTGTACGCGGAAGGATTTGTGCATGTTCATTGGCAGAATCGCCACCTGGAACGGCGCGATAGCGTCAGGCCATACGATGCCGCGTTCGTCGTAGTTCTGCTCAATCGCCGCTGCTACCACACGCGTTACGCCGATACCGTAGCAACCCATCGTCAGGATTTGGTTACGGCCATCTTCACCCTGTACGGAGGCTTTCAGTGCTTCGGAGTACTTGGTACCCAGCTGGAAGATGTGACCGACTTCGATACCACGTTTGATCAGCAGCGTACCCTGACCATCCGGGCTTGGATCGCCAGCCACCACGTTGCGGATATCAGCAATTTCCGGGGTAGCGACATCGCGATCCCAGTTGATACCGAAGTAGTGTTTACCATCGATGTTAGCACCAGCAGCGAAATCACTCATCGCCGCAACGGTACGGTCAATCACCACCGGAATCGGCATGTTTACCGGACCCAGTGAACCCGGACCGGCTTTAACCACGGCACGAATTTCTTCTTCGGTCGCAAAAGTCAGCGGGCTGGCAACCTGCGGCAGTTTTTCTGCTTTAACTTCGTTCAGCTCGTGGTCACCGCGCACCAGCAGCGCAACCAGCGGGAAGCTACTGCCTTCAACGGCTTTAACCAGCAGAGTCTTAACCGTTTTCTCAATCGGCAGATTGAACTGTTCAACCAGTTCCGCGATGGTTTTCGCGTTCGGCGTATCAACCAGCGTCATTTCCTGGGTAGCAGCAGCGCGCGGTTCTTTCGGCGCGATAGCTTCTGCCAGTTCAATGTTCGCTGCGTAGTCAGAAGTATCGGAGAAGACCACATCGTCTTCACCGCTCTGCGCCAGCACCTGAAATTCGTGAGAGGCGCTACCGCCGATAGAACCGGTATCGGCCTGTACGGCGCGGAAATCCAGCCCCATGCGGCTGAAGATTTTGCTGTAGGCCGCATACATTGCATCGTAGGTTTCCTGCAGGGATTCCTGAGAAGTATGGAAAGAGTAAGCATCTTTCATCAGGAATTCGCGGGAACGCATGACGCCGAAACGCGGACGCACTTCGTCGCGGAACTTGGTCTGGATCTGATAGAAGTTCAGCGGCAGCTGTTTGTAAGAGCTCAGCTCGTTACGAATCAGGTCTGTAATCACTTCTTCATGAGTTGGGCCGAGTACGAACGGACGGTCACCACGGTCAGCAATACGCAGCAATTCCGGGCCATACTGTTCCCAACGACCACTCTCTTGCCACAGTTCAGATGGCTGAACCACCGGCATTAACACCTCGATCGCACCGGCGTTGTTCATCTCTTCACGCACGATGTTTTCGACTTTTTTCAGAACGCGCACGCCGGTCGGCAGCCAGGTATATAACCCGGAGGCCAGCTTGCGGATCATCCCGGCGCGCAGCATCAGCTGATGGCTGATCACCTCGGCGTCGGCAGGTGTCTCCTTGAGAGTGGAGAGCAGGTATTGGCTAGTACGCATGTTGTTACGGTTCCAGTTGGAAGGTAGAACAGGCTCAAGGCGAGCCTGGGACAAAAAAAGTGATTTAGTTTACCAGTGCAAAAGAAATGTCAAAAGAGAAGGGCGTGAATTTAACGCGGTTCCAGCGCAAAGACTTCAAAACCTGCGTCGGTGACGCGCCAGCGAACGTTAAAATCATGCAGCCAGACGGCATAGGTTTTGCCCGTTTCCTCACCTTTACGATAGGCCGGGCGCGGGTCCTGCGCCAGTACTTCGCGGATAAACAGCGTTAACTGCGGATAACGCTTCTCCAGCGTCAAAAGCTGCTTTTCGACCTCTGCGGTAAAACACACCGCCATTTCTGCCGCTGGCGCACTTTGCGCATAGCTGGCACTGGCATCGGGAAGCGATTCAGCAAAGGGGAGATACGGTTTGATATCCACTACCGGCGTACCATCGACGAGATCCAGACTGCCGAGCTTCAGAATCACGCTATCTTTATGGCAAACAACCTCCTTCAGCTCTACCAGCGACATACCAATCGGGTTAGGGCGGAAAGTGGAGCGCGTAGCGAAAACACCCATTCTGGTATTACCGCCAAGACGAGGCGGACGCACAGTCGGACGCCAGCCGCCTTCCATCGTTTGATGAAAGACGAAAAGGATCCATAAATGGCTGAATGCTTCCAGGCCGCGAACGGCGTCGGCCTGGTTGTAGGGAGCAATGAGATGTAGTTCGCCGTTGGCGCTTTTTACCAGACCTGGCTGGCGCGGAACGGCGAATTTTTCTTTATAGGGCGAGCGAATAACGCCTATTTGCTCGAACTGGAAACTGCTCATTTCGCCGTGATGTTAAGCGCAGAACCGATACATACAGCCTGACGATAGCAACCTGGCGTACCGCTGGTGACTTCGCAGCTATGCAGTAATACCGCATTGGCTTTCATTTTCGAGGCGTTGATTTGCATCCGCTTACGTGCGGTTGGAATGCTCGGCGGAGAGTCCTGATTAGAGGCCTGGCAAGAGTCGCCACTGACTTCACCGAGATCGCGGAACGGTTTGCCGACTAATTCTTCTGCATTGGTATAAATTCGGACCGGCGTGGCGCGCGGCGCTTTCGGTTTTGCAGGCTCCGCTTTCGGCTGGGGTGCAGTGCTTTGAACGGGTTCGACAGGGGATCTGCTTAACATGGAACAGCCGCTTAGCATGAGTGCTACTAAACAGATCGGTAAAGCACGCATAGTATTTCCTCAATGTATGATCAAAACGTCAATATTGAATCAGGCGCTTGTAAAAATGACAAGACGGGCAAGCGCCCGTCCTGAATGATATTACAAATTGTGGAAACAGCCTAAATATTACCAGCCTTTAACAGCGCCGCCGTTAAACACTTTGTTTGCTGCTTCGTAAACTTCGTCAGACTGATAAGCCTGAACGAATTTCTTCACGTTTTCGGCGTCTTTGTTGTCTTCACGCGTTACGATCAGGTTTACGTACGGGGACTCTTTATCTTCGACAAAGATACCGTCTTTCGCTGGAGTCAGGCCAATCTGGCTGGCATAGGTGGTATTGATAACTGCCAGAGCGATTTGCGCGTCGTCCAGAGAGCGCGGCAGCTGCGGTGCTTCCAGTTCAACAATTTTCAGATTTTTTGGGTTCTCAACAACATCAAGAACGGTCGGCAGCAGGCCAACGCCATCTTTCAGTTTGATCAAGCCCACTTTTTGCAGCAGCAGCAGTGAACGACCAAGGTTAGTTGGGTCGTTTGGCACGGCAACCTGCGAACCATCCTGCAGTTCATCCAGTGATTTGATTTTCTTGGAGTAACCAGCAATCGGATAAACAAATGTGTTGCCTACTGCGACCAGTTTGTAGCCACGATCTTTCAGTTGCTGATCAAGGTACGGTTTATGCTGGAAGGCGTTGGCGTCGATATCGCCTTTGCTCAATGCTTCGTTTGGCAGAACATAGTCGTTGAAGGTTACCAGCTCAACGTCCAGGCCATATTTGTCTTTCGCAACTTTCTGCGCGACTTCTGCAACCTGCTGTTCGGCACCAACAATCACGCCGACTTTAATGTGGTTTGGATCTTTTTCATCCTGACCGCAGCCTACCAGTGCCAGTGATCCAATCAGGGCTCCCACTGCCGCAAAGGTTTTGAATTTGAACGCCATACCTTATTCCTTCTTCAATTATTTATGTTGTGTTGAACGTTACTTGCGAGTGACAGCCCGGACGATGCGGTCGCCTGCGAACTGAATTAAATAAACCAGAATGACCAGCAATACCAGTACCGTATTCATCACCGTCGCGTTGTAGCCGATGTAGCCATACTGATAGCCAATCTGACCTAAACCACCGGCACCGACTGCACCACCCATCGCGGAATAACCAACCAGGGTAATCAGGGTGATAGTTGCCGCATTCACCAGACCCGGCAACGCTTCCGGTAACAGCACTTTACGGACGATCTGCATTGGCGTGGCCCCCATTGCGCGGGAAGCTTCAATTAACCCGGTTGGGATCTCCAGCAGAGCGTTCTCGACCATACGGGCAATAAACGGTGCTGCACCAACGGTTAACGGAACAATCGCTGCCTGCAATCCAATCGATGTACCGACAATAACGCGGGTAAACGGAATCATCCATACCAGCAAGATAATGAACGGGATGGAACGGAAAATGTTCACAATCGCAGAAATGGTACGATACAACTTCGCGTTAGCAATAATTTGCCCCGGACGCGTGACATAAAGCAGAACGCCAACCGGCAGACCAATCACAAAGCCAAAAAAACCGGATACGAAGGTCATTGCCAGCGTTTCCCATACGCCACGAACCAGCAGCCACATCATCGGCTCAGACATAACCCAGTACCTCTACTTTTACATGGTGTTCCTGCAGCCAGGCAATGGCGGCTTGCGTATCTTGTTGTGTGCCGTGCATTTCAGTCAGCATAATGCCGAACTTAACGCCACCGGCGTAATCCATCTGCGCGCTAATAATGTTGTTGTTGACGTTGAAACGACGCGCGGTTTCAGAAAGCAGTGGGGCATCGACCGATTGACCGGTAAACTCCAGACGCAGCATCGGCACGCAGTCAGTAAATGGCTCCGCTTGCAGACGTTCCTGGTAATCTTCCGGGATATCCAGATGCAGGGTCGACTGAATAAACTTCTGCGCCAGCGGCGTTTTCGGATGCGAGAACACTTCACTTACCGTGTCCTGCTCGATCAGTTCGCCATTGCTGATGACCGCCACGCAATCACAAATGCGCTTCACAACGTCCATTTCGTGAGTGATCAACAGAATCGTCAAACCCAGACGGCGGTTGATGTCTTTCAGCAGTTCGAGAATAGAACGTGTCGTTGCCGGGTCCAGCGCGCTGGTGGCTTCATCACACAGCAATACTTTGGGATTGCTGGCTAATGCACGGGCAATCGCCACACGTTGTTTCTGCCCACCGGAAAGATTCGACGGGTAGCTATCATGCTTATCGCCAAGACCAACCAATGACAGCAATTCCGTCACGCGACGTTTGATCTCGTCTTTCGGTGTGTTGTCCAGCTCCAGCGGCAGAGCCACGTTGCCAAAAACAGTACGCGAAGAGAGCAGGTTAAAATGCTGGAAAATCATACCAATCTGGCGACGAGCTTTGGTCAACTCGGATTCTGACAGCGTGGTCAGTTCCTGGCCATCGACCAGCACGCTACCCTCGGTTGGGCGCTCCAGCAGGTTTACACAACGTATAAGCGTACTCTTACCCGCGCCTGAGGCACCGATAACGCCATAAATTTGTCCAGCTGGCACATGCAGGCTGACGTTGTTCAACGCCTGGATGGTGCGGGTGCCCTGGTGGAACACTTTGGTGATATTCGAAAGTTTTATCATTGATTATTTATTATCGTCATTAAGTTAGTCGTGGCATTTCGAATGCCTGGAACGGGCAACGCCGTCAATGAAATGGATGTTAAGGCATCCAGACGTCTAAATCAATCAGGTTTATGCGAAGAGCACTTTCTTGCAGGTCGAAACATGCGATACTAGCGTCACATGCCTTATTAAGGAGCTATAAAAGGTGGCGAAGAGCGTACCCGCAATTTTTCTTGACCGTGATGGCACCATTAATGTCGATCACGGTTATGTCCATGAGATCGACAACTTTGAATTTATCGACGGTGTTATTGACGCCATGCGCGAGCTAAAAAAAATGGGCTTTGCGCTGGTGGTAGTAACCAACCAGTCTGGCATTGCTCGCGGTAAATTTACTGAAGCACAGTTTGAAACGCTGACCGAGTGGATGGACTGGTCGCTGGCGGACCGCGATGTCGATCTGGATGGTATCTATTATTGCCCGCATCATCCGCAGGGTAGTGTTGAAGAGTTTCGCCAGGTCTGCGACTGCCGCAAACCACATCCGGGGATGTTTTTGTCAGCACGCGATTATTTGCATATTGATATGGCCGCTTCTTATATGGTGGGCGATAAATTAGAAGATATGCAGGCAGCGGCTGCGGCGAGCGTGGGAACAAAAGTGCTGGTGCGTACGGGTAAACCTATTACGCCTGAAGCAGAAAACGCGGCGGATTGGGTGTTAAATAGCCTGGCAGACCTGCCGCAAGCGATAAAAAAGCAGCAAAAACCGGCGTAATGATTAAAAGATGAGCGGTTGAAATAAAAATGCATTTTTCCGCTTGTCTTCCTGAGACGACTCCCTATAATGCGCCTCCATCGACACGGCGGATGTGAATCACTTCACACAAACAGCCGGTTCGGTTGAAGAGAAAAATCCTGAAATTCAGGGTTGACTCTGAAAGAGGAAAGCGTAATATACGCCACCTCGCGACAGTGAGCTGAAAGCCGCGTCGCAACTGCTCTTTAACAATTTATCAGACAATCTGTGTGGGCACTCGAAGATACGGATTCTTGACGTCGCAAGACGAAAAATGAATACCAAGTCTCAAGAGTGAACACGTAATTCATTACGAAGTTTAATTCTTTGAGCATCAAACTTTTAAATTGAAGAGTTTGATCATGGCTCAGATTGAACGCTGGCGGCAGGCCTAACACATGCAAGTCGAACGGTAGCACAGAGAGCTTGCTCTCGGGTGACGAGTGGCGGACGGGTGAGTAATGTCTGGGAAACTGCCTGATGGAGGGGGATAACTACTGGAAACGGTAGCTAATACCGCATAACGTCGCAAGACCAAAGAGGGGGACCTTCGGGCCTCTTGCCATCGGATGTGCCCAGATGGGATTAGCTAGTAGGTGGGGTAACGGCTCACCTAGGCGACGATCCCTAGCTGGTCTGAGAGGATGACCAGCCACACTGGAACTGAGACACGGTCCAGACTCCTACGGGAGGCAGCAGTGGGGAATATTGCACAATGGGCGCAAGCCTGATGCAGCCATGCCGCGTGTATGAAGAAGGCCTTCGGGTTGTAAAGTACTTTCAGCGGGGAGGAAGGGAGTAAAGTTAATACCTTTGCTCATTGACGTTACCCGCAGAAGAAGCACCGGCTAACTCCGTGCCAGCAGCCGCGGTAATACGGAGGGTGCAAGCGTTAATCGGAATTACTGGGCGTAAAGCGCACGCAGGCGGTCTGTCAAGTCGGATGTGAAATCCCCGGGCTCAACCTGGGAACTGCATTCGAAACTGGCAGGCTAGAGTCTTGTAGAGGGGGGTAGAATTCCAGGTGTAGCGGTGAAATGCGTAGAGATCTGGAGGAATACCGGTGGCGAAGGCGGCCCCCTGGACGAAGACTGACGCTCAGGTGCGAAAGCGTGGGGAGCAAACAGGATTAGAT